>ERZ507070.5-NODE-5-length-314342-cov-12.4393_pt1 | contig 314342 bp, 286 predicted proteins | sample MGYA00512865_ERZ507070 | MGnify/ENA metagenome assembly ERZ507070
CGCTAAAGCTTTATTGTTACCACGCGCATAGCACGTGGTTTTTGTTTCACAATAAGAAAAAACTACGGAAATATAACCCGTAGTTTTTATTATATTATGTGTCTGTCAAAGTGCCCTGACAATATTTGATAAACTTCCCTCCCCACAAGAGACGTTATCTTTAGGAAAAATAAATATTATTTAATTATTTTTTCCCGTATAGCCAATCTTTTAACCAATCGTAAAAACCATATACTACCACAACTACTTCCTCCTTTTGAGGAAATAATAACGATAAAATATGTTTTTTAGCGTTTACTGTATTTTAATAATGATTTTTGTATTTAATGAACAAAACTTTTTTAAAGTACATTCAATATTGTAATATCTGCAATTAAATATTGGTCATGTATACTATAATCAATATTTCCATTATATTTAGAAATAATATTATTAATGGTAATTAATCCAAAGCCATGATTTTCTTTATCTTCTTTTGTAGTTTTATTTTCTTTAATAATATCTAAATTAAAATTTTCATCAATCGGATTTACAATCTTAATTAGTACATTATTTTTTATATTTGCAATATACAATTTAATAAAACGCTTATCTTCTATTTTTAAATTTGCTTCTACTGCATTTAAAATTAAATTATAAAATAATGAGCAAATGTCCATACTATTCATCTTTAAATCACTAATAATATAATAAGACAGATCAAACTCAATCTTATTATCAATAAATGATTGATCAAAAGAATTTAAAATACTAGAGATATAGATATTATTAGTGTTATAAATATCTTTACCAGTTATTGCTTCCGACATATTTCCTATATAAACATTTGCTTCATCATAATTTTTAGAATTTATTAATTCATTTACAACTGCCAAATGTCCTTTAATATCATGTTTAAACTTACGAATATTAGAATAATTATCAATAATTTTTTTATAATAATCTTCTTGTAATTTCAATGTTTTATCTTTCATTATACTATCTAAATAATATTGTTCTTTTTCTTTCTTATTCTTAATAAACAAAATAATTGATATAAATGAAATAACTATATTTAAATAAGCAACTATAACTATCAAGACTGACACTCTAGAACTTATATACTTATAGTACATTACAACTATAAATTGTGGAAATAAAGTTGCACTGAAACAAAAAATTATATTCATATAAATATACCAGGGCATTTCAGATAAACTATATTTCTTATTGTAAACATTTCTAGCAAATTTTATTGGTTTAGTAGTTAAAACAATAGCAATTAATCTTAATATATTTGATATGATAAATTGAATATTATGTATATCAAATATATCACACTTAATAAATAAATCTATAAATTGTTCTATTACTGTTGTAATTAAAATAGTAATTATAACTACTTTAAATGTTTTAAATAATTTATCTCTATAAATAATAATTAGATAGATTAAACATATCAGTGCATTTAAATCTATCCATATATCCTCTATTTTACTATAAAATATTATATAGATTACTAAAATTATACTAGATAATATGATATTTTCTTTAGTTCTCTTTTTCTTATCATTATTTAAATCAAATATAGCATCACCAATTAATAAATATTTAGCTATATCAATATACTGTTTAATTAATAAAATTATCCAGCTAGTCATAAATTATATTCTCCAATAAATATTTTCTATAAGTAATTAATACTGTTTTACGGTTACTCTTTGATATCGGTAATCTTTCATCATTATCCAAAATTAAAAACTTATTATTTATTTCGTTAATATACCTCATATTTATTAAATAAGATTTATGAATTCTAATAAAATTTGAATTATGTATTTTATTAGCAAAATCTTTAAGTGTCATGCGATAAACTTCATAACTGCCATTTGTATGAATATTAATATATGGTCCATCGGCTTTTACATAATATACTTCATATAAATCAATTATATCTTCGCTTATTTTAATTAAGCGATGTTCTAAAAGTTCTTTAAATATTTTATTAAGCGGTATATCCATCTTATGAAGAACATCTTTACTGATATATCCATAGACATTCTTCCCAAATGAATCACTCGTATATTCCTCATAGTTGGTTAGAAAAATAATTCTTGATTGATTATTTCGATTATAAAATATTTCTTTTACCTCTATACCTGAAACTTTATCCATTTCAATATCTAAAATTATAAAATCAAAATATTGCTTACTTTCTAATAATGCCTCTCCACAATAAAAAGTATGATATACAAAACTATTATTTCTTTTCCAACTACAATTATTTAAATACTGAATTATTTCGTTTATGTAATTTTTGTCATCATCACAAATTGCAATATTTATCTCCATTTAAACTACTCCTATCACTGGCTAACTATAACAAAATCCTGCAAACTTGTATATCTTTCTTTACTTATCAACTTCAATATACACTGATTTTATCTACAAAATTAAATTTATCTAAAGATTGGTCTAACTTTTTTTATCACAACCTAATTTTATATCTTGATAACATAAAAAAGAGAGCTATGCTATAAATTAATGCAGTTAGCATGATCTCCCTCTTCAAATATTATTTTTTCATTTCAGTTGTTTCATTTTATTTTCGATAAAATCCAACAGGATTCGCTAGTACATAGTATATCATTACCCTTGGATATTATCTATATTTATTATTATTTTTTATTGTTTTCAATAAAATATTTAATCTATATATTTAATGATATTTGTTTGATTTATAATTGCCTCCGTTTCTGATAGTATTTCTAGTTTCTTAGTATTACCCGTATCTAAAATTACTAACATTGTAATATCTTGATACCCTAATTCTTTTAGTCTTACTTTATCAAAAGTAATTAATTCTTCACCTGTATGTACATAGCTTTCTTTAGCTACTTTTACTGAAAAAATCTTTTCTGTTAGATTAACAGTATCTAGACCAACATGAATTAATAATTCTACACCGTTTGCTAATGTGATTCCAACTGCATGTTCTGTATTTTCCATAATAGCTGTGATTTTACCATCACATGGTGCAACGATTATATTATTATCAGGGTAGATTGCAATTCCATCGCCCATCATTTTTTGTGCAAATACTTCATCTGGTACTTCTGTAATTGGAATGATCTTACCACTGGTGAAGGCTTTTAAATATTTATCTTTTTTTTTAAATAATCCCATTTTTTTACTCCTTTATTGTATAATTATTTTACTATATGAAAGAAAAGAGGAAACTTATGTTAATAAATCAACTAGATGATGAAATAATTAAAAATCTAAGTCAAAGTGAATTATATATTCTTCATTATGTTTATGATCATCCTGATGAGGTTATTGACATGAGTATTCAAGAATTAGCTAAAGCTGTTGCCTTTTCTTCTGCTACGATTCTTCGTTTTTGTAAGAAACTTAATTTTAGTGGTTTTGCTGAATTTAAGTTTGCATTAAAACAGCAAAATAAAGAAATTGCGAATTTAAAGAAACCAATTTCTTCAATGGATTCTATTACTAGTCTATATGATGATATTGAGAGCACTTCATTATTAATCAAAGAGCGTTATTTAAAAGAAATCATCGATTTGATTGATAGTAATAAAAGAATCCATCTATATGGTGAAGGTATTTCCCGAATCCCTGTCGACTATCTTGAAAAATTGTTATTTTCAATTGGTCGTCAAAATGTCTACAAGTATAAATCATCTCGTTTAGCAGCACATATTGCTAGTAATGCCAATGAAGATGATATATTAATCGCTATAAGTACTAGTGGTAATTATCCCACTACGGTTAAGATTGTTAAATTATTTAATTTAAATCATGCAACAATTATAGCAATTAGTCCATATACTAAGAATGCTATTGCTGATTTAGCAAATATTAATTTTCGTTTTTTTGTTAATCATCGTGAAAATATTGATACTGAATATACTTCAAGATTAGCAATTTTCTATATTATTGATGTAATATTTAAAACTTATTTAGTTAGAAAGGAAAAGGAATAATGATTGCTTTACTTGAAAATGCTAAATCTTTAGATTTGTCTGAAAATGAAAAAGAGTTACTATATTATCTTGAAAATAGTTGTAAGGAAGTTGTATCAATGACATTATCACAGTTAGCAAAAGCAACGTATATGTCTAATGCTTCAATCATGCGCTTTTGTAATAAGCTAGGCTTATCTGGTTTTAATGAACTAAAATATGAATTAAAGCAAAGTATGCATCAAGAAATTGATTATCAAATGATAATTGAAAAGCCCTTATCCCGTTTTCTTGATAATCTTAAAAACTTAAATTATGAAATTATTGAAGAAGTTGTTGATTTATTGTGTAGTCCTCAACCGATCTATGTCGTAGGTAGGAGTTTAAGCTTAGTGGCTGCTGATTATTTTCAAACTATTTTATCATCTATTGATATTAATTGTATTTTAATCAATGATCTTCATCTATCAAAAAGTGTCTTTAATAATTTAAAGGCTCCTGCTACAATTTTTATTGTATCAGCAAACAATGCTGGAAAGATATATGATGAAGTAGTTACGATTGCTAAGACCCATGACTGTAAAATTATTTTACTTACATCTAACGCTAAAGGTTCATTAGTAGATTCTTGTGATTATGTTTTAAGTAGTAATGATGAAAATCTAACTTATCATGGCGTAGACATAAATTCAAGGCTAGGTATCTTTACAATTATGCAAATAATTATTGAACTAACTGCTCAAAAATTAGCTTTAGAAAAGGCAACTGATTAAATTCGTTGCCTTTTTAATTAGTATTTTAAAACTTCTCTAACTGAATAAGCTACTTGTTCTACTTTAGGACCATAAATTACTTGAATATGAGTTTCTGATGGTTTAACAATTCCCATACTTCCTGTCTTCTTAAGTTCTTCTTCATTTACTAATGACATATCTTTTACATCAACTCTTAAACGAGAAATACAATTGTTAACAGTAATAATATTATCAAATCCTCCTAAGCCTTCAATTATTTTTGTTGCTAGCGCTTGTTGTTTATCACTAATACTCGCAGTATCATTAGTATCCTTGTCTCCATCATCTTCCGCAACTTCAATTGATAAATGTTTGCGGTTAAAATACCATTTAAATACATTATAATAGATAATTGCATAGATTGGACCAATAATAATTATCCAATACCAATTAGATCCTGGTTGGAAGACACCCCAGATAAACATATCAATAATACCGCCACCAGTATTTCCAACTGCTACTTGTAATAATGACATTAACATAAAGGAGATACCACCCATAACCGCATGGAATAAGAATAATGGCGGTGCAATAAACATAAATGCAAATTCTAATGGTTCAGTAATTCCAGAAACAATACTTGCTGCAACTCCTGCAATCATTAATGCTTTAACTTTATTCTTTTTTTCATCTGGACTTGTCTTATAAATAGCATAGGCTGCTGCAGGTAATCCAAAGATCATAAACAACATTTTTCCTTGTCCCAAAAACTGTGTATATTCACGCATTACACTAATATCAACACTATCAAAGAATTGCAAGAAAATATTTAAACATCCTTCTACCCCTTGATATACCCCACCGATTGCAGTAGTTCTAAAAATACCATTTAAAACATGATGTAATCCTGTTGGAATTAATAATCTTTCTAAAAATCCAAATGAGAATACCCCTAATAAACCTGATTCAGAAATCAATGTACCCAAACCATTAATTCCAGCTGATACAGGTGCCCAAATAAATGGTGCTACTTGTCCTAATAACGCCATTGCTAAGATAACGACAATTGCAACAAAACGTTTACCACCATAAAAAGCAATTGCTACTGGGAATACTACTTTATGATATTTATTATGCAAAGCCGCTACGGTCACCCCTGTTAAAATACCAGCTACTGCTCCCATATCTAAAGTTTCTACGCCTAAAATAGTTGAAATTTGTAATGAATCAAAATTCATAAAACCAGAATTGATCATACAACTTGCACTTACTAAGAAAGTATAATAGCCAATAAATCCAGCAAATGCTGCAACTTCTTTATCTTCTTTAGCCATCCCAAATGAAATAGAAATAGCAAATAATACTGGTATTAAGGTAAAAACAACATTTGATACTGTTTTTAGTGTATTTAAGATATAAAATACAACTGGCTGTTGTAGAAATGGCACTGCCTCTACTACTTGTGTTTTAAGTAAAGCTGCAGTAACTCCCAGAATAATTCCACATGCTGCTAAAGCCGCAATTGGCATCATTAAACTTCTTCCTAAAGCCGAGAAGAAATCCATTACTTTATTTTTTTTCATACTAATCCCCTTTTATTATTTTATTTTAATTCTGGCCACATTCCTTTATTAGCCTCAATTAAAGCATCTAATACTTTACGAGCTTTTTTACCATCATTGATTAAACGATTTAAAGTAAATGCCATTAATGCTTTTTGATATGAATTTTCAAAATAAGCATCAACAATTAATTTTTCACAAGAAACTTGGTTTACTAACAATCCTAAATAAAATTGTGGAATATTACCTACACGCATTGGTCTTGGTCCATTAATTCCTAATTCACAAACGACTTCAACCATAGCATCATCCTGCATATTAGCGATTGCTCCATTGTTTTCAACAATTAAAATATGACGAGTATTTTTATTATATGCGATTGCTTCAGCTACATTGATCATCATTTCTGCATGGGCATCACTAATATCATCGAATTTATCACCTAAAACACCCGCAGCTATAACTTCACGACATTCATCAAAAACTCGTTTTTCACGTCCTGCCATTACTTCGTCAGCTCTAGTAAAATTAGGATCTAAATGTGCTGCTTTATAATCTGGATATAAATAATATTGATCATATGTGTTTGGTAAAAAATCTGGAAAATCATTCATTAAAGTTTCAACCATACCATAAGTATCCAACCAAGATTGATCTCTTTGTTCCGCATCTTGTGGTAAGAAGCCATTTTTCTTAATTAATTCTCTCAATTTTGGTAATAAATCTTCCCCTGTTTTAATATCGTATATATTAGTAAACCAGCCATAATGATTTAAACCAAAATATACAGGATCTAAATTTTCCCAATCACAACCTAATAAACGACTGCATGAACGAACAACATTTTCTGGTTGATCACAAATATTTAAAATTTTCTTATCATCAGGAAATTCTCTTCTTAATGCTTCAGCTACAATAGCAGCTGGATTTGAATAATTTAAGATCCAAGCTTCAGGTGCATAATTACGAATATCATGAACTGCTTTGATCATATCAACACATGATCTAAGTCCATAAGCCATTCCTCCTGCTCCACATGTTTCTTGTCCAATTAATCCCATGCTTAAAGGAATATGTTCATCTTTAGCACGCATTGGTAATCCCCCTGCACGCATTTGCATAAACACAAAATCCATTCCTTCATATGCTTCTTTAATATCAGTTGTATATGAGAAATCTAATTCAGGAAATTGTTCTTTAAATAAAATTTTTCCAAATTCACCAATTGGTTCTTGGCGCTCTGCATCAATATCAAATAAAACTAATTTTTTTAATGGGAACTGTTCTTTCATACGACAGAATGATTTTAAAAAACCTAATGTAAAGGTACTTCCTCCTCCAACAATACAAACACTATATTTTTTCATTTTTGTTTATCTCTCTTTCTACTTTTTCTGCTTTACTTTGACGGCCTATCAAGTACATATTTACTATCTCATAACACATTTATTTAAACAATACTTTGGCCTTGTTTGGGAATGAAAGCCCTAACTTGTTATTTGTGACATTAAATGTTATTTTTTTCAAATAATTATAATATATTTCAAAAAATAACTTTATTCATAAGTAAAAATTTAATTTTTAGACCATTTTGGTCTTTTTTTATTTGATAACACTATTTTGGTTTGATATAATCTAAGTGGGGATATTGACCTCTCCCAAAATTAATATCCCCTAATCACATATTTTCTGTAATCAAAATAGTAAAGAACCTCGTTATATTCACGAGGTTCTTTACTTAATAATATAAAAGTATACTAAACAAGCAATAATGAAACTATTAACGGAATTGTAAAGACACTGACCAGAGTAGTAATAAAGATACTTTTTGCTGCTAATTCAACATCTCCACCATATTCTTTAGCAAAAAGAACTGCACTATTAGCGACCGGCATTGCCAAATTAACCAAAGTAATTCCTTGAATCAATGGATCTTTGATAAAATATGCAATGATTGGAAAAACAGCAATTGGTAAAATAACTTGTTTAACAATCGTAAAGTAGTATAATCTTAATTCTGTGAACAACTCTTTAACTTTAATATTAGCTAAGGTTGCCCCAATGATCATCATTGCTAATGGTGTTGTCATGTCCCCAACCATACCACATGAATTAGCAATTACATCAGGAATTGGAATTTCTAAAAAATAAATAAATATTGCAATAATTGAAGCAACTACTCCGGGTGAAAGTAAATTTTTAGGATTTAATTTCATTTTTACATCATTCCCATAATTAATTAAAATAACGCCTAAAGTAAATACTTCTAAATTAAAAAGGATATTAAATAAAGCAGTATAAAAAACTGCGTCATTACCAAACAAGGCTTTCATAATTGGATACCCCATAAATCCAGTATTAGAAAAAATTGTCATAAACATGTATAATCCTTTTTGGTGCATTGGAATTCGCATTAATTTAACTAAAACAAAACTGATGACCGGTAAGGCCACATACACTGCTGTAGCAATTGCTAAAGTATAAATGACCATACTCTTTTCACTAATCGATGTTGTACAAACAGATGAAAAAATAAGTGCTGGTGTAGTAATTGAAATAACAATAAAATTTAGTTTCGTATTTAATTCATCATTTAATATTTTCTTTTTTTGCATAAAATAACCAAGTCCAATAATTAAAAATAATTGAATCATTTGGTTAATAACTACCATAATATCCATGATAATCCCCCAATCTTTCATTGATAGAATCATACCACGATATTAATTAGTTTAGAATGATATTTGCAAATAATGAAAAAGACAATCACGAATATTAATAAATTTTATTGTATAATACTAGCAAGCTAAATTATAATGAATATTAATTGTAATAAAACAATAAGAAGGAGATACTATGGAAAGTATAAAAAATGATAAAAATAAGGTAAATACCAAAGAAGAAGACGAATTAGGTGAATTAGCATCTGGAATTCTTGAAATAATGGTTGATGGCTATGGATTTTTAAGACCTAAAAATTATACTCAAGAAAGTCGTGATATTTACATTTCCCAATCACAGATAAGACGCTTTAATTTAAAAAATGGCGATGAAATAGTTGGTCATGCACGTAATTCTAAAAATGGTGAACGATATAATGCACTTATGCGAGTTGATTTAGTTAACGGACAAAATCCAGATCAAGCAAAAAAAAGAATTGCTTTTGAATTTTTAACACCGATTTATCCTAATGAAAGAGTATATTTAGGTAAAGATAATGAACAATTATCAATGCGTCTAATTGACTTAATTTCTCCAATTGGAAAAGGTCAACGAGGAATTATTGTTGCACCACCAAAAGCTGGAAAAACGACATTACTAAAAGATATTGCTTTATCTGTATCAAAAAATTATCCAAACATCAAGATATTTATCTTACTTATTGATGAACGACCTGAAGAAGTAACCGATATTAAAGAAGCATTGGATGCTGATAATGTTGAAGTTATCTACTCTACCTTTGATGAAAAATCAGAAAGTCATATCAAAGTTGCACAAACTACCCTTGAACGAGCTAAACGCTTAACAGAACAAGGATATGATACAATGATCTTGTTAGACAGCTTAACACGATTAACTAGAGCAAATAATTTAACTGTTACCCCTTCAGGAAGGACCTTATCAGGTGGTCTAGATCCTGCATCATTTTATTTTCCTAAACGCTTATTTGGAGCTGCAAGAAATACACGTGAAGGTGGTAGTCTAACTATCTTAGCTACTGCTTTAATAGAAACAGGAAGTCGGATGGATGATATGGTTTATGAAGAATTTAAAGGTACTGGAAATATGGAACTAGTACTAAGCCGTAAATTACAAGAAAAGAGAATTTTTCCCGCGATTGACGTACAAAAATCCGGTACTCGTCGAGAAGATTTATTATTGAGCAAAGATGAATATGAAGCAATGCAAATAATTCGAAAATCTTTAGATCAAACTACGATCGAACAAGCAACTGATTCATTATTAAATATGTTTGAAAAAACTAAAGATAATGAAGTATTAATAAAAAATATTTTAGTTTCAACAAAACATCAAAAATAATATAGTTAGTTTTAGTTATTTACTTCTACATACTAACACACTTCTTTGAAATAATGAATTTCTGCTAAATCTGGTTGTGCAAGCATTAAGCTAACCAGATTTATTTATTTTTAATCTTATTTATTACCATAATACTAATTATACTAAAAAACGTAGCCTCATCATGATTCATTAGCTTTACTATTTCCTATAATTTTATTCTACTCTTGTTAAATAAAAAAAATCAAAACATTTATAACAATGTTTTAACTTTTGTGCAATTTATTTTGCTGATAATAGTAGTATGATAAAACAGTTGCTAAAAGGAAAGCAACAAAACCAAAAATAAATGGTAAGCGAGGATTAAATGTATAAAAGAAACCAGCCATCAAGGCACCTATAATTCCACCCAATGATTTTATCGCGTTGTAAAATCCCATTACAATACTACTATTAGTATCATTAGAACGGCTAGCTACTAAATCTTGAGTCACTGGTATAATGATTGCGTTCAATGCAAAGAAAATTATATTCATCACAATAAATATAATTATATTATTTGTTGCTAAAACCCCTAACATCGTAACACTACTCAACAATAAAATCAGCATTGACGATCTAGAAACATTAGTATTCTTAATGATCCATAAACAAATCGTACCATTAGCAACTAAAGAAATAATTCCAATTGCAGCCTTGATAATTCCATTATAACCTGATGTTAAATTATAAATATCTTTGATATAATAATTAAAACTTTGTTCAAAAGCAGTAAAACCAAGAAATGCAAGGCAGCAGATCGTAAACATAATTAAATATTTTTTATCTATAAATACTTTTGCTTGTTTAAATGAATTAAAAGGGTTTGCTTGTTTTATGAGCAGAGCAACTTTTTGTTTGACTGGTGAAACAACATCATTTTCACAAAAAAGATAAAAGAAAATACCACAGCTAGCTAAAGTAGCTGCTTGAACTGCAAAAGTTAAATCAATTGAGATTTCTCCAAGCATCCCCCCTATAAAATAACCAAAAGCAGCACAAACACTTGCAACTGTTGCTAAAACAGTTAGATTTTGACCCCTTTTTTCAGGTGGTGTAACATTAACGACATAGGTTAAAAAACTTACATAAGAACCTCCTGTAAAAACGCCTGAAAACATTCTTGCAAATATCACACTATTTTGTGAATTTGCTTGCCAAAACAAAACTTGACCAACTGCGTAACCAATACTACAGATCAACATCGTTGTTTTACTGTTAATTTGTTCATTTAATTTTCCCCAAAATGGTGAAAATAAAAAATTTAATCCCATCATTGCCCCAAATGCAACACCAAACATATAATCTCCCAGTTGAAGATTTTTTATTACTGTTGGAGTAATTGGATGAGCATAATTAGCGGCTAAATTAAAAAGTCCATTAATAATAAAGAACATTAATAATTTATTTTTATTCATCTTATCACCTACTTATTATATTGATTATAATTGAAAGAAAAATAGATAGCAATAATTCTTGCTATCTATTTTAATAACTTTTCTTTATATAGATTAATTTTATAATTCACTGTCTCAATATTCTTTTCCAACTCTTGTTGCTGCAATAATAATATTTCTTTCTGTTTCAAAAAAATTTCATATCGTTGATTAATCGTATTGTCACCTTCTTGACACAACTCAATATAATTTTTTATATATGCTATCGTCATTCCCGTTTTACGCATACACATAATTATGTCTAACCACGATAGATCATCATCATCATAAACTCTTTGATTGCTTTGATTCTTTTTTATTTTAGGTAGTAATCCTTCTTTTTCATAATATCTAAGTGTTGAAGCACTTAGATTGTACTTTTTAGTTACTTCTTTAATTGTATATTCCATTGGTCTCTTCCTTAACTTCTTCAATCATTTTCTTTAATTTATTAATTAAACAGCAGCATTCATATTGTTTATTAATTACCAAATCTTGATGAAATTCTAGAATATCCAGCAAAGTCATTTCTTCATCAATCAATTCTAAGATATCACTACTATTATATCCCATAGTAATCAATGTTTTGATTAGTGATATGACTGCTTGATCCCGGTAATTAAAGTTTGACGTTGTGGCGATTATTTTATTTTTTTGAAGTAGCAATAAAAGTTCTTGATTAATAACTATTTTATCCATGAAGTCGTCCTCCTAAGTTAAGCATACTACTTAAACCTAACTATAGGGCAAGCATTATTTAAATTATTTTTTCATACAATTCAAATAAGCCAAGATCAGAACCCCTAAAATCAAGATTTATTGCTCCCACATATGTATAACCACAACGCTCATATAGCTTGATTGCCGGCACATTGCCTTTACGAACATCTAAACGAATTGTTTTTACCCCATTATTTTTAGCTAATTCATCAGCATATTCTAATAATTTTTGAGCTATTTTTAATCCTTTAAATTGTGGATGAACAGCTAAAGTATGAATTACATAAACTTCATGATCTTGTGCATCTATCTTCCAAGCTGCTAATTGATAATTTTCTTCTTGGACATGATTAATAACAATACTCCCCACTATTTGATCATTTTGCCGCATTACATATAATTCTTTTTTTTCTATTCCAAAAATTGCTTCATCACGAGTTGGATAAATTCCTTTTTTCCAGCCAGGATAATTTACATTGGCTAGTAAATCGTCTACAACTGCTCCATATAACGCTTCAATCTCATTTACATCAGTTGCCCTTGCTAATTCTATATTCATCTTCATATCACTCCTTAAAGAAAAAACACATGATAACATGTGTCTAATCTACATATGAAATAACCATATGTCTATTTTTTCCTTCACCATGACTTTCTGTCTTAATATGTTCAAATCTAGAAAGTTCTTGATGCATTACTTTACGTTCATCAGCAGGCATTGGATCAAGCTTGATTTCAGCTTTCGTGCGCAATACTTGTTTTCCAAAACGTTTAGCCATTGATGCTACTTTTTTATAACGGTCTTCTTTATATCCGTTAATATCAACGCTAATTTCAAATCTTTTCTTAAAGGTATTGCTTACGGCATTTTTAACAATAAAGTTAATTGCACGTAGAATAACTCCAGCTTTTCCAATTAAGATAGAATTATTACTAGTATTAATATTACAGTAAATACGACCATCTTGTAGATAAGAAACTGTTTCCACTTCAAATCCCATATCTCCAATAAAACGACGAATATAACTTTCAATATATTCTTGGATCATTGGAATTGTATAACACTCAATTTCAGCTTTTTTAGTAAATAAAGTTTTTGTCTCACTAATTACTTCATAATTTAATTCATCAATTGTTACACCTAGTTCTTGACATGCTGTATTTACAGCATCTTGAACTGTTCTTGCCGTATATCTTTTCATATTTTCACCTACTTTTTATTTAGAAAATTAGTAGTTGTTGATTCAACTTCCTTTTTTGCTTTCTCAATATGGAATAATTGAATATATACTGTTCTTATGATATTAATAACATTTGTTGTAATCCAGTACAACGACATTGCTGCAGGCATTGTAGCAGCTAAGTAAACAATGAAGATCGTCATTACATTGTTCATTGTATTCATCGACTTCATTTGTTGACTAGGACGATATTTTGGTGAGCGTTTTGCCATTATTTGAGTAATTTGCATTGCAAAGAATTGTGTTCCTGCAACTAAAACCAATAAAACAATATACGCAATATCCAAATCCATAATATGGCTGATTGGCTTAGCCCCTAAATTAATTCCAAAAATATATGTAGAATATAATATATCAATTCTTTGTACTGCTTGCCACATTGCAAACATGATTGGTAATGTAAGGAATGTTGCAAATGATCCAAACATACTTACATTATTCTTTTTATATAAATTTTGAATCTCTGCATTTTGACGCATTTGTGAAGCTTGATCTTTACGCCCTTTATACTTACGTTGAATCTTTTCCATCTCTGGTTGTAATAATTGCATTTTTTGCGTTGAGACGGTTGATTTGATCATAATAGGTAAAGTGATAATATTAACGATAATTGTAACCCCAATTACCCCAAAAGCTACATTTCCTACATAATCATTAATGAATAAGATTCCTTTAGCTAAAGGAATTACAAAGATAAAATCAAACCACCCTGCATCAAATGACCAAGGAGTTGAACTTGTAATTGCCCTAGAAGCAATTAATTTACCGTTTGCATCAAGATTTTGTGCACATCCTGTCAAGATAGCAACTAAGAAAACTAAACAAAATACTTTTAAGATTTTTTTAGTCTTGTTATCTAACACCATTTATTTTTCCATCCTTTTTAATATTTTTTTATATAAATATTTTAGCTCATTTAGATTAGAATTGAAATCTAAATCTAAATATTTATTTCTAATAATAACTATATAATCATAATTATCATCGAAATTAATTGTTTGTTGAAGCATCATTCTGACTTGACGCTTAATTTTGTTACGAATTACTGCTTTTCCAAGTTTTTTGCTTACTGATATCCCAATTCGAGCATGATCTAAATCATTTTTTAGGTAATATATAATGAAAGAACGATTAGCCATACTTTGTTTTTTCTTAATAATACGGCTAAAATCTTCATTTTTTCGTACTCTAAATTCTTTTTTCATAAATTTTTAGAAAAAAAACCCACCGTAAAGTGGATTTTTCTTAAGCAGATAAGACTTTTCTTCCTCTTTTACGGCGACGTGCAAGTACTTTTCTTCCTCCTACAGTAGCCATTCTAGCTCTAAAACCATGAGTTTTTGATCTTTTTCTCTTATTTGGTTGATATGTTCTTTTCATTAATTACACCTCCAAAATTTTTTATACTTTTATACAAATAACATATGCCTCACCATTTTATATGAAAAAGCTCGTTAAGTCAATGAAATTACGGGAAAAAGTATAATTAGGAAAATCTAACATTTTACAAATCTCACAAAATAATGTGAATTTTAAAAAATCTTTTTAGACAAATTTATTAATTCAGATTTATTAAAATAGTTTATATTGTACAAAAGTCACATTAAATTGTGCTTTTCTTTTTGCTATTAAGAATAAAAAAACCTTAATTTATAAGGATTTTCTTGATTTTCGATAAAAAGTAACATTATTTTGTGACTTCTTTCTCGACGAATCTTGCTAATTAATCATAAATTAACCTAAACTTCACACAACTTATGCACAAAGTCATACCCTTATTTTTTACTATGTGAATAAATGTGAAAAACTCTCAAAGTGCTTGGAATAACAAATATGCTATTGTGAGTTTATTATGAACAGTAGTTTCTAGATAACTAGATAGCCACATTTTTCACATTCACATAAATCTTTATGCACAAGTAAAGTTGTGAATATTGTGAATTTCTAATAAAAACCTACGGAAATGTAACAATTATTGTGAATAACTTTGTGAACACTCTTTTTTAACTGTTTTTATCCTTTAAATTTACATTTTATTAACTTATAATGAGGTTTGCGGAGGTTAAAAAATGAGCGATAATAGTAAGATTTGGCAATTATGCCTCGACACTTTAGAAAAACAAAATTTGCCAGAAGAACGTAAAATCGATAAAGTAATCATGGAATCTGTTTTTCGAAGTGCAAAAATAGCATCCATTAACAATAACAAAGTTATTATTACCACCCCATTTTCATTTAATGTTGAAACAATTAAAAATAACCAAAAAGACATTGAAGATATTCTTTCTGGGATGTTAGCTTCATCAATTAATCTTGAAATCGTTGGTGAAGAAGACTTTAAAAAATCTGTTGCCGTTAAACAAGAAACGCCATTTAGAGATAATCTGAATCGTACCTTGACATTTGATAACTTTGTTGTAGGAAGTTCTAATCGCATGGCACAAAATGCAGCTCTATTAGTATCTACTAATCCGGGTTCTAATTTTAATCCACTGTTTATTTATAGTAATCCTGGATTAGGTAAGACCCATCTATTAAATGCAATTGGAAATTATGCAAAAGAAGTAAATCCAGCGCTTAGAATTCGTTATATTACAAGTAAAGATTTTGTTGATGAAGTTATTGGGGCAATGAAAGGCCGTGATGGTGATGAAATCTATGATAAGTATAAAAATCTCGATATTTTATTAATTGATGATATTCAATTTTTATTCAATAAAGAAAAAAGCAGCGAGATATTTTTCCACATTTTTAATGAATTAATTAATAATAATAAACAAATTGTTATTACAAGTGATAAGATGCCTGAAGAATTACAAGGAATTGAATCACGTTTAATCAGCCGTTTCAATTCAGGATTAAGTTTCGGAATTGATCCGCCAGAATTTGAAACAGCTCGCGCTATCTTAGAAAAAAAGATAGAAAATCTTGATAATCCTTCTTTAATTATTCAAGATGATGTTGTTGATTTTATGGCTAATCATTATTGTAAAGATATTCGTAGTCTTGAAGGGGCTTTAAAACGTCTTTTCTTCTGTAGCATTATGAATCATACTAATAATATTGATATGGCTTTTGCATTAGAATCTTTTAAAGATGATAAAATTGTTCAAAATCCAAAGAGTTCCCTAACTAAAGAAAGTATTTTAAAAACAACTGCAGAATTCTATTATCTGACAATCAGTCAGCTAATTTCAAAAAACAAGACACGTAAATTAACAACCCCAAGAGAAATGTGTATGTATTTAATGCGGGAATTATTAGATATTACTTTTGCTGAAATTGGGGCTACTTTTAGCAATCGAGATCATTCAACAGTAATGAAAGCATGTGCTCGCGTAGAAACTAAAATCAAGAAAGATCCTGACTATAAATTAGCAATAAATAAGTTAAAAGACAAATTAGGTATCGTTTAGACACAAAACTACCACAAATTGCACACATAGTTATACACATAAAAAACACTGATTATATCAGCTTATTTAATGCTTATGCACAATATTCACACTATAATAATATTAATAGCATTATTTTAAATAATTATATATAATTAGTCACAAGGAGGAAATTTATGAATTTTAAAATAAAACGACTTAAATTATTAAATGCTCTTGCTAAAGCAACTAAAGCAGTTTCAATTCGAAGTCCCTTACCAGTATTGACTGGAATTAAGTTTGATTTACAAGACGATTGTTTAATTCTAACTGGTAGTGATTCTGACATTACAATTCAAACTAAAATTGAAAAAGATGAAGATTTAACGATTTATCAAACTGGTGGGGTAGTTTTAAATTCTCGTTATATCTTAGATATTGTTCGTAAGATTGATAGTGATGAAATTAAAATTGAGATTTTAGATGGTGCTTTAACTAGAATTTCGGGAGCAACTTCTAAATTTGACTTAAATGGTACTGATGTTTTAGATTATCCACGAATTGATTTATCAAAAACTGGAACAAAAGTATTATTAAATGCACTATCTTTAAAAGATATTATTTCACAGACCAAATTTGCTGCTAGTGATAAAGAGCACAAACCAATTTTAACAGGAATCAACTTTAAAGCAGGAAATCGTCAATTAGAATGTACAGCAACGGATAGCTATCGTCTAGCTAAGAAAATTGTATCTTTAGATGAAGACGTTACTTTCAATATTACAATTCCTCAAAAATCTTTAGATGAAATTTCAAAAATTATTGAACGTGATGAAATGATTGAAATGTATGTTTCTGATCGTAAAGTCCTTTATGTGTTTGATAATAATATTATTCAAACACGATTAATTGATGGAACTTTCCCAGATACTAATCGTTTAATTCCTGATGCTTTTGATTATGAACTAGATTTAGATGCTCATTATCTATTAAATGCTATTGATCGTGTTTCATTACTAACAAATGAACAAAATAATATTATTAAATTAGATATGTCTGATGAAAAAGTCGTCCTATCATCATATATGCAAGAAATCGGTTCTGTAGAAGAAATTTTAGATAAATCTTTTTATAAAGGAACACCAATAAGTATCTCATTTAGTTCAAAATATGCAACTGATGCAATTAGAGCTTTTAATGAACCAAAAATTAAAATTTTATTTACTGGAGAAATGAAACCTTTTATTATTAAAGATTTTGAAAAAGATGATGTAATTCAATTAGTTTTACCAGTAAGAACTTTCTAAGCTACATTATGTAGCTTTTTTTTTCGTGAAAGTATTTTTTTACTAGTTGTTTTATTTATATGTGGATAAATTTTAAATATGAGCGAATTTTAATAAAAAATAAGATTTTATTCATTTTTATAAAAAATGCGTTAAAATGCTTATTTTTTTGATTTTAACAACAATTTATGTTATAATAACTCTAGATTTTATAAAAAAAGAGGATAGTCATGAAAAAAATTCAAATAAGAGATGAATATATTACCCTAGGACAGTTTTTAAAGTATGCAGGATGTGTTTCTAGTGGAATCGAAGCTAAGATGGTTATTAAAGATGAATTAGTGATGGTTAATGGTGAAGTGGAAACAAGAAGAGGCAAGAAACTTCGAACTGGTGACCAGATAGAATTTAATGGAGAGTCTTTTGTTATTGATTAATGAAAGTTAATTCATTATGTCTAGACAATTTTCGTAATTATAATCATTTTTTTATTGAGTTTGATCGTGATATCAATATTTTAATTGGCAGTAATGGACAAGGTAAAACTAATCTGATCGAAGCGATTTATTTATTGTCAGTAGGAAAATCTTTTAAAACTCATATAAATAAGCAGATGATTATGTTTGATTGCGAATTTGCGAAAGTAAAAGGTGAAGTCACTTCCAATAATAAGCTCCGTAGTTTAGAAATGATTCTTGGGAGTGATTTTAAACGTGCGAAAATAGATGACCAGGATATTTATAAAATTAGTGAATATGTTGGTCTTTTAAATGTCGTAGTTTTTGTTCCTGATGATCTTTATTTAATTAAGGGCAGTCCAAATAATCGCCGACGTTTTATTGATTTAGAATTATCAAAAATCTCACCTATCTATGTTTTTAATTTAAGTAAATACAATAATTTACTTAAGGAGAGAAATAAGTATTTAAAAATTTTAAATCAAAAGAATCGTGATGGTGATGAATATTTAGAAGTACTTGACGAACAGATGGCACGATTGCAAGTAGAGTTGATTAAAAAAAGAATTGATTTTATTAAGAATTTAAATCAAAAAGTAACTTCTATTTATAATTTAATTGCTAAAAATGATAATGAGAAAATTAGCTTACGATACCGTTGTTTCCTTAAACAAGAGTTAACGTATGAAAATATTTTAGCATTATATAAAAAAAATCATCAGCGAGATATTCGATATATGCAAAGTCATTTAGGAATTCATAAAGATGATTTGAAAATCTTTATGAATGGCAATGCTGCAGATTTATTTGCTTCACAGGGGCAACAAAGAACGATTGTATTAAGTCTAAAGATTGCGTTGATTGAATTGATTAAAGATGAAATAGGAGAATATCCTGTTTTACTATTAGACGATGTTTTATCTGAGTTAGATGAAGCGCGTAAAAATATGTTATTAGATATTTTGAATCAGAAAATTCAAACTTTTATTACAACAACTTCAATTGATGGAATTAATCATCAAATTGTTGAAAAGGCAAAAAAAATCTATATTAAGGGTGGCAAGGAGGCTACATAATGTCAGAAGAAAAAGTAGAACATAGTTATGATGAATCCGATATTCAAGTCTTAGAAGGACTTGAAGCGGTTCGTAAAAGACCAGGAATGTATATTGGGACAACTTCAATTAGGGGATTACATCATTTAGTTTGGGAAATTGTTGATAACTCGATTGACGAGGCATTAGCTGGATATGCTAGTCATATTCGCGTAATTTTAAAGGATGATGATGTTGTTCAAGTAATTGATGACGGTCGAGGAATGCCAACCGGTACTCATGCTAAGACTGGAATCTCAACAGTTGAAACAATTTTTACAGTATTACATGCTGGTGGAAAATTTGGTGGTGGCGGATACAAAGTATCTGGTGGACTTCATGGGGTTGGAGCCTCAGTTGTAAATGCGCTTTCAGAATGGTTAGAAGTAAATGTTCATCGTGATGGACATGAATATTATCAGCGTTTTGAAAATGGTGGGAAACCAGCAGGTGAATTAAAGATTATTGGTGACTCTGATATAACAGGAACAATTGTTACTTTTAAGGCTGATAAAATAATTTTTAAAGAGGGTACTGTTTATGATTATGATACACTCAGACAAAGAATTAGAGAGTTAGCATTTTTAAATAAGGGATTACGTTTATCGTTAGAAGATCAACGTAACGGTGTGGATCGAAAACATGAATATTATTATGAGGGCGGAATTAAAGAATATGTTGCCTATATTAATAAAAATAAAACACCGATTCATGAAGAAATAATCTATGTTGAAGATATGCAGCAAGAAATTACAATTGAAGTAGGAATGCAATATAATGATGGTTATCAATCAAATATTTATTCCTTCTGTAATAATATCAATACTCATGAAGGGGGAACTCATGAAGAAGGTTTCCGTTTAGCTTTAACACGAGTTATTAATAATTATGCTAAAAGTAAAGGACTGCTAAAGAAAGATGAAGAAGCTTTATCTGGTGACGATGTTCGTGAAGGTTTAACAGCGATTATTTCGGTTAAACATCCTGATCCCCAATATGAAGGACAAACTAAAACAAAATTAGGTAACGCTGAAGTTCGAAAAATTGCCAGCAATATTATTAGCGCATCATTAGATAAATTTTTATTAGAAAATCCTGATACAGCTAAGATTATTGTTGATAAAGCTATTGTTGCAGCAAGAGCAAGAATGGCAGCTAAAAAAGCTCGAGAAATGACAAGAAGAAAAAATGTTCTTGAAGTTTCAAACTTGCCAGGTAAATTAGCTGACTGTTCAAGTAAAGATGCTAGTGAATGTGAAATCTTTATTGTCGAAGGGGATTCCGCTGGGGGTAGTGCCAAAATGGGACGTGATCGTCGAATTCAGGCAATTCTACCATTACGTGGAAAAATTTTAAACGTTGAAAAATCGAGATTAGAAAAAATCCTTGGAAATGCTGAAATTCGTTCTATGATTACAGCGTTTGGTACAGGAATCGGAGAAGAGTTTAATCTAGATAAATTAAGATATCATAAAATTGTAATTATGACCGATGCCGATGTTGATGGTGGGCACATCAGAATCTTAATGTTAACATTCTTGTATCGTTATTTAAGACCGTTAGTTGAAGGTGGCTTTGTTTATGCGGCTCAACCACCACTTTATTTATTGAAACATGGTAAAGATGAATATTATTGTTATAGTGATGAAGAACTAGATGATTTGAAAACTAAGATTGGTGAAGGTGCTAAATATAGTATTCAACGTTATAAAGGTCTTGGAGAAATGAATGCAGAACAACTTTGGGAAACAACGATGGATCCTGAAAAACGAATTTTAAATCAAATTGATTTAGACGAAGCAATGGAAGCGGATATGATTTTTGATATGTTAATGGGTGAAAAAGTTGAACCAAGACGTGAATTTATTCAAGAAAACGCTAAATACGTTACTGATTTAGATATTTAAGGTAAAGGAGATAAATAATGGAAGAACGGGGAATTAGAAAAGTAAAACTAACATCTGAAATGAAAAACTCTTTTATGCAGTATGCGATGTCAGTTATCGTATCAAGAGCTTTACCTGATGTTCGAGATGGGTTAAAACCAGTTCAAAGAAGAATTATTTACGGGATGAGTGATTTGGGATGTACTCCAGGTACACCATATAAGAAATCTGCCCGTATTGTCGGAGAAGTTATGGGGAAATATCATCCTCATGGTGACTCTTCAATATATGAAGCTTTAGTTAGAATGGCTCAAGATTTCTCATATCGTTATATGTTAGTTGATGGTCATGGGAATTTTGGTTCAATCGATGGTGATGGAGCAGCAGCACAACGTTATACTGAGGCAAGAATGTCAAAAATATCTAGTGAGCTGGTTCGTGATTTAAAGGAAGATACAATTGATTTTATTCCAAACTATGATGGTGAAGAACAGGAACCGGCGGTTTTACCGGCTCGTATTCCCAACTTACTAATTAATGGTTCAACGGGGATTGCAGTTGGGATGGCTACTAATATTCCACCTCATAACTTAGTAGAAGTGATTGAAGCAATTTTAGCAGTTGCAAAAGATCCGGATATCACAATCATGGAATTAATGGAAAATTATATTCAAGGTCCTGATTTTCCAACTGGTGGTTATATTTTAGGTAAAACAGCAATTAAAAAAGCCTATGAGACAGGAAATGGTCTAATTGTCATGCGAGCAAAGACGGAAATTGAAGAAAAAGGAAGTAAAAAAGTTATTGTTGTTACTGAAATTCCTTATATGGTCAATAAAGCTCGGATGATTGAAAAAATGTCACAGTTAGTTCGGGAAAAGAAAATTGAAGGAATTACAGAAATACGTGATGAATCAAATCGCGATGGTATTCGAGTTGTAATTGAATTACGTCGGGATATTCAACCAGAAGTAATTTTGAATCAATTATATAAATTAACATCATTGCAGACAACCTTCGGGGCTAACTGCATTGCCTTGGTCAATAATGAACCAAAAACATTAAATCTAAAGGAAATGATTACTTTATACCTTGATCATCAAGAAGAAGTAATTAAACGACGTACTAAATTCAGATTAACTAAAGCTGAAGACCGAGCTCATATTTTAGAAGGATTAAAAAGAGCTCTTGATCAAATTGATGCTATTATTGATTTAATTAGATCAAGTCGTACTACTGAAATCATTCAAACTAGATTGATGGAAGAATTTAATATGTCTGATAAACAAGCTAAAGCAATTCGAGAAATGCAATTACAACGTCTAGCTGGTTTGGAAAGACAAAAAATTGAAGATGATTTAAATAAATTATTAGAAATTATTGCTGATTTAAAAGATATCCTAGAAAATAGAGAACGTTTATTATCGATCATTCATGATGAATTAGAAGAAATTAAAGATAAATATGGTGATAAACGCCGTACGGAAATTATTCAAGGAACATTTGATTTAGAAGACGAAGATTTAATTCCAGTAGAAGACGTTATTATTTCTTTAACTAATAATGGATATGTTAAGAGAATGCCAGTAGATACATACAAAACACAAAACCGTGGTGGACGAGGAATCAAGGGAATGGCAACTAATAGCGATGATATTGTAAGTTCGTTAATTAATATGTCGACTCATGATGATCTATTATTCTTTACAAATTTTGGTAAAGTATATCGTTTAAAAGGATATAATATTCCAGAGTTTGGACGTTCGGCTAAAGGTTTACCTGTTGTAAATTTATTAAATCTTGATAAAGAAGAACAAGTTAAATCGATGATTAGTATTAATCGTAAGCAAATTGAAGAAAATAATGATTATTATTTATTCTTTGTAACTGCTAGCGGTTTAGTAAAACGAGTTCACATCAATGAATTTGAACGAATTCGTCAATCTGGAAAGATTGCGATAAGCTTAAGAGATGATGATCAATTAGTTTCGGTTAAATTAACAGGTGGTAATGATCAAATCTTAATCGCCGCCTCTAACGGTAAATTAGTTCGTTTTGAAGAAACTAATGTTCGGCCAATGGGACGAAGTGCTAGTGGGGTTAAAGGAATCAATGTTGATGGTAGCGAAGTTATCGGAATGACAACTGATAAAGAAGGTAAATATATCATGGTTGTGACAGAACGTGGTTATGGTAAGATGTCGCCATTAGAAGAGTATCGTTTGTCAAATCGTGGTGGTAAAGGGGTTAAAACTATTAATGCAACAGAGCGAAATGGTCAAATCGTTGCATTGCGTGCTGTTAATGGCGATGAAGATTTATTAATCATTACTGACGATGGAATCATGATTCGTTTACCAATGGAACAAGTTAAAACAGCCGGTCGAGCTACACAAGGAGTACGTTTAATTAAAGTAAATGCAGAAAACAAGGTATCTTCAGTAGAGGTAGTTGAAAAAGCTGCTGAAACAGAAGAAGATAAATCTGAAGAAGAATAGAATTAAAAGTATCGCTTAGCGATACTTTTAATTCTTTGAAAAAGGAAAATAAAATGATTATAAGACCAGAAGAAAAACAAGATTTTAATGAAATATATACTGTAGTAAAAGCCGCTTTTGCAACAGCTGAACATAGTGATGGAAATGAACAAGATTTAGTTATAGCTTTAAGGACTGGTAATAATTATATTCAAAAATTATCATTAGTTGCTAAAATTGATAATCAGCTCGTTGGTTATATTATGTTTACAACAGCAAAAGTTGGAAATGATACAGTATTAGTTTTAGCACCATTAGCTATTTTACCAGCATTTCAAAAACAAGGGATTGGTAGTGCTTTAATTAACAAAGGTCATCAAATTGCTAAAGAATTAGGATATGAATATTGTTTAGTTTTAGGTAGTGAGCACTATTATCCACGATTTGGATATTTACCAGCTGAACAGTTTGGAATCAAAGTGCCTAAGGGAATTCCTTCAATTAATTTTATGGCAAAAAAACTGATATTTAGAGCTGGTAAAATTAGTGGCGAAGTTAAATATGCAAAAGAATTTGGAATATAAAATAACTCTCACTTAATTGTGAGAGTTATTTTTGATTAATAAAAGCTAACATTTGTTCTATTGTATCGAAATGATACTGTGCACTATTTTTAATAACTGTTTCAACATGATTAAAAGTAAAACTGTTATCAGTACATTGCAGCATACAAATATCATTTTCACCATCTCCAATTGTATAAAGTTGCTCAGCTTTTAATTGATAGAAAAGTTTTAATAATTCAGATGCTTTAGAAATATCTTTAGCTAAAATATCAGTATAGCGGGTATTATGAAAGACATTAATATTTTCAATTTGGCCAAATGTATACTGCTTTCTTTGGGCAATAGAATCAAATTCTAAGGCAAACGAAATAATTTCATTTCTTATATTTTCTAAATCTTCTAGGTTATTGATTACAATACTCTGGGACATCGTATTTGCGGTTATTATTTTATTATTACTTTTAGTTGTTGATCTAATGTAACAGCTCCATTAGCACAAATGACATAATCAAAGAAATCAATATCATATTTCTTAATACCATCTTTGAATTTCTGAGGACTTCTTTCGGTTACGATAATAAAGATGTTACCAGCATCTCTAAATTGTTTAATTTGTTTTCTAGTTTCAGGTAGAATTACTTTATTTGTAGTAATTGTACCGTCAAAATCACTACCAATTATCTTCATTTTTTCCTCTTTCTTGCAACAAACATTCCGGCATGGGTAGTCAAATAAAAAAGATTATTTTTATTTAAATATTTTTGCATATATTCATATAGTTGTTTTTTCTTTTTATATAGTGGCTCAAGATTAAGACTTAGACCTTTACCACTTAAAATAAATTGATAATAAAGATCCAAGTCAGTTATTTCATAAACCTCTTTTCGATCATATAATTTTATATCTTGAAAATATTTTTCTAATTTTGTTTTACCATTTTCATAACCAAAGGGTTGATATAAAATTTCTTGATTAAATGAGATTTTTGAATCAAAATCTTTTAACATAACATCTCTTTCTTTCATCATATCTTTAGCAATAGTTGAACATTAGAGAATTCCATCATCTTTTAAAATACGATTGATTTCTTGTAATGCTTTTGGTAAGTCGTCAAAATACATGAAAACATGATTTGCTATAACGACATCAAAACTTTTATCAAGATATGGTAAATAATAACAATCAGCTTCTTCAATTGTTTTAATTTGGGGTAAATGTTGAGTATTGTTTTGACATTCTTCAAGCATTTTCAGAGAAATATCAGCTAAAGTAATCGAAATATTATTAGAAATTTTATTTTGATTATTTAACCAAATAGTTCCATCACCACACCCAATATCTAGTATCTTGGCATTGGGACAAAATTGATTATATGTGTATTCGATAAATAACACCTCCCTTGCTTTTTCATTCTAGCAAGTGACGTTATGTTCCTGTCAATAGTTAAATAAATATAAAATGTTCTCACTTTAGAACAATTTTATTGACAAGAACAAATTGCTTTGATAAACTCATGGAGGATAAAATTAAATAATTGGTAGAGGTGCAATGATCAATAGTAGCAAAATGTAATGTTTGGTGACAGCATTTGCGAAAGGGTGATTTGCCGAAGGAAATAGTAACACCAATTACTATTTACCTGGGGGATTATAGAAGATATAATTTCCTGTCACATTCATGTGGAGTGCTATCTTAGTATATAAGTACTTTGATTGTTGCCAATTAAAGTATTTTTTTATGGAGGAAAAGATGGATTTTGTACAAACAGGGTGGGCGTTATTGCCACCGGTCATTGCAATTTTAATTGCATTAAAAACTAAAGAAGTTTATTTATCATTATTTTTTGGAATTGTTTCGGGGGCTTTACTGTTAAGTAACTTTCATATTATTGATACTGTTAATGTTATGTTTGATACAATGATTGGAAGTTTAAGTGATACATGGAATATCGGTATTTTAATATTCTTAATATTTTTAGGAATTATAGTTACATTGATGACTAAAGCGGGTGGAAGTAGAGCATATGGACTTTGGGCAAAAGAAAAAATAAAATCAAGACAAGGCTCACTATTTTCAACCTTCTTGTTAGGAATTTTAATTTTTGTAGATGATTATTTTAATTGTTTAACAGTTGGAAGTGTAATGCGTGAAGTAACAGATGAATTTAGTGTTTCAAGAGCAAAATTAGCTTATATTATTGATAGTACTGCGGCTCCAATCTGTATTATTGCTCCAATTTCTAGTTGGGCGGCTGCTGTAAGTGGTTATACAAGTGGTGATGGTTTTAGTTTATTCTTACAAACAATTCCCTTTAACTTGTATGCTTTATTAACAATCGTAATGGTGACTTATGTTATTAAGAAAGATTTTCATATTGGAACAATGAAACATCATGAAATAGCTGCTCAAAATGGTGATGTGCATAATGGTGTAAATGATTATGAAGAAGGAGAAGAAATGGAAGTTTCTGATCAAGGGCGGGTTTATGATCTATTATTGCCAGTTTTTTTCTTAATCATTAGTTGTATTGTGGGAATGTTATACACAGGTGGTTTCTTTGAAGGAGTATCATTCATTACGGCTTTTACTAACTGCGATGCTTCAAGAGGACTGGTCTTGGGATCATTTTTTACACTAGTATTTATCTTTATTTTGTATCTTCCTAGAAAGATTATTAGTTATGAAGATTTTGCTAAATGTATACCAATGGGATTCAAAACGATGGTTCCAGCGATGATTATACTTACTTTAGCATGGACTTTAGGGGATTTAGTGTCAGATAAATTACAAGCTGGGGTCTTTGTTTATAATTTAATGCAGGGAGCTAGTATCTCTACAGCAATTTTACCGGTTTGTTTATTTTTAGTTGGAACAGGTCTAGCATTTGCAACGGGGACTTCATGGGGAACTTTTGGAATTTTAATTCCTATCGCGACTTCGATTTTCCCCGAAGGTTCACAAATGCTTGTAATTGCGATTGCATCTATTTTAGCAGGGGCAGTCTGTGGCGATCATATTTCACCAATTTCTGATACGACGATCATGGCTTCGGCCGGAGCTCAATGTAATCATGTTAATCACGTCACTTCTCAGATACCTTACGCAATGTTAGTTGCTGGAGCTTGTGTTGTTGGATATTTAGTTGCTGGTTTTACTACAAATGTTGTATTGACATTTGTGATTGCAATAATTGCCTTATTCATATTTATTTTTATAACCAAATATTTTTATAATTTTAAAGCAAAGAAGGACTAAGTGTCCTTTTTCTTTATACTTTATTTTATAATTATATTAAATAACGGTTATATTTGATATAATGAAAATAGAGTGTGACCAGAAAGGTGGTGTTAAAATGGAAGAAAGTCATAATTTTTATTTAAACGATTATACTGAATTTGTTAAACAGGCGACTGATATTATCGAAAGTAATAAGAATAGTAAAAATTATGTAATTATGTACGCTGATTTAACTAATTTTCAATTAGTTAATGACTTTTATGGTTTTATTGAAGGGGATCGTTTTCTTTTAGAATTTGCTAAATTTTTAAGTATGTCTCCACGGACAATTTTATGTGGACGTGTTTTTTCAGATCATTTTTTAAGACTATCTTTATTTGAAGATAATTGTGATATTGAATCTGTAACAAGGAATTATGAACAAAAATTAGAAACTTTTATTTCATCGCAAGAAGAACATCACCCGGATTCAAAGATTGCTGTAGCAGCAGGATTGTGTCCAGTTAAATTAGAAGAAAAAGCTATCATTAAAGCAATTGATCAAGCTAATATAGCACGAAAAGAAGCTAAAAAAGATAATCATTGTAAACTAGTTTGGTTTAATGAAGATATGCAGAAATTTATTAATAAACGTAAAATATTAGAAATTGAGATTCAAAATGCTTTACGTAATAAATTATTTACATTCTATCTTCAACCTAAAGTTAATATTAATACGGGAAAAATTGTTGGAAGTGAAGCATTAGCCCGCCTTATTAAAGATAATAAAGTTATTTATCCTGATCAATTTATTGAAATAATGGAGAAAAACGAAACAATAATTGACTTAGATTTTCTTATTTGTCAGCAAGTATGCAGGTATCTTCGAGAAAGAATTGATCAAGGCAAAAAACTAATTCCTGTATCAATGAATATGTCAAGAATGCATGTTTATGAAACTGGTTTTGTTGCTAGGGTTAATAAAATTGTTAATAAATATAATATTCCTCCATATTTATTGGAATTTGAATTAACAGAAACGGTTATTTTGAAGAATTTAACCAAGGTGAGAGAAGTAGCTGATGAATTACGAAGTTTTGGTTATCGTGTTTCGATTGATGATTATGGAACAGGTTACTCAGGGATGAATATTTGGCAAGATCTAAATTTTGATATTGTTAAATTGGATCGTTCATATATAACTAAAAGAGAGTCAAATAATAATCGCAATAATATTATTATTCCTGCAATCGTTGATATTTGTAATAAGTTACAGACAACAATTATTTGTGAAGGAGTTGAAACATTGGATCAATGTTTATATATGAAACGTTTTGGATGTAATGTAGTTCAAGGTTATTATTTTTCAAAGCCAGTTAGCACAGTAGAATTTGAAAAAATGATTGATGAAACGGACGGTAAATTTAATTTACCATGGAATAAAGATGATTTTAAATATACTTCTGTTGACAATATTTCTCAAAGTGAAATCAAAGCTATTACTAATTCTATCTTTAATTTTATTCCTGGTGGGGTGGCTGGATTCAGTTATGAATTAGAACTACTATTTGTAAGTGATAGTTTGGTTGAATTAAGTGGTTATAGTCGAGAAGAATTGCTAAGTGGAGGAATTGAATGGCCTAAAAAGTTGTTTTATAGCGAAGAAGAATTTAAACATGTTTTCTATCATAATGGATTAGCTGATCGTTCTTCTAAAAATTTAGTTGAGTTTAAAATCAAAGCTAAAAATGGTAAAACCGTGTATATTAATATGTATGGGGGATTAGTTGATAGTCCAGAGTGGGGTTCATATTATTTATGTTGTTTTTATGATGTTACAAATGAAAAAGTGAATGAATTAAAATCACATGAATTACAAGAAAATATAAATAGTTTATTAAAAAATATTAACGGTGGAATTGGTAAAATGACACTTGATGGCAAAGGAACAATTTTATTTGCATCAGATGGTTTTTATAAAACGATTGGGTATACTCGTACTGATTTTAATCAACCGCCAATCAATAATGATTTAAGTCAGATAGTTAGTAAAGAAGCTTATTTTTTATGTAATCATGTAATTGAACAGATTAAAGCTGGTAAAATCGATTATTTTGAAGTTGAAGTAAATTCCAAAACTGCACAAAAGATTTGGCTAACGATCTATTTTTCTAATATTCACAGAGAAAATGGAAAATTAGTAGCTGATGTTTTTTGTATCGATAGCACTGTTGATCATCAACAAATGATGCTAGAACAACACTGTAATGAGATGGAAGATAATTTAAATATTGTTATTGAAAATACCCCAGGGGATATTGTCGTTATTAAAATAAAAGATGATCATATTACCACTAAATTCCTTAGTCATGGATTATCTAAAATATTTGATTTTGAACAATCTGAGTTAACAGATATACTGAAACATAATAAAGGATTTGATTTAGTTTATGAAGATGATCGAGAAGTTTTAGCTAAACAATTTATAGAATTATCTAAACAAAAAAGTTGTGTAAATTTTGATTATCGCTCATATTATAAAAATGGTAAAGTCAGTTGGCATAATATCAATGCAAACTTTTATCGTCAAGAAGAAGATGGAACAATCATTTATCATGGAATTATCACTAATATTAATACTCTTAAAGAACAACAAGAACGTGCGGAAAAATTAAAAGATCGTTATAATTTTATTTTATCAGTGTTGGCTGTTGATGTTTGGAATTTTGATGTTAGAAATAATCGGATGGATAGTTTATATATGGATGATAAATTTAGTATTGATTTACCTAAAGGAGCAAAAATAGTTCCTGAAAAATTATTAGAAGATGCGCTTATTTTACCTGAAGATCAGAATAAATATTTAAATATGCTCACTTCAATAAGAGCGGGACAGAAAACAGCCCATGATAAATTACATTGTCGAATTAAAACGGGTGAATATAATTTATTTGATCTTATGATAAGAGTAAAGGATACTAATTCAGATATGGCTATAATTATGGCTAAAAATTTTGATCAATTTTTTAATAAAAAAGAATAGGAAAAAATAAGGGCTAAATTATTTAGGCCCTTATTTTAATAATGAACGGTTGTTAACTAATGATTTTTAATGAGCTTTGATGATTGTTTTAGCTATTAATATCACGTATGATGTTGTTGTGGGGTGAGAAGATGCAGATAAAAAAAGAAGATTTAAAGAATGATATTATTGAAGCTGCTAAAGTGGAATTTTTGCATCATGGCTACGAAGGGGCTTCAATGAGAATAATTGCTAGTAAATCACATACCACCTTGGGAAATTTATATAATTATTTTACTAATAAAGAAGAATTATTAGGAGCTGTATTAGAGCCATCAATTAAGTCATTAAATAAGTTAGTTGAGGTTCATCTAAATGAAGAAATTCAAGTTCATTCACTAGAAGAGGTTGATGAAGCACTTGATCAATTTGGAGATTTTTTTGAAGAAAGTGATTTTCGATATATAATGGATAAACGATTAATTATCCTTTTTGAATTAAAAACGACGGAATATAAAGAAAAAAGGGATTGGTTTCTTTTAAAATTTAAGCAACATATGGCATGGCATCTTAATATTGAAGATATCAATTCGCCGTATATTGATATTATTACAAATATGTTTATTGATTGTATTAAGCATGTATTAGTAAGTCATGATAATCTTGAAATGCAAAAACAAGAATTTTTAAAAGTTTTCAAAATGTTGTGTACAGGCATTGTTGTTAACGAAGAGAAATAAAAACTTGCAGTGATGATTCATTGTCTTTTGAATACATGTTTTTATTATGCAAAAAAGGAGAAAATATGATTAAATTTGAAGAAGTATCAAAGATTTATCAAAATGGAAATAAAAAAATTTATGCTTTAAATAAGGTTTCTTTTACTATTAATAAAGGTGAATTTGTCATTATCTTAGGACCGAGTGGGGCAGGGAAAAGTACTTTATTAAATATTTTAGGGGGAATTGATCGTCTTGATGAAGGAAAAATAATTATTGATAATGAAGTAATTTCGAATAAAAATGAAAATGAATTATCAGATTATCGAGCTCATCAAGTAGGATTTATATTTCAATTTTATAATTTAATTCCAACACTGACGGTTTATGAAAATGTAGCCTTGATGAAGGAACTAAAAAAAGATATTATGCCAGTTGATAACGTTTTAGATCAAGTAGGACTATTAGTGCATAAGAAAAAATTTCCTCATCAGTTATCTGGGGGAGAACAACAGCGAGTTTCAATTGCTCGAGCAGTGGTCAAAAATCCAGAGATTCTTTTATGTGATGAGCCGACGGGAGCTTTAGATAGTGATACGGGAGCAAAAGTATTGAAGTTATTACATGATATGTGTAAAGAATATCATAAAACAACTATCATTGTTACCCACAATACTAATTTGCAAGCTATCGCTGACAAAGTAATTCGAGTAAAAAATGGTCAAATCAATACAATTACAACAAATTCTCATCCTCTTGATGTGATGGAGGTGGAATGGTAAATGTTGTTTAAAAAAATGATTCGAGATTTATGGAAAAATAAGGTTCAGTTTGGAGCTATATTTATTATGATGTTTTTATCTTTTCAGGTATATCTAGTGAATATCATGGACTTGAAGTAGCTTTAAATAACTATATTAAAGAGAATAATTTAGCTGATGCTTGGCTTTACCAAAAGGAATTTAGTGATTCGACTCTTAATGAACTAAAAAAACAGACTGATTATGAACAAAGAATGTATGTCTCTACAAGCAATAAAGCGGTTGATAATAGTAATATTGATCTCTATATTACTGATAGTAATAAAATTTCAACTCTTAAAGTCGTTAATGGTAAATCATTTAATAATCAAGATGATGGTATCTGGCTTGATGCAATGTATGCTAAGAAAAATGGTTATCAGTTAAATGACCAAATAACTTTAAAATATCAGAATTTTGAATTAAGTAAGAAAATTATTGGTTTAGTTTATTCCCCTGAAAATATCTATCTGGCTAAAGAAGAGCAACTGACACCAAATCGTCAAAAATATGGTTTTGCATATGTAAATAATAATAGTTTTCCTAACACTTTATACCATCCGAATCAACTAGTCCTTTCCTCAAAAAAAGACATTAGTAAAATAGTTGATCAATTATTAGCTGGTAATGAATACAAGCTAATTCTCCAAAAAGATCATCCTAGTGTAAATATGTTGACTGGAGAGATTGCCCAGCATCGCTCGATAGGTTTGGTTTTTTCATTAGCTTTTTTATTTATTGCTGTTTTAATTACGATTACAACAATGCATCGGGTTTTGCAAAGTCAACGAATGCAGTTAGGAATTTTAAAAGCATTAGGTTTTAAGAAAAGAAAGCTACTGATCCATTATTTATCACATTCAACATTTATTTGTTTAGTTGGTTCAATATTAGGTTACTGGCTTGGTTTAATAATAATGCCAGCTTTGATTTATCCAATGTTTGAAGAAATGTATGTTTTACCGGTTTTAACTAGCCAACCAATAGTTTTAGGATATTTATTACCAATTGGCTGTACTATATTATGCATGTTAATTAGTTTTTCTGTCTGTTTTAAATATTTAAAAATGAATGGTGCAACAATTCTTTACAGCAATAATTTAATTAGTAATTCAAGTTATTCACTAGCATGGAGCAGTAATTTGCCATTTCGATTTCAATGGAATATCCGTGATATTATTCGTAATAAATTACGGAGTCTTATGACTATTTTTGGAGTTTTGGGCTGCACTGCATTATTATTTAGTGCTTGTGGCCTATATGATACAATGACTAATTTGACCGATTGGAATTATACTAAATTACAAAATTATAAATATAAACTTAATTTAAATGATAATCTTAATGAAGAGCAAATTGATTATCTTTTAAACCAGACTAAAGGACAGACATTATTAGAGAGTACAGCTAAAATAGTAATTGATGAACAAAATTTAGATGTTTCGTTAACAGTCTTGGAAAATAATGATTATATCAAACTTGCTCAAGATTTAAGTAATTTTAAATCTTTAAAAGAAGGAATTGCATTATCAAAAAAAACAGCCGATAAGCTTGATTTAAAGGTAGGAGATATAATTAAGTGGAAAGGAAATTTAGATCATCAAGAATATCAATCTAAAATATCTTTAATTATTAGAACCCCGAATATCCAAGGAATTACGATTATGAAAGAAGAATATTTGCAAACTGGTTATCAATACTATCCCACTGCAATCATTGGGAGTAAAAATCAAGATTGCTTGACAAATCTAACAAATATTTCTTCAATCCAGTATCAGCAGGACTTATTAGAAAGTTTTGATGTTTTATTAGAGGCAATGATCCTAATTATTATCATTCTAGTTTTAGGTGCAATTATTTTAGGTGGAATTATTTTATATAATTTAGGAGTACTGTCTTACTTAGAACGTTATTATGAATTTTCTACATTAAAAGTATTAGGATTTAAAGATACTCAGATTCAAAAAATCTTGGTTCAACAAAACATATGGTTATCAATGATAGGAATTTTATTAGGTTTGCCTGTAGGATATTTATTGATTGAATACATGATATCAACGATTCAAGATACAATGGATGTAATTAATTTCATTGCTTTACCTTCTTACTTATATGCAATTTTAGGCACTTTAGTTATTTCCTGGGTAATAAGTAAAATTATTTCATTAAGGATAAAACATATCGACATGGTTTCTAGTCTAAAAGCAAATGATTAAAAGAGAAACATCTTGATAATAATTGAATAAGGTGCATAATTATTGTATAATTTTAAAGAATATATATAAGCAAGGGAGAATTAAAATGATTGATATTGCGATATTAAGAGAAAATCCAACCTTAGTTAAAGAAAACATGAAAAAGAAATTTCAATATGACAAGATTGGATTAGTAGATGAGGCTTACAAATTAGATAAAGATTATCGAGAAGTTTTAACTAAAGCTAGTGAATTGAGAAGTAAACGTAATAAATTATCTAAAGAAATTGGTCAATTTATGCGTGAAGGAAATAAAGATGCGGCTGAAAATAATAAGAAACAAGTAAGTGCAATGGCAGATGAATTAGCTAAATTAGAAGACTTAGAAACTCAATATGGTAGTGAGTTAAAAGCAATTATGATGAAAATTCCTAATTTTATCGATGAATCCGTTCCATTAGGAAAAGATGATAGTGAGAATGTTGAAATTACTAAATATGGGGAACCAGTCGTACCAGATTTTGAAATACCTTATCATACTGAAATAATGGAAAATTTTGATGGTATTGATATGGATGCAGCTGGGAGAGTTGCTGGACAAGGTTTTTATTATTTAATGGGTGATATTGCTCGTTTACATTCTGCAATTTTATCATATGCTCGTGATTTTATGATTGATCGTGGCTTTACATATGTTATTCCGCCATATATGATTCGTAGTAATGTAGTTACTGGTGTTATGAGTTTTGAAGAAATGGATAGCATGATGTATAAAATTGAAGGGGAAGATTTATATTTGATTGGTACTTCTGAACACTCAATGATTGGTAAATTTATTGATAACATTTTAGAAGAAGATAAATTACCATATACGTATACTTCATATTCACCATGTTTTAGAAAAGAAAAAGGGGCTCATGGAATAGAGGAGCGTGGAGTATATCGAATTCACCAATTTGAAAAACAAGAAATGATTGTTGTATGTAAACCTGAAGACAGTAAGATGTGGTTTGAAAAACTATGGAATAATACTGTTGATTTATTTAGATCATTAGATATACCAGTAAGAACTTTAGAATGTTGTTCTGGAGATCTAGCTGATTTGAAATCTAAAAGTATTGATGTTGAAGCTTGGTCACCAAGACAAAAGAAATATTTTGAAGTTGGTTCATGTTCAAATCTAACTGACGCTCAAGCAAGAAGATTAAATATTAGAATTAATGGTGAAAATGGAAAATATTTTGCTCACACTTTAAATAATACAGTAGTTGCACCACCAAGAATGTTGATTGCTTTCCTTGAAAATAACTTAAATGAAGATGGCAGTGTAAATATTCCTAAAGCACTACAACCATATATGGGAGGTAAGGAAAAGATAACTAAATAGTTATCTTTTTATCTATATGAAAACTCTTTATATAAGTGATTTAGATGGAACGCTATTGAATAGCCAAGGAAAAATTAGTGATTACAGTATTAAAACAATTAATAACTTAATTAATGAGGGAATGATTTTTACATATGCTACTGCTCGTTCTCTAGTTTCCGCTTCACCAGTAACAAGAGGATTAATCAAAAATCTTCCTTTGATAATCTATAATGGTACATTTATTGTCAATGGCGAAACTGGAAAACTGCTTCATAAGAATATTTTTAATTCAAAACAAGTAGCGCATATAAAAGCAATAATGGAAAAAAACCAATTAAAACCTATGGTATATGCACTAGTAAATGAAAAAGAACGAGTAACGATAATAAATGAAAGCCTTCATGAAGGGGTAAAATATTATCTTAGTAAGCGTAAAACCGATTATCGAATTAATTTAACATTAGATTACTTATCTTTGTATGAGGGTGAAGTTTTCTATTTCACCATAATTGGAGATTATGATAATCTTCGACCAGCTTATGAAAGTTTAAAGGATGATTTAGATTATAATATTACTTTTCAACAAGAAATATATCGTAAAGAATACTGGCTAGAAATTATGCCTAAAAGTGCCTCTAAAGCAAGTGCTATTTTAAAGTTGAAAGAACTTTTAAACTGTGACAGGATAGTTAGTTTTGGTGATGCAATCAACGATTTGCCAATGTTTGCAATATCTGATCAATGTTATGCAATGGCTAATGCAGTAACCTCTTTAAAACAACAAGCTACAGCAGTTATCAAAAGTAATGATGAAGATGGTGTTGCTCACTGGCTTAAGGAGCATGTTATAAACACTAAATAAATCAGTAAGATAAAAAATAGTTTTTATGATTTAATATCGAAGTAGTTTTTAAATAATTAATAAAATTACTGATCAGTGGATTATAATTATCTTGATCATAGATTAGATAAACACTTTTTTCACTTAATGGTGTTAAGGGAATAGCTTTAAGATAATCGTTATAGCAATTATCTTTTGTAAAGGCATGCAAAATTGCGCAACCTTGATTACAGGCAATCTTCAATAAATTCCCTTCAAACTCAGGATAATTGTCTTGATAGTATAATTTTCTAACATCAAATAAAATATTTGGAAGCTCCTCTTGGCTAACAGTTTTTTGATTAGCTAAGGGGTTATTTTTATTTATTAATACTATTAAAGGATATTTTTTTATTAATATTTTTTGATAGTCAGGATATTTAGGAAATGATAATCCTAGGACTATATCTATCATCCTTTGTTCAAGCGCATGATATAATTGATAATTTGCATAGCTTGTTAATTCTATTTTTATATTAGGAAATTCGTTTATAAAATCAGAAAATATAGTAACCAATAATTGAGGATCTAAATTTTTAAGAAAACCAATTTTAATTGTACCTTGTTGTCCTTTTAAGAAAGAATCAATATTTAATTTTGAATGATTAAATTGATTAATTATTTTTTTAGCTTCAATTAAAAAAATCTACCAGCTTCGGTCAGTTCTATTTGTTTATTATTGCGATTAAATAATTTAGTTCCTAATTCAGTTTCTAATAATTGTATCTGTTTTGTAACTGCAGTTTGCGATATATATAGATTATGTGCTGCTTTAGTAAAATTCATTGTCTTACAAATTGCTAAAAATAATTTATTTGATTAAGATTCATTTCATATTCCCCTTTAATAACTTTTAATTATTATATAATATCTTTTTAATATTAGAAAGTTATTGATTAATATATTACTATCTTGGTGATTGAGGAATATAAATGAATAAAAATGTTAATCGTTGAATCATCTACATACTATCAATCAATATTTTGGCTTTGGGAATAATTTTGAATACCCGCACTGATTTGGGGGTGCTGCGTTCACTAGTCTTTTTTATGCTTTTAGTAAGGTCAACAATATTTCATTAGGAACTGCTTCAATTATTTTATATTTGATTTTAATTATTGTTCAGATTTGTTTAGTTAGAAAATTAACTATTACAATTTTTTTAGAAATTCCATTTTCATTAATCTTTGGATATATTATCGATTTTTATGATTCTTTAATTAAAATTAGGTGTTCAAATTTATTATCTGCTTATCTATTATTACTGATTGCAATTATTTTTGTTTCACTTGGAGTATACTTTTCAGTTAGCTGTAATCTTATTGCAACACCCGTTGAATCAACGGTTAAGACTATCTCGCAAGTATATAATCTTAAATTTTCGTTAGTAAAAAATGTATTTGATATTACTATGATTATTATGATGCTCTTGCTTTGTTTAGTCTTACAGATACCAGTTTATGGAATTGGTATGGGAACAGTGTTATCTGCTCTGCTGGTTGGTAGATTTATTTCGGGCTATCAATATCTTTTTGATGAAAAAATTCAGATATATCAATTATCTAGATAAAAGAATGTTTTAGCATTCTTTTTTTGCATCTTAGCTAATCTATGTGCATCTTACCAAAATTAGATAGGTAAAAAAGATATTATATGATAAGGTGTTAATAAAGGAGGGATTCGATGAAGGTGCTCATTGAATGTGAGGAAGATAATGAATTAGAAGTAGTAATTCGTTGTAATAAAATTGATGATGAAGTAAGGCGAATTATTTCTTTATTTGAAGATAAACATTTTATTATTGGAAAATTAGACAATCGTAGTTATCAAATTAAAATAGATGATATTTATTATTTAGAAGCAAATGAAGATCGTGCTTTTATTTATTGTGAAGATAAAGTCTATGAAACAAGCCTAAGATTATATGAATTAGAAGATCAATTAGATCCCCGATTGTTTGTAAGAATCAGTAAATCAATATTGCTAAATTTAAACAAATTAGATAATGTAAGAGCTCTATTAAATGGGCGTTATGAAGCGCTATTAATTAATCGTGAAAGGTTAATTATTACACGTCATTATGTAAGCAGTTTTAAGGAAAAATTTGGAATGTAGGTGATAAGATGAATAAATTAAAAATGTTTAAATTTTATATGTTGACGACTTGTGTATCATATACGTTTGTAATTTTATTGCAAACATTATTATTTCATTTCAATCATCAAAATATGTCTAATGAATTAGTTGTGATGATTTTTATCGTTTGTGTAATCGTAAACTTATTGATAAACGTAACTCATTACTTAGAATTACAGGAGTGGTTAACCAATTTACTTTCAATTATCGAAATAGCTTTTGTAGTCTGTACTGCTAATTATTTATGTGGATATACAAACAGTATTATTGAATTAGATAATTTTATAGGTGTTACATTTATGTCAGTAACTGTTTATTTTTTTGTAAAAGCAGTCGTTTTTATGAAAAATAATGAAGATGCTAAAAAAATAAATGAAAAATTAAAAAGAAACCGCCATCGCAACTAATAGTTGCTTAAAAGAAACCATGCTGCAATCTAAAATTGGTGGTTTGAAATAAAAGTTTTACGTATAGTGATGATGTAAGGAGGAGTAAAGATGAATAAAGTTATTGAGATAAAGAATTTGACTAAATGTTATGGTGATTTAATTGCTTTAGATGACTTTAGTTTAGATGTTTATGAAGGGGAAATATTAGGGTTATTAGGACCTAATGGCAGTGGTAAATCGACAACTATCAATACGATCTTATCATTATTAAAGTATGATTCTGGTTCAATCAAGATTTTTAATAAAGAGATGAGTCCTACTGCTTATGATATAAAAAGTAAAATTGGTGTTGTTTTTCAAGATGTAGCTGTATTTGATGAATTAAGCGTTATTGAAAATATTGATTATTTTTGTGGTTTATATATTAAAGATAAAAAAATTCGTGCCAACTATGTTCAAGATGCAATTAATCTTGTTAGTCTAAACGAATTTACTAAATTTAAACCAAAGCAATTAAGTGGGGGATTATTACGAAGATTAAATATTGCATGTGGAATAGCGCATAAGCCAAAATTAATTTTTTTAGATGAGCCAACAGTTGCAGTTGATCCACAAAGTAGAAATAATATTTTAGAGGGAATTAAACGATTAAATGAATTAGGAGCAACAATAGTTTATACAACCCATTACATGGAAGAAGTTGAGCAGCTATGTAATCAAATTATTATTATTGATAAGGGGAGAGTAATTGCATCTGGAACTAAAGATGAATTAAAAAATATGATTACTCTTGGGGAGAGAATTACGATTGAATTAAAATCAATGAATCAAACATTTATTGAGCAGCTTAAAAATAGTGATCGTGTAATGAATATTGAGATTGAAAATAATACTGTTCATATATCTTATAATACGAAAGAAGATAATTTAAGTAAGTTAATTGATTATGTTCGAGAAAACAATGTTAATTATACTAGTTTATTTAGTGAACGTCCGACATTAAATGATGTATTCTTAGAATTAACAGGAAAAGAGTTGAGAGATTAATGTTCTATCATTTCTTTAAATATCAATTTAAAACATTGCTTAGGAACAAGATGGTAATATTTTGGACGTTAGTATTTCCACTTGCTCTAGCGACTTTCTTTAACCTAGCATTTGCTAATTTAACAGCAAGTGAAGAATTTGAAACAGTTAAAGTTGCACTTGTTGAAGAGCAGGCTAATTCACAATTTAAAGAAACATTGCAGGAATTGGAAAAAGGTGATGATAAGTTAATTGATTTACAAATCACAAGTTTAGATAAAGCCCAGCAGTTATTAAAAGATGAAAAAATTACGGGTTATTATGTTGTTAGTAATGAAATAAAGTTAGTGGTAAATAATACAGGAATTGATGAAACAATTTTGGAAAGTATTGTTAATGAGTATAACAGTACAATGAGCACTGTTGAAAATATAGCAACATTAAATCCAAGTGCATTACAATCTAATATTTTAAATACAGTCAATTTATCTAAAAATAATTTTGAAAATCAGAATATTGGTGGAAACACGGATTTAACAGTAGTATATTTTTATACTTTAATTGGGATGAACTGTTTAAATGCTAGTTTCTGTGGACTTAGAACAACTAGTCAAATTGAAGCAAATCTATCTAGACAAGGAACTCGAATTACTATATCACCGATTTCAAAACTCGTTACGGTTTTATCGGGAATCTTATCTGCCTTTATTATTCAATTTGCAATAATGATGGTATTAATGGCTTACCTGATCTTTGGATTAGGTGTTGGTTTTGGTGAACAGACGGGTTATATTATTCTTTTGATTGCAATCGGATGTTTTACTGGAGTAGGATTAGGAAATTTTGCTGGAAATGTTCTTAAGTTTAAAAAAGAAGATACTAAAATATCATTTTTATCAAGTTTTTCACTAGTTTTATCATTCTTTTCAGGAATGATGATCATTGATATTAAATACTGGATGCAAACAAATCTTCCTATTTTAACTTATATTAATCCAGTAAGTTTAATTACTGATGGGTTATATGCTTTATATTATTATGATAATTTAAGTCGTTATACTACTAATATGATCTGCTTATTTGTAATCGGAGTTCTTCTAATCTTAGGATCACTATTCTTTACAAGGAGGAAGCAATATGACAGTATTTAAAAAATATCTAAAAATTGCTAATACTTATACACTTATGATTTTGGCATATACTGCTATCTTCCTTGGGTTAGCAATTTTTACGGGAACTTATAATTCTACTTCTACTGACTATAAAAGTATGGATGTTAAAGTCGCTATTATAAATCGGGATAAAAATACGGAATTAATTAATGGTTTTAAAGATTATATTAAAGATCATGGCGAATTAATTAGTTTAGAAGATGATAATGAATCTTTACGTGATGCGTTATTTTATCGTACAGTTGATTATATTATGATCATTCCAGATAATTACACTACTGATTTTATTAATGGTAAAGATGTAACTATTGAAACAATGGAATTGCCAGATGCATATAGTAGTATTTATAGTAAGAATCTTTTGAATAAATATTTAAATACAGCTAATTTATATTTAAAAGCAGGAATTAGTGATACTGAGTTAAGTAAGTTAATTAAAGAAGATTTAAATAAAAAAGTTGAAGTGGGGATGTTAGATAAACAAAATGAGGTTGATTTTACAATGCCGGCAACTTATTATAATTTCTCTAATTATATGTTAATAACAATAACAATGGTAATTGTGACAATGATCATGGTTTCTTTCAATGAAGAAAAGATCAAACGGCGTAATTTAGTTTCACCAGTTAGTTATAAAAGTATGAATCGTCAGCTAATGTTAGGTAATTATACAGTTGGATTAGCTATCTGGCTATTATATGTGGGATTCAGTTTTATTCTTTATAAAGATGCGATGTTGACAATGAATGGATTATTTTTAGTACTTAATTCACTAGTTCTAATGATATTTATTCAAGCGTTTAGTTTTATGATTGCTAAATTTACAAGTAATCGAGAAATTTTAAGTGGTGTAGGAAATCTTTTTGGTATGGGTTCGAGTTTTATTTGTGGAGCATTTGTACCACAAAGTATGTTAAGTCCTTTTGTTTTAAGTTTAGCAAAATTTTTACCATCATATTGGTTTATTAAAGCAAATAATGAAATTATTAAATTAACTGATTTTAGTTTTGGATCAATTAAACCTATTTTAATTGATATGCTAATTATCTTCGGCTTTACTTTATTGGTATATCTTGCTACACAAATTGTCACAAAGATACGTTTAAAGAAGTAAATATGCTATAATCATCTTACAAGAAGGTGATTGAATGGAAATTGAATATTTAGAGGCAGTACCTAGTGATGCATTGAAAATAATTAATTATTTGAATGTGGTAGCTGGCCAAAGTGATAACTTAACTTTTGGTTTGAATGAATGTATTTTGAATGAAGTACAGGAGATGCAGTTAATCAAGGAAATTCACGAAGATCCTAATTCCGTAATGATAGTTGCCAAAGATGGCGATGAAATTGTTGGAATTGCCACACTAAGTGGTAATCAAAAGACACGATTAAGCCATCGAGCGCAAATGGGTGTAAGTGTTTTAAAAAGTTATTGGCATCAAGGAATAGGTAGTAAGTTAGTCGCTATTATAATTGGATATGCTGCTGAAGCAAGTATTGAAATTATCGAATTAGAAGTTGTTACGAGTAATGAAAATGCTATTGCTTTATATCAAAAGTATGGTTTTGAGGTAATCGGAACATATGAAAATTTTATGAAAATCGATGATCATTATGTGGATGCTTATCTTATGAATTTATATTTATAAGAAACAAATAGGGCAATAACTCTATTTGTTTTTTATTTACTCTAATTGTCATAGCGAGAGTAAACATGTAAATTTTGTAATTGTTGAGTTTGATTTTAATGAAACAGATAAAATTGAAAAAATTATTTGAATTCATTAATATTACTTGTTGAAGACGATAGTAAAATAATTGGTGATCATTCACTTGAAGGAATGAAAGTATTATCAGTGTTAAAGGATTATTGGTATTAAGTAATTAACAATGATAAAGCGGTACGATTATCTAATAAATTAGACTTTGAAATCATCAGAACATATGACAAATATATGTGTATTTAAAATATTATGATACTTATTTAATGAATTTATATTTAAAATAAAAACAAGTAGAGGGAAAGCTACTTGTTTCTATCATTCAGATAGAGGGAAAACTATCTGTTTTTATATTGATATCAGGGAAAGGATATCATGAAGAGTAGTCAATTAGAGAAAGGATTGAAAAAACTATTTAAAACTATCCTGACTACAGTTGTTAGTATAGAAAATAACTATCGTTAGAATTAGTTATAATTGTACCAAAATAAATTTTATTTATGGTTAATTATGGTTTAGAAAAAATAGTGATTAAAATGTAGTGAGAAATTTATAATTTATATTAGTGATCAATATTTTTAAGGTATGTTGTAAATTGAAAATAATTTTATAGATTCAATATTAAAAATGATTGAATTTATTATATAGATACGGTATAATCATACTTGCCATTACAATAGGCGGCTTCGAACCATGTCAGGACCGGAAGGTAGCAGCATTAAGAATCCCCGTCTATGTGTAGTGGTTTTTTGTATAAAGGAGAAAGTCATGGATCAAGATCTTGAATTTATGGAAATTGCATATCAAGAGGCTTTAAAATGTTTAGATATGGATGAAGTGCCAGTAGGAGCAGTGATAGTTAAAGATGGAAAGATTATTGCATGTGGACGCAATCTTCGTGAAACCAGTAAAAGAGCAACGGCACATGCTGAGATAATAGCAATTGAAGAAGCCTGTCGAACATTAAACTCATGGTATCTTGATGAGTGTACATTATATGTGACTCTTGAACCTTGTGTAATGTGCTCTGGTGCTATAATTAATAGTCGAATTCAGCGAGTTGTATTTGGTGCTTTTGAATCACGCTGGTTAGCCCTAACTACGATTTATCAATCGGATATTCCTGTTAATCATCAGCCCGTGATTGTCTCCGGGGTATTAGGAGATAAATGCTCAAAAGTGATAAAGGATTATTTTAAAAACAAACGTAAGCGGGATAAAAGTTAATTCTTTTATCCTTTTTATTAGATAATATAGTATAATAAATAAGAATGAGGAGTGATTAGTGATGTCATATAAAGCTTTATATCGGTCATATCGGCCCCAAACATTTGGAGAAGTTGCCGGTCAAGAACATATTGTAACAACTTTGAAAAATGCTATTAAAGAAAATAGAATTTCACATGCTTATTTATTTGCCGGACCACGTGGAACAGGGAAAACAACAGTAGCTAAACTTTTAGCCAAAGCATTAAATTGTACTGGTGAAAATCCTCCATGTGATCAATGTCCTAATTGTAAGGCTATTACTGTTGGGGAACATCCTGATGTTATTGAAATTGATGCTGCGAGCAATAATGGGGTTGATGAAGTTCGAGACTTGATTGATAAAGTAAAATATGCACCAATTAATGGTAAATACAAAGTATATATTATTGATGAGGTTCATATGATGTCAACTGGTGCTTTTAATGCGCTATTAAAAACTTTAGAAGAACCACCAGCTCATATTGTTTTTGTTTTAGCAACTACAGAACCGCATAAAATCTTGCCAACAATTATTTCTAGATGTCAACGATTTGATTTTAAGAAAGTAGAAAACCATGATATTATTTCAAGATTGGAATATGTCTTAAAATCTGAAAATAAAAAATATGAATTATCTGCACTTGAAAGTGTTGCTAAATTAGCTGAAGGTGGAATGCGGGATGCTTTAAGTATACTTGAACAATGTTTGGCGTATAATAATGAGTTGACGGTTGAAAGTGTTAATATGGTATATGGCTTGCTATCAATGGATAATAAAATTTCATTTATTAAACAATTGTTATCTAAAGATATAAAAGGGGTTTTGACTTCCCTTGATAATATGTTAAGTGGCAGTATCGATATTAAGCGGCTTACTTTTGATTTAGTTGATGTATTAAAGGATATTATCATTTATAAAAATACTCAAGATGTTTCAATTTTATTCGTTTTAACACAGCAAGATGTTGATAATTTGGCACCGTATATTTTGGTAGAAGAAGCTTTTGAAATTATTGATATATTAATTGAAGCTAGCAGTCATTACAGTCAATCTTTAGATGCTAATACATATTTTGAATTGGCTATGCTTAAAATATGTAATCGTATTAAAGAAGAAAATAAATTAGCAATTGATAATTCTAAAGCAATTGAACAGGTAAATATTTTACCTGTAAAAGATACTGCTAAAGCGATACCTGTGGTTGAGGAAACAGATTCACTTCCAGAAGAAGTAATTGAAGATGAGATTATCGAGGAAGAGTTAAATAAAGGGGTTATTGAATATGATCCGGAAATTGAAGAAAGTATTCCTGAAGAATTAAAAGCTAAGGCTGATGATATTACAGAAACGGTGGTTCCTGAAGAAGTTGCTGAGGGAACTCTGGAAACAGTTATAAGTAATAGTGATGTTTCTTTGCCTGTTGGGGAAGATATTTCCCAGGAAATTGATGAGAATATTATTGTAAATAAATCACCAGAAAATATTGAGGTGTCTTTTAGTGATATTTTAAATATTTTAGTTCAAGCTGATCGCCGGGTTTTAAATGATATTAAAGAAAAATGGACAGTTATTGCTAGATATCGATTCAATTTAAATACTGCTAAATTTGCCTCAATGTTATGTGATGGTAAGCCAGTTGCTGCTGCCCCAGGAGGAATAATTGTAGCTTTTGAGCATCAACCAAATGTTAATGAGGTGAATGAAACTCAAAATTATTATCAGTTAAAGAATTTTTTAAAAGAGGTTCTTGGTGAAAATTATGATTTTATTGCAATTAAAAATTCACTTTGGCCAGATATGCGCTCAAAGTATATTGATATGAATCGGGCGGGAACATTACCCGCACCTGAGCCAATTGTTTTACATCATATTGGTGAATTTAAAGAAAAGAGAGCTGAACTAAATGATGCTCAAGCTATGGCGGTTGAGTTATTTGGTGATTTGGTTGAGTTTGAAGAATAAAAGGAGGTTACGATGAATTATCCCCAAGCATTCCAAGATTTAGTTGATTGTTTTAAGCGTTTGCCAGGTATTGGTGGAAAAAGTGCAGAACGATTAGCATATCATGTTTTATCAATGGATAAAAAATATGTAGATGAATTTTCTGCAGCAATTGGCAGTATTCAAACCAAAATTCATTATTGCAAAAAATGTGGTCATATATGTGAAGGTGAAATTTGTGATATTTGTCAAGATCCAGACCGTGATCAGACGACTATTTGTATTGTTGAGGATCCTAAGGATGTTTTTGCGATGGAAAAAGTAAAAGAATATCATGGCTTATATCATGTCTTACATGGCGCTATGTCAATAATGGATGGTAAAACAATGGATGATTTAAATATTGCAAGTTTATTTGAGCGTTTAGACGACTCGATTAAAGAAGTAATTATTGCGACCAATCCAACTCGTGATGGAGAAACTACAGCTTTATATTTAGCTAAATTATTATCAAAAAAGAATATTAATACTAGTAGAATCGCTAACGGATTACCAATAGGAAGTAATATTGACTATGCTGATGAATTAACATTGTTAAAATCGTTAGAAGGAAGAAAGAAAATATAAACGCCTCATATATTTATATGAGGTGTCTTTTTATGCGTAGAGTTTTATTTGTAATTACTCGAGCTTTTGTAATTTTATTGATTTTAAATATTTTAACAAATAATTATTTTAGCTATAACTTTATTAATATATTTGTACTCTCAATGTTATCCTTACCAGGAATTATTGTAATTTATATCATCTCATTATTATAAAAAATCCGGGAACCGGATTTTTTATTCAATAGGAATATATGTGTTTGTTGTAATTTCTTTTGGAGCTTTTTTAGGTAATGTAATCTTTAACTCACCATTATCATAACTAGCTCGGATATCTTCTTGTTTAACTTCATCCCCAATGTAGAAACTTCTTGAACAAGTACCAGTAAAACGTTCTTGACGAATGATATTTCCTTGATTATCAGTTTCCTTTCCATCAGTAGATTTATTAGCTGTAATATTTAAATAACCATCTTTTAGTTCGATGGAGATATCTTTTTTATCAAAACCAGGTAACTCCATATCAAGTACATAATTATCGTCTACTTCTTTTACATCTGTTCGCATATGAGTACTTGTTCCTTTGAAAAAAGGATCACTAAACATATTTTCAAAAACATCATCAAAAGTAGCAAAACCAGGTAGTAATTTCATATAAACCATCTCCTTTGTTAATAATACAAAATTGAAATTACTTCATGTAATCGATACTTCCTTTGGATTACACTTATATTATAATACATTTTTTAGCACTGTCAAGTATAGAGTGCTAAAAAAACTATTAAATTGTAACAAAACCACACATATGGTATAATTTAGTGTGAATTGTTTTTGATTTAAAGATTGAAAGGAAGATAAAATGAAGGGTAAATTCATTACGTTAGAAGGACCAGATGGTAGTGGAAAAACAACTGTGTCAAAAATAGTTGTTGAACAGCTCCAAATGGAAGGATATAAAGTATTATTAACTAGAGAGCCTGGTGGAATTGATATAGCTGAACAAATAAGGAAGATTATTTTAGATACTAATAATATTACAATGGACGCACGAACAGAGGCATTATTATATGCAGCAGCTCGACGTCAACACTTAGTTGAAAAAGTAGCTCCGGCTTTGAACGATGGATATATTGTAATTTGTGATCGCTTTGTTGATAGTTCATTGGTCTATCAAGGTGTAGGGAGAAAAATAGGAATAGAGGAAGTTTATCAGATAAATCAGTTTGCAATTGGTAATATTAAACCTGATGCTACTATTTTCTTTGACTTGCCATATGAAGTAGGACTAGCTCGGATCAATAACGGTGAGCGAGTGGCAGATCGCTTAGATTTAGAATCTGATGATTTTCATAAAGATGTTTATAATGGTTATATGACGATTTGTGAAAAGTATGCTGAGCGAATTACTAAAATTGATGCAAGTAAGACAATCGATGAAGTTGTTGCGCAAGTGATAAATGTAATTAAGAGTAAATTATGAAAGAGTACATAGAAAAGAATCAACCGATTTTTTATAATTTAATAAAAAATGAATTTTCACAACAACGGATTCCGCATGCTTTTTTATTAATTGGAAATAATACTAACATTCCTTTGACTTATCTTGCAATGTCATTGATTTGTGATGAAACATTAGCTTGCGAAAATTGTAATGATTGTCGTAAAGTTAAAGAAAATAAATATAGTGATATTATTCGATTTAATGGTAAAGATAATTCTATAAAAAAGGGTAATATTGAACTGATTCAAGATACCTTTAAAAAGTCTTCTTTAGAAGGAAAAGCTAAGATATATATAATTGAGAATATTGAATATGCTACAAAAGAAGCGATGAATACGTTACTTAAGATGCTTGAAGAGCCAACCGAGGGGATTTATGCAATTTTTACTGCTAATAATGCTAGTCGGGTATTACCAACTATTTTATCTAGATGTCAGGTAATTGATATCAAGCCTGATAGCAAAGAGGTTATAATTGGTGCTTTGTGCCAAGATGGCATTACTAAGGAATCTGCTCATATTTTAGCTTATTTGGCCCCTAGTATAGAAGAAGCTGAGACTTTATACGATGAACGCTTTGAATATATGCAATTGCAAGTAATAAATTTTATTGAGGATTTATTTTTAAAGAGAGCTAATTTGATTATTAATACTCAGACTAATTTATTAAAAAAATATAAAGAGCGTGATGATATAAAATTGTTTTTAAATATGTTAGTATTAGCGATGAAAGATATGTTTCACGTGAAACATACTGATGATATTGTATATTGTGAACATCAAGAATTTTTGAGAAATATAAAAATTGATGAGAGTCAATTGATTAAACAAATAGAAATTATTTTAGAAACTATTTATACTATCGAAAGCAATGCTAATGTACCGATGCTGATGGATAGTATGATGTATAGACTATAGAAGGGAGATATTATGGAAAAAATTAAATTGGCAAGTGTTAAATTTAAAAGTGCTGGTAAAGTTTATTATTTTTCAACAGATATCGAATTAGATAAAGGTGATAAAGTAGTAGTTGAAACAGCACGTGGAGTAGAACTTGGTGAGATTTCACAGTCATTAAAATCAATAAGTGAATTTAATTTAGATACAGAATTAAAAAAAATTACAAGAAAAGCGACACAACGTGATATTGAAGCCTATAAGAAAAATATAATTGATGCCCAAGAAGCTCTAGTTACTTGCCGTGATATTATTTCACGTTATGATGTAGACATGCAATTGACTAATTGCGAATTTACACTAGATAAGGCAAAAGTGATTTTTATGTATACATCAGATGTACGGGTAGATTTTAGAGAATTATTAAAAGAATTAGCTACGGTATTTAGATGTCGTATTGAATTACGACAAATAGGACCAAGAGATAAAGCAAAAGTAATAGGTGGGATGGGAACTTGTGGATTACCACTTTGCTGCACATCATTACTTGGTGAATTTAATGGAGTATCAATTAATATGGCAAAAAATCAAATGCTAGCTATTAATATTGAAAAAATATCTGGAGCTTGTGGTCGTTTGATGTGCTGTCTTAAGTATGAAGATGAAGTTTATACAATTGAGAAACAACGTTTTCCTAAAATTGGCAGTCGAGTAAAATATGAAGGAAAAGATGTTAAAGTATTAGGACTTAATGTTATTAATGATCTTGTTAAGATCGATAATGGTGGTGCAATTATCTTTGTTAATCTTGATGAAATTAAGTTTAAACAAAAAGATAATAAATAATGTCTGATCAAGAAGTATTAAATTATTTATTAGCTTATAATAATATGAAAATTATCCAAAGAAAAGATATGTTTAATTTTTCTTTGGATACTGTTTTATTAGCTAATTTTTGCACCATAACTAAAGATGTTAAACAAATTATTGATTTTGGTACTAATAATGCGGCAATTCCGTTACTATTATCACAGCGAACCAATCGTCCGATTACTGGGATAGAAATCCAAAAAGAAGCAGTTGATTTAGCAATTAAGAATATTGAATTAAATAATTTAGAAACACAGATTAATATTGTTCACGCTGATATTGCAGAATATGTCAAAGATGCTAAAAAAGTTGGCCTAGTTATTTGTAATCCACCTTTTTTCAAAGTAGATGAGGATAGTAATTTAAATGAAAATGAATATTTAACAATTGCGCGCCATGAAATTAAGATTAATCTAGAAGGAATTATAAAGAGTGCTGCTCGAATACTTGATAATAAGGGAAAGTTTGCCATGGTTCATCGTCCCGATCGGATGATTGATATTTTGAATTTAATGCAAAAGTATGATATTGAACCAAAAAGAATTCGTTTTGTTTATCCTAAGATTGATCGCGACAGTCATGTTTTATTAGTTGAAGGAATGTATAAAGGAAAAAAAGGATTAAAAATTGAACCACCTTTATATGCACATAATGCAGATGGTAGTTATAGTAATGAGGTAAGAAAAATGTTTGGAGAAAATATTGATGAATAGACAAAAAAGTTTTCAAAATGACCGGCCATGTTTATATTTAGTTGCCACACCAATTGGTAATTTAGAAGAAATGACTTATCGAGCAATTAGAACTTTACAGGAAGTTGATTATATTGGTGCTGAGGATACCAGAAATACTGTTAAAATATTAAATCATTATAATATTAGAACTAAATTAATTTCCCATCATGAGCATAATTTAGGGCAATCGATTCCTAAATTGATTAATTTGTTGCTTGATGGTAATAATATTGCATTAGTTAGTGATGCTGGTTATCCAGCTATTTCTGATCCAGGTTATGAATTAGTAAAAGCTGCAATCGATAATGAGATAAATGTAATTCCAATTAGTGGGGCTAATGCTTGTTTAGATGCATTAGTAGTTTCTGGAATTGCTCCGCAACCATTTTTATTTTATGGCTTCTTAGATCATCAAGATAAGAAGAAGAAAAAAGAGTTGCAGGTATTAAAGAATTATCAAGAAACGATTGTTTTTTACGAATCTCCGCATCGTATTACTAAGACACTTAAATTAATGGAAGATATTCTTGGAGATCGACCAATTGCACTTTGTCGGGAAATAACTAAAAAACATGAGGAAATTTTACGTGGATCTATAAGTGAAATTACTAAAGTTGCTGGTGATTTAAAGGGAGAAATGGTTATTGTTGTTTCTGGCAATAATAATGTTATAGAAGAGACAGTTTTTGAGCAAACTATTGTTGAACATGTTGATGAATATGTTAGCAAAGGAATGACTGTTAAGGATGCAATTAAAGAGGTTGCTAAATTAAGAAATATTAAGAAAAATGAAGTATATGCTACATATCATCAAAAGGACGAGTAATTCGTCTTTTTCAATTAAATAAAATTCTTAAAAGTTTCACGTGAAACATTAAAAAAGATGTTTTATTAGCAATACAATAAATTTGATTTAATTCGACAAATATCGTATTATATGTATGGCGAAAGGATGGGAAAGTTATGGAGTATAGGCACGCAATAAATAATAGAAGAAAATTAAAGAAAAAACCAACAATTGCCCTAGTAGTAATTGTTGTTATAGCAATTTTATTAGGAGGAATATTTTGGTTTATTAACCGCGAGGGACCGTATGATAAGTATAAAGTATATAATAAAGATAACAAGAAATTTGGAACAGTAGAACACTATGAAAAAGACGATGATAGTTTCTTTATTTCATTATATTATCCAAAGACAAAAAACAGTAATTTAGATAAAATTGTTAAAGATTATCAAGAAAATTATGTAAAAGAACAAAAGATTAATAAAAATAGTAAAGATATATTATACATGGACTACTCAATCAATGAAGTATATAATCAGTTTATTAACTTAAAATTTAAAACTACTCGTTATGATGAAGATGACAAAGTAGTAGAAACAAAAGAAAAATTATTTACTTATGATACAAAAAAAGAAAAGATTCTAACTGTTGGAGACAGTTTAAGAAATACTTTTAAAACAGTGTTAGCTAGTAGTCAAGGAATTGATAAAGTAGATGCTAAAAGTAACAATTTAACAGTAGAAAAAGATAAATTAATTATTTATACTACTGAAGATTTGAAAAACAAGATTGAAGTTAATTATAAAGATAATAAAGAATTAATCAAATTAGCGAATAAGAATATACCTTCAGATGCACCTTTAGATGTTGCAGGACCTGCTGCTCAGCCTGAAGTTGATCCAAACAAGAAAATGATTGCTTTCACTCTTGATGATGGACCACACAAAACAAATACTTTAAAAGTAGTTGAAATGTTTGAAAAATATAATGGTCGTGCAACTTTCTTTGAATTAGGGAAAAATATTACTTTATATCCTGATGTGGTAAAAACAGTCTATGAACATGGTTTTGAGATTGCTAGTCACTCTTGGGATCATCCAGATTTAAGAAAGTTGGATGCTGAAGGACTTAATAAACAAATTGTTGATACACAAAATGCAATTTATAAGATTACTGGTGCTGAACCTACATTAATTAGACCACCATATGGTGCTTTCAATGATAATGTAAAATCAGTAGTCAAAAATAATGGAATGGAAATTGCTCTATGGAGTGTTGATACATTGGACTGGAAGTTAAAAGATGCTAATAAAATAAAAGAGACTATTATTAATAATTCATATGATGGTGCAGTAGTTTTATTACATGATATTCATAATTTCTCTGTTGAGGGATTAGAAATGGCTTTGGGAGAACTTTATAACCGTGGTTATCAATTTGTTACTCTTGATACGCTTAAACAATATAAAGATTTGAAAACAGTTTTTCGCTAGTATATGCTAGCGAATTTTTTTACACAAAAAACCATATTTTTAATGTATCTATTATGCAATTGTTTAATATAATCATGATTGGGGTGATTAAATGAATCAAGAAATGATTAATGCTTTTCAAGAACAGAGGCATTTTGAAGAATTGATGCAACCTTATCGGGCAGCTATTATGATTGTAAAGACTAAACTAGAAATCATAGATCAAGAATTGAAATTTAAATGTGAACATAGTCCAATTCATAATATTCAGAGTCGAATTAAATCTCCACAAAGTATTTTAGATAAATTAGAAAGAAAGGGGGTTAGTAAGAACTTTAATAATATTAAAGAGTTAAATGATATAGCTGGCCTGCGAGTGATTTGTCAGTATATCAATGATATTCAATACATTGCACAATTACTAGTTTTACAAGATGATGTAATACAAATAAAACACAATAATTATATTCAATATCCTAAAGAGAATGGTTATCGTAGTTTGCATTTAATTGTGAGTGTACCTGTTTATCAAAGAGAAGGGATGATGCAAGTACCGGTAGAAATCCAAATTAGAACTATTGCAATGGACTGTTGGGCATCGTTGGAACATGAATTAGCTTATAAAACTAATTTTGTTGCTAATAATGATATTAAACAGCGTTTAAAATGGTGCGCCGATATGATGGCTAAGACTGATGAAGAAATGCAAAAAGTTTATTTAGAGTTGAATCAGCCTTGGAGTAACAAAAAATGTTTCACGTGAAACATTTTTTGTTTAATATACTTTTCTAAGTAGAGTTGTTAGTATAAAAATATAAATACATAATATATACTTTTTAAGAGGCAATTACTATGATATATATAGGTACTATATAGTAGTAAGTAAAAAAATAACCTGTAAGCATATATAAAACGATAAGTAGTTATTTGAATTATAATATTGAGCATATTGTAAAGGTAAACAAAGTATATATGCTTATTTTGTCTATAAAACAGAGTAGCAAAAATATTGTAAGATATTTTTTGTGAAGATAGGTTAAGTAATTATTATTGAGAAATCACATTAACTTATTTGAGGCATAGCTAATATGAAGAAAAAGTAATGTATTTTGTGTAGTGGAGGAAAGTAAACTATTTTTAAATCCATATGATAATGTTTTAAGAGTAGTTATTTTAATAATTGGTATTAATAAAATAATAATGAATAATTTATTTCTAATAGATTTTTAACTTAGATATTAAATCATTGTATATTCATAAAGAAAATAATAACTGTGGTTAAGCTAAAATAAAAATTATATTTATACATTAATTAGTTTTGATTCTTTTAAAGAAGTCAATGATAGTATGGCACAACTTGCTATCTATAAATATTACTGGGCAAAGTAGTATATGTTAGCAATAAGATATTTGTGAGTGCTTAGATAGTAATGGATATATTATTTTCTATAAGATATACGCTATTAATAAAAAAATAAAGGTAAGTTATTGTGAAATTGTTTAAATATTAAAATAAATGTCTAATTATTACTGCTATCGAGGTAGAATTATATCCACGATAAGATTGTAATTTTTTCCAATTATATGAAGCAGTAAATAAGTTTCAACAGAAATAAAAAAATATTAAAGAGAGTTAATGCTTGATTCAAAATGTTTCACGTGAAACATTTTGAATCAAAGGAAGGATTAAGTATGTGAGCAAAGAAATAATTAAAAATTAAAGAAGTACTTATTAAAATTGCTACATACTATTGTTCCCACCCAAGAGAAGATGGGATTTTTAAAAGCTGATGATACAATACTAGTTTTATTACAAAATTTTTTAACAGCTAATAATGTTAAAGCTAGTGAATATAGTATGGAACAACGGGCAACATATGTTTATCATTTAATAAATGAAAAGTAGATATTTATAATAGATAATTCATATGGAAGAACATTATTAGTCTAAATTTAATTTGACTTTAGGCTTAGAGTTTGCTAAAGTTAAGAGTGGAAAAAGCGAAGATGGGAAGATGTTAAAGTGGCGCATATAGAGACTTAGTGGCAGGTGGAAACTAAGAGTTAAACTTTAAGTGATGGCCCCGGAGCTGTTATCTTGAATAGTTAAAGATAATCGTTTGACTTGCGTTAAAAGTATTGAGTGACACAGCAATGTGTAAAAAAGGTGGTACCGCGATTATTCGTCCTTTTATTAGGGCGTTTTTTTATTTAAAAATAAAGGAGAAATATATATGAAGAATGAAAAAGATTATTATTTAACAACTGCAATTACATATACTTCAGGAAAACCTCATATTGGAAATACTTATGAAATTATTTTAGCAGATGCAATTGCTCGATTTAAAAGACAAGAAGGATATAATGTTTATTTCCAAACTGGGACAGATGAACATGGTCAAAAAATTGAGTTAAAAGCTAAAGAAGCAGGAATCCCGCCAAAGCAGTTTGTTGATGAAAAAGCTGGTGAAGTAAAAAGAATTTGGGATTTAATGGATACTACATATGATCGATTTATGAGAACGACTGATGATTATCATAAGTCACAAGTACAAAAAATCTTCAAAAAATTATATGATCAAGGGGATATTTACTTAGGTCATTATGAAGGTAAATATTGTACGGCTTGTGAATCATTTTTTACAGAATCACAACTAGTAGATGGAAAATGTCCAGACTGTGGAGGTGAAGTCCATGATGCTAAGGAAGAAGCATATTTCTTTAAATTATCAAAATATGCTGATCGTTTAATTGAACATATTGAAACACACCCTGAATTTATTCAACCAGTATCACGAAAGAATGAAATGATGAATAATTTTTTAAAACCAGGATTACAAGATTTATGCGTATCAAGAACCTCATTTACTTGGTCGATTCCCGTAGATTTTGATCCTAAACATGTTGTTTATGTATGGATTGATGCATTAAGTAACTATATTACAGGATTAGGGTATGATGTCGATGGTAATCATGGCGAATTATATCAAAAGTATTGGCCTGCAGATCTACATTTAATTGGTAAAGATATTGTGCGTTTCCATACTATTTATTGGCCAATTATGCTAATGGCTTTAGATATTCCTTTACCTAAACAAGTATTTGGACATCCATGGTTATTACAAGGTGAAAGTAAAATGTCAAAATCAAAAGGAAATGTAATCTATGCAGATGATTTAGTAGACATTTTTGGTGTAGATGCAGTTAGATATTATGTTTTACATGAAATTCCATATGATAATGATGGAAGCATCACCTGGGATCTTTTAGTAGAAAGAATTAATTCTGATTTAGCTAATGTCTTAGGAAATTTAGTAAATCGTACTATTGCTATGTCAAATAAATACTTTGGCGGAATTGTTAATAACCCAAAAGTTACAGAAGCAGTTGATGATGAGTTAATTGAAATAGCATTAGCAATGCCTAAAAAAGTAATTGGTAAGATGGATGAATTTAAGTCATCTGATGCCCTTGATGCCATCTTTACATTATTAAGAAGAACTAATAAATATATTGATGAAACAATGCCATGGGCGCTTGCTAAAGATGAAACAAAAAGGGATCGTTTAGCGACAGTTCTTTATAACTTAATTGAAAGTATTCGTTTTGCAGCGATTGCGTTAATTCCATATATGCCATCTACTGCTAATAAGATTTTAGATCAAATTAATACTGATCAAAGAGATTTATTAGCTTTAGATACTTTTGGAACATATAAAGAAGGTACCAAAGTAGCTGAAAAACCAGAAATGTTATTTGCTCGTTTGGATCCAAAAGAAATTCAAAAGAAAGTAGAAGCATTGCAACCGGCAAAACCAGAAGTAAAAGAAGAACCAAAAGAAGATAATACAATTACTATTGATGACTTTAAGAAAATTGAATTAATTGTTGGAACAGTAGAAGAATGCAAAAAACATCCGGATGCTGATAAATTATTAGTATCACAAATTAATTTAGGAAAAGAAACAAGACAAATTGTTAGTGGTATCGCTGATCATTATACTCCGGAAGAATTCGTTGGTAAAAAAGTAATTGTTGTAGCAAACTTAAAACCAGCTAAACTACGAGGGATTGAGTCACAAGGAATGATTTTAGCTGGAGATAAAAAGGGATTATTAGAAGTAATTAGCGTTGAAAATTTACCAAACGGGACAAAAATACATTAATGGCTTCTTTATATCCATTTATTAAAGAGGATATTCTTAAAGATATCCAAAGTGGAGTTTATCAAGAAGATAAAATGCTTCCACCTGAACGAGAATTCACTGAAAAATATCGAGTATCAAGAATGACAATTCGTCGAGCTTTAGATGAATTGATTCAAGATGGAGTTTTAATTAGAAAGTCTGGCAGTGGTGTTTTTATTGCTAAAAATAAAAAGTCACGTAGTATTTCTAAAGTATCAATCCAAACTGATGAAGAAATTGTTAAAACTTATGGTAAAGTTATAATTAAGGTAGTCTCTATAAAAACAGTTGTAAATCATCCTTTAGCACTTAGATATCTTGATGTTAAAACTGATGAGGAAGTATATCAGTTAAAGAGAGTTCAATATGGTGGTAAAACTCCAATTGTCTATGAAAATATTTTCTTACCTAAACGCTATTTTAATTCACTAGATAAGATTGATTGCACAAGATCAATGAGCCAAATTGTTCATGAAACAATAAAAGTTAAAGAGGCAACCAATCGTTCAATTGAGGTTGAGGCACGGTTAGCATCTAAAAAACTTGCAACATATTTAGAAGTTGCTAAGAATGCTCCAATCTTGCAAACAACAATTATTGAAAAGAATGCTGAAAAAAATCCTTTATATTGTGGTGTCAATAGTTTTGATGCTACCGAATTTAAATATACATCTGAGTAGTTAAAATGAAGTAAGCCCAGAATCGATTGAATTTGATTCTGGGCCTTGTTTATCTATTAAAACTTTATTGATAATTTCTAGTTTTAGTTTTTGAAGAATAATGATTATTCTTATCTTTTTGCAAAATATCATATATGTGTTTATTAATGATTTTTATCAAATACAGGATACCGTTCTTATTTATTTTATATTTTTGATAATAAACTTATAGCAAGCTCTGCTTTCACTTATTATATATTTCTATATATGTTCTTTTGTTAGCCTTGCCATAATAAAACCCCTTCCAGCTGGTTGTGTCCAACTGAAGAGGGGACTTCATTATAGTTGTTTTTAAATAACTATTATTTGATTGTTTTTAACCATAAAATAAATTCATCAACAGGTAGTGGTTTTGAATAAATATAGCCTTGAACCATATTACAATGGACAGATTTTAGAAATTCTAACTGTTCTAAAGTTTCAATTCCTTCAGCTACAAGCGATATATTCAGTTTATCTGCTAGTTCAATGAAGTTGGCAATAATATCCTTACTTTTTTGACTACTTATATCATCAAAGAACTTTTTATCCATTTTTATGCCATCTACTTTAAAGTCTTTTAATAATCCTAAAGATGAGAATCCAGCACCAAAATCATCTAGAGAACATAGGAAACCATATTGATGAATTTGATGAATTGTATCTTTAATACTTTCAATTTGCTGATTATCAAAGAAAATGGATTCAGTAAGTTCTAATTCAATCAAATTATTTGGAATTCTATATTGTTCTTTAATTCTTGCAAATACTTTTAAGAAATCATTATCTTTAAAATGAACTCGAGAGACATTGACTGAAATAACAAATGGTTTTTCACCACGAGCAATCATATCCTGTAAAAAGATACATACTTCTTCGAATATATATAGGTCGAGTTTAATAATATTATCATTTCTTTCGAAAAGTGGAATAAAATCAGATGGATATATAGTTCCTCGCTCAGGATGGAACCAGCGAACTAAAGCTTCAGCTCCACCGATTTTATTATTAGAAATAATAATTTTTGGTTGTAAAAACATATGAAAATCTTTGTTTTTTATTGAATTCTCAAATAAATCATTTAATTCCTGTTCTTTTTTCATGGTATCCAAAATTTCTTTATCATAGTAAGTACATTTTGATTTCTTACTATTAAGGCGGCAGGCCAAACGAGCATAATCTTGAATAATATTAATTTCTGAATTAGGATTTTCAATTAAACAAGCGCCTTGCAAGATAGTTAATTGTGATGCTTTGTTCTTTGCAAATGAATTAATTTCAGCAATTATCATATCAAGTCGTGTTTGAATAATTTGTTTATTAGATTCATTTAGACAAATAAAGAAATGATCATTTTCACTTCGAGCAACAAGTTCATTAGAGCTAATGTTATTGTAAATAACATTATAAATATGTTTTAAAACATCATTCCCTTTATTAAAGCCATAATTCTGATTGATCAACTTAAATTGTTTAATATCTAAAAAAATAACCGTATAATTAGATGGGGGCGCGGTATTTACTAATTTTTGCGCATCTAATTGAAAACCAGCATTATTCAATCCTGCAGTCAATGGATCAGTAAAGGCAATTTTCTCTAACCAGTTCTTGTGTTTTTTGTAAGATAGAAAAATTAAATATAAAAGAACTGAGAAAACACAAATGACACAAGCAACTAAAATAAAGTTATAGAAAATATATTGATTTGTACCACTTGAAATGAGTTCGCCAGGAACTAAGGTTAATAATGTCCAATCATTATGGTCAAGATAATGATAAGATATTATTAAAGAAGTATCATCACTAGCAGTAAACTCAAAAACACCAGATTTACCATTAATGATATTTTTACGCATTTTTTTAATATGATTTACAGCATCAGTATCTGTTCCATCTTTAAAGATATTATCTAACTGCATAAATGGTTTAAGATCAGTGGGGGAAATGACAACATTACCATTCTGATCAATAATGCAAGATAGACCTTGGCCATTAAAACTTTTAGGTTTAATTAAATTTTGGATATTTTCTTTATCACGAATACCAATAAGTACTTTTGATATTCCTTTCTCATCATAGATCGGTGTAGAAAAAAGAAGACTCTGACCATCAAGATAGATTAGGTTATTTTCACCTTTAAATGATGAACTTACTAGTGATAAATCAAATGTTTCAGATTGCTCAGGAATTGTATTGCCTTTATCATCAATAACAAACAAATCAGTAAATTCTAAACTTTTACATTTTTTTTGAAGAAAAGAAGAAATCTCCTGATTATCAGGCAAAATATTTATTGAATCAGATAATAGTCTTAACGAAGATTTTATAGCTTCGATTCGCATAGAAATATCATCTGCTAATTGTGAAGTAACATCGTTTACATAAGTATTGGTACTTGAGCCCAAAGTATTATTTAAATTAATTGTATTAAAAATCATCAAGACAATTATGACGATTAAAATTATATAAATATATATTAATTTACCAACAGGGTAGATAGAAGGTTTTTTATTAACTATATTTTTACCAATTTTTTTCATTATAAAAAACTCCCAACTATAAAATTATATCAATTTAATTTTATCATTACCGTAAAAATAAACAATTAAATAATTGGGTACATAAGCATATAGTAGAAAGATTTTTTTTGTGATAAAATTATATTTATATAAATAAATCTAAGTAATTTAATATTATGTGCCTATTTAACGATAAAGGAGTTGATCGTAGTGAAGCAAAAACAAACGTTATTTAATTATTTATACAACAATCTTCATGATTTGATTGTAAGTGGACGTCTTCCTTATGGCTCGAAGCTACCATCAATTTCTGAGTTGTGCGAATTTTACAATATTGGAATTCGAACGGTTAAAGATGTATTGCACGTATTAAAAGAAGAGGGCTATATTTCGACCCATGAACGTAAAGCGACAACCGTTGTGTATAACATTCATAGTAAATTCAAAGAAGATGGCCTTGAATATGTATTAGAGCATCGTCAGGAAATAATCGATGTGTATAAAACGATTGGTTTAATTATGCCGGTAATTTTTTCTTTTGCAGCACAGATATGGGATGAAGAAGACTTACAATTATGCTCTCAAAGATTAAAAGAATCAGAAGATAAGAGTGCAGAGGAACGTGAACGGATATGTACTCGAATATTTTTTGAACTGTTAGATAAATCACATAATCCTTTATTACGAGATATTTTCTCCAGCTTAGAAATATATGCAAGACCAGTATTCTTTGTTAATTATGAAAAATATATTAATTATTTTAATTTAGAATATACTTTTAAAAGTATTACATGGGTTACAAGTTCGTTATTAACTAGGGATAAAAGTGAAATTGAATATCGTTTTGGTTTAATGTACGATACAGTTATCAATGTTATTGAAAAAACATTAACGGACCTAGCTCTTAAATATCCTGAAATAAAAGAAATGACACCCAACTATACCTGGTCTGCAGAATTAGGCAGAGATCATTGTTATACACAAATAGCTCGTGATTTAATTAATAAGATTTCATTAGGTATTTATCCAGTGGGAAGCTTTTTACCGCCAGAAGCAAAATTAGCTAAAATGTATAAAGTTAGCGTTTCTACAATTAGAAAAAGTCTACATATGTTGAATGAATTAGGTTTTGGTGAAACAATGAATGTTAAAGGTACTAGGGTAGTGATACAAGATGAGCAGACTGCAATTAAATGTATGCAAAATAAACAATACCGGCAAGATACTTTATTATATTTAAACGGTGTTCAGGCAATGGTAATTTTAATCAAAAAAGCTGCAACCTTAGCTTTTCCAAATATTACGCAAGAAAAGATCAAAAATCTTCAGGGTGAAATAGAAGATTCAAAGAATCTTATGTTGGAATGTTTGCTTAATTGTATAGTTGACAATTTACCACTGTTACCGTTTAAAACAATTATACAAGAAACTAATAAAATTATTTATTGGGGTTATTATTTTGCTTTTTACCCAAGTGAAAAGCAAAGTATTAATATAATTAACATTAAAAGTAAAAAGGCATTAGAATATCTTTGCTTAGGTGAAGCAGAATGTTTTGCTGACGAAATATCATCGAGTTATAATCATTCACTTAATGTTGTTCGTGATTATTTAATTGAATATGGTTTAGGAGAGGCTAAAAATATTATTTCACCGGAATAAAGTTATATTTATAGAAATATAACTTTTTTATTTCAGAAAATTGTATAGACAATAATATATTTATGATATGATATATATAGAGGTGAATATGATGGAAATAGAAAAATGGCTAAATGATGTATTAGAGAAGAAAAATAAACGAGCAATGCCAATAATTACCTTTCCAGCAGCAACAAAGTTAAACATCAGTGTCAAAAAATTAATTAATGATACCGATCAACAAGTTGCAGCTCTTAAGATAATTAAAGAGGAGTGTAATCCATTAGCAATTTTAGGTTTTATGGATTTATCGGTTGAAGCAGAATGTTTTGGTGCAGAAATAAAGGTTACTGATAACGAAGTACCGACAGTAGTTGGTCAATTAATTGAAGATGAAGATGATGCTCAGGCATTAAAGGTTCCTGCAGTGGGAAGCGGGCGAAGTCAATTATATATTGATGCAATCAAAAAAACTAAAGCAGAAATTAAAGATATCCCTATTTTGGGAGGTTGTATTGGTCCGTTTAGTTTGGCTGGTCGTTTAATGGATGTAAGTGAAGCAATGATCAATTGTTATGAAGAGCCAGAAATGGTGCATATTGTATTAGAAAAGGCTACAAAATTTTTGATCGACTATATTTCAGCGTATAAAGAAGCTGGAGCTGATGGAATTTTAATGGCAGAACCACTAGCTGGGGTGCTATCGCCAGTTTTGGCGACTGAATTTTCTAGTACCTATGTAAAAAAGATAGTTACAGCAGTTCAAGATGAAAATTTTATGGTCGTATACCATAATTGTGGTAATAATACTTTAAAAATGATTGATGATTTTAAAGAAATTAAAGCACGAGCATATCATTTTGGTAATGCTATTAACATAAAAAAAATGCTAGAACTAATGCCAAAGGATTGTCTTGTTATGGGAAATATAGACCCAGTGGAAATAATTAGTAACGGAACCCCAGAAACAATCAAAGAAATTACACTAAATTTATTAAAAGAGTGTAAAGATTATCGTAATTTTATTATTTCGAGTGGTTGTGATATCCCTCCATTAGCCCCATGGAAAAATATTAAAGCTTTTATGGAAGTTTGTGAAAATTATTATGAAAACGATTCTTGAATATTTACAGGAACAAGATTGTAATTTTATCGCCCCTTGTAATGGTCAAAAAAAATGTGGAAAATGTAAAGTAAAAGCTACCAATCGAATCATCGAGGTTAATCATGATGATCTAAAACTGCTTACTAAAAAAGAGCTGGATCAAGGATATCGTTTAGCCTGCAGTCATTTATACCATCAGGGTGACCGATTTATTTTGCCACAAGCAGACGGAGTTATTGAGGATAGTATATATTTAAATGATACCGTAGTAATTACCGAACCTGTTGAGAAAGTTGGAATTATCATTGATATTGGAACAACAACAGTAGCAATGAAATGGCTCAATTTAAAAAGCGGAATGATTATTGAAAGTCAGTCTTTCTTTAATCCTCAAGGCAAATTTGGAAGTGATGTGATTGCTCGAATTGATTTTGATAATCGTGATAATGATCATAAATTAGGTGAACTAATAATTAAAGAAATATTTAGTCGAATCAATGTGTCTACAAAAATCAAAGAAATATTAGTTTGTGGTAATGCAACAATGATTAATTTGTTTTTAAAAGAAAAGGTAAAAACAATTGGAGTATCACCATTTGATGTACCAATCTTAACAATGACTGAATATCCTTTAAATTATTTTATAAAGAGTTCAGTAAAGATTGAAGTTATGACTATGAATCATATTTCTGCTTATGTGGGGAGTGATATTGTCATGGGAATTTATGCTACTAATATGGATAAAAACAAGGAAAATGTATTACTGATGGATTTGGGAACTAATGGTGAGATGGTGATAGGAAATAAGCATCGGCTATTAGCGACATCTTGTCCTGCTGGGCCTGCCTTTGAAGGGGTAAATATTGAATGTGGTGGTCCAAGTATTGCTGGCGCTGTTTGTGCGACTAAAGTCGAAAATAATAAGCTTGTCTATAAAACAATTGATAATCAAGATGCTAATAGTATCTGTGGTAGTGGTTTAATTTCTTTAATCGCTAATTTGCTACGTTTAGGAATTATTGATGATACAGGTAATTTTTTAAGTAAGCAAAAAAAATACTATTTAAATGATGAAGTATATTTATCAATTAAAGATATAAAAGCTTTTATGTTAGCAAAAGCAGCAATTCAAGCGGGAAAAGAAGTATTATTGAAGGAATTGAATGAAGAAGTAACAACTATTTATATTGCGGGTGGCTTCGGAAATTATTTGGAGAAAGCGGATCTTGTTACCTTGAATATTATTAGTTCAGAAGAAGCTAACAAAGTTCAATATATTAAAAATAGTGCTATCAGTGGTCTTTATAAACTAATATTGACACGAGATTTTCAGCGAGTTCAACATATTAGTAATCAAACAAAAGTTATCTATTTAGAAAAAGATCCTGATTTTAATGATTATTGGATAGATGCGATGGTGTTTTCATGATAAAAGTTATTGCTTGCAAAATATACGAATATTATATTTCACAACTAGACTTATCACTTGATAATTATGAATTTGTATATCTAGATATACAACAACATAATCAACCACATACTTTAGCAAAAAATATCCAAAAAGAAATTGATAAGAGCAGGGGGGATGAAAAAATAATTGTTTTATACGGACTTTGCGGTAATGCTTTAGTTGAAATACAAGCACGCAATATTCCTGTATATCTAGTTAGAGTGCATGATTGTTTAACTGTTTTATTGGGGAGCAAACAGCGATTTAAACAATTATTTTCAAATCGCTTGTCTTCTTCATGGAGCTGTTATAGTTTAAAAGTTAATGGCTGTAATGTTTATGAAGATGAACAATATTTAAAGTGGTGTCAGCGATACGATCAAGAAACAGCAGACTATTTGAAATCCCAATTACAAACGCAGGATAATGTATACCTAATTTATAATTATTGTGACGATGTTCCTTTTCTTAAAAATCAGGAACAAATTAAAATAGATTTAAAATTTTTAAAACAAATATTATTACAAACTAGTAATGAATTAGTAATTTTAGAAAAAAATCAAAAAGTTGTAATTAGTAGTGATATCGATCAAGTATTTGAGATAATGGAGGAGTAGAAATGATTGAAGAAATTAGTGAATTAATTCAAAAAGGACAAGCTAAAAAGGTTGTCAAATTGGTAAATGAAGCTTTAGAAGCTGGCTTTCCAGCAACGGATATTCTTAATCAGGGGTTGTTGAAAGGTATGGATGCTATTGGTGTAAAATTTAAAAATGAAGAAGTTTTTGTTCCCGAAGTATTAGTTGCAGCTCGGGCGATGAATAAGGGAATCGAGATTTTAAAGCCATATTTACAAGATACGGAACATCAAAGTAAGGGAACCGTTATTCTCGGTACTGTAAAAGGTGATCTTCACGATATTGGAAAAAATTTAGTTAAGATCATGTTGGAAGGAAAAGGTTTAGAAGTAGTTGATTTAGGTGTCGATGTAGATGCACAAAAATTTGTTGAAGAAGCAAAAATACATCAAGCACAAATTATCTGCTGTAGTGCTCTTCTAACAACGACAATGCCAGAAATGAAAAAAGTAGTTGATTTAGTTGCTCAAGAACATTTAAATGTTAAAGTTATGATTGGTGGAGCACCTGTTAATCAAGATTATTGTAATGAAATAGGCGCTGATTATTATACAGATGATGCCACTAGTGCAAGTGAAGTTGCTTATGCAATCGTGGGAGGTACGTTATGTTAACTAAAGCAAAAAAAGAACAGTTAGTTGAAGATTTTGAAAAATGGTGGGAACATAAATTAGAACGGCCAATTATTCAAGTAACTTTATTTGATGAAGATTATCAACCTCAAAAACACCGATATAATCGAGGGGAATTATTAGAAATGCTATATGATTTAGATAAGCCGGTTAATGAGGTAGTTCAAGCATATCAAGAAACATTTTTTTCGAATATTTATTTGGGTGATGCTTTTCCTATCTTTTATATGCGCTCAACCGGAGTTTTAGGAGCCTATTTAGGTCAAACTTATCATATTGATGTAAAACAAGGGACAATTTGGTTTCAAGAAATGAAAGGATGTGAGTTAGAAGATATTCATCCTCGCCTAGAGGAAACATATCCCTTATATCAAAGATCATTAGAACTAATCAAAGCATTTAATCAGTTTTATGGAGATGATATTGCAATGGGAATTGCTAATCTTGGAGGAATGATGGATATCGTTGAATCAATGAGAGGGGCAAATAACTCACTAATTGATTTATATGATGATCCTGATGAAGTTCAACGTTTAAATGATGACATTTACAAAGCATTTGAACAAGCCTATGAAGAGATGATTGCTAGTATTGATTTAAATAATACTTTGGGTTATACCGGATGGATCAGTCTATTATCACAAAAACCATATTTTATTTCTCAATGCGATTTTTGTTGTATGATTGGTCCAGAGCAATTTGATGAGTTTGTTTTTGAAACCTTAAAGAAAGAGGCATCCTTGATTGAGCGGTCATTCTATCATTTAGATGGTCCTGGTGCAGTACGTCATCTTGATAAGATCATTGAATGTGGTTTTAAAGGAATTCAATGGATCAATGGTGCTGGAGCAAAACCATTAAATGATCCTTGCTGGAATGAAATTTATCAAAAAGTACATGATGCGGGCTTACTACTACAAGTTAATATAAGTGGCAAAGAAGAATTAGAATATATTGATTATATTGTTGATTATCTTGGAAGTCCTAAAGGTATTGCTTTTATTTGTACTGGCAGCAGTAAAGATAAAGAAGTCTTTGAAGCTTATTTAGAAAAATATCATATTCCTAATTAAGTACCATAATCGTGGTACTTTTTTTAAAAGCTTCACGTGAAACTATTCAATTTTGATATAATAAAAAATAAGGATAAGGGGGATAAATTATGCAGTTACCAGAAAAAGTAGAACTGGCTTTTTTACCAACACCAATATATAAACTAGAGAAGGTATCTAAACAATTCCAAAAAAATATTTATATAAAAAGAGATGATTTAACTGGAATAGAAACATCGGGTAATAAAATTAGAAAGTTAGAATATTCATTGAGAGAAGCATTTGAACAAGGTTGTGATTTAGTCATTACTTGTGGGGGTATGCAGTCAAATCATGCTCGTGCAACAGCCTATGCCGCAGCTAAGTTATCAATGAAAAGCTGCTTATTACTTCGTGGCAATGGAAGTAGTGAGCCAGTCGAAGGAAACTATTTTTTAGACCGCTTAGTTGGTGCAGATATTGTTATCAAAGAACCTGAAATTTTTAATCGTGATAAGGATAAGATCATGCTGAAATTAAAAACTGCCTATGAAGCTAAAGGATATAAACCATATATTATTCCAATGGGAGCAAGTAATGGAATTGGTACTTTAGGTTATGTTGAAGCTTTTACAGAAATCTTAAAACAAGAAGAAGCTATGAAAGTAGAATTTGATACAATTATTGATGCTGTTGGCAGTGGGGGGACTTATGCAGGTTTATATATTGGAAATGAGCTTAATCGTACTAAAAAACAAATTATTGGATTTAATGTTTGCGATGATAAGGAATACTTTATTAAGGAGATAACAAAAATTATTAAAGAGGCGCAAGTATATTTTGATCAGGAAATAAAAACAGAGCGGATCAAGATAATTGATGGTTATGTTGGTCAGGGATATGCTTTAAGTCGAAGTGAAGAACTTGATGCTATTGCATCTTTAGCTAAATTAGAAGCAGTAGTATTAGATCCTGTATATACTGGTAAGGCATACTATGGTTTGATCAATGAATTAGAAAAAGGAACGTTTGTTGATAGTGAAAATATTTTATTTATGCATACTGGTGGAATCTTTGGGCTATTCCCGAAACAAAGTCAATTTAAATAAAAAAAGGTAGTATTATGAAATGGACACTGTTATTTGGACAACCAAATAATGGAGGTTCTTTTTATAATATTACCTTTTAATAAAAGCTTATTTATGAGGTGCTAATTTTACCAGGATACCACTGCCAGCTAATCGAGGTCGGATGACTAAATAGATAGTAGAAGCTAAGGCGACAGTAATAACAGCATTAACTGAAGTTGTAATAGCGTTCCAGCTTGCTAAGGTGGCAGCAGCCTTTTCTGGAGCACCTAAAATCATCGAATTATAAAAATAGCCAAAGATTGGCTCTCCAACCACATTAAAAAACATTCCAGCCATACAAGAAATGACAACATAAATTATTAAATGAGAATCATTATCATGTTTTTCAATTTTGAAAATTTTATGTGCAACTAATCCAGTAACGATTCCAATCATTAATTTAAGGATAATTGTTTTAGGTGCATAGGTAACATAAACAGGATCAAGTAGATCACCAATTCCCATTCCAATCGCTCCTGCAATTCCTCCAGGAAGTCCCCCTAGCAATAATGCAGCTAAGACACAAAAGGTATTTCCTAAATGAAATGATGTAGTTCCCCCTGGCGTTGGTATTTTGATTTGTAGAAAAGTAAAAGAGACATAGGCTAATGCAGCCATCAAACCAATTGTCGCTATTTTAAGTGTTTTATTATTCATAAAAATCCCCCTATTTATTAAATCTATAAGTATCTTAACATTACACTGGATATTAAAAAAGATACAGTTTTTAATAAATTTATAAGGACAGTAAGAAAATTTGCAAGTTTTAGGATTGTACAATTATTAATGGTTAAGTTACAATATAATTATAGTAGTCTAGGAGGTGTCAGGATTGAAATTCAAAAATATTGAAGAGTTAATGGATAAACTAAATAATGAATATAAAGTCCTTCTAGATGTTATTGATAATGTTATTCTCGTAATTGATAATGAAATGAAGATACTTTTTGTGAACCGAAAAGGTCGTAAGCTGATAGGTGAAAATGTATTAATGCAGCCTTGTAAAGCTCTTAAAATGGATAATTGTAGTACGGAAAAGTGCTGTATTATGCGTTACCTTCACGGTTTACAACCATTAGATAATCTTCATAAAGATGGAAGTGTAGAAAAAGTAACAGTTTCAAGATTTTATGATAACCAAAACAATCCGCAAGGTTTTATTATCGTAGCTACCGATATAACCGAATTATCAAATATGAAAAAGGAGCTTCTAATAGGTGAAGAAATTTATAAGCTTGCTTTAAAACAAGCAAATACAACATTGTGGCAATATGATGTGTTAAATCATACAATTGAGCAGCTATTTTGTCCTGATGAAGTTGCATTAGGAATTTTAGATATTAATAAAACTTATTATAATATCCCAGAAAGTTTGGTTGAAGCAAAGATCATCAGTCAAGAGGATGGTTTACGAGTAAGAAAATTATGCCAAGAGATTGAAAAAGGCAGGCCTGAAACTTCAATTGAATTAAAGATGAAGCGTGGAGATGGAGAAGAACGCTGGATCAGTCTAAAATGTTCAACAATCTTTGATGAGCAGGGACGTGCAGTTAAATCAATTGGAATCGGTAAAGATATTACGGATTTTGTTGAACTAAAGAGCAAGTATGAAATTGAACGAGAATATCGTGAGGCTTTAGGTAAAGATGCACTGAGTTATATTGAAGTTAATTTAACGATGAATGAAGTTATTGATCGGAAAATAGCAAAAAATAATTTTATTGATTTTTATGATGGTAAAAACTATGAAAAATCAATTTTAAAACTAAGTGAAAATTCAATTCCTAGTGAGTATGGCAAAGTGCTTCGTGAATTAAATCGTCAAAATTTATTAAATAATTATCGTGATGGAAAACGTAAATTAGATTTAGAATATCAATTCTATAATAAGTTTAAAGATAATTATAATTTTATTCAAATTACACTATATTTGATTGAATTTAATAAAGATATTTATGCTTGTGGTTATATCAAGGATATTAATGAAAATAAAGTACATGATCTTGTACTAAAGAAGAAAATTGAATTAGATCCACTAACAGGGCTATATAATCGAGAAGCTATTGAAATTAAAACAAATGAAATTATTCAAAATTTTCCTGAAAATAATCATGCGATTATGATCTTAGACATTGATAATTTTAAGCAGGTTAATGATAATTTCGGTCATTTATACGGTGATGCATTTTTGTGTGAAATATCTCGAAAAATAAAATCTAAATTTCGAAATGATGACTTAGTTGCTCGTCTTGGTGGTGATGAGTATTTAGTTTTAATGAAGAATATTTCAAACAGTGAACTAGCTATTGATAAGGCTAATGATCTATGTAAACTGATTGAAGGTGCTTATGGAACTGGAGGAACAAAAGTTAAAGTAACGGTATCTGTAGGGGTAGTTTTATACCCTAATCATGGAAAAACATTTGATGAGTTATATCACCATGGTGATCAGGCTTTATACAAAATTAAAAAGAATAATAAAAATGGTGTTTGTTTGTATGATGAGAGTTTAGAGATTAGTGATGGTCAATTGGATAAAGTGAATAATATTGTTGATCGGGCTACCAAAAAGTTTTCTGATAATGTTGGTGAGTATATTTTTAGAATTTTATATAAATGTCAAGATTTAAATGAAACAATTACAGCAGTCCTAGAATTATTGGGAATGCATTATTATATGAGCCAAAATTTAATTATTGTACGAGATTTGGATATTGGGAAATACAAAGTAAATAATTATTGGAGTTCAAAGAATGAAGATTTAACAAAAGTTATTGATGTTACTTATCATGATTATTGGCCTGAGTATGTACGGCAATTTGATGATGAGGGGATTCTTTGGGTCAATGATATCAAGGCTTCAGATGTTTCTCCAGCAATTAAAACACTTTATGCTAATAGTAAGACCCGTATGGTAATTAGTGGTCTTATTAAAAATGGCGATGATATTATTGGTATCATAAGCATGGAACATGAAAAAACCTACGCTTATAAAGCGGAAGAAAAAGAAATGTTATTAACTTCGATTGCTATCATTAGTACTTTTCTTGTTAAAAAATATCAGGAAAAAGAAAAGAATCAGTATTTAAATGCAATTCAAATGATTTTAGATTTCCAAGAAAATGGGATTTACGTTATTGATCCCAACACTTATAAACTTGTGTATTATAATCATAAAATCAAACATATTTTTAATCAGGTAAAAGTTGGTGATTATTGCTATAAGTCTTTTAGAGGCTATGATGAACCATGCGCTGACTGCCCAATTAAAGATATGAAGGATAGCGATTTATCGTATACTAAATTGATTTATAATTGTAACATTAGTGCTCAGTTGGAGACAACGGTAAAACGTGTTCGGTGGATCAATGGTCAAGATGTTGCTGCAGTTACTAGTATCGATATAACAAAATATTATAATGAAAAGTAGGATCAAAGTATCCCACTTTCTAAATAAAGGGGGATTTTTTTTATGAGAATTTATTTCCGGGGAAATTTATACGGTTGTAATCAGGCAACTGCTTTTGTAGAAGATAAGGGAAAAATTATCTTTATCGGAAGTGATAAGGAAGCATTAAAATATTCTGGTGAACAAATTGATTTAAATAATAAATATGTATATCCAGGTTTTAATGATTCGCATATGCATTTAGTTAATTATGGTCAAAGTTTAAAAAATGTTCTATTAGAAAAGCATACTAATTCGCTTAAAGCACTTTTAGAAGAATTAAAGAAACATTTAGTAAAGGGGCAGTGGCTGATTGGGCGGGGCTGGAATCATGATTATTTTACAGATGAACAGCGTTTTCCTACCCGAAAAGATCTTGATATGATTAGTGAAGAGGAACCGATTGTAATTACGCGGACTTGTGGACATATCTTAGTTGCTAATAGCAAAGCAATTGAATTAGCAAATATTACCAGTGAAGCAGTCGAGGGCGGCTATTTTGATTTAGATGCAGGATTATTTCAAGAAAATGCACTTTATTTGATCTATGATACAATCCCTCAGCCAACTATTGAAGAAATAAAAGATAATATTTTAATCGCTCAAAAAGAGTTACATAGTTATGGAATAACATCTGTTCAAAGTGACGATCTCTTGAGTGCCACTAGTGATTATCATGATGCTCTACAGGCTTTTGAACAATTAAGAGCAGAAAATAAACTAACGATAAGAGTTTACGAACAAGCACAGTTGCCGACGTTAAAAGCCTTAAAAGAGTTTATTAATTTAGGTTATTGTACCGGTAGTGGTGATGAGTTTTTTAAAATAGGCCCATTAAAAATGCTTGGGGATGGATCATTAGGAGCACGAACTGCTTTTTTAAGTAAGCCTTATTATGATGCACCTAAGACACGAGGAATTCCTGTTTTTAGTCGTGAAGAAATCAAAATGATGTTTGACTACGCTAATCGTCATGAGATGCAGATTGCTATTCACGCAATTGGTGATGGAATCTTAGATTGGATTTTTGAAGGATACGAAAATGCGTTAAAAAACTATTCTCGTGAAGATCCACGACATGGTATTGTGCATTGTCAGATCACTCGAGAAGATCAGTTGCTTAAATATCAGCAGTTACATTTACATGCTTATATTCAAAGTGTCTTTTTAGATTATGATAATCATATTATTAATCAAAGGGTTTCTCCCCAATTAGCACAAACATCATATAATTTTAAAACACTTCGTAATATAACGACTATTTCTAATGGGTCAGACTGTCCAGTTGAAGCCCCAGATGTTTTAAAAGGGATTCAATTAGCGGTTACAAGAACATCTATCGATGGGACTGGACCATATCTAAAAGAGCAGGCATTAACTAGAGAAGAAGCGATCGAGTCGTTTACGATCGGTGGTGCATATGCTTCATTTGAAGAAGAGGTCAAAGGAACTTTGGAGGTAGGAAAGTATTGCGATTTTGTTGTGCTTAGTGATAATATATTAGACGTAGATGTTCAGCATATTAAAGACATTAAAGTATTGGCTACTTATGTAGGTGGGCAATTAGTCTATGGAGGTCAGTAAATGAGAGTAAATGAACAGGCAGTAAAAAATATTTTAAAATCGGTTGGTAATGCTAAATTGGTCGCAGCAACAAAATATGTTGGAATTGAAGAGATTAATGAATTAGAAAAACTAGGAGTAAAGTATTTTGGCGAAAATCGAGTCCAAGCTTTTTTAGAAAAATATGAAAAGTATCATGGGGCACAAGAATTTCATATGATAGGAACGCTACAACCAAATAAAGTTAAGTATATAATTGATAAAGTTAGCTTGATTCATTCAATTGATAGTTATTCATTAATTAAAGAAGTAGAAAAACAAGCTAAGAAGCATGATTTAAAAATGCCAATATTAATCCAAGTCAATGTAGCAAAAGAGGAAAGTAAGCATGGTTTTGCAGTAGAAGAAATTGAAGATGTATTTGATTATTTAAAAGAATGTCCCCATTTAATTGTAAAAGGGCTAATGATGATGGCACCACATATTGATTCTAATGATACAGCAGTATATTTTAAACAAACAAAGGAGTTATTTGATCAATTAAATTGTAAATATTCAGAGTTTGAAATGACAGAATTATCAATGGGGATGTCTAATGATTATCACGAAGCGTTAAAGTATGGAGCAACGATGATAAGGGTAGGAAGTGCCTTGTTTGAATAAAGTAAAGTTTATAGAGTCGCGGAGTTTATTAATTTAAAACTCCTTTTTTCATTATAAAATATAATGTATTTTAAGAGATTTGGATATTATTTCAAATTTCTTTTTTTATTGAACTTGTAAAATGCTTCTCAAGAAATTGAAAGAATTTGCAAATATTTGCTCTTTTGAATTTAGGTATAATGAAATTGTAAAGGAAGGAGGCTTTTAAATGGAAGCTTGGGAAAATTATTTTGAAGTTATGGAAAAGGTTGTTGCACAAGTAAAAAATACGCAAAAAGATAATATCAAAAAAGCTGCAAAAATACTTGCTGATACAACTGAAAAAGGAGGTCTTATTTATGGGTTTGGGACGGGTCATTCTCATTTAGTAGTCGATGATGCATTTTGGCGAGCTGCTACCCCGGCTAATTATTGTGCTTTGCTGGAACAAAGTGCAACAGGCAGTTTTGAAATTACAAAAAGTTATCACATTGAAAATATGTATGAAATTGGAAAAATGATAGTTGATTATCATCGAATCACCCCTAATGACTGCATGATTATTATTTCTAATTCTGGCAATAATATTGCACCAGTAGATGCTGCTATAAGGGCAAAAGAAAAGGGAATTCCTATTATTGCGATTACTGCAGTGGAATATAGCCAATTCTTAAAGACAAAACATAAGGCAGGAGTAAAGCTTAAAGATGTTGCTGATGTAGTGTTAGATAATTGTTCATTAATAGGTGATGCGGCAATTGAGATAGAAAATTTTCCTATGAAAGTGGGGGCAACTAGTACAATACCAAATGTCTTTTTACAAAATGCAATATTATGTGAAATGGTTGATATTTTAGTTAAAAAGGGAATTCACCCGGATGTTTATTACAATGGTCATATGGCTTTTATGAATGAAGATTGTGCTGATCATAATGATAAATTAGTGGATAAATATTTTTTATCGGATAAGGAATTTATGATGAAAGCAAGATCAAGATACTATCAGCATATTCATGATATTTTAAATAATATTGTAGATTCACAAGAAGCAGCTATTCAAAAAGCTGCCTTAGAAATGACCCAATGTATTGAAAAGGGACATACGATTTATGCTTTTGGAGCTTCTCATGCGGGAATTCTTACCCAAGAACTGTTTTATCGGGCTGGTGGATTGGCTTTAATTAATCCAATTATGGCAAAGGAAGTTCAATTAGATGTAAGACCAATAACTCTAACCTCGCAAATGGAGAGACTACCTGGTTATGGGACATTGATTTTAGAGCATACGCCAATACAAAAAGAAGATGTTCTAATTATTCATTCAGTTTCTGGTCGAAATACAATTGCAATTGATATGGCATTACGGGCTAAGGCAATGGGTGTGATCGTGATTGCTGTTACAAATATAGAATATAGTCAAGCTGTAGTTTCGCGACATGAAACAGGAAAGAAATTGTTAGATATTGCAGATATTGTTATTGATAATTGTGGAGATTTTGAGGATTCCAGTATTACTATTGATGGTCTAGACCAAAAGATTGCCCCAACCTCTACAATAGCCGGAGCTTTTATTTTAAATAGTGTGATTATTCAAGTAGTAGAAAATCTAGTTAATGACGGCTTCGAACCACCGATTTTTCATAGTGCTAATATTGATGGAGGTGACGAATATAATCAAAATATCTTAAACCAATATAAAAATCGCATTCATTATATGAAGTGAGTAGAGAGGAGGCGTATGATTCTCTTATTGAATCATATGAGGATATCTTATGAATACTAGAAGTGTCGAAATATTGAAGAAGCTGTGCGGCGGAAAAAACTATCAAGTAGAAGATTTAGCACATGATTTTGAGATCTCTATTCGAATGATTAGATATGTTATTGATGATATTAATGATTTTTTAGAAACAATAAATATTAAAAAAAATATAATGATAAGAAATGGAAAGATTCAGTTTAATATTACTCATCAAGAAAAAGAGATACTGATGAAAGAAATTTCGAATTTGGATAATTATGTATATGCGATAAGTCCGTTTGAAAGAAAGTGCTATATTTTAGTTTCAATGTGGTGTTGCAGTGAACCACTCACAAGTCAGTATTTTGCTGATGAAATGAATGTTAGTAAAAGTAGTATTGATAAAGATATTCTTTCGATAAGACAAGAATATGAGGGATATGATTTTTCTATTAATGTAAAAACAGGAAAAGGCAGTTATATAGAGGGTGACGAAAGAGACATACGCTCATGTTTCTTTAGAGTTATTGAAAAGAATATTGATTTTAATAAATTTATGCACTTTCAATATACACCAATAACTTTTATTGAAAAGAATATTTATCGAATGGTCTTCGATAAATACTGGAAAATCATTATTAAAGTTATGAATGATTTTGAAAGTCATAGTGAAAAGAAATTAACCTATTTATCATATAAAGATATTTGTATCCATTTAGCTGTTTCTTTGACAAGAATAGAATTAGGGTATGATATCATCCTACATCAAGATTATTTGATTGAGATTTCAAAAACAGAAGGATATCATGATGCTCAATTTATTTGTTCACAAATAATGCAGGCATTAAATATTAAGATGTCACAATCAGAAGTTGCTATTATTACGATCTTATTAAATAGTGCTAGATATACGACTTTAAAGCGATATGTTATCTATGATTGGGCTAATATACAAATGATAGCAACTACTTTAGCCTTTAAAGTAGGAGAAAAACTTAATGTAAATTTTAGTCGAGATGAGGAATTGATCAATTCTTTAACCCTCCATTTAGGTCCTACAGTATTTAAACTGCAAAATCAAGTACCGGTTGTTAATCCGAGTTTGACAGTTATTAAGAAAAATTATCATGAAGTTTTTATAGCATTATTAGAAACAATTGATGAATTATGCTATAAGGAATTAAAAGGAATTAAAGAGGATGATATAGCTTTTTTAACGCTTCATTTTTGTGCCGCTTTAGAGAGAAAAAATCGTTTTAAAGATGTGTATAATGTTGTAATTGTTTGTGTTCATGGTTTTGGGACGGCTTCTTTAATGAAGGAGATGATCTGCTCGAGATTTAAAAATATTATTGTGAAGAAAACAGTAACTGAAGAACGGATTTTAAATATAGATCTCAGTAATATCGATTTTATTATTTCAAGTATTGATCTACAAATAATGCAGTGTTTGGTTGTTAAAGTCAATGTAATTTTAAAAGAGAGTGATTATCGATTGATTGAAAATGCTATGGAAAAAATTGTTCATCAAAATATTCAAGAAAGTGATACTTTTATGGATGGAATTTTAAGTATTGTTAAGAGAAACTGCGAGATTGTAAACTATCAGCAGCTTTTCGATGATTTCAGTGAATATTTTAAAGATTTAGGAATTGATGCAGGAATCAAACTGCAGCCATTATTAAATGAATATTTAACAGCTGATAAAGTTCTACTATGTGATACGGTCGATCATTGGGAGACTGCAGTCTGCTGTGCCGGACAAATGCTAGTTAAGAGTCAAGATATTGCAGAATGTTATATTAAATCAATGATAGATACGGTGAAAAAATCAGGGTCATATATGGTTATTGATGAAGGAATAGCCCTTATTCATGGAGAAATTGATTATGGGGTTAATCAAACATCAATGAGTCTGTTAATTATTAAAAATGGTGTCAAATTTAATCATGATAAATATGATCCAGTGCATATTATTTTATGTTTAGCGGCTAAAGATAATTATACGCACATGAAAGCATTAAATAATTTTATCAAATTTTTAGAGAATATAAGAAATAATGGGATAGAACGTTATTTTGAACTAGACTATGTTTTAGACCAGATTAATGAGGTAAGTAAATATGATTAAATATATAAAAGAGAATTGTGTGGATTTTTATAAAGAGTGCCATGATTGGAAAGAAGCAATTGTCTATGCTGGTTATCTATTAGAGAAAAATGGCTATATTGATCACCAGTATATAAATGATATGGTGAATATTATTGAAAAAAATGGCCCCTATATTGTAGTCATGCCAGGGGTTGCCTTGGCTCACGCAAGACCAAATGGTCATGTGTATCAAAATAGTATTAGCTTAGTAACTTTTAAAAATGGAGTGAAGTTTGGACACTCTGTTAATGATCCAGTTCGAGTATTGTTAGCGCTTGCAGCTAAAAGTGATGAGGAGCATTTAAAGCTGTTTCAAGAAGTGGCACTATGTCTAATGGATAGAAAATATTTACATAAAATATTTAATGCCCGTTCTTATCAAGATATTTTAAAGGATAATAAAAATATTGATGCTATTAAAGGGGGACTGATAGTTTCTTGTTATGCTGATTCAGCAATAAATCCCTATATGGACAATTCTATTGCAATTCAATGCCTGGCTCAAAGTTGTGTTGCTGGAGGAGCTAAGGCGATAAGAACAAATTTAGAACATGTAAAGGCAATTGCAGAAGTTGTAGATGTTCCGCTTATTGGTATTAAAAAAATCTATAAAGGAGATGATCCGCTTCATTCTAGTTTTAGAATTACACCAACAATGGATGAAGTCGATCAGCTAGTTGCAGCTGGCGTTGATGGTATAGCCATAGATGGCACTCAAAGAGAACGTTATGATGATTTATCATTAGAAGAATTTGTTAATAAAATAAAAAATAAATATCCAGAGTTATTTGTTATTGCAGATATTTCTACAGTGGAAGAGGGAATCAGAGCATCTAAAGCGGGAGTTGATGCAGTAGGTACTACTTTATCAGGATACACGCCATATTCTAAAAATCCAATTATATTTGGAACAGTGCCATCACCAGATCCAGATTATGAAATTATTAAAGAGCTAAAAACAGCCGGAGTATCAAGAGTCATTGCCGAAGGAAGAATTAATGACGGTAGTAAGATGAAGAAATGTATAGAGGCAGGAGCTTTTGCAGTTGTTATCGGAACATCCATAAGTGAGCCAGCTAAAATAGTAAAAACAATATTACATGATGCAAAAGAGGGATGAAAAATGAAAAGTTTTAAAGTTATCACGGTATGTGGTGCCGGAGTCGGAACAAGCACTTTGTTAAGAATGAATATTGATAAAACTTTTAAAAAATTTGCTTTACCATTAGAGGTAACAGTTGAGAATAAAGGATTATCAATGTCTAAAGGACTAATGTGCGATGCAGTATTTACTTTTGAATCGTTTGCTGATGAATTACGTTCTTGTTATGAGGATGTTATTGTAATCAATAATCTAATGGATATGAATGAATTAGAGGAAAAAATAAAAAAATTATTAGAAAAAAAGAATTTATTGTAGAGGAGGGAGATTATGTCAGTATTTAAAGTTATTGTAGATATTTTTCAAAATTATGTGTTTAATCAGCCGTTTATTTTCTTAAGTATTGTTGCGATGATTGGTCTTATTTTACAAAAAAAATCAATAGATAAAATTATTTCTGGATCAGTCAAAACGGGAATCGGTTATTTAATTCTAAGTGTAGGAACAAGCACAATCGCAGGCGTAGTTACGCCGATAGCTACGCTGCTGGAAAAAATTATGGGGATTGAAACAGTTGCAACTGGAATGGGAACAAATGCATTTACTGAACAGTGGGCATCGACGATTGCAATTATTATGGTTATTGGTTTTTTTATAAATCTAATTTTAGCTAGATTTACACCATTTAAGTACGTGTTTTTAACAGCACATCAAACATATTATTTGATCTTTGTTTATTTAGCTGTAGCTGTAGAAGTGTTTGCTAATCCAAATAATACGTTAGTTATTATTATTGGTGGTCTATTAACAGGAATCTACTGTACTTTAGCTCCAGCATTGGCCCAGCCTTTCTTGAGAAAGGTTACCGGCAGTGATGATTTTGCCTATGGTCACACCACAACATTCGGAGTTATTACGGGTTCATTAGTTGGAAATTTATTTAAAAAACATAAAAATGAATCGTCTGAAAACATTAATATTAATCCTAAATTAAACTTTTTAAAAGACATTACAGTTTCTACCGCTTTAGTTATGACAATCCTATATATCGTGGCAGTATGCTTGGCTGGTTTTGATTATGTCGAAGCGAATTTAAGTAATGGACAGCCCGCAATTTTATATGCAATTGTTTCTGGCGTTCAATTTGGAGTGGGGATTACAATTGTATTGAATGGTGTTTCAATGATGGTTTCAGAGATCACAGAAGCGTTTAAAGGTATTTCTGAAAAAATTGTACCTAATGCAGTACCAGCATTAGACTGTCCTGTCGTTTTTAACTTTGCTCCAACTGCAGTTATGCTAGGTTTTTTAAGTTGTTTAGGTACAGTTATATTGTGTACGATTATCTTTGGTGCAATTGGCTGGTATGCTCTGACACCACCGGTTATTACTACCTTTTTTGGAGGTGGACCAGCAGGTGTTTTTGGAAACTCTACAGGAGGCTGGCGTGGGGCTATTTTAGCTGGAGTCGTTGCTGGACTGTTATTGTCATTTGGACAAGCGTTAACGGTAGGCGTTTTATCAACAACAGTAGCGGACTTTGCTAGATGGTCAAATGATTTTGATTATTCTGTATTTCCAGCGTTTTTCAAATGGATACTACAGTTGTTTGCTTAAAATTATAAGGGATAAAATTATCCCTTTTTAAGTTTATTAAGATTGTCAAGAAAAGAAAAAGAAACTGACTGTCTTTTATATTTGTGTATTTAGCTCCTTAAAATTAACTTAATTAAAAAACTTTGACTATCTAAATAATTGCAATTCTGATGAAAATAGGATATTTTAAAGAAAGGGATAATTTAAGGGGATAAAGAAAATGATAACAGTTGCTAATAGTGCCGAGTATTTTATTAACGAATTTACTCAAGAAATATATGATCAAGTGTTAGATCATGTTGATTTTAAAAGCCTGGAGTGTAGTTGTGGGGCCAAAGGGAGTTTTGTTAAGATTGGATGTTATCCAAGATTTTATAAAACTGCAACTAATAAAATTTGTATTCGAATCCAGCGTGTGATGTGTAAACACTGTGGAAAAACACATGCAGTTTTTGTTGAGTGCATGGTACCTTCATCAATGCTTTTGCTGACTACACAAATTGAGATGCTAAGATCTTACTATAATCACCGGTTAGAAGAATTTTTAAGTAGTTATCCAACTATTGATCGTCCAAATGCTATTTATGTTATTAAAAATTATGAACGGAAGTGGGTAAATTATCTAAAAAAATCTGGATTTACCCTAAAAAGTAAAGAAAGAGAGATTCAGAGATATTTCTTTGAAAAATATCAAGTACAATTTTTACAGATGAAATGTTTCTCAAATTCATCCTCGTCACGCCTACTGAACCATTTGGTTTAGCTAATTTGCTATATACACATAAGTTTTATGTTCGAAATTGGAAAAATTTGTTATACTAGCACTCGGGATAAGTTAGGGGGGAGTGTATAAATGAGTTCTTTGAACATGAAATTAATATTAAATCACAAGTTCTTGGCAAATTATGAAACAGGCTCGGATATGATGTTTTAGTGCGCTTAAAAATAGGTTTTTAGACATGGGATAAAGGAAAAAAGTGAGGAGAAGTGTATTAGGCACAGAGTTATTTAAAAATGAATAATAAGGCAGGTATTGTGATTTTAACAGAAAATCATTTGTTGAAAGAGGAACTGGTCAATAAGATTAGAAGTAATGATCATTATGAAATTATTGCAACTTTTAATGATGGTGGTATATGTGAAGACTATTTAGCTACGCATACATGTGATTTACTTGTAATTGATTTAATTTTGACTAATATAGATGGTGCTGGAGTGATTGGGAATATAAGATCTAACAATCCAAAAGCCTTAAAACATGTTATTTGTATTAGTGATTTTACTAACTCACTAGTATTTGAAATGTTAGAAGGCTTAGCAGTAGATTACTGTTTAAAGAAACCGGTTGATTTAAACTATTTTATGGAAATCATTGATCGTATCTTAAAAATTAGATTAAAACATAATTTAGGTATTGACGATTATCATCAAACAGTTCTAAAAAAGGAAATTCATGATACGTTTATGAAAGTGGGAATGCCACGACATTTAAAAGGCTATAATTATCTAGTTACAGCAATTGTTTTAGTTTGTGGAAATATTAATCTTTTAGGAGAAATTACTAAAGAATTATATCCGCGTATTGCTAGAACTTATGGAACAACGGCATCACGAGTTGAACAGTCGATTCGTCATGTTTTAAAATGTACTTGGGAAAGTGGTTGTCAAGATGAGCTAGAGCAGCTATTTGGATTTCGGGCAAAACGTAAAACATGTAATTCTGAATTTATTTCAACAATTGTAGATGAGTTATTATCAAAGTATAAAGGAAGTTAACGATCCGAGGATTTAATTCCTCTTTTTATGTCAGTTATGGAGATCTCCATGATTGATATAAGAAAAAGATTAGTTTTTCTAAAATTAGGTAGAAAAAAAGAGCTTACGCTCTTATAAGTAACTATGACGGCTTGCCGCTTTTGTTTGATGTTCTAGACGAAGTTTATCGGCAATCATTGCAATAAATTCAGAATTGGTAGGTTTTGATTTAGTTGCACTGACTGTATAACCAAAGATATCATCAATTGCATCAGTATTACCGCGGTTCCAAGCAACTTCAATAGCATGACGAATGGCACGTTCTACTCTTGAAGCGGTAGTACTGTATTGGCGGGCAATATCTGGATAAAGGACTTTAGTTACTTGACCTAATAATTCGATATTATAGTAAGTAGATAGAATTGCAGTTCTTAGGTACATATATCCTTTGATGTGGGCTGGAATCCCAACTTCATGAAGGATATCTGTAATTTCATTTTCTAACTTAATTTTTTGATATTTTTCAGATTCGTTTTGTGACATACCTTTAATATCTTCTAATGTAACTTTCATTACAGAATTTAAGGTTGTCGCAAAATAATTGATATCGAATGGTTGTTTAAAACAATAACTTACATTTAATTTTTCTAATGTTTCACAAATTAATGGATTAGTAAAGCTAGTAATACAAACTACTTTATTATAGGCACGACTATTTACTTCCTTAAGTTTATTTAGAACACCGATTCCATCAATGTTGGTAAGCATTAAATCAATAATTAATAAATCACAATTATTATTAGATAAATAGTTTAAACAGCTTGTTGCATTATCGCTAGTACCAATAACGGTAAAGTTATTTGTCGCAATTAAACTGTCCTTAATATTATTCAATAAATCCTTGTTTTCTTCTAAAATGTATACTGTATACTTTTTAACGTCTGTCATCTCTATATTCCCCTTTCGTTTTAGTGACAAAATTTATTATATTTATACAGTATAAAAGAGAAAAGGGTTTATTTATAGATAATTAGGGATTTAGTAAAGTAAGGAATTAAGTTCCCTATAACAAGAAAGTTTTCGTGAAAATTCGTGAAGAATTCTCGAATTTTCAAGGATAATAACGAGTCGTGTCGAACGGCTGATTATTCGATTTTTTGATTAAAAATTAAAACATTTAAATTATCATAATAAAAATATTGAACAGTATATTGCTTACTTGTATAGGGATTGAAAAGGTCAAACATTTCCTCTTGATCAATCAATCTTTTTTTTGCTTCCTGATAACAACTGTCACTAAATTTAAATTCCATCCAGGCAATATTATCATGTTTATACTGTTTTACCATTTTATTTAATGCTGCTTTATTGTAATTTTCGTTATAAAGATTCTCATATTTGAAATACGTATAATTTCCTTGTTTCGTTATTTCATATTGATCAAGAGGTTCATATAATTTCAACATATCATCAGAATCAAACATAAAATAGTTCATCATTGCAAAAATATTGCCTTCGCTATCATAATCACCCCAAGTAGCATCAAGATAGTAATAGTCATCATCTAGATAAATTAAATTCCAGGCATGATAAGCTTCATCGTCACTAGCACCAATTTCTTTACCCACGATATAGGCGCTTTTTATCCCAACTGCTTCAGCAAGATACTGAATAGCCTTTACATAGCCGCTGCAAACTGTTTCACCATAAATTAACGAGCTAGTAATATATTGATTATCTTTAGCATTATCAACATATCGACACTTCTCAATTACAAATTGATAAATTTTTTTTAATTTATCATAATCACTACTTTCACTTGAAATCGAATTTACTAATTCATCACGGACAGATTCTAATTGAGCTGTTAAAGTGTCACGTTCACTTTTAGAATATGAATAACTGGGAATATAATTACATATATCAACTTGATTTTGTAGCTCAAAATAATCTAGATAATAGATTTCGGGATGATCATATAAAACATAATCATTTATTTTTTGAACTAATTCATAATCATTACTGCTGATTGTGACCTTTTTTGCATTATCAAGAATGCAATTATAAATATTTTCATAAATTTCTTTTTCTTTAGATGATAAAGACTGATAATAGTATAAATAACTCGCATCGCCGCTTAAGTAGTCAGTATCAATAGTTATTGCTGGTCGAGAATTAGACTTTTCACGAAAACTAAAACACCCGGTTAATAAAAATAGTGATAATATCGTCAGTAATATCTTTTTCATTTTTGGATTCCTCCTATTTTTAGTATAACATGGATTATTCATGAGAAAGAAGGATTATGATAAAAGTGGCTAAAATTATCACATAAAGACCATAATATAACATGTTTATTAATAAACATAGATGAATGATTAATATTTCTTACAAAATTCTTAAAATTTCTATTTATTTCGACATAAATTTGTATTATAAAACAGATTATGATATTATTTAACGGTAAAAAAGTGCGAATATAGGAGGCTTATATGAAAGACAATAAGTTTATTAAATTTATTACTTCTAAGTATTTGATTTTGGCAGTGCAGTTATTCGCAACCGCATTGTTTACATATTTAATCTTTCAATTAGATCTAGTACCATTAAAATACTTGATTCCAGCGACAGGGGCATTAGGTTTATTAATTATAATTTTCTTCTTTATCATGAGGAGCGGGCAAAAGAAAATTAATCAAGGTTTAAAAAGCAAGCGTTCAATCGTTACAAAAATTATTAGCTTATTAATGAGTATTTTATTAATGTTCGCATCAAGTTATGTTGTTAGGGGAAATGATTTTTTTAATACCGTTACTAAAGCAACAACACAAAAATATTTAGTTTCAGTGATTACAATGAAAAATAATAGTGCAACTAAATTAAGTGATCTTGATGGAAAGAAATTTGGTGTATCTTATCAACATGATACAACGACGATTACTAAAGCAATTGCTGATATGGAAAATGATCTTGGGGAACAAGAAGATATGGTTAAATATGATGACTATAGCGGATTGGCCGATGCTCTGTATAAAGGTGAAGTAGATGCTATTATTGTTGGACAAGAATATAAGTCGATGTTGGAAGCAAATCATGATAGTTTTGATGACGAAACAAAAATTATTAAATCATATGAATATGAATCTAAGTTAAGTGTTACAACTAAACAAACAAATGTAACAGAAAACCCATTTACAATTTATGTTACTGGAATTGATACATATGGTAGTGTTAGTACCGTAGCTCGAAGTGATGTAAACTTGATTGTTACTGTTAATCCTAAAACAAAACAAATTTTGATGACCAGTATTCCGCGTGATTGTGAAATTCAATTGCATAAGAATGGTAAAATGGATAAATTAACTCATACCGGAATCTATGGAACAAGTGAAACAATTAGTACGATTGAAGATTTCTTAGATGTTGAAATTAATTATTTTGCGAGAACTAATTTTAGTGGAATGACAAATATTGTAGATGCTCTTGGTGGGGTAACAATCGATTCTGATTATAAATTCACAACATTACATGGTAATTACAACATTGTTAAAGGCGAAAACCAAATGGATGGGGATAAAGCATTATGCTTTGTTCGGGAAAGATATTCTTTACCAAATGGAGATTTTGACCGTGGTAAAAATCAACAAAAATTATTAAAAGCAATGTTAGAAAAAGCAATGTCACCAAAGATAATCACTAATTTTAATAATATTTTGACTGCGATTGAAGGAAGTTTTGAAACTGATATGTCAAGTAAAGAAATTAAGTCGTTATTGAATATGCAGTTAAACGATATGTCGGATTGGACTGTTTATAATGTTCAAGTAGAAGGTGAAGGTTATAAAACTTCGAAAACTGCATCAATGTATGGAACAGAGGTCTATGTAATGAAACCTTATCAAAAACAAGTTAAAAAAATTAAGAAGATCATTGATACGGTAGAACAAGGTGGAACTATTTCTGAAGAGGATTTAAAAGGGCTAGGAAACTAAAGAGCTTCATTATGAAGCTCTTTCTATTTAACAACAAAATAACCTATGCTACGACAAATCAATATGATATTATAAAAGGTGTTCGGTGAGGTGAGAGAATGGCAAAGAAGAAAAAGAAAAAAGGAATGTTTTCTAAACTTACATCTAAAGGAATTATTTTAACGATACAGTTAATTGCTTCAGCCGTATTCTTAGGATATATTTATGTATTGAAAATGTTACCAACTAGGTATTATGCAATTTTAATAATTGTTTTAATAGCATTATTATTGCTTGAAATGATTTGGATTACATCCGGAGCACGAAGAAAAAGAAGAACAGGAAAAGGCTTTAGAATTTTTATTAGTAAGTTCGTAAGTGTTGCTTTATCTGCTCTATTGATCGTAGGAAGCGTGTATGCTTCACAGGGTAATAGTTTTTTAAGTAATATTACAAGTGCATTTACACAAACTAGAGTTATTGCAGTATATGCAATGAAGCAAGGAAAAATTAATAAAGTTGAAGATTTGAAAGGAAAAACAATCGGAGTAGAAAATAAAACTAGTGTATCTAGTATTACCGATGCTTTAGCACAAGTACAAGAAAAAATCGGTAAAGAACCTGAAAAGAAAAATTATAGTGATTATGCTGATTTAGCAGATGCTCTGTATAAAGGTGAAGTAGATTGTATTGTTGCTGATCAGTCATATTTAGGTGTGTTGGAAACTAATCACGAAAGTTTTGAAGATGAAACTAAAGTGGTTTATAAAATGGAAGTTCAAGAAAAATTAGAAGCAGTAACAACAAAGACAGATGTTACTGAAAATCCTTTTATTGTCTATATAACTGGTATTGATACATATGGTTCAGTTAACACTATCTCTCGTGCGGATGTAAATCTTGTTGTTTGTGTCAATCCATTGGAAAAACAAGTATTGATGGTTAGTGTTCCTAGAGATACTCAAGTCAATCTGCATAAAAATGGTAAGATGGATAAAATTACCCATTCAGCAATGTATGGAATTAATGAGACAATTCAGACACTAGAAGACTTTTTAGATCTAAAAGTCAATTATTATGCAAAAACTAATTTTAGTGGAATTACAAACATTATTGATGCCTTGGGGGGAGTGGAAGTAGATTCACCGTATGAATTTACAACATTACATGGTAATTATAAGATAAAAAAAGGTGTCAATGAATTAAATGGTGATCAAGCATTATGTTTTGTTCGGGAACGTTATGCTCTACCATCGGGAGACTTTGATCGTGGTAAAAATCAGCAGCGGTTATTAAAAGCAATGTTGAAAAAAGCAATGTCACCGAAAATTATTACTAACTATAGCAATATTTTAGCAGCTGTTGAGGGAAGTTTTGAAACTGATATGTCAAGTGATGATATCAAGTCATTAGTTAATATGCAGTTAGATGATATGGCCAATTGGGAAATATTCAATGTTCAAGTAACTGGTGATGGGGCTATTTCATATGATACATATTCGCAAAAAGGGAAGAAAACATATATTACAATCCCTTATAAAAAATCAATTCAAAATATTCGTAAAGTAATTGATAAAATTGAAGCTGGTAAAAAACTTACTGAAGCTGATGTAAAAGGATTAAGTTAGCCGACGATTATAGTCGGCTTTTTATGTTAAATTTGTTAAATTTATTTAAGATTGTTGATTTTTTTGTTAATTAAGCGAATTGATTGAAACCGATATTATTTGTGCTATAATGAGATAAAATTTAAGGTTTGTTGTTGTAAGGAGAGAAGTAGATTGGCGTTTATTAAGAAGATAAAAAAATTAAAAAAGAGTGTTAAAATTACTGGTGGAGTAATTATAGGAGTTATTGTTGTCTTTGCTATTTTTTCATTTTATTATCGTGATAAGTGGTATCCTAATACATCTATTAATGGAATCGATGTATCAAGCATGACTTATGAAGAAAGTAAAAATGTATTAAAGAACCAGATTGAAAGTTATGCTTTGGAAATAGGGGCAGAGGGAAATCAAAAGCTTACGATTGCAGGGAAAGATATTAATTTAAGTGCAGATTTTGAAAAAAATCTAGAAAGTGACTATAAAAATCATCGCAGTCAACGTAGTATTTTTGGGATTTTTAGTGGTTACAACCATGATATTGATTTAAAAATATCTTATGATCAAAATAAATTAAGTGAAATAGTTAATGGTTCAGTGCTTATCAATGGGAATGAAGAATATCAAATTGTGCAGTCAACAAATGCTCATATTGAATACGATGAAACAACGAAGAGTGGAAAAATGGTTAAAGCAACAATTGGAAATGAACTAAATCTCGAAAAATTTAGTAACTTAATTACAACGTCAATAAGTAAATTAACTACAAAGATTGATTTAACTGATCAAGATAAATATGCAGAAGTTTATCAACAGCCAGTTAGTGATATTAGTGATAAGCATTTAGAAGAGATGTTGAATACGTATAATAATTATCTATTAAATTGGATTAACTGGGATATGGGAGAAGGCAAAGTTGAGACGATGACACCAGATGATATTAAAAACTGGTTAAGCTGTAATGATAAAGGTGAAGTTGTCCTTGATAAAGAAGCAATGAGCGAGTGGATTGAAGAATTTTGTTTGCGCTATAAGACAGTTGGAAAGAAACGTAATTTTACGACTCATAATGGAAACGTGATTCAGATTTCAGGTGGTGACTATGGCTGGCGCCTTGATTATGAAAAGATCGTTAAACAAGTAGAAGCAGCGATTACTGAAAAAACGGACAGTAAATTAATTGAGGCCTACCTCAGTGAGCAAAGTAAAAAGAATCAAAAAGCTTTAACAACGGAATTAGAACCAACTTATTCTAATAAGGCATATCAAAAAGATTATGAAAACTTTGAAAATGATTGGGATACTCAAAATTATAGTGAAATTGATTTAACTGAACAAAGAGTATACGTGTATCGTGATGGTCAATTAGCTTATTCTTGTATTTGTGTAAGTGGATTACCAACTGAGAAAAACGATCGTATCACACGTACAGGGGTATGGTATATCAAAGAGAAAAAACCAGAGAAAGTTTTAGTTGGCGAAGATTACGAGACTCCGGTTAAATATTGGATTAGAATTATGTGGACAGGAACTGGATATCATGCTTTGGATCGAAGCGACTGGGCAAATTGGACTCCAGATCTGTATAAAGTAAAAGGATCACATGGATGTTTGAATCTTCAAGAAGAGGATGCCAAAAAATTATATGAGCTGATTAGAATGAATGATCCAGTTTTTATTCATTATTAAAATTATTAAAAAGCATTTTCTTAGTTAAACTAAAGGAATGCTTTTTTAATTTTAATTATTTTAAATTATTTATTATAAATGCTGATAAGAGAGATTAAAGAATAAAATTATAACTAATATAATGATTTAACTAAGTTTATAATGATTAGATTGTACTAATGAGTTGAGGGGAGTAAAATATATATTATAAGGAGGAGCTGGTATGAATGAAGTTTATGAATTCTTGAAGAAATGTGGAACTTATTATTTAGCTACTGTTGAGGGTTATAAACCGCGGGTTAGGCCATTTGGGACAATTGATTTGTATAATAATAGATTGTATATCCAAACTGGTAAAGTTAAAGCTGTTTCGCGACAAATTAAAGAGAATCCTCAAATAGAGATTTGTGCTATGGATGATGGAAAATGGATTAGAATTGAAGCAACTGCTTATCTTGATAATAATATTGATGCACAAAAACATATGTTAGCAGCCTATCCATCATTGCAAAAAATGTATCAGCCTGGAGATGGAAATACAGAAGTATTTTATCTTCGTAATGTAACTGCAAAAATCTGTTCTTTTACAGAAGAACCAAAAATCTTCAAATTTTAATTAATTTGATAATAAAAAAAATTGTTGAACTCATTTATGTTCAACAATTTTTAATTTAAATAACAATTATTTTACTTTTCCAGCGTACATTTTCTCAAAATAGTTTTGATATTCACCAGAAAGAATATTTTGCCACCATTCTTTATTATCTAAATACCATTGAATGGTTTGTTGGATACCAGTATCAAAGTTATATTTTGGTTTCCATCCAAGTTCTGTTTCTAATTTAGTTGGATCAATAGCATAACGACGATCATGCCCCTTACGATCTTCAACATATTTGATTAAAGATTCAGGTTTATTTAAAGCTTTTAAAATAGTTTGAACAACTTCTAAATTAGTTCTTTCATTATGACCACCAACATTATAAACTTCACCAACACGACCTTTTCTAATAATTAAGTCAATTGCAACACAGTGATCGTATACATGTAACCAGTCACGAACATTATCACCTTTACCATATACTGGTAATTCTTCATCAGCTAAAGCTCTTGAAATCATTAATGGAATTAACTTTTCAGGGAAATGATATGGACCATAGTTATTTGAACATCTAGAAATAGTTACTGGTAATCCAAAAGTACGATGATAAGCTAAAACAAATAAATCTGCAGAAGCTTTTGATGAACTATAAGGACTAGATGTGTGTAATGGTGTTGTTTCAGTAAAGAACAAATCAGGTCGATCTAAAGGTAGGTCACCATATACTTCATCAGTAGATACTTGATGATATCTTTTTACTCCAAATTCTTTAGCTGCATCTAATAAAGTAGTTGTTCCCATAACATTTGTTTTAACGAAGATTTCAGGATCAGTAATACTTCTATCAACATGTGATTCTGCTGCGAAGTTAACAACAACATCAAATTTTTCTTCTTCAAATAACTTAAAGATGAATTCACGGTCAGCAATATCACCTTTAACAAATTTATAATTCGGTTTACCTTCAACTGGTTTACAAGTCTCTAAGTTTCCAGCATAAGTTAATAAATCTAAGTTAACGATCATATCTTCTGGATAAGTTTCAACCATATAGTGAACAAAGTTTCCACCGATGAAACCTGCTCCACCTGTTACTAAAATTTTCATTTATTTATCTCCTTCGAATTTAAAATTACAATCACTTTCATCTAATGTAGGACCATTTTTATCTTTATCTGATAAGATTGGTTCAATTCCATTTAATAATCCGCCCCAATCAACATTGACCGAAGGATCATCGTAACGAATTCCCCGATCATGTTCTTTAGAGTATAAATTATCTACTTTGTATCTAAATTCAACATTATCAGTTAATGTTAAGAAACCATGAGCAAATCCTCGAGGAATAAAGAACATCTTCTTATTTTCTTCACTCAACTCTACTGCAACCCATTGTTTATAAGTTGGAGAACCTTTACGAATATCAACAGCGACATCAATAACAGTTCCTTTAGTACAGCTAACTAATTTAGCTTGGGCCATTGGATCATTTTGGAAATGCAAGCCTCTTAAAGTCCCTTTTTTTGCTGTAAAAGACATGTTGTCTTGAACAAAGACATTATCAATTCCTAATTCATGAAAATTACTTGTTGAATATGTTTCCATGAAATAACCGCGGTGATCACCATGAATATCTGGCTCAATGATAACCACACCAGGGATTTTAGTTTCAATTTTTTTCATTTGTCTACCTCTTATTGATCTATAAATTTACCGTCTAATACATCTTTTAAATATTTACCATATTGGTTTTTCTTATACAACTCATATGATGTATTAAGCTGGTCTTTGGAAATCCACCCGTTATTATAAGCGATTTCTTCAAGACATGCAATCTTCCGGTTTTGATGAGTTTCTACAGTTTTAACAAAGTTAGTTGCATCGACTAAACTTTCATGAGTTCCTGTATCTAACCAGGTAAATCCTTGTCCTAATAAAGTTACATCTAAAGTACCATTATCTAGATAGATTTTATTTAAATCAGTAATTTCTAATTCGCCACGGGCACTTGGTTTAATACTTTTAGCGAATTCAACAACATTTTTATCATAGAAATATAGCCCTGTAACAGCATAATTAGATTTAGGATTAGCTGGTTTTTCTTCTAGTGAAACAGCTTTACCATTTTCATCAAATTCAACAACCCCAAATCTCTCAGGATCATCAACATAATATCCAAATACGGTTGCTCCACTAAACTTATTAGCAGCTTCTCTTAAACGTTTACCTAAGCCATGACCATGGAAAATATTATCCCCTAAGACCATTGCACATCCTTCACCATCAATAAATTCTTCACCAAGAATAAATGCCTGAGCTAATCCATCAGGAGAGGGTTGTACTTTGTATTGAAGTGAAATCCCAAATTGGCTGCCGTCACCTAATAGTTCTTCAAAACGAGGAGTATCATCAGGTGTCGAGATGATTAGGATATCTTTGATTCCAGCTTCCATCAAAATACTTAATGGATAATAAATCATTGGTTTGTCATAAATTGGTAATAATTGTTTACTTGTTACTTGAGTTAGAGGATATAATCTTGTTCCAGATCCTCCAGCTAATACAATACCTTTCATATTAAAAAGCCTCCTTTATTTCATCATAATCTTAAACCATTACGTAACGTAAGGGTCAAGTGTTATTGTATAATGATATTAAAGTTTTTAGTACTAAAAAGATGTCTAAAAGAATTAATTAGTAATTGTATTGTATAAAAAACAATTATGATTTAAAATAGATAAAGTTGAAAGTAATGATGAAAGAGTGAGAAAATGAAAGATATCAGAAATATAATCGGAATATTATTAGGTAATACAATTTATGCTTTAGGAGTAACGATGTTTATTTTACCTAATAATTTAATTACAGGTGGAACAACAGGGATGGCGTTGTTAGTAAATGCGACGACTGGATTTTCAATAACTGTCTTTGTTTCAATTTTTAATGTCAGTATGTTTTTAATTGGGTGGAAAGTATTAGGGAAAAAGTTTGCTTTAACGACTTTGATCAGTTCTTTTTACTATCCATTCATTTTAGGGATTCTTCAAGGTGTTTTTAAAAATGAAATGATGAGTAAAGATACATTATTATGCGTTATTTTAGCGGGATTAATGATTGGTACAGCGATCGGGTTAGTAATTCGTTGTGGAGCTAGTACTGGAGGAATGGATATACCGCCATTGATCCTAAATAAAAAATTAGGTATTCCTATTTCAGTAAGTATGTATGGTTTTGATTTTATTATTTTACTAGGACAAATGGTCATTCGTAATCGAGAAATGGTTTTTTATGGAATCTTGCTAGTGCTGATCTATACTGTTGTCTTAGATAAAGTATTGGTTATTGGAAAATCACAGATGCAAGTCAAAATAGTTAGCGCTAAATTTAATGAGATAAATGAAAAGATTATTAGTGTTCTTGATCGGGGAACTACACTGATTCATAGTGAGACGGGTTTTAAGCATAATCAGTACCCAGTAGTTTTAACAGTTGTAAATAATCGAGAGTTGACCCAGTTAAATAATTATGTTTATGACATCGATCCTGATGCCTTTATGATTATCAATAAGGTAAATGAGGTTAGGGGAAAAGGCTTCTCAAGTGCAAAAAAATATGAAAATAAATAAAACGGCTAATATGCAGCGCTCGCCTAAAGTCAGTCTAACTTTAGGCGGGACACTACAATAGGCCGTTTTGTTATAATCTTTTATAGTTATTTAAATCTAGTAATGAAGCAGCATCTTGATCACAAATAACCGTAAAGTTAGGATGCAGTTTTAAAATGGTAGCTGGTAATTCGTCAGTGATTGGTGAATCAAGCATTTGCTTTAAAATTTCTGCTTTTTCTTTACCTGTGACAATCATTACTAGGTGTTTTACTCGCATCAAACTCTTTGGACCCATTGTTAAAGTTACCGGTTGTTGGGGTTTATCAGCATAAGCGGGATTAACCGCATTTTTAATTTTGCGTTCTAATGCATAAGTATAGCTGTCCATTGGTGTACAGCGAGGACAGTTACTACAAAAGTGACCATCAAATCCTAACCCAATCAGCATTGCATCGATTTCTCCGGCATTACGAATCTGTTCATCAAAGGTTTCCCAATTGTCCATAGTAGTAATATGAACTCGATCGGCAGGAATATTAGCTGGTTCAAAAAACACTTTTTGCATTTCTTTCCAGTTTTCACCATCTTCTTTAGCTGTTTTTCCAATATATGGGGCTTCATCGAATAAATAATATTGCACATCAGCGAATTTTGCTTGATCTTTAACATATGGAATCATCATTTTATATAATAATTCGGGTGAACGACCAGCGGTTAGTGAAATATTTACACGCTTATCTTGCATCATTGTTCCGAGTAAAATTTGCATCGCACTTTCACTCATTTTTTCTTTTGAATCTTCAATAATTAATTTCATAATCTTTCTCCTTGATTTTCATATTTTATGAAACATCTTGGATAAAGAAGTAAAGCTTACACAAAGGCTATTCTAAGGCAATAAAGATATTAGGTCAAGGTAATTTTGGTAAAATAATTAATAATATTTATATTTTTTAAAATAACTTTTTTTAGCTATTTTTTCATTTTATCATAAATTCAACTAAAATAATTAGTGATTTCCAAATATTGGAAATTATTTCGCAATTATGCAAAATAATTGTTTATAGACTGGTTGAGTTTATATAATCATGGGGAGGTTAAAAGAAGGGAGGAATTAAAATATGAATTTTATTGAAAAATTCAATGAGATTGCCAATAAGACTTTAGTTCCAATTGCTAATAAACTTGGGAACCAGCGTCATTTGGCAGCAATTCGTGATGGTATGGTAGTGGCGATTCCATTATCGATTTTAGGTGGTTTTTGTTTAATTATTTCAACTCCACCATTTACGCCAAAGAGTTTACCGGATTGGGGAGTAATTAGTGATCTATTAATTGGCTGGTATAATTGGGCTCAGGCCAATGCAACGGCTTTGCGACTGCCGTACAATATGACAATGGCATTAATGGGGCTATTTGTTGCTATCGCGATCGCATATCATTTGGCTAAAAGATATGAAATGTCAGGATTAAATGCAGCGATTGTTTCAACCACAGTATTTTTATTGATTTGTGCACCAACAACAACTGCGGTATTGACTAGTGCAATTAGTGAGGGGGCCAACACTAATGATCTATTAGCACAGGCAGCTAGTTTTATTCCTACGACCTACCTAGATGCTAAAGGTATTTTTACTGCTATTATTGTTTCTATCGGCTGTGTTGAAATAATGAGGGTGATGTTGAAGAAAAATATTCGTTTTAAGATGCCTGAGGGAGTTCCTCCAGCAATCGCTTCATCATTTGATTCAATTTTACCACTATTTGTTTGTATGGGAGTCTTCTATGGCTTATCATTGATTATTCAAAATATTAGTGGTGAATTATTACCTAGTTTGATCATGACGATTTTAGCACCAGCAATTTCAGGATTAGATTCATTACTTGGAATTTGTTTAATTACAATTATTGCTCAAACTTTCTGGTTCTTTGGTTTACATGGTGCAAGTATTACGCAGCCAATCAGACTGCCGTTTATGCAAATGTATTTAATGGCAAATATCACTGCTTTTTCAGCTGGTGAGCCAATTGTCAATTTCTTTACTCAACCATTTTGGTCTTATGTAATTACACTTGGTGGCGGAGGTGCAACATTAGGTTTATGTATTCTCTTGTTACGCTCAAAATCAGTAGAGTTAAAGACATTAGGTAAATTATCAATCGGACCAGCAATTTTTAATATCAATGAGCCAATCATCTTCGGGTTACCAATGGTCTTGAATCCGTTAATGATGATACCATTTATTTTTGTACCGGTAATTAATACAATTATTGCTTATACTTGTATGGCTTTAAATATTGTTGGAAAGGGCGTAGTTGAGACTCCATGGACAACTCCGGCACCGATTGGCGCAGCCTTGGGCTGTATGGATATCAAAGCGGGAATCATGGTTATTATCTTAATTATTTTGGATATGCTACTTTATTATCCATTCTTTAAATTAATGGAAAAACAGAAATTAGCTGAAGAAAATAGCTAATTTATTAAAAGTTGATACAATCAAGGATAAAGATAAACTTACACACCAAAAAGAGATTTTAAATCTCTTTTTATTTTAAAAATTTATTGGAGAAGAAAAATGAGTAAAAAAAGAGATAATAAAAGAAAAGTAGAGATAAAAGGCTACGATATTGCTAAGTTGCGATTTCAGCGTTTTTTAGCAATGGTCATTGACTGGTATATTAGTAATATGATTGTCGCTATTCCTGTAACTTTTTTTCTTAGGGGTAAGGACTATATTCAACCATATTCTTTTCAACTAGAAACATATGGCTATAAAATAGGAATGATCTATGGTCTGTTTGTTGTAGTTGTTGGGATTTGTTATTATTTTGCTGTTCCGACATATATATGGAAAGGTCAAACTTTAGGAAAGAAAATTTGTAAACTACAAGTTGTTAAAACTGATGGACAAAAAGTGGATACAAAAACAATGTTTTTAAGAGAAATCATTGGTGCAGTAGTAATAGAAGGTGGGATTGTCGTTTCAACCACGTATATCCGTAAATTAATTGGCTTATTGATTACAGCCGAGATTATTCCGATTCTTAAATATGGAGCGTATGCAATAACCCTCGCTTCAATTATTTATGCGTATTTTAATCCTTTATCACAATCTTTTCATGATAAACTAGCAAGAACAGTAGTAATTAGAAAATAAAATTAGACATTTTAACTGTTCATGATATACTATTGAATTATTAATAGATTTTATGAAGGGTGGAACTGGTATGTATAATTTAACGATTATCTTGTTATCAACGATCAATAGCGAATTAATTAATTCTAATAATTATCGAATTGCTAAATATATTTTAGAGAACATGCGGGCTCTGGAGGATATCTCCATAACCGAATTAGCGAAAGAGTGCTATGTGTCTAATTCTAGTATTTCTAGGTTTTGCCGTGATATTGGCTTACGAGATTATAATGAGTTAAAAAGTCAAATTGCAAAGTACCAGCCAGCTCACCAGTATGCCAAAAATAAATTCTATTATCAAAGTTATCAAAAAGAGGTTCCTGGTCAATCCTTTGTTGAAGGGGTTATAGAAAATTTACAATTATTAAAGAGAACAATTAACGAAAAAGATATTTATAAATTGGTAACTGATATTGCGAATTATTCAAATGTTGCAGCCTTTGGATATATGCAATCACAAAGTGTTGCCCAAAATTTACAATATGATCTTCAAACATGCCATAAATTTATTCATACATCAATGAAATATAGTGATCAAATTGAATATATCAATAATGCTGATAGTAGTAATTTGATTATTATTTTATCAGAATCCGGTACTTATTTTAAACGAGCTTTTGAAAGAAAAACATTATTTAGAAATACTAATGACAAACCTAAAATATATTTAATTACTTGTAATTCGGATATTGAAATTCCCTATGTAGATTACTATATTCGCTATGAAAGTATTAATGACTATGCCAGTCATCCATATTCATTAGCAGCCATTACGGGAATGATCTGTACATGTTATGCGGAGCGGTATCTAGAGGCTCCTGAACCAATTTAAAAAGTAAAGCGACTCCTAAAAGAGTCGCTTTACTTCGTACAAATAAATAAACCAGAGTCCTTGGTGATCTTAATCCCCTGGGATTCTTTGATTAAATCTTCGATATATATTTTAAATTCTTTTAGTCGATTACCAAGGTATTCGTTTTGATTACCATGACAACTAAGAATATAATCGATAAGTGGTTGGGCTTCAGTTATTAACAAATAATCTTCATATTTTTTTAATTCCACATAATTAAAATAGCTTTTTAAAATATCTTTACCATTTTCAAGACCGAAACGTTCAGGAAGAGGATCATCAGATAAAGAGATACGTGAGTCAAAGTTTTGAGCAAGTTCGCTAATTTCCTGCATATGATATTTACTGTAGGTCGTGCAATAAAAAGTACCATTATTCTTTAAGACACGAGTTATTTCAGTTAAACCTTGTTTTAAATCCTTTAAATAAAAAAGCATGTGATTAGCAACAATTGTATCAAAGTAGTTATTTTTAAAAGGAATACTTTGGCAGTCTGCAACAATATAATTATAATCATTTCCAAGTTTTTGACGAATTTCATCTATCATTCCCTCAGAATTATCTGATAAGAAGATTTCTCGATTACGAAGATTATATGTATTGTTCTCCCATAATTTACCATTTCCACAGCCGAGCTCTAATAGACGATACACGGTGGAAAAATCAATTTGTTCAAAAATCCAGGGAAACCAGCCTTGCTGGTTTATTGAAAATTTGTCATGCAGTTTGATTCGTGTATCAAGATTTTTAGCATTCATATATTGCGTGACAAGATTATCATCAATTGTTGATAAGCGGATCAGTTCAATAATTTTGTCCCAGGCGATATTTTTTTTATTGATTAGACGCTCTGTTGCTTTTAAAGAATCTTTTAGATTGGTTAAATGTTTGATTTTCTGATCAATTAGATTGGTTTGCAGTTTAATCGACTCTTTAAAGTTATCCTGGTTATTATCTTGAATAAGAGGATAAATTTCTTCAAGTGAGAATCCTAATTCTTTTAGTGAGAGGATCTTTTGAAGGGTAATTAAATCACGATTGCAATAGCGGCGATATCCGTTATCAAGAATTTTTGTTGGTTTTAAAAGACCGATTTTATCATAATATCTGATTGTTCTTAAGGTGACACCTGCCATTTTCGCAAATTCACCAGTTGAATATAGTTTTTCCATAGTTATATTATAAGGTGAAGTGTTGTTTTTTTAAAGAAAAATAAATTTTTAATCTAATTTAGAAACGAATATATTATTGTGTTAGAAATTTGTTAGAAATTGTTAAAGATTATGTTAAAATTAAATTTGGTGATAGTAATGAGTAAAAGGCATAGAGCTGTATCAATAATTATATTTAGTATTTTTTTATTTTTATCGTTAATGATTTGTACTTCGGTATTGTGGTGTAATCGTACTTTTGGAAAAGTAGATATGGATCAGTTGTTGTTTACTGTATTAGCTCCGACAACAAGTACTGATCATGGTATTATTATTAGCTGGATTTTAGAATCACTTGTTTTTTCTTTGGTAATAATGGTAATTGTTTTAATTTCTTACTATTTGATAAGAAAATATTGGGCAAATAGATTTGTGAAACCAAGATTTTTATATGTGATTAATCGTCATCTATGGGTTTTAGGAGTTGTTTTATTGGCAGGTGCGTTATCTATGGCAGAAAGTAATTTTGGGGTATTTGACTATTTGCGCAAAAGTAATCAAAAAACGGAAATATATGAGCCGAAAAAGATTGCTGTAAAGAAAGAGGTTTCGGACGGAGATCCAGAACTTATTTATGCTGATCCAACGAGTGTTGCAGTTTCTGGTGAGAATCCTAATAATTTAATATATATATATTTAGAGTCTTATGAAAATACGTTCATGGATGTTGTTAATGGCGGTATCAAAGAAATTAATTGTTTACCTGAGCTGACTCAATTAGCCAATGAGAATATTAGTTTTTCAAATACTGACAAAGCTGGAGGGGCTTTGGGGTTTACTGGAACTACTTGGACGATAGCTTCAATGGTAGGGCAGTCATCAGGCTTGCCATTAAAATCAGAAGTAGCTAATGATATGAGTAATTATGCTAAATTTATGCCGGGAGCAAAAATGATTGGTGATATTCTTGCGGAAAATGGTTATATTCAGGAATTTTGTATTGGAGGTAATGCGACTTTCGCGGGGACTGATAAGCTGTTCGAACAACATGGAAACTATAAGATCGTAGATTATAAAGCCCTTAAGAATGATGGACGAGTGCAACGAGGTGAAGTGTGCGAGTGGGGAATAAATGATCAGGGCTTATTTAGAATTGCTAAGGAGGAGATAACTAATTTAGTCAATAGTGGTCAAAAATTTAATTTTACAATGGCAACAATAGATTGCCATACAACCGATGGAATTAAATGTTCACTTTGTCCGAATACCTATTCAAATAGATATGAGAATATTTATGCTTGTCAATCAAAACAAGTAAATAATTTTATCTCATGGTGTAAGGAACAGTCCTGGTTTGCAAATACAACAATTGTTTTAGTTGGTGATCATAATACTATGGCGGTTAAATATACTAAAGATATTCCTGCTGATTATGTTAGAACGACATATAACTGTTTTATTAATTCTAAAGTATCGAGTAATAATATAAAAAACAGACAGTTCAGTCATTTAGATATGTTTCCAACTACGTTAGCAGCTATGGGATTTAAAGTAGATGGAAATAAGTTAGCTTTAGGTACAAATCTTTTTAGTAGTTTACCTACAGCGATTGAAAAGTATGGTCAGGCTTATATTGAGGCTGAAGTTCAAAAGAGTTCAACTTTTTTAGATGAGAATATTTATAAGTTTGATCAATAATCTATTAATATGATCTAACAAATATATTTAATTTATTTGCCACTATAGAGATGATAAGTAATAAAAATATATATTATTGTTATATTAGACAGTTAATTAATTATAGATTAGAATATAGATATAGAAATTATGGTCACATTAAATTTTCAAAATAATAAATATCCTTTTACTGATTTGTTTAGTTTAGAAGATGGATATCACTTTTGGGACTCAATTTAAAGTTAATATATCAATAAAGAAGATTAAAAAAATATTTGAAGGGGAAGGTGTTTATGAAAAAAATATTAAGAATTTTTCTGTGTTTTACTTTATTTTGTCCAATTTCATCGATATATGCAAAAGATGATTTCGGTGAAGTGAATTTAACAGAAAATAGTGATAATTATGGTAATGATAAATTTTTAGAACCTAAAATATCGTATGAAACACACATTCAGGATATTGGTTGGCAAAGTAGTAAAACAGATGGTCAAACTGCAGGAACAAGTGGTCAATCTAAAAGATTAGAGGGTATTAAAATAAATTTAATGGATAATGATTTGCATAGTGGAGATATACAATATCAAACACATATTCAAGATATCGGATGGCAAGATTGGAAGAGTAATGGAGACTTATCTGGAACAACCAATCAATCCAAAAGATTAGAAGCTATAAGGATAAAACTTACAGGGAATATAGCAGAATATTATGATATATATTATCGAGTGCATACACAAAATTTTGGTTGGTTAGATTGGGCGAAAAATGGCAATAGTGCAGGAACTGCTGGATATTCATATCGGCTGGAAGCAATAGAAATTAAATTGATAACTAAAGATGGAGCAGCTCCAGGAAATACAGTTAAACCATACATACAGAGGTATATAAAGTATAATACCCACGTGCAAGACATTGGCTGGCAAGATAGTATGTATGATGGAGAAACTGCAGGAACAAGTGGTCAATCCAAAAGATTAGAAGCAATACAAATTAATTTAGATAATCAAATATACAATGGGAATATTGAATATAGTACACATATTCAGGATATCGGATGGCAAGATTGGAAGAGTAATGGAGCAATAGCAGGAACAAGTGGACAATCTAAGAGATTGGAAGCAATTAAGATTAATCTTACTAATGAAATGGCAGAAAATTATGATATATATTATCGGTCACATGTGTCCAATTTTGGCTGGTTAGGCTGGGCAAAGAATGGTGAAATATCAGGCAGTACAGGATGGCATTATGCAATTGAAGCAATAGAAATTAAATTGGTAAATAAAGGTGGAAAAGCACCAGGAAGTACCAATAATCATTATGTTCCCGGACTTTTTGATTTATCAATAAATCAGATTGATGAAACAACAAACGTAAGTATCAAGTTGAAGTCTTTAAAAGATTTAAAACAACAAATAAATACTGTTGAAATAATTGCTATGATGAGATATGGGAATAAGGATACTAGAGAGATAAGGAAAGAAGTAAGTATTGATTCTTTTACGGAAGATGGATATGAAGTTAATTTAGGTAATTACGGTAAATTTTCATTAGAGTTTAGATTTAAGAAAGATGGACAAATTATAGATACAAAGTATGAGAATATTGGTGTTGGAGCCAGTGAATATAACCTTGCACCATTAAGTGCAACGTTTCCGGTAGTATATTTTTCATTATCTTTATGGGATATAACTACTTCTGCTGAAACAGGAAGAGCTATTCCAACGATAGTAATGTTAGATAGACCTTCTGCTTATAATTGGAATAATTTACCTGAGAATGTCTATGGTATGCCGTATTTAACAAAAGATGAAATTAGTAGAACTAGTGATTTTACAGCGTATAAGGAATATGTTAAAGATCTATATGAAATAAGTCCTAATGCAAAATTTAATTTATATTTGAATGATATAACATGTAGCTATATTCAAGAGGTGATTTATGCAAATAAAATTCCTCAAGGACAATACTCAATAGTAATGTTATCTGATGGTTCAGCAACATATAGTTTTATAAATGATGCATATAATGTTAGTAATCCAAACAAGAAACATGATGAGTTGGTGAAAACATGGAATGATGGAAAAAAATACGCATATGAAAATGGAAAGGTTGCATCTGGATGGGGATGGCATAGTCATTGGGATTGTATGTATGCATTGTTAACATGTGAACCTGGAACACAATGGTGGGTATCACGTAATAATTTATTTACTAGTGGAGATGGAAATGTTTTTGCTGAAAAAATAAAAAATGATGTAACGGTGAAAAATGTAAATACTTTATTACAAAATATTTCGGCAAAAGGTGATGAAACCTTACAAGCATTTAAAAATTTATACAATTTTAATGACGGCTATTTTTCTGATGCTGAAAAACTAGGGAAAAAAGCAATGGTATTATTGGGAACTTATGTAAATTTAGAGTCATCATTTAGCGATTATGCTAGATTAACACAATTATATTATGGCGATGATTATTTGTATTATTATAAAGGACATCCTAATACACCAACAGGATTGTATCCAATGAAACAGGCTGAATTAAAAGAATTGGGAATTGCTGATGTAGATTCAGCGGTAGCTGCTGAATTAATATTATTTTTTAATCCAGAGTTAAGTTTATCTGGATATGGAAGTAGTACATTTAATAGTGCATCTAGTGAAATGGCATGTGGATTATATAATACAACTAAAACTGAAGCATTAACAAATAGCACTATTGATTATAAGGGGATTGATTGGTTTGCTTCGAGGGTTACAAATACAACAGAAGAAAAAGTTAAACAGTTATGTGCAGATATAAATACATCATACTTATTGGAGTTTTCTGATGACATTTTAAAGACAGATGAATTCGATATAGGAATCTATGATTCTACAAAAGATACATTAAAATATTATAAACGGTTAGATAATGGAGAATATAGTTTGATTAAAATCAAATCAGAAGGCACAAATATAAATTATTCTAGCCATGTTTCGAATCTTGGCTGGTTAAGTAAGGTAAAAGAAGGGTCAATATCTGGAATAGAAAACAGTGATAATGTCATGGAGGCTTTTAAAGCAGAATTAGCTAATACTGAATATACTGGTTCAATTGAGTATCAGGCACATGTAAGCTTTGATGGATGGCAAAGCTGGGTTGCCGACGGAGAAACAGCCGGAACTGTTGGGCAGTCAAAGGCTATGGAAGCAATTCGTATAAAATTGAAAGGCGAAATAGCTGATCGTTATGATCTTTATTATCGTGTATATGTTAAAGATTATGGTTGGTTAGATTGGGCAATGAATGGAGAGGTGGCTGGAACTGTTAACAAAAGTATGAGTGTTGCAGCAATACAAATTAAATTTGTAAAAAAAGGAGAAGAGGCACCTGGACCTACTGCTAAGCCATCAATATTAGAGCTTTTAGCTTATCGAACACATGTTCAAAATATTGGTTGGCAGGGATATGTAAATGATGGTATAACATCAGGTACTGTTAATCAATCGAAACGATTAGAAGCAATTCAAATCGAATTAAAAAATCAATTATATGAAGGTAATGTTGAATATAGTACACATATTCAGGATATCGGATGGCAAGATTGGAAGAGTAACGGAGCAATAGCAGGAACAAGTGGACAATCTAAGAGATTGGAAGCAATTAAGATTAATCTTACTGGTGAAATGGCAGAGAAATACGATATATATTATCGTGTTCATGCCCAAAACTTTGGTTGGTTAGACTGGGCTAAAAATGGAGCAGCTTCAGGAACCGAGGGGTATTCATATAGACTAGAGGCAATAGAAATAAAACTGGTAAAAAAAGGAGAAGGGGCACCAGGACCAACAGAAAATATATTTTATAAATATAATTCATGGGTAGCAAATTTAAAAGCTGCTCGGACTTCTTCACAACTTATTATTGTTTCAGCTTCAAATGGAAGCTATGCTGATGTTTCAATGCACACTAAAGATAACGAAGGGATATGGCAGGATAATTTTAATGTATCTGGTAGAATTGGGAAAAATGGCATAAATAAAATTAGCGAAGGTGATGGTAAAACACCAACAGGAATTTATTCATTTGGTCAGGCTTTTGGTTTGGCAGATGACCCAGGTTCATCAAAGGATTATTTAAAAGTTAATGATAATCACTACTGGGTTGATGATGTTAATAGTAAATATTACAATAAACTAGTGGATATAAGGGAAACTGGAATTCAATGGAGTTCAGCCGAACATTTAATTGAATATGCTAAAGCATATAAGTATGCTTTAGCCCTTGACTTTAATAAAGCGTGTATTCCTGGGATGGGATCAGCAATATTCTTACATTGCAATACTTCTAATGCAACTGCAGGATGTATTTCTATTCCTGAGGATAATATGGTTTATATTTTAAAAAATTTAAAATCGGATGCTAAGATTATTATTGATTATAGCGGTAATATTAGTAATTACTAATGGTATTAAAGATAAATACTAATATCGCATATATTAATAAGATATAAGCATAAAATAGTGAGATTTAGCCATGCTATGTTTCACTATTTTTTAGTGCTTGCTCTATTTAAAGATTTTTTATAAAAAGCACTAGTAATTTTAATGTAAAATTTATATAAAATGTCAAAATATGACAGGGCAGCATGCATGGAAATATAGGGAACCTTTTTATAAAGAAATAAAATAATAAATATTTAGAATCACAGTATATAATTGTAATTGTTTTTCACATATTGTGTAATTCATATAATTTAGCTAGTAATTTAAAATAATCATTGTTATAATTTTTAGGGATAAAGTTTTAAAAGAGGAGGTCGATAAATGAAGCGAATAGTAAAAAAAATTGTAGTCTCATTGTTGGTTATGTCAGTGTGTTTTTCTAATTATCATTTTGTAAATAATGTTTCTGCTGAAGAAATAAAGGATACAGAAGAAAAATTAGAAAACTATAAGGATACAACTAAGGCGGAAGATATTCTTAATAATGGGCAAGATGTAACCACTATGAATGAAGATGGAGAAGTATTTCCATTGGAAGAAACTGAAGCAGAGATGCCTAAAACATTTGAAACTTTTGAATCAAATGTTGTAATGCGTTCAGCAGCTAGAATTAGTAATTCGTCTACTGCCGTTGTCAACTTTAGAACTAAAAGTTCGTCTGGGATTAATACTGAATACACTGAAGTTACAACTGCTAGGGCAGGATATACGAATGGATATTATGCTGCAGATGGAGCTTTTTTAGGATATGACAATGAAACTAATCCAACTAAAGTAAAATTTATGCAGGCTGGTGTAGTAGGATGGGTTAATGTAAATGAGGTACAGGTATTGGAATATACTAGTTCCGCAGTAAATACGTTGAGTAAATATTATGTGAAAAATGGCAGAATATATCATGGAATTAGTACTAATTTGGTAAACAGTACATATGGTTCTTCACTTGATTATGGGCCTAAACCGTCCTATCTGAAAGAAGGTGCAGAGTATTATAGCTATGATGGTCATTACTTTTATGAAGGAAGTACACAATCTAGCTATGCTACAATGTTAAACGACTATCGTAATAATTCAAGGGCTAATTCAGTAAATAGTAACTCACCATACTATAATTATTATGAGTACTTATCACATCGGAGTGTCACAACGTATACAGCAGAACAATTGAATAGTGCAATTAATTCGATGGTTGGATCATCAGAAAGTAATTATGGACGTACTTCAAAATTAAGAAATACAGGTAGCGCTTTTATTGAAAATCAAAATAAATATGGAACAAATGCGCTTCTTATGTTGGCGGTAGCAGCGAATGAAAGTGCTTGGGGATGCAGTTCAATAGCAGCAAATAAGAATAATTTATTTGGTCACGCTGCTTATGATAGTGATCCGAGTGGAAGTGCAAATGGTTATTCATCAGTTGAATATAGTATTTATTATCATTCATCACAATTTATTTCAAAAGGATATTTGGATCCTGTGACTGATGGTAGATATTTTGGAGCTAATGTTGGAGACAAAGCAAGTGGTATTAATGTAAAATATGCATCAGATCCTTATTGGGGAGAAAAGGCAGCTGCCGTTTGTTGGAAAATTGATAGTTATTTAGGAGCAAAAGATTCTTATAAATATACTATTGGTATTAAAGATACGATTAATACGAATCATAATATTATCAATATAAAAAGTGATGCAAATTCCAACTCTAACACATTATATTCTACATATCCAAAAAGTAAGACAACATCATTAAAAGGACAAGCACCATCAAATTATGCGTTTATTATTTTAAAAAATGGTGATAAAAATGGTTATTACAAGATTCAATCTGATGGCGCGGTTAATAGTAATCGCACAGGTATTATTAATACACCTAGTCAGGCAGAATATGATTTTGATAAAGATTATGGTTTTATTCCCAGTTCAAGTGTTGTAGTTGTAAGTCAAGGATCAAATTCAATTTCATCTGTTAGTAAGGATACTGAAAATACAGTAGGTGAGCCAACTGGTAAAGATAGTAATGAACCGACAATTTCTTATCAGGCTAATTGTCAAAGTGTTGGATGGCTAGATCAGGTAACAGAGCCCAATACAGCAGGAACTACAGGTAGGTCATTAGATTTATATCAAATAAAAATTAATTTGTCTAATACAGTAAAATCTGCAAAATTATCAGGTAAGATATATAGCGATGGATCATGGACAACATATGATAAAATCACATCGAATACTATGATTGGCAATAATAATAAAGCGTTGCAAATTGTTAATTTTACCTTAACTAATCAGGCTGGATATAAGTTACAATATCGGGTTCATAGTTCTGATATAGGATGGTCTAGTTGGATGAATCAAGGGTCGAATGCAGGAACTTCTGGAAAAAATATTCAAGCGATTGATTTTAGACTAGTAAAAGATAGTTCAGTAGTGATTACTAAGCCAAGCATTTATTATCAAGCACATGTTAGTGATTCAGGGTGGTTGGAATATGTTGGTGATAGTGAGACAGCAGGTACAGTTGGGGAGTCTTTGGCATTGCAGGCTTTTCAATTAGGCCTTGATAATGTAAGTAATTATAATTTAACAGTTAAAACATATGATAAGAAAAATGGGTGGAAAACATATACTAATGTTTCTGGAGATACAATTATAGGTAGTATAGGAGAATCGTTACCTTTACAAGCTGTGAATGTTGAATTAAATGGATTAGAAGGGTATAAATTACAATATCGTACACACTTATCTAATGTAGGTTGGTCTAATTGGGCAAACCAAGGGAGTATGAGTGGTGTCACTAGTGGTAATGAACAAATGGAAGCTATTGAATTTAGACTTGTTCAAGATCTTTCAATTACAAGTGTCACTTTAAACAAGTCTAGTACTACCCTTAATAAAGGAAGTACGGAAACATTACAAGCAACAATTAATCCTACAAATACAACAGATGATAAAACTTTAGGATGGTCTTCTAGTAATACTAGCGTGGCCAAAGTTGATGCTAATGGTAAGATAACAGCAGTATCTAATGGTACAGCAACTATCACTGTAAAAACAAGCAATGGTAAAACAGCAACATGTACAGTTACTGTTGTAGAACAAACCCCATCAGTGAATTATCAAACCCATGTCCAAGATATCGGTTGGCAAACATCTAAAAAAGATGGTCAAACAGCCGGAACAGTCAATCAATCAAAAAGATTAGAAGCAATCAAGATAAGTTTATCAAAAAATAGTTCATATACTGGAGAAATTCAGTATCAAACACATATCCAAGATATCGGTTGGCAAGACTGGAAAAGTAACGGTGCTTTATCAGGAACAGTCGATCAATCAAAAAGATTAGAAGCAATCAAGATTAAACTAACAGGCGAAATGGCCGATAAATATGATATCTATTATCGTGTCCATGCCCAAAACTTTGGTTGGTTAGGTTGGGCAAAGAATGGTGAATCAGCAGGAACTGCGGGATATTCTTATCGTTTAGAAGCAATTGAAATTAAACTAGTAAAAAAAGGTGCAGCAGCACCTGGTGGTACAGCTACACCTTATCGACAAAGATATATCAAATACAGTACCCACGTTCAAGATTATGGATGGCAGAGTACTGCGTATGATGGTCAAACATCAGGAACAACAAATCAATCAAAAAGACTAGAAGCAATTCAAATTAATCTTGATAACCAGTTATATGATGGAGATATTCAATATCAGGCTCATATCCAGGATATCGGCTGGCAAGACTGGAAAAGTAATGGTGCTTTATCAGGAACAGTCGATCAATCAAAAAGATTAGAAGCAATCAAAATCAAACTAACAGGTGAAATGGCCGATAAATATGATATCTATTATCGTGTCCATGCGCAGGATTATGGTTGGTTAGGTTGGGCTAAAAATGGTTCAAGCGCTGGAACAGAAGGATTGTCAAAGAGATTAGAAGCAATAGAAGTCATGTTGGTAAATAAAGGTGAGAAAGCCCCAGGAAATACTAGCAATTCATTTATAAAGAAATAAAAAAGGATAAGTACTAGCTGTTAAAATACACATATGCTATAGTACTTATCCTTTTTGATTTTATATATTTTTGTAAATATTTTTAGATTAAATAAAGTTTATTAATAGGGCAATAGTAATACTTGCTAATATATCGGTTATATAGTGGACGCCGGATATTAATCGAGTAACGGTAATAGTTCCTGCGAGTACCGATAATAGCAATCCCATATTAGGACCAAAGTGTAAAACAGCTAAAGCAATTGATATTGACATAGCAACATGAATACTTGGAAATGAATGACCCGTTTTTTTACTGCCGTCAATTGGTGTCAAATCATATTTTTCAGAGGGGCGTTTTCTATCAATTACAATTCTTAAAATAGCGGTAATTGCAAATACTGCTATTGGTTCTGCCGCTAAACCTAATAGGTTGTGTGGTCGATCTAAATATATTTTTAATAAAAAGAGCATATAAAAAATAGCAACCATGTATGGACAAAATCTTGAAGTAAAATGAGTACAAGATTTGATAAATGGGTGATTCCACATAAATTTATTTAATCCCGTATAAAAGAATTTCATGGACAACCTCCTATAAAGTATATAATTATTATACAATATTTATCAGTTTAAACAATCTTATTAGTTGTTTAAACTGATAAAAGATAGAAATAATAGTTGTATTAAGGTATAATTGTTCTATGAATGTCGAGGTGGAATTATGAATAGAAAAATAATGCCAATCATGTTATTTATGATTGAGGTTGTGATGTATTATTTTATATGCTTATATTTTCATATGGATATTGATTTAATAGTGGGATCAGGAACGCTATATTTTTTATTTTTATTTATTTACGGACATTATTCATTAAATACTTGTTTAATATGGAATGAAATTCAACAGCTTGTCAAATCAAGTTTTTGTTTTTACATAGCTTTATTAGTTTTAGTACCCCAATCTACAGGTTACGAAAGAAAAATGCATTTAACGCTTATGGCGATATCAATGTTTTTGATTAGTTTATTAGCATCTAGATTTCTTAGAATTGCGTTTAGAGAACAATTTGCGAGGAAAACATTAGTTATTGGTACCGGATACGAGGCAGCAAGATTAGGAAAAATATCAAATAATAATAGATTTGCTTTAACTAATATAATGGGATATGTTGATGTAAATAAAACAAATGAATTATTTAGATTTGAACAAGAAAATATTATTAAGCATAGTCCTATATATGAATATGATAAAATTGATGAAGCAATAGAAAACCTAGGTATTGAACAAATCATTATTGCAATACCAGAAGCTGATCAGCAAGTAATTGATAAGGTAATGAGCGATATATATGGTAAAGTTGATTCAGTTAAGTATTTACCAGATGTGAATGGAACAATGACGTTTTCTTCAGAAGTTCAAGATTTTGATGGACAGCTACTAATCGCAACTTCAAATGATGAAATTGGATTATTAGATAAGTTTATTAAGAGACTTATTGATATATTAGCTGGTATAGCAGGGGTGATGACTTTACTGCCATTAATGGCTTATGTGAAATATAAATATGTTAAGAGCGGTGACCATGACAATATCATGTTTTCACAAGAGCGGATTGGGAAAAATGGAAAGTTGATTAAAATATATAAATTTAGATCAATGATACCTAATGCCGAAGCTGAGCTTGAAAGAATGATGGAAGAGGATCCTAAAATAAAAGAAGAGTATTTAACTAACAAAAAATTAAAAGATGATCCTCGGATTACTCCTGTTGGACATTTTTTAAGGAAAACATCGTTAGACGAGTGGCCACAATTTGTAAATGTATTAAAGGGTGAAATGAGTTTTATAGGGCCAAGACCATACTTACCACGTGAAAAAGAGGATATGGGTCAATATTATGATTCAATTATTAAATTAAAACCTGGTGTTACAGGGATGTGGCAAGCTAATGGTCGAAGTGATGTGGAGTTTAGTTATCGGTGTAAATTAGATGACTATTATTATCATAATTGGTCAATATGGTTAGATTTTACAATTATGTATAAAACTGTTAAAAGTGTTGTTTATGGAAAAGGTTCGTTATAATAATAGGAGCAAGTTTGATTATTCTAATGTTTATTGGTATAATGACACGGATAAAAGTGGAATAGGAGGATAGATAAACAATATATAGTTTGTCTAAAAAAGATGGAACAATTATTTTTTGGTTTTGGATATATATTGGCAATTATTGGGATTTTGATATATAAAAAAACATCAAAATCCGAAAATTTTTTAGCATGGTTAATTATAAGCATTATTTTAATGATGTGTTATCATAGTATGGTATCTTGTTTACTAATGATAATAAATATGAAATTTGATATTTTAGTATATGGAATCATGGATTTTTTATTGGGTGCATTGACTATAATAAAATCATGGAGAATAAAGAAATATCAGAATTACAAAATCAAGCTAAATTATATTATTGTTTTTTTTGTTATTGTTATAGTTGGATCGTATTTAGCATATAAGGAATTTTCAATTAATCTAAATATAGCATATATTATGTCAGACCCTGCAGTTCATTTTAGAAATGCTATGGATATGATAAATAACGGAACAGTTTCTTCGATGTGTTTTGCGTCAACTAACAACGCATTGTTCATTTCAATGTTTATTCCAGTTGTGGAAAATACTGTTAATTTATATAGAGCATTTATTTTATCTGATATTGTCATGCTGATGTTATCAGGAGGAGTTATATATATTTTAATAGAAAGATACATGAACAAACGTGTGGTAATGTTTATCGGATTACTATTAGTTGGATTATATATGGGAGGATATCCACTAAACAATATGTTATTTGGTTTTAATTATTTAGGAATGTGCGTATCTTTAATAGGTGTGTTAATTTATTTCCTCGAGAGGTTTTATAATTTGGAAATTACTGACAAATTGGCATTTCCTATTTTATCAATGTTTTTCTTGAGTGTGTCTCTTTGCTATAGTTTGTTTTCTCCAGCAGTGTGGATTATTGGGGCGTTTATAATTGCAAAAAGAATTAAACGGGATGGAAAGCTTTTATCTTTGAATACTGTAATTGTTTTTTTAACTATATTCTTAATACCGACAATATTGACGATAAAATTTTGCTTTATTGATTTTTTTGTAAGTAATGGAGTTAATTTTACTACTCAAGTTAATGCAGAAGGTGGAATATATATAAATTTTGTTAGTAATTTTATTTTATTTTTACCATTTGTAGTTTTAAGTATTTATATATGTGTTAAGAAAAAAGAAAATACAGCATTGAGTTTTTTTATAATTGGATGGTCTATATATATAGTTATTTCTCATCTTTTAAGGATAAATAATATAATGTCTACTTACTACTGTTTTAAATCATACTATGTATGGTGGTTGTTATGCATTGCCATGGTTATCCCAAGTATATCCAACGTAACTTGGAATTATAAACGTATAATTGCAATTTTGGCATCAATAGTCGTGCTAGCATCAATTACCTTTATAGTGCCTATTGATAAGCCGGAGTTTAAAAATAATCCATTATTAGATATTTATTCTTATAATTTTTCTTATTTAAATAGAACTAGAACATTTGATGAGTACTCTATTGATTTATACAGGTATATAAATGCTAACTTAAAAGATACAACTGATCAGGTTATACCATTTATTATGTCGTTTGGAAATTATGGAAGAACTTATTGGTATGAAGCAATGCTTGGATATGATATTTCTGAATTTAGTTCTTGGAATTTTGATACTTCTGAAATAATTCAAAGATTAAAAGATGAAAAAATAGAATATGTTGGTTTTTTCTATTATGACGAAGAATATTTAAAATACGAGGAATTTTTAAGTCATCAGAAAAAGGTATTTGAAACACCGTCAGGTGCAATTTATAAATTAGTATAGCTATGAGGAGGAATACTGATGATGAAAAAACAAAATGCAATTGAAGTTACGAATATGACAAAAGCATTTAAAGTACATTATGATAAACCAATGACTTTGAAAGAAAGGTTGGTTTCTTTTAGAAATGATAAAGTAGAATATCATACCGTTTTAAAAGATATAAATGTAGAAATAAAAAAAGGCGAAACTGTTGCATTAGTAGGAACAAATGGTAGTGGAAAATCCACATTACTTAAATTAATGACACGAATAATTTATCCTAATGAAGGTACTGTTGAGACAAAAGGGAAACTTACATCGTTATTAGAGTTAGGTGCTGGATTTCATGATGATTTTACTGGTAGAGAAAATATTTATTTCAATGCAGCTATTTTTGGTTTAAGTAGAAGTGAAATAGATGCTCGGATAAATGATATTATTGAATTCTCTGAGTTAGGAGATTTTATTGATAACCCAATAAGAACATACTCTTCTGGTATGTATATGCGATTAGCCTTTTCTGTAGCTATTAATGTAGATGCTGAAATTTTATTAATAGATGAGATTCTTGCTGTCGGAGATCAACATTTTCAAGATAAGTGTATAGCTAAATTAGAAGAATTAAGAGATAGTGAGAAAACTATCGTAATAGTATCACATAGCTTAGAGATGATAAAAAAACTATGTACAAGAGCTATTTGGATATACAAAGGTGAAGTGAGAGATGATGGATGTCCAAATGATGTGATTGATAAATATCTAGAACAGGTGGTTCTAGATCATGAAAAAAAAATAAGCGAAGTACAAATTGATAAGATAAGTTGTTTCCTTCAAGTTGATAGTCCGAAGCAAGGTGAAAAAGTTAATGCTGACTATTTAGTTGTTCATGGGTGGGAAGCTAGTGATGTTAGTCCTACTGAAGTAAAAATAGTAATAGGCGATAGAGTTTATAGTGCTAATAGAAGAAAAAGATCTGATGTTATGATGACTTTGCAAGATGGTTATGGTGGGGCTAGTTTAAATAGCCAGGCAGGTTTTGATAAAAAAATTAAAATAAAAGATTTAAGAGATAATTGTCAAGTAAAAATATATGTATATTATAAAAACAAGGTAATTGCTGAAGAGACTCGAAATATAGAAGTTGTAGGAGAGTAACAATGAGATTAATAAATAATTTAAAGCAATATAGTGAGTTATTAAAAACAAACGTAAAAAAAGAAATTAGAGGAAAATATAAAGGCTCTTTTCTAGGAATACTTTGGTCTTTTTTAAACCCTCTCCTAATGGTGGCTGTTTATGCAATAGTATTTCCTTATATAATGAGGATAAAAACAGATAATTATTTACAGTTTCTAATATGCGGTGTTATTCCATGGAATTTTTTTACTGTAGCAATAAATCAGGGAATCATTAGTGTTAGAACTAATGCTGGAATAATAAAGAAGGTATATTTTCCTAGAGAAATTTTACCTATATCTGTAGCTGCTAGTGGTCTAGTTAATTTTTTTATTTCAAGTCTAATCATACTCGTTTTTTGTTTTTTTGGAGGATTAGGAATTAGTTGGCATATAATCTTATTACCGTTTATTGCAGTACTTCAATTTTTTATTACTCTGGGATTGATTTTTGCTTTTAGTGCTATTAATGTTTATGTTAAAGACACTGAGTACATTATTCAATTTTTTATTAATATGGCATTTTATGCTACTCCAATTTTGTATCCAACTTCAATGTTTAAAAGCATGGAATGGATATTATATCTAAATCCATTTACACATTTTATTGAAGCATACAGAGATATATTTATGTATCATCAATTACCAAGTATTGTTAGCTTTATTTTTATGATGATTATTTCTCTAATAGTGTTTTATGTTGGTCTAATTATTTTTAGAAAACTTGAAAAAGGTTTTGCAGAAGAAATTTAAAAGGGAGAATATATATGATATATTGTGATTTCGTTCATATAGATGAAGCAAATGTGTATGGGATAAGTAATCCTAGGTTTGTTATTAAGGGGAGTATACATGTTACTGACTATAAATTTAAATTATTGGCAGATGGTGAAGAAATTAAATTTCATACTTTGCCCAATCTTGTATATTTAGGTTTTTGTATAGAGGCAGATATAAAAAAGACTCATAAACATTTACAAGTTTTTGTAATTTATGATGGAAAAGAGACATTGATTGTTGAAAGAGAAAATAGCATTTTTAAAAGAGTAAAATCTAAAATTAGAAAGATGATTGTTCCAGGATTTATATTATGCAAAAAGATAAATCATACTATATATTTGGTTTTTGAATCAATATATAAAGCAATCAGATTACTGTGGCGAGAACATCATTTTCTTGTACCTATTAGTATGTGGGGGCATTATAAAAATAAATTAAAAGGTAAAATGAAATATGTGTTTAAAGGAGATGGTTTTTATAATCCATTAAATCAGGAGGATTATATCAGGTGGTTAGAAATTCATCCTGAAGATAGGGAATATGAGTGTAAAGAATTTAAGTATAATCCTAAGATATCAATTGTTATACCAGTTTATAATGTTGGAAAAAAATATTTAGTTGAATGTATTGAATCAATATTGAATCAAAATTATCAAAATTTTGAGATATGTTTATCAGATGACTGCTCAACCGATGAAGAAACCTTGGCTACATTAAAGGAGTATGAGGCTAGTGAGGAAAGAGTAAAAGTAGTATATCGTCAAAAAAATGGACATATTTCAAAAGCTACCAATGATGCAATTGCTATTGCATCTGGTGAATTTATTGGATTGATGGATAATGATGATTTGTTAGCAAAAAATGCATTATATGAAGTTGTAAAAGTGTTAAATAAAGATAGCTCTTTGGATATGATTTATACTGACGAAGATAAAATAGATATTTTTAATCGTAGACGTGATCCGCATTTTAAACCGGATTTTTCACCCGATTCTTTGTTGAGTAGTAATTATATATGCCATTTTACAGTGTTACGTAAAAAAATCATTGATAAAATTGGTGGGTTTAGAGTAGGTTATGAAGGTTCCCAGGATCATGATTTATTTTTACGTTTTACTGAAAAAACGGATAAGATATATCATATTCCTAAAGTATTATATCATTGGCGAATGATTCCAGGTTCTACTGCTGAGTCAATAGACAGTAAGAACTACGCAGTGGAGAGGGGAAAGAAATCAGTAGAAGATGCATTAAAACGTCGAGGTTGTAAAGCTGTTGTTTCTATTCATCCCCAAATTCCATATTACATGATTGATTATTTATATGATAAAGAACCTAAAATAACAATTATAATTCCCACAAAGGATTATTCAGATATTACTGAAAAATGTCTGGAATCATTGTTTAAAAAAACAACATACAAAAATTTTGAGGTTATTTTAATGAATAACCAGAGTAAAGAAGAGGCAACTTTTCAATTATTTGAGCGATACCAAAAAAAATATACTAATTTTAAAGTAATTAATGCCGATTTTCCATTTAATTATTCTAAAATTAATAACTTAGCAGTTAGTAAAACTGAGTCGGATTTTATATTATTATTAAATAATGATACTGAAATAATAACTCCTAATTGGTTGGAAACAATGGTTGGTTATGCAATGCAAGATCATATTGGGACAGTTGGATGTAAACTATTGTACCCAGATAATACCGTACAGCATGGTGGAATTGTAATGGGAGTAGGAGGAATTGCTAACCATGCCTTTTTAAATGAACCAAGGGAATCATTTGGATTATATGCAAGATTAGCTATACCATATAACTATAGTGGAAATACTGCTGCTTGTTTGATGGTATCTAGAAAAATATATGAAGAAGTTGGTGGTTTAGAAGAAGAACTTAATGTTGCATTTAATGATGTTGATTTCAATTTAAAGGTTATTGAGAAAGGTTTTTATAATATTTTCTTGCCACAAGTTGAATTATATCACTATGAATCTAAATCAAGAGGACTAGATACAACAACAGAAAAGTATAAAAGGTTTTTAGATGAGCAATATTATATGCATAAAAAATGGGGTATAAAAATAGAAAAAGATCCTATGTATAATATTAATTTTAGCCGTAGTAGATGTTTTGTACTAGATGAGTTTAGAAAAGATGACAGATAGAAAGGTTAAAAAGATAATGATGAGTCAATTAAAAAAAAGTAAAAATAAAATTATCTTAGCAACTATTTTTCTATTAAGTATAGTTCTTTGTTACTTTGCTAGCGTAAGTACAACTTTAGCATATAAATCTTACAACGGTTTAGATCCTGCTTCTATCGGAAAGTTAAATGATAGTGAAGAAAAAAACAATTATCAGAGCGAATTAGATAATAATCCATCGATTAAAACAACAAGATTAACAAATGGAGATATGTTAAACCAAGATATATGGGTTGATGCTGTTTATCTTGATAATATAATGTTTAATATTCAAGTAAATGACGATACTATTTTGGATATTAGCATTTTAGATGAACGTGGAAATGTTATTTATAATGGAAAAAGTAATGTTCAAAGTGGCTTTTCAACTATTGATCTAGATATTAATAGTAAGAGATATGATAGAAAAACAAAATTTACTTTAAAAATAGAAGTTGTGTCATCAAAAGAGACATTGATTGATGTTTATAATTGTACATATCCAGATGGTAGTCTTAAAATAAATGATAAATCACAAAATAATGTAATATTGACGAAAATAGTAGGAAGTATCGATATCTACAAAGAAAAGACAATTATCTGTATTATTATAGTATTAGTCCTTCTAATATTAACAGGACTGTTTTCGCTATATAGAGAATATGGGAGATTTTATAAATTTATTAATAAAAAATTAACTTCATTTGGGAACATATTTTATTTGGTTTCTGAATGGTTAGCGTTTTTAGCATTACTATATGTATTTCTGAACTTCTTCTGTTCATGGGTTTATGCACAGCAGATTAATTTGTTTTATCTTGTATTATTTGTGTATTTTCTAGGAATATTTATTTTTGCATTTCTAATGTTGTTACAAAAGTATAAAAATAATATACCCATGTTATTTTTAATAATCGCTGTTCCAGTTGGTTTAACATATATTTTTGCTATGTTGCCTGAACAAGTTCCTGATGAAAACGCACATTTTGCGAAGGCTTATTTAACTTCAACATTTAATTTTACATCAACTACTGATTTTAAAATAACAACTAATTTTAACTCATTTGGGATTAAAAATTATAACGATATACTACCAGCGGTTTTTAATTTTGATAATTATCAATCTTTAAAAATTTCTCATGAAGCATGTGCGTATAATTTCATTTTGTATATAATACCTGGTATAGTCATTTTTGTGACAAGAGTGCTATGTCTATCGGTTTATGCAAGCTTCTATTTAGGAAGAATGGCAAATTTGATAATTTTTCTTTATTTTTCATATAATACTATCAAATTAGTACCAGTTGGCAAATGGATATTTTTCATATATTTATTTAATCCAATGTTGCTACAGCAAGCAGCCTCTTTCTCTGCTGATTCGCTAATTAATAACGTGTGTATTTTTTCAGTAGCATATTTTTTAAAATTAAAGTTCTCAGATGAAGCAATTAGTAACAAGGATATTATTATTGTAATGAGCATGCTTGGATTTATTTTAGTCACAAAGTATGTATATTTACCATTGTTTGGTGTTTATTTGTTAGTTTTCAATAAGCTAATAAAAATTAATAGACAGCAAATCATTCTAATGATTACTTGTATTGCAGTAATTATTTGTTATTATATTTTATCGAAAGAATTGGGAAAAAATGCTACCGCTCTTGTAGCCCAGAGTGAGTATGTAAAGAATATGGGAATTGATCAAGGAAAACAGATTAAATTTTTGTTGTCAAATCCAACTAATATATTTAATATGATTATTGAAACATTTAAAGCAAAAGGTAGTTTTTATTTGCAAACTTTTGCCGGCAAATTGGGATGGCTAGCTATCGATATAAACAAAGTATCTTATTTAGGATATTATTTACTACTGGGAACATCTATTTTCTATTCAAGTAAGTATGATTTGAAATTTAAAGAAAGAATTTGGATTGTAACTGTTTCACTTATTGTTATTTGCCTTGTTATTTTAGGCTTATATCTTCAATGGACGACTGTAGGAACATTTGTTACAGAGGGTGTGCAAGGAAGATATTTTATACCATGCATGATAACACTACTTGTTGGTATCGGAGGTATTAAGAAATTAAAAATTAGTAGGTATGAAATAATTTTGCCAATTACAATTTGTTTTTTAGAAATGTTGGTGCTTATAGATATAATTAAATATTTTATTTAAGGAGGTGTAGGTGTTTATGGAAAAAAAAATATTAATTATTATTCCTGCTTATAACGAAGAGGAATGTATATTGGAGACATATAATAAAATTATCACCTATAACATAGAACATAATACTAATTACGATGTTATTGTTATAAATGATTGTTCAACTGATAATACTTTAAATATATGTAGAACGAATAATATTCCTGTGGTACCGTTAGTTCATAATTTAGGTATTGGTGGAGCGGTACAAACTGGTTATAAATATGCCCGTGATAACAACTATGATATTGCACTTCAATATGATGGTGATGGACAACATGATATAGCATATGTTAAAGATATAATTACGCCAATATTAAATGGTGAAGCTGATTTTGTAATTGGTTCTAGATTTATAGAAAAAGGATCTAGTGAGTTTCAGTCATCGGTTGCACGTCGTGTAGGAATAAAAATTATTTCAGGAACTATTAAACTAGTAACGGGTCAAAAGATTTATGATGTCACTTCGGGCTTTAGAGCAGCGGGAAGAGAAATAATCGCTGATTTTGCAAAGTCATATCCAGTTGATTATCCTGAACCAATAACTAATACAGAACTACTGAAAAAAAAATATATGATAAAGGAAATACCTGTTTCTATGAATGAAAGAATTGGTGGAGTTTCATCAATCAATTCGTGGAAGAGTGTTTATTTTATGATAAATGTAGTTTTATCAGTTTTAGTTGTTGGCATGAGGAGGTTTAAAAATGGCAGATAGTTTGGTCCGTGGTTTATTACTAGTTGGTATATTATTGTTATTAATTGTGACAATAATTTTAAAAAAGGGAAGGATTTCAATGAAGTTTGCGTTAGTATGGTACATACCTTCCTTGATTATTGTTTTATTAGCATTATTTCCTAATTTTTTTGAAATAGTCGCAGAAATGTTTGGATTTCAGACAATATCGAATTTAGTGGCTGGTGCGCTTTTTGTGATTTTATTTTTAATAATAATAGCACTTACAGTCATAATTGCTGGTCAGACAACAAAAATAAACTTGTTAATTCAAGAGGTGTCAATGTTAAAGAAAAAGGTTAATGATAATGAAAAATAATATTAAAAAAAACACAATCTGGAATACTATAGGAATTAGTCTAAACGCTTTTAACTCATTGTTTTTTTTGATTTTTATAAATAGAATAAATGGTGTAAAAATAGCAGGAATTTTTAGTTTCGCATTTTCTATTGCTTGCTTGCTATATATAGTTGGTATTTATTCTGGAAGAACATTTCAAGTATCAGATTTAAAAGGTGAACTCAATGATAGGGAGTATTTGGTACATAAGTTTATAACCTGCGGAATAATGATTTTTTTTACATTGGCTTTTTTGGGATTAGGAAATTATAATGTGGAGAAAAGTGTTATAATAATCTTGCTATGTATTTATAAGGCATTGGAAGCATTTAGTGACACATTTTATGGTTACTTGCAAAAAAATGATGAACTACATATTGTTGGAAAGTCGTTATTTTTCAAGTCATTAGTTGGCCTTATATTGTTTTTTATAGTAGATATTTATACAAAAGATATAATATTATCGTGTGCTGTTTTGGTGATTAATAGTTTATTATTTGTAATTTTTTATGATATAAGAAAATCTGTATCGTATATTTGTGAAGATGTAGTTAAAATCAAAAATGTAATTAAGTTATTTAAAATTGGCTTTTCGGTTTTCGCATTTTCTTTTTTAGCTGTATATATTGTAAATATACCGAAATATGTAATAGATATGTTACTATATGATTCATCATTTCAAACTATATTTGGTATAATTGTTATGCCTGGAACAGTAATGAGTTTATGCGGGCAGTATATAATGGCACCTTTATTAACTAACATTGTAGAATGTTATAATGCGTTAGATTTCCAAAAATTCAAAAAAATAATACTGAGAATAATCAAAATCCTATTATTTTTTGGCCTTATAGTCGAAATAGGAGCAGCTTTTCTGGGAATACCTATCTTGAGCATTGTTTATGCTATTGATTTGTCTAATTATAAATTAGATTTATTGCTTATTATTTTTGGTGCTATATTATATGCTATAGCAGGTATACTATCAACCGCATTAATTACAATGAGAAAGAATAATATGCAACTTTTAATTTATATGGTGGACTCAGTTATTGGTTTTATTGCATGTTATATTTTTATTAGTATTTTTAAAATACATGGTGCAACAATTGGATATGTCCTTACAATGGTATTGCATTTTCTTTTATATACCGTTTATTTCATATTTGAATATAAAAAATTAGAAGTAATATCAATATAGAGAGCTATCTTTAATAAATGGAGGAAATTATGAAAAAAGTGAATGTTCTAATTCCAACTTATAATGGTGAGAATTATTTGAGATATCAACTAGATAGTATAATTGATCAAAACTATAAAAATATAGATGTATATATACGTGATGATGGCTCAACAGATAATACTCTTGAAATAATTAAGGAGTATTGTGAAAAGAAAATAATGGGAATTAGATTTTTTTACATTGAATCAAATGGGGAAAATTTAGGATATCCAGATTGCTTTTGGAAAATGATTGAAATTATACCAAGTGCAGATTACTATGCTTTTTGTGATCAAGATGACTGGTGGGCACCTGATAAGATTAAATCGGCTGTCGAGCTATTAGAACAAGTAGATAATCAAGTGCCGGCTATGACTTTTTGTAAATTTGATTATTACAATCAAAATATGGAATATATTAGACATGGTGATTGCTATAATGGAAAATTAACATTTGAAAAAGGAATCTATTATACATTTGCACCAGGGTTCACACAAGTTGTGAATAAGGCTCTAATTGATAAATTAGAAATTGAATATTTATTAAAAAAAGGAGTGGCACATGATATTTGGTGCCAATGGGTTAGTTTAAGCATTGGTATAATATTGCCTGATGACAGAGTTCTGGCACATTATCGTCGACATGAAAAAGCAGTTACTTCAGCAAATGTAAGTAAAATTAAGATAATTAAAAGATGGTGGAATAAAGAGATTAAAGGCGATGATATGTGCAATTGGCAAAAAAGTTTTTGGTATTTTAAAAATAAGCATCTTGAAGAGATAGATGATAAATATAAAAAAACTTTATTACTTTTTGCTAACATTAATCCAACATTGTTAATGAGGTTAAAAAAAGCCTTTTATTTAAAAAGATTGAGACCTACAATAGGTGGAGAAGTAGTGTTGAGAATTTTATTTTTACTAAAAAAATGTTAGTGATTAGGAGAAAAAAATGAATATTGTATATACCGTGGATGATAAATTCGTGCCACAATTAGCAACAGGAATATATTCTGTTTGTAAGAATAATGAAACTGAAGACATAACTTTTTATGTTATTTCAAAAGGAATAAGCGAATCCAATAAAAAGAACCTAGTTGATTGGGTCGCTTCACTTAAACAGAAAATAGATATAATTGAGTTAGATGATATATCTAATTATATTGATTTCGAATTTGATACTAGTAGTTGGAATGATATAGTTTTAGCAAGGTTATTCTTTGATAAGTTACTTCCCGATAGCGTAGACAAGATTTTATATTTAGATGGGGATACAATGGTAAGAGGAAGTCTAGTTGAACTATGGAATACTGATATGAAAGAATATGTCTTGGCAGCTGCAATTGAACCCACTGCAAATAAAGTTAGAAAAGAAGCCATTCATTTAAATATTAATGAGCCATATTATAATGCAGGTGTTTTACTAATAAATATGAGAAATTGGAAAGAAGTATACGCAGGAAAAAAAGTACTTGATTTTTATAAAAAACATAATGGAAAACTTTTTGCAAATGATCAATGCGCGATAAATGGTTCATTGAAAGATTACATACTACAAATATCTATTAGTTATAATTTTTGTAATACATATCGATTTTATCCATATAAAACATTGGTTAAAATTACATCACCTACGCCATTTATTGGTAAAGATGAATTTGAAAAAATAAAAAGTAATCCTAGTATAATTCACTTTTTAGGTGAAGAAAGACCTTGGAGATTGGGAAATAAACATCCCTATACCAAAGAATACTTAAATTACTGGAATTCTACCCCATGGAAGAATAGTCTATTAGAGGATGGATGGCAAACTTATTTTAAAGCATTTAATTTGTTTAATAGTATAACGAAACCATTTCCGTTAATCAGATATAAGATAATAGATACACTAATTCCTTATATGATTAAACATAGAAAAAAAAGTTGATAAGGAGAAGATATATGAAATTATTGGTTACAGGCGTTAAAGGTCAATTAGGACATGATATTGTTAATGAATGTAAAGAAAAAAATATTGAAGCAGTAGGTGTTGATATTGAAGAAATGGATATCACGGATGCCAAAAAAGTAGCAGAAGTGATTAAAGAAGGAAACTATGATGCAGTAATTCATTGTGCTGCATGGACAGCAGTAGATAAAGCTGAGGATGAAGTAGAATTATGTACTAAAGTAAATGTTGATGGTACAAGAAACATTGCTAATATATGTAAAGAATTAGATATTCCAATGATGTATTTTTCAACTGATTATGTATTTGATGGTCAAGGTGAAACTGAATGGAAAGAATATGACGAAAGAGATCCATTAAATGTATATGGTCAAACTAAATATGAAGGTGAACTTATTGTAGAAACGTTACCAAAACACTTTATTGTAAGAATTGCTTGGGTATTTGGTGTTAATGGAAATAACTTCATTAAAACAATGTTGCGACTTGGTAAAGAACGTGGTGCTGTTTGTGTTGTTGACGATCAAATCGGCTCACCAACATATACATATGATTTATCTAAATTAGTTGTTGATATGATTCAAACTGATAAATATGGAATATACCATGCTACTAATGAAGGTTTATGTTCTTGGTATGAATTTGCGTGTGAAATCTTTAAACAAGCAGGTATGAGTGTAGAAGTGACACCAGTTGATTCTAATGCCTTTCCTGCAAAAGCCAAGAGGCCAAATAACAGTAGAATGTCCAAGGCTATGCTAGATAAAAATGGATTTGAACATTTACCAACATGGCAAGATGCATTGAGCAGATACTTAAAAGAAATTAGTTATAAATAATACAGATGCTAGTATAAAAATATACTGGCATTTTTTAGGAGTTAAGTGATGAGACATAGTAGAAATAGTTACAACAATAATGATGCAGAGGAAGGTATGAGCGGGATTAAAAAAAATAATAAAAGTATATTAATCTGTGTCATTGTATCTATAGTAAGTTTATTATTTTTTATAAACAAATACCATGTTGCTGAAAAGTCAACAAATTTTAAAATAGTCTATCTAATAATTCTTTTTTCTATTTTAATAGAAATATTTTTTGTATCTAAAGAGGTACAAAAAAAGGAGTATAAAATAGAAAAAATCTTTATAATGAGTGCTATTCCGCTTGGAATTATTTATATGTTGCTTATTCCACCTGGTCTGGTTCCAGATGAGTGGGTGCATATGCATAATACCTTTTCTTTATCTAGTCAAGTAATGGGACTTGAGATAAACAATAAGGTCACTATGCGAGATAATGAAATAGAGCTGTATAATAAACAAATAACAGTTCCCAATAATGACTATTATGATTATGTGTATAGCAATATTTTTAGTATTAGTAATAATAATGATTATAACAGTATTAACATAGAGTCTCCCAATAAACTATCCATCTTTGGGTATTTTCCAGGTGTGATTGGGGTAACTGTTGCAAGACTGCTAAATTTAAGTGCTGTAACAACTTTTTATTTGGGAAGATTATGTAATTTCATATTTTATTTAATGTTATCCTATTGTGCAATAAAAAAGATTCCTTTTGGTAAGCTATTATTATTCACGATTACAATGCTTCCAATGACTTGTCATCAGATGTGTTCATTATCGTACGATACTGTGATTAATTCGAGTACTTTTTTTGCAACTGCTTATGGAATGTTCTTTGTATATCAATCCAGTAATGTGATGATAGATGATATTATCTACTATGCTCTTTGTAGTGTCTTGTTGATTGCTAATAAGGGTTCAACATATGCTTTTATCTTAACAATACCAATTCTTGCAAGATATTTTAATCCTAATGGTGAAAAAATTGCTAAAAAAACAAAAATTATTATTTTCTTGATAATAATTATTGCAATATTATTATTAAATTACCGTTCTTTAGTAAATAATCAAACTACTGGAATTGAATCAGTTTCAGGTGCAGGGATAGTACCGTGGGCTGGAGTCCCATCATATACCTTAAATGAACTCATTATTAATGTCCTAACTACAATAAATTTATTTGTAAATACATTTATTCAAAGAGGCGGATATTACATTTATACTGCGATAGGATCGCTTATGGGTTGGTTATCTATACCAATACCAAATTGGATAATAAATAGTTGGATTGTTATATTAATTATAGTTCCATTTGCTGAAAAGTCTAATAATGAAGTATTTACACACGAACATAAGATACTTTATTTTTTTATTGCTGTGACAATAATTTTATTGGTTATGCTAGCTATGGCATTAGCTTGGACACCAAGTGGGTATAGTACGATTGAAGGGGTGCAAGGGAGATATTTTATACCGATTATTTTTTTATTGCTAATCTGTTTTCAAAATAGTAAACTATACATGAACGAACGTATTACTAAAGTTGTATTAATGATTATTGTTATTTTACCTATTCTTACTATAGGGAATTTAATATTACTAGTATTGTAGATTGAAATAATAGTGATTATTTCAATCTTTTTCTTTTGTTTATTATTAGAGCTAGATATGATAAAATAGAAAGGAATTATTTATGAGGTACATATGAAAAAAATAAAAACAATAGAAAAAAAGTATATAGTAGGCGTTGTTCTAATTTTTTTAGGCTGTCTAATTGTAACATCAATAATATGGGGCAATCGTACTTTTTCAGTAAAAACATTAAATCAAATTATATTTCATTTAAAAGTTCCTATGGAAGGCACAGACAATGGAATTTATTTAGACTGGTTCATTTGGGCGGTACCTATTAGTATTGTTGCAGGATCATTAATAGTTGCTCTTATTTTTAATATTCATAGATTATGTAAGCGAAATAATGAAAAAATATCTCAGTCAATAAAAAAACATTTTATCAAAGGAGGTATTTTATGTATAATAATTTCTTTAATCTTTGCAATTTATAATTATGATATATATGGCTATATTAATAACGTAGTACAGGAAACAGATATATATGAAAAATATTATGTTGATCCAAGCACTGCTAAAATTAGCTTTAATAATGGCAAGCGTAATATTATTCATTTATATTTAGAATCAGTGGAGAATACATATGCCAATACTACCTTTGGTGGTGCAGAGGAAATTAACTATATACCTGAGCTGTCACAATTAGCAAAAAATAATATTAATTTTTCTAACAATGACAACATTGGAGGAAGTAGAACTATTGATGGAACTCAATGGACTATTGCCTCTCAAGTATCGCAAAATATGGGTATTCCTTTAAAATTATCAATAAAAAGTCAAAAGTATGATAATGATACAGCTTTTTTGCCTGGTGGGTATTCATTAGGTGAAGTATTGGAAGCGAACGGATATATAAATGAATTCATGTGTGGTTCTGATGCAAACTTTGGTGGAACTTCAAATTTCTATAAACAACATGGCAATTATATAATTAGAGACTATAATAGTTTTAAGGAAAACCAAGAAATACCAGAAGATTATTTCGTTTTTTGGGGTATTGAAGATGCTAAACTATTTGAGTTTGCTAAAAAAGATATTACTAAGTTAGCGAGTGGAGAAAAACCATTTAATATGGAAATTACAACTATTGATACTCATACACCAGATGGCTATTTATGTGATCAATGTAAAAATACTCACAAAAATCAATATGCCAATGTGATTGAATGCCAGTCAAAACAAATTAATGACTTTATTAATTGGTGTAAAACGCAAGAATGGTATGAAAATACAACAATAGTGATTACTGGTGATCATAATAGCATGTCAGAAAAGTTTTTTGTGGGAATTGATACTGATTATGTTAGAACACCATATAATTGCTTTATTAACAGTGTTGTAGAACCTGTCAATAATAAGAATAGATTATTCAGCACAATTGATATGTATCCAACAATGTTAGTGGCGATGGGGGCAAGTATTGAAGGAAATAGATTGGGATTAGGAACTAATTTATTTTCTGATAAAAAAACAATAATGGAAGAGATAGGGTTTAATGAACTGAATAATGAAGTTCAAAAAACGTCTCGATTTTATGACTACACTATATTAGGATTAGAGAAGTAGGAGGGCAATCAGATGAAAACAGGTATTGTTGTCTTAAACTATAACGATGCAATTGAGACAATTGATTTTGTGGAAAAAATCAGTACTTTTAATGCTGTAGATATTATTTGTGTGGTTGATAATTGCTCAACTGATGATTCAGTAAAACAACTAAAGAAATTGAAAAATATTGAATTAATTGCGTTAGATACCAATGAAGGATATGCTGCTGGTAATAATGCAGGATTAAAGTATCTTTATGAACAAGAGTGCGATAATTATATTATTTCTAATCCTGATATTATTATTGATAAACGAAACCTAATGGATTTTATTGCACATATGAATGCAGATACTAACTATCATTTATTCGGTCCAACTATTGAAGAACAAGGGACAATAAATCGTGGTTGGAAACAAAGAACGATTGCGTATGATATTCATGATAATTATCCTATTGTAAATAGGTTGTTCAAAAATAAGATTAAATATCGAAATTCATATTATAAAGGAGCAACAACTCCTGTAGATTGTATTTCGGGATGTTTTTTTGGAATAAAAAAAGCCTTAATAGATAGAATAGGTTTCTTAGACGAAGGAACGTTTCTTTTCTATGAAGAAGATATTTTATGTGCAAAAGCTAAGAATGCTGGATTGCATGCTTGTGTTTTAAATAATGTTAAGGTGATTCATAATCATTCAATAACAATTGATAAAAATATTAATCATTATCGTAAGCTAAGAGTTTTAAAAGATTCTCAAATGTATTACCATAAAACATGTTTTAAACATTCTGCTCATAAGCTAAAGAGGTTGCAAAGAACCGCTAATTGGGCTTGTAGCTTTGCTCGGCTAAGGACAAAAAAAGATATTATTAGTCAACATAATGGTCCAAAACAAAAAATATCTATATTATCATTACATTTACAGGTTGGAGGAATTGAAAAGGCAATTTGCTCACTTGCTAATATGTTAGTGGATAATTATGATGTTGAAATTATAAATGTATATAAATTGTGTGAGCCATCTTTTTATATTGATGAACGTGTTAATGTTAGCTATTTATCAACAGACTTAAAACCAAATAAAGAAGAATTTAAGTATGCTCTAAAAAATAAGCGATTTATTAAAATAATCAAGGAAGGGTACAAAGCTTTCAGAACAATTTTAAAGAAACGGAGCTTAATTAGGCAATGTGCGAAAGTAAATGATGCTGATATAATTATTTCAAGTACCCTCGCTTTTGATAAAGCATTTTCAAAACATCAGAAAAACAAATTATTAATTGCATGGGAGCATTGTCATCCAGATCGTGATCCAAAATATCCTAAAAAAGTATATCGTGCTGTTAAAAAGTTTGACTTATTTATTCCAGCCTCAAAATCAATCTATGAATTTTATAAAGAATACTTAACAGGACCTCAGTGTATTTATTTACCATTGTGTATCGATGAGATCCCAAGAAATCGTGTTTCTTTAAATACAAATCAGATTACAGTAATGGGACGACTATCCAAAGAAAAAGCCTATGATGATATGTTGAGGGTATTTAAAAAGGTATTGGAGCAAAATCCTGATGCTAAATTGAATATTTTGGGGGATGGTGAAGAAAGAGCTTCATTAAGTATATTGGCTGATCAATTAGCTATTAGTAATTCAGTAATTTTTCATGGAAATACAGTAGGTGAAGCTAAAAATGAGATTATGAATAATACAAGTGTGTTTGTTACAACATCACATTATGAAAGTTTTGGTCTAGTCTTATTGGAGGCAATGAGTTATGGTATTCCATGTGTGTCTTTCGATAGTGCGAAAGGTTCTTTAGATATTATTGAAGATGGGAAAGATGGTTTTATTATTAGAGATCGTAATCTTGATGAGATGGCAAATAAAATAGTTGAACTTTTAAACAAAACAACTAAAACATTGCAAAATAATGCTATAAGAAAAGCTAAACGTTTTTCTTATCAAAATGTAAAAAAGGAGTGGTTAAAAGAATTTAATAATTTCAATATTCACGATTTAAAAACTAGAGTAATTTTTACATCCTCTGCTGGTGGGCATTTTAGTGAGTTGTGTGAATTAAGTGAACTGATGGAGCGGTACAACTCATTTTTGATTACGGAAGATCATGAGATGATGAAGGAGTACAAAAAAACTAATAAATCTCGTTCTTGGTATATGCCAGCAGGAACTAAGGAGCATTTATTTAAGTTTTTGTGTAATTTCCCCATAAATATTTTTAAAAGTTTTAAGGCTTATTTAAAAGTTAAACCAGATGCTATTATTGCAACAGGGGCGCATACGACTGTACCAATCTGTTACATTGCGAAATTATTTGGCAAAAAAGTAATTTTTATCGAAACGTTTGCGAATATCACTACTAAAACTTTATCTGGAAAGCTTGTTTATCCAATTGCAGATTTATTTTTGGTTCAATGGGAAGAAATGTTGGAATTATATCCAAAAGCTAAATATCGAGGAGGTCTAAAATAATGAGAATATTTGTCATGTTTGGAACTCAAGATAAAAGATTTGATCGTCTCTTAAATGCAATTCTTAACTCTAACTTTGTTAATGAGAATGAAGTGTATGTTCAGCTGGGATATACAAAAGGTGATTATTCAGGAATTAATGGTCAAGAGTACTATACTGAAGATGAATTAAATCATCAAATTGAAATTGCGGATTTAATTATTACCCATGCTGGAGTAGGGGCGATAGTATCTGCACTTAAGTTAAAAAAAAGAGTTATTGTTGTACCTCGTCTTGGACAATATAAGGAACAAAATAATGATCATCAAGTACAAATTATGGAGAGGTTTGATAAGCAGGGGTATATTATACCATGTACTGATTTAAGTAAGCTTGACGAAACTGTTAATAATGCTTATAATTTCGAACCGAAAGAATATGTAGCAGATAAGCAGGGAATTATTGATGAAATAACAGATTTTATCAATACCCTTTAGGAGGTAATTTATGCACACTTTTGTGGTTTTAGCTTATAAAGAATCATCATATTTAGAAGAATGTATTAAATCTGTTTTGAATCAAAAATATCCTAGTAAAGTTGTTATAGCAACTTCTACCCCTAATCAATATATTGAAAATATTGCAGATAAATATTCATTAGCTATTAAAGTTAATCCCAATCCTGGAAAAGGAATAGGCTATGATTTTGATTTTGCTGTTTCATGTGGCGAAACAGAACTGACTACTGTTGCTCATCAGGATGATATTTATGATTACGAATATTCTGATTGCATAGTAAAAGCATACCTTAAAAATCCTAATTCGTTAATTGTATTTAGTGATTACTATGAAATTAGGGATAAAGGGAACATATATAGCAATATTAATTTGAAAATAAAACGAATTCTTTTATTGCCGATGAGGAGTAAAAAGATATCATCCACAAAGTTCGGTAAACGATTATCATTGCGTTTCGGTAATTCAATATGCTGTCCAGCAGTAACTTTTGTTATTGATAATATTAAATCCGAAGATATTTTTAAATGTGACTTTGTTTGTGATGTTGATTGGTTTGCATGGGAAAAGCTGTCATTAAAAGATGGTAAATTTACTTTTGTGAATAATCCGTTAATGGGACATCGTGTTCATGAAGAATCTACGACTACAGAAATCATTAATGATCGAATTAGAACAAAGGAAGATCTAGTAATGTTTCAAAAATTCTGGCCTAAGTTTATATCAAATCTAATTAATAAGTTTTATGTAAAAGCAGAAAATAGCAATAGTTAAGAAAATATAAGATTTAAATTTAAAAAATAGTAGATTAAATCGAAAAAAGTATTTATAATAAAATCTGTATATGTATAAATAAAAAAGGAGAAAGTCTATGCTAAAAAAATTATTAACGGTTGGTTTAGCACTAACAATGATGTTTGCTGTAACAGCGTGTAGTTCTAAGGATTCTGATTCAGACAAACCAAATGATAATAATACTTCTGATAACACGAAACAAGAGAGACCTTTTACGGAATCAAATGGATTAATTAAGTACTTTACTATTAATGATGAAAAAATTCCATTGCCAGAAACAGTTGGCGAGTATGTTAAATATTTAGAAAAAATTGGAACTAAAGTAGAATTGGGTGATACTGGTAAATCAGTTGATGAGGCGCCTAAAGTAGATGCTGGTGGTATTTCATCTATGGTAGCTTACTTAAAAGTTTATTTAGATGATTCTGATTGGCAATGGTTTGGAATTCGTTATAAAAATGATACAGATAAAAAGCAATCAGTTGCGGACTGTAAAGTAACGCAAATTACTTTAGATTATGATACAATCATGGAAGAAGAAAATCATCATAGTATTAAAACTACTGTTTTTATTACAGATAATGATCAAGAAATTCCAATGGATGGAAAATTTTCAAGTGGAAAGATTGCTAAATTAATAGGTAATCCACCGCAAAATACAGATGGACATTGGCATTATACAGATGACCAAGGATACAAATATGAGTTTGTTACAGAAAATCAAAAGGGTATTTTAACTAGATTAGCAATAACATATCCAACAAATTAATTCTTATATAAGAGACTTAACTAGAAATAAAGGTTCTTACCCTAAGCCGGATAAGAACTGAAATAAATAGTAAGTCTCTTTTTTTGCTTTAAATAATTATATTTCCCAAATTGATTGAACAAATATTATAACATTGTTTGTTTTACTAAATAAAGCATGCCATAATTATTATGTGATTAGTAGCAGTAAAATTTTATCGATTGGAAGTGATAGTAATAAGATTAAAATAAATTCATAAGTTAAGCAGGAAAAGGGAAAAAATATGAAAAAACTTATAAAAATTTTAATGATATCAATGATCTGCTTGGGTTTAACAGCTTGTGGTGAAAAGAAAGCAGCTAAAGCAGAAACTACTGATGATGTTGCTAAGATTGCCGAAGATAATGATTTAAATGATGAAGGCTTTGACAATTCAGGTTTGTTTTGGAAATTTAGTTTTGCTGGAATGGAGTTTAGTGTGGCATTTAATGTTGGAGATGATCCAAAGTTCTACTATGTAACTAATACATTAACGCTTGCTAATATTGATCGTATTAAAATAAATCCAGATAAAGATATAGGGAGTCAATGGATATATCTACGACCAGTAAATGGAGAATTTGTTGTAGATGAAGAAGATATTAAAACTTATAATGATAAGGGAAGAAAAGAAGCTTATGAAGCATATCAAAAAAAATTTGAAAAATTGGGATTAACTTCTGAGTTATTAGCTAAATGGACAATAATTCAATTTAACCAAAATACTCGAACTGATTTGATAAAAAATATACAAAAAGATGCTGATACAGTCCTCACGAAAATTAAAGAAAATGGCTATAATTATGAAAAGGATAATAAGGGAAGACAGATAATAAGTTCAACCGAAGCTTATAAGATTGTCATTTCTAATAAAAAATGTATGGTAATTGATGCTGCTTTCGATCTTGAAGCAAAAACTGGATATATGTATCTTCCAGAACAAGGAACTTGTGGTTACTCAATAAATGGGGCAACACAATTTATTTATCAGTATTCTGATAATACATTCTTAAAAGGCGAGCCGACACTTGAACAATATGCTGAAATGAAGAATATAAAAAATTGGTATGATGAATTTTTAAACCAATTCTCCACTAAGACAGAAATCTTACAATTAATTAAATAACCTTTATGTGTCTAAGTTATTTAATCAAAATATTACAATTAGCCATCTATTTTGTTAAATAGATGGTTTTTATTTGAATATAGTAAAATAGAATAAATTAAAACTAAGTTATGAATACTTTGAAAAATCTAGTAATTTTACTAGTGGATTGATATAATTAATTAGAAAGGGGCTAAGATTATTATGAATAGTTATGCTAAAATAAAAGAGGCACAAAGCAGCTATACATCAACTGAAAAGGTTATTGCTAAGTATATTTTGGAAAATGCTGCTGATGTTTTAAAGTGTTCAGCGCAATCTCTGGGGGAGAAAACGGGTACCTCTGCTGCTGCAATTATTAGATTTTCAAAAAAATTAGGTTATAACGGTTTTAGTGAATTGAAAATGAGTTTAGCGCAGTCTAAACGTGCTCCTGAAGAAAAAATAGATTTTATTATTGATGAAAATGACGATATCGTAACTTTAGCTGATAAATGTTGTCGTTTAAATATGAATACTGTTTTAAAGACATACCAGTTGATCGATACTAATCAATTAGACAATGCAATCAAAAAATTGATTGCTGCTAATACAATATATTTATTTGGTGTCGGTGGCTCGGCGATTGTCGCACAAGATGTGGAACAAAAGTTAACAAGAATTGGAAAAAAGGTAATCTATAATAAAGACTTACATGTTCAACTAACATTTAGTGAAAGTATGAATAAAGAGGATGCAGCATTATTTATTAGTTATTCGGGTACTACAAAGGGACTTGTTGAAATTGCTAAAATGATAAAAAACAAAAATGTACCAATTATATCAATTACTCAATTTAAGCCCAATCCACTTTCGAAATTAAGTGATATTATTTTACAAGTTCCTAATGAAGAAAAGGAAATAAGAATGGGAGCTATTTCATCAAGAATCTCATCACTAGTAATGACAGATTTATTATATTATGGTGTATTTAAAAATGATCTAACAGGAAATAAAGATAAGCTTATTGAAACAAAAAGAATTGTTTCTAAAATATAGGCTTTTCTTTTTTTTGTTTATAATGAAATAATATTTTAAATAATTTAACATTTATATTGAAATAATATTTCAATAGATATATAATAAATATGGAAGGAGTGGAATGGATGAAATTAAGTCAATTAGATACAGAACAAATTAACAGCAATTCTTTGCACATTGATGAAATGACAACAGAGGAAATTTTAACGGTTATTAATCAAGAAGATCAAAAAGTAGCAATTGCGGTAAAGGACGTCATACCACAAATTGCAAAAGCTGTTGACTGTATCTATGAAAAAATGTGTATGGGTGGTAGATTGATTTATATGGGTGCCGGAACATCAGGACGTTTAGGGGTGCTAGATGCATCGGAATGCCCGCCAACATATGGAGTTGATCCTACTCTTGTCCAAGGTCTAATCGCTGGTGGTAAGGAAGCATTTACAACCGCAATTGAAGGTGCTGAAGATTCTAAAGAAATAGCAGTTGATGATTTAAAAAAAATAGAACTTAGTCCATTGGATGTTGTTTGTGGAATAGCTGCTTCGGGAAGAACACCATATGTTGTTGGCGCTCTAGCGTATGCGCGCAAACTAGGATGTTCAACAATATCAATATGTTGTGTTAAAAACGGAGCAATATCTCAACATGCCCATTTCCCAATCGAAGCAGTTGTTGGCCCTGAAGTTATTACAGGGTCGACGAGAATGAAGGCTGGTACAGCACAAAAACTAATCCTTAATATGTTATCAACATCTGTAATGATAAAAAAAGGAAAAGTTTATAAAAATTTGATGGTTGATGTACAGCCAACAAATGAAAAACTAAGAATTCGAGCTATAAATATTGTTCAGCAAGCTATTAGTGTTGATGAGGGAACTGCAAAAGAATTATTAATTGAAGCAGATAACAATGTAAAAATAGCAATTTTAAAGGGTCTAACTAATATGAGTAAAGAAGAATGCCTAAAAGCATTGAAAGATAGTGATGAAAATATTAGTCAAACTATAAGAACGATAACTAAAGGAGAATAAGTATATGAATAAGTATGTAGTCAAAAACAATACCAAAAAAGAATATAAAAATATATTTGGCAAAACAGATTATGATATCCCAATGTTTGGATTTAAAAGTGCTTTATTCATTCTAATGACGACTATGTTGTCATTATTGATTTGTATAAACATATTAAATTATTTAAAAATAGATTTTCGTATTCCTAATGCTTTAATTTCTGGTATTGTTTGTGGCTTTAGCGTAGCTTATTCACAATTTTTTATTGAGCGAAAAAAAGGAGTATGCAAAAACTTTTGGATTGTTGGAACTATATTTAGTTTGATTGCTTTTATGGTTATATTCATGATTAAATAGGAGGAAAATAAGATGTTTACAAAAATATCTAATTTGATAGAAGGAAAACTAGCAGGACCACTTGAAAAACTTTCTAATCAAAGACATTTACGGGCTATCCGTGATGGAATTATAGCAACCTTGCCATTAATTATTGTTAGTTCATTATTAATGGTTGTAGCATTTTCATATAATCAAATGCCCGCAGATTGGGGCATTACCCAATTTATTAAAAATAACGCAGTAGCAATTTTATTGCCATATAGAATGTCAATGTATATTATGACGCTATATGCAGTGTTTGGAATAGGTTATTCACTTGCTAAATCATATAATTTGGATGGCTTGAGTGGTGCGATTTTAGCTGAATTAACTTTTTTATTGACAATTGTACCAGTTTCGATGCCAGATATTACAGAGTCAATTAGTGCATTAGCTAGTAAAAATGCCGAATTAAATGCTTTTTTACAAGGTTTGCCTTCAGGCTATGTTATTCCAGCAGAAAATCTTGGTTCGGCGGGAATGTTTATTGGAATTATCTCGGCTTTTATCGGGGTAGAAATTTATCGTTTTACACAAGTTAAAGGTTTGAAAATCTCAATGCCGGCGGCAGTACCCCCTGCAGTAGCAAGATCTTTTGAATCGTTAACTCCTACGGTTATTATTATTTTAGGAGTTTCTACAATTACAATGTGGTTAGGTATCAATGTGCATACTATCGTTGGTAACTTAATCAAGCCATTGATAAATGCAACAGATACCTTACCATCAACATTACTAATCATATTTTTAATTATGTTTTTCTGGTCATTTGGTATTCATGGAGATTCGATTGTTTCTTCGCTAGCAAGACCAATCTGGTTAATTTTATTAGATCAAAATACAGCTGCAATTGCAGCTGGTAAAGCGGCTACTCATATTGGTGTAGAACCATTCTTACAATGGTTTGTTCATATCGGTGGTTCAGGAGCAACATTGGGATTAGCAATACTATTCTGTGTAAAAGCAAAATCTAAATATGGTAAAACATTAGGAAGAACAACGATTTTACCGTCAATATTTAATATCAATGAGCCGATGATTTTTGGGGCTCCAATCGTTTTAAACCCAATGCTACTAATTCCATTTATTATTATTCCGCTAATTTGTGCAACTATTGCCTGGATTGCAACTTCTATGCATTTAGTCAATTGTGCTGTTACAATAGCTCCATGGACATTACCAGGACCAATTGGTGCATACTTGGCTTGCGGTGGTGACTGGCGAGCTGCGGTATTAAATATTATCTTAATTATTATATCAGTGATTATTTATTATCCGTTCTTTAAAATGTACGATAATGAATTATTAGCAGAGGAAAAATCTAAAGAAGCAGTAAGTGCATAGAAAATAGGGAGTTATTTATGTTGTATATCGGTATTGATGGTGGTGGAACTAAAACAAAGATGGCACTCTTTGATGATGCAGGAAGAAAATTAAAAGAAATAATAAAGCCATCAGTACATGTTTTAACACAACCAAGAGAAATATGTATTCAAATTTTAAAAGATGGTGTGATGGAATTAGATACAAATTTTCAAGCAAAAGTGATTGCAGGGCTGGCTGGATATGGAGAACAAAAAGAAGTTAGAAATAAAATTGCGACTATTTGTAAGGAAGCATTTGGAAATCGAGAATTCTCCTTATACAGTGATGTTAGGATTGCTATTACTGGAGCTTTAGGTGGTGGTGATGGGATTGTAGTTGTAGCTGGAACAGGTTCAATCGCATTATCATCTAAAAATAACCATATTACTAGATGTGGAGGATGGGGCTACCAGCTAGGTGATGAAGGAAGTGCTTATTGGATTGCCAAGCGCATGTTAGCCCTCTATTGCCAACAAGTTGATGGTCGACTAGAAAAGACACAGTTATACTATTTAATTAAAGAAAAATGTAAACTAGAAAATGATTACGATATTATCACTTTTATTAATAAACTTAATCATGATCGAACATCAATTGCTTCATTAGCAAAACTAAACGGTATAGCAGCTAAAGATAATGATAAATATGCTTTACAAATATATAAAGAGGCAGCTTATGAAATTGCTGTTCTAATTAAAACATTGGCCAAAAACTTTACTTCTCCCTTTAAAGTATCGTATATTGGTGGAGTTTTTGAATATGGAGAAGATTATGTATTAAAGCCATTGAATAATTATCTCCAGCCACTATCATGTCAGCTTGTTGCCCCTTTATACAGTCCAGAATATGGAGCATACTTGTTAGGTAAAAAATAAAGGTGATTTTTATCACCTTTATTTTTAGAAGGAGGAGGACAAATGAATAAAAAAAGAAAAATACTATGGGGTGGAGCTACTGCAAGTAGTCAATATGAAGGTGGCTATAATTTGGGTGGTAAAGGTTTAGATACTCAGGACTGTCGACCTTATTTAAAAAGAACGTCTAATGCTACAACTTCAACAAGGTTATTGACCCAAGATATAATTGATGAAGCAAAATCATGTAAAGAAGTTGGTAATTATCCATTCCGCCAAGGATCAGATGGCTATCATCACATTGATGAAGATATTCAGTTATTGAAAGAATTAGGAATTGATATTTATCGCTTTTCTATCAGCTGGGCAAGATTGTATCCACATGGTGATGAAGAAATGCCAAATGAAGAAGGAATACGTTTTTATGACCATATTTTTAAAAAGGTTCATCAAGCAGGAATGAAGATTTTTCTAACCATGAATCATTATGCTGTACCATTGTATTTAGTTGAAACCTATGGTGGTTGGACAAACAATATATTAGTCGATTTTTACTTAAGATTCGCTAAAACTGTATTTGAACATTGGGGAGAATATATTGATTATTATTTACCATTCAATGAAATAAATGCTGGTTATTTTAGTCCATATAATGGAGTTGGTTTAGTAAAAGAGAAAGATCGACCATACGATCAAAGTCTAGTATTTCAATCATTGCATCATCAATTCGTTGCTAGTGCTAAGGTTATTGAATTAGGGCATAAAATAAGTTCTCAAAGTCAATCTGGCTGTATGGTAGCTTGTTTTTGTTACTATCCGTTAACACCGCGCCCAGAAGACAATCTTAAAGCAGTGAGAGATGAACAAATTCATCAATGGTTCGCAGTAGATGTTTTGGCTAATGGCTATTATCCTAGTTATATGAATCGTTTTTTTCAAGAAAATAAGATTAATATCATAATAACTGAGGAAGAACGTAAGCTGCTAAGAGATAATACCTGTGATTTTGTAAGCTTTTCATATTATTCTAGTGCCGTCGCAACGGTTGAAGAGAGCAGTGAGCAAACAGCAGGTAACTTAGTTGTTTCAACTAAAAATCCTTATTTGAAAGCAAGTGACTGGGGTTGGCAAATTGATCCAATTGGATTACGAATCATGTTAAATAAAATGTATGATCGCACCCGCAAGCCCGTATTTATTTCTGAAAATGGTTTTGGGGCTCATGATAAGTTTGAAGAAGATGGCTCTATTCATGATCAATATAGAATAGATTATCTAAACCAGCATTTCCAACAAATTGATGAAGCCATCAGAGATGGTGTTGATGTCATTGGCTATATTATGTGGGGAATCATTGATATAGTCTCAGCAGGCAGTTGTGAAATGGAAAAACGTTATGGTGTAATTTATGTTGATGGTGATAATGAGGGTAAAGGAAGTTATCAAAGATATAAGAAAGATAGTTTTGCCTGGTATCAAAATTATATAAAACAGTATAAAAATAATTAAGATAAGAAAGATAGGTTCGTTTCATTAATATCCTATCTTTTTATCTTGTTTTACGTAATAAACCGTATCTTTACGACAAAAATATCGTGAATTTTCATAAGTAATAGTATAATGATTATGTGAATTTATGGGAGAGTAAAGATAAAATGAAGAAAATAAAAGACTATATTTTAGCTCATAAGATCAAGGTAACGATCATAATTATTATTTTATTAGGTATTATTGGTGCATTGGGGAAAGAGCAACCGAAATTAATACTTAAACAGAATACTGTTAATCTAGAATATGGAGAAAATTTTAATTATTTAGATTATGTTGATAAGAATAAATTTGATGAAGAAGATATTTCATATAGCTGTGATGGTTTTGATGAAGATAATCCAGCAGTAGGTAAATATACTATCACTTATAAATATGGTAATAGTAAAAAGAAATTAACGCTTAATATCAAAGATACGACAGCACCGCAATTAATCCAAACAAAAGAAATTGATATTATTGAAAATGATGAAATAGATTATCGTGATTATTTAGAAATAAAAGAACTATCAAAATATGAGCTTGAAATTGATGATAGTGGTGTAAGTTATTTAGCAGCTGGAAATTATAATGCTAGTATTAAGGCAAGTGATAAATACGGAAATACATCTACCTTGATCATGCCAGTAAGTATTAAGGCATTAGAATTAGAGCTTTCAACTACTACATTAAATCTAGAAGAAAATCAAAATAATACTATAAATATAAAAACAAATAGTACTCAACCGGTAGTTTATACATCTAGTGATGAAACGATTGCGACAGTTGATCAAAGTGGAAATATTAAAGCATTAAAATCAGGAACGGCAAAAATAACAGCAGCAATTAAAAATAAATCAGTTACATGTAATGTGACTGTAAAAGGAAAACCGGTAGAAACATCCTCTATTCGAACTCCTGTGGCAGATGATAATATTTCTACAACTGTTTATATTACTAAGACAGGAGACTGCTATCATTCAAGTGGTTGTGGCTATTTATCACGTAGTAAAATAGCTATCTCAAAATCTACTGCAATAAATACAGGATATCGCCCTTGCAGTAGATGTCATCCATAGTGTAACATGATCTCATGAAAGTGAGATCGTTTTATATTTTAAAAATAATAAAAGACACTTAAAAAGTGTCTTTCAGACTATGAATTTAAAGATTTTCCTTTATCTTCATGGACTTGAAGGGCATAGTTTACTAGATCATCTATAGATAAATCTAATTTTTTTAATATTTTTTTAGCTTCCTTTTGGGCACTTTCACTAATAATATTATCATCATTTTTGTCGACATAGATAAAACCAATAATCGTTTTATCGATATTACTATTATCGGCAGGTAAGACAATATATGAAATAGAAGTAACAACCTTCTTTTCTAAATAAGCACAAAATTGAATGCGGTCTTTATCCTTTTCTGTCTTATTAATATTTACAGCTGTGAAATCATCGGTTAAATAAGAAATATCATATCCAGCATCTTGAAGCTTTTTAGTTACTTTACCCATGGCATCATTAGTGCAGCCAATCATTAAAAAGCATAATCCGATTATTAATAAAGATTTTTTAAACTGTTTCATAAATCTCCTTTCCCAAGCTAATAAAATAATTATACAAAAAAGTATAATAAAATACAAAAAAATAAATTTTTTTGCATTTTTTCGATAATTAGATAAAATAAAAATATAGGAGGTGATTATATGGATGAGGATTTAATTTTTCAAGTATTAGCAATCGTGTCTGAAATACCTTGGGGGAAAGTTGCCAGCTATAAACAAATAGCATCGTTGGCAGGACGACCCAAGAATGCGCGATTAGTGGGAAAAATTTTAAGTCATGCTTCTATGTATGGAGATTATCCATGTCATCGAGTTGTAAATAGCGCAGGAAGACTTGTACCTGAATGGTACGAACAACGTGATTTACTTTTAGAAGAAGATGTATGTTTTAAAGATAATGGCAATGTTGATATGAAAAAATGTAAATGGCAGTTAGATTAGATCTAATTGTTTTTTTGTAAGAAATTGTCTTATCAAACTATAAAAATGAAGGAAATTAGCAATGTTAAGATAATGTAAAGATGTTTTTTTTAAAAAACTTTTTTTGTCGTGAAAATATCTACGAAATATCTACAAATTTTCAATTATTTATTGTATAATGGGGCAAATGAGGTGATTCCATGAATACAGTTTCAGTCGAAAAAAATGCCATTGAAGAAGTCGCTAAGTTAGTTAGCGATAGTCGAGTTGTGGCTTTTCCAACTGAGACTGTTTTTGGGTTAGGAGTTAAGTTTGGCTCACATCAGGCATTGGATGCACTATATGAATTAAAGCACCGCGATAAAGGAAAAGCAATTTCTATGATGATTAGTAAGGCAGAGGATATTGAAAAATATGCTTATGTTGATGAAACTGCAAAAAAACTTATTGCGGCTTTTATGCCGGGAATGATCACTATCATTTTAAAGAAACGCCCACATATTGATGATTATTTTACGGCTTCACTAGATACTATTGGAATCAGGATACCAGATGATCCATTTGTTTTATCATTATTAGATAAAACAGGACCAATGTTAGTAACTAGCGCCAATCTTTCTGGAGAAAATAGTCTTGTTGACGACAAAGCAGTAATGAAAGTATTTCATGGAAAGATTCCTTTAATTGTTAAAGGTGAAAGCATCAGTAAGAAGGCAAGTACAATTGTTGACTTAAGTAAGGGTAAAGTGGAAATATTAAGATTAGGTGATATTTCTAAGGAACAAATAGCGGAGGTAATTGAATGAAAATTGCAATGGCTTGTGACCATGGTGGCTTAAGACTAAAAAATGTTTTAAAAGATTATTTAGAAGCTAATGGTTACATAGTAGAAGATTTCGGAACATACAGCGAAGATAGTTGTGATTATCCTGATTATGCAGGAAAAGCAGCTAAAGCGGTTGCTAGTGGATCGTGCGATAGAGGGGTTGTCGTATGTGGAACTGGTATCGGTGTAAGTATTACTGCTAATAAAGTGAAAGGAATTCGCTGTGCGTTATGCCACGATGTATTTAGCGCCAAAGCAACTCGAGCACATAATGATACTAACATGATTGCTATGGGGCAACGAGTTATTGGTGAAGGTTTAGCTTTAGAAATTTTAACAGCCTGGTTAGAAGGCGAATATGAAGGTGGTCGACATGACCAGCGAATTGCAAAAATGATGGCTTACGAGGGGGAAGAGTAAAATGAAAGACATCGCAGTATTTGAAAGTGTAGAGAGAGAATTAAATCGTCAAAGAAACAATATTGAGTTAATTGCTTCTGAAAACTTTGTTTCACCAGAAATCTTAGAATTGGCAGGAACTGTATTAACTAATAAATATGCAGAAGGTTATCCAGGAAAAAGATATTATGGTGGATGTAAATTTGTTGATGAAGTGGAAACACTAGCTAAAGAAAGACTATGTAAGATTTATGGTGCTGAGTATGCTAATGTTCAGCCTCATAGTGGAGCGCAAGCAAACACAGCGGTATATATGGCGTTATTAAATCATGGTGATAAGGTATTAGGAATGTCTCTTGCTGATGGTGGACATTTAACACATGGACATCCATTAAATTATTCAGGAATCAATTATGAATTCCACAGTTACGGGGTAACTAAAGAAACTGAAACTATTGATTATGAAGATTTTAAGAAAAAATGCCAAGAGGTCAAACCAAAATTAGTAGTAGCTGGTGCTAGTGCATATTCTAGAACGATTGATTTTGAATACATGGCAAAATGCGCGCATGAAGTTGGGGCGATGTTTATGGTTGATATGGCACATATCGCAGGGTTAGTGGCAGCGGGACTGCATCCATCACCATTTCCTCATGCTGATATTGTAACAACAACGACTCACAAAACTTTACGTGGACCTCGTGGTGGGGTAATTATGTGTAAGGAAAAATATGCAGCTGATATTGATCGTGCGGTGTTCCCAGGAATGCAAGGTGGTCCATTGATGCATATTATTGCTGCTAAAGCCGCTTGTTTTTATGAAGCAATGCAACCAGAATTTAAAGAATATGCAGCTCAAGTAATTAAAAATGCTAAAGCATTAGAAACAGCATTAAAAGAAGAGGGATTCAGATTAGTTGCTGACGGAACTGATAATCATCTGATTTTAATTGATGTAAAAGCAAGTTGCGGTATTTCAGGTAAAAAAGCAGAACGTTTATTAGATGAAATTAATATTACTGCAAATAAAAATGCTATCCCATTTGATACAGAAAAACCATTTAAAGCAAGTGGTATTCGGGTTGGGACCCCTGCAATGACTACTAAAGGATTTACAGAAGAAGATTTTAGAGAAGTAGGTAAGATTATTGCTTATCGCTTAAAAAATGAAGAAACTGATGAAATCAAAGAAGAATGCTTAAAGAGAGTTAGAGCATTAACTGATAAAGTAGAAATGTATCATGATATAAAATACATTTAAGGAGTGAATTTATATGGCAACGACCATCCTCAATCATGCATTAATTGATCATAAATTAACAATTATGCGTGATAAAGATACGAAAACAATCGTATTTAAAGATAACCTAGACGAAATTGCAATGTTAATGGCTTATGAGGTAACTAAAGAATTACCATTAGTTGATAAGGAAATCGTCACACCAATTTGTCCAATGATTGGAAAAGAATTGAAAAAACAAATTATTCTTGTTCCAATCTTAAGAGCGGGGATTGGTTTAGTCGATGGTTTTAGAAGAATTATACCGACTGCTAAGATTGGTCATATAGGAATGGCTCGGAACGAGGAAACTTTAATTCCCGAAGAGTATTATGCTAAATTTCCTAGTGGTTTAGAAGATTCTATCGTAATCATTGTTGATCCGATGTTAGCAACTGGTGGTAGTGCTAGTGCAGCGATTACAAATATTAAAGCCCGTGGTGCTAAAGATATTCGTTTAGTCTGTTTAGTAGGTGCCCCTGAAGGTGTTAAAGTAATTGAAGAAGATCATCCTGATGTTGAATTGATTTTAGCGACGCTTGATGAAAAACTTAATGAAAAAGGCTATATTGTGCCTGGTTTAGGTGATGCCGGTGATCGTTTATTTGGTACTGATTAATATTTGAGATACTTCAAAAGTGGTTAAAACGTCTAATTATGAAATTAATTATAGTGTTTAGTACTGAAATACTTGTTCTATAAATAAATTATCATAGTGTTAAATAATTATTACAAATTTTTATAAGAAGTTTACATAACCAAAAGACTATAGTAGAATACAAGAGGGATTATGGATCAAGATAAGAAGAAAATGTTAAAAGATTTATTCTTTTGCCTACAATTGGGTTTTCAGGTAATTGGAGCATTTCTATTAGCTGTAATTGTTGGGCTGCGCTTAGATAAGTATTTTAATACCCATCCCACGATTCTACTAATTTTATTGTTTTTAGCCTTTGGCTACGTTATTAAAATACTTTTAGGAGCAGGTAAAGAATGAACGAAAAAGATGTTTTAAAACAATCCGTAAAAGTATTTATTGGCGGATTAGTTATCTTTTCTATCGTAGGATTTGTCCTAAAACAAATTAGTTTTCCACTAGGATTTATCTTAGGATATGCGGTCAGCGTTTTATCATTCTATATTATCATTGTAATGAGTGATGTGATCTTAAAAATGGGTCAGGCGATTCGATTTGTTGTAATGATGTTTATAGCTAAGATGTTATTGTATATTGCAGGTTTCATGCTAGCAATCAAATTTGATGATATCTTTAATTTGATCAGTGTTTTCTTTGGATATTTTGTGACCAAGATTACGATCAATATTTTAGGATATATAAAACGCTAAATATTTTAAGGAGGTGAAATGAGTGACAATTCAAGTAGAATTAATTTATTCACTAGTCATTATGGTTTGTTTAGGCGTGTTCTTTGTCTATGCTGGAAAAAAAGTAGCATTGGCGGATCCAACTGTCAAACCAAAAGGAATTGTATTGGTTGTTGAAACGGGAGTTAAAGCTATTGATGATTATATGAAATCAATCATGCCTAAGAAATTTGCCAAGAACTATTATCCATATTTTGCAATGGTATTTTGTTACATATTGGTCAGTAACTTATCAAGTTTGATTGGGTTTGAATCACCAACCTCAAACTACTCTATTACCTTTGCGATGACATTTATTACTTTTATATTGATTCAATATAATGCGTTGAAGAAAAAGGGATTTTTTAAATATGTGTGGGATACTGTGTGGCCCCCAACTAATATTTTAAGTGTCTTATCACCATTAATTTCAATTTCAATGCGTTTATTTGGAAATATTTTGAGTGGATCTATTTTAATGACGTTGATTTATCAATTTACAGCATGGATTTCATTCCATGTAATCAACTTTAACTTTTTAGGTCCAATTATTGCCCCTGTATTCCATTGTTATTTTGATATTTTTGCAGGGTGTATCCAAACATTAGTTTTCGTAACTTTATCATCAATCTTAATTATGATGGAAAACGAAGACGACGAGTAAGCTCTAATCTAGGTATCCTAGTTAGATATAAATTACAAAAAAATATATAGAAAATATTGGAGGAAATTTAAATTATGACAGATGTAGGTTTAATTGCAATTGGTGCAGGTATTGCAGTATGTGCTGGTTTAGGAACAGGTATCGGAGAAGGAATTTGTGCGAGTAAGGCGGTAGAAGCTTTAGGTAGAAATCCTGAAATGGAAGGTAAAATTAGAACGTTAATGATTCTAGGGATTGCATTAACTGAAACTGCAGCTATCTATGGTTTATTAATTTCATTAATTTTATTATTTGTATACTAATATTAGCTAAGGAGGAATACGTATGCCAGATATAGCATCGAAATTATTCCCTAATGTAACTACAATTATTATTCAATTACTTTCAACAGGAGTTTTACTTCTTGTCTTTAAAAAGTATTTATGGGTTCCCGTTCAAAATTATTTTGCTAAACGGGCAGAATTTATTGAAGGAACTGTAAACGAAGCTAAAGATATGAATGAAAAAGCTAGAGCACTGATGGAAGAAAGTGAAGAACAAGCACGCCAAGCGGCAGTTCAATATCGTGAAATTGTTAATTTAGCTAAAGAAGATGCTTTAAAAACAAAGGCAACGATTCAAGAACAAGCTAATCAGGAATATAAAGCTAAACTAGATCAAGCACGTCGTGAGATTGAGGCTGAAAAAGCGCAGGCAAAAGCAGCGATGAAACAAGAAATTGTTGAGGTTGCGATTGATGTAGCGACTAAAGTTATGAACAAAGAAATGGATACAAAGACTAACAAAGCTTTGGTTGAAGACTTTGTTGAAGAAGTGGTTAACTAATGGATGCAGTAGCAGTAAGATATGCAGAATCACTATTTGATTTAGCTAAAGAGATGAATCAAGTTGAAGCATATTCTAAAGATATTGATTTAATTAGAACTGTTTTTGAAAGTGATCCAAGTTTTGTTCCGTTCTTTAGTCATGTTTTAATAGAAGATGAAGCTAAATGTGCATTATTAGATAAGAGTTTTAAAGGACAGGTTAATGATTATGTCGTTAATTTTCTAAAACTTTTAGTTAGAAAAAGAAGAATGCGTTACGTTATGGAAATAATTGAAGCATTTAAAGCGTTAACGAATGAGCATTTTGGAATCTTAGAAGGTATTTTATATGCTAACTATGATATCAGTGTGCAAGAAGTTAAAGAAGTGGAAGATGCTTTAAGTAAAAAGGAAAATAAAACGATTCGTTTAAGAGTAGTTAATGATCCATCACTGATTGGTGGAATTAAAGTCGAAATAAATAATCGTGTTTTTGATGGCTCTATCAAAAACAAAGTTGCATTATTGAAAAAAGAACTATTAAGAAAGTAGGTGAAAATAGTGGGGCTTAGACCAGATGAAATTAGTGCTTTAATTAAAGAACAAATTAAGCACTTTGATGATGTAATCGAACTTAAAGACGTTGGAACAGTCATGACTGTTGGCGATGGTGTTAGTTTAATTCATGGTTTAGATAATGCCATGCTAGGTGAATTACTTGCCTTCCCTAATGATGTTTATGGAATGGTAATGAACTTAGATGAAGATTGCGTCGGAGCCGTACTACTTGGATCTGAAAGTACGATTAAAGAAGGAGACGAAGTTAAACGTACTGGAAAGATTATGGAAATACCAGTTGGGGATGAGATGTTAGGTCGAGTTGTAAATCCTTTAGGACAAGCAATTGATGGTAATGGAGAAATCATTACAGCACATACTCGCCCAATTGAAAGAGTTGCCAGCGGGGTTATGACAAGAAAGTCAGTTGACCAACCGCTACAAACAGGAATTACTTCGATTGATGCAATTATTCCAATCGGTCGGGGTCAACGTGAGTTGATTATTGGAGATCGTCAAACAGGAAAGACTGCGATTGCAATCGATACTATTTTAAATCAAAAAGATCAAGATATTTATTGTGTTTACGTAGCAATTGGACAAAAGAATTCAACTGTTGCCCAAATTGTTGAAAAGTTACGTAAAGGTGGCGCAATGGAATATACAACAGTTGTGTCAGCATCTGCTAGTGAACTTGCACCAGTGCAATATATTGCACCGTATGCAGGATGTGCAATTGCTGAAGAATGGTTAGATCAAGGTAAAGATGTTTTAATTGTTTATGATGATCTATCTAAGCATGCCGTTGCTTATCGTACGGTATCATTATTATTAAAAAGACCACCAGGGCGTGAAGCTTATCCTGGAGATGTCTTCTATTTACATTCGAGATTATTAGAAAGAGCATGCCGCTTAAATGAAGAGAATGGTGGGGGTTCAATCACAGCCTTACCAATTATTGAAACACAAGCAGGTGATATCTCAGCATATATTCCAACTAACGTAATTTCAATTACAGATGGACAAATTTTCTTACAACAAGAATTATTCAATGCTGGATTTAGACCAGCAATTGATACTGGACTTTCGGTAAGTCGGGTTGGTTCAGCTGCACAAATCAAAGCAATGAAGCAAGTATCAGGTTCACTAAAACTTGAATTAGCGCAGTATGCTGAAATGCAAGCATTTGCTCAATTTGGTTCAGACTTAGATGCTGCTACGAAAGCAACTTTAGATCATGGTGCAAAAGTGCGTGAGGTTTTAAAACAAGCACAATATTCACCACGAACTGTATCAACGCAAGTAATTACATTATTTGCTTTAAAATATGGATTTACTAAGACATTAGAAGTGGAACAGGTGTCTGCTTTTATGGATCAGTTAGTTGAACATATTAATATGACGCAAAGAGATATTATTGATGAAATCAATGAACAAAAAGCAATTTCTGCTGATTTAGAAAAACGCATGAAAGATGTTATGAGTGCTTTTGTAACACAATTCGAAAAAACTCAAACAAAGGGGTAGTTAACTATGCCTGGAGGAATGCAAGAAATTAAGCGGAGAATTAAATCAGTTGAATCGACTAAAAAAATTACTAAAGCAATGGAATTAGTCGCAACTTCTAAACTTCGTAAAACAAGAAATCAATTAGAACAGTCGAAACCTTATTATACTAATGTTGCTCAAACTGTAGCGGAGATCTTAGCTAATTGTAAGGGTAATAATGATAGTATCTATTTAGTTGAAAATAAAGATATTGAAAAAGAAGTATTTATTGTTATTGCTTCAAGTCTAGGACTATGTGGTGGATATAATGCCAATATCTTTAAAGAAATTAAAGGTGCAATCAAACCAGGTGATTATGTTTATAGTATTGGTTCAAAGGCAACTAGTTATTTATTAAAAAATCATCAAGGGGTAACGGATCATAAGTTTGATGATTTAAATACAACTTTTGATTTTAAAGATGTAACTAAGTTAGTTGCTGAATTAACTAAAATGTATCGTGAAAAAGAAATTAGTAAAATTAAGATTGTTTATACGGAGTTTGTTAATAACTTAACATTTAGACCAAGAATTGTTACGTTATTACCTGTTGATCCAAGTGATTTTGATCATATTGAAATCTCAAAGAAATCAACATTATTTGAACCAAGTCCAGAGGAAGTATTAGACAGTTTGATTCCAATGTATCTTCAAGCAGTGATTTATGGTTATATCATTGAATCAGCTACAAGTGAAAATGCCGCACGAAGAACATCAATGGAAAATGCTAATGATAATGCCGATGAACTTACAGAACAATTATTATTAAAATACAATCAAGCTCGTCAAACTGCGATTACTAATGAAATTAGTGAAATCGTAGCAGGAGCTAATGCACAATAAGGAGGTGCCGTATGTCACAAAATATTGGTAAAATAATTAGTGCCAAAGGGCCAGTAATTGATATCCAATTTGATGGTGATAACAATTTACCAGCATTAAATACGGCGATTGAAATCCAAAATGGTGATGAACTTCTAGTAGTTGAAGTCGCTCAACATATCGGAGATGATGTAGTTCGTTGTGTTGCAATGGGACCAACTGATGGGGTAAAACGAGGAATGGATGCTCTTAATACGGGAAATCCAATTTCTGTACCTGTCGGAAATGAAACTCTAGGAAGAATGTTCAACGTTTTAGGACAACCAATCGATGGTAAAGAAGCATTAGGTGATAGCACTAAGAAAATGCCAATTCACCGATCTGCACCGACATATGCCGAACAAAGAACAGAAACTGAAATTCTTGAAACGGGAATTAAAGTAGTTGATTTGATCTGCCCATTTATCAAAGGTGGAAAGATTGGATTATTCGGTGGTGCCGGAGTAGGTAAAACAGTATTGATTCAAGAATTCATTAATAACATTGCTACAGAACATGGTGGTTTATCAGTTTTTGCTGGAGTTGGTGAACGTAGCCGTGAAGGTAATGATTTATATTATGAAATGAAGGAAAGTGGTGTTTTATCTAAAACAACACTAGTATTTGGACAGATGAATGAACCCCCAGGAGCTCGTTTAAGAGTTGCTTTAACGGGTCTTACTATGGCAGAAGAATTCCGTGATGAACAAGGTCAGGATGTCTTATTATTCATCGATAATATTTTCCGTTTTACTCAAGCTGGATCTGAAGTATCTGCCTTACTTGGACGGGTACCATCACAAGCTGGGTATCAGCCAACTTTAGCAACCGAAATGGGTGCTTTACAAGAACGGATTACATCAACTAAAAAGGGATCTATTACTTCAGTTCAAGCGGTATATGTACCTGCTGATGACTTAACTGATCCTGCTCCAGCAACAACATTTGCTCATCTTGATGCTAAAGTAGTATTAGATCGTTCAATTGCGGCTTTAGGAATTTATCCTGCCGTAGATCCATTAAATTCTTCATCAAGAGCCCTTGATCCATTAGTTGTAGGGACTGAACACTATGAGGTAGCCCATGGGGTTCAACAAATCTTACAACGGTTCCAAGAATTACAAGATATTATTGCTATTTTAGGAATGGATGAGTTAGGTGAAGAAGATAAATTAACAGTAGCTCGGGCTCGTCGTGTCCGTAACTACTTATCACAACCATTTACAGTAGCTAGTCAGTTTACTGGTATGGATGGTAAATATGTCCGTGTTGCTGATACAATCAAAGGATTTAAAGAAATCCTGGAAGGTAAGCATGATGATTTACCAGAGCAAGCATTCCACAATGTAGGTACAATTGAAGAAGCTATTGAAAAAGCGAAGACATTAGCAAATGACTAAATTTAAGCTTAAGATAGTAACACCAAGTGGTATCTACCAAGAAGTGGAAGTTAATCAGTTAAATCTTCGCACAACAGCAGGACAGGTAGGAATCTTGGCTCATCATATGCCTTTAGCAAGCGGGATTGAAATCTCGGAGATGAGTTATATCATTGATAAACAACGTCATATATTTGCCATCGGTGGTGGATTTATATATGTTAATGATGATGAAACAAAAATAATTGCTAATTCAATTGAATCTAAAGAGGAAATTGATTTGAACCGTGCTAAAGAAGCTAAACGTCGGGCGGAACAAAGAATTAAGGAAGTAACCGAAAAAACTGACTTATTGCGGGCTGAAATTGCACTTAAAAAGGCAATTACTAGAATAAATGTTAAAGAATTATAATTATAAAAGTCTGACTTAGGTTAGACTTTTTAATATAAACGGTATTTAATTAATTATAAATTATATTTGATTGATAAATTAAACTGATTAAGTTACAATAATATCAAGAAAGTGATTAATATGTATACAGTAATTATTGGGGATATAATTGATTCTAAGAACTAGTATTAACAGCAAAGTCGATTGCATGTTATAATAAGATTGCAGAAGATAGTGATTTTGCCGAATATTATCTGATTGGGACACTTTATAGTGTCCTTATAACAATTTTATTTTATATTATTTTGTTTAAAATATAATACAAAAGGTTTATAAAATGATTCAGGTGAGAGCCTGGATTTTTTTATAAATATGTTGAATATCCTAGTTTTATTAATTTAATTATTCTTTTTAAAGAAATTTATCATAATTATATTTTTATCAAAAATATTTAGTATATTAAACAATAAATTTTATTTTATAAAATTAGGATTGCTTTTTAAAAACTAATGATTTATAATTTAGATATTGCAAAAGGAGTTATCTATTTTGCGGGAATCTTTTGACCACTCTTAGGAGTTAAAGCCATACGGACAGCTAGGTCAAAGGCCGGACCGGCAACTTTGTTGCCTTATTGATAGAACGAAAGTTCGAATTTTATAAGTTGATGCTAAATTCCTTAGCATTGAGTTGGTGACTATACAACCGTGTGCTTAGGCACATCACACTTGTGAAACAATCAATAAGAGTAGTAAAAGTAATTCTTGCTATATAGACTCTGACGCTAATAATATAGGATATTTTTTGATGTTCTAATAATATGTCGTATTGATACTCAAGTGGGATTGTACCTGCTTGAGTTTTTTTATGGAGAAGGGGAAACTGGTATGAATGAGAAATTAAAATTATATGGTTTTAATAACCTAACTAAATCATTAAGTTTTAATATTTACGATGTTTGCTATGCTAAAGGTCAGAGGGAACAAAAAGATTATATTGCTTACATTGATGAGCAGTATAATTCAAAGCGATTGACTGATATTCTTTATGAAGTAGCTAATATGATCGGAGCCCATGTATTAAATGTTTCAAAACAAGATTATGATCCCCAAGGCGCCAGTGTAACAATGTTATTAGCGGAAGAAGAGATGTTAGAAAGTCGTCAAGGAAAAATGGAAGAAGTTGATGATCGAGTTATTTTAGGGCATTTAGATAAGAGTCATATTACTGTTCATACGTATCCTGAATATCATCCAGAAACAAGTATTGCGACATTTAGGGTAGATATTGATGTGGCTACTTGTGGAGAAATATCACCGTTGTCAACGTTAGATTTTTTAATTAGCAGCTTTGACTCTGATATCATTACAATGGATTATCGGGTCCGCGGTTTTACTCGGGATATTAAGGGAAAGAAACTTTTTATGGATAGCCCAATGACTTCGATTCAACAGTTTATTGATGTTAAAACATTACTTAACTATGATGCTACAGATATTAATGTATATCAGGCTAATTTGTTCCATACGAAGATGTTAATCAAAGAAATTGATTTACAAAATTACTTATTTAAAACAGATATCTATGAATTGCCGCCAAAGGTAAGACTTGAGATAACGAATAATTTACGACAAGAAATGATTGAGATTTACAGTGGAAGTAATATTTTTTAGGAGGCAATATGAAATTAGATCAAAGTAGAATGCCTATTTATGAAGCTTTACAGCAAATGAAAAGAGAACGTTTAGTTCCCTTTGATGTTCCTGGCCATAAACATGGTAAAGGAAATCCAGAATTGACAGATTTTTTAGGTGAAAAGTGTATGAGTATCGATGTTAATTCAATGAAGCCATTGGATAATTTATGTCATCCAGTTTCGGTAATCAAAGAAGCAGAAGAATTAGCAGCTGATGCTTTTAGTGCCGCTCATGCTTTTTTTATGGTAGGCGGAACGACTTCAGCAGTTCAAAGTATGATTATGGCAAGTGTAAAAGCAGGAGAAAAAATTATTATGCCACGTAATGTCCATCGTAGTGCCATTAATGCGATGATCTTGACTGGGGCGGTTCCGATTTATGTAAATCCTGATGTTGATAAACGATTAGGAATATCTCTAGGTATGTCACTTGATCAAGTAGAGCAAGTAATCAAAGATAATCCCGATGCAAAAGCAATCTTAGTAAATAATCCTACGTATTATGGGATATGTTCAAATTTAAAAGCGATTGTTGCATTGGCACATAAGCATAATATGCTTGCTTTGGTAGATGAAGCACATGGAACACACTTTTATTTCAATGATGATTTACCGATGTCAGCGATGGAGGCTGGAGCAGACATGGCGAGTGTCAGTATGCATAAATCAGGTGGAAGCTTGACGCAAAGCTCTTTCTTACTGCTAGGAGAAAATGTAAATGCTGATTATGTACGTCAGGTTGTTAATTTGACACAAACAACAAGCGGTTCGTATTTATTGATGGCAAGTCTAGATATGTCACGTAAAAATTTAGCTATACATGGTAATGAGATTTTTAACAGGGTTCGTCGCCTTGCGGGATACGCACGCACAGAAATCAATCAAATTGGTGATTATTATGCTTATTGTAAGGAATTGATCAATGGGGATAGTGTTTATGATTTTGATGTAACGAAATTATCAATATTTACACTTGATATCGGATTGGCTGGAATCGAAGTATATGATTTATTAAGAGATGAGTATGGGATTCAAATTGAATTTGGTGATATTGGAAATATTCTTGCTTATATCTCGGTCGGTGATAGTGAAGCAAATATTGAGCGTTTAATCGGAGCACTTTTGGAAATACGCCGGCGGTTTAAGAAGGATCGGACAGGAATGTTTGATCATGAATATATTAATCCTGAAGTAGTTATTTCTCCTCAAGCAGCTTTTTATGGAGAAAAAGAATCGTTGCCGCTTTATCAAAGTATTGATCGAGTCTGCAGTGAATTTGTTATGTGTTATCCTCCGGGAATTCCAATTTTAGCACCGGGTGAAAGGATCACGAAAGAAATTCTAGATTATATTCAATATGCTAAAGAAAAAGGGTGCTTTATGACTGGTCCTGAAGATATGGCAATAAATAAACTTAATGTTTTAAAGGGGAGATGAAATAAATGGAATTATGGTTTACGGAGAGACATACAAATGGTGTGAATTTTTCGATTAAAGTAGATTGTCAGTTATTTAGTGGTCAAAGTGAATTCCAGAAAATTGATATTTTTGACTCAAAAGAATTTGGACGATTTTTAGCGCTAGACGGTTATATGATGCTAACGGAAAAAGATGAGTTCATTTATCATGAAATGATTGTTCATGTTCCTATGGCTGTTCATCCTGAAGTCAAAAAAGTATTAGTAATTGGAGCAGGAGACGGGGGTGTAATTAGAGAATTATGCCGTTATGAAACGATTGAAAAGATTGATATGGTTGAAATAGATGAGTTAGTTGTTGAAGTAAGTAAAAAATATTTACCGATGACAGCATGTTGTTTTGATGATCCGCGATTACAAATCTATTATCAAGATGGGTTAAAGTTTGTTAGAGGTAAAGAAAATGAATATGATTTGATCATTGTTGATTCAACAGATCCTTTTGGACCGGGTGAAGGACTATTTACAAAGGAATTTTATGGTAACTGTTATAAAGCATTAAATGATACAGGAATTATGGTTAATCAACATGAAAGTCCTTTTTATCAAGAAGATGCTGTTGCAATGCAACGGGCTCATAAACGAATTGTTGAAAGTTTTCCGATTTCTCGAGTCTATCAAGCGCATATTCCTACCTATCCTTCAGGGCATTGGTTATTTGGTTTTGCTTCAAAAAAATATCATCCCATCAAAGATTTTCAAAAAACAAAATGGAATGCTCGAGGGATGAAAACAAAGTATTATAATACCGGCATTCATGTAGGTTCGTTTGCATTACCAAATTATGTAGAGGAGTTATTAAGAGATGTGGAATAAAAATATACAGACGTTTATTGGACTAGAGGCATCGTTTGATGAAGCTGAGTGTGTAATCTTTGGAGCCCCAATGGATAGTACCACCTCATATCGACCGGGAACTCGTTTTGCTTCATCTTCAATGCGCCAAGAGTCATTTGGTCTAGAGACATACAGTCCCTATCAGGATAAAGATTTAGAAGATATTAAAGTTTTTGATGGTGGTGATCTTGAATTACCATTTGGAAATCCCCGCAAAGCATTAGATATAATCAAAGTAACAACAAAAACAATTATTAAAGCAAATAAATTACCATGTATGATTGGTGGCGAACATCTTGTTACGTTAGGAGCTTTTGAGGCAGTATTTGAGAAATATCCAGAGATACGTGTTATTCATTTCGATGCTCATACCGATCTACGTGATGAGTATTTAGGTGAAAAACTTTCCCATGCTTCTGTGATTAGACGAATATATGATTTAGTTGGTGATAATAAAATATATCAATTTGGAATTCGTAGTGGTGAACGAGAAGAGTTTTGCTTTGCTAGAGAACATACTAATTTAAATAAATTTAATTTTACAGGACTATCAAAAGCAATTGAGGCATGCCGCGGGTATCCGGTGTATTTTACAATTGATCTAGATGTCTTGGATCCCAGTGTATTTCCAGGAACAGGAACGCCCGAAGCAGGAGGCGTGACTTTTATGGAACTATTAGAGGCGATGATTCTTGTAAGTGAGCTAAATGTAGTAGCTATGGATATTAATGAATTATCACCTGTTTATGATCAAAGTGGAGGATCAACGGCAGTCGCTTGCAAAGTATTAAGGGAATTATTATTAGCAATGAATAAAGGAGAAAATAAATGAAAAGAACGTTAATTATTGGTTGTGGTGGAGTTGCAACAGTAGCGATTCACAAATGTTGTCAAAACAGTGAGATATTTGAAGAAATTATGATTGCGTCAAGAACAAAAAGTAAATGTGATAAACTAAAAGCGCAGTTAGATGGGAAAACAAAAACAATTATTCATACAGCACAAGTTGATGCTGATAATGTTGAAGAGCTAGTTGCTTTAATGAAAGATTTCCAACCAGAGGTAGTTTTGAATCTTGCATTACCATACCAAGATTTAAAAATTATGGATGCTTGTTTGGAAGCTGGTTGTCATTATGTAGACACCGCTAACTATGAGCCGGAAGATACAGCAAAATTTGAGTATAGCTGGCAATGGGCATACCGTGAAAAATTTGAACAGGCGGGATTAACAGCGATTCTTGGATGTGGTTTTGATCCTGGGGTAACAGGTGTATTTAGTGCTTACGCTTTAAAGCATGAATTTGATGAAATTAATTATATTGATATTTTAGACTGTAATGGTGGGGATCATGGATATCCATTTGCAACAAATTTTAATCCAGAAATTAATATTCGCGAAGTATCTGCCAACGGAAGTTATTGGGAAGATGGACATTGGGTAGAGACAAAACCAATGGAAATTAAACGTGAATATGATTTTGCCCAAGTTGGTAAAAAAGATATGTATTTGTTGCATCACGAAGAACTGGAGTCATTGGGTTTAAATATTCCGGGAATCAAACGAATTAGATTCTTTATGACTTTTGGCGAAAGCTATTTAACACATCTAAAGTGCTTAGAAAATGTAGGAATGACATCGATTGAACCAATTGAATATGAAGGTAAACAGATTATTCCATTGCAATTTTTAAAAGCAGTTCTACCAGATCCTGCCAGCTTAGGACCACGAACAGTTGGCAAAACAAATATTGGATGCATTTATCAAGGGAAAAAAGACGGTCAAGAAAAAAAATATTATTTATATAATGTATGCGACCATCAAGAATGTTATAAGGAAGTTGGGTCTCAAGCCGTTAGTTATACTACAGGAGTTCCGGCAATGATTGGAACGATGCTGTTATTACAAGGTCAATGGAAGAGAGCCGGTGTTTATAATGTTGAAGAATTTGACCCAGACCCATTTATGGAAGCATTAAATAAATGGGGATTGCCATGGATTGAAGATCATAATCCGGTATTAGTAGATTAATGAAGACACCATATTATTTAATTGATGAACAATTATTAGAAAAAAATTTAAAAATACTTCATACGGTTAAAGAACGAACTGGTTGTAAAATTCTATTGGCTCAAAAATGTTTTTCAATGTTCAGTGTTTACCCTCTAATAGCTGAATATTTAGATGGGACAACTGCTAGTGGACTATATGAAGCTAAGCTTGGCTATGAAGAGATGCATAAAGAAAATCATGTTTTTAGTACCGCCTATCGTGATGATGAAATTGAAGAAATCATGAATATATGTGACCATGTAGTCTTTAATTCATTTAATCAGTGGCAAAAATATCAAAATCTAGCAAAACAAACAAGTACTTCATGTGGAATTAGAATCAATCCTGAATGTTCAACTCAAATAGGTCATGAAATCTATGATCCTTGCGCAAAGTTTTCACGAATGGGGGTAACATTAGAAAACTTTAAGGAAGAACTGCTTGAGGGAATAGAGGGACTGCATTTTCATACTCTATGTGAACAAAACAGCGATGATTTAATAACTACTATTAGGGCTGTTGAAGAAAAATTTGGTAAGTATTTAGGACAAATGAAATGGTTGAATTTTGGTGGTGGTCATCATATTACTCGTAAAGACTATGATCTTGAAAAATTAATAAAAATTATTAATGAAATAAAAGAAAAATATCAAGTACAAGTATATTTAGAGCCAGGTGAAGCTGTGGCTTTAAATGCTGGGTTTCTAGTTTCCAGTGTTCTAGATATTACCCACAATGGTATGGCTATCGCAATTATGGATACTTCAGCAGCTTGTCATATGCCAGATGTATTAGAGATGCCGTATCGACCAGAAATTGTCGATAGTGCACTACCAAATGTTAAAACATACACATATCGCTTAGGAGGACCAACTTGTTTAGCTGGAGATATTATTGGTGATTATTCATTTGACCAGCCTTTACAGGTAGGACAACAGTTATGGTTTAAAGATATGGCAATTTATTCAATGGTAAAAAATAATACTTTTAATGGGATGAACTTACCTAGTATTGTTTTAAAACAAAAAGAAAAACTTAAAATAATCAAAGAATTCAATTATTGTGATTTTAAAAATCGGTTGTCATAAAAAATTAGGCTGTTAGCCTAATTTTTATCTTTAATAAGATCATCAAATAAATATTCTAACATATTTAAGACACCCTCATGTCGATTATTTTTGAAAGTAAGATAGGTAGCTTTTTTCTTTAATGAGGAAAGACCATTTTTCATAATAATCCCAATACCGGCATTGTTTAATAATTCTTCATCATTACCACTATCTCCAAAAGCTAAGACATTTTCTAAATTTAAATTATTTAACTGACATAAATATTTTACAGCATAACATTTATTGACTTCTGCTTTAACAACTTCAACACAGTAACGGTTGGTGTAATAATATTGATATAGTCCAGGAAATTTTGTTTGTGCAGCAGCTTCAAAAAGCTTTAATTTTCTAGGTGAAGAAAGTAAACAAATTTTTCCAAGTTTATTCCAAGGTACTACAGCAGTATTTTTATAAAAAGTGAGGTCGGGATAACGTTTAGTAAATATTCGAATCAAGGGGATTAAAAAGTATAGCCAATTATTTAAAATCATTTGATATTTATGATCAAAATTAGCACGTATATTTAACCGGTAATAAAGGGATAATTGAAGTAGTTCGTTAATTTCTATTTGTTCTAAAAAAGAAAAAAATCTACACTTATTGTGAGTAAGATCATAAATCTCTATTCCATTACAGCAAATCACATAGCCATGATATTTTTCCAGCTGTAATTGTTCAATGTATGGCTTTAATTCATAAAAGAAGCGACCTGTTGCAAGAACAAGAGTATAACCATTTTCTTGTAATTTAATTAAATAAGTGATTGTAGCTGATGATATTTCTTTTTTATGGTTAAACAGTGTGCCATCAAGATCACAAACAATCATTTTTATTTTATTTAACTGCTTTTTTGTTATTTTCATTATTCTCGATCCCTTTGTTATTTAATGATTCCATTTTAGCTAATATTTCTTAAATCATCAAGATAAGGATTATAAATATTATGTTAAGACAAAAACAGCGCTTTATTTTTGTATAATTGAGCGTATAATAGAGAAATAAGTTTGAAATTATATAAGAATATGGTAAACTAAACAAAGTCTATATAAAAGTTATGCTAGTCTAACAATTGAGATAGGAGTGATTTAATGGAAATATTATTAGAACCAATTCAAGAATCCCTGATGACAGTACCAGTATTATTTTTGGCCTGCTTATTAGTAGAATACATATCTAATCGTGATGTTGTCAATAAGGTAATGGAGTTTGGAAAAGTCGGTCCTTTTATCGGAGCGATTTTAGGAAGTATCCCTCAGTGTGGTTTTTCAGTTATTGCGGCCCGATTATATTCGATGCGTTACTTGACAATGGGAACTTTATTATCAATCTTTATTGCCACAAGTGATGAAGCTTTGGCTATTTTAGTAGTACATCCTGATTTATGGGAAATGTTAGTTGTTTTAATTGTTTTAAAAATTGTTTTAGGTACAGTTACCGGTTATGTAGTAGATCGTTTGAATCATCGAAGTCATGATGATTATGAATATTTACAAGTAGAGCCTTGTGATTGTGGTTGTCAAAATGGTATTTGGTTACCGGCTTTACGACATACACTCAATATTTTTATCTTTATTTTATTAACAAATATCGTCTTTACATTAATTATTGCGGGGATTGGTGAAGAAACAGTAACCAACCTTTTAAAAACAAATTGGATCTTCCAGCCAATCATTGCGGGAGTTATTGGTTTTATCCCTAATTGTGCTGGTTCAGTTATACTGACACAATTATATGTGTCCGGTGGTTTAAGTTTTGGTGCATTACTGACAGGTTTAACGACAAGTGCCGGTGTAGGAACATTAGCTTTAATAAAATATAATGAGAATAAAAAAGACACATTTAAAATATTATTTATTTCGTATGTTATTGCTTTAGTGGTTGGTTATATAGCCTCATTAGTAATGCTATAGATTAAGAGGTTCTTAATTAGTAAGAACCCTTTTTGGTTACAAAATAAATTATTTATAGTTGAAAAAGAATCTATTTAAAAGATAGTGGCTATAGTATGTTATTAAATAATACTATAACCTTTTATTATACTATCATGGATTTAGAAAGATTCGTTACCACTTATTAATTTGTAAGAAATTTTATGACTAAAGAATTGTTATCCTGGTTTAATTTTATAATAAATGAGTACAATAAATTAATAGAGCATATCAAATGACAATTTTAGTAATAAATACTATTATGGTTTTGTAAGGAGGAACTAACAATGAGACAAGATGATGATTTGAAAAAGGTTGTATTAGTAGGGACTGGTTTTGTAGGAATGTCAATGGCATATTCTATTTTAAATACTGGTGGTATTGATGAACTTGTATTAATAGATGTGGATCAAGAAAAAGCAATTGGAGAGGCAATGGATATTAGCCACGGTCTACCATATAGTAAAAGTAGTTTAAAGGTTAAAGCTGGTGGTTATGATGAATGTAAAGATGCTGATATTGTTGTAATTACTGCTGGAGCTGCTCAAAAACCAAATCAAACAAGATTGGAATTAGCTAGTGTTAATGCAAAAATTATGAAATCTATTACTGAGCAAATTATGGCTAGTGGATTTGATGGAATTATTATCGTTGCAAGTAATCCTGTTGATTTGATGAGTTATGTAGTCCAAAAAGTATCAGGATTACCAACAAGCCGTGTAATTGGTAGTGGGACTATTTTAGATACAGCTAGATTACGTTATTTATTAAGTGAATATTTGAACATTTCCTCAACAAATATTCATGCGTATATATTAGGTGAACATGGTGATTCTTCATTTGTACCATGGATGAATACTTATATTGGCTGCAAGAGTATGATGGAATATATTGTGGAAATGAATATCGATATGAACGAGATGCATAAAATTTATAAAGAAGTACAACAAGCTGCATATGAGATAATTAAACGTAAAAATGCAACTTATTATGGTATAGGTCTATCTTTAAATCGTTTAATTACAGCAATTTTAAGTGATGAAAATGCCGTATTAACAGTTTCTGCATATCAACAAGGTGAATATAAGCAAGAAGGGCTATATATCGGGGTACCTGCAATCATTAATCGTCAAGGGATTAGTAAGATCATGACACTGCATTTAAATAATGTAGATCAACATAAATTTGATCGTAGCTGTGAAACTTTAAAAGAGATGATTGATGGTGAATTAGAGGCAATTATTAATAGCTAATCTATGATATAATGAGGAAGAGTGGGTGAAATAATGAAGAAATTACTCAGTATTTTCCTAATTATGTTATGTTTTAGTGGCTGTAAACAAAATAATGATTCTGAATTAATCAAAACTGAAGCAGTTGAAGCTCAACAAACGGCATTTGTTGAAAAAGAAGGCGAAGTACTTGTTCCGGAATCTTTGCGAACAGTTCAATTACCAATCGTTGGTGATAGTCGTGTAATTGTGATTGACGCAGGACATCAACGACGTGGCGATAGCAACAAAGAGCCAATTGGACCTGGAGCTAGTCAAACAAAAGCTAAAGTAACAACAGGAGCAACGGGAATAAGTACAGGTAATTTAGAATCAGCAATTAATCTTGAAGTTGCATTAAAGTTACAAAAAAAATTAGAAGATTCGGGTTATCAAGTAATTATGGTTCGGACAAGTCAAGATGTGAATATTTCTAATCAACAGCGTGCGGAGATTGCTAATAAAAATAATGCTGGAGCATTTATTCGACTGCACTGTAATAGTGATGACAGTAGTAGTATTCATGGAACTTTAACTATGGCACCATCGGAATCTAATCCATATTGTAGTCAAATTGCTACAGCTTCTCAACGATTGTCAAAAACGGTTGTAAATAGTATTTGTAATCAAACAGGCAGCAAAAATCGTGGCGTTATTATTACTGATGTGATGAGTGGAATAAACTGGTGTCAAGTACCTGTAACAATAGTAGAAATGGGATTTATGTCTAATCCAGATGAGGATAGGTTATTAGGAGACAGTACTTATCAAGATAAAATTGTTACGGGAATTGTTTTAGGAATAAATGAATATTTTAAAAACTAGAGTTGAAAGTATTAGGAAAGTTCCGAAACTTTCAGCTTTTTTGTATAATATTTTTTTAATATAGTAATAAAATATAGTTTAAAATAGAACTAATTGGAGAATGTATGATAAAGTTATTAAGAATTCTAAAGGATGTAAAAAACTTATGATTATTTATATCAAAATGTAATTAAACAGTATCAAATCATTTGCAGTGAACTAGATATTTTGCTTTTCCTATACAATAATTCCGTGCTTGATAGTGCTAATAATATTGTTGAGCAGCAGGGGATGATTAAAATTTGTCACATAATATTTTATAATGTTTTTTAAGTTTTACTAAAAGTTATTAATTTTTTATGCTAAAATGTAGTAATGTGAGGTGTAGACATGGAAGACTTTATTCGCCCAAATCATAATCCGGAGCCAAAGTTGAAGCCAAAGAAAACAAAACATATTAGAGAAACCCTATTCATTGTTTGTATGATTGTTTGTTTGGCAGTTGGTTTTGTATCTGGTTATGTAGCAAAAAAAACAGTTCCGACTAACAGTACTAGCAAAAATGCAGAATCAATTATTGATGAAGCTTATGAAATATTAGATGAAGCTTGGTTAAATCCTAATGATAAGGATGTTGACATCAAAGGGAATACTATTACCGCCTTAGTAGAATCGCTGGGGGATATGCATTCTTCATATTTTACATATGAAGAATCTAAGACATATAACCAAAGCGTTGATGGGAACTATGAAGGTATTGGTGTAGCACAGCGAACTGTTAGTGAAGGTACAATGGTAATGCAGGTGTATAAAAATTCGCCAGCAGAAAAAAGTGGTTTACAAGTTGGAGATATTATTACAGGCGTTGACGGGAATAGTGTTGCTGGTAAGAGTGCTGATGAAATTTCTGATTTAATTCGTGGTGAAGCGAATACTAAAGTTAAGTTGACAATTATACGTAATACTGAACAACAAGAAGTTGAAGTAGAGCGAGCCAATGTAGATAGTGCGGTAACTAGTGAAATAAGAGATAATGATGGTAAAAAATTTGGTTATGTAAAAATTAATACTTTTGGAAGTACTACAGCTGATGATATTGAAGCAGCTTTACAGACTTTTACTGCTGAAAAAATTGATACTTTGGTCTTAGATCTGCGAGATAATGGCGGAGGATATCTTACAGCTGCCACTGATGTATTAAGTTTATTTATGAAAGAAGATAAACTGCTTTTTCAAATGGAAACTAAAAACGGTGCAATCGAGAAATACAAGGCTAAAGATTGTCAAAAATATAATTTTATAAATGGATATATTCTTGTAAATGGAAATACTGCATCAGCATCAGAAGTTGTTGCAGGAGCATTACAAGAAAAAATGAATTATAAATTAGTTGGGGATCAAACTTATGGTAAGGGAACGGCGCAGACGCAAAAACAGCTCAGTGATGGATCAGTCTTAAAATATACTTATGCAAAATGGTTATTACCAAGTGGTACATGGATAAATGGAAAAGGATTGACACCTGATTATTCTGTAAGTAATACGGATACAAGTGGTATTTATACCAAAGCACTGGAAACTGATATGGGATATGATAGTGTTGGTACAGCAATTGCCTCAATGCAAAAAATGTTAAGTATTTTAGGTTATGACTGTGGACGTAATGATGGATATTTTTCACAACAGTCAGTGGAAGCCTTAAAACAATTTGAACAAGCTAATAATTTAACTGTTGATGGTATTTATACTAATAGTGATCGGCAGAAATTAGAGGCTGCGGTAATCATGTATGCTAATAGTGAAAATAATGATTATCAGTATAAAAAATTAATGGAATTGATAAAATAACTATGCCTGGCATAGTTATTTTCATCATGGGCATAATTCTTTTAACTTCGCTGTTTTCTTGGTATAATAGAAAGGACTTATAGGAGGTGTTACAATGCAAAAATTTAAGCTTGTTTCTCCGTTTTCTCCAATGGGAGATCAAGAGGAAGCAATTAAACAATTAGTTGCAGGAATTAAAGAAGGAAAAAAAGAACAGGTCTTACTGGGAGGGACCGGTACTGGGAAAACCTTCACTGTTTCTAATGTTATTGCTGCTGTGAATAAACCGACACTTGTCTTGGCTCACAATAAAACATTGGCAGGACAATTATATTCGGAATTAAAAGAATTTTTTCCTGAAAATAGAGTTGAATATTTTATTTCAAACTTCGATTTCTATCAACCGGAAGCTTATATTCCTGGGCGAGATTTATATATTGATAAAAATGCTAAAACGAACTATGAAATTGAGATGCTGCGCAGTGCGGCAATGAATTCGTTAATAGAACGGGAAGATGTCATTGTTGTTGCTTCAGTTGCTTCAATTTATGGATTAGGAAATCCTGAACAGTACAAAGAAATGATCTTTTCACTGCGGGTCGATCAAGACATTGATCGTAAAGAGTTACTAACATATTTAGTTGATCGGCAATATCAACGCAATGATATTGAACAGACTAAAGGAACATTTAGAGTTCGTGGGGATGTCATTGAAATAGTTCCAGGACATACTGAAAGCTGGTTAATTAGAATTGAATTATTTGGTGATACAGTTGAAAGAATCAGTGAAGTGGATCCTCTGACTGGGCATGTCTTGGGCGTATACAATACATATACGATCTATCCAGCTTATGGATATGTAACGAAAAAAGAACAAATTTTAAAGGCTTGTGATACGATTACGGCAGAATTAGAGAATCGTTTAGAAACATTCAAAGCAGAAACTAAATTACTAGAACATGAACGTTTGGAACAACGAACGCGCCATGATGTTGAGATGCTGCGGGAAGTGGGGATGTGTCCTGGAATTGAAAACTATTCACGGCATATTGATGGTCGTGATGAAGGACAACGCCCTTATACGTTGATTGATTATTTTCCTAAAGATTTTTTAATGATCGTCGATGAAAGTCACGTTATGTTGCCTCAGGTTCGAGGAATGTATAATGGGGATCGTTCACGTAAAGAGACATTAGTTGAATATGGTTTTAGATTACCAAGCGCGCTTGATAACCGCCCATTACGCTTCGAAGAGTTTGAAAAAATTATAAATCAAGTCATTTATGTATCAGCAACACCTGGGGATTATGAGTTAGAACATGTTGAAAATAAAGTAGTTGAACAAATTATTAGGCCAACTGGACTACTTGATCCGGTTATTGAAGTACGACCAACAAAGGATCAAATTGATGATATTATCAGTGAAATCAAAATTCGTCAAGATCGTAATGAGAGAGTTCTAATAACAACATTGACTAAACGAATGGCTGAGGATTTAAGTGCTTATTTGAAAGAACTTGGAATCAAGGTAGCTTATCTACATAGTGACACAAAGACTTTGGAACGAACCGAGATACTAAGGGATCTACGACTTGGCAAGTATGATGTTTTAGTCGGAATTAATTTATTACGAGAAGGTTTAGATTTACCAGAAGTAAGTTTAGTATGTATTCTTGATGCTGATAAAGAAGGGTTCTTAAGAAGTAACCGTTCATTGATTCAAACGATTGGTCGGGCTGCCCGTAACAGTAATGGTGAAGTAATCATGTATGGTGATAAGATTACTGATTCAATGGCTTATGCGATTGAAGAAACTAATCGTCGTCGTAAGATCCAAGATGCTTATAATAAAGAACATAATATTACCCCAACAACTATTCATAAGGAAATTCGTGATGCAATTCGTGGTCAAGAGGTCATCGATGATGCTGCAAGTCTAGTTAAAAAAGGTAAGAAAGCAAGCAAGAAAGATAAACAAGTTATGATTCAAGAATTAGAAAAACAAATGAAAGATGCAGCGAAGGTACTTGACTTTGAACGTGCGATGGAACTTCGCGATATCATCATGGAGCTTCAAGGTGAAAAATAGGTATACTTTCAGTCCACTTGCTAAAAAGATCTTTAAGGATATAGACGAGCACCATGGTAGAGCTTTTCTAGTTGGAGGAATCGTTCGGGATATGTTGATCTACAATAGGGTTGATTATCATGATGTAGATGTTGAGGTATATGGGCTTAGTGTCGATGAATTGGAAGAATTATTAGCTAATTATGGCAATGTCAATAGTATTGGTAAATCATTCGGAATTTTAAAATTAGATGTTTTACCAAATTTTGATTTTGCTTTGCCGAGAACGGAAATAAAGACAGGTGAGAGTCATCAGGATTTTGATGTTACAGTAAATCAAAATTTAGATTTAAAAGTTGCGGCATCACGACGTGATCTAACAATCAATGCGTTGATGTATGAAATAAAGACAGGAAAAATCTATGATTTTTTTCATGGTCAAGAAGATATTGAAAAAAGAACATTACGAATGGTTAGTGAAACAACTTTTATTGAAGATCCGTTAAGAGTCTTGAGAACAGCACAATTTGCTTCACGTCTTGATTTCTGTATTGAGACGGCGACTAAATTAATGTGTAAAAAAATGGTTCAAAATAAAAGTTTGGATAAACTAAGTAAAGAGCGGGTATTTCAAGAATATAGTAAGCTCCTCTTAAGCCAGCAGCCTTCAATTGGGTTAACTTTTTTAAAGGAGATCAAGGCTTTGTGGCCATGTTTAGATGTATTATCGAAAACTATGCAACGGCTTGATTACCACCCTGAAGGAGATGTATGGCGGCATACTTTATTAGTAACTGATTTAGCGGCTTTATGCTGCCATAAAACAAGTAATCCATTAGGTTTTATGTGGAGTGCTTTATTACATGATATTGGTAAAGCTACAGTAACAACTAAAGACGGTCATGCTCCGGGTCATAATGAAGCGGGGGTAAAGATTTTTAATCAAGAAGTAAAAGCATTTATCCCAGATAAACAGTTACAAAAATATATTAAAACAATGATTTTCTATCATATGCATTTAATGAATATGGTCAGAAATGAAGCAAAGGATTATAGCTATTTTAAAATTCTTAAAGGAATTGATGGAATAGTTACGATTGAAGACTTAATTTTAATCACAAAATGTGATAAACTTGGTAGATACAAAGATGAACATGAAAATATTAATCGCTTTGATTATGTTATGAAAGAAAAGATGGCACGGCTATCAACCAAAGCTCAGTTGCCATTAGTTGACGGATATGATTTAAAGGCGTTAGGGATTGAACCGTCATCCAAGTATAGCGAGCTATTAGATTGGGCTTATGATCTTCAATTACGGGGGCACAGTAAAGCAGCAATCTTAAAGATGGTAGAAGGTAGGTAAAATATGGAACATGATAAACTAGTCATTAAAGGGGCTAGAGAGAATAACTTAAAAAATATTGATATCGAGATTCCAAAAAATAAATTAGTTATTATGACGGGATTATCTGGTTCAGGAAAAACATCGCTGGCATTTGATACAATCTATGCCGAAGGACAGCGGCGTTATGTGGAATCGTTAAGTGCTTATGCACGCCAGTTCTTAGGAAACATGGAAAAACCGGATGTTGATAGTATTGAAGGTTTGTCACCGGCAATTGCAATTGATCAAAAAACAACATCAAATAATCCGCGTTCAACGGTAGGGACGGTTACTGAAATTTTTGACTATTTAAGATTACTTTATGCGCGTATTGGTAAGGCATACTGTCCAGAGCATGGAATCGTGATTGAATCGCAGACAATCAAACAAATGGCTGATACAATTGATAAATATCCAGATGGTAGTAAATTACAAGTATTAGCACGAGTAGTAAAGAATCAAAAAGGTACTTTTAAGGATTTATTTGAGGATTTATTGAAAGATGGTTATATTCGAGTTCAAGTTGATGGTGAAGTTAAACTATTAGATGAAGGAATTGAACTTGATAAAAATAAGAAACATAACATTGATGTCGTAATTGACCGAATTATCAAAAAAGAAGGTTATCGTAGTCGTTTGATTGATTCACTTGAAGTAGGTTTAAAACTAACAGGTGGAGAAGTAGTTGTAGCTAATTTAAGTGATGGCAGTGAAGCTTTATTTTCTGAGCATTTAGCTTGTCCAGAGTGTGGTTTTAGTGTTCCTAAACTAGAACCAAGATTATTCTCATTTAATAATCCACTAGGAGCTTGTCCTGATTGTCGCGGTTTGGGAATAAAAAATGAAGTTGATGATGATTTATTGATTCCTAATTGGGATTTGAGCATAAATCAAGGTGGAATTAGATATTTTAAAACTTCAGTAGGAACTGACCGAATTGAATGGCAGCGCTTTTTGATCCTATGTAAAACATATAAGATTGATTTAGATAAACCATTGAAAGACTTTACTAAAAAAGAATTAAGAATTATCTTAGAAGGCTCAGATAAACCAATTTCTTATGAGATTGTTTCTAGTAGTGGTAATGTTTCTAAAACTAATCGTCCTATTGAAGGTGTTAAAACATTGATTAAACGTCGTTTTGAAGAAACGACTTCTTCTTGGTCAAAAGAATGGTATGCTTCATTTATGGCTGAACATACGTGTCCAACTTGTGGAGGACGCAGATTAAATGATCAGGTTTTAAGCGTACGAGTAGGTGGCTTAAATATCAGTGAATTTACCGATATGTCAATTGAAAAAGCTTTAAAATTCGTTGATGAATTAAAATTAAATGAATATGAAGCGAAGATTGCTAATCTTGTTTTAAAAGAAATTAAAGACCGTTTAGGTTTCTTAAATGATGTTGGATTAGGATATTTAACATTATCTCGTAAAGCGGGTGGATTATCTGGTGGAGAAGCACAAAGAATTCGTTTAGCGACACAAATTGGTTCAAGATTAACTGGGGTTTTATATGTTCTAGATGAACCCTCTATTGGACTCCATCAGCGGGATAATGATAAGTTAATTGCCACTTTACAAAATATTCGTGATTTAGGTAATAGTGTTCTAGTTGTTGAACATGATGAAGACACGATGCGAGCAAGTGATTTTATTGTTGATATTGGACCGGGTGCAGGAGTGCATGGTGGTGAAGTAATTGTAGCTGGAACGCCACAAGAAGTAATGGATTGTAAAAAGTCAATTACGGGGCAGTATTTATCAGGTCGTTTAAAGATTGATGTGCCTAAAAAACGCCGTAAAGGAAATGGTAATTTTATTCAAGTAAAAGGTGCTGCTGCAAATAACTTAAAGAATATCAATGTTAAGTTTCCATTAGGGTGTATGTCTGTGGTTACAGGGGTTTCTGGTAGTGGTAAAAGTACTCTTGTAAATGAAATCATGGGTAAAGCAATGATGGCAAGAATTTATCGCTCGAAAGAAAAGCCCGGTAAACATAAGGATATTTTAGGATTAGAAAATATTGATAAAGTTATTGAGGTGAGCCAAGATCCAATTGGGAGAACACCACGTTCCAATCCGGTAACTTATACAGGAGTGTTTGATGATATCCGTGATTTATTTGCCCAAACAAATGAGGCTAAAATGCGTGGCTACGATAAAGGACGTTTTAGTTTCAATGTTAAAGGTGGACGGTGTGAAGCTTGTCAAGGTGATGGGTTAAAACGTATTTCAATGCACTTTTTACCAGATGTTTATGTTCCTTGTGAACAATGTGGCGGTAAACGCTATAATGAAGAAACATTGCAAGTTACTTATAAAGATAAGAATATTTATGATGTTTTAGAGATGACTATTGAAGATGCAGTGGAGTTCTTTGGAAACTTGCCAAAGATCAAAACTAAATTACAGACTTTAAATGATGTTGGACTAGGCTATATTAAGCTTGGTCAAAGTGCAACAACTTTATCTGGTGGGGAAGCTCAGCGGGTTAAGCTAGCAAGTGAATTACAAAAAAAAGCAACTGGGAAAACAGTTTATATTTTAGATGAACCAACAACTGGTCTACATAGCAATGATGTTGCTAAATTAATAGAGGTATTACAAAGAATTGTTGATCAAGGGGATACAGTCATTATAATTGAACATAATCTTGACGTTATTAAGGTAGCTGATTATATTGTTGATTTAGGTCCTGAAGGTGGCGATGGTGGTGGTACGATCGTTGTAGCTGGAACACCAGAAAAAGTCGCTAAATGTGAAGCAAGTTATACTGGAAGTTTTTTAAAGAAGATGTTATAGGGAGGAAACAATGATGCCAAAGTCAATTACAGTAGGTGAATTATTAAACAATGAGCATTATGTTCAGGTAACTGGAGATGAGAAATCTTTAGAGCGGCCAATTTATGTGGCTGAGATCAATCGACCTGGATTTGAATTAGCAGGATTTTTTAAACACAGCGATTTTCGACGAATTATAATTTTTGGAGATAAAGAGTCTGCATTTATTAATGAGATGTCGGAAGAAAGACAACGTGAAATATTCCCTTTCTTAATTAACGATGAAGTACCATGTATCATTGTTGCTAAAGGAAATGAATGTCCAGCAATCTTAATTGAGATTGCTCGAAAAAAAGATTTTCCAATTTTTATTACCGAATCAGCAACAGGACGTGTTTCAATTGAATTAACAAATATTCTTGACGAAGCACTGGCACCGGAAACACTGATTCATGGAGTCTTTTTGAATATTTACGGTAAAGGTGTTATTATCAAAGGTGATAGTGGTATCGGTAAATCTGAGATTGCTCTAGAATTAGTAAAAAGAGGACATTTATTAGTTGCCGATGATGCTGTTGAATTATATCATTTAGGACAAAGTATTGTGGGGAAAGCCCCAGAAGTATTAACTAATTTATTAGAAATTCGTGGAATTGGTGTTATTGATGTATCAAAGATGTTTGGAATTAGCTCAATTCTCGATAAAGATAAAGTTGATTTAATTATTCAATTAGATCGTTGGGTACCATCTCGTGAATATACACGAGTAGGGGTTGAAGAAAATGATTCAACTGAAGAAATCTTAGGTGTTAAGATTCCTAAAATTGTTGTACCTGTATCAAGTGGACGTAGTATGTCAGTAATTATCGAAGCTGCCGTAATGAATATGCGTTTACGTGAATACGGTGTTGATTCTAGCAAAGAATTCGTTGATCGTATTTTGAAGAATATCGATAAGAATAAGGGGTAAGTTATGACTTTTTTTCCAGATGGTAAGACATTCGTTCAAATCGGTTCTTTTTCCATTGCTTGGTATGCAATTTGTATTATTACCGGAGCTTTTATTGCATATAAACTAGGACAATATAATTTCAAAAAAATCGGTTATAATAAAGAGATTCTTTCAGACTATTTCTTTGGTTTAATGATTACTGGAGTTTTAGGAGCCCGATTATGGTATGTAATCTTTATGTGGAACGAATTATATGCTGAAAATCCACTTGAGATCATTATGTTTCGTCATGGTGGTTTAGCGATTCAAGGTGGGATTTTTGTTGGCTTGATTTTTAGCTGGTGGTATTTTAAGAAACATAAAATTGATTTCATGGTTGCAGCTGATGCAATTATGCCAGGTGTTTTAATTGCTCAGGCACTGGGACGGTGGGGAAACTTTTTCAACCAGGAAGCATATGGTGGAATGGTTAGTCTAGATTTCCTTAAATCATTGCATTTACCAAACTTTATTATTGAAGGAATGCATATCAATGGATATTACTATCATCCAACCTTTTTATATGAGTCTATTGCTAATATCGTAGGATTTTTATTAATCTATTTTGTGATTAGGAAGATCCAAACAAAACAAGGTGAACAATTCTTTAGTTATTTTATTTGGTATGGAATCTTTAGATTCTTTATTGAAGGACTTCGTACTGATAGCTTATATGTAATGGGTCTACGGACGGCACAATTAGTTTCCATTGTTTTTGTAATTGTTGGAATTGCAGGATATATATATTGTAAAAAATATGGTAAACCGGCGATAAAAGCGTAATCTAAATTAGGTAGTTAAAGTGAATAGCACTGAGCTGCCTTTTTTTTAATTTAATAAAGTGTGTCTATTTCTATTAGTTATAACATAGATATATTATGTTTTTATTACTATTTATAGAAACTGAATTGTTTCTCTAGTATAATATAGGGGAAATTAGTAATTTAAATAGATTTTATTATAGGTGGGAGGAAAACAAAATGAAATTAAAATATGATGTTGGAGATAAACCATTATGGGCTCAATTATTCGATATTCTTTTAGATAGAATTGTTTCAAAAGAATATAATGCTGGTGATAAAATGCCAACAGATCTAGAAATAATGCAGGAATTTGATGTTTCTCGAATGACTGTTCGTCAAGCTATGAATAAATTGATTAATGAAGGCTATATAGAGCGACGAAGAGGAAAAGGGACGATTGTTTTAGAAAAGGAAAACAAAGTAGAGACTATTCTAAAATCTTCATTTAATGGTGTGTTAGAAAAAAATGATATAAAGAATCGTCGGGTTTTAAATGTTGAAATGGTAAATGCTGGTCAAGAAATTGCAGATTTTTTTAATATTACAACTAAAGATAAAGTATTACGATTAGTTAGAGAAATCCGTATTAATAATATGGTTGTTTCAATTCACGAGACTTTTTTAAATCCTATTGTCCCTTTAGATGAACAGGGAGATTATAGTGGTTCTCTGTATGAAAAACTTATGGGTGCAGGGTATGGAATTAGTAATGTAAAGGAAAAAATAAGTGCTAGCTTAATGAATCAAAAACAGAAAGAACTATTTGAAATTAAAGGTGATGAAGCAATGATTAATAGGCAAAGGCGAGGATTTTGTCATGACTTTCCAGTTGAGTTTACTAATTCTATGTATCTTTCACAAGGATATGAATTAATTATTGATTTATGTGAGTAGGGATGTGTCATTTTGACACATTTTTTATTTTAGCTAAATATATTGACATAATAAATAAAGTATATTATCATAATGGTATAAAGTTATAACATTTGTTGAAGAGGAGGAAGAGAAATGGACAAGTTCAGCAAGTTTTTGGAAGAAAAGCTAATGCCAATTGGGCAGAAAATTAATAACATTAGATTTCTTCAGGTTATTAGAATGGCAATGATGCCGTTAATACCATTTATTATTGCCGGGTCATTTACATTAATTGTATTAAATTTCCCATTTATTGATAAGGTTTTACCAGCGGGCTTTTTAGAAATGCTGGGAAATGTTTTATCACCATTATCAGGGACAACTTTAAGTTTAGTGGCAATGTTTTTAGCATTTTTAATGGGGTATAACTATGCTAAAACAGAAGAACAAAAATGTGAGGAAGTATACGCGGGAATTACAACTTTAGTAGCTTTTTTGATTGTTTCACCATTATCAATAACAGTGGGTGAAGAAGTTATCGGAGGAGTTATTCCAACTACTTATATGGGTTCACAAGGAATGTTTGTGGCATTGATTTTATGTTACTTGGTGGCCAAAGTTTATTGCAAGATTTTAAGTAGTAAACTAAAAATAAGGTTACCGGATAGTGTACCACCAATGGTATCAAGTTCTTTTGAATCGTTAATTCCTGTAATTATTACATTAGTTTTAGTTTGCAGTATCAATTATTGTTTTACTTTAACATCATTTGGCAATATTCATGCTCTAGTCAATGAAATTATTCAAAAACCACTTTTATTAATTGGTACTGGATTACCAGCGTTATTGATTTCTCAAGGTCTTGCTCAGTTGCTTTGGTTTTTTGGATTACATGGAGATCAAATTGTTGGTTCCGTAATGGATCCAATTCTTCAAACAGCAGGAATGGAAAATTTGAGCGCTTATACTGCTGGTGATGCTGTTCCATATATAATTACTGATCAATTTAGAGCATTATTTGTTATGATTGCTTTTATGTCATTAGTTATTGCAATCTTAATCGTATCAAAAAGCAACCGATTAAAAGGAGTTGGAAAGGTAGCAGTTTTACCAGCAACTTTTTGTATTTCAGAACCCGTAGTATTTGGAGCACCGGTGGTCATGAATGCAATGCTATTTATTCCATGGGTTTTATCAAGACCAGTGTTTGGTCTGATAACCTGGCTATTTATGAAATTTGGATTATGTCCATATCCAACGGGAGTAGCAATACCATGGACAACACCACCAGTTTTATCAGGATTTTTAGCAACTAACTCGATCATGGGAGCAGTTGTACAAATAATTTGTCTAGCAATAGGAGTTTTGATGTTCATTCCATTTGTTAAAATGATTGACAAAACGTATCATCAAGAAGAAATTAAAACGAAGGAGCAATAAAATGAAAAAGTTATATAGATTACCAGAAGGATTTAAATTTGGAAGTTCTGCTTCCGCTTGGCAAACAGAGGGATGGACAGGGAAAAAAGAACATCAACGTAATTTTGTCGATATGATGTATTTAGCTGAACCAGAAAGATGGTTTAATGGAGTTGGAACAATCAAGTCTACAGACTTTTATAATCGTTATGAAGAAGATATTAAATTAATGAAAGAATTAGGAATTCAAGTATATCGGACTTCAATAGATTGGTCACGCTTTATTACAGATTATGAAACTAATGAAGTTGATCAAGATGCATTAAGATTTTATGAAAAGGTAATTGATTGTTTAATTGAAAATGGAATTGAGCCAATGCTTTGTTTAGAACACTGGGAAATTCCTGAGTATGTTATTAATAAGTATGGGACATGGGATAATCGTAAGGTTATGGAATTGTTTGTAGGTTATAGTAAAAAAGTAATGGCGGCTTTTCATGATAAGATTAAATATTGGTGGACTATTAATGAACCTGCGGTAGTTCCTAACGAAGCATATTTATTTGGAAATATTTGGCCTTATGAAGAGAATACTAAAAAATCAGTACAAATGAATTATCATCGTGTTCTTGCAACTTCTTTATTAGTCGAGCACCATGCAAAAATGGGTTATCAGGGAAAAGTAGGAATAATCTTAAATCCGTCACCATCTTATCCAAAAAGTATGAATAATCCTAAAGATATTGAAGCAGCAAAAATTTGTGATATGTTTAATTATAAACAATATACTGACCCTTTGATAAATGGAAAGTTTGATGAAGCATATTTTGAATTATTAAAAAAACATGAGTGTATGTTTGAATATGTTAAAGGTGATTTTGAAAAGATTGATGATAATAAAATAGAAGTTGTTGGAATCAACTATTATCAGCCGTTACGGGTTCGACAAAGAGAAACGGCATGGAATCCAGATAAACCATTTATTCCAACTGCATATTATGAAACATATAGTCCACGAGGAATTAAAATGAATTTTTCAAGAGGATGGGAAATTTATCCTAAAGGAATTTATGATATGCTGAAGATCATTCAAAATGATTATCGAAATATTGAATGTTGGATTACTGAAAATGGTATGGGAGTAATGGATGAAGATAAGTTTAAGGATGCTAGCGGGCAAATTCAGGACAGCTATCGAATTGAATTTTTAAGTGACCATATGGCTTGGATGTTAAAAGCAATTGACGAAGGTTGTGATTGTCGGGGCTTTTTGAATTGGACGTTTACAGATAATCTTTCACCTGTTAATGCATTTAGAAATCGTTATGGGTTTGTGGAAATTGATATGGAAAATAATCGGAATCGGAGAATTAAAAAATCAGGCGATTGGGTAAAAGAATTAATGAGAACACGATGTTTTGAAGCTGAAGATACAGAACCTGAGTATAAATAAGATTGAGTAGGAGGCAAAAAGCAAATGAGTAATTATGATAATAGCCCCTATATCAAAATAAATGGCTATGACAACGATGCATATTCTGGATATGCGCAGATTGATAAGAAAATTAAAGAATCTTTAGGAAATAAAAAGATAGTTGTTGTAGATTGTTATTTGGGAATTAATGATCGTGAATTATTAAATGTATTGATAAAAAAATTGACTCCAGCACACGTAATTTTAAGTGAAGATATCTTTTATGATGGTAAAAAATTGACAGAAATGATGCAGGTGAATCTAACTGAAGATCGTGTCAGGGGAGTAATGTATTATGGAACTATTAGAGATTATGTTGATGAAGCTAAGCTGGCTAAGATACAAAAGTTTGTTAAAAATAAAGAAGGAATAGTTCTTGTATACGGTTTTGGGGCAAGTCTAATTACTAAAGGTGATTTATTAATATATGCAGACCTAACACGATGGGAAATTCAATTAAGATATCGGGCTGGATTACCTAATTTTAAACAAAGTAATTATTATGAAGATCCTCTAATAAAAAATAAGCGTGGTTATTTTATTGAGTGGCGAATTGCCGATAAGCATAAACGAGAGATTTTTGAAGATATTGATTTATATCTAGACACTAATTGCAGTAATAAACCTAAAATGATTACTGGTATTGCGTTTCGAAATGCATTAAAAAGTGTTTGCAATCAACCATTTCGTCTAGTACCATATTTTGATCCAGGGGTTTGGGGAGGACAATGGATGAAAGAGGTTTGTAATTTAGATAAAAGTAAATCTAATTATGCTTGGAGTTTTGATGGGGTTCCAGAAGAGAATAGTATTAATTTGAAGTTTGGCGATATTGTTATTGCAACCCCAGCTTTAAATGTTGTTATGTATCAAGCTATAGAGCTTTTAGGAGCAAAAAATTATGCTCGTTTTGGGGCAGAGTTTCCAATTAGATTTGATCTTCTTGATACAATGGGTGGAGGAAATTTAAGCTTACAAGTACACCCAACAACTGAATATATCAAGAGCCATTTTGGAATGCCTTATACGCAAGATGAAAGCTACTATATCCTTGATTGTGATGGAGGTGGAGTATATTTAGGTTTAAAAGAGAATATTAATTCAGACGAATTTATTAACGATTTAGAAAGAGCTAATGAGGGTAATCAAAGTTTTGATGCCGATAAGTATATTAATTTTTTTCCAGCAAAAAAGCATGATCATTTCTTAATTCCAGCAGGAACAATTCATTGTTCTTCGGCTAATTGTGTAGTCTTGGAAGTAAGTGCTACACCATATATTTTTACTTTTAAATTATGGGATTGGGATCGTGTAGGATTAGATGGTAAACCACGCCCGATTCATGTTGAAGATGGAAAGAAGGTAATTGATTATCAAAGAACAACTACTTGGGTAGAATCCAATTTGGTAAATAATTTTACAGAAATTGAAAAGAGTGATGAATATACAGAAGTTAAAACCGGATTACATGAATTAGAATTTATTGAAACACGAGTTATTACAACTAAACAAAAGATTTATCAACAAACTAATAAAAGTGTGGTAATGATGAATTTAGTTGCTGGGGAAAGTGCAGTAATTAAAAGTCCTAAAAATAAGTTTGAGCCATATACAGTGCATTATGCGGAAACTTTTATTGTACCAGCTCAAGTAGGTGAGTTTACTATTGAACCGTTTGATAAAAATGAAATAAAAGTATTAAAAGCATATGTTAGAAACTGATTTAATTAAAGAAATAGAATTCAAAATGATATGTTCCTTGTTTACTTAAGCGGAGCATATTAAAATAGAATTCTATTTTTTTAATTATTTCTCTTTAAATTGACAAAAAAAGTAGTAAATATCGTATAAATAAGTAATTATTCTTGTTGACAGATAGTCTTTATCATGATTATTATAAGTATCATGGTCTTAATTATAAAAAGAATTTTTGATCGAACGATTTAGTTATAATAAATTATGTTGGAATAACGGAGGGATTATGAAGACTAGAGTTTTTGGGATTTTACAAAGGATTGGTCGCAGTTTTATGCTGCCGATTGCAGTATTGCCAATTGCGGGTTTATTTCTGGGAATTGGTAGTTCATTGACTAATGAAACAACTATTTCTTCACTACATTTAGAGGGAGTTTTAGGAAACGGGACTTTTTTACATGACTTTTTAATAATCTTAACTAAAGTGGGGAGTGGCCTTTTTAACAATCTTCCACTTATTTTTGCTGCTGCAGTAGCGTTGGGAATGGCGAAAAAGGCGAAAGAAGTAGCCGTTTTATCTTCAATTATTGCCTTTTTTGTTATGCATACAACAATTAGCGGGATGCTTTCATTAAATGGAAGTATTTTAGATAATCAAATAATTAATCCTGATGTTTTAGATGGAACGATTACAGCGGTTTGTGGGATCATGTCATTGGAAATGGGGGTATTTGGTGGAATAATCGTCGGTCTTGGCGTTAGTTATATACATAATCGCTTTTATCAAATTGAATTACCAAGAGCGTTATCTTTTTTTGAAGGAGAACGGTTTATTCCGATAATTTCAACAATAACTTTTTTGTTTGTGGGAATCGTAATGTTTTATGTTTGGCCATTCTTTCAAAATGGTATATATGAATTAGGTAAACTTATCTCAACCTCAGGCTATTTTGGAACCTTTGTTTACGGTGTAATTAAACGGTTACTGGTTCCTTTTGGCTTACATCATGTATTTTATTTACCATTTTGGCAAACTGCAATTGGAGGTTCAATGGTCGTCAATGGGGCGGTAATTTATGGTGGTCAGAATATTTTCTTCGCACAGTTAGCTGATCCAAATATTGTGCATTTTAGTAGCGAGGCTACAAAATATTTTACTGGTGAATTTATTTTTATGATTTTTGGTTTACCGGGAGCAGCATTGGCAATGTATCAGACTGCTAAGCCGGAAAATAAAAAAGCGATTGGAAGTTTGTTGTTCTCAGCGGCTTTAACAAGCATCTTAACGGGAATAACGGAACCAATCGAATTTACTTTTTTGTTTGCTGCTCCACTGTTATTTGGGGTACAAGTTATCTTAGCAGGAAGTGCTTATATGGTTGCTCATATTTTTAATATTGCCGTGGGATTGACCTTTTCTGGAGGTTTATTTGACTTTATTGTTTTTGGTGTATTGCAAGGTAATAGTAAGACTAGCTGGGTATTGCTTATCCCTATTGGAATAATTTATTTCATGCTCTATTATTTTAGTTTTAAATATCTAATTAAAAAATTTGATTTGAAGACTCCAGGTAGAGAGATAGATAATATGAAGTTATCTATCTTTAAGAACCCTAAAGCAAGTCATCGAAAATTGTTAAATAAAGGAATTGAAATTGACAAACAGTCACAATTGATTGTTCGAGGGCTAGGTGGTCGTGATAATTTTACTGACTTAGATTGTTGTATTACCAGATTACGAGCAACAGTTAGTGATAATCAATTAGTAAATGAAGGTTTATTGAAACAATCAGGGGCAGCGGCAGTTGTTATGCAAGGAAATGGAGTTCAGATAATTTATGGTCCTAAAGCATCATCGATCAAATCAAAGCTGGACGAGTATTTAATAAATATTCCTGATGAATTAGATGATTATCAACTGGAAAAAGAGACTGATCATACTAATCTTGAATTAGGCAATATTGTTGATGGTGAGGTTTTGCCAATTGAACAGGCTCCAGATCAAATTTTTTCACATAAGCTGTTAGGTGATGGGGTTATGATCAAGCCATTTCACGGTTTGATCGTTGCCCCTTGTGATGGTGAGATAACAATGATCTATCCAACAAAACATGCAATTGGAATGAAATTAGATAACGGATATGAATTGTTGATTCATTTTGGAACTGATACAGTTAATTTAAATGGAACTGGTTTTGAAATATTAGTTAAATTAAATCAAAGAGTGCAAAAAGGTGATTTAATTTGGAATGCAGATTTAGAGTATATTAAAGAAAATGCTTTAGATGAAAGTATTTTGTTAATATTTACAAATCTATCAAATGATTTAAAGATTGAAAAAGAATATGGTAAAATAAAGAGCGGGAGTACAATTATGAAGATTTGCAACTAGGAGAGGGAAAATAAATATGTATAAGATCATTAAAGTATTAAATAATAATACTATTTTAGCTTGTAATGAGACTGAAGAAGTTATTATTATGTATAAAGGAATTGGATTTTCAAAGAAAGTGGATGATTATTTTGAAGTACCACGGAATGCTAAAAAATTTCTTATGCAAAAGGGATATAAAGCTAAAAGTGGTTCAAATGATATAATCAATTATATTGATCCAGTTTATTTAGAAATAGCATCAGAGATTATTAGACTGATAATAGAGAAATTTGGAAAAATTGATAATGATATCTTATTACCATTAGCGGATCATATCTATTTTGCAATAAAGCGAATGGATGAAAATATAATGCCTTTAAATCCATTTATCAATGATATTCGTTTGCTGTTTCCTGATGAATATGAGGTTGCATTAGAAGGACGGGAAGTAATTAATAAGTTTATATCACGAATGATCAATGATGATGAAGTTGGCTTTATTACACTACATATTCATTCAGCAATTTCTTCTAATCAAGTTGCTGAGTCAATGGAGGCAACACGAATTATTCATGAAAGTATTATTAAATTAGAAAATGATCTTAATATTGTTATTGATATTCAATCAGTTTCATATGCTCGATTAATGAATCATATTAAATTTTTAATTTTAAGATTAAATAAAAATGAAGAATTGCAGATGGATATAAGTGAATTTACTAAAGATAAGTTTCCTTTTGCATATGAACAGGCAAGTAACATGTGTGAAGCATTATCAAAGGTTTTAAAAAAGAAATTACCAGAGACAGAAGTAGGATATCTGGCATTACATTTGGAAAGAATATTGTCAAGTATTTAAAAATATATTATTTTGAAATAATAATTTTTAAATGATTTCTTGACAGAAAAGGCTTACAATGATAATATTGTTTCATAAATTGAATATTTTATAGTGTGTAACTGATAAAGCAGGCATTAACTATTTAAAAAAAGAACAAAGATGGTATTTTTGTATCTTTTAATAATAGTTTGCCTGTTTTTTTGCGTTATAAAGTATTTAAAAGAAAGGGAGGAATTTATAATGGTAGGAATTATTCTTGCTAGTCATGGTGAGTTTGCTAACGGGATTCTACAATCCGGGGCAATGATCTTTGGAGATCAAGTCGATGTAAAAGCAGTTACTTTGCAACCAAGTGAAGGACCTGATGATCTTAAAGCAAAAATGGAAGCGGCAATAGCTACTTTTGAAAACCAAGACGAAGTACTATTTTTAGTTGATTTATGGGGTGGTACACCATTTAATCAGGCTAATGGATTAATTGCTGGTCATGAAGATAAGTGGGCAATCGTTACGGGTTTAAATTTACCAATGCTGATTGAGACTTATGCTTCTAGAATGTCGATGGAAACAGCGCATGAAATTGCTAAACATGTTACTGAAGTTGCTAGAGAAGGGGTAAAAGTAAAACCTGAAGAATTAGAACCAGAAACGAAAGTAGCGGCTCAAGCTATTAATACACAGTCACAAGGAGCTATTCCTGAGGGAACTGTATTAGGGGATGGACATATTAAATATGTTCTGGCACGAATTGACACGCGTTTATTGCATGGTCAAGTTGCAACTACTTGGACTAAAACAACACAACCAAATCGAATCATCGTTGTTTCTGATGCTGTTTCAAAAGATAAATTACGGAAACAGATGATTGAACAAGCCGCGCCACCAGGAGTTAAGGCTAATGTTGTTCCAATTGATAAAATGATTCAAGTGGCTAAAGATCCACGTTTTGGTAATACCAAAGCAATGTTATTATTTGAAACACCTCAAGATGCATTACGGGCAATCGAAGGCGGTGTAGATATTAAAGAATTAAATATTGGTTCAATGGCTCATTCAATTGGTAAAGTGGTAGTAAATAAAGCTATTGCAATGGGGCCGGAAGATATTGAAACAATTGAAAAAATTAAAGCTAAAGGAATTACTTTTAATGTTCGTAAAGTACCAAGTGATTCAAATGAAAATATTGATACGCTTTTAAAGAAAGCAAAAGCAGAATTGAAAAATGTTTAAAAATAAAATATAGGGAGGAATTATAATGTCTTTAATTACAATAATCTTAATTATTATAATTGCCTTACTAGCGGGGATGGAAGGAATTCTGGATGAGTTCCAATTTCACCAACCGTTAGTGGCATGTACTTTAATCGGTTTAGTAAGTGGTCACTTAACTGAAGGGATTATTCTAGGTGGTTCGCTTCAAATGATTGCATTAGGGTGGGCCAATGTAGGAGCTGCTGTAGCACCAGATGCAGCATTAGCTTCTGTAGCTTCATCAATTATTATGGTATTAGGTTTAGAAGGTGGAGCAACTGATGTGCAAACAGCTATTTCTACTGCAATCGCAGTTGCAATCCCTTTATCAGTAGCAGGTTTATTCTTAACAATGATCTGTCGTACTCTTACAATCCCAATTGTTCACTTTATGGATGGGGCAGCCGAACAAGGAAATATGCGTGCAATCGACATGTGGCAAATTTTAGCAATCTTATTACAAGGAATTCGAATTGCAATTCCTGCTGCAGCACTTTGTGTTGTTCCTGCGGCAGTTGTAACTGATGCATTAAATCAAATGCCACCATGGCTATCTGGCGGAATGACTGTTGGTGGTGGAATGGTAGCGGCAGTTGGTTATGCAATGGTAATCAATATGATGTCTACTAAAGAAACATGGCCATTCTTTGCATTAGGTTTTGTTCTTGCTGCAATCGGTGAATTAACATTGATCGCATTAGGAGCAATTGGTGTTGCTTTAGCAATCATCTATTTAGGATTAAAAGAAAACAGTGGCTCTAATGGTGGCGGTTCAACAGGTTCTGGAGATCCATTAGGCGATATCTTAAATGACTATTAAAATCTTGAAGGAGGAAAGAAATTATGGCAGAAAAAATTAAATTATCAAAAAAAGATCGTATGTCTGTTGCTTGGCGTCATCAGTTCCTTCAAGGTTCTTGGAACTATGAACGTATGCAAAATGGTGGTTGGTGTTATTCAATTATCCCAGCAATCAAAAAATTATATCCAAATAAGGAAGATAAAGTAGCGGCTTTAAAAAGACATATGGAATTTTACAATACTCATCCATATGTATCAGCGCCAGTCATGGGTGTTACATTAGCATTAGAAGAGGAACGTGCTAATGGAGCAGAAATCAATGATACTGCAATCCAAGGTGTAAAAGTTGGGATGATGGGTCCTTTAGCTGGGGTTGGAGATCCTGTCTTCTGGTTTACTCTTAGACCAATTTTAGGAGCATTAGGTGCTTCTCTAGCATTAAGTGGTAATATTATTGGTCCATTAATCTTTTTCTTTGCATGGAATATCATTCGTATCGCATTTTTGTGGTATACACAAGAATTTGGATATAAAGTTGGTACTTCAATTGCACAAGACTTATCTGGTGGATTATTAGGTAAAATTACTCAAGGTGCTTCAATTCTTGGGATGTTCATTATCGGATCATTAGTACAACGTTGGGTAAGTATTACTTTTACTCCGGTTGTATCAACTGTTACGCAGTCAAAGGGCGCATATATTGATTGGAATAGTTTGCCTTCTGGTGTAGACGGGATCAAATCAGCATTAGAACAGTTTGCATCATTAGGATCTAATGGTTTAAATGTTGAGAAAGTTACGACCCTACAACAAAATTTAGATCAACTTATTCCAGGTTTATCAGCATTATTATTAACATTATTATGCTGTTGGCTATTGAAAAAGAAAGTATCACCAATCGTTATTATCGTTGCTTTATTCATTATCGGAATTCTTGCACGTCTTGGTGGAATAATGTAATATAATAAAGAAAATACATGGCAGCTGTAAAGGAGGAAATATATGGTACAATCTTTAAATACTAAAGTAGATTTAACAGTCAAAGCAACTTCTTATCTTGGTCTTGCTAATTACGGAGAAGTCATGGTAGGCGATAAAGCATTTGAATTCTATAATGAAAAAAATATTAGAGATTATATTCAAATTCCATGGGAAGAAGTTAATTGTGTAATGGCTTCAGTTATGTTTAAAGGAAAATGGATTCCTCGCTTTGCCGTTGTTACCAAAAATAATGGGAATTTTACTTTCTCATCACGCGATAATAAAGCATTATTACGTGCTATTAATAAATATATTCCCTCAGAAAATTTAGTTCGATCACTTAGTTTTTTTCAAGTAATCAAGCGAGGGTTGAAATCATTGTTTAGAAAAAAATCTAGACAATAAGAAAAAGAGTCAGTTAACTAAAATTAGTTGATTGGCTCTTTTATTCAAATTACTTTTAAATAATGTAATTAGAGATGGCAAAATAAGATTACTTTTTTATACAATATAATTTAGTTTAGTTAGAGTTTATAAAACTGATATACTATATAGTAGTGAGGTGATAGGCTATGTTTCATATTCTTGTTGTTGATGACGATAAAAATACTCGCCAATTGATCAAGGCTGTTTTAGAAACAGAAAATTATATTGTTATAGGTGCAACTGATGGCGAAGATGCTTTAAAGGTTTTGGATAGAAGTCATATTGATTTGGTAATTTTAGATGTAATGATGCCCAAAATGGATGGTTATGAGTTTACTGAAATATTACGTAGAGTACAAAATGAACTACCTATTTTAATGGTTTCAGCAAAACAATTACCTGCTGATCGAAATAAGGGATTTATAGTTGGAACAGATGATTTTATGACCAAGCCGTTTGACGAAGAGGAATTACTCTTACGTGTTAAGGCATTATTACGGCGGGCTAAGATTGTAAATGAGCATCGAATTATAATTGGTGAAGTTATTTTAGATTATGATTCACTAACAGTGAAGCGAAAAAATACCTGTCAGGAATTACCCCAAAAAGAATTTATGCTTTTATATAAGCTGCTTTCATATCCGGGTAAAATTTTCACGCGAATACAATTAATGGATGAAATATGGGGTGTTGATAGCGATACTGGATGGGAAACTGTCACGGTTCATGTCGCTCGATTGCGAAAACGATTTGAAGATTGGCCAGAGTTTGAAATTATCTCAGTTAGAGGACTTGGCTATAAGGCGGTAAGAAATGATGAATCGTAAAAAAGCACCGCCACGAGCATTACTAACTTTAATATTTACGATTGTAGTATTTATAATTTTAGTAGTTACTATGATAATCGTTGGATGTGTAATATTTTTCTTAACACAAATCGGTGTATTAGGAATATCACAAACTGCATCGGCTCCAATTCATTTTCAAATTATTATCTTTGCAATGACAAGTATTGTTATTGGGACAATAGTTGCAGCACTTGGGAGTCACTTTCCACTCAGACCATTAAATACATTAATTGAAGCAATGAATCAGTTAGCTCATGGAAAATATGATATTCGCATTAATTTAGGGAAGCACCGTATTTCACAGGAATTAACAGACAGTTTTAATACAATGGCTGAGGAACTAGAAAATACTGAAATGTTACGAACTAATTTTATTAATGATTTTTCACATGAATTTAAGACACCGATTGTATCAATTAAAGGATTTGCCAAATTATTACAAAAAGATAATCTTGATCAAAAAACGCATGATAAATATTTACAAATTATTGAAACTGAATCTAGTCGTTTAGCAGATATGGCTACTAATGTATTAAATCTAAATAAGATTGAAAAACAGACAATACTAAGTAACATTACTAGTTTCAATTTATCGGAGCAAATTCGTAATTGCCTTCTTTTATTAGAAAAGAAATGGTCTAATAAAAATTTGAATCTAATTATTGATTTTGATGAACATCAAATAGCTGGGAATCAAGAGTTATTGTATCAAGTATGGATTAATTTACTTGATAATGCAATTAAGTTTGCCCCAAGAGATGGTAAATTAGGAATTAAAATTATTCATAATCAAAGTGATTATCAAATCTTAATTAGCAATAATGGACCTAAAATTACTGATGAAGAGAAAAAATATCTTTATAATAAATTTTATCAAGGAGATACTTCACATGCTACTGAGGGAACAGGAATCGGGCTTGCTATCGTTAAGAAAATTGTTAGTCTTCATAGTGGTACTATCGATGTTGATAGCAATAAAAATGAAACAACTTTTATTGTAACATTGCCTCTCAATTTGTAATACAAATACATATGCAAAGAACTAACGAGATTAAAGTTAGTTCTTTTAGTTTAGTTTTGGTTTATTTTTATTGTTTAAGATGGACTTATAAAGCGAAAGGAGATTTTGAATGATAAAAATATTTAAAAACTTTACTAAAAAAGATTGGAGCTTAATTATTATCTGTCTAGCATTTATTATTTTACAAGTATGGTTAGATCTTAAACTCCCAGATTATATGTCAAAAATAACAATGCTAGTCCAAACAACAGGAAGTACAATGGATGAAATAATTGAGTCAGGTGTAAAGATGTTAGGATGTGCATTAGGAAGTTTAGCTTCATCGGTAGTTGTAGCAATCTTTGCAGCAAGGGTAGCTACAAATTTTGCTGCTAATTTAAGAGAGCGATTGTTTGATAAAGTACAAGCTTTTTCAATGGAAGAAATTGGTAGTTTCTCAACAGCAAGTCTGATTACACGTTCAACTAATGATATTTCACAAATTCAAACACTTGTTGTAATGGGATTACAAGCTATTATTAAGGCACCGATTATGGCTGTTTGGGCAATTTTCAAGATTGCTGGTAAAAGCTGGCAATGGACAGCTTCAACGGGTGTAGCTGTAATCGTTTTATTAGTTATTGTAGGAAGTTGCATGATTTTTGCATTACCAAAATTTAAAAAATTACAACAGTTGACAGATGATTTGAATCGGGTTACTCGTGAAAATTTAACGGGAATAAGTGTTGTTCGGGCTTATAATGCTGAGAATTATCAAGAGAATAAATTTGAAAATGCCAATCAGGAGTTAACCTCAGCAAACTTGTTTGCAAACCGAGTTATGGCAATCATGAGTCCAGGAATTCAAGGAATCATGAGTGGTCTGACATTGGCCATTTATTGGATTGGAGCCATCCTGATTGAAAATGCTGCTATGATGGATAAACTAAACTTATTTTCAGATATGGTGGTATTTTCTACATATGCAATGCAAGTAGTTATGGCTTTTATGATGCTTGTTATGATTTTTATAATGTTTCCAAGAGCATCGGTTTCATCAAAGCGAATCATGGAAGTATTAGAAACAGTACCAATAATTAATGATGGTACAGTAACTGTCGCTAAACCGGGTATTAAAGGACAAATTGAATTTAAAAATGTCAGTTTTAAATATCCTGATGCTGAAGATTATGTTTTACAAAATATTACTTTTACTGTTGCTCAAGGAGAAACAGTTGCTTTTATCGGTTCAACTGGATGCGGTAAAAGTACAGTGATTAATCTAGTTCCACGTTTTTATGATGTAACAGAAGGTGAAGTACTCGTAGATGGGATTAATGTTAAAGCTTATACACAATATGCCTTACATAACAAAATCGGTTATGTATCCCAAAAAGCAGTTCTTTTTAGTGGAACTATTGAATCTAATGTTGCCTATGGTGATAATGGTAGAAATAATAATCTTCAAAACGATGTCATTGATGCCATTTATACAGCTCAAGCTTCTGATTTTGTTGAGGCTTCACCACGCCGATATAATAGCTATGTTGCCCAAGGCGGTTCTAATTACTCAGGTGGGCAAAAGCAACGGATTTCTATTGCCCGGGCAATATGTCGTCAACCCGAAATTATGATTTTTGATGATTCGTTTTCTGCACTAGACTATAAAACAGATCAAAAACTTCGAGAAGCTTTAAAGAAAGATTGTTGCGATGCTACCAAATTGATCGTTGCTCAACGAATTGGTACGATTCGAGATGCTGATAAAATTATTGTTCTTGATAAAGGGGTTATTGTAGGGATGGGAACACATGAAGACTTAATGAAGAATTGTCAAGTTTACCAACAAATAGCTCGTTCACAGTTATCAAAGGAGGAATTAGAATAATGGCAGAAGGAAAGTATTTAGAGAAAAATGATTTAAAAGCTCCTGGGGTTAATATGGGTAGTAAAGAAAAATCTAAAGATTTTAAGGAAACATGGTTAAAATTGTTAAAATATTGTAGAAAGTATTGGATTGTAATGGTTATGGCAATTATCAGTGCCATATTTGGAACAATATTAACCTTGATAGGTCCAGACAGATTATCAGAATTAACAGATTTAATTACAAATGGAATAATGACGGGAATTGATATGACAAGGATTGGTAAAATTGGTCTTACATTAGTCGGATTTTATGTTACTAGTGCTTTTTTTTCTTTATTTCAGGGATTTGTCATGGCAACAGTAACTCAGTGGGTTACTAAAAATTTAAGAAGAGATATTTCGCGTAAAATTAATCGCTTGCCAATTAGTTTTTATAATCATACTTCAACTGGTGATATATTATCGAGAGTTACCAACGATATTGATATGATTGGACAATCATTAAATCAGAGTGTTGGAACATTAGTTTCATCAGTCACTTTATTAGCTGGTTCACTTATAATGATGTTAAAAACTAATCTCATTATGACTTTTACTGCAGTTCTAGCAACGGTTATAGGTTTTGCTTTAATGCTGGTAATTATGTCTAAATCGCAAAAATATTTTGCTCGCCAGCAAAAACATCTTGGTGAAATCAATGGATATGTTGAAGAAATTTATACTGGTCATACGATTGTTAAGGCTTATAATGGTGAAGTTAAGGCAAAAGAAGCTTTTACAAGACAGAATAATAATTTACGTAATAGTGGTTTTAAGGCCCAATGCTTATCTGGATTAATGATGCCAATCATGAGTTTTATTGGTAACTTTGGATACGTAGCAGTATGCATTATTGGCGCTGCATTAGCAATGAGTGGAGATATATCATTTGGAGTAATTGTAGCATTTATGATGTATATTAGATATTTTACTCAGCCATTATCACAGTTAGCTCAAGCAGCTCAATCATTACAGTCAGCGGCTGCAGCAGGAGAGCGTGTATTTGAATTTTTAGAAGCTCAAGAAATGGCTGATGAGAGTCATAAAGTAAAACGCTTGTCCAAAGCCAAAGGTGGAGTAGAATTTAGACATGTTCATTTTGGTTATGATAGCAATAAGATTATTATTAATGATTTTTCTGCTCGTGCTGAACCTGGTCAAAAGATTGCTATTGTTGGGCCAACTGGAGCTGGTAAAACAACGATAATCAACTTATTGATGCGTTTTTACGAAGTTGATCGTGGCGAAATTAGAATTGATAATATTCCAACTAAAGATTTACGTCGAGAAGATGTCCACGGACAATTCTGTATGGTTCTTCAAGATACGTGGCTTTTTGAAGGAACAGTGCGTGAGAATTTGGTTTATAATACTAAAAATATATCTAATCAGATAATTGAAGAAGCATGTAAAGCAGTAGGCTTAGATCATTTTATCAGAACACTTCCATATGGTTATGATACGGTACTTAATGATCAAGTAAATTTATCACAAGGACAAAAACAACAGTTGACGATTGCTCGAGCGATGATTGCTGATAAACCAATGTTGATTCTTGATGAAGCTACTAGTTCAGTAGATACTAGAACAGAGTTACAGATTCAAAAGGCCATGGATGAATTAATGGAGGGACGAACTTCCTTTGTTATTGCGCATCGTCTTTCAACAATTAAAAACGCAGATTTAATTCTAGTAATGAAAGATGGTGATATTATTGAAAGTGGAAATCATGAAGATTTATTAAGTCGTGGTGGTTTCTATGCAGAGCTTTATAATAGTCAGTTTGATAAAGCTGTATAAATTATTGATTTTCTTATAAATTTAGTGTTAAGAATAATTATATAATAGAATGATTTGATAGAAATATTATAAAAAATATAATGAAAACGAAGGAAAAATTCCCTTCGTTTTCATTATATTATTTTTTACTCTGCTTCAATTAAACCAAAACGAACAAAAGCATTATACAAACCGTCTTGGTCGACATCATCAGTTATATAATCAGCCATAGCTTTGATTTCATCGCCACCACTTCCCATAGCAACACCAATATGGCAATAATCAAGCATTGGAATATCTATTTTAGCATCACCAAAGGCATATGTATCCTCAATATCTGCACCTAGATACTCTAATAAAGCATCAATAGCATGAGCTTTAGTAATATCTTTAACGCCTAAATCACCAAATAGAGCAATTTCCCCTGCACCGCCCCATGTACCAGCTTTTAAATCAGGAAATTCTTCAATTGAATCAAGATGATCTTGATAACTTTCAAGAATAAAACTAACTTTATTCAAATCATCACGATATAATTCACCATCAAAAATCATTTCTGGAAAAACATCTCGAACTTTAATTTGATCACTATGTTCTTTACCTTTACGTTTACTATATTCTTGAATTACTGGTTCTCCCCGAGTTTCAAAGTTTTCACTCGCAAATAAACCATTATTACTTTCAAGATAGAATTCAAGTCCTCGACTTTTTAACCAGTCTACGATATGTTTACATTGCTCAGCAGTAATTAACTGATGCATAACAACCGTATCCCCATCTTCTACATAACTGCCATTCCCACCAATCATGCCATCAAGACCAATATCCCATAAATAAGGGTATACCTCAGCTTTACTTCGTCCAGTACATATATACACACGATGTCCATTTTTACGTGCTTGTTTAATTGCTTTGTCTGCTGAAGCTGGCAATTTGTTTTCATAATCAACTAAAGTTCCATCAACATCAATAAAGATAATTTTTGAATCTGCCATTTTTATTTTCCTCTTTTCTATATGATATGACTATATCTTTATTATAAAAGATATAGTCATATTTACAATTCCTCAAAGAGAAGAAGAAACTATTTTATCTATAAATTATAGAAATTAGCTAAATGAAAAGATAAGTTTCTATCATTTTAATTGTAAAAGTAAAAATAATTTTTATAAATACCAAAAGTATAAATAAACTATAATAAAATAAGAAGTGATAATAACACACTTCTTACTAATAGTAATGAATTTAAAGGGTAACTTAACCTTAAATTATTTTATATTTGTTGCCATTGGTTTAATTGCTTTATATGCCAGGAGGGTAACGACCGCCCCAATAAGTGCCTCAACGATACCATTAGTAGTCACAACACCAAATAACATTGCCAGCAATGAACTATAGGCAATATTAACTGCATCAGCATAAGCAGTGCCAAAGAAAAAGTAAATTCCGCCTAGGACAAGTACAGTATTTGTAATCGTTCCAATTAAAGCACCAATCACTGCTGCAGCATTTTCATTATTAAACTTGTTTTTTATAAATTCAAAGATTACTCCAGCAAGATAGCCAAGTAATATTCTTGGAACAAGAGCAATTATAACGCTTCGCCAATCCCCGCTAATGTTTCCCACTGTAACGAATGGTGAAAAACAAAATGATGTAATTCCCGGCTGAATCGTTGCACGAATTAAACTAGTTAGTCCAAAGACCAAACCAAGTTGGGCTCCTGGCTTTTTTCCTAATGTAATCCCAGCAATGATTACAGGAATGTGCATTGTCGTAGCACTTAAAGGACCGATTGGGATATAACCAAGCGGTGTTACGACAAGGATGATTTCAATAGCAAGAAACATTGCCATGAAAGTCATGTACTGTGTTTTTTTAGATCTCATTTTTTCCTCCTACTATCACTCTTTTTAGATGTGATGTTTATTATGAGTGTCTCGCCATATCTTCCCATTTTTCTAAGAGTCATGATGATCTCTTGAAAATATCTTCTTGATACGGTTTGACGATAAGATTATAGTACAATTTATTATTGCTGCCAACTGTAATAATAATTATTTATGTAATTCTTTGTATGATTTTAAACCGTAGGCGCTGTCGGCTTTTTTTACCGCACGATTGACTGCTTTAGCCATTAAATCAGTTGCAAGAATCCCAATGGCATCTGGCATTACTTCAACTTCATTAGTACTTAATACAAAAATAGTATCGCCATCACTCATCGTGTGGACAGGCTGAATAGCACGGGCATAACCGTTGTGGGCAATCCCTGCAATCTTTGTACATTGAGCTTTGTTTAATTTGGCATTTGTAATAATACAACCAATGGTAGTATTACCACTTGGTAATTGGCGAAGTTTTTCAATTTGTTGAAAAATCACCTCGTCTGCAGGAATGATACTGTTGTGTTCTGAATCATAAATTCCAGCTAACTGTTCATTAGTTTTATAGTCAACAATATTTCCACAGGCATTAACTGCTACAATTGCTCCAACTTGAAGATTATCGATCTGGATGGCTGCAGTACCTAAGCCGCCTTTCATTGCATATTGTGGACCCATGATTTTACCAACACTAGCACCACATCCGGCACCATAGTTACCCTCTTTAAGCGGTTCATTTTTTTCGCTATTAAGGCAAGCTTGATATCCCATTGCTTTATCTGGACGAATTTTAGGATCACCAACTGTTAAATCAAATAAAGATGCACCACAAACAATAGGGACATGGGCGACCTTCATATCAAAACCACAGTTATGTTCTTCTAAATATTGCATTACACCACTAGCCGCATCTAGTCCAAAGGCACTGCCGCCACTTAGCATTACAGCATTGATCTGTTGGACCATGTTGATTGGATTTAGCAGGTCTGTTTCTCTAGTTGCTGGGCCGCCACCTCTTACATCAACACCAGCTGTAGCACCATCTTTGCAGATGATTACAGTGCAGCCGGTTCCAGCTTTTTGATTTTCGACTTGGCCGATTTGAATGCCTTTAATTTCTGTTATATTAATTTTTTTCATGTTATCACCCCAATTTATTGTACAACATAATTACTATTATTTCCTTATATTTTGAAGATGACAATAATAGTTGCTAAAAATGTAAATTATAGTTTCTCGAAAATTTTTAAATATATAGTAAAATGATACTAAAATAAAGGAGGATGGAAAATGATTGGAGATAAAATTATTTTATATCGTAAACGTAAAGGATTAACACAAGAGGAGCTTGCTGATCTGCTTGAAGTAAGTCGCCAAACAGTAACTAAATGGGAGAGTGGTAGTGTGCTGCCAAATCTCGATTATATCATGGGATTATCAGTGATATTTGGGATAACGATTGATAACTTAGTTAAGGATAATGACTGTGCTAAGCAGGAAATAGAAAGTAAAATTAGTAATTATAACTGGATTGATTTTATGTTAAAGGCAAAAAAAGCAACCTATGCTAAAAAGGAGGGGAAAACTGTTTCCAGTCGACCTAACAGCCATGATTATCAATATCAAGAAAATGAATATTTATATATTGATACGTTTGTAGGCAGTGAATTTTTTGGTGGTGAAGAATGTGTCTATAAAGACAATATTCCACTTTATGTAATGAATTATTATGGTAAAGTGCTTGATGAGGCTTTTAGTGGTGATTTTTTGAAGGAAGCACTATTATTAGTTGATCGAATTTCTCCTTTTAGAGGTCCGGCGTTGTATACTAATGGTAATTATACATATCATTGTAGTTATGATGGTGATTATGAATTTTTTAATGGTAAAGAGGAAATATATTATAATAATATTAAAGTATACGAGTGTTTATTCCATGGCGGAAGTGTTGAATAATTAAATGACATCAATCGGTTAATTAATACTGGAATAAGAAAATGATTTTAGAATATTAATTAGATGTTTAAAACAGGTATCAGTAGTAGCAGAGAGGAATTTGCCCATGATATTTTAAAAGGTTTTGTTTCAGTTAAATCAGGATTTCTTTCCAATAAGCAGGAGTATTTAGATTTATCTAATATTCATATTTCAAAAGACTAAAAAAATAGGGGAACTAGAAAGACTTTTTAGCAATAAAAATATTTAAATGAGGAACCCTATAATTGTCAACTTAACTGAAAATTATAATTAAAAGATGTAACGTTTAAAAATTTATCCGTTACATCTTTTATATTCATTTTATTTAACTTGTTCACCAATCCATTGCCAAACTTTTTCACCATGTTCATCACAGTCGGCTTCATTATTATCAAAATAGATCCATGACCAGTGACCATTATATTGGTATGGGTCACCATCATTTAAATCATTATATTTACCAGAAGTATCGATGACCGAATCAAATGTGGCAACGTGTAGATTAGTTGCACCAAGATTTTTTAATCGGTTAATAGTAGGAATTTCAAATTTTTCTGGAATAATACTAGGATCATCATTAGAATAAATAAAATATAGAGGTAGATCTTTAATTTCAGAAAGTTGTTGGTCACTAATAACATCATCAGGCAGGGCTTCACAAATTGGTATTGCTGCAGCAAAATAATCTGGATAATCTAAAATTAAACGCATAGTCATATATCCACCTGCAGAACATCCTGCAAGAACGACTTTAGTAGCTCCGCATCGAGACTGATAATCTTTAATTAATTCCATAAGTGCATTAGTATAATAAGAAGGACCATGAGTTACTAATAAGTCATCATTCCATTCACCGCCATTACCATCAGCATCCATCCAAAAAGTTGGACATTGAGGAACTAAAACATATGCATTGCCAACAGCATTTTGGAAATCATCATTAAAATAAGCACTTACTTTATTTGATAAAGAGGTTACTTGTGGATTAGTATCCTCTGTTCCCCCTTCACCAGAACCATGTAACCACACAAATAATGTATTAGAAGGTTCTTTAGGGTTAAAATGACCATAATTTAATTCAATTCCATCACTAGCCTTAAATTTTTCTAATTCTAAAGCGTCAGCAGCAGTAATTTTTTTAGTATATTCTGTACTAACATCAAGTTTAGTAACTTTTTTATCGTCTACCGTTATTTCACCGTTTTTTGCTAATGAAATATTTAAATAATACGGATCACTCCATGTATTATAATGTGTTGTAGCAGAGTATAATAATGGCGAACCATCATTTGGGCTTACATATAACTCAATCGCAATATATTTAGACTCTCCATCAATTTTTTGCCCATCTTTATCACAAGAATAGGCATCATCAACAACACACTCCAAAGTTTTTTCAACAACTGGGAGTGCCTCATCTTCCCAATCAGTTACTTGTTTTGTTTCAGATACCATAAAATCATTTTTGTCAACATCATCAACAGCTTTGTCTAATGTCAAAATAGTTTTATTGACACCACATCCCCAATCATATCCGGCAATATAAATTTCATAAGTTGCATCAACAACTTCTGTGCTTTGAGAACATCCGGTAATGCTACAAGCAATAAATAAGGCAAGTAATAATTTTGATAATCTTTTCATTCTCTCTTCTCCTTTCACCTTGCCTATATCTTAAGCTTATTTATAAAATTTAAATATGAAAAAAATGACCACATTAGGGTCATTTTCTAACTTTATTACGATATACTTGGGGTGTTTCATGATATTTGAGTTTAAATTCACGATTAAAAGATTTAGTACTAGAGAAGCCATTTTTCATCGCAATCTCAGTAATGGTTAAATTAGTATGAATCAAATCGTTAGTACAGTGTTCTAAACGTTGTGCAGTTAAGTATTGTTTGACCGTAATATTTAAGTGTTTTTTGAACAATCTTGCTAAATAACCATAAGAGAAGTTAAATTGGTTCGCGATTGAGGAAACATCTAGTGCTTGAGAATAATGTTCATCTAAATAAAAGAGAATTTTCATAAATTCTTGGAGTTTTTGATCAGATTGAAGAAAGTAACCAACTTTTCTAATCTTTTTTTGATACTTTAATAAAATACTAATAATTAAATATAAATAACCATTAATAGTAAGTAATTTAAATTCAGTAGTTTGTTGATACTCTAAACTCAAATTAGTTAAAAGAACGACTAGTTTTTGTTCAATTTCTGGGACTATATGATTAGAAAAATAGATATTATCAAATGCAGGATAGCATTTTTTTAGAAAATCATACTTAATTTGAATAACAATACTTTTAAAACAATCCTCTGATTCAATAATTTTAGTCGTATGTATAGCTTGTGAATTAATGATAGCTAAACCATTACGAGCAATTGAATAAGTTTCCCCATTACTCCAAAGTTCAATTGATGCGGTAAGTGGAATAATAAACTCTAAACTACGATGCCAATGTTTTGGAGGGATTAAATTAGGATCATCTTTAGCTAAAGTTACCTCAATAACTTTTAGCGGAAGTTCATCAGTAGTAATTTTTTCATAAATTATATGCGTATTATTATCTAATAATTCCTTTCCATTCAACATCCTACCACTCCTTTTATATTATAATAACATAAAAAAATTAATTTTATTAATCCAATTCATTTATTTTAATATATAAAATAGCTAAGATATTTAAACCTTAGCTATCATCTCTAATGCATATTTTTTAGCATTTTCTAAATCATTTGTATCTGGATGTGATAGAGCTGCATCAAAGTTATCAATACTAACTTGAAGCTGTTTATCTTCAGGATGCTCTTGAATCATTTTAACATAGCGATCACGTATTGATAAAGGCATCTTACCGGGACAGAAAAAGTGTCCTAATATCTTATTATTAGTATTTACAACATTATCAAATCGTTCTGCCAGTTTATCATAGTATTCAGTAGAACCACCAAATCCAGCTGTTGCAAAAAAAGCGATTTTTTCATTTGAAAGAGTAGTAATAAAATTTTGAATCTTTTGACTACAGTTACCCTTATCGGTCCAGCTTCCAATAAAAATCAGATCTGCGTCACTGAATGTTTGAGGTTCACCGAAGTAAACAACCTCTTCGTTAATACAAGCTTCTTTAATTACATTAGCTACTTTTTTGGTATTACCTGTATGACTATCAAATACAATTGCAATTTTCATTTTAATCACCTCGTCATAAGTATAGACTTATATTCATAAATAATAAAGCATAATCTTTATCACATTTAATTACGTGTGATATACTATGATGTGTAAAGGAGATTTTATGGATACAGCAATAATATTTGATTTAGATGGAACAGTTTTATATACAGATGAATTAATTAAAAGAACTTTTATTAAAGTATTTGAAAAGTATCAGCCTGGGTATACTTTGAGTGAAGATGAATTATTATCTTTTTTAGGACCATCTTTAAAAGAAACGTTTTCGAAGTACTTTCCAGATGAAATGTTTAATGAATTGTTGAATTATTATCATAGTTATAACCATAGTCATCACGAGGATTTTGTCTATGTTTATCCGACAGTAGTAGAAACATTAGAATATTTAAAAAATAGAGGTTATCCTTTAGGAATCGTTACGACTAAATTAAAAGTTGCTGCTGATGTAGGACTCAATACTTTTGATTTAAAAAAATATTTTGATGTAGTAATTGGATTAGACGATGTTAAGGTCACTAAGCCGGATCCAGAAGGAATAATCAAGGCAATGGAATTATTTGGTGTTAAAAAAGCTGTATATATCGGTGATAATATAACTGATATTCAAGCTGGGAAAAATGCTGGTATTAAAACAATTGGTGTAAAATGGTCACCTAAAGGTTATCAACATTTATTAGAATTAGAACCAGATTTAATGATCGACGAGATGAAGGAAATCATTCCATATATAGAAGGAGCGTGTTAAGATGAAAGATTTAATTATTATTGGAGCTGGTCCTGCTGGATTAAGTGCATGTTTATATGCAACTAGGGCAGGGGCAGAGGTGTTGATGCTGGATGCTGGAGCACCTGGAGGAAAGTTGAATGTCAGTGCTGAAATCGAAAACTGGCCTGGACAAAAAAAGAAGACTGGCCCTGAGTTAGCTTATGAAATGTATGAACATGCATTATCATTTGGCGGTGAACAGGCATATGGTGAAGTAACTAAAGTAATTGATTACGGTGATTATAAAGAAGTTATAACAACGGATCAGTCATATGAAGCAAAAAATGTCTTGATTGCTACTGGAACTAAGGAACGTAAAATGGGAATTCCGATGGAAGAAGAATTAACTGGGCATGGTGTTTCTTATTGTGCTGTTTGTGATGGACCATTTTTTAAAGGTGATGAAGTAGCAGTTGTTGGTGGTGGTAATTCGGCATTAGAAGAAGCTATTTATTTAACTAAATTTGCTAAAAAAGTACATTTAATTGTTCGGCGGGATGTTTTTAGAGCTGATAAAATAATTCAAGATCATGTTCAAGCTAATGATAAAATTGAAATTCATTTTCTAAAAAAACCTCATCATCTTATTGCAAAAGATAATAAGGTTGCGGCGATTGCATTAGAAGATAGTAAGACTGGTGAAGTTAGTGAATTAGCAGTTAAGGGTGTCTTTCCATTTGTAGGATTAGATCCAATTACTGATTTTGTTAAAGACTTAGGAATTACTGATGAGCGTGGCTATATCATTACAAATGAATTGATGGAAACATCTGTCAAAGGTATTTATGCTGCTGGTGATGTTCGTCAAAAAGTACTTCGCCAAGTTGTGACAGCTACCAATGATGGTGCAATTGTTGGTCAACAAGTTGGTCAAGGCTTAAATAATTAATAATTTTTGCAGGTCTTAATAAAGGCTTGCATTTTTTTATTTATACTTTTATTTTTATGATAACAAATTGAAAAATCGCGTTCAATACTGATGTTATTGACATTAATAACTTGAATACTTTTTTCAATAACTTCATTTTCAATAATTTTCATAGGCATTAAGGCGATACCATGACCATTTAAAACTGCCTGTTTAACAGATTCCCAACTATGACATTGCCAAGCAGGCTCCAAAAAAATATTATTATTTTTTAAGCATTCATCAAGTTGATTTCTTGTCCCACTACCTTGTTCACGATCAATAAAAGGATGTAAACTCAATTCAGTTAGGCTCATTACTTTAACGTTATTTAGAGGGTAATCTTGGGCACAAACAAAAACAACTCGATCTTTGATAACGGGTTCGACAATTAAATCTTGATTGATGATCGTACCTTCAACTAAAGCAATATCTAAAGTATTATTTAATAATTTTTCTTCAATAACATTAGTATTATCAATATAAACTTGAAAAGTAATATCTTGATATTTATCTTTTAATTTCTTTAAAATAGGTGAAATAAGAGTACTGCCGATTGTCAAAGTTGCACCAATCTTTAATGGGAATTGTTTGGTTTTAGTAAAGATATGTTCAATTTCATCATATAGATTCAATATCTGGTTGGCTTTAACTAGTAATGTTTGACCCTCTTCACTGATAAATAGTGTCTTTGAATAACGTTCAAATAATTTAACCTGATACTCATCTTCAATTTCTTGGATTTTTTGAGAAATAGTTGGCTGGGAGATGTATAATAATTTGGCCGCTTTTGACATTGATTTAGTTTTAGCAACCGTTTTAAAAATGGCTAAATGTTTTCGTGTAATCATTTTGAGACCTCCTGTGCTATTGGAAAAACCAATAGATATCATTAGATATTAATATTATTATAATAACATAGAAAGTGTTATAATCAAAATGTAAGCGTAGGCATTAGGAGGAAAAACGATGGGATATAAAGTAGGTTTTAAAGATGTAAATGATATTTTGGCGACGCTATCACAAGAATATGATATCTATGGACCAAAACGCTTTGAAAAACAAGGGCGTTATTCAGATACTGATATTATTCGCTATGATAAAATTAGTAAAATTGAAGAAGTAGTGTTTGATCAAAAATCTGATTTTCCAGCTAAAGAAGTAATTACCCCAATTACTCAATCTTTATTCTATTTTACAGAAGATGAATATCGTGAAAGTAAAGTAACTGATAAAAAGATATTGATTTTTATGAGACCTTGCGATGTTAATGCAATGGAACATCAAAATAAAATATATTTAGGAAATGGCGGGTACAGTGATCTTTATTATCAACGACTTCAAGAAAAAGTTAAGATAATTTTAATGGAGTGTACAAGTGGCTGGGACACTTGTTTTTGTGTTAGTATGCAAGCTAATAAAACGGACAATTATAGTCTGGCAATTCGTCATTTAGATAATGAGGTATTAATAGAAGTTAAAGAAAGTGAATTTGAAAAATATTTTATGGAAGCCCCTAAAGATGATTTTGAAGTTTCATTTATTGAGGAAAATGAAGTAAAAGTAACAGTTCCTGAAATCAAGGACAAGGAAACGTTATTAAAATTAAAACAACATTCAATGTGGCAAACATTTAATTCACGCTGTATTTCATGTGGTGCTTGCACGATAGCATGTGCTACTTGTACATGTTTTACGACAACAGACTTAATTTATAATGAAAATGCTAGTATTGGAGAACGCCGAAGAACTGCAGCTTCATGCCAGGTCGATGGTTTTAGTGATATGGCAGGAGGTCATGCCTTTAGGCCAACGGCTGGGGATCGAATGCGATATAAGATTCTTCATAAATTTCATGATTATAAAGCACGTTTTAATGATTATCATATGTGTGTTGGTTGTGGGCGCTGTACATCAAGATGCCCTGAATATATTTCAGTAACGGCAACAATTGAGAAGATGGCTACGGCAGTGGCGGAAATTGAAGTGAAAGGAGATAACCATGAATAATCCAATCAAACCAATTCCAAGTACAATTCTTGAGATAAAACGAGAAAGTAATTTAGAGTATACGTTTAAAGTTGCTACAAATATTAAACCGGAACATGGACAGTTTCTCCAATTATCAATTCCTAAAATTGGTGAAGCACCAATCTCTGTTTCAGCCCAGGGTGAGGGCTGGTTAGATTTTACGATTCGTTCGGTTGGAAAAGTAACTGATGAAATTTTTAATAAGAAACCTGGTGATGTTCTCTTTATTAGGGGACCATATGGTAAAGGCTGGCCTTTAGAAGAAACCTTTAAAGGAAAACATTTAGTTGTAATAACTGGTGGTACAGGATTAGCACCAGTAAGAAGTATGCTAAATGAGTGCTTTGAAAATGATGGATATGTAAAAAGTTTAACTTTAATTGTTGGGTTTAAAAATGAGGCTGGAATTATTTTTAAAGAGGAACTAAATAAATGGCAAGAAAAATTTAATACTTTCTATACTTTAGATAAAGACCAAATTGAAGGATGGAACGTTGGTTTTGTAACCGATTTAGTTGAAAAAATTCCTTTTGATAGTTTTATGGGTAATTATGAAGTTATTATTGTCGGGCCACCGATGATGATGAAATTTACCGGAGAAAAGGTTGCTGGTTTAGGGGTACCTGATGAAAAAATTTGGGTATCTTTTGAAAGAAAAATGTCATGTGCAGTTGGGAAATGTGGACATTGCCGAATTGATGAAACATATGTTTGTTTAGATGGACCAGTATTTAATTATACAAAGGCTAAATATTTAGTAGATTAGGAGTAGCTGAAGATGAATCATGATATTGATATAAAAAAATTAAGAATAAATTGTTTTAGACAGTCTAAAGTGGCTGGTGAATTCATGTTACAGATGCGGGTGCCAGGATCAATGATTGCGGCTAAATATTTGCAAGTAGTTCAAGACATCGCAGAAAACTGGGGAAACGGAACATTTCATATTGGAATGCGACAAACTTTGAATATTCCCGGAATAAAATATGAATACATTGGTGAAGTAAACAAGTATATTAAAGATTATATTAAAGAAGTAGAAGTCGAAATGTGTGATGTTGATATGGATGTTACTGATTATGGCTATCCTACTATTGGAGCTCGTAATGTTATGAGCTGTATTGGTAATACTCATTGTATCAAAGCAAATGTGAATACGTATCAGTTAGCAAGAAAAATTGAAAAAATTATTTTTCCTAGTCACTATCATATTAAAGTATCAGTATCGGGATGCCCTAATGATTGTGGAAAAGGTCATTTTAATGATTTTGGAATCATGGGGATCGCGAAGATGGAGTATCATCCAGAAAGATGTATTGGCTGTGGTGCTTGTGTGCGAGCTTGTCAACATCATGCGACTAGAGTACTTTCACTAAATGCTGATAATAAAGTAGATAAAGATACTTGTTGTTGTGTTGGATGTGGAGAGTGTGTTATTGCTTGTCCAACTGGTGCCTGGACACGTAAACCAACTAAATTTTATCGTGTTACTCTAGGTGGACGTAGTGGAAAACAGTATCCAAGAATGGGGAAAATTTTCTTAAATTGGATTACCGAAGATGCATTACTACAAGTGTTTAGCAATTGGCAAAAGTTTTCTGCCTGGGTGATGGATAACAAACCTGAATATATTCATGGTGGACACTTAATTGATATTGCTGGATATCCTAAGTTTAAAGAATTGATTTTAGATGGCGTTGAATTAAATCCTGAGTGTCTTGTGGCAGAAGAATTGTATTGGACTGAAAGTGAACAACGTGCCAATATCCATTTAAAACCGCTTGAACAACATAAAAAAGCAGGACCACAAAATTAAAACCACGATTTCGTGGTTTTTTAAAGGTTTATGGAGTTCGCAGTAATTGGTGTTAGCCACAAGCAATTAGCATTGGATAAACGTTCCTTATTTAGTTTTACAGATACTCAAAAATTAGAATTTTCAAGTTTATTATTAACCTATGGTATTGAACAAGTTCTTATTTTATCAACTTGTAATCGAAGTGAAGTTTATTTGATGTATCAAACAGATATTGATTTCTTACCATCTATTTATTTAAATTATTTTAATCAAGCTGAGGCGCCATTATATGTTAAAACTGGTGATGAAGCTTTTAGGCATCTATTAAAAGTAACCTGTGGATTAGAATCGATGCTGATCCGTGAAGATCAAATATTAGGACAAGTTAAGCAGGCATATGATTTTACTTGTAGAATGTCTTTAGGGGGAAAAGAGTTATCTTTGATTTTTCAAGAAACTCTTAATTTTGTCAAAAAGATGAAGCACAAATATCAGCAGCCGTCAATCTCATTGACTCATTTAGCCGTTGAACATTTAAAAAAAGTATCAAACTTATATAATAAAAAAATTATGATTTGTGGTGCCGGTGAAATTGCGACATCATTTATCCCATATTTATATGATAATAATGAATTAATTTTTTCTAATCGAAATAGTGACAAACTTGTTAAATTAAAACAACAGTATCCTAAAATAAAAATTATTCCCTTTAATCAAAGAAAGATCTTGTTGGATCAAGTTAATATTTTAATAAGTGCTACAGCGAGCCCGCATCTAATCTTTAATCGTGATGATTTTATAAATTCACAATTAATAGCGATTGATTTGACGATTCCTCGTGATATTGATAAAACTGCTTCTATTCAATGTATTGATTTAGATACATTAAACCATGAGGTTGCAGTCAATAATCAATTACGAAGTAAAGATGTAGAAAAAATAAATTCAGAAATTGATATTAAGATCAAGGAAGTAAGAACAAAGCTTGATAGTATCAAATATGATTATGTGATACAATCTTTACAGGCAAAAAGTATGCAGTTAGCTAATCAAACCTATGAAATTTTGGTTAATAAACTATCTTTAACTGCTCGTGAGCGCCATATATTAGAAAAAACATTAAAAGCATCATTTATGCAAATAATGAAAGATCCGATACATTGTGTAAAAACTAATCAAATCAATGATCTTGAAGTAATAAATAAACTATTTAGTCTTAAAGAGGATAATGAAGAATGAAAATAATTGTTGGTAGCAGAGGCTCAAGTCTTGCGTTAAAACAAACTGAATATGTAATTGAAAAACTCCAAAGGGCATATCCAGAAAATGAATACGAAATTAAAGTCATTCATACCATTGGTGATAAAATGCAACATATTGCTTTGGACAAAATAAACGATAAAGGTGTTTTTGTTAAAGAAATCGAAAAAGAACTATTAGAGCATACAATTGATCTTGCTGTCCATAGTTTAAAGGATATGCCAAGTGATAATCCTGCTGGTTTAGTATACGCTAAAACGTTAGCTCCTAGTGATTATCGTGATTGCTTAGTATTAAAGAATTGTTCTTCATTAGCAAGGCTGCCTCAGCATGCAACGATTGCAACAGGAAGCAAGCGGAGAAAATATCAACTATTAAAACTCCGCCCTGATTTAAAAATCGTTGATATTCGTGGAAATGTTAATACTCGTCTGCAAAAGATGGCAAATCAAGAAATCGATGGTCTAGTACTTGCAAGTGCTGGGCTAAAACGTTTAGGCTTGGAAGATTTAATTAGTGAGTATTTAGATGAGACAAAAATGATTCCTGCCTGCGGTCAAGGCATATTAGCAATTCAAGTTCGTCAAGATAGTGAATTATTGACGATGATCAATAATATAAGTGATGAAATTACAACAACACGAATGGAACTGGAACGTTTATTTTTAAAAACAGTAAATGGCAGTTGTCATATTCCCGTTGGCGGTTATGCAAAAATTATTGGAGATCAGGTACATTTTTACGGATTGTTAGGGAATGAAGATGGAACGGTTTTAAAAAATATTGATAAGAAATTTAGTTTAAAAGATGCAAGCGAGGAAGTAACAGCACTTGCTGAAATGTTAATGAGGGAAGTTTATGAACGGTAGAGTCTATTTAGTCGGTGGTGGTCCAGGAGCAATCGATTTATATACAGTTAAGGCGCTCGAATGTATAAAAAGTGCTGACTGTATAATTTATGATCGGCTAATTGATCCCGCAATATTAAATTATTGTAAGGAAACATGTGAGAAAATCTATGTGGGTAAAGCTTCAAATAACCATACTTTAGCTCAGGATAATATTAATCTTCTGTTAATTGAAAAAGCTCGACAATATGCACAAGTCGTTCGATTAAAAGGTGGCGATGTCTATGTTTTTGGTCGTGGTGGCGAAGAGGCCTTGGCTTTATTCAAAGCAGAAATTGACTTTGAAGTTGTTCCGGGTTTAACTTCAGCTGTTGCTGGTTTATGTTATGCAGGTATTCCAATAACACATCGTGGGGTATCTTCTGGATTTATGGTAGTAACAGCTCACCATAAAAATAATCAAGCTTATGAATGGGATTATCAACAGTTTCTAGATGATAGCTTAACGTATATATTTATGATGGGACAACAAAAACTAGAACAAATCGTTACAAATCTTTTGGTGGCAGGAAAAGATAAGACTACTCCAATTGCTTTAATTTCCAACGCAACTCGAACAGAGCAGCGAAGTATTTATGGAACACTAGAAAATATTATCGATAAATTTAAAGATAGTTATTTGTGCTCGCCTATGTTGATTGTTGTTGGTGCAGTAGTAGCACTTCATCATGAATTAGATTTTTTTCAAAGAAAAATACTACTAAACAAAAAGATACTGGTTGCATGTGTTAGTGATCAAGAATTACCAATCAGTAAGTATTTCAAAGAACAGGGGGCGGCAGTTAAACAGGTTCAGTTAGGGAAGGTCAATTACCTGAATTCTCAGCAAAAATTAGATTTAAATCATAAATTAATTGTTTTTACCAGCCAAAATGGTATTAGAGGATTTTTTAATTATTTAAAGATGCAAAGGGTTGATCATCGTAGTTTGACAACAGTTCGTTTTGCTTGTATTGGTGAAAAGACAGCCAACTTGTTACAACTATATGGATATTATAGTGATTTAATTAGTCCTAAAGCAAATAGTGAAGATTTTAATAATTATTTAAAAAATAAACGGATGGATAGTGAAGAAATGATTATTGTTCGTGCTAAGGAACATAGTAAGATAAAAAAACGAGCAGAAGATCATGAATTAATTGTTTATGAAAATAAAGAATTAATAATTGTTGAAGAAGAGTCATATCATTTAGCCTGTTTTACTTGTGCTTCATCAGTTGAACGTTTAGCAAAATATCCAAGTACTTTTAAGATTGCTTTGTCAATTGGACCAATGACGACTCAGGCGCTTAAAAAATATTATCCGCATGTGAAGATTATTGAAGCTAAAGATAATAGTTATGAAGGAATGATTGCGATTATAAAGGAGAATATTAATGTTTTATAGAGGAAGAAGATTACGTAATAAAAAGGTACCAAGAAATTTGATCAAAGAAAATCGTTTATCAGTGGAGCAATTAATCAGCCCAATATTTGTGGTTGCAGGAAATAATATTAAAAAAGAGATATCTTCATTAGAGGGAATATACCATTATTCTATTGACCGTCTTAATGAGATAATTAAAGAATTACAGAGAGCTGGAATTAATGCGTGCATTCTTTTTGGAATTCCCGAACATAAAGATGAATTAGGGACTGAAGCATACAATGATGATGGAATCATCCAAAGAGCAATTAGAGAAATCAAAAAAATTGCTCCAGAAATGTATGTGATCGGTGATGTTTGTATGTGTGAATATACAGATCATGGACATTGCGGGATCTTGGATCGTGATGGTTGTGTGATTAATGATGAAACTTTATTATATTTAGGCAAGATTGCAGTAAGCTATGCTAAAAGTGGGGTAGATATGGTAGCTCCAAGTGCAATGATGGATGGTGAAATTCTTGCTATAAGAAAAGCACTTGATGAAACGGGATTTAAAGATTTACCAATCATGGGTTACAGTGCTAAATATGCTTCCTCTTATTATGGACCATTCAGAGCGGCTGCTAATAGTGCTCCTTCATTTGGAAACCGTTCAAGTTACCAAATGGATATAGCTAATGGTAATGAAGCGATGCGAGAAATACAAGCTGATATAGATGAAGGTGCTGATATTATTATGGTAAAGCCGGCATTAGCTTTTCTCGATGTAATCAAGGAGGCAAAACTTAGTTTTAATATGCCAATCTGCGCTTATAATGTCAGTGGTGAATATGCAATGCTTAAAATGGCAGTTAAGCAGGGAATAATGAAAGAAGCAGTAATAGAGGAATCGTTATTAGCAATAAAACGAGCTGGGGCTGATATGATTATCACTTACTTTGCACTTGAATTAGCTCAAAAATGGCAAGGTGATCATCATGACTAATCAAGAAATATTTGAAGAAGCTTGTCAATATATTCCAGGTGGTGTAAACTCACCAGTCCGAGCTTTTAAATCAGTTGGTGAGATTCCAGTTTTTGCAAAAAAAGGTGATAAGGCGCATTTGTTTGGTGAAGATGGAGTTGAATATATTGATTATATTTGTTCTTGGGGACCACTTATTTTAGGGCATAATCATCCAGTCGTTCAAAATGCAATTATTGAAGCGAGTCAGTTAGGAACAAGCTTTGGACTACCAACTAAGTTAGAAGTAGCAATGGCTAAATTGATTGTTGACAGCTATCAAGGAATTGAAATGGTAAGAATGGTTAATTCAGGAACAGAAGCTACAATGAGTGCTTTAAGAGTAGCTCGAGGCTTTACTGGTCGGAATAAAATTATTAAATTTGAGGGCAATTATCACGGACATAGTGATGGTTTATTAGTTAAGACTGGTTCAGGAGCATTAACTTTTAATCTTCCAACTAGTCCGGGAATTCCCCAGGAAATAATTTCTCAAACAATAATCTGCAAATATAATGATTTAAGCTCTGTAATAGCAGCAGTAGAACAAAATAAAAAAGATATTGCCGCAATTATTTTAGAGCCTGTTGCAGCCAATATGGGAATAGTTCCAGCGACTAAAGAGTTTTTAACCGGATTACGTACATTATGTGATCAAAATGGAATTGTTTTGATCTTTGATGAAGTAATTACAGGGTTCCGTGTCTCTTATCATAGCTGTCCAGATTATTTAGGAGTTATTCCCGATATGGTTTGTTTTGGTAAAATTATTGGAGGTGGGCTGCCAGTTGGAGCATACGGCGGAAAAAAAGAAATTATGAGTTTAGTTTCACCTCAAGGGCCGGTTTATCAAGCAGGAACGCTATCAGGTAATCCATTAGCTATGTCTGTTGGTTTAGCACAATTAAGCTATTTAAATAATCATCCTGATGTTTATGAATATATAAACAAAGCAGCAAATTATTTAGAAAATGGAATTAAAACTATTTTATCTACATTATCATTAGATTATCAGGTGCATCGTTGTCAAAGTTTATTGACGCTATTTTTTACCAATAAACCAATTACTACTTTTGAAGATGTTCAGACTTGTAATACTGAAATGTATGCTTTGTTTTTTAGAGAAATGTTAAGACAGGGAATTTTAATTGCTCCTAGTCAATTTGAAGCATGGTTTGTAAGTGCTGCTCATAGCCAAATTGATCTCGACAATACTTTAAATGCAATAAAAAAAGCACTGGTGAAATGTCATGATGCCTTGGTTGATTAATTTTAAAGATAAAACAGTTGTTATAGTTGGCGGTGGTGCGGTTGCTAGTCGTAAAGCATTGCAGTTTCTTAAAGAAGGGGCTAAAGTAAAGATAATTGCTTCTCGCATTGATAGAAAGCTCGAGGCTTTAGAGGTAGAAAAGTATCTGACAGATTATCAGCCTAAATATCTTCAAAATGCTTTTTTTGTTTATATTGCAACTGATGATCGTGAATTAAATAACCAGATAATTAGAGATGCTGATGAATTAGGAGTATTGTGTGCTTGTGCTACTTCAAGTATGGCATCTTTAAAGGCCATGAAGGTAGTAGAAACGGAAAATCTGCTTTTAGGTATATCAACAAAGGGGCAGTATCCAGCTTTTACTAAAAAATTAGCTTATGAATTAGAACAATATGATGATTATTTATCTGCTTTAAGTAATATTCGTAGGCTGGTTCTTTTAAATAATTTGGTAAATAAACATGATCGAAAACAGTTTTTTAAGCAGCTGATGTATTTTGAAAAAACAGAATTAGATATGTTACTAATGTTTATTTTAGAAAAAGAAGGACGTCTATTAATTTTTACAGCACAGTGTATGAATGTGATTGATTACTTTGCTGAACAAGTATCTGCGATGTCTCTATGTTTAAAGGAAATAGATTTTCAAGATAAATTAAAAATATTAATGATGTTAAAAATAAAATGGCAGATTCAGCCAATGGTCATTTCATATGGAAAGATCTATGATAAAATATCTAAAATGTGTTCACCAAAAGAAGTAGCAGCACCACTTTTTAACAGTGAGATTCTTTTAGAACAACTTTATTCTAATAAAGTAAAACGCTTATTTATAATTCATCCACGGAGTAATAGTAAACTATTTGATATTCTTAGTAGGTATGGTTCAGTATGTGCGTTTAATACTAAAATAATAGGTGAATATGAACAAATCATTCCTTTTGTATTGTTGCCAGGATATCATTATCAAAATGACATTTTGAAGGCAATAGAAAATGTTAAAGGACAGTTAACCCCAGTATTATTAGAGGATAAACAAGTTGTAGCACTACTAACAAAAGAAATTTCAAGACGTTTTGGATTAGAAAAGGTTGCTATATAGTTAGTAATCTTTTCTTTTTGGGAATAATTAGGTTAAAATATATACAAAGGAATGATTAGATGAAAGATTTTGGAGAGTTAAAACAAAAAATACAAGAGTGTCGCTATTGTCAAAGACAATTTGGATATGAACCTCATCCTGTTGTCTGGGGCAAACCTAATGCTAAGATCATGCAGATTAGTCAAGCCCCTTCATTAAATGTCCACAATACTTTAAAACCATTTAATGATTTAAGTGGGAAAAAACTTCGTGAGAAGTGGTATGATATAGATGATGAAACATTTTATGATCAAAATAATTTCTATATTGCTTCTTTGGCTCACTGTTATCCTGGTAAATCTAAAAGCGGTGGGGATCGTTTGCCGCCAAAATGCTGTAGTGAAAAGTGGTTAAGGCAAGAAATTGACATAGTTGATAACCAAATTTATATCATCATTGGTAGTTATGCAGCTAAGAAAATATTTCCTAATCAAAACTTTGTTGATTTGATTTTTAATGATCAAGTTTTTAATGGGAAACCTGCATATGTTCTTCCGCATCCTTCACCATTGAATCGGCGCTGGTTTAAAACATATCCAGAATTCGAAGCTAAACGAGTTAAAGAAATCAGGGCAGTAATAAAGAGTTTAGTTTAGATAGGGCTATTTCGATTGAAAATAGCTTTTTATTTTAGTAAAATGGTAGCAGTATGAAAAGAGGTAAGAAAAATGAGTCAAGAAGAAATATTAAGTTATATTAATGATAGTCTTGTAATTAATGGTTCTTTTTATTCAAATCAGAATCTTCCTAATCAAATTAGTAATGCAATTTATACTTTTGGTGATTATAATGTTTTTGAAATCCTTGCATTTATTGATGCTACCAAAGAACAAGATGGCAGCCGAGGAATGATCATCACTCCAGCACAAATATATTTTAAGTTTGGTCAGGCTGGGATAATTGAATATCAAAAGATTATTTCTTTAGGATTGGAAAAACATCGTAATGATTCAATAATCAAAGCTATTATCAAATTAGAGGAGATAACATATACTTTTAGTAACCAGATAATCGACCCTGAAGTATTCGTTACAATGTTATCAAAAATTACTGGTATTGAAATAGAGATGATCATGGATACTCATGAAAAAGTAGAGTATTATACGAGGATTGTATTAAATGATCTTGAAAATGATGAATATGAAGATATTGTATTAACTCCAACTCAAAACAATAGTATCAAAGAGTTTTATAAGGAATTAGAGATGGTTCAGCAATTAGCTGATGAAGATTATCAATATGAATTAGAAAATATTTGTAATCGAGCACTTGAATTTTTTGATGTATTAGGGTTAGATAGTGATGAAATTGATGGTTTATTAGAATGTCAAAATCAATTTAATCAAAAAAATATTGAAGAAGAACAAAAGATAGATAATGCTCAGCAGTTTTATAATGATATGATGAATAAGTATCAACAAGGTGATAGTGAGATGTTCAACCGAGTTAAGAGTATAATGTCATCAATGGGAATAGATGAAAATGATTTAGCAGGGAAAAGTCCAGAAGAAATCGAGGATTTTTTATGTGGTAAATTTGGTATTTCAAAAAGTATGCTTGAAAAACTAGCAGGAAGGTTTAATAAAGGTACAGTGAAACACTGATTTAATAGCAGTGTTTCACTGTTTTCATAAAAAGACCTCTTTAACAAGCAAATGCTCATTAAAGAGGAATAATTAAGTTTATTTAGTTTTAGGTTTATTATTACTGTTTTTATTAGCAATAGTACGAACAACTTCACCTAAATCGGCACCAGTTAGATCTTTTAAAACTTCAAACCCATTAGCAGCAACATCACTAACAATTTTACTAACTTTACTTCCGCCATCACCGCTACCGTTATCAATAACAGTAATCTTGTCGATTTGTTCCATTGGTTTGGCAATTTGTGCCATAATTTCTGGGAGACGTTCAACTACCATTGACATCATTGCGGCTTCACCATATTTTTCCATGGCTTCGGCTAAACGGTCTTTGGCCTCGGCTTCGGCAATTCCCTTAGCTTTTAAAGCTTCGGCTTCAGCTTCCCCTTGTGCTCGAATAGCTTCGGCTTCAGCTTTAGCTTCTAATAATTTGGCGTCAGCGCGTGCCTGAGCTTCGATTTTTAATGCTTGAGCTCGAGCTTCGGCTTCTTTAATCGATTTTATTTTATTTGCTTCAGCTTGAACCTCAGTTTCATATTTTTTAGCGTCAGCTGGTTTTTTTACAGATGCCACTAATTGTTCTTCAACTACTTGTGCTTCTTTTTTTGCTAATTCAACATTACGATCAGCAACGATTTTATTATTTTCAATTTCTTGAAGCTTGTATGAAACATCGGCATTGGCTTTGATTTTATCTTGTTCGGCACGATATTGTTCCATTCGAATTGTTTTATCACGATCACTTTGAGCAATTTCTGCTTCAGCTTCTAATTTAGCTTTTTGCCCCTCGCGTACTGCAGCAGCAGTTTTAACTTCGGTATCTCTTGCTCTTTCAGCGCTAGCAATATCAGCATCTGCTTTTGATTGGGCGATTTGAGGGATTGCCCGGTTTTCTAAATATCCCCCTTGAGTAGCAATTTTTAATACTGTATATGATAACAAACGTAATCCCATGTTATCTAATTCTCGTGTAATACTGTCTTCAATTGAGTTTTCGAATGCGACACGATCTTCATTAATTTGTTCTACGGTTAATGTAGAAACAATTCCCCGAAGTTTACCTTCCAAGATTTGTTCAACTACAGTTTTAATATTTTGAGTAGTACGATCAGCATTACCACTGCAAAATTGCTCGACTGCGATTAATACTTTCTCTGGATTATTGTCAACTTTAACAACTGCAGTACCAGCAATATCAACAAAAATTCCTTGTTTTGAAGGTGCTTCAGTGATATCAGTGGTCATTGAAACAGCTTCTAATGAAATGATACAAGATGTTTCAAGAAATGGTACTTGAATACCCCCTTTACCCGTTAGAACACGTTTCTTTAATCCGGTGATAACTAAAGCTTTGTCAGCAGGAACTCTTTTCCAGCATGTCAATAAAATAATAATAAGTAGTAGAACAATAGCTACAGCAATAACAATAGTCATGTGTTCTGTAAAGAAATTATCTGAAATCATTTTTTCTCCCCTTTTCTAAAGTGTTATGGTTTTAAGATAATCACTTTGATAATTTTGAATATTTTCAATGGTTACATCGTGAGTATAATTATCAGAGTAATATACTTTGATTTGGCGATTTGTATAATCAAGGTAACCATAATATCCCTTATTAGAATCTCTTTCTTTGATGACCATAATGTCATCATATGGCAGTTTTAAATAAGCTTGATAATAATAATGTTTAAATAAAATTTCCGCATTTGTTTCTAAAAAATCAATACTATCAACATTCATATAGATATCAATATCTGATAAATTAGTGAAGACATCTAATGCCGGATCTTCAAAATTATAAAATGCAATAGTCTCTATAGTTAATTCTTCCTCATCGATAATGGAGCAATAATAAGTATCATTAGGAACGATTAAAACATTATTTGTATAGCCATTGTCAAGATACTTGATATACAAATAATACTCAGAATCATTCCTAATTTCTAATAAATCATCATTACCTCTTGTAACACTAATTAAATCAAGATAATTTAAGCCATCTTCAACATAATTTAAATATGTGATAGCAACATTGTAATTTTCATTATTTTCAATATTATCCAGATAGCTCAAATCGTTTGAACTAGGTTCTTGCAAAACGGCATCATTGACTAGATAATTTAAATTATTATATAAATAGGTATTATTAGTAGATTCATTATCTTGATTAGAGGCAATAAAATAAATTAACCCAAAGACGACAACTATTATAATTAAAACAATTAGCCCTTTATGATTACTGCTTTTATCATAATCACGACTTTGGTGCTGGTATTTTTTTGCGGCTTGTTTAACTTCTGCCGTAGTTTTTTTGGAATGATTACGCAATTTCTCTTTACGCAACTTGTTTTGTTGTTCTTGGGTCTTTCTTTTTTGACTTTGTAGTTTCGCTTCCTGTTTTTTTTGAAGAACTCGTGCTTCTTCTTTTTCTCTGATTGCTTTTTGCTCATTAGCGATTTGTTTATCAAATTTAGACTTGTACTGGTTCATTAAGCTGTCAAAATCAGTACTTTGCTGCGGTTCGATTGCTTGGCTGCCATGCTGGTAAAAATTTAAGTATTGATCAATTAAAGTGTCGATCTTATTCTTTTTATCCATAGCCTCACCCCTCTGTATTTAATTAAATTGTATCATATAACTACATCTTTCGACTATTAATATTTCTTAAAATTAGTATCAGTTTAAATAATTATATATATGAGTTACAAAGCATAAATATACTTGCAAAAATGTCGATAATTATTGTTAAAACTTTTTAAATAAAGTACACTTATCAGTGTATTTTTGGTAAAATGTTCATAGAAAGAGAAGTGAAGATTATGGATCAAGTAGAAATAGTAATTGTAACTGGGATGTCAGGTGCAGGGAAGACTAGCGCGATGGCCTGTTTTGAAAATCTGGCATACCGTTGTATTGATAATTATCCGGTTGCCTTATTGACTGAATTTGCGGAATTAGTGCAGGATAATCCCAAATACCAAAGAGTAGCGATGGCAGTAAGTTTGGATGATGCACTTAAAGCAATTAGATTATTATCAAATTTAGATTGGATTCATCTAACTGTCGTATTTTTAGATTGTGATGATGAAGTTCTAGTTAAAAGATATAAAGAAACAAGAAGGTCTCATCCTTTGTTGATTTCAAATAAAGCGTCTTCTTTAATTGAAGCAATAGAGTTTGAACGACGTTTAGCAGAGCCGATTTCACGATTAGCACATTTAGTAATTGATACAACAAAATTAAAAGGAGCAAGATTCCAAAATTTATTAGAAGATTATTTTAGTAAAGGGAAAATTGACCCATTTAGAATAACCTTTGAATCATTTGGATATAAACATGGGGTACCCAAAGATGCAGATTTATTATTTGATGTCAGATTCTTACCAAACCCTTTTTACATTGAAGAATTACGTCATTTAACAGGAAATGATCAAGCTGTTTATGATTATGTAATTGATAAAGAGGAAACAAAAGTCTTTATTGAAAAGATGACTGTTTTATTTGATTATTTATTAAAAGAATATGAAAAAGAAGGTAAGATGCATTTAATTATTGGAATTGGCTGTACTGGAGGACAACATCGTTCAGTTTCGTTAACTAATTATTTTGCTGATCACTACAGTAAAGTTTATCAAGTTCATCGGTTACACCGTGATGCAGATCATTAAGGATTAAGATGGTATCTTTTTCAAGAGTTGTCAAAGAAGAAGTAGTTTTTAATGATTTTGAATCATGTTGTCAAAGAGCAATGTTATGTGCAGTAATTAAGATCAATGGGACATTATCGCTATCAAATCATGGTCTTTCTTTAACGATTAGAACAGAGAATGCTAAGATTGCATCAAAAATACATAAAATGTTAAAAGAAGAGTATGATCCTCAGATCGAATTTCTTGTTTCAAGAAAAATGAAACTAAAGAAAAATAATGTTTATATTTTAAAGGTTACTAAAGCAAGGGAAATTTTAGATGATTTATCATTGATGGATGGTTTGGGGTTTAATCAGATTCCTAATCCCAAGATTATTGAAAAGGAATGTTGTACAAGAGCTTATTTAGCAGGGGCATTTTTATCATGTGGAAGTGTTAATAATCCTGAAACATCAAATTATCATTTAGAAATGAGTTTTAATGAAGAAGAATTTGCTCAGTTTATTGCTGATTTAATTAATCGGTTTGAGTTAAATGCAAAGATTATTAAACGTCGTAATAAGTATGTAGTTTATTTAAAGTCTTCAGAAAAGATTGGTGATTTTTTACGGGCAATCGGAGCGAGCCAGTCAGTAATGAATTTTGAAAGTACTCGAATTGATCGCAGCATGTCAAATACTGTAAATCGCTGGAATAATTGTGATATTGCTAATGAAATGAAATCAATGGCAACAGCAAATAAACAATTAGAAGATATTGAGACGGTAGATATGTTTCTTGGTTTAGACATGCTTGATGAAAAAACACGTGCTGTTGCTTTAATTAGAAAAAAATATCCTGAATTAACATTAAATGAGCTGACTGAAGTTTATTATGAAGAAACTGGACAAACAATAAGTAAGTCCGGCTTGCATCATCGATTTAAGAAAATAAGTGAAGAGGCTAAACGATTGATCCAAATGGAGAGTGATTAAAATGGATAAAATTGAAGTTAAGTTTGGTCATCGTATTAAAGAATTGCGCTTGAAGCAAAATATTTCTCAAGAAGAATTGGCTTTTCGTTGCGGGTTATCAAAGAACTATATATCAGATGTTGAACGTGGAACAAGAAATGTTTCATTGAAATCAATTGAAAAAATAGCTAATGGTTTTGCGGTAAACCTAAAAGAATTATTTGATTTTAAATGATAAACGTGTATTATATCTATATATAAAGGAGTTGATTTGATGCCACTGTATTATGTGATTTTGATAATTTTAATCATTATTGTTATCTTAAGTTTGATTTTAAATCTACTTACTAATCCGATTGTTTGGATAATTATTGCGATATTAGTTGTTTGGTCAGCGATAAAAAGATATCTTTATACTAAACAGTTAGAAGAATATAACAAAGAATTTCAAAGAAAAACTGAAGAAAAGAAAAAGGCTTATTATAGCCAAGAAGAGTATCGTCGTGGTAGTGATGATATAATTGATGTCGATTATCAAGAATTTGATGAAGATGATAAATAATCATCTTCATTTTTTGTCTGCAATAAACCCCCAGCTAGGCTGGGGGTCTCAAAAAGCTTTAGCGGAGTGATAATGAAAAACCTCACGTGATATAATATAAATGCGGCTACCAACTGCAAAAATAAGATATCACTGAGGAAATGACAAATGAATAAACAGTATTCAGATGACTTACATAGTTTATCACACACAAAATGGAGGTGCAAATATCATATTGTATTTGCACCAAAATATAGAAGAAGAGCATTTTATGAAGCAAGAAGGGTAGAGGTAGGAGCAATACTAAGACAATTATGTGAATGGAAAGGCGTAAATATAATAGAAGCGGAAGTATGCATAGATCATGTACATATGTTAGTAGAAATACCGCCCAAATATAGTGTTTCAGGGTTTATGGGGTTTTTAAAGGGAAAGAGCAGTCAAATGATATATGAAAGATGGGCAAATGCAAGATATAAGTACAGACATAGAGAGTTCTGGTGTCGAGGATATTATGTAGATACAGTAGGAAAGAATGCTAAAAGAATAAAAAATTATATAGCGAATCAATTAAAAGAAGATCAGGAAAGAGAACAGCTGACACTGGATTTGGAAGACCCGTTTAAAAAAAGGAAAAGGGAAAAACTAAATAAATACAGAGTGCACGTGGTAGCCGTAGGCATAAGGAATGTCTTGAGACATGCGCTCTGAGAGCAGGGCTATGCCCGCAAATGTAAAACCACCGGCTTAGCCGGTGGATATTTATTAAAAAGGTGGATCGTTAATCCACCTTAAAGTTATGAAGTTCTTTTTTTATTAAGATTACTGCAATGACACTGGCAATTCCTTCGGCAATAACAAATGAAAGCCAAATTCCATTAAGCCCTATTACTTTCAATAAAATATAGGCTAAAGGTAAAGTAATAATAAATTGTCGCAATAGTGAAATCGTCAATGATTGACGTCCCTTACCTAAAGATTCAAAAACTCCGGAGATAACGACTCCCATTGTAGAAAGAATAAAACATGGTGAAATCACTCGAAGACCAATAATACCAATTTCTAATAATTGTTCAGTTGCATTAAACCATGATAGGACTAATTCTGGCAATCCCATAAAAATAATTGTTCCACAACATAAGATCACCGCAGTAGAGATAATTGAAACTTTGATAATCTTTTTAACACGATCAAAATGCCTAGCTCCATAATTATAACTAATTAATGGTCGCATTCCCTGAATCAATCCATTAGCTGGCATGTAAATAAATGATTGAAGCTTGAAATATATCCCAAAGAAAGCGATTGCCGTTTGTGATACTGTCGCTAACAAACTATTAAGTAAAGCAACTAAGATAGATGGTAATGATGTCATCACCCCTGATGGGATTGCAATTGAATAGATATTTTTAATAATTTGTGCATTTGGTTTAAAATTTTTTAAAGATACTTTGATACGTGAAGTTTTTCTAAATAAGATAATTGCTAGTAAACAGGCAGTCATCTGACCGATGATTGTCGCAATTGCAGCTCCAGCAACCCCAAACTCTAAGTAACCGTTTATTCCAAAAATTAAAATAGGGTCGAGGATAATATTGACAATTGCTCCAATTCCTTGTAAAAACATGGGAATCATCATATTCCCAGTAGCTTGAAACATTTTTTCAATAGTAATATGAATAATAGAACCAAAGGTAAAGGTAATCACGATTGACCCGTATGTAATTGCATAATCTAAAACAGTTGGGTTAGTAGTAAACATCAAAAAGAACGGTTTCATTAAAAAGATACCAATAAAAACAAATAATAAAGAGTGAAGAATAGCTAAAAAAATCCCATGATCACTAATATAATTAGCTTGTTTTTCATCACTGGCACCTAAACTTTTAGCAATCAATGCGTTAATTGCTACCCCGAGACCTACTGAAAAAGCTAATGACAGGTTTTGAAGTGGAAATGCTAATGATAAGGCAGTTAATGCTTCCTCTCCCAATTTAGCAACAAAAATACTATCAATAATATTGTACATTGATTGAATTAACATTGAAATCATCGGGGGAATTGCCATTTTCATTAATAATGGGAAGATGGGCTTGTGAGCCATCATATCATATTCTTGATTCATAAGTTCTCCTTCCTTCGCAAAAAAAAGCTATAACCTCCCGTTTATAACTCAGAAACGTGGAAAAGCTATAGCTTATTATTTAAGCGGTTTATTAAGTTTGCACATCAAGCATAACGTAATTTTATCATGATGTCAATTAGATAATTTTATCTTTTTAAGACTTGATCAAAGCGTTGATACAATCAAGATAGAAATGGGTAATCTGAGTCGTTGCTCTGTTCATGGTACTGTAAAACCATTTGACCAATTTCTTTACCAAAAATATCATTGATCATTTTATAGGATTCTAGAGAGTATTTATGATTTTTTTCAGCAGTTGTTAAAGGACCTGTTTTAAGCAGAATACTTGTAGGAATATTAATTTTTCAATATTGTGAAGTATGGAAGAAATTATTTAATCTGGTATCAGACATATTTAACTCATGAGCAGCTTTCATTGCTAATTTTTGAACTCAAATGCAATGTTCTTTGGTATGTTAACCTTTAGCTTGAAGTATTGTCATGATTGTATTTAACATAGTGATTAGCTTTTTATGATAATATAACTCATTATTGCTGTACAATTAAAAACAGTAGCTTTAATAATTTGAAAAGGATATTGTATTGTGATTGGGGAATTATTAAAATATCACTAGGGATCGATAGTTTGTTTTTTCAACCAGATAATATTACGTAAGTTTCTGTGGCGTCTCGAGTATCTAAAGCACCAAAGACACTATGCAGGATTCGGTAACGAACTGCCTTAATGCTATTTGCACAAAAAGTAATCTAGAACCATTTTCTTTAACTATTAGTTAATCCTTTCATTGAATTGTCCTTTTGATTATTTAATTAATTGTATAAAAAGAATATTATGGTGTTGATTTATATTGGTTAGATAAAATCGTTATTATGGGTAGCCCCAAGATTATATCTTTTATTTTAAGTGAAATATCGTTATAATTAGAGTTAGGTGAAATTATGAAAAAAATTAAAGAAATAGTCGTTGTTGAAGGTAAAACAGACACAGCCTTATTAAAAGAATTATTTGAAGTAGATACGATTGAGACACACGGATTAGCATTGGATCAACAAACATTAGAATTAATTCAAGAAGCAAGTAAAAGTCGAGGAATTATTGTTTTGACAGACCCTGATTTTCCAGGGAAAAAAATTCGTGATCAAATTCAAGCAGTTGTCCCTAACTGTCAACATGCTTTTGTTGCTAAAAAGGATGCTAGAGGTAAGAAGAAATTAGGTATTGCTGAAGCTAATAAAGAAGCTGTGATAGAAGCATTAGAAAATGTAGTTTCTTTTGATGTTAATCGAGAAAGCATTACTTGGAGTGAATTTGTTGCTTTAGATATTATTGGTAATAAGCAAAGAAGATTGATGGTGTATGAGGCATTTAATTTGGGTTATGGGAATGTCAAAACACTTTTTAAACGATTAAATATGGTTGGAATCACTAAAGAACAGGTGTTAGGGAGGTTAAATGATGGATCTAGGTAAACATAATGGTTATACATTTAAAGTAAGTAATGAATTTAAAGGGGAATATCTAGTCCCGATTATTGATAATTTAAAAGTGAAGTATCGTGATTTTTATGATGACTATGATGAAGTATATCATTGTAATCAGCTAGTACATATTTTAAAAGATGACCCTAATGTTAATGTTGATTATCATGTTATGTATAAGTATGATCAATGTGTTGGTTTAGCGATGGTAACAACGGGGAATATTGATTCTTCAAAATATTTTGATAAACCAGTCTTTGAACAAGGGGCTAATGCAATTGTTCTTAATTATTTCCATATTTCACCAAAGGCACGAGGAAATGGGAATTATTGGTTAAGAAATGTAATTATTCCTCATTATCAAGATAAAGAAGATTTGTATTTAAAGTCATCACATTCTAAAGCATTTAGTCTTTATCAACGTTTGGGTGAGGAGATTGGGTCGTATCAAACACTAAGTGATAATGGTGAATTTAAAAGAACAGGAAAGATTTTTAAAATCAAGGTGAATCAGTAATGAAGGAAATCGCAACTCCCTCGACAACAAAATATATTTTAGAAAAATATCATTTGAATGCGTTAAAGAAATATGGTCAAAATTTTTTAATTGATGTAAATATAATAAATAAGATCGTGACTAGTGCAAAGATTGATCAAACAACGGCGGTTATTGAAGTAGGACCGGGAATTGGCGCATTAACACAAGTATTAGGGCGTTATAGTGGAAAAGTTACTAGTTTTGAAATTGATGAGCGTTTTATGCCTGTGTATCAGGAGTTTTTAAATCAAGATAATATTGAAATTATCTTTGGTGATTTTATGGAACAGGATATTAAACCGATCGTTGATCAGTTAAAGCAAAGATATCAAAAAGTATGTTTAGTTGCTAATCTTCCATATTATATTACAACGGCAATAATTGAAAAAGTTGTGTTAGGAAATTTTGGAATCGATGAAATGATTGTTATGGTTCAAAAAGAAGTAGCTTTAAAAATGACGGGTATTTATAAAAATCCATTATTATTGATGATTAAAGATATGGGGACAATTGAATACTTATTTACTGTTAATAAAAATGTATTTATGCCTGCTCCGCATGTTGATTCAGCAATTTTAAAAATTGAGTTAAAAAAAGCACCGGATTTGAAATTATATGAAGTATTAAATATTTGTTTTAAACAGCGACGAAAAACGATTTTAAATAATTTAAAGCAAAGTTATGAGGAAGCTGAAGAAATTTTATTGCAGACGGGAATTGAAAATCAAAAAAGAAGTGAAGAATTAGAATTAGCGGATTTTAAAAATATCACCAAAATGATTTAATTACATATAATATCATGGTGATATAAATGAAAATTGGTGATATTGTCTGTCGAAAAAAATATGGCAAAGATATCTGTTTTAAAATTACCGATATTCAAGATGATGTTTATTATTTGACTGGAATTGAATATCGGTTAGTAGCTGATAGTGATGAGAGTGATTTGGAATTAAGTGATTTTAGTAGTGAGAAAAGTGATATAATAGTAGAAAGTCGACCATGTTTAAAAGGTAGTGTGCTGCATATTGATGGAGATAAACATTATCTTGACATGTGTTTGAAAAAATATGAAGAATTTAATATCAATGTTCATGGCTATTTTATGAAAGAAAATGAAATTAAAGATCAAATTATTCCTTTATTAGAAAAACATCGCCCTAATTTATTGGTGATAACCGGTCATGATGCAATGAAGAAAAATGGTAATCGCAAAGATATTAATAGTTATTTGCATACTAAAGATTTTGTAGAAGCAATTCGTCGAGCACGTTTGTATGAGGATGACAAAGATAGTTTGATTATTTTTGCTGGAGCGTGTCAATCGTACTATGAGCTTTTATTAGCTAGTGGAGCTAATTTTGCTTCTAGTCCAAGCAGAAAAAATATTCATGCGCTTGATCCGGTTTTTGTAGTAAGTCAGATTGCTAATGCGAGTATCAAAAATTATGTTGACTTAGAGAAAATTGTGGCTAAAACTTCAAATAAGCATTTAGGCGTTGGAGGGATCGACACAAGAGGAGTAGCACGAAAAATATATCCGACAAGTAGGTGAAGTAATGAAAGTAAAAGCATACGCAAAAATAAATTTAGCACTTGATGTAATCGGAAAAAGAGAAGATGGATATCATGAATTAGAAATGATCATGGCTCCAATTACTTTACATGATTTAATCTATATTAATACTATTGCTAGCGGAATTGAAATTGATTCAAATAGCAAAATCATGCCCACGGATGAACGAAATATTATGTATAAGGTTGTTGCTTTAATGAAAGAACGTTATAACATCAAAAAAGGGGTTAAGATCTTTGTTTATAAGCATATTCCTACTCAAGCTGGTTTAGCGGGAGGAAGTGCTGATGGTGCGGCGGTAATTAAAGCAATGAATAAATTATTTTATTTAAATCTGAGCAATGAGGAAATGGCTGCATTAGGAAAAGAAGTTGGGGCAGATATTCCTTTTTGTATTTATCAAAAAATTGCTTTAGTTAGTGGTGTTGGTGAAAAATTAGAATTTATAAAGAATTCTTTTGAATGTAAAGTATTATTAGTTAAACCTAAACGAGGGGTATCAACGAAAAAATCATTCACTAGTTTAGATTTAAGTAAAGCTAGCCATCAAGACTGTCGATTAATGGCGACAGGAATTGAAGATGGTAATTATCAAATAGTCATCGATAATCTTCAAAATACTTTAGAAGAGCCGTCAATCAAGATGGTACCAGAGATTGCTAAGATTAAAGAGGAAATGATGAAAATTGGATTTGATGGAGCTTTAATGTCTGGAAGTGGATCGTGTGTTTTTGGCTTGACACGTAATAATATTATTTTAGAAAAGGGAATGAAGTATTTTAAGGGAAAATATTATTTTGTAAGGAAAACAGAAATATTGAATGATGAGGAAATTGATTAAATCAATTTCTTTTCAATTTTACGACATATTTTATCTTTTTTTCCTTTAACAAATGTAAATTTTTTGTTATTATGTTGTTGTTAATGAAGAGGTGTGAAAATGAAAACTTATGCGGTAGTTATGGCGGCTGGTAAAGGTACCAGAATGAAGTCAGATAAACCAAAGGTTGTCCATGAGGTTTTATACAAGCCGATGATCAATCATATTGTTGATGAATTGAAACAAGTTGGTGTTGATGAAATCTACGTAATTGTTGGTCACAAAGCAGAAGAAGTTGAAAAACTGTTAGACGGGGTAAATATTATTTATCAGAAAGAACAGTTAGGAACTGGACATGCATTAATGCAATGTAAAGATGCTTTGGCAGGTAAAGCAGGAACAACTGTGGTGTTAAATGGTGATGCTCCACTAATTACTAGTGAAACATTAAAAGATTTAATTGCTTATCATAACGATAACCAATTAAAGGGAACGATCATGACATGTGATTGTGATTTAGATAAAAAATTTGGTCGTGTAATTAGAAATAATGATCAAGTAACGGGGATTGTCGAATTTAAAGACTGTACTCCAGAGCAAGTTCAAATTAGTGAGATGAACTGCGGAGAATATTGTTTTGATAACATTGCAGTATTTGAAGCGTTAGAAAAAGTAACTAATGATAATGCTCAAAATGAATATTATATCACTGATGTAATAGAAATCATGAATAATGATAAACTTAAAGTCGGTGGATATAAAATTGCTGATTTAGCTGAAGTTGGGGGAATCAACGATCGGGTTGAACTTGCGGAAGCAACTAAATCATTACAATTAAAAATAAATAAACAACATTTATTAAATGGTGTTAACATTATTGATATTAATAATACTTATATTGGAGTTGATGTAACGATTGGTGCTGATACGACAATCGAACCAGGATGTATTATTAAAGGTAAGTCAAGTATTGGCAGCAATTGCCATATTGGGCCTTATTGCGAATTTGATAATGTTGAAATTAAGGATAATGTTGAAATTAAATTCTCAGTTATCTCTGATTCGATTATCGAAAATGGTGTAGATATTGGACCATTTGCTCGTCTAAGAACTAACTGCCATATTTTAGAAGATGCTCATATGGGTAACTTCGTTGAAATGAAAAAAGCAGTCTTTGGAAAAGGAAGTAAAGCATCACATTTAACTTATGTTGGTGATGCAACTGTCGGAAGTAATGTAAACATGGGATGTGGAACAATTACTTCAAATTATGACGGTAAAAATAAATTCCAAACTATTATTGGTGACAATGCCTTCATTGGATGTAATAGTAATTTAGTTGCTCCAGTAACGGTCGGTGCTAATGCCTATGTTGCAGCGGGCTCAACTATTACAGATCAAGTTGAAGATTCCGCTTTTGCAATTGCTCGGGCTCGCCAAGTTAATAAAGATGGATATGCCAAAGTATTAGAAGAAAAAAGAAATCAAAAAGGAAAATAGGAGAAGAAAATGAAAAATAAAATAACTGTCTTTGCATTATCAGCTAGTGGTGAATTAGCTAACGATATCGCAGAAAAATTAGGAACAAAAGTAGGAAAAAGTAAAGTGCATCATTTTGCTGATGGAGAAATCTTAGTTGAAATTGATGAATCAGTACGTGGTAAGGATGTCTTTATTGTCCAGTCTACTTCTAATCCGGTCACTGAAAACTTAATGGAAATCTTAGTTTTAGCTGATGCTTTAAAAAGAGCTTCTGCTAAAGAAATTACAGCAATCATTCCATATTTTGGATATGCTCGTCAAGATCGTAAGGCTAAACCAAGACAACCAATTACGTCTAAATTAGTAGCTGACTTATTAACTGTAGCTGGTGTAACTAGAGTTGTAACAGTTGACTTGCATGCAGCTCAAATTCAAGGGTTCTTTGATATTCCAGTTGATGAAATGCAGGCATTGCCACTTATCTCAAACTACTTTAAGAAGAAAGATATGGAAGATATTTGCGTGGTTTCTCCTGACCATGGTGGTGCCACTAGAGCTCGTAAATTAGCAGTAGCTTTAGATGCCCCAGTTGCAATTATTGATAAAAGAAGACCTAAACCAAACGTGGCTGAAATCATGGGTGTTTTAGGGGATGTATCCGGGAAGAACTGTATTATGGTTGATGACATGATCGATACTGGAGGAACTATTGTTGCTGGTATTGAGATGTTAAAAGAAAAAGGTGCTAAATCAGTTCATGTTGCTTGTACGCACCCAGTATTCTCTGGACCTGCAGTTGAAAGATTACAAAATTCATCTGCTGATGAAGTTGTTGTAACAGATACAATCAAATTACCTGAAGATAAAATGTTCCCTAAATTAAAGACAGTTTCTGTAGCAGGTTTACTTGCTAAAACAATCGAAAACATTGAAAACTGTTTACCAGTTTCTGATGTCTTTGAAATGTTTGATTTTGATAAATAATATTTTGTGTTTCTTAATGAAACTAGAGTCGTCTATTTGGATAAATTTAAAGGATATAATTTTTAAGATTATATCCTTTTATCTTTTTTTAGTTACAAATTATTTTAGAAAAGATGATATTTACGCCCAGAAGGAAGATGATAAAAGTAAGAAATTCCTAGACCAATTACAGCGATTAAAAATAAAATTAAGTAAAAATCAGTATAAGAATAAGTATCAAGTATTTTTCCACCAAGACCTTGACCAACAATTGAAGAAAAACTATTGAATGTAGAAACCCATGCAAGAGCACTCATCTGTAAATCAGAATCAACTATAGAAACAACGATTTTCATATTGAGCATAATAAAGATTACGGTTGATACAGCCTTAGTACCGATAGATATAATCACATGTATGATATTATAAGGAATAAAACAATATGTACCAAACTGAATGATTAATAAGATAAAAACAATTATTAACATATGACGATTTGAAATGTTATTCATAAAACGATGAGAATAATAAATAATTGGTAATTCTGAAATAGTAATCAATAAAATAATTGTAGAAACCTTATCAACCGAAATCCCTTGATGCTGAAACATTGCTGGTAAATAGGTCGTATTTAGGTTAGTTATCGCATAGAATAAGCAAACTATAATCAAATAGACGATAAAGTTTTTATTCCATAAGCCTAGGTGTTGTGTAGTCGTTTCACCATGAATATCAGAATTTTTATGTTCGTTTCTAGTACCGATAATACCTAGAAGACAAATTCCTAGGCTAATAGAAAAAAAGAAATACATACTTTCAGGTGAAATGTATTGATATATAAGACCACCGATTTGTGAACCAATAGCATATCCAATTGTTCCCCAGATTCTAATTTTTCCATATTGATATTTAGATAAGGTGGCCATTCTTTCAATAACCGGCTTAGTGCTGTTAAAGAGCCCTAAAGTAAGACTGTACAATAAAGTAATACTAAAAAGATGTTTTGCAAAAATTAGAGCTATTCCTAAAATTGCGGCAATAATTAAAACAACACTATTTACCCATTTTAAGTTAAAGTGATCATTTAGATAGCCTACTAGAGGCTGTAAAATTACTGAAACAATGTATGAAGATGCTACTACCAGACTAACTTGTGAAGCACTATATCCACGATCTAGCAGATAAACAGAAATCAGGCCTGATAATAACGCCAGTGATAAAAAATAGAATAAATACATTAATAAATAACTTAAGTAACTACCTCGATACTGCATTTAAATTGCCCCCTTTAATAATATAATCAAAATATCACAGCTATGAACGTGATTAAATATTTAAATATTATTTAGGCATAATGTTCACAATTAATAGTCAATATTTATTAAAATTTGTAAATAATATTCTCATTCTATATAATGAAGATATTAGGAGGTAATGATGATGTTGTTAAAAGAACAAATGAAAGCCTACCCCTTTTCACATAATGAACGGGTAATTATTGATTATATTCTAGATAAACAGATTAATATTAAAGACTATTCTGTTAAAATGATTGCTGATGCAACATTTACATCACCATCAACTTTGATTAGAATTTCGAAGAAGCTGGGTTTTCAAGGCTGGGTTGAATTTAAAGACGCCTATTTAGAAGAAGCAAATTATTTAAATAGCCATTTTTGTAATATTGATTCTAATTTACCGTTTAGTAACCAAGATTCTATTATGACAATAGCTAGTAAAATCGTAAATTTACACATTGAAAGTGCTAAAGATACTTTGTCTTTGTTCCAACATGATTCATTACAAAAATCAGTACGAATTTTACACCAAAGTAAAGAGATACGGGTATTTGCAATGTCAAATCTAAATTTTGCTGGAGAAGAATTTGTATTTAAATTAAATCGAATTCATAAAAAAGCCTATATTCACCCTATACAAGATAATCTATTTCATGATGCTGCAATGTCTTCACCTGATGAATGTGCTATTTGTATCTCTTATTCAGGTGAGTCTTCTAATATTGTGAAGACCGCTCGGATATTAAAAGAAAATAACTGTCCAATTATAGCTATTACGAGTATTGGGAATAATAGTCTTTCAGATTTAGCTGCGGTTACTTTGCGTGTTACGACAAGGGAAAAATCATTTTCAAAAATTGCTGGATTTTCATCATTAGAATCTATCAGTATAGTTTTAAACACCCTATATGCTTGTTTATTTTCATTAAATTACCATGATAATCTGACTTATAAACTTGATATTGCTAAAAAAATAGAAAATGCTCCTATTATTAATAATGAAATTATAGCTGAGAAAGATGATGAGTAAAGTTAACACGATTAGATATCTAATTCTCTTATTGACATTCTAAGTATATCTGTTATGATATCAAAGAGCCGACGGATACATATTCCGCTTAAGTAATTAAGTGTCGGGGAATATGTAATGTTGAAAACACATTCTTTTAAGGATGTGTTTTTTATTTCAAATAAAACTATACATAAAACGAATAGTATAAATAAAATATAAGTATTAGACATAGTAATGCAATTGATTATAATGAAAGTGTAATCAAAGGAGGATAATTATTATGGATAAAAAAATACTTAGATTTGCCTTATTATCAGCATCATTATTAGTGGGGAGTGCTGCAGCGATTAATGCTAATATTCCGGCCATGGCACAACATTTTGATCAAGTACCATTATCAATGGTAGAAATGTTAACGACGGTACCGTCATTATTTTTGATGATTTCCGTTTTAACAAGTTCTTTAATTGCTAAAAGAGTTGGGTATAAGCAAACAATTACTATTGGGCTGGGAATTGTTATGATTGCAGGGATAGTACCGTTATTAATTGATAATTTTATGATTATTTTGATTAGTCGTGCAATGTTGGGATTTGGTGTTGGTCTGTTTAATTCACTATTGGTATCGATGATCAATTATTTTTATGATGCTAAAGAGCGTTCATCAATGTATGGATTACAATCAGCATTTGAAGGGGCAGGAGGAATTGCGATTACTTTTATCGCTGGTCAGTTATTAAAGATTAATTGGCAGGCTCCGTTTATTGCTTATATGATTGCAATACCTGTTTTCTTTATTTATTTTAAGTTCGTCCCTCAGGTAAAAACAGCCGATGTGATTAAGGCTAATGGTGGGGATCAAATAAAAAAAGAAAGCCATAAAAGTGCCGGCTTTTTGCCAGTGGTTTATTATGTTGGATTAATTTTTATGGCTGCAATGTTATATATGATCATGGGTATTAAGATTGCTTCTTTAATGACTGGTGAGGGATATGGAACAGCGAGTGATGCTAGTTTAGTAATTATTTTATTATCATTAGGTGGAATTAGCGCAGGACTATTATTTGGAAAAATCTTAAAGGTTTTTAATCAGCTTACTACATCGATTGGATTAATTATTTTAGCATTAGCAATGGTAATTTTAGGATTAAGTCAAAATTTAGTTATAACGTTTGTTGGTGGATATTTAACGGGGTTTGGTTTTAAAATTTTTATGCCAAGTTTGATTGATAAAATTAATAATTCAAATATTCCAAATACTACGTTAGCTACTTCATTATTATTGGTTGGATTCAATTTAGGGGTGTTTATCTCTCCTTATGGCAGTATTGTAATCCAAAGTCTTATGAGAACTGAAGCTTTACCAGCTTTATTTATTGCTAATGCTATAGGATTTATCAGTTTAAGTACAATTACATTAATTATTACCCTTATAAAAAATAAAAAAACAGTTAATATCGTTCAAAAAGTTTTAGAATAATAGTATTATAGATAAATAACTCGTATAATAAAAAGTGGTGATAAAGATGGATCTAAGAGTTCTAGAATATTTTTTGGCAGTAGTTGAATCAGGTAATGTTTCTAAAGCAGCCCAAAAACTACACTTGACACAACCGACGCTAACAAGACAATTACAGCAGTTAGAAGAAATTTATGGCACACGTTTGTTTATTCGTGGGAGTAGACAAATTACTTTAACTAATAGTGGCATAATTTTAAAACGTCGTGCGAAGGAAATGCTAGATTTGCAAGATAAAACAGCAGCAGAAATTAGAAAAAGTGAGTATGATATTTCGGGAGAAATTACCATAGGATGTGGTGAATCGAGTGGAAATAAGTTTTTACCAGTAGTTTTAAAGGAGTTCTCAAAACGTTATCCCAAAATTAAATATAATATTTATACGGCTGGTAGTAATCAAAATAAGGAAAAGATCAACGAGGGTTTAATTGATGTAGCAATTGTTTTAGAACCAATCGATAAAGACTATTACCAATACCTGGAGTTGCCTTATTTAGATAAATGGTGCTTGGTAATGAAAAAAGATGATTTATTGAAAGAATATGAAACAATTGAAAATCACGTAGTATCTAATTTAGTTCTTGGAGTTGCAAATCGATTAGAAGTTAAAGAAACTTTCAAAAACTGGTTAGGTAAAGAGATAAATGCACAAACGATTTTAAATTATGATATTAATTCAAATTTAGCTTTATTAGTAGAAAGTGGTCTTTGCTATGGAATCTCGATTGATGGAGTTTTCAAAAGTAATGCTTATCCAAATTTAACGTACCGACTATTAGAACCAGAAATTGTTTCACAATCGTGTTTGATTTGGAAAAAAGGGGTAGTGACTAATCAAGCATTAGAGAAATTTATTGTTTGTGCGAAGGAATTGATTTCATCAAATCAGTAATAATATAAAAGACATATTCTTTAATAGGATATGTTTTTTATATTTTGTTGCATTATTGAAAAGAGATGATTAGTTAATGAAATCATTGTTTTTTGCACTAAAAGTAATAAATGTTGCATTACTGCAACGAAATTTATAATTGTCGAAAATCATTCCATGTGCTAAATTTTTAATATGGGTTAGTTAAGGCTAACTAAAAAAGAGAAAGGAAAAATGGACAGTAAAATGGGAAAAAATTTAAATAAAGCACTCATATCGGTGCTTTCATTGGGAATGATTGTTTCAATGTGCTCGATAACGGTTAATGCGGTTGAAACAGATAATGTGGCTAATTGGGTTACGATGTATGGAGATAATGGTAATAATAGTATTACTCCAGATACAGTCAATGATGCTGAAAGACTGATCAATGGTGATATTATTGCAACAGGAACTTTTGATGGCAATAAGGTAACAGGTATTGAACAGGCTAAAGGAAAGAGTGATGGTGCTGTTATGCTATATGACAAAAATGGCCAAATAAAGTGGGAAACTTTAATAGGTGGGAGTGCAGCAGATAGTTTTAATGCTGTAACTGAAGCTAATGATGGCAGTTATGTTGCAGTAGGGGTAAGCCAGTCTAATGATGGTAATTTAGCCAATCTTAATAAGGGGGGAAAAGATGGAATAATCGCTAAGCTAGATTCAAATGGAACTTTAATTAAGGTTGTTACCGTTGGGGGTAGTGATGCGGATGAATTGAAGGCTATTCAACCAGCTGGCGATGGTGGATTTATTGTTGCAGGTTATTCACATTCTACTGATTTAGATATGAACGGTTTGAATAAGATTGAAACTGATCGCGATGCAATTATTGTAAAGATTGACCAAGATTTAAATATTGAATGGATTAATCGAGCTGGTGGAACTGGCGGTGATAAAGCAGTCAAGAAAATGGATGAATTTACTTCAGTAGTTGCTAACTATGGCGATGGTAGTTATTTAGCAGCTGGTTATTCGAGTTCTAGTGATGGAGATCTCGAAGGATTAGCTCATGGTGGTAAAGATGCATTTGTTGTTAAGTTTAATGAAAATGGAACAAAAGAATGGGTAAAAGCTTTTGGTGGAACTGGAGATGATGTTTTTAATCATATAATTAGAGCTCATAATAAAAAAGTATCTACTGATAAAACAGAAATATCAAGCAGTGATATTGATAATGGGTATGTATTAACAGGAACGACTAACTCAAATAGTGGTATTGTTGGAAATGAAGAGGAAAATAATGTTGCATTTACCTTAAAGATTGATTCAAATGGACAAGTTGAATGGACTACAAGCCTTGCTAATAATAGTAAGACAACAGGAGATTATCTTTTAGCGATTAGTGATGGTTTTTTAGCGGTTGGAACCTTTGATACTAATGATCAAGATTTTACAGGGATAAAGACATACGGTAAAGAAGATATTTATATTGCCCACTATTCAAAGGATGGCACTTGTTTAAATATTTCAAGCTATGGTGGAGATGGAAAAGATAATCCAGAAGGAATTATTCCTGGAGCAAATGATGACTATATCGTCTATGGTAATACAAATTCTAATAGTGGCTTGTTTGAAGGAAAATTAAAAGGTAAGTATGATGGCTTTTTAGCTAGTTTAGCGGGAACAACACTAGAGCAATATGCAGAAGAAAAGTATTTAGTGCCGGTAGAAGCTTGGAAAGCTAATGAAGATAGTCTTTCAATGATGGCACCATTATTATATAAAGATGCATATGTTGAAAAAATTGGCTTTAAGTATACTGTAACAATTTATTTTACTAACGCAACAATTATGGGAACTCAAGTTAGCGCTTCAACATTAGGGGAAGTTAGTTATGAAAAAAATGGTGAAATGATAGCGGTGTTGAAAGATGAGTACGATGAAGTAACACAAGTAAAAACAGTTACGCTTGAAGTTGATGATTTAGATACACCGGTCAAATTACATATCGATAAAGCAATGGGAGATATACGTTTATCTTTCTCTAGTAAAGATATGGTAGAAACTACCAATCCGCCATATTTTGCTCCAGTTGAAGTAGAACAGCCAGACTTTAAAACTAGTTGGAAAGTAAATATTGGTGGTAGTGATTATGATTATACTGATGATATGACAGTTTTGAAAAATGGAAATATTGTTGCTGTAGGGCAATCATACTCAAATGATGGTGATTTTCAAAATCTGTTAAAAGGTGGTTCAATAGCTTATATTAATCAATATGATCCAAAAGGAGAACTTTTAAAAACTCTTACTTTAGGAGGAACAGAGTACGACTCAATTGCATATGCAGCTAAGGTATGTGGCCTAGATGATGGTGGTTTTGTAGTTAGTGGTGGATATCAAGAAGGGGTGTATGTGGCTCCAACCGGTGATTTTGCACAGTTAGATACTGCTGGTACCGTTCATGGTCAAATGGATACTTTTATTGCTAAATATGACTCTAACAGTAAGCTGATCTGGATGAGTAATTTTAGTGGCTCAGCCAACGATCAAGTTAAACAAATTAAAGCTACGGATGATGGCGGTATTGCTGTTTTAATAGAAACAAATTCAAATGATGGCGATATGGAAAATCAAAATCGAGGATTATATGACTTAGTCATAGTTAAATATGATGCTCATGGTAAAAAAGTCTGGCAACGAGTTTTAGGTGGAAAAAATATTGAAACTTCAAGTTCGGGATTAGATATTCTAAGTGATGGCAGTTTTATTGTTGCTGGTAGTCTTTCTTCAAAAAGTGGTGATTTTGCAGATGTTGACTGGTATGGAGATATATTTGACTGCTTTGCTGCAAAAATTAGTGCTACTGGTGAATTATTGTGGACTAAAGCTTATGGTGGCGATCGCAATGATTATTGTAATAGTGTCTTAGCTACTAGTGATGGTGGATTCATTTTAATGGGTAACACTAAATCAACTACTGACACATTTGCTCCAATTGGAACAGGGTATGACAATGCATATGTTTTAAAATGTAATGAAACTGGTGAGACAGAATGGGTCAATGTGATCAAGAGTAGTGAAGCTAGTGAAATGATAAGTGCGATAGAACTTGAAAATCAATATGTATTTATTGGTCAATCAAGAGGAACAGACTATGATGTAACAGGTCTTAATAAGGGAAGTATGGATGTTTTTATTGCAAATTATGAAAAGAATGGTACTTTGAAAACAATCGAAAATATTGGTGGTTCAAAAGCTGATTATGCTTCAGAGATTATGGTATTAAATGATTATCAAATTTCATTACTGGTGTATAGTGAATCAAATGATGGAGATTTCAAGAATCTAAATCGTGGAAAGTTTGATGGAATGTTAATGACATATGATTATCGTCAAAAAGCTGATAATTCAACTACTGACAAGCCAAATCAAGATAATGTAAATAATCAAAATAATAGTAATGTGATCGAGACAACTAATTCATCAATAAAAAATACTATTAATACTGGTGATGATTCAAAAATCATTGGTTATAGTTTATTGGGTGGGACAATGTTAATAATTTTATTATTAACTAGAAAAAAATATAATTAAAAAGTACTCTTGTTAGAGTACTTTTTTATGGAAAAAGGGTATATAAGATAATATGGGAGGTTGATAATAATTTCTATTTGATTGAGAAAAAACAGCCCCTTTAGCGTTGTGTTAATTGGAATTGTTTAGGTGTTATACCAGTTTTTTTACGGTAAAAATAGATAAAAGAATTAGCATTAGAAAAACCTAAAGTCTTAGCAATTTGAATAATTGTAGATTGTTCAGATAACAGCATACTATTAGCCATATTTAAGCGTAAATTACTAATATAGTCATGAATACTACAATGATATAAGTATTTGAAACCAGCTGTAAGTTTTTGCTCACTAATATAGTGAATCTTTGCCAGCTCCTTAATTGTTGGGGGATGCTGATAGTTAACAGTTAGATCATTGTGAATCTGCTGGATTATTTCTTGATCATCATTATTTAGTAAGATGTTTCGACCGCATTTTAGTTTAATTGTAATAGTTTTAGATTGGGGATATAGAATATTATTTTGAGGTAACAGAAAGTAGACGATCTTCATTAATTGAGCATCAAGATATAGTTGTGAGATTGCTTTATTTCTTAAAGTGTCAGATATTTCTTGCATTAATTGTAAAAGTTTAGAGGGGAGTGGTCGAAATATTTTATTTTTTTCAATTTTTTCTAGTGTTGTATAGGAATATCCATATGCCGATAATTTTTTTTCGAAAAAATCTTTTTTTATGATTATATCTGTAGAATGATAATGTTGATTTTTTTTCCAAACTTGTAATCCACTACGCTTTGAACCATTTAAATAAAAACTAGAAGGCTCTAAATGATTATTATGACTCTCTTTTAAATCATACTCAATTTCACCAGTTAGAAGCATTCCTAGCTGTAGATATGTTTCACTTATTTCAAATGATATTTCAATATCATAGGGTGCAGTAAAATCACCAACAAAAAGTTCATACATATCTGCAATATGCACATGAATAATGAATTCTTCAGGTTGTTGAGGATTTATATATAAGGAAAAGTTATCATACTGATAGTATTGGAAAGCTAGTTTATTAAAGAAAATATTATAGTACTCTGTCAAATTTCTACATATCATAATTATCACCAGTTAAATTATACATAAAATAAATGTAAAAATACATAATATTAGTGAAAATATTGTAAAAGAAATTAAGCCATGCTAGAATCACAACATAAGTTAGCTAAAACTAACTAAGAAGGGAGATATAAATGAAAAAAGTACTATCAACTATATTAGTGTTAAGTTTATTTATTTTAACTGGTTGTTCAGCTGCCACTAAAGATACAATAAGAACAGTTGAAACAGTAAAAGGAAAAATAGAGATTCCTAATGAGCCTAAACGTGTTGTAATAGATTATTTTGTTGGAGATGCACTTGCGCTAGGAGTGGAGCCGGTTGGAACTACATATGTATACAAAGATTCTGTATTTGAAGAAGATTTGAAAGATGTACCTTCAATTAATGGTGATGATGCGTATGGGCAGTATAGTATGGAAGCAGTGACAAAATTAAAACCGGATTTAATTATTACATATTCTGAGGCTGATTATGATAATTTATCTAAGATTGCACCAACGGTACTAGTTGATTATTTAAATATGTCAACTGCCGAAAGAATCACTTGGATGGCTGATGTTTTAAATAAGAAAGAGGAGGGGAAAAAATTGCTTGCTGATTTCAATCAAGAAGTTGCTGGATATAAGCAGCAGTTACAGGATGCTAAAATATCTAACAAGACGATAACTTTGATGGAAACATATAGTAAAGAATTATTTGTATATGGAAATAAACAAGGTCGTGGTGGAGAAGTTTTATACGATTTATTAGAATTAAAAGCACCCGAAGTTGTTCAAAAAGAAATTATTAATGGTGAACAATATCGTTCTATTTCATTAGAAGCAATCAATGAGTATGCCGGTGATATGATAATGATTGGTGGCTGGCAAGAAGATCCTATGGATTTAGTTGGAAATAATAGTGTATGGAACTCAACTCCAGCTGTAAAAAACCAAAAGGTAATTACATATGATTCAAGTGCATATATCTATCAAGATATTTTATCAACAAAAGAACAGTTAAAAAACATTACTCAAAGTATTTTAGCACTGTATGAATAACCAACAAGTAAGAAAATGGCTGATAGTAGGACTATGTCTATTACCTATCATCATTTTCTTTTCATTAAAATTTGGTGCGGTGACAATAGGATGGGAAGATTTTTTTAAAATCATTTTAGGTAAAAAGAGTAATGGAAATGATTATGAAGTTATTATTAATCTTAGATTTCCTCGAATTTTAGCGACTGGAATCGTCGGTAGTGCATTTGCGATGGCTGGAGCAGCAATGCAAGGACTGACTAAAAATCATTTAGCTGATTCGGGAATTTTAGGAATCAATGCGGGTGCTTCTTTTATGTTAACAATTTGCTTTGCTTTGGTCAGTCGCAGTAATTTTCTTTTAATGATGATGTATTCTTTTGTCGGAGCAGGATTAGGTTTATTTTTAACGATGACAATGGGAAAAGGGAAGTATACTAATAATTCTAAACGATTATTATTAGCTGGTGTTGCAGTCTCACTTTTCTTTACTTCGTTAAGCCAGTTTATAGCAATTTATTTTGGAATTGGTCAAGAATTAACATATTGGAATGTAGGCGGAACTGCTAATATTGGATATCAAGAACTTATTTTAGCGACATTATTATTTGTTTCTGGTCTATTTTTGCTTTTGAGGCAAGGGAAAAATATTACGATTATTTCAATGAGTGAAGAAACTGCTGTTGGTTTAGGGGTAAACGTTCCTCGTTGTAAAATACTAGTATGTTTAGCGGCACTGCTTTTAGCGGGAATGGCAGTTAGTATTGTTGGGTCAATTGGATTTATTGGTTTGATTGTTCCTTATTTGGTAAGACGATTAGTTAAAAAGGAGGATTATCAAATTATTTTGCCTATGTCTGCGATATATGGAGCAGTCTTTTTAATTCTTATCGATCTTATTGCTAGAAATCTACAACCACCTTATGAAACACCACTAGGAATAATTATGGCACTGATTGGTGTTCCATTTTTCCTTTTTATGGAAAGGAGCATAAATAAAAAATGTTAAAGAAAAAAAGAATAATCATTTTTCTGATAATCATTTTATTAGTATCAAGCTTTTTGTCATTCACGATAGGTCAGATGAAAATTGAATTAAGTGAATTATTTGATCCATATACACAATTAGTAATCTTTCAATTTCGGTTACCGCGTTTGTTATGTGCCATTTTAGTAGGTGGTGGAATGGCTTTGGCAGGACATATTTTACAAACAGTATTACAAAATGATTTAGCTGATCCGGGTGTAATTGGAATAAACTCAGGAATTTCATTCTTTGTTTTGTTATATATTTTAGTTAGTGGAACAGATATATTTTTAGATTATGTTTGGATGCCTTTAGCTGGAATGATTGGTGCTGTAATAACGATTGGTTTACTAATGTTTTTGATTTATGAAAAAGAACGTGGAATAGATCCAATTCGGATGACTATATGTGGGGTAGCTCTTAATTTAGGGTTCCAAGGGTTAATTCTATTCTTCTCAGCAAAGCTGAATCGTCAAAAGTTTTCGTATGTGCAATTATGGAATGCTGGTATTCTAACAGGAACAGACTGGCTAAAAATAGCTTTATTAATAACAATATTAGTGATTATTGGAGTAATATTGTGGAAATATCAAGATGTTCTAAATATTTTTTCGTTAGGAAAGGAAAGTGTAATAACCTTGGGGGTTGATTTAAAAAAACAAACAATTATTTTAATTAGTTTAGCCGGATTTTTAGCAGCTTTTACCATTGCTTTTGGAGGTTCTATTCCTTTTGTAGGTTTAATCGCACCGCATATTGCAAGAAGGTTAGTTGGTAGCAATCATCGTTATTCATTATGGGTCAGTATGTTAATGGGAAGCCTTATGGTTATTATCGGTGATAGTTTATCAAGAAGTCTGATGAGTACTGGTGAAATTCCAACAGGGATTATTTTATCATTGATTGGAGTGCCGTATTTTATTTATCTATTAAAAAAGGAGAGAGCATGATGAAGGGAATTATTGAAGCTAGACAGTTAAGCACCGGTTATGGTAAAAAGATTGTTTTGAAAGATCAAAATATTGTAATTCCTAAAAATAAAATTACCGTTATTTTAGGACCAAACGGATGTGGGAAATCAACCATGTTAAAGACAATGGCTCGGGTATTACCATTAAAAGATGGTAAAATAATTCTTGATGGAAAAGATTTGAAAACTATGAAAACAGCTGAAATAGCTCAGAAAATAGGTTTTCTCTCACAAATTCTAAATACCCCTGAAGGAATAAGTGTTTATGAGTTAGTTAGTTATGGTCGTTATCCATATAAGAGGATATCATCGACTAAAGAAGATCAAAAGATTATTGAGTGGGCTTTGAAAGAAACCCAGACTTTTGAGATAAAGGATATGTTGGTTCATGATTTATCTGGGGGTCAAAAACAACGAGTGTGGATTGCGATGGTACTTGCTCAGCAGACAAATACAATTTTACTAGATGAACCAACAACATACTTAGATATTGGTCATCAATTAGAAGTATTAGAATTATTGAGTAAATTAAATAAGGAAGAACAACAGACAATTGTCATGGTTTTACATGATATTAATCATGCTTCACGTTATAGTGATTGGATCATTGCTATGAAAGAAGGCAAAGTTTTTAAAGAAGGAAGTCCAAAAGATATAATAACTTCAGAAGTGATTCAGGAACTTTATGGTGTTAAGACGCAAATTATTTTTGATAAAGAACATAATTGCCCAGTGTGTTTTTCATATGATCTTTAAGTAATAAGTAGTTAAAAATAGCTATGTTCATCATGAATATAGCTATTTTATCTTGTTTTAAAGGAATAAATACGATAATATGTTAGCATAAACTAACTTTGGAGGGGATTATGCAGCTAACAAAAGAAAAACTATCATATTTATTATTTTTATATAAACAAAGAGAAATGGATTACACAGTTACTCGGTTAGCGCAAGAGGTCGGAGTATCAAAATCAACGTTTAGCCGAGTATTGAATACCTTCTATCAGGAGGGGTTAACGACTGAAAAAGGGAAGGGTATTTTATCATGCCAGGGATGTAGAATGGCAAGGGAATATTTAAAAGATATTAATAAATTATCTGATTGGTTAAAATATACAGCTAATTTTGATGATGAAGAAGCGTATCAAGAAGCACTATCATTAGTTTTAACACTATCATCTAAAGCACGTGCTAAACTTGTTAACAACACTAGTAAAGAAAGATTATTTGAATTGATTGATAATGTAAAAGAAATTAGTGGAGATATGCTTAGTGCTAATCTTGATGATGGTCAATACCTGTTTGCTTTTACTGTTTATAAAGCTGATAAGATGGAAATATCAATGGCTAATGATGGTTTCTTTCATCCAGGAATATTGGATATAAAAATGGGACATGGAGGATTAGTTTTAAAGCCAAAAGAAGTTGAACGAGAATCGATGATGGGGAAAATGGTTCTTAAAGGGAAGCTGAGTTCTTTAAAATACCAAGTAGGAGAAGACTATCTCGAATGTCGTATGATCAAGGATGATTATATTATTCCTATTTCAAAATTACGTTTTCATTATTCAAAGGAAGAACGGATATTGCAAACGAGTGTAAAGATAAAGGTTAAACCAACGGTTGGTAAAATTCATATGCCCGAGAGTATTGCAATTATGAACGTTATTATAAAATAGTATTTCATCGATGAAACATCAAAAAATGCTGTATTTATAAAGAAAAAAGATATTTTTTGAAAAGATTGTTTCAATGGGGGCAACAAAATTAGTAGTTGTTTTAAGATTAGATGTATGTAAAATAATGGATGTAGTTAGTTTTAGCTAACATTAGCAGAGAATATATTCTCTATATTTTTTAACTAAATAGTTAGTCTTTTCTAACAAAGAAAAAGAGGGAGGAAGAAAATGAAAAAACTTTTAAAAGTAGTATTAGTTTTAATGCTGGCATTTGGAATTCAGATAGCCACATTAAGTAATGTAGATGCTGCCCAGGTAAGCGATTTACCAGATGGTAAATATACTATTCCAACAAAATTGAAGAATGCAAGTAATATTGCAAATGATTCAATGGCAGCTGGAGCATTAGCAGAAAATGGAGAATTATCAGTAGAGGAAGGAAAGTGGTATTTAACTGCTGAATTTAAAACATTAAATTTAATGGGCTTAGTTGGTAATGCAGGAAATATCCAATATTATGAAACTGATACAAAATCAGAAAAACATGCTGCTGAAGTTATTAGTTATCGCGAAGATGATCAAGGAAAGCAACAAGTAGAAAAAGTTAAAATACCTGTAGCGGTAAACAGTGAGGGTGTTTATATTGAAATGTTTGTTGACGCGATGGGTACGACAGTTGATGCGTATATTCAATACAGTACAGCGGATATTGTTATTCCTGAAGAACCAGAAGCACCTGAATATACATTAGCTGATGGTACTTATACTGTGACTAGCGATGTATTAAAAGCAAATGAAGATGTACAATCAATGGCTGCCCAAGCGGTCAAGAGCGCTACGGTTACTTCAAAAGATGGAACTTTATTAGTAACATTACAAATGGGTGCAGTTACTGTGTATAGTCAAACTGCATACGTTGATAAAATGGAAGTTGAGCAGGCTGATGGAACTTCTTATAAAGAAGTTGATATCACAGGACGTGATAGTGATGGAAATGTAAGTGAAATGCAATTTACATTAGCAAAAAATACAAAATTAACAAATGTAAAATTCTACTATGGTGGAAGTACTCATGGTTCTGAGGCGAGATTATCTTTAGGATTGGATAATCCAACACTAGTAGTACCAGAAAGTACAAGCAAATTTGCTAAAGATGGTACATATACAGTAGATGTTGCTTTATGGAATGCGACTCAAGATAAGGCTTCAATGGCAGCGGGTGCAATTGACAGTCAAGCTACAGTAGTAGTTAAAAATGGTGTAGCAACAATGTATATCACAACTAAAGAAATGACTATGGGAACAATTAAAGCATGGTTAGAGGAATTATACATTGGTTCATCAACTGATGATTATAAATCAAATCTAGCTGTTATTGTAAGTAAAAATGCTGATGGTAAAGCAACTATGTGGTCTTTCGTTTTACCAAATGAGGAAGAATTATTTGATGTTGTGGTAAATCCACATGTAGCTATGATGGGGAATAGTGATATTCCAGCAAGAATGAAAGTTGATTATAGCACATTAAAATTTGTATCTGATTCAATTGAAGCACCTAAGGTAGATGGTGAATCAAATAATAATACAAACGATACACCAAATACAACAACTCCAACGACTAACCAAACTACAGGAACATCAAGTAGTTCAGTGAAAACTGGAGATAATGCTAATATGGAATTAATGGGAGGATTATTAGTTTCATCATTAGTGGCTGCGGCATATTTAACAAGAAAAAGATTATGCAAATAAAAAAAGTATTATTAATATTGGTTGCCATCATAACGATGACAATTAATATTAAACCAGCTTTTGCCCTAGACGATGGAGCGTACTTAATTGGACGCTCCACGTCTTACGTTAATCCTCTAACTGGTAACACCGAAGATGGTGGTACTAATATTACATTAGGTGATAGCATGGTTTCAAGTATTGTAGAAGGCAATTTGTTATTAGAGCAAACTGGTGGTAAATATTATATTACTGTTGGTTTGGGATTAGCTTCAAATGTTTCAAATGTAAGATTTAAAATCATGAATAGTGGTGGTTCTTTTAATAGTGTTAGTGCTACTAAAACAGGAAGTAGTAGTGCTAATGGTGACACGGTAAATCATTATCGAATTCAAATTAATTCATTAAATGATTATATTAGTCCTATCATGTATGTCGCTCCAATGGGGCGTGATGTGCAATTTTTTATTAAATTAAATCAAGGATCTATTACTCCGGGAACAGGTGTATACACTAGTACCATGGTACCAGCCACTGCCGATAATGGAAATTCGGTAAATAATAATTCAACTACTAATAATAGCACCAGCAATAATACAAGTACGAATTCTAATCAAACTAGTGATACGACAACAAATGAAGAACAACCAGTGGTAGAAACGCCGGTAACTACAGTGGGGGAAGTGTCACGTGAAAGTTTATTTGATGGTATTTCTGGCTTATCTAGCCATGTAATTGATACAAATGGCAAAGTTAATGAAAAGAAGAAATTGACAGTTAAAAATTTATTAAAACAAAGTGAGCAAAAAAAGGATAGTAGTAATAATACGCTGTTGATTATTGGAATTGTAGCGGTTATAGCTGTCGTAGCAGGAGGGGGAGCATATTATTATGTTAAAAAAGTTAAAAAATAGTTTTCTTGTTCTTGTCCTTGCTTTGTCAATGATTGGTTGTGTAGATCAAAGTGGAAAAAGTGATAATAATAATTTGACGATTGCAGCAACTTCGGTAGCTGTTACGGAAATTTTAGAAGCTTTGGATGTTCCAGCTGATCAGGTAATTGGCATTCCGACGACTGAAAGTTATACAGTACCAAAGAAATATAAAAAAGCGACAGAACTAGGAACTGCAATGTCGCCAGATATGGAAGTATTGTCAACTTTAAAACCATCGCTAGTATTAAGCCCTAATTCATTGGAGGGTGATTTAGCTTCTAAATATGAAAAAATTGCTGTAAGTTCTAGTTTCTTAAATCTTAAAAGTGTAGCAGGTATGTTTAAAAGTATTGAGGAGTTAGGAAGCTTATTAGGTAAAGAGAAAAAAGCAAATAAATTAGTAGATGAATTTGTTAATTATATGGTTGAATTTAGAGCTAAATACCAAAACACAGCAAGTCCACGGGTTTTAATTTTGATGGGTTTGCCAGGTGGCAGCTACCTTGTCGCTACAGAATCTAGCTATGTTGGTGATTTAGTAAAATTAGCTGGTGGAACAAATGTTTATGGTAATGGTAATGGTCAGGATTTTGTCAATGTCAATGCTGAAGATATGTTACAACAAAATCCTGATATTATCTTGAGAACTAGTCATGCGATGCCAGAGGAAGTAATGAAGAATTTTGAAACCGAATTTGCTCAAAATGATATTTGGAGTAAATTCAGTGCAGTTCAAAATGGAAAAGTTTATAATTTAGATAATAATTATTTTGGGATGAGTGCTAATTTTAATTATCAAAAAGGCTTAGAAAATTTAGAAGGAATTTTATATGGAACTAATTAAAAAACATCCGCGAATATTTATAATCTTTTTAATATTAGTATTATTTATCTGTTTTTTTATCGCAATAAATCTTGGAAGTATTCAAGTTTCAATTGTTCAATTGTTTAAAGGGTTATTTATTGAATACGATGTCGATGTAGCAAGTGTATATAGTATTCGCTTTCCAAGAATTATCATCTCCATGTTAGTAGGTGGTGCATTAGCATTATCTGGACTTTTATTTCAAGTTGTTTTAAAGAATCCGTTAGCTGATCCGGGAATCATTGGAATTGCTAATGGGGCGAGTTTAGTTAGTGTACTAGTTGGTTTATTTTTGCCTCAACTATCTGCGATTGCTCCTTTACTATCATTCTTTGGAGGTTTAATAACATTTGCAATTATTTATAGTTTATCGTGGAAAGCTGGATTTAAAACAACTCGAATCATTTTGATTGGGGTGGCAATCAACTATACGATCAGTGCTCTTGTTACCCTCGCAAATAGTGCAACTGCTTCAATCACAAGTGGTGCTACGGGTACTATTTCCTTGTATACTTGGCAAGATGTTACGACCTTATTAATTTATTTGGTTCCTGTAATAATCATTACTTTATTTATGGCGAAGGCATGTAATCTATTAGGGTTAGAAGATCGAACCCTTACTTCGCTAGGAGTAAATGTGAATGTATATCGCTTTGGTTTATCATTATTAGCAGTTTTATTATGCAGTATTAGTGTAGCAGTAGTTGGGGTAATTGGCTTTATTGGTCTGCTAGTACCTCATATTTCAAGATTGTTAGTGGGAACTGAACATAAACATTTGATACCAATTAGTATATTGATAGGAGCAATTGTTTTGTTAGTTGCGGATACGGTAGGAAGAATTATTATGGCTCCCTATGAGATCTCGGCAGCCATTATTATGGCTATCATTGGTGGACCTTTATTTATTATCTTATTGAAACGGAGTATTGATGTTGATGGAAGTTAAAAAAATTAAATTTAGTTATCAAGATAAACCGTTTATTGAAGAACTTTCGGTAAAATTTAAAAAGAATAAGATTACATCGATCATTGGCCCTAATGGTAGTGGTAAATCGACTTTATTAATGCTTTTAAGTCGTATTTATAAAGCCAAAGATGGAACAATAACATTAAATGATAAAAATGTCTGGGACTATAAGATCAAGGAATTTGCTAAAAACGTTGCAGTAGTTCACCAAAAGAATCAGATTTATGGGGATTTAGATGTTAAGACAATTGTTGGTTATGGACGTTTACCATATTTAAGTTATCATCAAAATCTAAGTGAAGATGATTATCAAATTATAGATTGGGCCATTGCAACGACTAATCTAAAAGAATACGAAAATCGTTTGTTAGCGAATTTGTCTGGTGGTCAGCAGCAGCGTGTTTGGTTGGCAATGGCTTTAGCTCAAAAAACACCTATTTTATTACTGGATGAGCCAACTACATATTTAGATGTTAAATATCAAATTGAAATACTTAATTTAATAAAAGAAATAAATAAAAAATACCAAATGACGGTTATTATGGTTCATCATGATATTAATCAAGCAATCAATTATAGTGATGAAATCATTGCAATGAAAGATGGGAAAATCTTATTTCAAGGAGTTCCTGAGGAAGTAATAACTTCAGCATCATTAAAGTCTTTATATGATTATGATTTATCAGTGATTGATTATAATCATCAAAAAATAGTATTAAATTATCAATAGCTAACATAATTTACCGTTGTTAGAAGTTAATCTTAGATATTTATAATTTAATCTAGCGATATTTAATTACTATACTAATGAATGTAGTCAGGACTGTTTAAATAGTTTTTCAATCCCTTCTCCAAATGACTACTCTTCATGATATTCTTTCCGGATATCAATAAATTTAGATAGAGTCCCACTATCTGTACTCAAAATGAAAAACAGCCATTAAACAATCTTTTATAGAAACTTCCTAAAGTAAATAGAGTTTGCTATATAGAAAAGTTAATTGGCTGTTTTTGTGTTAATTATTAACTAACAAATATTTCATTTAATTTTTCAATTGCCTGCTCATCGCCAAAAGCGAGAATATCTTGTCCGGCTTCAATTAGCGTATCTCCGTGAGGAATCATTAATTCGTCATCATTGTAAATCGCAATTAAGAGAGCATTGTTTGGTAAAGAAATTTCAGAAATTTGTTTGCCGGCATATCGTGATTGATAATCAACTCGAATTCGCACGATTGAAAAATCACCTTTAGATAATTTCATTAAGGTCATAATTGATTGATAATTCATTTCATCAGCAATCATATGACCAATAATGTCAGCTTGATTGATTTTAGCATCAACTCCCATTCCAGAATTAAATAACCAGGCGTTTTTAGGGTTATTAACACGAGCAATTATTCGTGGAATGTCATATTCAAATTTAGAAACCATGGCAGTAGTTAAATTGACTTCATCTAATCCAGTTACACAGACTAAGGCCTGACAAGTTCTAACGCCTGCTTTTTCAAGAACCTCAATATCTGTTCCATCGCCGATTACTAAACATTCTTCTGGTAGTCCGGCATTTTTATAGTTTTCAAGTGCTTTAGTTCTATTTTCAATAACACGGACCTCATGGTTATTTTTAAGTAGTAAACTTGTGATATAAGAACCAATTTGACCTCCACCTACTATAATTATTTTCATTTTTTTCACCTCTTAATACAAAATTTCTTTAAATTTTAATAATGATTCCTCTAGTACAGAAAAATAAATCGTATCATTATCTTTTATTTTAGTATCTTTTAAAGGCATCATTGTAATATCATGTCGTTCAATTGCGACAACTTCAAACTCACCATGAAGAGAAATTTCATCGACTGTTTTTCCTATTAAAGATAAGGATGCTTTAATTTTAATAATTTTTATTTCACTGTCTTCACCAATTTTTTTAACTACTTGAAGCCGATTACTGTCAAAATAATCTAAGATCCTTTCAACACCCAAATCAGTAATTGAAATTGTATGAATTCCCATTGAACGAAAAATCCGTGCCTTTGATTTATCATACATTCTGGCGATTACATTATTAACATGGTAAATATTATGAGCAATATTACTAACAACAGCATTAATAGCATCACTGCTTGAACAACTGATCAAAGCATCAGCAACTTTGATTCCGGCACTTTCTAGAACATCTTTATCGTACCCCATTCCCAATACTGTCCGTCCGGTAAAATTACCACCAAGATTATTAAAAGCCTCTTCACGATTGTCAATTATAGTGACATCATGATTTTGATTATTTAAATAATTTGCTAATCGGGTACCAAATTTTCCACACCCAACGATTATAATTTTCATAGGTTTCCATCCTCCTATTTGTCTTTATTTCTTAATATTTTCTTTCTTAATTCCTCAATTCCAAAAACAATAAAAGGAATTGGCAAAGCATATAGCCATTCTATTAACCCAATTGGCGCAGTATTGAAGATACCATTTAAAAAAGGAATATAGACTACGGCTAATAAAATAACAAACTCTATAACTAATCCTAAATTAATATAATGATTGGAGAAGATTCCGCGTTTAAATACTGATTCTTTTTCAGTTCGGTTGTTCATGACCATTCCCATCTGTGAAAAAACAACCCCAACTAGCATCATCGTCGTTGCTTCGTTATAGAGCGCAGTTCCTTCTGGAGCCAATGGATTATGAGGCCAACCATTCAAATAGTTTACAAGGAAATATCCTCCTAAGGCAAATAGCGTTATAATCAAGCCATACCAAATAAAACCTACTAAAATTACTTTTTTATTAAGTAATCTTTCATCGATTCGACGAGGTGGCTGATTCATAATATTATCTTCAGGATGTTCTGCCCCTAAACCAAGCGCAGGAATCATATCAGTTCCAATATCAATAGTTAAAATTTGCATGATTGTAAGGGGCATTGGGACTAAACCGCCACTAAGCAAATATAGAGCAGGGGCAGCAGCTTCTGGGGTGTTGCTATCAAAAATATAACGTAAGAATTTACGAATATTATTATAAACAGCACGACCTTCTTCGATTGCACGAACAATTGAGGCAAAATTATCATCTGTTAAAATCATGTCAGCAGCCTCTTTAGCAACATCGGTACCAGTTATTCCCATAGCAACACCAATATCCGCTTTTTTTAGAGCCGGAGAGTCATTAACACCATCACCAGTTACAGCTACAATATTTCCCATTTCTTGTAAAGCACAAACAATACGATATTTTTGATCTGGTGCCATTCGAGCAAAGACCACTTCGCCTTCTAAAACGTTTTTAAGTTCTTGATCATTCATTTTGCTTAATTCTGTTCCAGAAACTATTCGAGCGGTATCGCTTTTAATAATCCCAATTTTGCGAGCAATACTTTCTGCTGTTAAACCATAATCTCCGGTAATCATAACGATTTTAATTCCGGCACTATGGCATAATTCCACAGCTTCTTTGACTTCACTTCGTGGAGGGTCCTGCATTGCAATCAAGCCTAAAAAAGTTAGATCTTGTTCAATTAATTCAGGTGTATATTCGCGAATTGAACTAGGAAGTTTTTTATCATTATGAGCAATAGTACGATAGGCTACTGCTAAAACTCGCAACCCTTCACGAGCATACATATCGTTTGCTTTCATAATATTGATGCGGTCTTCTTCACTGATTGGACAGGCTTTACTGCCTTTAAAACAACGATTACATAATTCCATAACTTCTTTTGGAGACCCTTTTACAAATGCAATTCTCTGATTGCCTTCAAAAGAGTCTTTTAATTGATGGATCGTTGTCATTCGCTTCCGTCGAGATTCAAAAGGTAATTCTAAAATTCGTGGATATTGACTATTCAATTTATCAAGATCAATTTCAGCTTTTTTAGCTACAACTTCTAAACATGCTTCAGTAGGGTCACCTAAAACTGTATAACGTGGATTAACACTCTTATTTTGTGGTGGTACTAACTTAGCGTTTGAACAAAGTACTGCACCACTTAATAATAGTCTTAAAACATTACTTTTCTTTGCGGTAATTTCTTGTTCATCAACATAGATTTTTCCATTTGGAACATATCCTTCGCCGCTGACATCCATTTGACTATCAAGAGTCCAAAGATGATTAACCGTCATTTCATTTTGAGTTAAAGTACCAGTTTTATCAGGACAGATAACATTTGTACATCCTAAAGTTTCTACGGCTGATAGTTTCTTTACTAAAGCGTTATCTTTAGCCATTCGTTGAACAGATAAAGCAAGTGATAACGTAACAGCGGGTAAAAGACCTTCAGGAATAAAAGCAACAATCATTCCTAAAGAAAAAATAAATGACTCCAATAAGGGATCCTTAATTACAAATACAGCAATCAGCATAAACACGATTCCAACACTTAATGCAATAATTGCAATTTGTTTAGTTAGAACATTAAGTTCTTTTTGTAATGGAGATAAGCTTTTTTCAGTATTTTGAGTTAAATTAGCAATTTTCCCAAATTCACTATCCATTCCAGTTGCAACAACAACACAGTGGCAAGTACCAGAAGCAACAGTAGTACCGGTAAAGATCATATTTTCAGCTTCTAAGTATGAAACTTTTTCTTGCAGTGCCTCATAATTCTTTCTAATTGGATTACTTTCACCTGTCAAAGTTGATTGATCTACTTGGAAATCACTACAACGTAAGATTCTAGCATCCCCACAAATTCGGTCACCTTCTTCTAAAATCATTATATCACCAGGAACAATGTCCTCAGCAAATATTTTTACTTCTTTACCATCACGTACTACTCGGGCATAAGATGGCATCATCTTTTGCAACGCACTAGTTGCTTTTTCTGCTTTAAATTCTTGGAAGAAAGAAAAGAAGCCATTAATTAGATTGACACAGAAAATCGATATTCCTAATTCGACTGTTCCAGAAAGGATAGCTAGTAATCCTCCACCCCATAATAGTAATGCCATTAGACTAGTAAAATTAGAAATTAGTTTTTTAAACATTGAACTTTGTTTCTTTTTGGAAATCTCATTCTTACCATACTTTTTGAGACGATGTGATACCTGTTCTTCAGATAAACCGTCCATACTACTTTCCATTAAGGTATAGGCCTCAACCGGGGTCACATACATTATTTGATAATTATTCAATTCATTATCTTCATTAATATTCATACGACAATTCTCCTAATACTCATTCCCTAAAATTAAAAACCAAAAAATATATTTATAACGATACCCGTTATCCCTCCTCAAGGCCTGTCAAAATAAAAAAGACAGATTCTTTCTTGAATCTGTCTAAATCGTAATTTACTTAACTATCAAAATAGTTCTTTTAATCGTAAGCTTACATCGAATAAATAAAGCATTTTGCTTTATGACAGACTCCACCACTTATTCGATGCCAAAATAATAGCATAGGCAATAATAGGAGTCAACGAAACTAATCAAACGTAACCAAATCATAACAATTGTATTTTATACTCTTATCCATTAACATATTTATCCATATTTAATAGTTAATTTTAGGTATTTTTGATTAAATCTAACGATATTTACTTACTATACTGTTAATTGTAGTAAAGATAACAATTCTTTCTACAATAAATTACTCTTCATGATATCCTTTCCCTGATATCTAAATAAAAACAGATAGCTTTACCTCTATCTGTATTACTTGAAACAAGCAGCTTTCCCTCTGCTTGTTTTTTTGTGATATTAGTATAAAAATGATTACTTTGTCAAAAATTAGGTTGTAAAATCAACTTGATTATTTTATTACGTTTCTCTACAAAAACATGGTATTTTTCTTAAAAAATTTATGTTTTATCGAAATTTGTATGTTAAAATATGTGGAAAAAGGAATATAGTAATAAAAAAATATCGATTTTATCATAGTTTTTTCTTTGCGGCTAGTGCCTTGGAGTTTAGATATTTGACAAATGTAATTGATTTTGTTAATATACAGCGGAGGTGAGATTTATGTACTTTGATACTCATTGTCACTTGAATAGTGATGAATTATATGAAGATCACGATGTGTTTGTTCAAAAAGCCCTAGATAACAATGTTACCAATATGGTTGTCGTAGGCTATGACTTAAAGTCGTCTCAAATTGCAATCGAATTAGCTAAACAATATGAGTTCGTATATGCTGCAGTTGGTATCGGACCAAACGATTGCTTAAACACAACAAAAGATCAAATGAACATCATCGACAAGTACTTAGAAGAACCTTGCGTAGTAGCACTCGGAGAAATTGGTCTCGATTATTATTGGGACAGTGTTCCTAAGGAAAAGCAGATGGAAGTATTTCAATGGCAGATGGACTTAGCTAAGAAGCACCAAAAGCCAGTTGTAATTCATTGTCGCGACGCCTATGAGGACACTTACGAAGTACTAAAACGGAATGGACATCCTGGAGTGATGCATTGTTATAGTGGCTCTGTTGAAATGGCAGAAAGATTTGTAAAACTTGGTTATTACATTTCTTTAGCGGGTCCGGTGACATTTAAGAATGCAAGAGTTCCAAAAGATGTGGCAGCAACTATTAACTTAGAGAATTTATTAATTGAAACTGACTGTCCTTATTTAACACCTCATCCATTTAGGGGAAAGTTAAATGAGCCTGCAAATGTTGTGTATATTGCCCAGGAAATAGCTAAGCTAAAGAACATGGAGATAGAAAACGTTGCAAGTGCGACAACGTTTAATGCCAAAAAACTTTTTGGTATTAAATAGGAGGAAAATTAATGAAAAAAATTAAAGAGGCTATTATTAATGCAGACCCCAGAATGAAAGGGTTACTTGTAGTAATGATTGCCTATATTGGAATTGTAGCGACAACATTAAATGCTGGAGCAACAAACCAAATTGATAACTACGTGGAAACAATTGATGTAAAAGTTCAAGATGGAAATCAAGACCAAAAGGACTATTTAATTAGACAAGCGTCAGTATCAAGTGTTCTTGATGATTTAAAAATCAGTGTAAATCCTCAAGATATTTTAAATTTAGATTTAAATTATATTGTAAATAAAGGTGATTTAATACAAATCACTCGAGTTAATCAAGCGGATATAGACGAGATGATTACAGTAGAATCAAATACGGTAAATACAACTGGATTAGAGTTATTTACTACGAAAGTTGCGCAACAAGGGCAAAACGGGCAAGTGAAAAACACTTACCGCGTAACTTATGAAAATGGTAACGAAGTAGGAAGAGAATTAATTGGTAGTCAGGTGGTATCACAAGCTACTGATACAATAATTGAAACAGGTGCAGTCCAAGAAGGAGCATTCTTTACTGGAAGACTGACTACTTATGGAGGCGACTGTGCTGGAGGAAATGGAACTTCATCAACCGGCATTAAATTAAGTCCGATTTCTGGAGTACAAGGATCAAACAGTCCTAAATTAACATATAATGGACGTTCATATTATTGCTTAGCTGCAGATCCTTCAATTCCTTTTGGAACAATTATTGAAATTACTAATCATAATTTAAGTATTGAATCAACTGCATATGGGATTGTTGTAGATCGTGGTGGTGCAATTAAAGGTAACAAGATTGATATCTTTAATGGGACTGAAGCTGGTAAATATTTTACTGGTGGAACATCAAAGAATACCCAATTTAAAATTATCTCAGTAGGAAGTGGAAAAAACTTCTGGAAATAAACTAGTCAAATTAATGACTAGTTTTTTTGTTAGGTGATACATGAACAAAAAATTATTGATATGTGTTTAGAATGATTAGATTTTATTGATTGTGAAGTAAAGCGTATTTTGCTTTTAGTAGATGAGAAAAGTTTAAAAGAGCGATTAACAAATGATATTGAAAAAGGGGTTCGCCTTGTTGATGTGGCTGTAAGAAGTATTGTGAGAATCCCTTTGTATCAAGTATTAAATAAATACGACAAATCATTAATTTAATCAATACATAAAGAAATACCGGTTTATTAAACCATAAATAAGATTAAAATCGTCATAATAAAAATACTAATAATAATACTTAAAGAGTTGATTGCTGAAGGAACTGGGGAACGACTTCCTAAACGATTTGAGAAAACTGGGGCAACAGCTGATATTGGCGAACATAAGCATAAAATAATCATTTTTTTAACAGTTAAATCAATTGGTAAAATAAAATATACAAATAAGGATAACCCCAAAGTAACTGCATAGCGGTTTAAAAGTATTTTTTTAATCAGTCTGATTTGTGATAAATCTAATTTTATTTCCAATAAAATTCCAATCATTAACATTGCTAAAAAAGCATTAGCATTACCAGCAATACTAGTAACTGTTAAAATTTGTGTAGGAATTGCAATATGAAATAAAGATAAGAAAAACAAAATGATGTAAGTGCAAAAAGGAATTGATGAAAATAATTTTTTAGCAACAGTTTTAAAGCTTTGTTTTTCTTCATTAGCTACAACTGTACTAGCAGCACTATAAGTACCTCCTAAACACATTAAAGCATTGCCGGTATCAAAAAGACAAACATAACCAATCAAGTTAGATGGAAAGAAACTTTGAACAAATGGTAAAGTAAAAGTTCCGATATTATAGCCAGATGAGTTGATCATCGATAGAGCTCTGGTCATGGGTGATTCTTTTTTTTGAATCAAGTAACCAGAAAGGTTAGTAATAACATTGCCTAAGAAGCCACAAGCAAGGGCTACTAATAGGATGGGGGTAATCTCAAGGTTATTAATTGATGAAAGTAATGAGCATGGAAGCGTTATATTCATAATGATTGTTGATAAAAAACTTCCGTGTTCACGGGTACAGACCCCTTTTGTCTTTAGTGCAAATCCTAACATAATAATTAAAATAAAGCCACCGGCCTTAATTAAAATATCAATCATACAATTCAACTCCTTTATTGGCTTTATCATAGCATTTACGACAAAATAATTTAAAATATTTTCAATTAGTGAAATAAGTTTTTAGTGTAACCATACAATTAGGTATTCATCACATATTTATTCGGTATTTTCTCGTTAAAATATCTTAAAAATAGAAAGGGATTTAAAAATGGAAAAAATTAAGAATTGGTTTTATAAACCAGCGTTTACGCTAATTTGTTATGCAATAGCTTTATTGATAATCTGTTATTTTGGGTATACTGTAAATATATCTTATCAATCTGTAGTCTCATATGTTGAAGCAGGAAGTATCTCGTGGGGCGCAAACTTTGGTGAGATCGTTGCTTATTTTATGTCAAATACATTTAGTTATTTCTTTTACGCAATGACATTTGTTTTCTTTGGTAAGGTAATTAGTATTATTAAACCTAGAGCCCCAAAGCAAGAGATTGTTGAAGAAATAAATGATAATGTTGATGATGAATTGATTGAAGCTTAAAGAAAAAAGCACTTCGGGATTTGAATGACCAAATCTGGGAGTGCTTTATTAATTCTTAAATAAGCTGACTGATTGTTTTAAATATTCTGGTGTAGATGACTAAATTAAAAATAATTTAAGAAACTGATGAAACGAGATAATTATTAAAATAGTGTTTTAAAGTAGGAATATCCTTATAATCATAATTTAATAGAGAGTTACTTTTATCAAGTGATGTATAACAAGAATCAATTTTAAGCTTTGAGTCAGTGAGTTTTTTTAATAATAAAGCATTCAGTTGTTCTTGACGAGTAGATGAATTAAAAATATCGTAGATTTCATCGAGTATAAGACCAAGACGCTTATGAAACTTAATTTGATTCATGATTAAAACTTCTTTATCCGTATAGATTCGATTTTACCATTTTTTAAAGCAGGTGATAAAATACCAGTATTATAATATTGCAGTTCTCGGTCATTGTTTTTATTGTATAGAACGTTTAGTGATCTCCTAGCTAGATTATAAATAATGATTAATAAGAAATGAATCAAAAAGCCTATTGTTGCTAAATGAGTCAAAGATTAATTAGCCGATATTTTTCTTTACTACAATGTAAAGTGTAAGGTTGACAAGTACCAGTTAAATGCAAATGAAGAGAATCTGTGTGTGAGTTATAATCAAAATTTATTTGGCTAGCAGCAATGAAATTTTCAATTATTTACTGCTAGCTTTGATAGTTGTTTAATTTATTTTCTAACAGCTATTTTTTTAATACAAAATATCTCTAATAATTGTTGGAGAATAGAATAATCAGATTAACGATAAAAACAGGTGTATTTGATTAAATTAACATTATTATCATTAATCACTTTTCTACTATGAATATCATAGGATATCTTTATCAAACCTTGGTGTCGTAGTAATATATTGCTTTTTGTCGTATGCCAAATCATGCAAACACCATTAAGTTGATACACAGCTTCCTCCTTAGATGAAATTAGTTAGGATGAGAAGTTTTGTTAAATTTAATATTTTTAGCTAATTTAATAAAAAAATGATTATCATTACGCTGATCGTAATGAGTAAGATATAAGCTTAAAATGAAACTACCAATTACAGCTACCAGCATATCGGTAATACTATCGTGAATGCCTGTTGAGTAATGATTAATTGCATCATAGTTAAAAAAGATCAATAGAGCATATTCATAAAATTCCCAAAATAAGGCAATCATCGCATTAAGGGCATTAATGAAAATAAACATCAAAAATTTTCTTTTTTCATTAGGTAAAAAGTGTTTATAAAAGATATAAGCTATCTCACAAAAAATAATTCCACTGAAAAAATGGGTGAACTTATCAAAATATGGAAGATGATAACCCCCTAAACAACTCCCCCACAAACTTGCAAAATAGACAAAAATGATATTGATAATATAAAATTCTTGAGGAACTTCTATTTTTAACAATTTCATTAATAAAGGCATAATGAATGGGGTAAGACAAGCAACGATTGTCATACTAAAATATTTTCCTCCCCAGTTAAGATAAAAAGCGTAAACTAGAGAAATAAGATAGATTAAAATACAGCTTTTATAAATAAAATTAGTTTTTTTATTTTTCATAATTATTCGACTCCTTATTATAGTATACCATAATTACTAAATTTATTTCCTGATGCCCAGAGCTAAATGGTTATTATGCATAAATTAGATGGGGTGAGTTTATGCATATATTTTCAGCAGTTCTCTATGCTGTATCCGCGAATATCGATGCTCTAAGCATCGGAATAGCTTATGGGATCAAAAAAACACATATTAATCATCAAAAAAATTTTATGATTGCATTTATTACAATGATCGGTACTTATGGTGCAATGCGCTTTGGACATTTTTTAACTAATTATATTTCTTTATCATTGGCAGACTTTTTAGGAAGCAGTCTGTTACTATTAATAGGAATCTATACTGTTGTTAAGTCATTGAAAGAGTGTGATGAGATCATTGTTACTAATCATTTATCAGCAGTAAAAAATATTTCTTTAAAAGAAACTTTAGTCTTATCATTGGTTTTAACCATTAATAATGTAGCTTTAGGAATTGGTGCAAGTATTACTGGAATGCCGGAGTTGATTACTTCTTTAACAACCTTTGTTTGTAGTTATGTTTTTATTGGAACTGGTCAAAAATTTAAGCGATTAAATTTTAAGGGAAAATACGCTGATATAATCTCAGGAATTATTTTAATTATCCTTGGTTTGTATGAATTGACAATCTAATGATTATTGTTTTAAAAATAGGAAATTTGTAGTACAATAGATTAGGATTAAGGAGGGAAATATAATGTACGATATTATAGTAGTCGGTGGTGGGCACGCAGGAATTGAGGCAGCGTTGGCACCAGCGAGAATGAATCAGAAAACAGTTTTAGTTACTTCTAACTTTGATAATGTTGGAAGCCTTCCTTGTAATACATCAATCGGGGGACCAGCTAAAGGAATTATTGTCCGGGAAATAGATGCATTAGGAGGACAAATGCCTAAAACTGCTGATAAAACCTACTTACAAATGAAAATGTTAAACACCGCTAAAGGTCCAGGGGTTCAATCCTTACGGGCTCAAGCTGATAAAAAAGTATATCCTCGATATATGCAAGAAGTATTAAAAAAACAGGAGAATCTTGATATCATTGAGGGAATGGTAGAGGATTTGATTGTTGAAGATAATTGTGTAAAAGGAGTTATTTTGGATAATGGCCAAACTATTGAAGGAAGGATGGTTATCTTAACAACTGGTACATATCTAAAAGCAGAGATTTTATGTGGTGATCAAAAGCATGCAAGTGGTCCTGATCAGCAGAAAGAATCAAAATATTTATCAGAAAAATTAGCTAATTTAGGGATGCGGATTCAACGGCTTAAGACGGGAACACCACCTCGAGTAGAGATTAATAGTGTTGATTACTCAAAGACAAGTTTACAGCCAGGAACTGATGCTAATTTGGCATTTAGTTATCAAACTAATGAGTTTATTCCTATTGAAGAACAAACACCATGTTATCTGACTTACACTAATGAAAAAACTCATCAGATTATTCGTGATAATCTACATCGTTCAAGTATGTACAGTGGTATTGTGAAAGGAATTGGACCACGCTATTGCCCATCGATTGAAGATAAGATTGTTAAATTTTCGGATAAACCACAACATCAAATCTTCTTGGAACCTGAATCAGCAGAGATGGATACGATTTATGTGCAAGGTTTTTCAACTTCATTACCACATGATGTTCAAGAAGAAATGATTCGGACTATCCCAGGATTAGAAAATTGTAAGATTTTAAAGTATGCTTATGCAATTGAGTATGATGCTATAGATCCACTACAATTATGGCCATCGTTGGAAACAAAAATAATTAAAAATCTATTTACTGCTGGTCAAATTAATGGAACAAGTGGATATGAAGAAGCGGCAGGTCAAGGTTTGATTGCAGGAATTAATGCAACTTTAAAAAATCAAGGAAAAGAGCCATTGATTTTAAAACGCGATGAGGCTTATATTGGGGTAATGATTGATGATTTAGTGACTAAAGGAACTGATGAGCCATACCGAATGTTGACAAGTAGAGCTGAGTACCGTTTATTGATTCGTCATGATAATGCAGATGAAAGACTAATGAAGTATGGACATGATGTGGGATTAGTAAGTGATCAAATATACCAGGCTTATCTTGATAAAATGTCAGAAATTTTTGCAGAAATTGATCGTTTGGATACGATTCGTTTTACTCCTAAACATGAGATCAATGATGCTTTGGAGCATTTTGGTTCAGCACGTTTAACGGAAGGCATTAGTGCTAAAGAATTAATCAAAAGGCCAGAATTAACATATGAAAAAATCTTACCATATGTTGAAGCTCCAAAACTAAGTGAAGAACAACGTAAACGGGTGACTATTTTAATTAAATATAAGGGATATATTGATAAGGCTCGACGTCAGGCTGACAAGCAAGTCAAAATGGAAGAAAAGAAAATTCCGGCAGATATTGATTATGAAGATATTAGCAATTTAGCATTAGAAGCAAAGCAAAAGTTATCAAAAATTCGGCCACTAACGATTGGACAGGCATCACGTATTTCCGGAATCAATCCTGCGGATATATCCGTTTTATTAATCTATTTAAAACAGAAATATAATGAGGAATAGACATGAATGAATTAGAATTCATTAAACAATTAGAAACTAAAGGAATTACTTTAACCCCCCAACAAGTCAATCAATTTAAACAATATTTTAAGATATTGGTTGAATGGAATGAAAAAATGAATTTAACAGCAATTACTGATGAAGAAGGGGTTTATTTAAAACATTTTTATGATTCATTAACGATTGCTTTTGATTTTGATTTTACTGATCAAAATATTGTTGATGTGGGTGCTGGGGCAGGATTTCCTAGTGTACCATTAAAAATTGTATATCCTGAGTTAAAAATTACTATAGTTGATTCACTAACAAAAAGAATCACATTCTTAAATCATTTATTTAAAGAGTTAAATTTAAGTAATTGTCAAGCTATTAGCGCAAGAGCAGAAGATTATGCTAAAGATCATCGCCAAAAATGTGATATTGTTATGGCGCGCGCAGTAGCCCGTTTAAATATTCTTGATGAGCTGTGCTTACCTTTAGTGAAAGTAGGAGGATACTTTTTAGCCCTTAAAGGGTTAAAGGCTACGGAAGAATTAGAGGAAGCGGGTAAGGGCATTGTTTTGTTAGGTGGTCAAGTGGAAAAATCAATTGATTTTACTTTAACAAATGATAATCATCGAAGTAATATCATTATAAAAAAGGTAAGGGATACTCCAGCCAAATATCCACGAATGTTTGGAAAAATAAAAAAACAACCCCTATAGGAGAAGTTATGTTAGAGAAAGTATATAAACAAATTGATATTGAAAAAATTTCAGCGAATGAAAATCAACCAAGAACTGTTTTTGATGATGAAAAGATTGAGGAATTAGCAGCTTCAATCAAAGAGAATGGTTTGATCCAGCCGATTATTGTACGTAAATATAATCGTGGATATCAAATTGTTGCAGGAGAACGTCGTTATCGAGCAAGTAAGTTAGCAGGATTAAAAACAGTGCCTTGCGTTATTAAAGATATTGATGATAAACAAGTTGATACATTAGCAATCATTGAAAATATTCAGCGTGAAAACTTATCACCGATCGAGGAAGCCAATGCATATAAAACATTGATTGATACATATGATATGAATCAAACCGAATTAGCTAATAAAGTAGGGAAAAAACAGTCGACGATTGCTAATAAATTACGGTTATTAAAGTTATCAGATGATGTTAAACATGCTTTAAAATCAAAACAGATTACAGAGCGCCATGCCCGTGCAATGATTGGCTTGGAAGCTGATAAACAGCAAACGGTATTGCAAGAAGTCTTAAAAAAATCATTAAATGTAAAACAAACAGAGTCTTTGATTAGTAAACCAGTTAAAACAAAACCTAAAAATAAAAAAGGTCCAACTAAAGTATCTCGTAATTTTAAAATCGCAATCAATACAATCAATCAAGCTACAGAATTGATTCAAAAATCGGGAATTGAAGTTATTAGTGAAACTGAAGAAGCTGACGATGAATATATTATTACATTAAGGGTAAAAAAATAATGAAGATAAATGATTTAATATTAGCGATGATTGATTTTTATCAAGGGCACCCTAAACAAATTCAGCATTTGATTAAAGTCCACAGCTTTGCTAGAGTAATCGGAATTGATGAGGGGTTATCTACACAAGAACAAGAAAGATTGGAAGTTGCCGCAATTGTTCATGATATTGGAATTAAACCTGCTTGGGAAAAATATAATAGTTCTAATGGTAAGTATCAAGAAGAGTTAGGACCGGCAGAAGCGATTAAGCTGCTAAATCGTTTAAATTATGATGAAGCTTTAATAGAACGAGTTGCTTATCTTGTTGGTCATCATCATACTTATAGTGAAATAGATGGTTTAGATTATCAAATTTTGGTTGAAGCAGATTTTTTAGTTAATCTTTTTGAAAGCGAAAGTGAAGAAATGGCGATTAACAGTGCTTATCAAAAAATCTTTAAAACAAATATGGGAAAAAGAATTTGTAGGACAATGTTTATGAAGGGCTAGTAATAGTCCTTATTTTATAGATGGAGGATTATTATGATTCGAGTATATACAGCTCCAGGAAGTCAGTCATGTCGAAAAGTTATTGCCTGGTTAAAAGAGCATAATTTGAGTTTTATTGAAAAAAATATTTTTTCGTCTGATTTGCATGCTAATGAATTACGTGAAATTTTAGAGCGCTGTGAAAACGGAACAGATGATATTCTTTCTAAAAATAGTAAAATAATTAAATCAAATAAAATTGATTTTGATAATATGAAAATGGATGAATTAATCGCCTTCATTAAAGCCAATCCTTCAATTTTAAAAAGACCAATTCTAATGGATGAGCATCGTTTTCAAGTTGGATACAATGAAGAAGAAATAAGAACATTCATTCCTCGTCATCAAAGAGGATAGTTAGTCTAGATATTAAAATCTAGACTTTTTACTTTATGTAAAAAGAGCATGGTTATAATTTTTTTAAATATTTATAGAAACTGATTAAGGGAGATAATAAGAGGATTTTTGAAGAAATTAATTTGAAAGTATTATAATTTAGTAAAAAAGTAGTATAATTAATAGTTGATAAATGAAAATAAGTCTATAGGTATTATGAAGGATAATATTAAGAATTGAGGGTTATTTAAGGAGGCAGTCATGTTAATTCGTAGAGCAGAAAATAGAGATATTACTCAGATCAATAATTTGTTGAAACAAGTTTGTCTTGTGCATCATAAGGGAAGACCGGATTTATTTAAAAAAGGGGCAAGAAAATATAGTGATGATCAGCTTATGCAAATAATCAAAGATGATAATAGACCAATCTTCGTTGCAGTTGATAATAATGAAGTTGTTTTAGGCTATGTATTTTGTATTTTTGAACAATATTTAGATAGCAATATTTTAACAGATGTAAAAACATTATATATTGATGATCTATGTGTTGATGAAAATTCAAGAGGGCAACATATAGGTAAGCAGCTTTATGAATATTCCAAAGATTTTGCCCAAAAGAGCGGATGTTATAATTTAACACTCAATGTTTGGAGCTGTAATGCATCAGCGATGAAATTTTATGAATCATGTGGACTTAAACCACAGAAAGTTCATATGGAAACAATTTTTGATAAATCGTAATATGATAATTAGTAGTTTTTAAGAAAATGACATTAATTAAGAATAAAACATCCTCCTAATAAGGGGATGTTTTATTCTTAAAGAGATAACTTACAATATAGGAAGATTAATGATTCTTTAGAGCCTGCTTATATTTTTTTCCAATAGGAATGATAGTTTCATCAGATAACGTAATATTATCAGTATCTATTTTTTTAATCCGGTCATGATTAATGACATATGATCGATGTACTTGGATAAAACCCAAGGGTTCAAGTTTTTGTAAAGCCACTGATATTTTTTCTCTAACCTTAACCGTTGAATTTAATGTGTGAATTAAAAGATAATGAGCATATGATTCAACATAAGTAATATTTTTTACATTCATTCTAACTGTTTGATAACCACATTGAAATTCAAGCATTACCCCTAGGCCTTTATTGAGGTACTCAATCCGGTTGATTAATTCATCAAGATCGGCATTAATATTGGCACTTCGAATAAAGGCAAGTGGGTTAAATTCTAAAAGCTCAAACATAAATAAACCACTGTCAATTAGACAAACAATATTAGCGTTTGAAATACTTTTAATATTTTTAATGTTTTCAATGTCTTCAAGGTTTTTTACTTCTTTAATAAATAATGATAGATCATTACCCGTAAATGAATCTAAATAAGTTATTTGCTCTAAATGTGCATTAAGTTTTCGCTTTATTGTGTTGATATATTGATGAGAACATTCTAAAATAACTTTCATTTTTTATTACGTCCTTTTTCAATCGTATTAACATATTGATAAAAATCATTCTTATTCATCTTCAATGCTTTTCTAAGCATTAATTTATCAACAATTTCTACACCATTTGTTTCTAAAATCTTAAATGCAGATTCATAATCTCCTTTTTCCATTTGATCAATAGTACTTGGTAAAAATGCTAGAGTAGTTCCATCTTTCATTAGGAAAGTTATTTTAATTTGATAACCTTGTTGAGCATACATCATTAAAAATGGTACATATGATAAATTAACTTGTTCAATGTCCTTTGTTTTTAAAGTAATATCAGGGACTGCTTGTTTACCTGTAAGAATTCTAATAACTTCAGCAAATTGTTGGAAATATCCCTTAGTGTGGAAGTAGCGGACTTCATTATGATTGAATTCAATTATTTCACTAGAGCCGATGATTGGGGTTAAGAATAGCAAAACCGCAATAAAGATAAATATCATGATTAGAATATTAAGCTGATTATTTAGATGAAGATATTTAGAAATTAATCCATTATAGCCAACTACCGCAATAATTCCAAAAAATACTAAACCTAAATAGTTAAGGAACACTCCTTTTTTCGTCATTTTTTCACCAATTAAAATTTTGTCTTTCATTTTTAATTCCTCCTTACATCTATCATTATATGAATAATCATAAGATAGAAAATGAGTATGGCACGAATGTATTTTTTTATGGCATTAATGTTTTTAAGAAAAAAAGTGAGAGTATTATTTGATACGCTCACTTTTTGACGATTGTTTTTAAGTTAATCATATTTACAACACTACGAATCATCGCACCAGTAGCTCCGGTTCCATCATTGTCAGCACTACCGGCGATATCAAGATGTAACCATTGTGTTCCTTCTTCGATAAAAGCTTCTAAAAAGTTCGCTGCAACACTAGCTCCGCCTCCAGGTTTACCAGCTGAGTTTTTGAAATCAGCACTAGTTGATTTTAATTTTTCAAAATATTCAGAATCAAGCGGAAGGCGCCAACCTTTTTCATCACTAATCTGTAACGCTTGGACAAATTCATCATAGTATTCATCACAATTACTGAAAACACCGGTATATACATCACCAAGTGCTGAAACACAAGCGCCGGTAAGGGTTGCAAGATCAATGATTTTCTTCACTCCAAGTTGTTGGACATATGTAATAGCATCACATAAAATTAATCGTCCCTCTGCATCAGTGCTAACGATTTCGACTGTTTTTTTAGAGAGGGTTGTAATAACATCTTGAGGTTTGTAAGCTTTGTCACTAACAAGATTTTCTGTTGTTGGAATGATTCCATAGACATTTGCTTTGGCCTGACTAGCTGCTAAGATTTGCATTACTCCTAAAACATCAGCACCACCACACATATCATATTTCATACCATAACTGTCACTTTTAAGATTATAACCACCGGAATCAAATGTTAAGCCTTTACCAATTACAGCAGTATAAGGATCGTCACTATTATTATATTTTAAACAAATCATATAAGCAGGAATATTGCTGCCTTGATTAACTGATAAAATTCCTCCAGCTTCCATTTTTTCTAAATTACTTTTATTTAAGATTGTGCATTCTAGTTGTGGATATTTTTGACTAAGCTTTATCGCTTCATCAACCAGGGTATCAGGTGTCATTAAATTTGATGGTGTATCGCTAAGCATCCGCGCATAATTAATTCCCTCACCATAAACTTTCCCTAATTGGATATCATTTTCAAGTTCAGCCTGGCTAAATATTATATCAAATTCATGAATTACTTTTGGCTCATGACCAATTTTATGTTCTTGATATGAATTTTGTAAATAACTTTCGATAAAAGCTCTTGTAATTGTATGAATATCAAGATGATCAGTGTTTATCCCTTCAAGATAAATAGTAGCATGTTCATCTAATTTAATTAAAGCAGCAATATCTCTTATTTGTTTGCTTGTTATTTTTTTTGAAGAACCTAAACCAATAAATGTAATTGTTTCAAATTTATATTTTCCTAAAGTATGAATTACAGTTAGTTCTTTAAACTTCTTATTAACAAGTTTATCAAGATTGTAATCTAGAACTTTATTTAATTGTGGATCAATTAGTTGATCTTCATAGATTGGATAAATTAAATTATTTTCTAAAGTTTCAATATTTATATTTTTTATTTGTTTCATGTATGTTACCTCCGTACTTATAAGATTATCATTTTTTCTTAATAAATGAAAGGTAAACTGCTTGTTTCTTGGTATCATTAAAATAATTACTAAAAGTTCTTTGTCAATATTTCCGCCTAAGTGGAAATATCCTGTCTTTAGATACAAATGAAGGTTTTGTATGATAAAAGCAGGAGTTGATAATATGATAAATAATACCGAGCAGGAAACAATATCAATCATACAATTAACCCAGCAAAGCAGTCTAGCTTATCAAAAGGTCTTAGCATATGTCAAAGATCAAAACTTTGTCAAGGCTAATGAATACTTAATTAAGGGTAACGAAACATTACTTGAAGCAAGTAAGATTCATGCTGGATGTTTAACAGTTTCAAGTGATTTAGATTTATTATTAGTGCATGCCGAAGATATGTTAATTTCAGTTCAGTTATATAAATTACTGATTAAAGAATTTATCGATATTTATAAGAAAATATAATTTTCCTACAATAACAGGAAATTAACAGACTTCTAGTTTTATTAGGGTATTATATAATGATATTGTAAATATGAAAGGGGATAGTTTTAATGCAAAAATTAATGGACAAGATGGAGAATGTTTTAGCACCATTAGCAACAAAGATAGGGAGTAATAAAATTTTAAAAGCAATATCAACAGCTTTTAATTTAATAATGCCACTAATTATTTTAGGAGCAATATTTACTCTGCTGAGTACTTTATCACTAGATGCATATCAACAATTTTTAGCTGACTCGGGGGTCGGAACAGTTTTAAGTTTAGTGGGTAAATTTACAACTGATATGTTAGCAGTATATGTATCTTTTACTGTTGCGTATGCCTTTATAAGAAATGAAGGCATGAATACAGATGCCATACCTGCCGGTTTGTTGTCAATTTTAGCTTTCTTTATTATGACACCACTAGCAAATATTGTCGTTGAAGAAACAACTACAAGTTATATTGCTTTTGACTATTTAGGTTCAAAGGGATTATTTACGGCCTTGATCGTAGGAATCTTAGTTGGCTATATTTATACGTTTGTTGTTAAACGTGGCTGGATCATCAAAATGCCCGAGGGCGTACCACCAACAGTTGCCAAATCGTTTAATGCATTAATTCCTGGCTTTGTTATAACGACAGTATTTCTAATCATTAACGGAGCTTTTGCTTCATTAATAGGGGTAACGTTTAGTGAATGGTTCTATGGTATTATTGCGACTCCATTATCAGCATTATCAGGTAGCCTAATTACTTATATGGTCTTAACTTTGTTAGCGTCTGTTTTTTGGTTCTTTGGTATTCATGGTGGTCAAGTAACGATACCATTCTCAATGATGCTATTTATGCAGGCTGGAGTTGAAAATCAAGCAGCCTTTGCATCAGGGGCACCAATGCAAAATATTATTACTGTTGGGTTGTTATATTTCTTAATGTTAGGTGGTATTGGTAATACGCTTGGATTATCTATTGATATGTTACTTGCTAAAAGTAATCGCTATAAAACGTTAGGACGGTTAGCAATTTTACCATCTTGTTGTAGTATCAATGAACCAATAGTTTTTGGATTACCGCTGATTTTAAATCCAATTATGGCTTTACCATATTTCTTAGTACCACAAATTAATATTTTAATTACTTATTTTGCAATGAAGAGTGGTCTGGTTTCATTACCAAGAATTGCAATGGGAGCGACAGGAACACCGGTATTATTAGATGGCTGGTTAATTTGCGGAGTATCAGGAATTATTTTAGAAATTGTTTTAATTATTGTATCTGCAATTTTATATTATCCATTTTTTAAAACACAAGATAACATCGCTCTTAAAGAAGAAGCACAGATCAAGGAATAAAATTAGGCTGGATTTCCAGCCTCTTTATCATACTTTATGATAAAATATAAACGGAGGTGCGGATGATGGATAAGAATCAAAAGATGATAATTTTGGAACTAATGAATCATGAAACTGTCAGTGGTTCAAATTTATCAAGCGTAATTAAAATGAGTACTCGTTCGGTTCGCACTATTATTAAGAATATTAATGAAGATATCTGCGGTGCTAAAATAGAATCAGGAAGTTTTGGTTATCGTTTAACAATTGAAACACCAGAAACTTTTTTAGCATATCTACAAAGAGATCAAAATGGTAAAGAGGAATCACGATTAGCTTATTTGTTTAATCGATTTATTGATTGTAATAATTATCTTAAAATCGATGATCTATGTGATGAACTTTATTTATCTCGAACACAATTAAAACAAAGTTTAAAAGAATTAAGAGAATATTTACATGATTTTGATCTTACAATTGCAACTAAAGCATATTATGGTATGTACTTAGAAGGTGATGAAATTAATAAACGACGTGCAATTGCTCATTTCGAAGAGTATCAAATGGACTTTGATATTCTTCAGCGAATTAGAGATATTGTAATTTCATCTATTGCAAATGCTGATTATGTAATTAGTGATGATGTATTAGATAATCTAGTTGCGCATTTATATATTGCTTATTATCGGGTCATGAAAAAAGAATATGCTAATATTGATTCTGAATGGCTTGAGGAAATTAAAGAAGAGAAAGAATATTCATTAGGTTGTGCAATTATGGAGTTGATGAATAAAATAATGGCAATGGAGTATCGAATTGAAGAGGTTGCCTATCTAACTATGCATCTTTGTGGTAAAAACAGTAAACAACTTTCTAATAATTATATAAATCAAGAAATCTTAGATATTGTAAAAGAAATGTTAATGATAATTGAAAAAGTTGCTAATATTCCATTTCAAGCAGATTTAAATCTCCAATTAGCATTATCTTTGCATTTGATTCCATTAGTAAAACGGATTCAGTACGGTACCTTTATGCATAATCCATTAAAGGATGAGATTAAAAGTAAGCTGATTATGGCTTATGAATTAGCGGTTAAAGCTTGTGTTGTAATCAATCAACGTTTTAACTGTACTTTATCAGAAGATGAAATAGCTTATTTTGCTTTACATATTAATTTGTCTCTAGAACAAAAAAAGTATAATTTTCATCGTAATAATATTTTGGTCGTTTGTTCTAGCGGGGTGGGGAGCGCGCGTCTATTAGAATATTTCTTTAAAGAAAATTTCAATGATTATATTGAACATCTTGAAGTATGCTCATTGCATGAGCTGGAAAACATTAGTTTAACTAAGTTTGATTGTATCTTTACAACAGTTCCTTTAGCAATTAAAGTAAATATTCCAATCTTTTTAATTAATAATCTTATTAATCAAAGGGATACAATTAAAATAACAAATAATTTAAAGCAGTTAAATCAGGCTAATATACTAGATTATTTTCCAGAACAGCTCTTTTTTACATATGAATCATTTAGTTCCAAAGAAGAGGCAATTCATGAAATAATTAATGAGTGCAAAAAAAGTTATGATCTACCTGCAGATTTTGAACAGTATGTGCTTCAAAGAGAGGCGCTGGCAACAACTGAATTCAATGATTTAATTGCTTTTCCGCATTCTAATAAACCGGTTTCTAATGCTACTTTTGTAGCTGTTACGATTTTAAAGAAACCATTATTATGGAAGAAACATAAAATTAGAATAATTTTATTATCTGCAATTGAAAATAAAGCAATTAAAGAATTAGATGACTTTTATAAAATAATTTCCAATATTATTAGCGATAGTACAATTCAGTGGAATTTAATCAATAATCCTAATTATCAGTATTTTAAAGAAATCATTGAAAGGTTAGAGAGGCTATGAAAAAAATTCTTTTGGTTTGTGGTGGTGGGATGTCGACTAGTCTTTTGGTAAAAAAAATGGAAGCAGCAGACATTTATAACGAATATCAAATTAAATGTAGTGATGTTGTCAGTGGCCAAGTTTTGCTGGTAGATTATGATATTATTTTATTGGCTCCACATATTGCATATTTACAAAATGAATTTGTGCCGCTCTGTCAAAAAGTTAATATTCCATTAATGCTGATTGATAGTTATGATTATACTAAGATGGCAGGTAAAATTGTGTTAGATAAAGCAATTATGTTATTAAATGAGTTTACTAAAGAACATCCGTTTAAAGTTTTATTATTACATAGTGTTGCTGGAGCAATGTCTGATTTGATTGTTCTAGATATGAAGAAAAAAGTAATTGGTGATGAAAAGGATTGGCAGATTGAATCGCTAACTACAGAGCAGTTTGAGGATAAAAATTATGACATTATTTTATTGGAGCCTCAAATTCGTTATGAAGAAGTAAATCTTGAGCGACGTTTAAAAGAGAATCTGACAATTATAACAGTTCCGCCTATTAGTTTATATGCTTCGTTTGACGGACGAAAAGTATTGGATTATATCAAACGAGTTTATAATCAGGAAATAGATAAAAAAAGAAAAAAAGTAAAGGAGAGTATTGAGAAATATGAAATTAATAATGAGAGCTGATGACCTCGGGTTTAGCGAGGGCGTAAATTATGGTATTTATAAAAGTGTAGTAGATGGTGTAATCACTAGTGTTGGAATGATGCCTAATATGGCAAGTGCTAAGCATGGGTATGAGTTGGTTAAAGATTTAGATATCGCATTAGGACAGCACAGTAATATTTGTGTTGGAAAACCGTTGAGTGATCCTAAATTGATTCCGTCGTTAGTCCAGAAAAATGGTAATTTTTGTTCCAGTAAAGAGATTCGGGCTCGTCAAGTAGATACGATCAATGTTGCTGAATGTGAAATTGAGCTGGAAGCTCAATTAGCGAAGTTTCGAGCAATCACAGGTAGAGACCCAGATTATTTTGAAGGTCATGCAGTATTTTCTAATAATTTCTTTATTGCTTTAAAAAATGTTGCTCAAAGAAATAATTTATTCTTTGAAAATCCTAGCTTGGATAAAGAGTGGGAAAAAGAATTTGGAATTACTGGATTAGGATTTATGAGCCTAGATGAACATGGATTGTATGATCCTCGTACATATATGGAAGAGCATTTAGATATTATTAAAAATAATCCTTGTGCAGTAGCTATTTTCCATCCTGGTTTTTTAGATCAGTATATTTTGGAACATTCGTCTTTTACTCTTATTAGACCTATGGAATGTGATTTTCTTTGTTCCGATTGGTTAAGTGAATGGTTAAATAAAAATAAGATAGAATTAGTAAATTTTAAAAATTATAAGTAAAAGTAGGTAATTTAAGATCTTCCTGCCCGTTGGTTATTTAACTTGGGAGTCTTATACCTACTTTTTTATTCTGCTATTTCAATTGTAATACGAGTTAAGTATTCATCTTTGGAAGCTTCACAAATATCAAAAATAATATATTCTTCAAAAGCATATTTACCTAATTTAATTTTATGAAGCTCTGCATAATCGAGGATTCTTTGATATGAGTCACGGAGACCATCATAACTTCCATGATGATAGCCACATAAATAATTACCACCCTTTTTAACAAATATTTGTTCACTCAGATTATTAGTTGTTGTAAATAAATAAGAGTAGTTAGATAATTGATTTTTACGAATATTTTCGACATTCATCATTACCCCAACGAATTCGCCAGTAATAATATGATTATTTTCAATAAAAGATGTGTAATCATTCATAAAGTCAGCGAAGCCTTTAGAGGTAGTGTTTTCGAGATTAGCAGATAATAATAATTTAGTTTCTTTTAAATAAGTTACTTTGATTTCATCATAATTAGCATTTAAAGCATCAGTTGTAAATGTTTGAAAATTTTTGATCATTTCGTGAATCTGCTGCATTTCATTAATATACTCAAGCAATTTAGCTTCTTGTTGATTCAATAACTCTAAAAATAATTGGGGATTGCGCTGATCAAGATATATTTGAATATCTTTTAACGACATTCCGAGTTTTTTTAAAGCAATAATTACTTTAAATGTATCATATTGACGATACGAGTAATAGCGGTAACCTTTATCATTCACATATGCTGGTTTAAATAAATTAATCTCGTCATAATGAAAAAGAACATGTTTTTCAACACCGCATATTTTAGCAAAAGTTCCACATGTTAATAATTTTTCTTTCATTTAAATAACTCCTTGACTATAAGGTTACCTTATAGTTTATCATATGATATGTTGCTTCACAATACAATGAAAGGAGAAAAATATGAAATTAATCTTAAAGTATTTAAAAAACTACAAATTACTATTCTTTTTTAATGTAATTTCAGTTTTTGGATTTATTTTAGTTGAATTAGGAATTCCGACCATTGTAGCAACAATGATAGATGTTGGGGTTACTAATAAAGACGTTAGCTTCATCTATATGATGGGTGGCTGTATTGCCTTAGTTTCACTTATCGGTGTGGGTGGAACCATTGCCCTAGGATATTGTTGTTCAAAAATATCAACTGCAATTACTCGTGATATTAGAAATGATATCTTTGCTAAAGTACAACAATTTACAGCTAATGAATTTAATCAGATTGGGACATCATCAATGATTACAAGGACGAATAATGACGCTTTTCAAATTCAACAATTTGTTAACGTATTGCTTCGGACAGCTTTGATGACACCAATTATGTTTATTTTTAGTTTTATTATGACAGCGCGGGCTTCGTTACCGTTATCATATATTATTGCTGCTACAATTCCGTTGATTATCCTTGGGGTTGTCGTAGTAGCGAAGATTACTAAACCAATTTCAGAAAATCAACAAAGTTCATTAGATGACTTGAATCGTATTTCGAGAGAAAATCTTAGCGGGATTCGAGTAATTAGAGCTTTTAATAATGATCAATATGAACAAAAACGGTTTAAAGAAACAAATCATCGCTTTACTAAATATTCAAAAAAATTATTTAAAATTATGACCATGACACAGCCAATTTTCTTTATGCTGATGAATGTTGCTGGTTTGTCAATATATTGGGTAGCAGCTCATCTAATTTCTACTGGTTCTTTAGAAATTGGACAGCTTGTTGCTTTCATGGATTATTTATTCCATGCGATGTTTTCGATTATGCTTTTCTGTACGGTGTTTATGATGTATCCTCGGGCTGAGGTGTCAGCGAAACGAATTGAAGAAGTCTTCAATTTAGATCCAATAATTAAAAATAAACCTGCAGATAGCGATTTTGATGAAAAAGTAAGTATTGAGTTTGATCATGTAACTTTTGTTTATCCTGATGGTGAGGAGCCGGTTCTTCAGGATGTTTCTTTTAAAGCGAACAAAGGCGAAATGATTGCTTTTATTGGAAGTACTGGTTCTGGTAAAAGTACATTAGTGAATTTAGTACCAAGATTTTATGATGTTAGTAGTGGAAGTATTAAAATCAATGGGAAAGATATTCGTGATTATGATGTATTAGAATTACGAGATAAATTAGGTGTGATTCCTCAAAAAGCAGTATTATTTAGTGGGACAATTGCTGATAATATTCGTTTTGGGAAAAAGGATGCTAGTGATGAAGAAGTAGAATATGCTGCTAAAGTTGCGCAGGCTTATCCATTTATAATGGAAAAAGAAAATGGCTTTGATGAAGAAATCAGTGAAGGAGCGACAAATGTTTCGGGTGGTCAAAAACAACGATTAAGTATTGCTCGGGCATTAGTTCGTAAAGCTCAAATTTATATCTTTGATGATTCTTTTTCAGCATTGGATTTTAAAACAGATGCAATTTTAAGGAAAGAGTTAAAAAAAGAAATGACCGAATCAATCATGCTAGTTGTAGCTCAAAGAATTTCTAGTATTATGGAGGCAGATCAGATCATTGTTTTAAATGAAGGTAAGGTCGTAGGAAAAGGAACACATCATCAATTATTAAAGGAATGTCAAATTTATCATGAGATTGCAACTTCTCAATTAAGTGAGGAGGAATTAGCAAATGCATAAAAAATATAGTTTTAAAAAAAGTTTAAAGGGTTTAATACCATTTATTAAGCCGTATAAATGGCAATTTATTATTGCTATCCTAATGATTTTTGCTTTCAATATTTCAATGGTTTTAGCACCAACATTTGAAGGAATGATCACTACTCAATTAGCGAGCGATGTTGCTAAAAGCAGTAGTTTAACAAGTGTGGATATTAGCTTTGGGGCAATTATTAAAATTGTACTTAGTTTAGTAGTCATTTATATTATTAAAACAGTTGCTCAAATGATTTCAGTAGTTTATTTGACGAATGCAATTCAGCAAGCAATGGAAGACCTTCGTAATGCTTTACAAAATAAGATTCGTAAATTACCAGTAAGATATTTTGATAATCATCATTTTGGAGATGTTTTAAGTCGAATTACTAATGATGTTGATGCTATTTCTAACGCTCTACAACAAAGTTTTACGCAGATCGTCAGTGGAGTATTAACTGTTACTTTAGCGTTAACAATGATGTATATGATTAATCCTAAGATGGCAATTATTGGAACGATGATTATTCCATTATCGCTATTAGTAACTAAGCTAGTTGTAGGAAAAAGTCAAAAATTATTTAAAAAGCAACAAGATGCGCTTGGTGAATTAAATAGTACTGTAACTGAAATGTATACAGGATATAATGAAATTTTATTATATAATCAACAAGTGGAATCAGTTGAAAAATTTAAAAAAATTAATGAAAATTTAAAAGAAAATGCCTTTAAAGCACAATTCGTTTCGTCAACGATTGCACCTTTAAATGCATTAGTTACTTATTTAGCAATTGGGGCAGTTGCTGTAGTGGGAACTGCTGATGTAATTGCAGGAACATTTTTAGTTGGGCAGTTACAAGCTTTTATTCGTTATATTTGGCAAATTAATGATCCTTTATCGCAAATATCTAACTTATCATCACAAATTCAGTCTGCTTTTGCAGCACTAGGAAGGGTGATTGAGTTATTGGAAGAACCGGAAGAAGTACCGGAAGCTAATCCGCCTAAACATTTGAGCGAAGTGGCTGGAAATGTTGATTTTGAACATGTTAAGTTTGGTTATTATGAAGAAAACTTAATGAAAGATTTGAATGTTAATGTTAAAAGTGGTCAGATGGTTGCAATTGTTGGACCGACTGGAGCAGGAAAAACAACAATTATTAATTTACTATTACGTTTTTACGATGTTAAAGGTGGTAGTATTAAAATAGACGGCGTTGATATTCGTGATTTACCACGGGAAGAGTTACGTTCTATGTTTGGAATGGTTTTACAGGATACATGGCTATATTCTGGAACAATTTATGATAACATTCGTTATGGTCGTTTGGATGCTCGCAAAGATGAGATTATTAATGCTGCTAAAATGGCCAATGTTCATCATTTTATTAGAACTCTGCCAGATGGATATAATTCACATATAAATGAAGAAGCCAATAACATCTCGCAAGGGGAGAAACAATTATTAACGATTGCCCGAGCAATCTTAAAAGATCCTCAAATCTTGATTCTTGATGAGGCGACTTCATCGGTTGATACCCGTTTAGAAAAAATGCTGCAAGAAGCAATGCAGCGGGTTATGAAAGGGCGGACAAGTTTTGTTATTGCCCATCGTCTATCAACTATTAAGAGTGCTGACTTGATTTTAGTAATCAATAATGGTGATATCGTCGAACAAGGAACACACGAAGAATTATTAGCAAAACAAGGTGAGTATGAAAAATTGTATAATTCACAATTTGCTCATAATTCATAATCCAGAAGTATCTAAACTTAGATACTTCTTTTTATTATTAGAAATACAAAGATAAGCTCTTAAAACCAATATGTCTTGGAGAGGTATATTGTGTTATACTATCACTGTGTAAGTGAAGGAATGTAGTATAACAATGGTAAAAATATTGATCGTAGAAGATGACAATGATATTAATAATATGATTCATGATCTATTAAGATTAAATTGTATCGAAAGTGTTAGTGCTTATTCTGGGACAGAGGCATTACTTTTATTAGATGAACATGTAGATTTAGTACTTTTGGATTTGATGTTACCGGGTCTTAGTGGTCAGGAAGTAATTAAGGAAATCAAAAAGAAGAAAGATTTACCGGTGATTATTTTAACTGCAATCGATAAAATGGATACAAAACTTGACCTATTTGCTTTGGGAGCTGATGACTATTTGATCAAACCATTTGATAATAATGAACTTTTAGCAAGAGTAAAGATACAATTAAAGCATTGGCAAGTAGCTTTTTCATCAGCTCTAGCAGCTCTAATTACTTATAAAGATATTATTCTTGATGAAAATAGTTATAAAGTGACTTGTAATGAGATAAAAATAAATTTATCTAAAATTGAGTTTAAACTATTAAAAATATTATTAGAAAGTCCAACTCGTGTTTTTACAAAAGATATTTTATTTGAAATGGTTTGGGACCACGAAGATTCAGGTGATGATAATACGCTAAATGTTCATATTAGTAAGATTCGTAGTAAGTTAAAACAAGCTAATCCAAATCAAGAGTATATAGAAACAGTCTGGGGAATTGGTTATAAAATAAAAGGATAACGGAATTAAGACTTATTTAAGAATTGATTAAGAGTTATTTAACTCTTTTTTTATACAGTAAAAGGGTAGGAGGGATAGTAAAAATAGGATGGGATGTATGATTGAAAGTCCAGCGTTTTATCCTAATTTATCAGCATATGATAATTTAAAGTATTACTGTATTTTAAAAGGAATTATTGATCGTCACAAGATTGAGGAAGTACTAGAAAAGGTTAAATTAAATAATACTGGTAAAAAGAAATTTAAACAGTTTTCATTAGGAATGAAGCAGCGTTTAGGAATTGCTTTGGTAATTTTAAATAATCCTGATTTTATAATTTTAGATGAACCAATCAATGGTTTAGATCCATTAGGAATTAGTGAGATTAGAGAAACGTTATTGCAATTACAACAAGAAAATATAACGATTTTGATTTCTAGTCATATTTTATCAGAACTGTATTTAGTAGCAAATAAGTTTGGAATTCTTGAAGGTGGTAAGATCGTTAAAGAATTATCAAAAGAACAGTTAGATAATGAGTGTAGTCATTGTTTATTACTTAAGGTAAATGATATAAAAAAAGCTAGTGTCTTATTAGAAGAAGAACTAAAGACAGCTAATTATAAAGTCTTAAATGATCAAGAAATTCGTCTATATGATTATTTAGATGCACAACACATTGTTAGTAAGGCAATAGTTGAAAAGGGAATTGAACTTTATGCAATTAGTGAAATTGGAGTATCGTTAGAAGAGTATTTTAAAAATATTATTAGGGATGGTGAATAGAATGTTGAATATCATTAAAGCTGATTTATTTAGGATTTTTAAAGGAAAAGGAATTTATGTTTGTCTTCTAGCAATCATCGCACTGTGCAGTGTTTCAATTTATTTAAGATCGCCAGGTCATATTGGAATAAGTGGCGGGTTAACGAGTAATTCAGAAGTAACTAAAGAAGATGATTTAGCAACTCCAGAAGATGTAAGAAAGGTAGCTGGTGAGAGTAATGAGCTATTAGATGAAGGGATGATGAAAGTTAATGGGAATCTGTACTATGTACTGATTTTTGTAGTCTTTGCAGTTATTTGTGTTGATTTAGCTAATCATACTGCTAAAAATGTTATCTCTAGATGTTTCACGGACGACATACTATTTCGCTAAGCTCCTTTTGACATGGGGATTAGGGATAGCAATAATAGCAATCAGTACTTATTTAGGTTATTTTGGTAATATTATCTTTAATGCACCGAGTCATTATTCTAGCTTTTTAGATATAACAATAATTATGCTGCGACAGTTGCCGATCTTTTGTGGTATAATGAGCGTACTAGTAATGATTGCCGCAATAACACAAAAAACATCACGATATAATGCAATCGCAATCGTGTTAGTTATGGTATCACAGATGCTATTAATGACAATTATTACTGTTTTTAATATTGATGGTAGTATAATCATGCAATTTGAGTTTGAAACAATTCTTCGGGACATGGCAGTTATTGGACAGATAGAAATAAAGACATTGTTAACAGGAATTTTAACAGGAATTGGATTGATCATCGCTTCAAGTATGATAGGAGTAACGTATTTTAAACGATACAATATTAAATAATCAGGAGGTAGCTGAATGTTAGTAATAGTGATAATTTTGATCATTTTACTGCTTATTGCTACCTGTTATATTTTTAATTTAAAAAAGTATTAGAAAAGCGGCTAATGATATTAATAAAATAAGTGGGCTTGATACTAATGCTTTGATTACAACAACTAACGGGAATCTTGAACTTAGAGAATTATTACAAGAAGTAAATGAAATGATGCTAACGTTTAGAAAATTAGAGATTGATATTGAAAAGAAAAATAATAGTTTGCAAAAAACAATTGTAAATATTTCTCATGATTTAAAAACGCCATTAACTTCGGCCTTGGCTATGTCGAATTGTTGCAAAAATATGAGCTAAGTGGAGAAGAACAGCATAAATATGAATCAATTATTATTGATAAGTTAAAACAGCTATCGCAATTGATAGAAGATTTTTTTACTTTTACTAAAATCATTTCCAATGAAGAAAAATTTGAATTAAAGTTATTAGATATTAATCGTATTTTTGAAGAAGAGTTAGTTTGTTATTATCAAGATTTTAATAGTCAAGGGCGGATGATCTATATTAAAGGTAATAAAAAAATAGAGATGCTTAGTAATGAACGGATCTTACGGAGAATTTTTGATAATTTAATTATTAATGCTTTGAAGCATAGCCGTGGAGATATTTATATTTCTATTAATACGGGAGCAGAAATTTGTTTTCAATTCAAAAATCGATTAGATGAGCCAATCATAGTTGAACAAATATTCGATGAGTTTTATACTTCTGATATTTCTCGTACAAAACAAAATACTGGCTTAGGATTAGCTATTGTTAAAGAATTTACTGAGATGTAACTGCTAAGATAAGTGAAAATAATTTAATAATCAGTTTGATTTGGAATAAAAAACCACTTCTTAAATATTTTAAAAAGTGGTTTTAGTTTTTTATTTGATTAATTCTAAAGTTTGATCATCAAATTTTTCTTTTAAAGCAGTTTCCAATGCATTTAGATCTGATAATTCTTTACCATCACTGCCATATAAAGAAGCCCCATACCAATAATGTGACTTTTCATCTAAATAGGCAGAATCAACATCATCGACATAGATTGCGGCATAGTAAGTTTCAACGTCTTGTTGGCCACTGAATGATGAGGTATATGTTTCGTCAATTTTATATATAGCAATAACACTGTCGTTATCATCATCTTCCCCTTTGGCAAACCAAAGAGAATTAAATTCATGATTATAAGTAAAAGAATAACCATCTTTATAGCGATTCTTTATGTTTTTGTCAGCTTCTTTTTTTAATTGAGTAATAACTTTTTCTGGTATTTTACTGCTATCTTTAAATTTTTCAATTAGACCTTTAACAGTAAAAGTTTTAGAATCATTAGTTACTTTGATTTTATTTGCTTTAGCCAATTCTTCTGAGTATTTAATCGTTACAGTTATTTTATCACCATTAGATAGATCTCCAGAAAAATCATAGTCAGTATAAGTGCTGCTAACAAAGTTAGATAAATCAGAATTATTTTTGTCATAATCGATATTGCTTTCAACATCTTTTATATAACCACTTCCGTCTTTCCCGGTAAATTCAACAGTAATATTTTTACCTAGATCAATACTAGTATAATTAAAGAATGTATCATATATTTTATAACCACCAAAGCAAACAATAAGAGCAGCAGCAACACCAATCGTTATTTTTCCGTTTTTTGTTTTAAAGAAGTCTTTGATTTTTTGTGTATTGATAGTTGCCGGTTTAGTTTCAGAAGCATTAGGTTCAACCGTGTTAGTTTCAGTTTCTCCGTTTTCTTGTGTTAACTCATTATCAGCTATCGTAGAATCGTCTTCGACAGTTGTAGAATCTTCATGAACAGGTTCTTGAGCTGGAACAGCAGTTACAACTGGTTCATCAAAATTAAAATGAAACCCATCAATATTAATAATTTTTTTAACAATTAATAATAAAACAATATTGATAATAAATACAAAAATTGATAAATACATAAAATATTTAAGGTTGCTTGCAGCGCTAGTTACGGAACTAAGTAATCGTGCTGAATCCATAGTCATAAGTGATGAATAATCACCACTAATTGCAACTCTAAGAATCTTACAAATAGCATTGATTCCGGACATTGATAATAGTAATAATATTGAGTTGATACATGAAACGATGAATTCCCCTAGCATCACGTATTCTTGCTTATTTTTTTTGAAAAAATAAACTCCACTAAGAATGGCGGTTACAATGGCCAATATAATAAATAGATAAAATATAATTTGAATAATTGTAACCATTGATCCAATCGTTCCAGCTAATTCATTAATATCATTGATATTAACATTAGATGATGTTGTTGGACCGAATTTTGAGATTAAATACAATAATGTAACTATCCCTGACAAAACTGTCGATAAAATAAAAACAGTTTTCTTTTTAGCATATTTCATTAAAATATCCATAATAATTCCCTCCTATACTAATATATTATCAAAAAAGATAACATATTACTAAAGATTTTGTAAATAAATAGGGAATCATGGGAATTGATAAAAAATACTATGTTATAATGATAAAAGAAGGAATAAATGAATCATAACAAAGTCATATGGAGGTGGATGAAATGAAATTTTATCAGTATATGTATTATAGTTTTTTTGGGTTGACTTTATTTTTATCACATTTATTATGTATTGTTGTGGCATATCAATATTGTTTGATTGAACATCATAAAACGACTAGTTTTCCACCGTACGTTGCCTTTTTTTCAGCGATTCCATTTTTAATAGGAATTATTGTTTGTTTAATAATAGCAATTAAATTTAAACAACATTATCAAGAAAATAAAAATAACTTATAAAAAAATCAGATGGTTCACTATAATCAACCATCTGATTTTTTTATTTAGTTGTTGAACCAAAACCGCCATTACGTTCATCAGTCGTATTGTCATCTTCAACAATACCGTATTGTAGGAAGATTCCTTGTCCAAAACCTTGACCAGCTTTTAATTCAACTGTTTTATCTTCATTACTGTCATTAGTTATTTTAATAAAAATATGACCTTCGTTGTCACTATTGAAATAATCACTATCAATGATTCCAACTGTATTGTTTAATTGTAAACGATATTTAAAACCAAGTCCGCTTCTTGGAAAGATAGCAAGAACCCACCCATCGTTGATAGAAACTCTAATTCCAGTAGGAATTTTAATTGTTTCATGAGGTTTTAAAATGAAATCGATAGGGGTATAAAAGTCATAACCCGCAGAACCGATAGTAGCGCGCTTAGGTAATTTAATTGAAGCATATATATCATTAATGGCTGCCTCATCATATTTAGGAAAACTGTCCTTGAAATCAATTATAAATTGTTCTTTAGATACTTTATGAAATTTTGCTATTGCCTGCATAATATCTCCTTTTAATTAAAATTATAGCAACATTATACACTAATTATTGCATTAAAGGAATTGTAATTGATACTGTGAAAGTACTTTCTTCGTCAAGAACTGTAAAAGTACCATCGTGAATCTTGATCATTTGTTGGACACTTTTAAGACCGATTTGATTACTTTCAATATAGTTAGCACTATGTTTTTTTGTATTTTTAATCGTTAAGCCTAGATTTTCAATATCTTCATCGATCAATAAAGTGATATAAACGGGCTGTTTAATATCTGCGTATTTTAAGACATTGGAAAAAACATTATTAATAATTCGTTTGACTAAATTAATATTACCGCGAATAAAGTAATCAGAATGCTTAATGTTTTTGATTACTTCAAAACCATTTTCTTCTAAGACACCAATATTTTCTAAAATATATTCGTAAATTACGCCGAGTGACATCTTAGATAATTCAGTATCTTGATCTTTACTAAAGACGAGAAAGTATTCAAACATTTTATTTGCTAGTTCATTAATTTGATTTACTTTATCAATTGAATTTTTCAAATATAAATTATATTGATCTTCATTTTTAAATTTCTTTAGTCTAATAATATCTAAATATCCCATTAAAGAAGTTAAAGGAGTTCGCAAATCATGAGAAAGTGCTGTAACTAATTCATAATTAGCTTTGCGATTAGCTTCTTCAGTAGCAAAGTTGTCTTTTAAGGTTAGGCGAAGATTATCGATTTGATTAGATAATTCTGCAATTTCATCATTACTATTAATTTTGATTGTATGGTCTAAATCACCTTGTGACATAATTGTAACTTCATTTTTTAATGTTGTCATATAATTTACTTTACGTCGAATAAATAAAAAGGTTGGAAGTAAAAAGGTAAATAAGGCAATGACAATTGAGGCAACGATGTAAGGAACGACTAATTTAGCTAAAGCATATGAGTAAACATACATTTCAATGGTTCCATCTTTTAACTCAATTTCTGTACTATAATCGTCACCGTTATAAATTGCTTCAGTATCATATACTGTTGAACCGATGATAAAATTGTCAAGCATGGTAGCAAAAGAACCAGTGATGGCAAGGTTATCAGCCTTATTATATAGATTGACACTATAAATATCGCTAGTACCTAAGATCTTATCTAGAGTATCGACATCAGTAATTGATACATTTTGATCAATAATTTGATTTTCAATATTATTTGCATAAGCTTCAGTATTTTCAGAGATGACCCCTAAGTTTTGGGTAAATTCAAAGAAACTTTCTTTACCGGCATAAAGTAGACAAAAAGTTGCCACCCCTAAGGTTCCACAAATAATGATAATGGCACTAATTTGAATACTTAATTTATTAAAGAAATTTTTAATCACAACGATAACCCTTACCCCAAATTGTTTTAATTATTTTTGGATTTTGAGGATCACTCTCTATTTTTTTACGAAGATTTCGAATATGAACCATAATTGTGTTATTAGCACTATAATAATAAGGTTCATTCCAAATACTCTCATACAATGTTTGCGTTGAAAAAATTCTTTTACGATTACTTAATAAAAGATAAAGAATTTGGTATTCTAAGTAAGTTAATTCAATTTGTTCTCCGTTTAGATACACTGCTTCACTATTAGGATTAATAGTAATATTATTGTAAACAATGTTGTCATCATTATTTTCTTCTTTTTCCATTTTCCCTTGATAAACATAATATCGACGCAACAATGCCTTCACTCTTGTCGTTAATTCATTATAAGAGAATGGTTTTGATAAATAATCATCCCCACCACTAGAAAAACCAAGTGTTTTGTCACTTTCTTGACCTTTTGCTGTTAAAAATAAGATTGGGGCGTTAGATTTTTTTCTAATTTCAACACAGGCTTGGTAACCATTGATTATAGGCATCATAATATCGAGAATATATAAATCGATATCATCACTAACCATATCAATTGCTTCTTGGCCATCTTTAGCCTCAATCACATCATAACCTTCACTTGAGAGCAAAACATTTAATACTTCTCTAATTTCAGGATTGTCATCGACAATTAAAATTTTATTGTTCGTCATATATTCACCAACTTTCGTATTTATTATACATCATAATGGAAATTAAGAAGATAGTAAAATGAAAATTAAGAAATATTTAGATGTTCTTTAGGTGATTCTTAAGGAATATATACGATAATGTGAGCAGGAGAATGATAGTAATGAAAAAAAAGCAGTTTTACCCAATTATATTTTTAACATGTTTAACCTTAGTGATGATCATAGTCATCACGCCTTCTTCTAGTATCTTTGGAGCTAATACTGATTGGCTATCGCAACATGTCAATCTAGCTGATTATATTCGGAAGACGATGTTAGAGACAAAATCATTTTTCCCCGATTTTGCATTTAATATCGGCGGTGGTCAAAATATTTATAATATATCTTATTATGGATTGTTTCGACCTGACGTATTAATTGGCTGTCTTATTCCTGGAATAGCAATGAAAGATATTATAATTACCTATATGATAATAAATTTAGTTTTAAGTGTTAACCTGACCTATATATGGTTGAAACGCAAACAGTTTAGCACAACGCTATGTATAGTTGGAGCTGTATTATTATTATCTTCTTCTGTATTATTCCAAAGTCACCGCCAAATCATGTTTGTTGATTATATGCCTGGAGTGCTTTTGGCATTGATCGCGGTAGATACATATATTAAAAATCAAAAGCAAGGGTTATTAATTGGAGCAGTGGTTCTAATAATTGCAAATAGTTATTTTTTTGCAATTTCAGCTTTACTAACAATTTTTACATATTATTGTTTTGAAATGTATCGATTGAAAAACCTAATTACTTTTAAAAAGTTATGTTTATTTATTCAGCCGTTATTGATCGGAGTGCTTATTTGTGGAATTCTTTTAATTCCAACTGCCTATGTTATGCTGGAAAACCATCAAAGTAGTGGCGGCTCACTTGATTTGATGTCGTTAGTAGTGCCACGAGGTGATTTTAAAGCCCTATTGTATAATGCTTATGGTTGTGGATTAGGCTTTGTTGCATGGGCAGGTTTAGTTCTAAGCTTAAAATTAAAAGAAACGAGAAAATTATCGATCTGGCTATTATTGTTATTATTTATCCCGATCTTTAGTTTTGTCTTAAATGGTTTTTTATATCCTCGGGCCAAGATTTTGCTTCCTTTTACACCATTGATTATTTATGTAGTAATTCAAACAATCAATGAGTATAAACAATCACAAATTAAATTGGATTTAAAATTAATTGTGCTACTTATTTTACCAATTGTCTTATTTTATAAAGAGCCATTAGTTATTTTAGATATTATAATTTGTTTGGTTGGGATATTATTGTATCTAAGAATAACTGAACGAACTTTATATTTATTGTTGGTAATGCCTTTAATAATTAGCTATGTTAATAATCAAAAAGAGAGTTTTGTTACAAAAGACACTTATCAACAAGTTTCGAATTTAAAAAATATTAAAGTAGAAAAAGATGGTCGATATGATATTTTTAAACAGTCATTGAACACTGTCAATCAAGTTAGTAATAACGAGCTTAGAAGTTCAATCTATAGTTCCGTTAGTAATAGTCTCTATAATCATTTTTATTACGATATTATTAAAAATCCTATTAGTATTAAAAATCGTGTCGCTTGTCTATCAAATTCAAATATTTTCTTTCAAGGAATGATGGGAGTGAAGACGCTCTATAGTGAAAATGTAGTACCGATGGGATATCAAGCAATTGGTAATAATCTATATCAAAATGATAAAGTATTGCCGCTTGTTTATGCAACTAGTAATAGCTATGATGTTGTGCAGTTTGATCGTCTAGATTACCCACAAACATTAGACACTATTTATAATAATGTGGTTGTTGCAGGCGGTCAGAGTAATTATCAAAGTAAGGCAGCTACGGTTGCACTAGAAACAGTTGTAAAAGAAAAAAGCGATAATTTACAAATAACTAAATTAAATGATGGCTATCGTATTAACACTAAAAAGACGGGTAAATTAGAATTAGGGATCAATCAAGATTTAACTAATAAGATTTTAATTGTGGAATTTGATTTAGCTAAAGTTAAATTAATTAAGCGTAAAGATACGAGTATTACGATTAATGGGGTAAAAAATAAGTTATCTAGTTCAAGTGCTGCTTATCCAAATCATAATACGCATTTTACATATGTTTTAAGTCAAAATGAATTGCTTGACCAACTTAGTATTAGTTTCAGTAATGGACGTTATGATTTAAAGAATATAAAAGTTTCTACGATTGACTATGATGTAATCAAAAACCGTAATCAAGAAATTGATGCATTAGTTGGCTCGTATAATCAAGATGGCAATCTTGTAGAAGGAACAATCAATGTTAGTAATGATGGCTATTTAGTTACTTCATTACCGTATCAAAATGGCTATACGGTATTAATTGATGGCAAAGAAGTTGCTAAGGAGTGTGTAAATAAAGCATTTTTAGGAGCAAAGATTTCTAAAGGACAACACCAGATTAGAATTATATTTAAAGCTCCAATGAAAAATGTTGGTTATGTTTGTAGTGGTGTGGGTTTTATATGGTTAGTATTTCAAGGGAGAAGGAAAAAGAATGAAAAAGGATTTGAAAGAATTAATTAGTTATGTATTTGTAGGTGGATGCACAACGCTAATTAACTTTGTAATTTATTGGTTTGTGATTACAATGATGGATCAGGGCTGGCTTTTTGCAAATGTAATCTCTTGGGTTGGTGCTGTTATCTTCGCTTTTTGGGCTAATAAACATTTTGTTTTTAAAAGTGCTAATGAAACTGGAAAAGAAGCTTATCAATTCTTTATTTTAAGATTAGGGACATTATTAGTTGAAAGCGGATTATTATTTATTTTTATTCAGTTATTATCTGCAAATGAGATGTTATCAAAAGTAGTAGTTAGTGTAATTACAGTAGTTTCAAATTATGGGCTATGCAAGTTTAAGATTTTTGCTGCCAAAGGAGGACATGAATATGGACAAAATTAGTGTAATCGTACCTTGTTATAATGAAGAGGAAGTACTTCCATTATTCCATAAGGAAGTGACTAAAGAACTTGAAACGATTGAAAATATTGATTATGAAATCTTATTTATTGATGATGGTAGTCATGATCATACAATTGATTTATTAAAGATGATCTGTGCTAAAGATCACCATTGTGACTATTATTCATTTTCTCGCAACTTTGGAAAAGAAGCAGCGATGTTCGCTGGCTTGGAAAAATCAACCGGTGATTATTGTGTAATCATGGATGCAGATCTTCAACATCCCCCAAAATTGCTGGCACCGATGTATCAGGCAGTAAGTCAAGAAGGTTACGATTGTTGTGCGGGAAAAAGAATGGATCGTGAGGGTGAAGGTAGATTAAGAAATTTCTTAAGTAAGTCATTTTATAAGGTGATGCAAAAATTATCAAAATTGGATATGAGTGATGGCGCAGGAGATTTTAGAATGATGAGTCGTCTTATGGTTGATTCAATTTTAGAAATTAGAGAGTATAATCGTTATATGAAAGGTTTATTTTCATATGTTGGTTTTGAGACAAAGTGGTTACCATTTAATAATGTAGAAAGGGCTGCTGGTTCTACTAAATGGAATTTTAAAAGCTTATTTTCTTATGCTTTAGAAGGAATTTTCTCATTTTCTACTGCTCCACTAAAGATAGCAGGAATATTTGGTGTTATCCTATTTGTTGGTTCAATTATTTTATCGTTATATACAGCGATTTCAACATTGATGTTTGGAAATAGCGTAGGTGGATATACTACGATTGTCTGTTTAATTTTATTTTTAAGTGGAACACAAATGTTATTAATTGCAATATTAGGAGAATATGTGTCTAAAGATTATATGGAAAATAAAGCTCGACCAATTTATATTGTTAAAGATACAAACCGCAGAAAACGGTATAATTAGAGTGTGATTTGGCACTCTTTTTGACTTAAGAGATAAAAAAAACTATAATAAATACATTAGAAAAGATATCTTATAGTTTAGAAATTGGAACAAGGCATCTTATTGAGGAGAAAGAAATGAAGAAATTTGGAAATGTAGTATTAACAATTGTCATGTTATGTTTGATTATGCTCCTATGTGTTAATCTATCAATTAAGACAATGTCAACTAAAGCAATTACAAATGCTGTCGTTGTTCAAGAGGCAAGTAACGGGATTGAAGAAGTACTTAATCAAGCATTTCCTGATGTAAGTAATGAAAATATCAAGAAAGTTGAGGAAGCAGTAAAAAATAATAGTGCTTTAAATGATGTGACGAGCGATTTATTAGATCAAATTACAGCAGCTGTAGCAAATGGTAGTGATGTTGATACTGCTGCGATTGCTGCACAATTATCTAAAGCTGTTGATGAAAATATTCCTGCAATCGAAGAAGCAATTGGTAAAAAAATCACTACAGAGCAGCGTGAACAAATTCAAAGTAAGATTACTGATGAAAATGGTGCCTTACAAAATAAAATTGTAAGTACCGTTGAAAAGGTCCAAAAAACAACACCAGGAACACAAAAATTTATTAAAACTTATAAAACTTTAAGTGATACTCCAACGAGAATTATTTGTGTGGTGGGAATTATTTTAACAGCAGTTTTACTTGGTTTGATTAATAAATCATTTTATAAATGGACTTTATTTAGTGGAATCGCTGCTGTTATTTCAGGTATTGTAGTTGGTTTATTTATGCCATTAGTTGTTAGTGCAATGGAGTTTACTATTGGAAATCGTCTATTAGGAATGAGCATTGATATTCCGGTAGGAAGTTTACGTTTAGATGGTGCTATTTGTGCTGGTGCTGGAATTATCTTGATTGTTGCATATATCATTTTAAATAAGAAATATGCTACATTTGAACGTCATTATTATTAAGATATAGATTAGGAATTCAGGGGAAGGTAGCAGTATCTTCTCTTTTTTATGTAATTTATTTTGGTTTGATATTAAGATATAACTATTAGAACTGGTAGTTATTCTTATAATGATGAAATAAATTTCTCATAATTTTTATGTAAATAGGGCAATATATTAAAAGAAAAATTCGTTTTAATAGAAAACGATTTTTTTATATCCAAATAGTTTTTACAATGGAGTCAAGGAGGAAAAGAAAATGATTAGAATTATGTTAGCATGTGCTGGAGGGATGTCTACCAGCTTATTAATGAACAAGATGAAAGAGGAAGCCGATAATAGAGGACTGGAAGTCAGTGTTGAAGCGATTGGTGAAAAAACATTGGAACAGCATTTAGGCGAATTTGATGTATTACTGTTAGGACCGCAAGTTCGTTATGTTATTCCTAATGTTAAGAAAATATTAGCAGGGAAGATTCCGTTTGATGTTATTGATATGCGTGATTACGGATTGATGAATGGAGAGAAAGTATTAGCTGCAGCGCTTAAAATGTACGATGATTTTTATAATAAATAGGGGTGAATGAGATGAAAATATTGTTAGTATGTAATGCTGGTATGTCAACGAGTATACTTGTTCGAGAGATGAAAAAAGCGGCAAAAGAACAACAGCTTGAATTAGAAGTCACAGCAATGGGGTTTACGCAGGCGGAAAAAGTTTTATTAGATTGGGATATTGTTATGTTGGGGCCACAAGTTAGGCATCAGTTAACAGGTCTGCAAAAAGCCGCTGAGGGTAAAGTTCCCGTAGAAGTAATTAATATGCGTGATTATGGAATGATGAATGGTGCCAATGTGCTAAAACGAGCGCTTGAAATCATTAACGAATAGCTTGTCTCTAGGAGATAATTTTATGGATGAATTTTTAAGCGAGCTTTATGTAGAGTATTTTAAAAAATGGATCTTACTACAAACTAGTAAGGATTATAAATTGTATTTCAATGATAATGATTCCAATATTATACTTATTGAAGCTGAAAATAGTTTAAGTCGTGTAACCTTTAATCGTTTTAATATTATTGAGCTTTGTGTCATGAATAATAATGACAATAAATTAGAATTTTATATTCATTTTCAAATGCAAAATTTAGGACACGCTAAAAGACTTTTTGAAGAGATGATAGAATGTATTTATAACACGATCAAACAACCTGTTTTAAAAATTTTATTATCATGCTCTAGCGGTTTGACGACTAGTTATTTTGCTGAAAAACTTAGCCAAACGGCAGAATTATTAGAATTGAATTATCAATTTCAAGCAGTTGGCTGGGAAAAGGTCTTGGCAGCAGCATTGGATTTTGATGTTCTGCTCTTAGCTCCACAAATATCTTACCAATGTGCAAAGATACAAAAAATACTACCTAATAAATTAGTTTTAAAAATTCCAACGCTAATATTTGCAAGCTATGATTGTTTAAAATTATTTGAGTTTATCAAAGAATCACTATTATTAGATAAGGTAAATAACAATAAAACAATAATAAAATTATCACCGTAAATTATTAATAAAAACACTAATAATCTTACCTTATATTTATTAGTATATCAGGATAATAATAAGAATTTTATTGATTACCATCTATATGGGAAAGAGTTATTGATGATTTATGAAAAGCGGATTATTAAGGATAGTATTATAATTCAAGGTATTTATGATGTTTTAAATATAGTACTGTTACATTTTTTAGAAATTGATTGTATAGCGATTTCTATATTTGGAGTGTTTGATAATGGCTATGTCTATTCATCCTTTATTGAGGGGGATAAGTGGTATAAACTTTAAACAAATTTTAAAATGCAAATACAATAAACATATTGTAAAATATTAATCATTAGTATTTTTATTTTAGCTACAGGGTTTAAATGTGGGAATAGGGACAGTCATTAATGGACAGTTATTAACAGGTTGTAATAACTTTGCTGGTGAAGTAAAATTTTTATCATTACCACTTGCTGAACGTGTACATTTGAGTCGTATTCCTGAAGGAACACAAAAAACGCTTAGCTTTATTGATACAAGCTATCATGAGTATTCTTTCATCACCAGTAATTGTAATTTATAATGACTTGTTGCTTAATTATGAACTATTAAAAACAGGTAATAAAATCGTTTGGTCAAGAGCTACAGTACCTTAATTTTAAAATCATTAAAGTTGAACAAACTTAAGAATATGTTTTATTAGAATTATTAGCTTTAAGAATTAAAAATAGTGATAATAAAAGAAACTAAGTATTAAATTTAGTTTTTTAGCATCATATTAAAACATAAATAATACTGTTTTTTGGTATTGTTTATTGTAAAATAAAAGTGGTGAATAAAGATGAATATATTAATGAAATTAAAGAATAGTAAAGTTTTATCGAATAATGAAAAAATCATTGCAGACTATATTTTAGAGCATCCAGATCGTATTTTAAAAATGACTGCAAAAGATTTAAGCACAGTTTGTTATGTCTCAACAGCAACGATTTATCGCTTATGTGATAAGCTTGAATTATCAGGGTTTGCTGATCTGAAGCTAAAAATCGCTAGTTCTTTAGAAGAGTATTTAAAAAGTACAGAGAATTTTGACTTTAATTTTCCTGTTAAGCAATTTCAGACACATTATGAAATTATTCATAAGCTAAAAGAAGATTATGAACAAACCTTAAGTTCTACTGCTAACTTATTTAGTTTAGACCAGCTTAAGCGAGTCGTTTCAACAATGAAAAAGGCTCAAGTCATTGATGTATATACATCAGCTGGAAATATTTACTTTGCACAAAACTTTCAATTTCAAATGCAGGAAATTGGTGTGAGTATAAATGTGCCGATTGATGAATATCAACAACGACTTCAGGCTGCTTCTAGTGATAACTCACATCTAGCGATTATTGTTTCATATAGCGGTAGAGGAATTATTTCAGATATCTTATTTAGAATCTTGAAGGAACGGAAAACACCAATTATTTTAATTTCCTCATATAATTATCCTATAAAAGAAGTGAAACCAGATCATCACCTATATATTAGCTCTGGTGAAAATCATTATAAAAAAATTTCATCTTTTTCAACTAGATTATCAATTTTATATATTTTTGATATTTTATATACCTGTTACTTTGAATTAAATTATGAAGAGAATCTTGAACGAAAGTTAGATTACTATCGTTTGATTGATAAAACAAATATTAGATAAAAAACTGGATCAATGCCACTCATCGTAGCTGATCCAGTTTTCATATGGGAACATATGTCCTAAGTTATGGCAGACTTTCTTTTGAGAGGAGTAACAATCTGCTAATTCTAATTTTTGTTTGGTAAGATCATCATCAAAGGTTGGTTTCATTGGCAAGATAGGGTTAGTTTTTCGATAATAAAGACCAAAATATTTTAAATTATTAGTAATTGCTAGATCTTTAGCAATACTTGTAACAATTGCACTTGTCATCTTGTGATGCTGATGGCCGTATTCACCTTTAGGATTGTGAGTAACAACGAGATTAAAATGTTGTTTCGATAAAAGATAATTTAAATCGTCTTCAATTTTTTGATATGATGATTTCCAATTATCCCGCTTACCATTTGTTTTATCAGGATAATTTAAAATAAGTCCGGTATTCTGTGTTTTTTTCATCACCTCTTTAAATTCTTTAGAACGTATTTCGTTATCACCATTAGTTAGGCAGACAACCAAGTATTTATCTTTTAGTAAATGCATTCCACCCCAAATAGTTTCATCATCAGGATGAGCTACGATCATAACATTTTGATAATCACTTAATTGGACTTGATCAAAAATATCTTGATGTTCGATTTTATTTACTTTTGCGTTTGCGTTAGTACATCCTGTTAGGAGGACTAAACAGATTATTAGTAGTTTCTTCATACTTGAATTGTACCACTTTATTCAATTAATAAAATTAAACCTTTCTTAATATTGCTTAAGAGAAACTAAATAAATAAAAAGTTTGACAGTTAAGGGCAAACTTGGTAAAATTTTCTTGCTTACCGGAGGGTATAAGAAATTATGCTGGATAAGGTAGTGGGTCAAACCACTATTTTATCCAGCTTTTTTTAGGAGGAAAATATGAATGATGAATTATTAAATGGAAGTGTTTTTAAAAGTTTGATGCTCTTTGCAATTCCCTTCATGTTATCAAACTTATTACAAGTATTATACGGAGCTGCTGATTTATTTGTGGTGGGGCATTTCGCTACAACAAGTGATGTTTCAGCAGTTTCTATCGGTAGTCAAACAATGGCGATGCTAACTAACCTGATCCTTGGGTTTACAACAGGGATCACAGTATTATTAGGACAATTTTTTGGAGCTAAAAAGGAAAAAGAATTAGCTGCAACAGTGGGTTCTTCAGTTGTGTTGTTTACTATGATTGCTGTGACTATTTCAATTATATTATTTTTGACTAATCATCAGATTGTAGGATTAATGCATACACCTAACGATGCAATCAGTGCAACTAGAAGTTATTTATATATTTGTAGTTTAGGAACTGTTTTTATTGTAGGATATAATGCAGTTAGTGCTATTTTAAGAGGTTTAGGTGATAGTAAGACACCTCTTTTATTTGTTGCAATTGCGTGTGTAATAAATGTTATTGTAGATTTTATTTTGGTAGATGGCTATCAAATGGGAGCAGCGGGAGCTGCTATTGCAACGGTATTAGCACAAGCAGGAGCTTTTATTTTTTCATTGATCTATCTAAAATATAAAGGATTAGGTTTTAAGTTTAATCGCCAAGATATTAGTTTTAATCTTCCGATGATTGCGAAAATCACAAAAGTTGGGTTACCAATCGGCTTGCAAAGTGCTTTAGTTGGTATTTCTTTTTTGTTGATTACGGTAATCGTCAATGGTATGGGGTTAGTTGCTAGTGCTTCTGTTGGAGTTGTTGAAAAATTGATTGAATTTTTAATGTTACCAGCAATTGCCTTAGGTAATGCTGTTGCAACGATGACAGCTCAAAATTTTGGGGCCGAGCAGTATTCACGAGCGTATAAATCAATGCGTTATGGGATTGCTTTTTGTCTTTCGATTTCATTGATTGTGACAGTTGTTTGTCAATTTGATGGAAGTATTTTCACACGAATTTTTTCTAGTGACCAGGCAGTAATTAAAAATGCGGCTTTATATTTACAAACATATTCTTTTGATTGTTTATGTACAAGTTTTATCTTTTGTTATAATGGTTATTTAAATGGTGGTGGATATACTGTTTTTACGATGCTTCATAGTTTGCTGGCAACCTTTATTTTAAGAATTCCATTAACTTTAGTAATTAGTAAATTGAGCGGAATTACTTTATTTCATATGGGGATTGCATCACCTATTGCTTCTATGGCATCGATTATCATGTGTGTCATTTATATTCGTTATTTAAATAAGAAATTATTATTTTAATTTTTTTGCTTATCTTTACAAAATATACTATATGAGGTGAGAGAAATGATAAAAAGAGATAGCTATTTAATTTATAGGAGAATTAAGTACAAAGGAAAATATAAGCGAACGGTATGTTATTACTTGTAGTTATCATTTTGAATTTTTTATAAGGAAATTATGAGGATTTTATGATCTCAATATAGTAATGGTCTGTTTTTTACAAATGTGTTAGATATATGAAAAAGCTAAGTTAGAATATTTGAATAAAATCATGAAAAAGATTGTCAACGACAATCTAAAATAATTAGGAAAATTATTAGATAGAATTAATTTCTTCATTTGAAATGACTTTTATATCAGCAGATTGATATATAATTAATCCAATAATGACGATAATACAACCAATCAATTTGTTAAGGGTGAAGACGTGATAGATATAATAGTCTAGTATCATTCCACTAAGTAATTGAGAGATAAAAGTAATTAGAGTTAGCTTGATTGGAGTAACTTTGGAAACGACGATGTTTAAAATTAGAACATTAAAGACACCAATTATTCCTCCAACTAACATTATTAGATCTATCTTTGTAAATGAAATGTTTTTGAATGCTGGTAACAGGGTAAAAAATAAGAGAATTGAACTAGTAAGCAAACCAGTAAAGTAATTAAAGAAAGTGCTTTGATAAGGACCGATTTTTTTTGCTAAATATCCATTTATGGAACGGCTTAAAACAATAGTCATACCGCTAGCTATTGCACATATTATTGCAATCATTTAACCATCACTCCAATTCCAATTGTGACAATTATTAAACTTAACCATTTAAGTGGTGTTAGTTTTCTTTTTAATGACCCTAGCCAGCCTTTAGATTCTAGGATGATAGAAATAATCATTTGACCCAGTAAGCCTAATGCTGTTAACAAAGCTGTACCGATATTATTGACAGCGATAATATTAAAAATTACAGTTAGTACACCAATTACTCCGCCGGTGTATAAAATAAAGGGTAAATGATGTTTAAAGGAAATTTCTTGCTTTTTTAAAAACATGATCAAGGTAAAAGTAATTAAACCAATCAAATGAATAATAACGGTTGCTAGATAAACACCACAGTGGGCAGATAGTTGACCATTAAAAATATTCATGGTCGATACGATTAAACCACATAAAAAAGATAATAATAAATACATAGTTAACACCTCCAAATTTATTATAAAGAAAAGATATTGCTTTTAAATACGACATATGTCATATTTAAGGTGGTGATATATATGAAAAATCGAGAGTATTATATCAATTTGCTTAAAGTTGAGCAGATGATGAGTGATGATAATTATCAGTATCTTGAATTATGTGAGTTTTCTAAGGCTGAACATCTATTACATCAAGGGCAGACATTAGAATATTTATATATTCTTGTATCTGGAAGAATTAAAAGCTGTCGAACGACTGCGAATGGAACAACAGTTTTATCAGCTTTTTCTAATCCAATCACAGTTACTGGAGAAGTTGAATTTCTAAATCATCATGAAGTCACTAATGATGTTTACGCACTCAAAAATACAGTTTGTTTTAGAATATCAGTGGCGCAATATGAAGATATTTTATTACATGATTTAATATTTATGCGTTATTTAGCACGAACACTTTCAAATCGGCTATATCATGCTAATCATAATACTGCTATTTCAATTAATTATCCAGTTGAAAATCGTTTAGCTTCATATCTTATTTCGAGTGCTCAACAATTGATCATCAAGGATAATTTTGTTCAAGTAGCAGAAATGATCGGGTGCAGTTATCGTCAGTTACAGCGAGTCTTAAATGACTTTTGTCAGTGTGGGTATCTTTGTAAGGTTAAACGAGGCAATTACTTGATTACGGATGAAAGTGCATTAAAAGCATTAGGTCAGGATTTGTATTATATATAAAAACTAGGGTGGCTATGGCCATCCTAGTTATCGTCATGAAGAATAATTGTATTAAAAGCAAGTGTTGGGCCTACTGCAATTACACGTTGATTTGCAGAACCTTTCCAATGTAATTGAGGATCTAATTGGGTAATTTCAAAGCGCCCATCAACGATTACATCAATATTTTTGATAAAATCAATCGTTTTAATATCATCAAATTGGAAACCGGTATATAGCCAAATTGTTTTATCAGGATAACGTTCTTTAATTTCTTTAATCAATTGACCAACTTCATTAATTGAGGAAGGGTGGAGCGGATCACCACCACTGAAAGTAATTCCAGAAATGTAATCTTTATCAAGTTCTGTAAAGATTTCAGCTTTAGCTTCAGCATCAAAAGGAATACCGCTAGTGACATCCCATGTTTGAGGGTTGTGACATCCCGGACATCGATGGGTACATCCTGAAAGCCAAAGAACTACTCGGAGCCCTTCACCATTTAACATATCATCTTTTGTTATATTATGATAATTCATTACATTGATTTCCGATCTGCAATTTCTGCCATTTTTGCATCATTTAAACGCGTATCCCCTTTAACTCGTGAATATGATAAATAACCGTTCATCCGATCTATCTTTGTTAAGTTTTTACTTCCACATTTTGGGCAAACATCCATATTTAATTCTTCATGGCCACAATCATCGCAATAGGATAATGATAGATTTACACCTTCATAAAAGCCTAATCTCATTGCACGTTTAAGTAAGGTTTTAAAAGCTTGCATGTTGTAATCGATTGGATATTTGACATATTGAATCTTACCGCCATTACATAAGTCCCAAAAACGTTTTTCTTTATCTTGTTTTTCAATAGGACTAATTTCTTCAGAAACATGACAATGGAAAGAGTTGCTGACATAATCACGGTCACTAACGTTTTCAATTACACCATGTTTTTTTCGGAATTGTTGCACTTGAAGACCACAGAGGTTTTCTGCTGGGGTCCCATAAATAGCATATAAACGACCATCTTCCTCTTTGAATTTTTCAACCATTTGATTAATATGTTCCATTGTTTTTAAAGCAAATGAACCATCTTCAACTAATGATTTTTTATGTGCTAACTGTTCTAATTCATTTAAAGCAGTTATTCCAAAAGAAGCAGTAGCAGATTTTAAAATAGGTTTGATTTTATCATGTAGACCAAGATGCCCACCATAGAAGCCTCCTTCACAATAAGCAAGAGGATTAACAGAGGCTTTCATCTCACCAAGATAATCATATGTTCGTAAATGTAACTTTCTAATTAAGTTTAAATAATAATCTAATACATCAAAGAAAGGTTTACTTTCTTGTTTTGCTTTAGCATAAATAAGAGGCAAGTGGAGACTGATCGCTCCAATATTAAAGCGTCCTACAAATACGGGAGTATCATTTTCATCAGCAGGATGCATTCCTCCTCGACGATACCAAGGTGATAAAAAGGCCCGGCATCCCATTGGAGAGATGATTTCTCCATATTTTTTGTAGATTGAAGCTACATATCCTTCACCTGATAAGCTGAGCCAGTCAGGATACATTGTTTTGCTTGAACATAATACTGCTGCTTCAAATAATTCTTCAAGTTCTTTACCCTCGCCATGGAGTTCTTCATCATATAAGAAAACAATCTTAGGAAATAAAACCGGTTTTTTATTTCCTTTTTTTCCTTGTCCACGTCGACGAACATGAAGCATTTCAATTGAAGCCATTTTCGCAAATTTGCCAGTTCCTGTTCCTGTCGTCATTGTAATAAAAGGGTAGTCACCTCGGCTGGATGAAACTGAATTAAATTTATATTCCCATCCTTGGAACCCTTGTCTAAATTCATTTAAAACATCACCCTCAGCTACTTTTGAAGCAGTTTCTGGATCTAATCCTAAACTTAGATATTTTTCATAAAATAAATCAAAAGTCTTGATGGCATATGGTTCTAATAATAAATCAACGCTAGGAACAGTAAAACCACCATATTGTTGACTAGCTGCTGATAAAGTAATATCACCAATTACATCGAAAGCTACGTCTAGAGTTTTAGGTTCATTATACCAAAGATTTCCCATTTCAAATCCACCTTCAAGAACGCTTTTAACATCAAAAAGGCAGCAGTTCATTGTATCACGGCGGGCAGACATATCATGAATATAGATATAACCATCACGAATAGCTTGTAGTTCTTCAGTCGTAAGGAAGAATTTTTTATATAACTCTTTATTTAATTCATTAAAAATCAAACTTCGTTTGGTCGATACTAAAGCACTATCAGTATTACTGTTTTCTTTATCTCCAATATACATGATTGATTGTGATTTTTTATAGACCTCATCTAACATTGCCACGAAGTCTTGTTTGTAGTTCCGGTAATCACGATAGCTTTTTGCTACTTTAGGGTTGATTGCATCTAAAGCACCTTCAACAACATTGTGCATTTGAGAGATAGTAATTTCATTGCTATTGAAATCTTTAACTCGGGCTTCAACAAAATCACAAATTTGTGCTTCTTCACCTTCTTTGAATTTATATAAACAGCGTGTCGCAGATTTATTGATTGCTGTTACAACTTTTTGTATATTAAAAAGCTCTTTAGTATTATCTTTCTTGATTACGTACATTCTTTTGTCCTCCATAATAAGTTTCGTAAATTAGTATATTAGAGAATTATCGACTTGAAAAGTAAAATGCTCTATTAGTAGTAAACAAATATTTTTTGTTGATATTTTAGGAAAATAGCAATTATTTTTGTTAGATGATGATAGTACTAGATGTATCAAAATAGATAATTTACTAATTTTCTAAAATTGAAAAAAACTAGAGAAATTAATATAAATATCAGTTATAATTAATATTTGTGTGCATTGCCAATTGAATATTTTAATGAGGTGATGATGCGTATTATTTTTATAAAAAAAGTTTTAGTGTTAACATAATAAAAGAGATTTTTAGGAGGGAACAGAATGAAAGTTATTAAAAGAGATGGGCAAAGCGTTGAGTTTGATGCTTCAAAAATTGAAAAAGCAATTTTAAAAGCAATGCAGTGCGGAAGCGGGATCGTTGATTCTAAATGTGCTCATGATATTGCTGTAGAGATAGAAAACTGGCATCAATTCAGTGATAATAATATTTCGATATATCGAATTGAGGGACAAGTTTTTGAAAAATTAATTGAAAAAGGACAAATCTTAACTGCTAAAGCATATGAAGGATATCGTAAAGTTCGGGAATTTCAAAGAGAAACAAATACGATTGACAAAGAGATATATGGAATTGTAAACCAAACTAATAAAGAAGCAATGGAAGAAAATTCAAATAAAGATGCTACAGTTTTAGCAACTCAAAGAGATTTGATTGCTGGTGAATTTTCAAAAGATTATTGTCGGCGGCTATTATTACCACCTAAAATTGTTCAGGCACATGATGATGGAATCATTCATTTCCATGATATGGATTACTATATCCAAAAAATGCATAATTGCGATCTTGTCAATTTAAAGGATATGTTTGCTAAAGGAACAGTTATTAATGATAAGTTGATTGAAACACCTAAATCATTACAAACAGCTTGTACTGTGGCAACTCAAATCGTACAACAAGTAGCTAATGGTCAATATGGTGGACAAACTATCTCATTAGCTCATTTATCACCATATGTGCGTTTAAGTTATGAGAAGCACCAACGAAATGTTCGTAATGAAGGTCGTTTGATTGGAATTGACTATAGTGAAGAACAAATTATTAAGATTGCTAAATCACGCCTACAAGATGAAATTAAAGCCGGAATTCAAACGATTCAATATCAAATTAATACTTTCTCAACTACTAATGGACAAGCACCATTTTTATCAGTGTTTATGTATTTAAGAGAAGAACCTGAATATATTGAAGAAACAGCAATGCTAATTGAAGAAACATTAAAACAACGATTTATTGGAATGAAAAATCCTGTTGGGGCTTATGTGACACCAGCTTTCCCAAAACTTTTATATGTTCTTGATGATAATAATGTACCGCAAGATAGTAAGTATCGTTATTTAACGGATTTAGCAGTTAAATGTGTCTCAAAGAGAATGATGCCAGATTTTATTTCTGCTAAGATCATGCGTGAAAACTATGAGGGACAAGTATTCCCTTGCATGGGATGCCGTAGTTTCTTATCACCATGGAAAGATGAAAATGGTGAATACAAGTGGTATGGTCGTTTTAATCAAGGAGTAGTGACATTGAATCTTGCTGATGCTGGTCTGTCAGCTAATCATAAATTAGATAACTTTTGGAAAATCTTAGATGAACGTTTAGAATTATGTAAAGAGGCCTTGATGTTACGTCATGAAAGTTTAAAAGGAACACTAGCAGATGTTAGCCCGATTCATTGGCGTTATGGAGCTTTAGCTCGTTTAGAGTCAGGGGAACCAATTGATAAGCTTTTGGAAAATGGGTATTCAACGATTTCCTTAGGGTATATTGGTTTATATGAATGTGTTGTAGCTTTAATTGGTCAAACTCATACTTCTAAAGAAGGAAATGAGTTAGCAACAAAGATCATGGAACGTTTAAGAAGTGCTTGTGACAGCTGGAAAGAAGAAACAGGATTAGGTTTTGGTTTATATGGAACTCCAGCAGAATCAACTACATATACATTCGCTAGAGCATTAAAGAAACGTTTTGGAATTGTTGAAGGAATTACTGATAAGGATTATTTAACAAATTCATACCATGTTAATGTTAAAGAACATATTGATGCTTTTGATAAACTGCAAGTTGAAGCAAAATTCCAAAAAGTATCTTCTGGCGGAGCAATCAGTTATGTTGAAGTCACTAATATGTCAGAAAATTTAGATGCTTTATCAGCGTTGATTGACTATATGTATAACACAATTCAATATGCAGAGATTAATACAAAATCAGATTATTGTCAGGAATGCGGATTTGACGGCGAAATCTTACTAGATGAAAATCGGGAATGGTATTGTCCAAATTGTGGAAATCGTAATCATAAAACTTTAAATGTTTGTCGTCGTACTTGTGGTTATTTAGGTGATAATTTCTGGAATCAAGGTAGAACACAAGAAATTGCTGAACGTTTTGTTCACTTAGATAATCATCTTTATGGTGAGTAACGATGAGATATGCTCAAATTCGAAAAACGGATATTGCTAACGGAGAAGGAATTAGGGTATCTTTATATGTTCAAGGTTGTAAACGACATTGTCCAAACTGTTTTAATCCCGAAACTTGGGATTTTACTGGCGGGAATAAATTTGATTTAAAAACTGAAAATATTTTGATTAAATTAGTAAATCAGCCGCATATCGTAGGAATCACGATTCTTGGTGGTGAACCATTAGAGTTGGAAAATCGCCAGGATGTTTCCATTTTATTAAAACATCTTAAGGAACAATGTCCTAATAAGACAATCTGGTTATATTCTTCTTTCTTATATGAAGAAATCAAAGATTTTGATGTTGAGATTTTATCATATTTAGATGTTTTAATTGATGGACCGTTTGTTGAAGCATTGAAGGATCGTAAATTAAGATTCCGTGGATCCTCAAATCAACGATTAATAGATGTAAAAAAATCATTAGCTAATGATGAGGTTATTTTATATCAAGATAGCCGTTATTATAAAAATGATAAAGAGGTATGACCATATCATACCTTTTTTACATAAGTAATATTTTTAAGTGTTGAAGACATATCTACGAGATATTTAAATAGATGATTTCAAGAAAAAATGAAACTCAAATTTTTCTTTCTAGTAATTAGAATCAAGATATCTTATAATATAAGGAAAGGTTAAGGGATATTTTATGAGTAATATAAGGATTCAATTATTAAATGTAATCAATAGAGAATCATCAGATTCAATGAATTTTATTATCGCACAGTATATTTTAGAAAATCTTGATAGGCGAAAGGTAATTACTACTAAAGAATTAGCTGATAATTGTAATGTATCAAAGTCTTCAATTAGCCGCTTCTGTCGTAAAATCGGGTATGAGGATTTTATGGAGCTTCAATATGCGATTGCAACATATAACTCATTTATTGCAGAAAGATTTTCTCATATTGATGGTGTTACAACCAAAGATTATGTTGTGAACTATTTCGAACGTTCTAAAGAAATAATTAATTATTTAAATCAAAATATGGATACGGACACTCTCGAAGAGTTAGTTAAAGATATTCATGACTATAAGAGAGTAGTTTTAATGGGACATGTTCAATCTAGTTTTCCGGCTATTTCCCTTCAATATTATTTAACGATTTTACATAAATTCATTTATTCAACACAGGATCCAAATGAACAAAGAGAAATGCTGGAGACTTTAGATGATCAAAATCTGATTATTATTTTTAGTGCCGGGGGAAGATTTTTAGAAAGAGTGCTGGATCGTTTGAGTGTTATGGATAGAGAAAATGGTCCTAAAATATATATGATAACTGCAAATAAGTTAAAACATTTTCCTTTTGTTCATAAATATATTGAATTATCTGAAGAATTTAGTTATTCATCGTCCGTTATATTAGAGATGTATTCTAATCTTATTTCGCTTATTTATCATAAAAAATATACTGATAATTATTATTGATGATAAAGTAAGAGATTTAAGCAAGAGTAGTTAAATGTGTTTCATAAATAACAAAATCCAAGGCTTAAAAGCCTTGATTTTATTTTCCTGTTCATATGAGAATCAGTGGAATAGTCTAAGAAAATATAAGTCTTTTAAAAGAGAGTGAGGATATAATAGTATGACGATCAAGCGCTCAATAGCTAAGGACTTGATCAACATATTCTTATCTCTTTTTTAATAAATGACAAATAGTTATTAAAGGTAAGCTTTTGTTTCATGTTTTGAAACAGTGTGCCAGCTTGTGAAAAATCACAGATTAAGTGATTTTTTTTATTATACTAACAGTGTGATAAGACAGGTACAGGAGGACAAAATATGAATTATCCATTTAAAATGTATTGGGGAAGTGCCAGTGCAGACTTTCAATATGAAGGTGGATTTAATGAAGGAAAAAGAGGACTCATTACACATGACATTGTGACTGATGGTTCGTACACAACCCCTAGAAGGCTTACATACAGATTGCCGGATGGAACGTTAGGTTCAGTTGCATATAGAGAATCATTTCCAGAAGGTGCAGTAGGGTGTATTCACGATCATGTTTATTATCCTAGTCATAATGCGGTTGATTTTTATCATCACTATAAAGAGGATATTAAGTTATTAGCAGAAATGGGATTATCAATGATGAGATTTGGAATCTGCTGGACAAGAATTTATCCTACTGGTGAGGAAAAAACTCCGAATGAAGAAGGTTTACAGTTTTATGAAGATGTCATTGATGAATGTTTAAAATACAATATTGAACCAATGATTACAATTTGCCATGATGAGCTTCCTTTATATCTTGCTAATAAATATGATGGCTGGTCTAATCGAATAATGATTGATTTGTATGAAAAGTTATGTAATGCGTTATTTGAAAGGTTTAAAGGAAAAGTCAAATACTGGCTTACGTTTAATGAACTTAATGTACTTCAAGGATTCTCGCATCTGGGTACAAGAAATTCAGATGCTCAAACTACTTGGCAGGCAATTCATCATTTGTTTATCGCCAGTGCCAGGGCTAAAATTTTAGCAAAAAAAATTATGCCAAAAGCAATGTTAGGAGCAATGTATGCAACTAGTCCATCGTATCCTAAAACGTGTCATCCTGATGATCAACTTGCATGGATGAAACAAAGGAGAAGACTATTCTATTTTTCAGATGTAATGCTTAGAGGTTATTATCCAAGCTTTGCACGAAGTTTCTGGGATGAATATAAGGTGACTATAAGAATGGAAGAAAATGATGAAGAAATCTTAAAAGAAGGAACCTTAGACTTTTATTCATTTAGCTGTTATAGATCAACAACGATTGGGAAAGACGATAAATTAGGAATCATCGCATTACCATTCGGTGAAAATCCATATTTAAAATCTACACCCTGGGGATGGCCTATTGATCCAGTTAGTATACGATATGTGTTAAATGAAGTGTATGATCGTTATCAAAAACCAATTTTTATTGTCGAAAATGGTTTGGGCGAAGTCGATAAACCGGATGAAAATAATTTTGTAAACGATACATATAGAATCAATTATCTAAATGACCATTTCTTAGAAATAAAAAAGGCGGTAGAAATTGATAGGGTACCAGTTTTAGGATATACCATGTGGGGAGGCATCGATCTAGTATCACTAAGCACTGGTGAGATGAAAAAACGTTATGGCTGGGTCTATGTGGATATGGACGATAAAGGAAATGGCTCTAAAAAGAGATATCCCAAAGCATCATTTTACTGGATGAAAGAGTTTATTAAATCAAATGGAAATATTTTAAAAGAAAATAATCAGGGGGAATGATCATGACTTATACAGAATTAGGAAAACAAATCATTGCGTATGTAGGTGGTAAAGATAATGTAAAAAATATCATGCACTGTATGACTCGCTTACGCATGAATTTAAAAGATAATACTAAAGTAGAAATTGAAAAACTAGAGGCTTTAAAAGATGTATTAAAAGTGCAGTTTAAAAATGAACAATTACAGGTAGTAATTGGACCACAGGTAAGTGAAATTTATCAGACGATTGAAAAAGATTTCAATTTTTCTGAAGCAGATAATTTAGAAGAAAAAGAGAAACAAGGAATTGTCAAAAGCTTTTTAAATATATTATCAAGTGTATTTGTGCCAGTTATTCCTGCAATTGCTAGTGCTGGTATGTTGAAAGCAATCATTGCATTAATTAAAGCATTTGAGATTATTCCTCAAGATAATGGTGTCTTTATCGTATTTAATATGATGGCAGATGTTGCATTTTATTTCTTACCAATCTTGTTGGCAGCATCAGCATCAAAGATTTTTAATACGAATCGAATGATTTCAATTGTATTAGCAGCTACTCTCATTCATCCGACTTTTACAACTCTTGTTGCTGATACAGAAGCATCATTATCATTCTTTGGTTTACCAGTACCTTTGATTAATTATGCTAGTTCAGTTGTACCGGTAATTTTGTCAGTATGGATTTTATCTTATATATATCGTTATGTAGATAAAATAATGCCAAATGCACTAAAAGTAATTTTTACTCCAACAATTTCACTTTTAATTATGGTTCCATTAATGCTGGTTGTGTTAGGGCCTCTAGGTAACTATGTTGGTGTACTTATTTCATATTGTGTGGGAGGACTATTTACATTTAATCGCTTTATTGGGGGATTTATCTTATCATTCATTAGACCATTGTTAGTAATTACAGGTATGCATCAGGCATTTACCCCTGTTATTTTTCAAAATTTGGCAGAACGCGGAGGAGATTTCTTGCTTCCTACAATGATGATGTCTACAATGGGTCAATTTGGTGCAGTTGCCGCAATGATTTTTAAAACAAGAAATAAAGAAAAAAGAACAATTAGAACTTCTGCAAGTATATCAGCTGTCTTAGGAATCACAGAACCAGCTTTATATACAGTTCTTATCCACAATAGAAAAGCATTAATATCAGCTTGTTTAGGTGGAGCACTGGGTGGTGCATTTATTTCGATGACCGGTTTTGAACTGCCAGCATTTGCTTCTAGTAGTATTGTTAGTTTACCAATTTATTTACAGGTAAATGTTACAAATGTAATTATTGCTTTCTTGATTAGTATTATATCGTCTTTTGTTATTGCAATGCTTCTTGTGAAAACTGAAAAAGACGAGATTGTTGAAACAAATGGTATAATTTCTCCAATAGCAGGAAAATTAATTTCACTAAGTGATGTTAATGATGAAACTTTTTCAAAGGAAGTAATGGGAAAGGGGTTTGCAATTATTCCGGCAGAAGGAAAAGTTATTGCACCGTTTAATGGTACAGTAAACGCAGTATTTCCAACTAATCATGCAATCGGAATCACATCGGAATCAGGAGTAGAGCTTTTAATTCATGTAGGTATTGATACTGTGGAATTAGGGGGAAAGTATTTTGAAGCAATGGTAAAACAAGGCGCAAAAGTTAATAAAGGTGATGTCCTGCTAGCATTTGATTTAAATGAAATTAGTAAACATTACGATTCAACTACCTCAGTAATCTTTTTAAATAAACCGGATGCTCGCTTAAATTCGGATATTAATAAGGATGTTATGTTAGGCCAAACACTAAATATTGATTTTAACTAAAACTAAATAAACACATCTAGATAAAAAGCAGGTAAAGAGTTGTTCTGAATTGCTCCCTCCTAGGTGACAAGTCATTAATTTACTTGTCTACTTAGAAGGGAGCATATCATTCATCAGTTTACCTATTTTTTCTTTTATAATAATATAAATAAAATCACTTCATAAATATATAGGAAAAGTTTGGAAATGAGACTAAATCTATAGTATAAAAATTATAACTCATAATAATAAAGATTGTTTAAAAAGAAAATTTTGATATAATGCATAGAAGTAACTAAATATTAAGAGGTGCAAGATTGATAGGGCAATTAAAAATTGGTTAGAATAAATAAAAAATATGTTTAATTAGCGAACTGCTCAATTGCTTTATTTTATATCAATTAATCAAATAAATTTAGATTTATTAAGAGACAAAAGATAGATTAATGTACCTTATTAGTTAAATATGTGCTATACTGTTTTTGTTGAAAATTTTATTAGGGAGTAGAAAAATGATCGGTTATTATAGTTATACGGTTATTCTTACATATTTGTCATTGATATTTGCAATGGCAGGGATTCATTTATCTTTTAATGGGATGTATCAATGGGCATTTATTTGCTTAATTATGTGTGGTATTTGTGATACTTTTGATGGTATGGTAGCACGTAGTAAGAAAAATCGTACAGATGAAGAAAAGCGTTTTGGAATCCAGATAGATTCTTTATGTGATTTAGTGGCGTTTGGAGTTTTTCCGGCTATTTTAGGGTATAATGTTGGATTAAGTTCAATTGGATGGCTAGCAATAGAGATATTTTATGTTCTAGCTGCGGTTATTAGACTTGCATATTTTAATGTTAAAGAAGAGACAAGACAAAAAGAAACAACAGAAAAGAGAAAGTATTATCAAGGCTTGCCAGTGACAACATCATCATTTATTTTGCCGATGGCATATGCTTTGCGATATGTTATTTTTCAGTTGGATTATCTTTATGGTGCTTTGATGTTGATTACAGGGATTTTATTTATTGTTGATTTTAAAGTTCCTAAAGTACAGTCAAAAGGCTTAGCGGCTTTAGGGGTATTAGTTATTGTAGAGTTGATTCAAATCGTGGTGACAAAATGATAGTCGTTGATCGTTTAGGGAATGTTCAAACTAACGGTGAGGGCCAAAATAACTTATTAAAGAAACTTTATGGCACATTTCTTGGTAGATGTGCTTTAAAAATCCTTGTATGCAAGTTTGTTAGTGATTTAGGTGGCTGGTATATGAATTCTAGTTTATCAAAACGAAGAATTGCACCGTTTATTAAAGAAAATAAAATAGATATGTCGCAGTATGAACAAAGAGAGTTTAAGAGTTATAATGACTTTTTTACTCGTAAAATAGTTGATGGAAAACGCCCTTTTTTAGCTGATGATAATGTTTTGATTAGCCCAGCTGATTCTAAGTTATCATGTTATAAAATTGATCAAGATAGCCGTTTTATGATTAAAGATACAAGGTATTCATTGGGGGAATTATTAGAAGACGATGAGTTAGCTAAGGAATATATGAATGGTTATTGGATGATTTTTAGATTGACAGTAGATGATTATCATCGTTATAGTTTTATTGATGATGGGAAAATTATAGGAAATAAATATATTAAAGGTAGATTTCATACAGTTAATCCTATTGCTAATGATTATTATCCGATTTATAAGCAGAATAGTCGCAGCTATACGATAATTGAATCTAAAAATTTTGGTAAAATGATTCAAATGGAAGTTGGTGCGATGATGGTTGGTAGAATCGTTAACCATGATAAGAAACAATGTTTTAAAGGTGAAGAAAAAGGTTACTTTGAATTTGGCGGTTCAACAGTAATTATTTTATTAAAAGAAAATCAAGTTGTTATTGATAACGATATAATTGAAAATAGTATGAATGATAAAGAGACCGTAGTTAAACTAGGTGAAACTATTGGGAAGAAATATTAATGAGGGAGGCTAAATAATGACAAAGATAATTGCGATTACAAACCAAAAAGGTGGCGTTGGTAAGACTACGACGAGTATTAATTTAGCGGCCGCTCTAGCAAATGCTAAAAATCGGGTTCTTCTTGTGGACATGGATCCACAGGCTAACGCAACTCAAGGGATTGGAATTGACCGCGATCATATTGAATTATCAACATACAATATAATTGTTGAAGAGTGTAATATTAATGATGTTATCGTTCCTTCATATATTGCTAAATTAGATGTAGCACCAGGTAGTATTGATCTAGCAGGGGCGGATCTTGAATTAGCGAACGTAAAAAAAGGTCGTGAACAACGCTTAAAAAAAGCGCTTGATAAAATAAAGGATAGATACGATTATATTATTATTGATTGTCCACCAGCATTAGGTTTATTAAATACAAATGCACTTACTGCGTGTAATTCGGTTTTAATACCAGTTCAGTGTGAGTATTATGCATTAGAAGGATTGACACAATTATTAAATACTGTTTTATTAACTCAAAGTGTTTTCAACCCACAATTAACAATTGAAGGAGTATTACTAACAATGCTTGATCAAAGAACCAATTTAGGGGTTGAAGTATCACAGGAAGTACGCAAATATTTTAAAGAAAAAGTTTATAAAACAGCGATTCCAAGAAATATTAAATTATCAGAGGCCCCTTCTGAAGGACTAGCTATTTTTGATTATGATAATAATTCTGAAGGAGCTCGCGCTTATCGAGATTTTGCAAAGGAAGTGTGTAAACGAAATGCCAAATAATACAACAAAAAGTGCCCCAGCAAAGATGGCGGCTAAAAAAACAGCAACTAAGAAAACAGTAACTACAACTAAAAAGCCTGCTGCTCGTAAGCCGGCAACAACTAAAAATAAAAAGTTAGGTAAAGGGTTAGATGCTATTTTTGGTGGAGATATTAGTACTTTGATTGATGATATTGAAAAAAATACACCTGAATCAAAACAGATAACAGTTTCTTTAGAAGAAATTCGTCCTAATCCTTATCAGCCTCGTAAATTATTTGATGAAGAAAAGCTACAAGAACTTGCAATTTCGATTAAAGAACACGGTGTTTTTCAACCGGTGATTTTAAAGAAATCAATCCAGGGATATGAAATTGTGGCTGGTGAAAGAAGATGTCGGGCGGCTAAAATTGCGGGATTAGTAGAAATACCTGCAATTATTGTAGATTTTACAGATCAACAAATGATGGAAATTGCATTATTGGAAAATATTCAAAGAGAGAATTTAAATTCTATTGAAGAAGCTAAAGCCTACCAAATGATGATGGAGAGATTGAATCTTAAGCAAGATGAATTAGCTAAAAGAATTGGTAAATCAAGAAGTTATATTGCAAATACGTTAAGATTATTACAATTACCTGAAATGATTCAAAATTATGTACTTGAAGGAAAAATTACAATGGGGCATGCTCGTTGTTTAATTACTCTTCCTCAAGAAAAAGCCGAAAGTTTAGCTGCTCGTTGTATTGAAGAAGGCTTATCAGTTCGTGATGTTGAAAACATTGTTAAGGGAATTGAATTAGGCAATAGTCGTAAAGATCGTCCTAAAGTTGAAAAACCAAAGGAATATGTCTATGTTGAAGGGTTATTAAGAAAGAAATTTAGAACTAAGATCAAGGTTGATGAAAAGGCTGTAACAATCAAATATACTGATACTAAAGATTTAAATCGGATTTTAGAGTTAATGGGAGTAATTGAGGAAAGTTAAGCTTCGATATCATTAAGTTAAGTATTTGATGACACGTGAGGAGTTCATAAAAACATGAGCCCCTCTTTTTCTGTGTTTGAAAGAATACTATCAAAATTAGTTAATTTGGTTATACTTATAATTAAGAATTCTAAAAGTAGTAAAGTATTTATAGGGGGTTAATATGAAGACAGGAATCTATTATTTTTCAGCAACCGGCAATAGTTTGACAACAGCAAAACTATTAGCAGCATCTCTTGATGGGCAATGTGATGTTATATCGCTTGCAGCACTTCACAATAAACAAGATATCGAAGTTGATTATGAGCGAGTGGGGTTTGTTTTTCCAATATACTATGGGGATATGCCATATCTTATAAGGGATACTATTAGAAAAATGAAATTTAAGCAGAATACTTATATTTTTATATTCACAACATATAGAGGACATCCCGGAGATGTAGCAAAAAGATTTGATAATCTTTTACAAGAAAAAAATTTAAGTTTAGCACTAAGTAAGGGAATCCCAATGCCTGGTAATAGTTATTTGAGTACTGTTGAACAAATAAAAGACACATTAGCTAATCAAAAGACAAATATCAAAAAACTTGTAAAATCAATAATAGAACAAGATAAGATAGATTATTCATTATTACCTGAAGTTGAAAATTCTGCAGTATATAAAGCTTGTAATATGCGTGGAATTAAAGTTGACGAGAAGTGTATCGGGTGCCAAACATGTATAAAAGTTTGTCCAATGAATAATATTGAGTTGATTGAAGGAAAAATTAAAATTAAAGATAATTGTATGACCTGTTTAGCGTGTTTTCATTGGTGTCCAACAGCAGCGATATATATGTCTAAAGAAAAAGAAATTGAAAGAAGAGAGAAATATCATCATCCAGATGTCCGTTTAACAGATATTATCAAGCAAAAGTAATAATGAATTTGTAGAGTAAGCTTCTTATTGTTGATATTTAAAATAGCTGTTTATTATATTTAAGCACAATAATTTATTTGGTGAGTATAGCTATTTAGTGCCATTTTCTTAAAAAGTATTAATTATTGCATGAATGGTTGACAGTGCCCTAGGTCGTTAGAGTATAGTGAATATATAGACTAGGGGGAATTTGAAATGATTGAAGTAAATGGTTTAACAAAAATTTATGATGGCTTTAGAGCTGTTGATAATGTTGATTTAGTTGCTAAAGGGGGAAAAGTCACAATCTTACTTGGACCAAATGGGGCTGGTAAATCAACAACGATCAAAAGTATTGCTAATCTTTTGAAATTTGATGGAGAGATTAAAATTTGTGGTTATCCTAATGATAGTATTGAGGCTAAACGTTGTTTTGGATATGTTCCAGAAACACCGATTTTGTATGATCTGCTTACTATTGATGAGCATATTGATTTTATTGGAAATGCGTATCGAGTAGACAATTATCACGAGATTGCGAATAAATATCTTGAATTATTTAAATTAACAGGGAAAAGGAAAAGCATGGCTAAAGAGTTATCCAAAGGGATGACACAGAAGCTGAGTATGTTATTAGCACTTTTAATCCAGCCACAAGCTTTATTAGTCGATGAACCGATGGTGGGATTAGATCCAGCTAGTATTGAAGATGTTTTAAAAATTTTTACGTTGCTAAAGGAAGAAGGTTGTGCAGTTTTTGTTAGTACCCATATCATTGATATTATTAAGGATATTTATGATGAAGCTTATATTATGAATAAAGGTAAAATTATTAAACACGTTTTACGTGATGAATTAGAAGATGAATCGTTAAAACAATATTTCTTTGAGTTAACGGATGGTGAGTAAGATGAAACCGTTATTAAAACTATGGTTATTAAAAATCAAAGGGACAATCAGAAACTTATTTAAACGTAAAGCAAGTGGAGTATTTGTTATTATTATGATTCTATTCTATGGTGCAATGATCGTTAGTTTATTCAATGTGGATGCAGGTCAAATTATGGCTGTTAATAATATAGATTTGCACATGGGAATTTTATTATTAATTGGTTTTCAAGCAATTATGCTATTTGCAACATTGATGCAGTCAAAAAAAGCTTTATTTACAGGTGAGGATGCATTCTATCTTTTTACAGGTCCTTTTACTAGAAGACAAGTAATGAGCTATTTAACTTTCCAAACAATTATTCAGGCCTTTCTACTTGCTTTGATTAGTTTAGTATTTTTAGCTGCATTTAGCGGTGGTGCCGGATTTAATTTTATTTTTATTGTGCTAGCTTACTTAGCATCTGTTATCACTGTTTTGTTTTTCTTATTATTAACAGATTATCTTTATGTTTTATCAATTGGGGATAAGAAATATCGTAAGTATTCGAAAATCATTCCTGGTATTATTATTGCTTTTGTTGTAATTATCGTTTTGGTTTTATATCTTCAAACGGGTAATTATCATACTTTGTTTATGGATTTTGTGCAATCAAATTTATTTTATGTAGTTCCTATTTTTGGGTGGATGAAGTTAGCTTTGATTGCTTATGTTGAGCATAACTATTTGTTAGTAACATTAGGATATCTTTTGTTGTGTGGAGCTGTAATCTTAGTATATGTTTTATTTATTGGTTATCGAGGTAATTTTTATGAACAGGCTTTACAAGATTCTCTAGATTTATCAAAACGAATGAAAGCGGCCAAAGCCGGAGATCAGGAGGCTTTAAGAAATAAGAAAGTAAAGCTTGGGATTAAGGGGGAGTTTCGCCAAGGGGCTTATGCTGTAATGTCAAAAAATATTTTATTAATGCGTAAAACTAATAGTTTTATTAGTGTTAGTGATTTGATTTCAATTGGAATATATATTGCAGTAACAATAGCAGTTGACGTTGGGTTTGGAATGTTTATTTATATGATGGTAATTTGGATTTTTTCTTCTTTACAAAATTCAGATTTATCTAAAGAATTAAAAAATTATCAAATTTATTTAATTCCTGATAAGCCGTTTAGTAAATTGATTGCGGTAATCATTCCAACATTTATAAAGATATTTGTTGTTGCAGCTGTTTCTTTTATTGCAATGGGCCTATATTATCATCAAAGTCTAATGATGATCATTGTCTATCTATTAAATGTTATTGGTTATACTAGTATCTTTATTAGTGGAAGTGTACTATCTATTAGACTTTTAAAGAGTCGAACTTCACCAATGATGGAGAATTTTATGCGAATGATAGTGATGTTGATTGGTGCGATTCCAAGTGCTGTAATCACTACTGCCATCTTGTTGAATAGCGGCACTACCGTGGCGATGATGGCAGCTAGCTATGTTGCACTATTTGTAAACTTTGCAATATCGTTTTTGATTTTATATGGATGTCGTAATATGATGAATGGACGAGAATTAAAAAGTGAATAAATAATATGGGTATTGATTAGTTTTGATCAATACCTTTTTAATTTTGATATTACAGATATATTAACTATTTACTGTTATTAAAATTGTATATAATGAAGTATTCATAAAACGTAGTTGAATAAGTGCTACGTTTTATTTTTAGATAAAGTAAAACTTGGAAAATAAGCTTCTTTTCAGTTTTTGAAAATCCCTTGCCTTAAAGTATAGTAGAAGATTTATAATAAGTGAGAAAATTGGGGGATTTATTATGGAAAAAAAGAGAATTGATATTTTGAACGGAAGTATTTGGGATAAAATACTGGCATTTGCATTACCGTTGGCAGCAACAAGTGTGTTGCAGCAGTTATTTAATTCTGCAGATGTTGCTGTTGTAGGACATTTTTCAGGAAGTAATGCTTTGGCAGCGGTTGGGAGTACCAGCCCGATTACTAATTTATTTATTACAATATTTGTTGGTTTATCAATCGGAGCAAATGTTGTTATTTCGCGGTTTTTAGGGGCTCAAAATGAAAAAGATACTAGTAAAGCAGTGCATACTTCAATATTACTTTCGATTATTAGTGGGATTGTCATTGCTTTAATTGGTGAAGTTATTGCAGTCTGGCTATTGAAAATTATGTCAACACCAAAAGAAGTACTCGATCAAGCTGCTTTGTTTTTACGGATTACGTTTATTGGAATGATTTTTTTAACGATTTATAATTTTGAAGCAGCAATACTAAGGGCCGGTGGAGATACAAAACGACCACTATACTGCTTATTGATTTCTGGTGTTGTAAATGTTACTTTAGGACTATTTTTCGTTGTTGTTTGTAAATTAGATGTTGCAGGAGTAGCATTAGCAACACTGATTGCAGATGCAACTAGTGCTTTATTATTATTTTATATCTTAACTAAAGAACAGGGACCATTGAAATTATCGTTAGAAAAACTAAAAATAGATAAGACTATTACTAAAGATATCTTATTTACTGGGATTCCTGCAGCTATTCAAGGGATGTTATTTAATGTTTCTAATATTATTATTCAATCAGGAATAAACAGTTTAGGAGCTGATGTTGTTGCGGCTTCAACAGTTGGTTTGAATTTTGAAATTTATGTATACTATTTAATAACTGGATTTTCACAAGCTAGTATTACATTCAATAGTCAAAATTATGGAGCAGGCAACTATAAAAGATGTATCAAATCTACTCGAGGCTGTATGATCTTAGGGACTATTTTTACAGTCTCATTAAGTATGATATTTATTGTTTTTGATCGGTTCTTTGCAGGTATATTTACCTCAAATCCTAAAATTGTCGAGTTGGCGACAATCAGAATGACATATATATTAATTTTTGAAGTTTTAAATATGACAATAGAAATTATGTCAGGTAGTCTAAGGGGGTTAGGCAGTCCTATGATTTCAACATTATTATGTGTTATTTTTACTTGCGGGGTTCGGTTAGGTTATATGTTTTTAGTCTTCCCGCATTTCAATACATATAATATGTTATTGATTATTTATCCAATTAGCTGGGCTTTAACAGCTTCATCAATTATAATTGCATATTTTGTTACTAAGAAAAAGAAATTTAATAATTTAGTGGGAGTTTAATTAAACTCCTTTTTATTTAGGTCTAAAGGTACTTATAAATTGTTATTTATGGTTTTAAAATAGAACTTTAGATACTAAATAAGGGGAATAAACAAAACCTCTAAATATTTATGATATAAATAAATGGGGTGATAAAATGGAAAAACTAATTGCTTTTAATAAGTTTGATAATGAAGATGCTTTTTTGCTTGGTTGTAATTTAGTTGAAAAAGTAAAAAAAGAAAACTTAAAAAATATTAGAATCAGAATTGTTTTAAATCAAGATATTGTTTTTCAATATTTGATGAATGGCAAAAAAGGTGATCAATGGTTAAATCGTAAACAAAACACAGTAGAACTATTTAAATTGCCAACTTATCAAATTTGGCAAGAGAATGAACGAAGTCATTGTTATCAGCAATACACTAATGATGAAAGATATGTGATATGTGGTGGTGCTTATCCTATTATTGTTGGTAAAGGGATGATTGGAAGTGTTATTGTATCTGGATTAGCTCATAATGAGGATCACCAAATAATTGTTGATGTTTTATCAAAATATCATGATGAGAAAAATAAAATATAAATATTATGAATAATAGAAAGGAGTAGTATCTGAAAATGATTAATAATAAATTAGTTTTAGCTTATATTGGGAATGGCAAAAGTGCTAATCGTTACCATTTACCTTTTGTCTTACAAAGATCAGATAAGTTTATTGTTAAAAAGATATTTGATATTAGGATTAGACATGATTTATGGAAAACTATTGATGGAGTTGAGTATGTTGAGGATGTTAATAAGATATTGAATGATCCTAAAATAGATATGGTCGTTATTTGTACAGCTCATCACTTACACTATGATTATGCAAAAATGGTCTTAAATGCTGGAAAGCATTGTTTAGTTGAGAAACCATTCATGGAAAATAGTGCACAGGCTAAAGAGATTTTTGCTCTTGCTGATGAGAAAGGGCTGTATTGCTCAGCATATCAAAATAGGCGCTATGACAGTGATTTTTTAACGGTACAAAAAGTAATAGAGAGTGGGAAATTAGGAGATTTATTAGAATTGGAAATGCATTTTGATTATTACCGTCCGGAGGTTCCAGAAAAAATCAATCATTTTGATCCCGCAATGTCATATTTATATGGGCATGGTTGCCATACATTAGATCAGGTTATTAGTTATTTTGGAAAACCTGATACAATTAATTATGATGTTCGTCAATTATTAGGAGAGGGGCGTTTTAATGATTATTTTGATCTAGATATGTATTATGGAACGTTGAAAGTGTCTGTTAAATCAAGTTATTTTAGAGTTAAAGAAAGACCTAGTTTTGTTGTATATGGTAAGAAGGGAATGTTTATTAAACAGAGCAAGGATCGTCAAGAAGAACATTTAAAATTATTTTATATGCCGACGAATAAAGATTTTGGAGTTGATACACCGGAGCATTATGGTACCCTTATCTATTATGATCAAGATGGTTTTTATCACGAAGAAAAAGTGGTTAGTGTAACAGGGGACTATGCCCGAGTGTATGATGGTATCTATGATTGTATTGTTAAGCATCAGCCTCAGATTATTACTCATGAACAAACATTATTACAAATGGAAATATTGGAAACAGGTATTTCAAAGTTAAAATAATAATTTATTTGTTTTTAGGTTGTAAAGATTACTCAGTCGAGTAATCTTTTTTATTTACCTGTTCAAATTGAAAATTTGAACATATAGACTTAAGTCAGTTGAGCATAC
>ERZ507070.30-NODE-30-length-150747-cov-18.6781_pt1 | contig 150747 bp, 127 predicted proteins | sample MGYA00512865_ERZ507070 | MGnify/ENA metagenome assembly ERZ507070
CTGACGTACCAAACGGCAGGTTGAGGGCAGGGCAATGGCAACGCCGTTGCAGATAGGAGGTATGTGAAATTTGGAAGAAAGAAGCGGAAGTTTTCTTCCAGAACTCCCCTATACTAACAGGGGAGTAATACGACAGAAAGAAGAATTAAGTGCTTTGATAGATTGGTGTCAGGTAACCATTAAGGAAGTTCCGTTAGAAGCAGTTATAGAAGATGTACTGAGAATACCGTTGGAACTTATGACGGTGACAGGCTATGAAAAAGGAATTGCAGGACATGAGGTTGTGGCAATCTTTGATAATATCAAGGTACTAAAACCAACAGGAAATGCACAGTATCAAGGATTTCAGATTTTAATGAGTGGGAAAGGCTGTCGCAACTATGAGAATTTTTTACAACTCAATGAGGAAACATGGTTTGATTTCTTGAACAGAGTTTGCCAGTATCATATCAATATTCCTCGGATTGATTTGGCGATAGACGACAGAAAACCGTATTTGAGTATTCCCGATTTGATTGTACGGACAAAAGAGGGATTGCTTTCCACAAAACTAAGGGAGATAGATTTTCACGACTCGGGAGAACTGAAAGAAGAAGTGTTTCAGAGTAAAGGTGGTAGTCTTTATCTCGGCAGTTCAGCCAGCAATTTGAGATTGGTATTTTATGAAAAAGGATATGAACAGAATAAAAAGTATGGAATAGAATTAGATGAAAATTGGAACAGATATGAATTGAGATTTCGGCAGGAAATGGCAGTAAGTGTAGTACAGGAATTATTGAGATATAGAGATGTGGCAGGACTGGCAATGGAAGTATTGAACAGTAAAATACGATTTTTAGAAAAGCCAACAGACTGTATGACAACAAGAAAAAGGCTTTATCCCACTTATCGAGCATGGGCGGAATTGATGAAAGACATAGGCAAGGTCAAACTTACTATGCAACCACAGAAGAAAAGTCTGCAAAAGGTATGGGAGTGGTTAGAAAAATATGTTGCCCCGTCTTTGAAATTGTTTGCAGAAGTTGGGAAGATAGAGCAGAGAGATTATATTGCTAATCTTATAGCAAATGGAGAAATGAATATCACACAAAAGCAGTTGTATGTTGATTATATAAAAGCAAGAAAATTAGACGAAAGGGGGTAATCGTATCGAAAAAGCATTACTAAATATAAATGAATTTTGTGAGTATATGGGGATTGGGAAAACAAAGGCAAGAGAACTGTTGAACAATCCGAAAAATAGATTTACAGTACGCATTGGTAATCGGTTGTATGCAAATAAGAAATTACTTGATGAATGGCTGGAATATCAATGCAAAAGGGCTTGAAAAGAAAATGGGGTGTGGATATAATGAAAATTGAAATATTTACTTTACCATATTTCTTTCAGTAGAAGAAAGGAAAGTTTGGTATGGGTAAAGATTTAAAGGGCAAGGAACTCGGTAAGGGAATTTCACAGAGAGCAGACGGACGCTATATTGCAAGATTTACAAGCAAAACAGGGAAACGTAAAACGCTTTATGATTTTAAACTGAATGAATTAAAACGGAAGTTACGAGAAGCGGTTTATGAAGATGAACATGGTTTGAATGGCAATGGCGAAAGTATCACTTTAAACGCATGGTATGTAACGTGGACAGAGTTGTATAAGAAGAAAACAGTCAAAATGACTACGATATATAAAAACCACAGTTACTACAATTCAAGAGTGAAAAACTCTATCGGAAAGATGTATTTGCAGGACATTAAAACATATCACGTTCAGAAATTTTTGAATGATTTGATAGACAGCGGTCTTGCACACGGAACGGTATCGAATATTAGATTTATGTTAAGCGATATGTTTGATAAGGCAGTATTGAGTGAATACATTAGAAAAAATCCCTGTATCGGTGTGGAAATGCCAAAAGAAGTGAAAAAGGAAAGGCGTGTATTAACAAGAGAGGAACAGGAGAAATTTTTTACATTTGCTTCTTCCTATATACACATCAATGTTCTGAAATTTGCTGTGACAACAGGCTGTCGGATTGGAGATGATGATGATAAAATAAGACTAAATCAACGGAAACCCAGTAAATACAAGGGGTTGAGTCGATTTGGTCCTGAAAAAAACTTGCAACGAATCAACAAATTTATGAAGGAAAGGCCTATCTTTTATAAAAACCTTATTCAGATGAAAGAAAATTTCCGCTTTTATCTGAGATGCTTTTACTGTATCACGAAAGTGGTGATATTACAATTTAATAGTGAAAACAGGACCGAATTAGCTCGTAATGGATGAAAATCTGTTTAGCTGATTCGGTCATTTTTATTGATTGAAAGGTGATGAAAAAATGGCTAGAATTATTTCTATTGTAAACCAAAAAGGGGGAACGGGAAAGTCCGCATGTACAGCTAATTTAGCAGTAGGATTGGCACAAAAGAATATGAAAGTGTTGATTGTAGATGCAGATCCACAGTCTGATGTATCCGCAGGATTTGGATATCGTGATTGTGATGACAGTAATGAAACACTTACAGCTCTTATGGATGCAGTAATGAAAGATGAAGATATTCCTTCCGACTATTATATCAGACATCAGGCAGAGGGAATAGACATTATCTGTTCTAACATTGGACTGGCAGGTACAGAAGTACAGTTGGTAAATGCAATGAGCAGGGAATATGTATTGAAACAGATATTATATGGTATCAAAGATCAATATGATGCGGTCATCATTGATTGTATGCCATCATTGGGAATGATTACGATCAATGCGCTGGCTGCATCAGATGAAGTACTTATTCCGGTTGAAGCGTCCTACCTGCCAATCAAAGGATTGCAACAGTTATTAAAAACGATCGGTAAGGTCCGTAAGCAGATTAATCCGAAGCTGCAAGTCGGTGGGATTCTGTTCACGATGGTAGATGCTCATACGAATGATGCAAGAAATAATATGGAACTTCTCAGAAATGTATATGGAAGTCAAATTAATATCTTTGATAATTATATTCCATTTTCCGTAAGAATGAAGGAGGCAGTCAGAGAAGGACAGAGTATTTTCTCTTATGATCCGAAAGGCAAAGCTACAGAAGCTTATCGGAGAGTGACGGAGGAGGTGCTGAAAGATGCCATCTAAAAAAAGAGCAACACCCATTTCCTTACAGCCGCTTGATGCGTTGTTTGGAACAAGCGAAGAGACAACCAATGGAATCAGTGAGATAGCAATAGGAAGCCTTCATCCGTTTCCAAATCACCCATTTCAAGTAAAAGATGATAAGAAAATGGAGGAATTGTCTGAAAGCATTACACAATATGGCGTGTTGGTTCCCGGTATTGTGCGGTTGAGAGAGTCCGGTGGTTATGAGCTTGTAGCTGGTCATCGGCGAAAACGAGCATGTGAACTTGCAGGATTAGAGAAAATGCCGGTTATCATCAAAGATATTACAGATGACGAAGCGACGGTGATCATGGTAGATTCCAACATTCAGCGAGAAGAGCTACTAATCAGCGAAAAGGCATTCGCTTATAAAATGAAATATGAGGCGTTAAAGCGTCAGGGGAAACGGTCTGATTTAACTTCTTGCCAAGTTGGCAAGAAGTTAGCGGCGGAAGAAGTCAGTCAGAATACAGGAGATAGTTCCAGACAGATTCTTCGATATATTCATCTGACAGAGTTGATCGCAGAGTTTTTAGAATTGGCAGACGAGAAGAAGCTTCCCTTTAATACAGCTGTTGAAGTTTCCTATTTGAGAACTGAAGAGCAGCAGATATTACTTCAGTATATGCATAATCACAATATAGTACCGTCCATGAAGCAGGCAAAGGAATTGAAACAGATTTCAAAAGAACGGATGTTGACGTATTCAGAGATTGACCAGATTTGCATGAATGAAAGTATTGAAAAAGTTCAGGTGCAGATTCCGGCGAAGAAATTGAAACAATATTTTCCAGAGACATATACAAAGACTCAGATGGAAGAAATTATATTTATGCTTCTGGCATCGTGGGCAGAAAGAGAGGGTAAAGAATGAACAATGAAGATATGGCAAGTAGAATACAAGTCTATCTGAAAAAGATAGAAAAGATACGTGTTAAACGGATAAAAAGAGAGAAATTTAAACATTTGTTGAAAACATTAGGATTATCAGCAGGAAGGAAGTGAAAGTATGGCTTTAAAAATTGTACGAAGATATGATGCGAACGGAAGGGAGCTTACGGAGAAAGATCTGGAAGCCTTTCGATTGGATTCTCCTGTGGTTAGAGAAATACTGGCAAACCTTAATCGGGAGGTGGCGGAAGGAATCAGACAGAGGGAGAAAAAAAGATGACGATTGAAGATGTAATTAAAAAATCAATTCTGCCACTGGCATTTATGGTATTCTGGTTTTGGATGACAAAAACAATTATGAAGGTCAGTGGGCAGACGGATTGGTTCTGGTGGGTATTTATTGCCGGACTTCCATTTGGAATACATAAAATGCGGTTGATTCTAATTCCGAGAGGAATGGATACCACAGCAACACTTGGGATGGCTGCATTAAGTGTCATTATTGGAGCATTGATTGGAAGCATCATGATTCCAGTGTATGTGATCAGAGCGATATACGTGTTTATACGGTATGTCATTGGAAAATAGAATATTAGATTGATAAGAGGCAGGCTTGCGAAAATAAAAATCGTAAGTCTGCCTCTTTTTTTGTGCTTAAAAACAGGCAATTCAGGGGAATTCCCTTTTGCAAATATATATATTCTTGGAGGATTTTTAAGATGAGAGAGCGAATTGAAAGTAAGCATGTAACAAAGGAAATCAAAAGTCAGATGCCAGTGATTCCGGTGGCAATTGTTAAAGAAAGAGGCTGTACGTTCTGCCCATATTATCTGGGCAATTATGAGAAACAGCCACGCTGTATGATGAAAACCTGTGCCTGGGATGATGAAAATGAACGTTTCCATCCAGTTCTTCGTGAACTGATCCCATTTTACAAAGAGAAGATGGAAAAAGCAGAAGAAAAATTCCTGGCAATGAAAAAGATTTACACAACACTGTTAGGAATGTTTGCCGATGAAATGAAGCAAGAAGAGTTGGAAAAAGATGAATGTTACGGATGTGCCTATGGAAAATGTGGACCATGTATCGGTATCTGTTACAAATCAATGAAAGCATAGGAGGGGTAAGCCAATGAATACAACAGTTATTTCCGGGCGATTAGTAAGAAATCCCGGATACAACGAAGTGGAGAATGAAAAAGGACTTCATAAGATTGCCAAGTTTGTTCTGGCAGTCAGAAGAAATTATTCCGATGAAGTCAGTTTCATTCCGGTAAAGGCTTTTGCAAAGAAAGCAGAATTTGCCAGAGATTATCTGATGCAGGGAACGAAGGTCATGGTGGAAGGCGAGATTGTCACAGGTAATTATGAAGATAAGGATACTGGGAAAAAGATCTATACCACCGAAGTGTATGCAAACCGGATTGAATTCGCAGGTGCAAAAATGGTTGACAGACCACCGTTTCCAGAAGATGCGGAAGGGTTCTTAGAGATCCCAGAGGGTATGGAAGAAGAAATGCCGTTTAGATAGAGGAGGATAAAAGATGGTTTCAGTAGATCAGGCGTATATGGTAGGGCATATGAAAAATGCCGATGGAAGTATCAACAACAAAAATGTAGTGCTGTCAGCAGCATGTGAAGCAGCGGAACTGTTCCAGTGCATGATGGCAGTAAATCAGAAACTGGAGGACTGGCAGAGATTTAATCACACCTTGGAGATGCATCTTAGAAGTGTGGAATGTGAGAAAATCCATGATATCTGTCAGGCAGTATACGGAATGAAACATCCGTCCAATGAACTGGAAGGATTGTATCTGGCAAGAGAGGATGAACAGATATGCCTGCTGTACTATCAGGTGTTTGTAGGGATGCTGGAAATCAATATTAATTCAGCCGAAGTGCTGTACAAACAGAAGGAGGAAACAATCAATGAGTAAGATGGAGTATATGCCGGTAGATTGTCTGCAGGTGCCAAAGGTGCTGTTTCAGATGGAAAAATACAAAAATCTGTCAAATACAGCAAAGATTCTATACAGCTTATTTCTGGATCGTTTGAAATTTGCGGTGCAAAATGGCTGGGTAGATCATAACGGGAATCTGTTTGTTATCTATCACAAAAGTGAAATAAAGAAAGACCTGAATACGACTCGGTATGGAGTAGATCAGGCAGTACAGGAACTGGTTCAGGTTGGTAAACTGGTGCGTATCATTCCAAACAATGGAAAGGCGAACCACTTTTATATCAATGGTATTTATGAAAATGAGATGGAGGAAGAATCAATGATGACATTAGATACTATCATGGCAAATATGCCGCTGGCTGAAAGAGAAATTATTATGGATAAGATGGTGAAAGCATCCAGAGATATTTTTGAAACTATTGCGGATATGGGATATATTGATCAATATGAAACGTCTTTAACTGCAATGGAAAAGCGAGGATACCAGGATGAGCTTGGAGAGATGGATATTGATCAAATTCAGGCTGATGGATATGAGTTTGGCATGGATCTTGCATTTGGAATTCTGGAGGAAAATGAAAATAATCCTGCTCGTGTGTTGGATATCCAGAAATATGTGAACAGACAGTATGAAAGCTGTTCAAAAAAGAAGTTTATGAAGGTCCTGGAAACCCTTGTTCATGCGATGGGGAATGATGAAGGCTTTATTGGTGATATGTATGTTTGTAACAAGAAGGCCAGAAATTATTATTTGGACGAAATGATTCAATCATTCAATTTTGTATTTGATGAGATGTGCCATGGTACAGGCAGTGCAGCAAATTGTGATTTTGATGTAGAAGAGTAGGAAAATATTATGGCAGATTTTGAATATTTCAGAGCAGAAGAATCTGACCAGTTTTCTTTTTTTCGGATACCAAAAGCTCTGTTCACAGAAAAAGAGTTTGCAAGCCTGTCCACAGACGCAAAGCTCCTTTATGGAATTCTGCTTGATCGAATCAGCCTGTCCAAGAAAAATGGCTGGATTGACAGTGAGGGTTATGTCTATATCATTTACACGATCGCAGAATTGCAGGAGCTGTTGCGAATGTCGCATACGACAGTGACAAAGCTTCTATATGAGCTGGATAGTGTGCATGGGATTGGATTGATCGAGCGGTATCGGCAGGGGAATAATCGTCCCTCTGTCATATATGTGAAAAATTTTGTAAAACGGAGTAGAGGAAAGCCAGTAAGATACTTTGTTTCTGGAATGCCAGAAACTGGAAATCCAGACTGCAAAGAATTGGAAATCCGGATTGCAAGAAACTGGAAGTCCGGAACGCAAAAAAATAGAAGTCCGGACTGCAAGAATCTGGATGGAAGTAATACTAAGATAAATAAGACTGAAAAGAATCATACTGATAAGAGTAAGGGCAATACACCCGCTTTGGAAGAAAAATTCAGTCAATATGGTAGATTTAAAAATGTTGTTCTGTCGGAAGCTGAACTACAGGAGTTGACGACGCTATTTCCATGGGATTACCAGAAACGGATTGATCATCTTTCTGTTTATATGAAATCCAGTGGAAAAGAGTATCAAAACCATTTTGCAACAATCTGTCTTTGGGCAGAAAGGGATGGAACCAGGATAGGAATGGATAAATATGAATTTCAGGAAGGAGAAAGCCTGTGATGGAAAACAAAGTAACAGCAGATTATCTGGACGAAGAGGGATGTCTTCATTGTGGCACCTGTGGAAAAAGAAAACAGATGAAAGTCAGTCTGATGGGTTTTGAGCATGTAGTGTCCTGTTTGTGCGAATGCGAGGTAAAAGCCAGGCAGGAACTGGATGAGAAGATGCAGCGGGAAGAAGAACAGCGGCAGCTTTATCAGAGAAAATCCGTCGGACTTCGGGAAAGAAGATTCTGGGAATGGAAATTTGAAAATGACAATGGAAGCAACCAGAAGATACTAATCGCCAGGCAGTATGTAGAAAACTGGACAGATATGAAGAGAAAAAATGTAGGATTGCTTTTGATGGGACCGGTTGGAACCGGGAAGAGCTTTTTTGCAGGCTGTATTGCAAATGCACTTTTGGAACAGGGAGAACGTGTCATGATGACAAACTTTTCCAGGATTTTAAATGAAATGACCAGCTATCAGGCAGATAAGAACCAGATTATACAAAATCTTGTGGATTATCCGCTGCTGATTATTGATGACTTGGGAATAGAACGAAATTCCGAGTTTGCTTTGGAGCAGGTCTATAATGTGATAGACAGCCGCTATTGTAAAATGCTTCCGCTGATCATAACAACGAATCTGGGACTGAATGAAATGAAGTCCACAGATTTGGATACTGCCCATCAGCGTATTTACAGTAGAATACTTGAAATGTGTGTTCCCATCTATTGTGGTGGAGAAGATAAGAGAAAAGAAGAAGGGACAGAAAAACTCGTACAGGTGCAGAACCTGATTACCGGTTAATCTGTCTTTTTTCATTAAAGGGGGTGATTGCCATGATTACAGATCTGGACAGCAGTTGAATCGCTGAAAGGAGGGAAAAGTCATGCAGGAAGAGGTAACTCAGAAAACGGTCACGTTCTGTATTCGGGCTACTAAGATTACGGCAGACCTGTTGAAAAAGGTTCTTGTTGCGTATCTGCGTCATCAGAAGCAGAAATCAGTAGAGAAGAAAGCACAGAAAAATCAGCCGAAACAGGGAAAGGTCACGGTAAAAGAGCTGGCAAAACAGAATGCCGGGATGGTCAATATCGAGATCACGGACAAAAATATCAAGTCCTTTGAACGGTATGCCAGAAAATATGGGATCAATTATGCTCTGAAAAAAGACAAGAGCAAAGAGCCGCCGGTTTATCTGGTATTTTTCAAGGGACGTGATCAGGATGCCCTCAATGCTGCTTTCCGTGAGTTTTCCCAGAAACAGATTCAAAAAGCGAATAAACCTTCCATTCATAAGCGTCTTGCAGCTTACCGGGCAATGATGCCAAAGAAGACGAAGGACAAAGTAAAGAGCCGACATCAGGAACAGAGCCGATGAAGAAACAAAACGGCAATAATCTGATGCAGAAGTGGAAGAATAAAGCTGGGGTCAGGCTGTCCGCCCTGGATAAAAAGAAACTGGTTCTTACGAATCTTCCCTATGTTCTGACCGCTTTTTATGCGGACCGAGCATCCTGCCTATACAGGAGCAGTCCCGGAGAAGATATAGGGAACAAACTGTTATATGCGATGGAACATGCAGATCGGATCTTTACAGGGATTCTGTTGAGTTTTGACCTGAGAGATCTATTGGTTGGAGTTACTGTCGCAGTTATTTTGAAACTATTGGTTTGGCAGAAACAGTCAGATGCAAAGAAACTTCGGAAGGGAATCGAGTATGGTTCAGCCAGATGGGGAACTGCAGAGGATATAAAGCCTTATATGTCAGATGATCCCTGGATGAATATTCCGTTGACAGCAACAGAAGCATTGACTATGGAAAGCCGACCAAAACAACCGAAATATGCAAGAAATAAAAATATTGTAGTTATTGGCGGTAGTGGTTCCGGTAAGACACGATTTTTCGTTAAACCGTCGGTCATGCAGATGAATTGTTCCATGGTCATTACAGATCCAAAGGGCACTCTCATTGAGGAGTGCGGGAAGATGTTAGCAAAGGGACCGCCTAAGAAAGATAAGAATGGAAATATCATGAAAGATAAATCCGGAAAAGTAGTTCATGAGCCATATGTGATTAAGGTTCTGAATACCATCAATTTTTCCAAATCGCTTCATTACAATCCATTTGCTTATATACGGTCTGAAAAAGATATCCTGAAGCTGGTGACAACAATCATTGTGAATACCAAAGGCGAAGGGGAAAAAGCTTCCGAAGATTTTTGGGTGAGTGCGACACGTTCGCAGGCGGTAAAAAGTCTGCGCACAGTGTTGGTTTATTAAATAATAACCAGTCTGTGAACTGGTAATCCGATAGGTGGAATGATGGGGTAACGCCCTGAAACGTCTATCCTTGACGGACTTGCGTCAGCTGTAATGGCTGGGGTGAGAAGCTCCGTGACAACGACCGAGAGTAGTCGTAGGAATCTGCCAAAAGATTCTCGAAAACGCCCCAGAGGTGGGGTGCGCTACCTATAGGTCTAGGATCTATAAAATATCTATGGTTAGAATGTTTACTTTGGCGAGTAAACTGACGAAAACTGCGAATGTACGGTTCTAAAAGAAGACCATATAGAAATGTATGGGTGCGTTAAAGCGCAGTCAGTGTGGTTCAGTAGAAATTGACCCTACGAACGACCATGTTGTGTTACAGGCACATCCAAGCTGACAGGACTATAGCAGAGACCTAAGGATATATGTACAGATAGGATTATCGGAACGTGGAAAGGCATCAGATTCCATTATGGGATAGCCTGACGAAGAAAATAAGCAGGTGAACTGGTGCTGAAAAGCCGTGATCGAACTTATGATGAGTTCTGCGAAAAAGAGGAACTCGGAGGAATGGTCACAAGTCGGTTGAAATAAACAGGCATTATTCAGTCTTATGATAAGGATTACGAGTAAGACCAAAAGGGTCACTTTCGAGAGGAGGTGATGCCTTATGCCAAAGAAAAGTAAAACATTATGTGTAGATGACCTGCGTCATGCGGAGTACTATGGAATGCAAGATACTTTTGATGAACTATATCAAAAAAGTCAGAACGGTGAAGTATTTGAGAATCTTATGGATTTGATAGTGAGCAGGGATAACATTTTACTTGCGTACCGAAACATCAAAGCGAACAAAGGCAGCTACACGGCAGGAACAGATAAAAAGAACATCACAGATATTGGGAGTCGAACTCCTGATGATGTGGTAAAAAGAGTGAGATTTATTGTTACGGGAAGCGAACACGGCTACAGACCAAAGCCTGTAAGACGGAAAGATATCCCGAAACCAAACGGAAAAACACGTCCGCTGGGAATCCCATGCATATGGGATAGGCTGATACAGCAATGTATCAAGCAGATCATGGAACCAATCTGCGAAGCAAAGTTCAGCAATAATAGTTATGGATTTCGTCCGAACAGATCCGTTGAACATGCCATTAACAGAACCTACACCATGCTTCAAATGATGAACCTTCATTATGTTATTGAGTTTGATATTAAAGGATTTTTCGATAACGTAAATCATAGCAAGTTAATCAGACAGATATGGTCGCTGGGTATCCATGATAAAACGCTGATTTTTATTATCAAGCGAATACTAACAGCTCCAATTAAAATGCCCGATAATACAACGGTATTGCCCGACAAGGGTACACCACAGGGAGGAATTATCTCACCACTACTGGCAAACATCGTTCTAAATGAATTGGATTGGTGGATAGCCAGTCAATGGGAGGAAAATCCAATTGCTATAAGCAGAGGGCGAGAAAGAATAATCGGAAAAACTAAGGTTTTTGATAAAAGCCATGGTTATAGGATTATGAAAAACACAGAAATGAAAGAAATGCATATCATTCGGTATGCGGACGATTTTAGGATTTTCTGTAGAACGAAAGAGGACGCAGTCAGGACAAAAGAAGCGGTTACGGAGTGGATTGAAGAGAGGTTGAAATTAGAGGTGTCTCCTGAGAAAACAAGGATTGTGAACACCAGAAAACGGTGGTCAGAGTTTCTTGGATTCAAAATAAGGGTAAGGTTGAAGCATCATAAATATGTGGTGCAGTCGGCAATCTGTGACAAAAAGGTTGAAATTGAAAGAGCAAAGCTAGTGGAACAAGCGAAAAACATCGCAAAACCCAGAGAGAAAAAAAGTTGTTTATCAGAAATTCAGCTATATAACTCCATGGTGTTAGGCATACAGAATTACTATCAGCTTGCCACCTGTATCAGTATTGATTGCAGAGAATTCCATAGGCGAGTAATGACAGTTTTGACGAACAGGTTAAATACAGAAACAGGAAGTATGCTAAAACGTGAGGGTGGAACTATCACCCAAGCAGAAAAGGAAAGATTCGGACAGTCAAAAATGATTCGATATGTTTCAGGAATTGACCAGATGATCTATCCGATTGCATTCATCAAAAATAAAATACCGATGGCGAAGCGATCAATCGTTTGTAGTTATACAAAAGAAGGTCGTGCTCTGATTCATACAGAACTTAACCTTAATCAGTATGTTCTGAAAGGACTGAGAGAAAAAATATCCGTTGGTCATAGCACAGAATACCATGACAGTAAAATATCTTTATTTTCTGCTCAAAAGGGAAAATGTGCAATCAGTGGAGAAGAATTCGCAGATGCGGAACATGTAGCTGTATGGCTCAAAGTACCAGGATCACTTGGTGGATTTGAAAGATATAAAAACATGGTTCTGATTCACAAAAAATATCTGATTCTGTTACAAGAACTGCCCCAAGCAGCAATAAAAGACCTGATAAAAACACTCAATATCACAAAAAAGATGCTCGTGAAAATCAATAGTCTGCGAGAGCAGGCGAACCTGTCAGCAATAATATAAAACTTAAATTTGGTGACTGATTAAATGTCTTGTGAAGACAATCGATGGAGCGCCGGATGCGGTGAAAGTCGCATGTCCGGTGTGAAGTGGGGGAAAAGGTGGAGATAATATCAAAACCTTACCTATCACTATAAGCAGAGAAATTGCTGTACACAGCACTGATTGCTTTTATCTGGTATGAAGGGGATGAAGAGGAAAAGAACCTGAATACCCTTCTGGATCTTTTGAACGAAAGCGAAACCCGTGAAGAGGATGAAACTTACCAGAATCCTGTGGATATGATGTTCCAGGAACTGGAAGAAAGAGATCCGCAGCACTTTGCGGTCAGACAGTATAAAAAATATAAAATGGCGGCTGGAAAGACAGCGAAAAGTATTTTGATATCCTGTGGAGCCAGACTTGCCCCATTTGATATCGCAGAACTTCGTGAGATCATGTCTTACGATGAAATGGAACTGGATAAGATCGGAGACAGGAAAACAGCCTTGTTCTTGATTATGTCCGACACAGATACAACCTTTAACTTTGTGATTGCCATGTTACAGTCACAGCTTTTCAATCTGCTTTGCGATAAGGCAGATGATGAATATGGTGGAAGACTTCCGGTGCATGTGCGTGTCATCGCTGATGAGTTTGCCAACATCGGACAGATTCCTCAGTTTGACAAGCTGATTGCAACCATACGAAGCAGGGAAATCTCTGCTTCTATTATTTTGCAGTCCCAGAGTCAGTTAAAGGCAATGTATAAGGATAGTGCAGATACCATTCTGGGCAACTGTGATACCACACTATTCCTTGGTGGAAAAGAGAAAACTACCTTAAAGGAAATGAGCGAGCTTCTGGGTAAGGAAACTATTGACCTGTATAACACTTCGGAGACGAGAAGTAATCAGAAGTCTTTTGGATTGAATTACCAGAAAACGGGCAAACAGCTGATGACAGAAGATGAGATTGCAGTCATGGATGGAGGAAAATGTATCCTGCAGATCCGTGGTGCCAGACCATTTTTCTCGGACAAATATGATATCACGAAACACAAAAACTACCGGCTTCTTGCAGATGAAAACGAGAAGAACCGATACAAAGTAGAAAAAGAGTTAAATCCGCAGTACACACCGAAACCCGAAGAAGAGGTGGAAGTGATTCATGTAGAACTGTCGGAGTAACCTTGGGAATGAACGAAAAATAATGAGGAAAGGAATAACTGACATTAGGTGCGCCGGCTTTTTAGTCGGTGTTTTTTCATTCCCGTAAACACCTGAAAGAAGTCAGTTTTGGTGAATGTATATGGCATTTTTTAGCAGTGCAATTACAACTTTAAAAACTCTTGTAGTCGCAATCGGCGCAGGTCTTGGCGTGTGGGGTGTCGTAAACCTTCTGGAAGGATATGGAAATGACAATCCCGGCGCTAAGAGCCAGGGCATCAAACAGCTGATGGCTGGTGCCGGAATCATGCTGCTGGGAACTACCCTGATTCCACAGCTGGCAACATTGTTCTCTTAAGAGGAGTGGTAGATGAACACCATCATTGAGAGAATTACGGAAGCGATAAAGGATATCCTGATTGGGCTTATCAAGTCAAGTTTGGATAACATGTTCACGTCTGTCAATGAGCAGGTGGGAACCATAGCCGGGCAGGTGGGACAGACACCGCAGGGATGGAATGCAGGGATTTTTAATCTGATTCAGAATATATCCCAAACGGTGATCGTCCCCATTGCGGGACTGATCATCACCTTTGTCCTGTGCTATGAATTGATCACGATGGTAACACAGAAAAACAATTTCCATGAATTTGAGACTTATAACATTTTCCTCTGGATCTTCAAAGCGTATGTAGCCATTTATCTGGTGACAAATACGTTTAATATCACGATGGCGGTCTTTGATGTTGGCCAGCATGTGGTCAACAATGCCGCCGGGGTGATATCAGGAAACACTGCGGTGGATGCAACAGAAGCAATTTCACGGATTGTGGATGCCCTGGAGGATATGGAGTTAGGGGATTTGTTCCTGCTATCCATGGAAACGATGTTGATCAGTGTTACCATGCACATTCTGTCAATTATCATTACGGTAATCTTGTACGGAAGAATGATAGAAATTTACCTTTATACTTCCATAGCACCAATTCCGTTTGCCACCATGACCAATAAGGAATGGGGCAATATCGGAAACAATTATTTAAAAGGCTTGTTCGCACTGGCATTTCAGGGATTCTTCATGATGGTCTGTGTGGGAATTTATGCAGTTTTAGTAAATGCAATGACCATATCCAGTGACCTTCATGCAGCAATGTTTTCAGTAGCGGCTTATACCGTGATTCTTGCTTTTTCATTATTCAAGACCGGAAGCCTTAGCAAATCGATATTTAATGCCCACTAACGGGCAGGAAAGGAGCGCATACCATGGCGTATGTACCAGTACCAAAAGACCTTACCAAGGTCAAAACAAAAGTAGCGTTAAATCTGACAAAGCGGCAGCTGATTTTCTTTTCACTTGCCGCAGTTGTGGGAATTCCGTTTTATCTGGTCATGAGAAAACCAATCGGTTCCAGTATCGCAGCCATCCTGATGGTAACGATCATGCTTCCGTTTTTCTTCATGGCAATGTATGAAAAAGACGGTCTTCCCTTTGAAAAAGTGGTGGCAAATATCATTCGACAGAAGTTTATCTGTCCGGCAGTAAGACCATATAAGACAGAAAATTTTTATCAGGAGATTTCCACCCTTGTGAAAAAGGAGGGTGTGCCGGATGGCAAAAAAGACAAAGCAGGAGGCTCAGCAGGAGCGTCTGTCCCTGGCGGAAAAAAGAAACCGTCAGGAAAGAAGAAACAAAAAAAGCAGAAAAGAAAGAGAACAGGAAAAGCGTAGAAAGAAGCAGGAACGGGATCGCAGGAAACAGAAAGGCATTCCTACAACTGCACAGCAGAGCATTCCGTATATTCGGATGCTGCAGGATGGTATCTGCCAGGTGACAAAGACCTTTTTCTCTAAGACGATTCAGTTTTATGACATCAACTATCAGCTTGCATTAAATGAGGATAAGACCACGATATTTGAAAATTACTGTGATTTCTTAAATTACTTTGATTCTTCCATCAGTGTGCAGCTGTCCTTTATCAATCAGCAGGTGGATGTGGCAGAATTTGAGAAAGGTATTGATATTCCGGATCAGAACGATGACTTCAATGCCATTCGTGAAGAGTACCGTACTATGCTGAAAAATCAGCTTTCCAAAGGAAATAATGGTCTGGTGAAGACAAAGTATATCACTTTTGGAATCGAAGCAGAAAGCCTGAAGGTGGCAAGACCGAGGCTTGAAAGAATTGAAACAGATATCTTAAATAATTTTAAGATTCTGGGTGCACAGGCACATTCCTTGAATGGTCTGGAAAGGCTGGAGATTCTGTATCATGTGTTCAACCAGGATCGGATCGAACCATTTAAGTTCCAGTATAAGATGCTTCCGGAAACCGGATTAAAGACCAAAGATTTTATTGCACCGGCTTCCTTTAACTTTTCCAAGAATCAGACATTTTTGATGGGAAGAACGATGGGAAGTGTAAGTTATCTGCAGATTCTTGCACCAGAGCTGACAGATCGGATGCTTGCAGATTTTCTGGATGTAGATGACAGTATTAATGTCAACATCCATATCCAGTCTATTGACCAGAGTTCAGCGATCAAGATGATCAAGAGCAAGATTTCAGATTTGGATAAGATGAAGATCGAAGAGCAGAAACGAGCGGTACGTTCCGGTTATGATATGGACGTTCTTCCATCGGACCTTGTGACTTATGGAGAAGAAGCGAAGAATCTGCTGGAAGATCTGCAGTCCAGAAATGAGAGAATGTTCCTTGTAACGGTTCTGGTTATGAATACCGCAAAGAAGCGTCAGAAACTGGATAATAATATTTTCCAGGTGCAGGGGATTGCACAGAAATATAATTGTTCCTTAAAACAGCTGGATTATCAGCAGGAATCAGCACTTATGTCCTGTATTCCGCTGGGAGTCAATCGAATTGAAATTCAGAGAGGGCTTACCACATCTTCAACAGCGATCTTCGTGCCATTTACGACACAGGAACTGTTTCAGGAAGGGGAAGCTCTTTATTATGGATTGAATGCATTATCCAACAACATGATCATGGTTGATCGGAAACGTCTGAAGAACCCGAATGGACTGATTCTTGGTACACCAGGTTCCGGTAAGTCCTTCTCAGCAAAGAGAGAGATTACAAACTGCTTTTTGATTACGGAGGACGATATCATCATCTGCGATCCAGAAGCCGAGTATTCTCCATTGGTACAGGCACTGCATGGGCAGGTGGTGAAGGTTTCACCGGTATCAGACCAGTATATCAATCCGATGGATCTGAACTTGAATTATTCCGAGGAAGACAATCCGCTGTCATTAAAAGCAGATTTTATTCTGTCTTTGTGTGAACTGATCGTTGGTGGAAAGAACGGACTGGAACCGGTAGAAAAAACGATTATTGACCGTTGTGTGCGGTTAGTATATCAGGAATACCTTGCCGATCCAATACCGGAGAAGATGCCAATCCTGGAGGACTTATACAACCTTCTGAGAAAACAGGAAGAGCCGGAAGCACAGCGGCTGGCTACTTCATTAGAGATCTATGTTACAGGCTCTTTGAATGTATTTAACCATCAGACAAACGTGGATATCAATAACCGCATTGTATGCTTTGACATCAAGGAACTTGGTAAGCAGCTGAAAAAGATTGGGATGCTTGTCATTCAGGATCAGGTTTGGAACAGGGTAACGATGAACCGTTCTGCCCATAAGTCCACCAGATACTATGTGGATGAGTTCCATCTTCTTTTGAAGGAAGAGCAGACCGCAGCTTATAGTGTGGAGATATGGAAGCGATTCCGTAAATGGGGTGGTATTCCAACTGGCATCACCCAGAATATTAAGGATTTGCTGTCTTCCAGGGAAATTGAGAACATTTTTGAAAACTCAGACTTCATTTATATGCTCAACCAGGCTTCCGGAGACAGGCAGATTCTTGCAAAACAGCTGAATATCTCACCAACCCAGCTGTCCTATGTAACCAACAGTAATGAGGGGGAAGGACTTCTGTTCTATGGAAATGTCATTATCCCGTTCGTAGACAGATTTCCGAAGAATTCTCTCTATAAAATCATGACAACCCGCTTAGAGGAGACTTCCGAAGCAGGTTAAATCAAAGGAGAAAACAATGTTACGAGCAATTTCATATGTATTAACTTTTAGTGGCGGTGCTGTATTTGGCATCGCTTTTCTCTGTTTATTACAGGCAGGGAAAGGGTATCCAAAAAAGGAGGAGTAAGCATTGGCAGAACAGAGAATGAAAGTCAGGGATAAAAAAGTCCAAAAGATGACCAAGGATGGTCTGGTGGAAGAAAACCTGACAGATAAATCTTCTGTTTGTGTCAGTAACCGTGCCAGTGATGTACAGATGGGAATAAAACAGGGGGAAAAAGAAGAAAACCTTGTGGATAAGTCTCACCGCCAGTCTGAACGGAGTGGGAAAAATATTCGTCCCTCTGTGCAAAAATCCAGAGATGCACCGGAACTGATACGGGCAGAGAAGCAAAGTGAGGATCTTGGACAGAGTAGAAAACAGCAAAATAGAAAAAGAATCCGTGCTGAAGTCGGAAAAGAATCCAGACTTGCAGAAAAATCCGAAGCCGGACAGTCAGGGAGACTGAAAGAAAAACGTGCGGATCTATCAGAAAACAGAGGAGACAGCCGGAGAAATCAGACCGGTGGTAGCAAAAAGCCAAAACAAAAACAGCGTTTGAAGTTTGCTTATGAGGAAACTGGTGCTTCTGTGAAAAATGATAAAGATATGGAGAAATTGAACCAGATGGATACGGATGGAGTCAATTTCCGACATCAGAAACAGAAGGAAAAAGCCAAAAAGTTTTCTTATGAGGAAGCAAAAAAGAAGAAGGAAGCAAAGCAGCATTCCAAGAAGGCACAGGTCTATCAGGCAAATGATGGAGAAGCTCCTGGAAAGAAGAAATCCCGCTTGAAGTTTGGCGAAGGGGAATCTGTGAAAACAGAAAAAACTTCTGTTGTCAAGAAAGCAGGAAGTGCAGCTTCCGCAGCATTGCACCGTGAGATCAGCAAAAATGAAGACGATAATGCGGCGGTAGAAGGTGCCCATAAGTTAGAAGAAAGCGGCGAAGGTGTTTACCGGCTGGAACAGAGAAGTGCCAGACGCAGGAAACAGAGGGCATTCAGAAAAAGAAGCAGACTTGAAAGACAGGAAGAGAAACAGACACAGGCGGCAGCCCGTCAGGAACAGAAGAAACTGAAAAAACAGATTCAGAAGCAACAGATCAAACGGGATTATGCCAAAGCGAAGCGAAGTGAACAGACAGTAGGAACAGCTACAAAAGGTACGATTGATTATATCAAGAAGATTGGCGGCAAAGTCACCAACTTTTTTAAAGAAAACCGGAAGGTGTATATCAGTGTAGCAGTTCTGATCGGATTGATGTTTCTGATCATAACGAATGTCACGTCATGCTCTGCAGTGTTTTTACAAAATGTGATCACTTACACCGGAACCAGTTATCTGTCATCGGATCAGGCAATCCGGGAAGCGGAACTGTATTACACACAGCTGGAAGCTAATCTGCAGGAGCGGATCAACAATATGGAATCTGAAGAACCAGGACATGAGGAATACCGATATAACATCGGACCTATTGAGCATGATCCGTTTATCCTGATTAGTTATCTGTCTGCAAAGTATGAAGAATTTACTTTTGAACAGGTCAAGCCGGAGCTGGACGCCTTGTTTGCAGAGCAATATCATTTAACTACTGAAGCAGTCAATGAGACTGTAACGGAGACAGCAACAGTAAGAGTTGGAGAATCTTTGGGACAGGTTGTGACCAGTGGATATTGTAACTGTCCAATCTGTTGTGGTATTTGGAGCGGAGGACCGACTGCCAGTGGAGCATATCCAACTGCCAATCATACCTTAGCGGTAGATGCTTCCAATCCGTTTGTTCCAATGGGAACAAAGGTAGTTATGAATGGTGTCGAATATACCGTAGAAGATACCGGAGCTTTCGCAAGATACGGTGTACAATTTGATGTCTATTATGACAGTCATGCGGCAGCATCTGCACATGGACATCAGACCTGGGAATGTTATCTTGCAGATGATAACGGAAGCAATGAAGTCGAAGTGACCAGAATCAGAGATGTGGACACGCTGAATGTAACATTGACCAGTGGAAACCTGATGTCAATCTGTCAGGACAGGTTGGGATTTTTCCAGAAAGAACTGTTCAGTGCCTACAACGATACCAAAGGCAACCTGCAGATGTTTGCAACACCGGTTGATTTTAACTGGTATTCCAGTGTGACCAGCTATTATGGATATCGGATTCATCCAATATCAGGAGCAAATCAGTTACACAATGGTATGGATATCGGAGCACCGGAAGGGACAAAAGTAATGGCAGGGCTGACCGGAACGGTTACAACTTCTGCTTATAACGACAGCTATGGCAATTATGTTGTAATCAAGGACAGTAAAGGCTATGAACTGCGGTATGCACATTTAAGCAGCCGGAGTGTATCTGCAGGTGCATCCGTCACGAAAGGTGATGAGATCGGTCTTGTAGGAAATACCGGAAATTCTACAGGAAGCCATCTTCACATTGAACTTTTGAAAAATGGAGAGCGGTTAAACCCGATCTTTTATCTGGAAACAGGAGAAGGGACAGGCTTTGGTGGTAATGAATATACCAGTGAAGCAGCGCAACGTTTACTGGAAGAGGCTGCAAAATATCTTGGAACACCGTATGTGTGGGGCGGATATTCCCCAAGTGGATTCGATTGTTCCGGATTTGTCAGCTACTGTCTGGTTCATTCCGGGGTAAGAAATACGGGAAGGCTGACTGCACAGGGACTGTACAACATTTGTACGCCAGTATCCCAGTCAGAAGCACAGCCAGGAGATCTGATCTTCTTTACCGGAACCTACGATGCAGGAGAACCAGTAACGCATATTGGAATCTATGTGGGCAATGGTCAGATGATCCATTGTGGGCATCCGGTTCAGTACACGTCCATCAACTCTCCATACTGGCAGAGCCATTTCTATGGATTCGGGCGATGGTAAGGAAAAGGGCGGTATAACAGCCGCCCGGAAAGGAGAAGAGATGAAAAGTCTTGAAAAAGCAACGGCAGATTATGAGAAAGCCAAGGAAAAAATGGAAGCATCTAAAGCCAGATATGAAGCAGATTTAAAGCGGTTCAAGGCTGCGGAGATTGCAAAAACAGAAGCAGAAAATCTGGAAATTGTAAGAATTATCCGTGCAATGGATATGAGTATTCCGGAATTGGAAGCTTTTAAAAAGAAAATGAAAAATGAGTTGCCCGGCAGGGTAGAAATACAGAAGGAGGAAATAAAAGCCGATGATGAATCTGGAAAAAATGAAACAGAAGAAGAGAACAAATACTAAAAGCAGGGTAAAAAAGAGTCTGCTTGCAGCAACGACATTTCTTTGCCTGACAACACCTTTGCTCCAGACACAGACTGCTTATGCAGCTGAGAATACCACGCCTGCAATCACGATTGAGAAACCGGATGGATGGAAACAGGGAGAAACAACCATTGCTGTTACGGTAGATGCCAGCCATATGCCGGAAGGTTTCTCAATAGCAAAGATTGAAGCAAAAGCAGGAAAAGATGGAAGCTGGCAGGATGTAACTGGAAGCGGAAGTATCACGATCACAGGAAATCAGACAGTGTATGTGCGTGTGACAGATGGTGATGGAAAGGTGTATGAGCAGAATCGTTCTATTAAGTGTTATGACACGGAAAAGCCGACACTCTCTGCTTCCCTGACAGATGGTGTGCTGACGATTCAGGGGAATGATACAGTATCCGGGATTACTGCAGTAACAGTTAATGGCACCACTTATACAGATCTGAAGGATGGAATGCTGAGAGTGCAACTGACACAGAAAGATTTTACTACAAAACAGATTGAGATTACGGTAACAGACGGTGCCGGAAATACTTCTGAAAAGTATGTGTTGCAGAATCCTTATTATGAATGGGCAAAGAAGCAGGCAGAGAAACAGAAAACCTCCAGTGACAGCAATGGTGCAATGGCAACTACGACCAGTGCAGATGCAACGGGAACTGAAAAAACAACGACTTCTCCGCTTCCGCAGGATGCACAAGCTTCTGAGCCAACAGATGCAAAAGGAACTGTGGATGATCGGACAGTGACAGGTATTGAGGAACAGCTTAATAAAGAAGGCGAGACAGCAGATTCTGTTACTAAAACAGCTACGGAAGGCACAAAAGAGTTTTATACCATTTCAACTAAGAGTGGTAAGATTTTTTATCTGATCATCGACAATTCAAAATCTCAGGATAATGTGTATTTCCTTACAGAAGTCAGCGAGAAAGATCTGATGAACTTCACACTTTCTGATTCCGTGACACTTCCGGAAGTAGATACTGTTTATGCAGAACCAGAGAAACAGGCTGAAGAAGAAAAGCCGGAAACAACTGAGACAGCTGAGAAAGATAAGGTAGAGGATGAAATCCAGATGCCAGAAGATAAAAGTCCATTTGGAACGTATCTTCTGATTGCACTGGTTGCAGTAGGAGCTGCGGCAGGAGGATATTACTTCAAAGTCTATAAACCAAAGCATGAATATGATGACGAGGATGAGATGGAAGAGGATGAAGATGAATCCGAAGATTCAGAATCTGAAAAGCGGGAAGTAGACGATGCAGATGAGCAGGAAGAAAGTATAGAACCAGAAATCCTGAGAGACGAGGATTTTGATGATGCTGTGCTGGAAGATGAAGAAGAGGAGCAGGAGTAAATGAAATTAGTGATTGCAGAAAAGCCATCGGTTGCGATGGCACTGGCTTCCGTGATTGGAGCCAGAACAAGAAAAGATGGCTACGTGGAAGGAAACGGTTATCTCGTTTCCTGGTGCGTAGGACATCTGGTTGGATTATGTGATGCATCAGAATACGATGAAAAATATAAAAAATGGAGATATGAAGATCTGCCGATTGTGCCGGAATGTTGGAAACACAGGGTATTGGAAGGCACGAAAAAGCAGTTTGGAATCTTGAAAAAACTGATGCGAGATTCCAAAGTAGATGAAGTAATCTGTGCTACAGATGCCGGGCGGGAAGGAGAACTAATCTTCCGTCTGGTGTATGAGCAGGCAGGATGCAAAAAGCCGATGAAGCGGCTCTGGATCTCTTCCATGGAGGAACAGGCAATTAAAGATGGATTTGCGTCATTAAAAGACGGTTCGTGTTATGACAGTCTCTATCAGTCAGCACTTTGCAGGGCAAAGGCAGACTGGCTGGTGGGAATCAATGCGAGCCGTCTTTTTTCCGTTCTGTATAACCAGAATCTGAAAGTTGGAAGAGTACAGACACCAACACTTGCCATGATCGTGGATCGAAATCAGAAGATCAAGGAATTTACCAAAGAAAAATATTATATGGCTCATATCAAGTTTGACGAGATGGATGCGGTCACAGAGCATTTTCAGAAAAAAGAAGATGCAGATAGAGTGGCTGCGGACTGTATGGAGCGTATGTGCGAAGTGGAAAAGGATGATGTGAAAGAAAAAACGGTCCGTCCTCCGAAGCTCTATGATTTGACCACTCTGCAGAGGGAAGCAAACAGAATGTTTGGTTATACCGCACAGCAGACATTGGATGCCGTGCAGGAGATGTATGAGCAGAAGCTGGTCACTTATCCGAGAACAGACAGCCAGTATCTGACAGATGAGATGGGAGAAAGCACTGAAACACTGATTCAGATGTTACTTGGGAAAATGCCTTATGCTGAAGGTCTGGAATATCACCCAGACGTGAGTAAGGTATTAAATTCAAAGAAAGTATCCGATCACCATGCGATTATCCCAACCATGGAAGTAGCCAAAGCAGATATTGGTGAATTGAAAGAACGAAACCGCAAGATTTTGTATCTGATCAGTGCCAGGGTTCTGACAGCAACTGCAGATCCTTATATTTATGAAAGCCATAAATGCCAGATCACCTGCAATTATCATACGTTTTATCTCACAGCAAAGAAAACAAAGCAGGAAGGATTCAAGGCGATCGAAAATAAATTGAAACAGTTCTTTGGCGTAAAGATTGAGAAAGAAGAGCCGGAGCTGGATATCTGGGCAGGCAAGCATTATGGTCCCTGTGATTCTTTGGTATCGGAGCATTTCACACAGCCACCGAAACAGTACACAGAAGATACCCTGCTTTCTGCGATGGAACGTGCAGGGAATGAAGAACTGACCGAAGATACAGAAAAGAAAGGACTTGGTACTCCGGCAACAAGGGCAGCAATCATTGAAAAACTGATTCAGTCTGGTTTTGTGAAAAGGGAAAAGAAAAATCTGGTGCCGACAGATGATGGTAATGTATTGATTACAGTTCTGCCAGATGAGATTAAATCTCCGAAGATGACCGCAGAGTGGGAAATGGCATTGAATCACATTGCCCAGAATACAGAGACAGCAGATGAATTCCTAAATGGGATTACAGAACTGATGCAGGAACTGGTTGCCAGGTATCAGGGAATTTCAGAAGAAAAGAAAAATCAGTTTCAGGGAAAGGCAAAAGGAGAAGTCATTGGCAAATGTCCCCGATGTGGAGCAGATGTCCAGGAAGGGAAAGTAAACTTTTACTGTTCTGACCGGAACTGTACTTTTACCTTATGGAAGAATGATAAATTCCTTGCGAGTCAGGGAAAAAAGATGGATAAGACGGCAGCAAAGAAGTTCCTGTCTAAAGGAAAAATCCATTATAAGGATCTGGTATCAAGAAAAACAGGGAGACAGTACGAAGCAACTGTGGAGATGGTTGATCCCGGAGAGGGAAATGTACAGTTCAATCTGATTTTTCCACAACGATAAGTAGTGTATTGCAGGCAGTCTAAGGACTGTCTGTTTTAATACAAATATATGAAAGAGAGGACCTTAGCATGAAGAAAAAAGGTAATTTTAGAAAAGTAGTATCTGGCTTGCTGGCAGGCATGACAATGCTTAGTACAGTGCTATCTCCGATGACGGCATATGCAGCGGAGATCCAGCCAGAGGAGAAACCTCCACTTTATGAGGAAGTGAAAGACCTTCTGGATGAAGATGAGGTGGTGACTGCCAAAGATTATGAAATCGAAACAGGCAGTGTATTTAATGTGAAATCAGATTATACCGGACTGGAAATCAAGGATGATAACAAGGTTAAAGTCACATTTGAGGAAGCAAAGAATGATAAGAATGAGGATTTTACGACAGATCATGCGGACACTTACAAAGCGGTCTATTATGTGGAACCGGTAAATCAGGAGCATCCGAAGTACCAGATCAGCCGAAAGCTGATTGTGCGTGAGAAAGAAACAGAAGTGCGGACAGAAACTGAAGGGAGTGAAGCAGTAACCGAATCAGAAACAGCTGGCAGTGAACAGCAGACAGAGGAAACGGAGAATTCAGAAGCAGACTCGGAATTGCTTCCAACAGAGGAAGTGACGGAAAGCGAGATAGAAGAATTTGATTCTCAGGCAAGCGAACTATTACCGGATATGGAAGAAGATACTGAAAATACAACGGATTCGGAAACAGGTCTTACAGTATCGGATGCAATGGAGCAGGCGGAAGAGGAAGGAATTGATTTATACGCCATGGAAGCTGGTGAAACAGTCACTTTTATGGCAAAGACAAGTGCAAGAAGTGTACAGAAAGTATCTGTTACAAGAGGAACTCTGTATCGTTATGCGGATTATGGTTATGGTTCTTATCTTACCTATCAGTATACGGTTCAGTTTGGAAATGTATCTGCGACTGCTTACTGTGTACAGCCATCAAAACCGGGACCAGGAACAGGTAATTACACGATTAGTAAAGTCGGAGATGGAAAAACATTAGCTAAGGTATGTTATTACGGAACCAAGGCAGCAGGAGATGAAGGATTCTTTACAGAAGAGAATGGTTATGGAAATCTTAGTGCTGGAGCAAAATTCATTCTTGTTCATCTGGCGGCTTCTTATGCTAATGGAAGTGGCGACGCTTTTTCCGGAGCGAATAGTACAGCCAAGAATTTAGCAATGAAATTGTATAATTATTGTGTTTCACAGCCAGAAATACCGGATGTAGCAATGTCATTTTCTGATGGAGATGTAAAAGCTTATGTGGATGGCAATTCACAGAGAACCAAAGATATTACATTCAAAGCAGATAAGCTACAGACAATTACGATGAAGCTTCCGTCTGGTGTGAAACTTCATAATCTAAGCACAGGCACAACAAGTAAAGCTGGTGCAAGTGTAGAAATTTGCGGAGGAACAAAGTTTTATCTTTCTGCACCACTGACACAGGTGAGTGACGTGGCACAGAGCTGGTCTTCTACAATGAAGGGAAGTATTACAAAAGATTACTCTGCTTATAAAATCACCACCGGATCTGACACGCAGGATCTTGCGTTGGTATTTGGTGAAGGTGTGACAGATGAAAAATATATTGATTTCAAAGTGTCTTGGATTGAACAGGCTACGATCGAAATCGTAAAGAAAGACGATACAGCGGATGTCAATCTTGCAGGTGCAGTATTCGGTGTATACAGCGATGCGGCATGTACAAAGCTGATCACTCAGATGCCGGCAACAGATAAGAATGGAAAATCCTCTGTTACGATCATCAAGACACAGGATACTGTTTATCTGAAAGAGATCACAGCACCACAGGGATATGTAGTAAATGCAACGGCAACAAATGTAAAACTGGTAGCAAGTAAAACCTCATCGGTAACTGTGGAAAATAAGGAACAGCTGGCAGAGCTTACCATTTACAAAGAAGGACAGGTTCTTACCGGAGCAGATGTCAGTGAAAATGGAACGGTATTCCAGTATGAAAACCGCAGACAGAAAAATGCAGTGTATAACGTGTATGCCGGGGCAGATATCTTAACTGCTTATGGCACAAAAGTGTACAGTAAAGGTGACCTGGTAAAAGATAATCTGACTACGGGAGAGAATGGTTCTGTTACACTGAAGAACCTGCATCTTGGAAGCTATGTGGTGAAAGAAGCAAAAGCACCGGACAATTTCTATAACGGCAGCGAAGAAAAGCCAGTGACTCTGACTTATGCCGGACAGAATAAAGAAGTTGTATTTGCAGATGTGACTTTTAACAACGAAAGACAGAAAGCAGATGTTTCCGTAGTAAAGCAGGATAAAGATACAAAGAAACCACTGAATGGCGGTATTTTTGCTCTGTATGCATCCGATGATATTAGAAATGCAGACGGAACCGTTGTTGTGAAAAAAGGAACACTGATTGAGAAAGCAACTACTGGAGCAGATGGAACTGCAAAATTCACAGCAGATCTTCCGATTGGATATTCCTATTCTGTAAAAGAAGATCAGGCGCCGGAAGGCTATGTAAGAAATACAGAAGATGTGTATACGTTCAAGTTTTCTTACACCAATGATAAAGAAGCAACCGTATCATTTGCCCATACCTTCAGCAATGACCGTGTGACAGCAAAGATCAATTTATTCAAAGTTGATAAAGAAACAGGAAAAGCAGTACCACAGGGAGATGCCACACTGAAAGGTGCAGTTTATGGTCTGTATGCCCGTGAAGATATCGTGCACCCGGATGGAGCAACGGGAACTATTTATAAAGCAGGAGAGCAGGTAGCTTCTCTTACAACAGATGACAAAGGACAGGCTTCTGTAAATGGCTTATATCTTGGCAAATATTATGTCAAAGAGATTACTCCGCCGACCGGATACCTGGCAGATGCAGAAGAGCATGATCTTACGTGCAGTTATGAAGGAGATATGACAGCAGAAGTAAAAAGAGAGTGCACTTCCAGTGAGCAGGTCATCAAGCAGCCATTCCAGATCATCAAAGCAGCCAACAATGGAAAGACAGATGCAGATCTGTTATCCGGAGCTGGATTTACAGTTTATCTGAAATATTCCCTTACAAAGAAAGCAGATGGAAGCTATGATTTTGATTCTGCAAAACCAGTAGTGAGCGGAGAGAATGGAGCAACTGAGATTTTCACAGATGAAAAAGGGTATGCCTGCAGTATTCCATTACCATTTGGAAGCTATATCGTGCGTGAAACTACAACACCGCATAATTACAAGCCAGTCGATGATTTTGAAGTAAATATCACAGAGCATCATCCAAATGAGCCGCAGATCTGGCGAGTGCTTCTGGATGAAGAGTTTAAGGCAAAACTGAAAATTGTGAAAAAAGACGATGAAACAAAGAAATCCGTATTGATTGCCGGAACAGAATTTAAGGTATATGACTTGGACAACAAAAAGTATGTGGAACAGGTAACAACTTACCCTGTGACAACCACTCACAAGTCCTATTTTACGGACAGCCAGGGATATCTGATCATGCCGAAGAATCTGAAGATCGGACATTACCGGATTGAGGAAGTCAATGCACCGGAAGGGTACACGATTAATAAGAATTATGTAGAGATTGCGGTGGATGCTAACACAGCATACCAGATGGATTCTGAGAGCGGAGATGCCATTATTACGGTAGATTACGAGAACCATCCGGTAAAAGGAAAGCTGACGATCTATAAAAAAGGTGAAATGCTGACCGGATTCAAAAAGGATTTTGTTTATGAAGAAAGATACCTTAAGGGTGCGGAATTTAATGTCTATGCAGCTGAAAATATCTATACACCGGATTATCAGAAAGATGAAAACGGAAACAGACAGCTGATCTATGCAAAAGATGCACTGGTAACAACGGTAACGACTGGAGAAGACGGAAAAGCAGTTGCTGATAACCTGCCACTTGGTTCTTACTATGTAGTAGAAAAGACTGCACCGGAAGGATTTGTCCTGAACCATGACAGATCAGGTGTCGCATTTGTCTATGCAGATCAGGATACACCTGTGATCGAACAGGAAGTGACGGTTGGCGATGACCGACAGAAAGTTGCAATCCAGGTAGAAAAACAGGATGCAGAGAATGGTGCAACCGTGGCGGGAGCTGTCTTTGGTATCTATAACAAAGCGGATATCAAGGCGGATGGAAAAGTGATCGTGAAAGCAGACACACTCTTACAGGAAATGACTTCTGATAACGATGGTCTTGCAACATGTACGCTGGATCTGCCACTTGGACAGTATTATGTGAAAGAGTTAAAAGCACCAGCGGGATTTGTATCCTCTGATGAAGTTCTGAATCTGGATGCTTCTTACCAGGGACAGGATGTGAAGACAGTAAAACTGAAAACAGTGAAAAAGAACCAGCCGACAACAGTTGAAATCACAAAATCTGATGTAACAACAGGTGTGGAACTGGATGGGGCAAAACTCACCGTTCTTGATAAAGAAGGAAATGTTGTGGATCAGTGGACTTCTGTAAAAGATCAGCCACATGTGATCAAACGACTGACAGTTGGAGAGGAATACACTCTTCGTGAGGAAATGGCACCTTATGGATATCTGAAAGCAACGGATGTGAAGTTCACGCTGAAAGATACTGCCGAGATTCAGAAAGTAGAGATGAAAGATGAAGTTCCAACAGGACTTCTAATCATCAACAAAAATGGAGAGTTTTTGGATAAGGTAACACTTCTGGATCAGGTAAAAGGTACTGTGGAGCATCTCTTTGAATATGTAACCGGAAGCCTTTCAGATGTGACGTTTGATGTATTTGCTGCGGAAGACATCAAAGCGGCAGATGGTGTCAGTGAAGATTATTTCAAAGCAGATGAAAAAGTGGGAACCATTACCACAGATTCCAATGGTATTGCACAGATGGGAGATCTACCGGCTGGCAAGTACTATGTGAAGGAAGTAAAAACTGCCCATGGTTATGTGCTGGACAAAGAGCCGAGATATGTTGATCTTTCCTACCGTGATCAGGACACACCAGTCATCACTTATGATGAGAAATGGCAGAATGCCCGTCAGAAAGTAAAGGTTACGGTTCTGAAGAAAGAAAAAGATACAGAACGTGTCCTTGCAGGTGGTGTCTTCGGTCTTTATACCAGTGAAGATATCAAAAATGCAAAGGGCGAGGTACTCCTTGAGAAAGACAGTCTGATCGAGCAGCGGGTAACGGATGAAAAAGGACAGATTACTTTTACGGCAGATCTTCCGGTAGACGGAAAATACTATGTGAAAGAGATCTTTGCGCCGGACGGATTTGTTACAACAGAAGAAGTACAGGAATTTACCTTTGAATATGCCGGAGAAGACCAGGCAGAAGTAAGCTACGACTTTACTTTTGAAAATCAGTCAACCACAGTGGAGCTGACCAAAACAGACCTGACAACAGGCAAAGAACTTCCAGGTGCACACCTGAAAGTGATGGATTCAGATGGCAATACAGTGGATGAATGGACTTCTACGGAAGAATCCCATGTGATTAAAGAACTGGTTGTTGGTAAGGAATACACCATAACAGAGACAAAACCGGCAGATGGATATGTCACTGCAGAAAGTATTACCTTTACAGTAGAAAATACAGCAGAAATTCAGAAGCATGAAATGAAAGATGATGTGACAAAAGTGCAGATCAGTAAGACGGATATCACAGGAGAAACTGAGATTCCGGGTGCGAAACTGACGATTCTCGATAAGGACGATCAGGTAGTAGAGAGCTGGACTTCTACAGAGGAAGCACACTATATCGAAAAACTGCCAATCGGTAAATATACCTTACGTGAAGAGCAAGCAGCGAAAGGATATCTCCTGACAGCCGATGTGACATTTGAGGTGAAAGATACCGGAGAAATCCAGAAAGTGGCTATGAAAGATGATACTGCCAAGGGAAAAGTGATTCTCAATAAGACAGATAAATCATCAGGAGAACCGCTAAAAGGGGTAGAATTTGAACTTCGTGACAGCAAAGGAAAGGTTCTGGAAACCTTAAAGACAGATGCTGCCGGTCATGCAGAGAGTAAGCTGTATGAGATTGCCACATTTAAGAACGGCAAATATGATACCGCTATCAAGTATTATCTGGTGGAAACAAAAACACTGGATGGATACACGCTGGATCAGACCAAGCATGAAGTGACATTTTCTTATGTGAATGACAGTACACCAGTTGTGGAAGTTACTTTCAATCTGACAAACGAGAAACCGGAAGTTCCAGAAACACCGAACACACCGGATACACCACAGTCCCATGAAGAGACAAAGGTATCAAACGCACCGAAAACAGGTGACAGCACGAATATATGGCTGCCGATCCTGCTTCTGGTAATCTCCACAGGAGGTATGGCAGGAATTTATTTCAGCAGGAAAAGGAAAAGCAAATAAGGAAACTAAAACCAATGGTTATGATTGGGAGCTTCTATGTGAGGCTCCCTTTTTCATACAAAAAAACACAGAAAGGAACAGAAAACTATGATGAAAGCAATGGAAAAAAGACAGGAAGCACGAAAAAACCAGGAGAAAACAGTAAAGAGAATGATGGCTTATCAGAAGAAAGCTGAGCAGATGGTCAGCAGAAAAAGAATGAACCATCACATGATCAGAAAGGGGTAAAAGCGTATGATGAACAGAAAAGAATTTTATGAATATGTCAAAAACAATGTAAAGGAGTATCTGCCAGAGTCTTATAAGGACGCAGAAATTAAACTTCAGGAAGTAGAAAAAAATAATGGATTGAAGCTTACTGGCATTACAATTCCAAATGGAGATCAGAGAATCGTACCGAGAGTCTATCTGGATTCCTTCTACCTGGAATATGTGCTTGGAAAAGATGTTGATTCTTGCGTTGGCGATGTAGCTGATATGCACATTGAGGCACAGGGTAAAGCGGAATTTTTGGATATGGGAGTTCCTGATATTTTTGATTATGAAAAGATGAAGGACAAATTACAGGTGAGAATTTGTGACAAAGAATGGAATACCGATCTTCTTGCAGATAAAGTAGTCACAGAACACGGAGATTTTGCAGCTTATTATGCAGTAAATCTGGAGGAAAATGGAGAAGGGATCAGCAGTATTCCGGTAACTGTTTCTCTGATGAACGAGTGGGGAGTATCTGCCGAACAGATTCAAGCGGATGCGATGGTGGCAGACCGAAAACGTGGTGTCACACTTATGGATATGAATGAGATTATCAAATCTATGATTTTTGGTGAAGAACCAGAAAACCTGCTGAATGAAAAAATGGATATGGAAGCCATGGAAAACCCAATGTTCTGCCTGACAAACAAAGCTAAGATGAATGGAGCTTCCCTGTTACTGCAGGAAGATATTCGTAAACAGATTGGGGAATGCCTGGGAAGTGATTACTTTGTCATCCCATCTTCCATTCATGAAGTGCTGATTCTTCCTGATAACGGCATTTTTCAGGTTCCGGAATTAAATGCGATGGTACAGGAAGTCAATGAGACAAAGGTGGAGAGACAGGAGCAGCTTTCCGATAAAGTTCAGTTTTGTGATGGGAAAACGGCAGTTATGGAAAATGCTGAGCGTAGGGAAGCTCGTTTGGAGAAAGAAAAAGCAGCCGAAAAAGCGGAAGTAAAAGGTGGAATCCATGGAAGACTGGAGAAAGCTAAGGCAGAAATCAAGGCAAAAGAGGGAGACAAAGTGCCAAAGAATAAGTCAAAAGAGCTTGCCACAGCATTATAAAGAGTAACAACGATGATTTTAAGGGGACTGTGCTAAGCAGTCCCTGATTTTATGAAAAGGAGTAGCGCATGGCAAATAAATTATATGCAATGGAACAGCTGACGGAAGAGGTGGCAAAAGATGTAGCTGCCAGTCCGCAGGAATGGATGCGGTTCCTAAACACGGCATCCAGACTGTACAAATACACTTTTCCAGAACAGCTTTTAATTTATGCACAGCGACCGGAAGCAACTGCCGTAGCATCCATGGAAATCTGGAATCAGAAGATGTACCGCTGGATCAAAAAGGGATCCAAAGGGATTGCCTTGATTGACAATACTTCCGGACTGAAAACGAAACTTCGGTATGTATTTGATGTGCAGGACACTTATAAAGTGCGTAATCTTGGAAAGGATCCTCAGTTATGGAATCTTCCAATGGAAGGAGAACAGCTGGTTGCAGATTATCTGCAGGAGCAATTAACACTGGAAGATACAGAAGGAGGACTTGCTGAAAGTCTGAATCAGGCAGCGAAGGAGAGTATGCAAGAATGGCTTCCAGATGCATTGGAAGAACTGAGACTGGATGTAACAGGGACATTTCTGGAAGAACTGGACGAACAGAATCAGGAAGTCGAATTTCGGGAACTGATGACCAATAGTGTCTGGTATGTATTACTAAAGCGGTGTGGACTGGATGTACAGGAATATCTGGATGCAGAGGATTTTCGGCATATTACGGACTTCAATCAGCTGAAAGTATTAGGACATCTGGGAAGTGCAGTCAACGAGATCAGCAGACCAGTCTTGATGCAGATTGGACGATATGTGCTGAAGGATCTGGAAAATGACCTGAAAACGGTTGCAAAAGAAAAAGAAGTAGCTTATAATGAATTTAACACGTTAATTCGTGAAAGTAACACAGATAACACAGAAGATAGAGAAGAAAAAAAGGAGGAAACAGACTATGAGAGAGATCAGTTACAGCCAGAACGGAGAGTATCAGATTCCAGATATCAGCCTGGAAGAGACGAGAGGAACCATCGGCAAGTACGGAATGATGCGGAAAGAGTATCTGAGAAATCACAAGGTAGCCAGGTTCAACATTCTGACACTGCAGAACCGTCTGGACAGTCATCTGATGGAGATCGACAGCCAGGCAAGACAGAGAGTAGACGACCTGATGAACGAACTTCTGGAGAAAGATTCGGCACCGGACAAAATGGCAGACGGGATGGCATGGACCAGACACATGAACCAGATCAAGGCACAGGCAGAGGAGCTGGTGATTCAGGAGATTATTTACAGTTAAGTCTGTTCCCAACAGAAGAGGAACAGTTAGGAGAAATAAGGAAAGCGGCAGCTGCATTGGAACAGCCAGCCGCTTTTCTTATTTCCGATGAAGTGGTAAATGATATTCTCCGCACGGGAAGCGGACAGAAAAATACACTGTTTCATATTACAGCAAGACTGATTGAAGGTCTGGATAATGAAGAAATGCGGAGTTTTCTGAAAGATGAATATGGAACTGGTGGCAAAGGATTTACCATAGATGGTCAGAAAATCAGTATCTGGTATGACAATGATGGTATCCGTATCCGGCGAGGGGACTCTGCCAGAAGAAACTTTGACCGCATGGTTACGTGGGAAGAAGCAGCGAACAGAATTCGGGATATGTATGAGGATGGAAATTACGTGGATAATTTGATTTCCAATAATGCCATTGAACAGGAGCAGGAAGAAATGACCAATCTTCTTGCACTTCATTTTCGGGATACTTGCAGAAACTGGGAAAAGAAACAATCATATTCAGACTGGCAGGATGTAGTGAGTGGAGCATGGACAGATCAAGAGGAAGCAGATGCGATTGTCTATCGTTTTGAATGGCTGCAGAAATATATGGATGAGAATCCGGGAGATTATCACCGCTGGGAGATTCAGCATAATCCGGAATATTTCCAACGCTTTCAGGATCTTCAGAGGGAGCGTTCCTGGGTAGACCAGAAATTTACGGTCGAACGTCCGGCACTATCCTTTATCACACAGGATGAAATTGACGCAGTGTTAAGAAGAGGCGGCATTACTGCAGGAGGACGTAACCGAATCTATGAGTATTTTATGGAACATCATGATATGAAAGATGCAGCTGAGTTCCTGAAAAATGAGTATGGAACAGGTGGTTCCTCACCCGGAATACCAGGAGCAGATGCTTCCGACGCATCCCATGATGCAAAAGGATTAAAACTTGCAAAAGGGAAAATTGGCAGTCCAGAGGTAGAAGTTTTATTAAAGTGGAACAAGGTTGCAGAACGTGTTCGCCAGTTAATCCGCACAGATGATTATTTGTCACCGGAAGAAATGGAAAAGTACGAAGAACGACAGGAAGCACAAAGACTGGCAGATTTGGAAGAAGCACAGCAGATGTTAGGAGAACAGCTGGAGCAGGATACTTTGACAGCGGAAGATATAACTGATTTGCGATTAGTTGATTCAGAATATATGTCTGGTACCAGAACAAAAATCCACGATTTTGATTGCAAAGTTAAGGGAGAAGCGAATCGACTTCAATACACATTAGAATATCATGATGATGGAGAAGGTTTCACGATTCATACGGAAAAAGATGATATTTGGAATCGAATGTCAACACAAGAATTGGAACGTCTGGATGTAAAACTCGGACAAGAAGTACTTTATTATCATTATCACAATAAAACTGTAAATGCGGATACTTTAGATGAATTACGGGAAATTAGGGAAGAAATTATGGAGGAAGAGTCCTTGTATTTTACTGCTATTTCTCAACGTGTGTGGACAGATTATGATAAAAAAGAAAAAGAATTATCTGGAGAAGTTGAGGTATCGGAAGAAAAAGAATCTTTGGAAGAGATTAACGGAATATCAGAAACGATTCCAGCAACGAACTTCCGCATCACAGATGATGAGCTTGGACAGGGTACAGCAAAAGAAAAGTTCCGTGCCAATATCATGGCTATCCAGTTGTTAAAGAAATGTGAGGATGAGAATCGCAATGCAACACCGGAAGAACAGGAAATCTTATCCAGGTACGTTGGCTGGGGAGGTCTTGCAGATGCATTTGATGAGACAAAATCTGCATGGGAGACAGAATATCTGGAATTAAAGACCGTCCTTACACCGGAAGAATATGCTGCAGCCAGAGCTTCCACATTAAATGCTCATTATACACAGCCGATTGTGATTGAAAGTATGTATCAGGTGTTGGAGAATCTGGGATTTACAAAGGGAAATATCCTGGAGCCATCTATGGGAGTCGGGAACTTCTTTGGAAAGCTTCCAGAGAATCTAAACCAGTCCAAACTCTATGGAGTGGAACTGGACAGCATCAGTGGCAGAATTGCTAAACTTCTCTATCCAGATGCCAATATCCAGATCAAAGGCTTTGAGAAGACGGATTATCCCAATGATTTCTTTGACGTGGCAATCGGAAATGTGCCATTCGGTGCATATAAGGTCAATGACCGTCAGTATGACCGCTACAATTTTATGATTCATGATTACTTTCTTGCCAAGACTATAGATCAGTTACGTCCAGGTGGTGTAGCTGCGTTGATCACAACAAAGGGAACTATGGACAAGGCATCACCGGAAGTCCGGAAATATTTGGCAGAGCGTGCAGACTTGTTGGGGGCAATCCGACTGCCGAACACAGCTTTTAAGGCAAATGCAGGAACAGAAGTCAGTGCTGATATTTTGTTTTTCCAGAAGCGTGAGAGTTTCACAAAAGAGATGCCAGACTGGGTGAATTTGGAGAGTGATGCAAATGGGATTACCATTAACAAGTATTTTGTTCAGCATCCGGGATTGATTCTTGGTGAGATGAAAGAAGTGTCCGGTCCGTATGGTATGGAAACAACCTGTGCTCCAATGGAAGGAGCTGATCTGGAATTACAGTTACAAGAAGCTGTAAAACACATCAAGGGAAGCATGGTAGCGGCAGTAGATATAGAGGCAGAACTGGATGAGATGCCAGAGAGTATTCCGGCAGATCCGAATGTTCGAAATTACAGCTATACGGTGGTAGATGATCAGGTATATTACCGTGTCAATTCTTTGATGAATCAGGTGAAAATGCCTGCAGCCACTGCAGAACGTGTAAAAGGCATGGTTGCAATCCGTGATACCGTTCGTGAACTGATCGCCATGCAGATGGAAGAATTTGTCACAGACGAAGAAATCCAGAAACAGCAGAAAAAACTGAATCAGGTGTATGATACCTACACAGCAAAGTATGGAGTTATTGGAAGTAATGCTAACAAACGTGCATTTTCTGATGACTCTTCTTATTGTCTGCTGTGTTCCCTGGAAGATTTGAATGAAGATGGAACATTGAAGCGGAAAGCGGACATGTTTACCAAACGAACCATTAAAAAGGCGGTCGCTGTGACAAGTGTGGAGACAGCTACAGAAGCACTTGCTCTGTCCCTAAATGAAAAGGCTAAAGTAGATCTCCCATATATGGCACAGTTGACCGGAAAGACCGAAGAGAAAATCACAGAAGAGCTGGTTGGAGTTATCTTCAAAAATCCACTGACAGACCAGTGGGAAAGTGGAGATGAATATCTGTCCGGAAATGTTAGGGATAAATTAAATACAGCGAGAACTTTTGCAGAGAATCATCCAGAATTCACACCGAATGTCCGTGCATTGGAGGCAGTTCAGCCGAGAGATCTGGAAGCATCGGAGATTGAAGTGCGTATTGGAGCCACCTGGATTGAACCTTCGGATTATCAGGAGTTTATGGTGGAACTGCTTCATACGCCGAGGTATCTTGCGCAGAAGGAAATACAGGTAAAATTCTCTGAGATAAATGGTGAGTGGAGGATTACAGGAAAGAACGCCGACAGTCCAAGAAATGCGTTTGCCTATGCAACGTATGGAACGGAGAGAGCAAATGCCTACCGGATTCTGGAAGATACCTTGAATCTAAAAGATGTTAGAATCTATGATAAAGTCGTAAATGACAATGGGGATGAAGTGCGAGTTTTGAATAAAAAAGAAACTATGTTGGCATCACAAAAGCAGGATGCTTTGAAGGCTGCATTCCAAGATTGGATTTTTAAGGATCAGCAGAGGAGAGAAAGACTGGTAAGCGTGTACAATGAACGTTTTAATAGTATCCGTCCCCGTGAATACGATGGAAGTCATCTGACTTTCCCAGGAATGAATCCGGAAATAGAACTTCGATCGCATCAGAAAAATGCAGTCGCACATCAGCTATACGGTGATAATGTGCTTCTTGCTCATGTGGTAGGTGCTGGGAAGACCTACGAAATGGTAGCGGCGGCAATGGAGAGCAAACGTCTGGGATTATCTCAGAAAAATCTTTTTGTAGTTCCAAACCATTTGACGGAGCAATGGGGAGCAGAATTCCTGCAGTTATATCCAGGGGCGAACATTCTGGTAGCAACGAAAAAGGATTTTGAACCGGCAAATCGAAAGAAGTTCTGTGCCAGAATCGCTATGGGAAATTACGATGCTGTTATTATTGGTCATTCCCAGTTTGAGCGTATTCCAATCTCTGATGAGAAACAGGAAGCCATGCTTCAGAGGCAGATTGATGATCTGGAAATGGCAATCCAGAGTGCAAGGTATGAACAAGATGGTGGACGTTATACCGTCAAACAGATTGAAAAGACAAGAAAAACATTGCAGACGAGGCTGGAGAAACTGAATCAGAAAGAGAAAAAAGATCAGGTAGTTACGTTTGAAGAACTGGGAGTGGATCATTTATATGTAGATGAAGCACACAGTTATAAAAACGCATTTCTTTATACAAAAATGAGAAATGTAGCCGGAATTGCACAGAATGAAGCACAGAAGTCGGCGGATATGTTCAATAAATGTCAGTATCTGGACGAGATTACCGGAGGAAAAGGCATTACCTTTGCTACGGGCACACCAATCAGCAACAGCATGACGGAATTATATGTTATGCAGCGGTATCTACAGAACAGCAAATTACAAAATATGGGACTTGGACTGTTTGATTCCTGGGCCTCCACCTTTGGCGAGGTAGTCACGAGCATTGAGCTTGCACCGGAAGGAACAGGCTACCGTGCAAAATCAAGATTTGCAAGATTTTATAATATTCCGGAACTGATGAATATGTTTAAGGAGATTGCAGATATCAAGACTTCCGATCAGTTAAAACTTCCTGTGCCGGAAGCAGAATATGAAACAGTGGTGCTGAAACCAACGGAACAGCAGAAAGAAATCGTAGAAAGTCTGGGGGAACGTGCAGAAGTTGTCAGAAGCGGAGGGGTAGATGCCTCGGTTGATAATATGCTGAAAATCACCAATGATGGAAGAAAATTGGCATTGGATCAGCGTTTGGTGAACGAATTATTGCCAGATAATCCAGAAAGCAAAATATCAGTCTGTGCAGAGAAAAGCTATGAGATCTGGAAAGACACAGCAGCACAGAAATCGGCACAGCTGATTTTTTGTGACTTGAGTACCCCGAAAGGCGATGGCAGCTTCAATGTTTATGATGACTTGAAGCAGAAATTGATGGAAAAAGGTGTACCGGAAAAAGAGATTGCTTTTATTCATGATGCAAATACAGAAGCAAAAAAGACGGAGCTGTTTGGAAAAGTGAAATCCGGGCAGGTTCGTTTTTTGATTGGTTCTACAGCAAAGATGGGTGCCGGGACCAATGTGCAGGATCGTCTGATTGCGTTGCATCATCTGGATATTGGCTGGAAACCATCTGACTTGGAACAGAGAGAAGGGCGTATTATCCGCCAGGGAAATCATAATAAAAAGGTTCATATCTTCCGATATGTAACAGAATCCACATTCGACAGCTACATGTGGCAGTTGATTGAGAACAAGCAGAAATTCATTTCTCAGATTATGACCAGTAAAGCACCTGTGCGAAGCTGTGAAGATGTGGACGAAGCGGCACTTTCCTATGCAGAGGTCAAAGCTCTTGCAACCGGAAATCCAGCAGTAAAAGAGAAGATGGCATTGGATGTTGATGTGGCAAAATTAAAGCTTTTAAAAGCCAACCACATGAATAACCAGTACCGCCTGGAAGATGATATTGTAAGGAATTTTCCACAACAGATTGCAAAACTGACGGAAATCATTGACAGCTACAAGGCAGACATCGCTCATTATTCTGAGCATAAAAGCACAGATCCAGAGCAGTTTACTATGGAGATTGGTGGCAAAGTGTTCACAGAAAAGAAAGAGGCAGGAGCAGCACTTCTGGCGGTATGTAAAGATATTAAAACTGTAGATGCTGCGATGGATATCGGAAACTATCAGGGATTCAATATGAGGATTCAGTTTGATGGATGGAGTAAAGAATTTATACTATCTGTCAAACATGAGGCTGTCTCGAAAGTTCATCTTGGAGCAGATGCACTTGGAAATATTACCCGTATCAACAATCTGTTGGACAGTTATCCGGAGAAGCTTTCAGAAGCACAACAAAGACTGGAAACAGTATATGAACAGCTTGCAAATGCAAAAGAAGAGGTTGGAAAGCCATTTCCAAAAGAAGAGGAGTTGAACCAGAAACTGGAGCGACTGTCAGAGTTAAATGCATTGCTCAATATGGATGAACGGGAAGATGCAGAAGCAGAGGTATCTGAATCAGATGAGAAAGAAGAAAGACCGGCACGTGGTTCTATCCATGAAAAACTGCAGATTTATAAAGAAAAGAGTCAGCGGGAAAGTGAAACTGGCAAGGATAACAGAAAACGGGACTTTGGTCTGGAATAAGAAAACAAGGAAGATGGCATAATCTGACAGAAAGTATGTTCTGTGGGTTATGCCATTTTTCAGAATACAGGAGGAACTTATATGGAAAGAAACAGGATAATAGGTAGAGAAACGCAGAAAATGCAGGAATATACGCAGGAACAGATCAATCAGGCAGAGAGTAGAGGTATAGAAATATCAACAGATGTAAAAGAACAGCTTTTTGAATATGCGAATCTGATCGGCGAGAAAGAGAAAGTTAGGGCTTTGGTAAGAAATCTGGCAGATGCAGTGAGCCGGGCAGATCAAGAAGGTGTAGAGGATTTGTTGGATGACGTAAGAATGGATATTCAGGAACTGCCGGATCCAACCATAGGTAAGCTGGAATTACGTGACTATGGATATACAGCAGAAGATATGGTGCCACTTAGAAAAGAAGCAGCCTTGGATTATCACAGAATGGGTTCTAAGATTTATTGCCTTGGAAGTGATGGCAGTAAAGGTGAATATGCGAGTAGAGAAATGATACAGGCACACGACGGTTTGTTTGGAATGGAATCGCAGATGTGGGAACGGATTAAGGATAACAACCTGGATTATGCAGAAGAAAATTTAGGAGCATTTCAGGAGCCTATGAGTGTCATTGAGCAGGAAGAAGCACTGAAATTATACGATGCCGGAGCAGATATCTATCTGATCACTAATTTTTCATCACCTATGTATGTCACAGAACGCATGGAAATTGAACGAGGACCGGAGCATTATCAGATGTCTATGACAGAACTGGAGCGTTTCCGTAACCTGGAATGGGAAATGCAGAAATATCCACAGATTCAATCTTTGAAAGAAGCAAACCTGTTGTTAGGAACAAGAAGGACATTTGGAATTTATCAGATCCGGGAGGATTCACCGGGCGAAAACTATGCATTTATGAACATGCGCTTTATTGAAAGTCATGGTATGCAGATAAAAAAAGAAGATTATAAGCTGGTCTATGTTGGTGAATTATCGGGAAATATGTCACTGGATGATATTTTTGAAAGGTTCAACATTGATAGACCGGAAGATTTCCGAGGGCATTCCCTGTCTGTCAGTGATATCGTAGTTCTGAATGACGGGGAAAAAGTAACTGCTCATTTTGTAGACAGTATCAGTTTTGAACAGCTGGATTCTTTCCTGGAACTGGAAGAGCAAGCTCTTAGTGAACTGGCATATGAGGTAGGAGAACGATATTTTGCTATTCAGAGAACAGAAGAAGGATATGATTATTCCTTTTACGATGAAGATTTCCGCTTGATGGATGGTGGCGTTTATGAGAATGATGAAATTTCTATTGAAGAAGCGGCGGAGGAACTTTTGGAAGACGAAGGCTGGACGGGAGAACGCATCCGTGGGGATTATGATCAGTTGATGGAAAAAGTAGAAGAAATGGATGAGATTGTAATGGCAGAGATTCAGAAAAGCCAGGGCGAATATAAGCCACTGGCAAAGGTGGAGGAACTGGAAGAAGCAAATTACAATATGATTGATAACGTCCTCAACAATATGCCACCGAAGAAAGAACCATATCTGGAATACTTTGCGGCAGAATGCGATGAGTTCCATGATATGGGAGCTTATGAAAAAAGTACCGATGTTAATCAGATAGCTGCAGTCTATGAAAAATACAGGGAGAATCCCAAAACTGCGTATCTGGGATGCTCAATGGGAATTATTTATCGTGATCCAGAAGACAGTTACTACGATGACGCTGAATTTGCAATTGTAAAAGGAAATACAGTACTTGGAAATCTGATGGACGATGTTCGATTTTATGGAGAACTTGCACTAGTAAGGGAAGGAATTGAGAAAATTCATGAAGCATTACCTGACTATAAGTACGTTCCGATGCGGGATGTTCGAGAAGCAATGTATCCAGAGAAGATGACCACAGAACAGTTAGCAGAGGCACTGGATGAGATTGCAGAAGCTTTTGATCCGTATGAGTATCGAGATAATGTGGAGACGGGAGAAAATACGGTACAGGAAGTAATGCTGGATTTGCGAAGCGGGAATATTCATTCCTATATTTCGTATCTGAAGGATATTGTAGATGAAGATTGTGACCAGTCTGTGCGTGCAGGTGTATTGATTGAAAGACTGAAAGCCTATGAACCTGAACTTCCAAAGGATATGGAACCAATGGTGTATGTAAACTATTGTGAAGAAAGTGATCTCATGAATCCAAGATGTCAGAAGCTGTCTGAGCTGGATGCAAAAACAGCAGAAATGGATAAAGAATGGTATGCAAAACGTGATCCGAAGACAGAGGAACCTACAAAAATTGCAAAGATATATGTGACTGTATATTATGCGGAAAAAGGTGAACAGATGCTGCATCATTTTAAGAAGTCAATGGATATTGGAAATGGACATGGCGGTATTGTGAGTCAGTTGAAGTATGATAATGAAATGAAGCTTACAGATGAGTATTGGATCAATTACCAGAAAGGCAAAGGAAATGAAGAGTTCCAAAAGTATATGGAAGATCTGACAGACATGCAGAATCATGTACTTCCATATTTGCAGAGCTTTTGTAATCTGGAAGAAAAAGGTGTGAAGGAGAGACGAGAACAGCAGATAGTAGAAAGAAATGAAGGAAGAGCAGATGAGCTGGGAACAAGTACCAAAGCGAATGCAGTGGTTAAGGATGCAGGAAAAGCAGATAGAAAACCGGTACAGCAGAAGCAGGCGGTAGCTGGAAAAGATAAGAAATTATCCATTCATGAACGACTTGAGATCAATAAGAAGATTATTCAAGAAAAGCAGGGAAAAGATAAGCCGGAGAGAGGAGCTGATTTTGGTGTAAGATAAGGGAAGATAGAACAACTGGTAGATGATTTTAAAAGATTATTTACTAGTTGTTTTTTAATAAAAGTAGGCGAATCTTGCTCTAAGAAATGTTGTATTATAATATGTATTGTGACGATATTGTAAGTTGCTTTTGATAAAACTAAGAAATATAATGAATACAAGGTGTTGTAAAGTGCTAATGCTGAAATAAACATGTGAGAAATGGGGCAAATCTGGTACTAGATTTATGATACATTGTTGGATATATTTCAGATTCAGCAAAGATTGTGTTAATCTGATAATTTTTCATGGATGCTAAACAGTCAACCAAAGGGAGGAGGATAAACATGAGTAGAATACTACTTCTTGAAGATGATTTGAGTTTGATTAATGGACTTTCCTTTGCTTTCAAAAAGCAGGGATATGAATTAACTATTGCCAGAACTCTAAAAGAGGCGGAGATGTTATGGGGAGACGATAAGTACGAATTACTGGTTTTAGATGTGTCATTACCTGATGGTACAGGCTTTGAGTTTTGCGAAAAGGTTCGGCAGGTTTCCAAAGTTCCGATTATATTTTTGACTGCTTCTGATGAGGAAATGAGCATCATTATGGGATTAGATATTGGTGGTGATGATTATATTACAAAACCATTCAAGCTGGGAGTTCTTGTGTCGAGGATTAATGCTCTGTTGCGGCGAGCAAGAGATTTTGGAGTGGTAGATACAGAACTACAGTCAAATGGAATTAGGGTACATCTATTACAGGGACAGGTATATAAGAATGGAGACTTACTCGATTTGACTGTTGCTGAATATAAATTGCTTTGCTTATTTATGAAAAATCCCAATGTGGTACTTACAAAAGAACAGATATTAGATAAACTGTGGGATTGTGATGGGAACTATGTGGATAATAATACATTAACGGTATATATACGCAGATTGAGGATAAAAATTGAAGATGATCCAGGGAAACCGAATAGGATTATAACGGTACGTGGTATGGGGTATAAGTGGAGCACAAGAGAGGTGCATTTATGAAGATATTAGTAGACAAAAAAATAAAAGCTCTTTTTTGCAAGATAGTAGTGTGTATATTAGGATATGCCCTGCTTTCGTTAACAATTGTTGTTTTGAATTCGGATTATATGATGCTTTATCTATTTCTGTGTGTGTTGGGGATGTTCATTGCAATCATAGGAGTTTGCTATGGACATTTTAAGAAACAAGATGAAATTATGGAAAATGCAGCGGCAAAAATCACAGAATATATTTCTGGTAATAAGGAAGCACGTATTCCGTGTGATGGAGAGGGAGAAATGTACAGATTATTCCATGAGGTAAATTTGCTTGCATCTATTCTCAATGCTAATGCGGAAAACGAACACAGATCAAAGCAATTTTTAAAGAATACCATATCAGATATTTCACATCAGTTGAAAACACCTCTCACAGCTCTGAACATTTATAATGGATTAATACAGGAAGAAGCAGAAAGAATGCCAGAAATTCAAGAGTTTGTAATGCTGTCCGAAAAGGAGCTTGACAGGATTGAAACACTGGTACAAAATTTGCTGAAAATTACAAAACTAGATGTAGGTTCTATTGTATTTGAAAAAACTTTGGAGAATGTTCCAGATATGATGAAAGAAGTAGAAATGCATTTTGCATATCGGGCAAAAGAGGAGCGGAAAGAATTAGTTTTGTCTGGGGATGAGAATATATCTCTATTTTGTGATCGTAGTTGGATGATAGAAGCCATAGAAAATATTGTGAAAAATGCGTTTGATCATACGAACAGTGAAGCTTTCATACATATTCAGTGGAAACAGTCTGCTTCCCTAGTCCAGATTAGTATAAAGGATAATGGCTGTGGTATCCATCAAGAAGATTTGCACCACATTTTTAAGCGATTTTATCGGAGCCGATTCTCAAAAGATACACAGGGGATTGGTTTGGGACTATCTCTTACGAAAATTATAGTAGAAGAACATAATGGTACGATTGATGTTGACAGTGAGCTAGGAATGGGGACAACTTTTATCATAAATTTTTTAATTCCTACAAAATTGTAGCCTACTTGTCATCTTATTGTAAGGTATGGATGGTAACATACAAGAAAAAGATAGAAAGAGGTGTATATAATATGGAATTATTAGAAGTGAGATCAATTTCAAAAACTTACGGTAGCGGTGAAACAGCTGTGCAAGCATTAAAAAAAGTTAGTTTCTCGGTTCCTAAAGGAGAATATATTGCTATTGTCGGTGAATCTGGGTCCGGAAAAAGCACATTGCTTAATATGATTGGTGCATTGGATAATCCAACATCGGGTAAGGTGCTGATTGATGGAAAGGATATTTTTTCAATGAAGGAGAGCGAATTGACTATTTTCCGAAGGCGGAATATTGGTTTTATCTTTCAGGCATTTAATCTGATTCCAGAACTTACCGTGGAGCAAAACATTATTTTTCCTGTTTTGCTGGATTATCAGAAGCCAGATAGGCAATATTTAGAAGAACTTTTGGAGGTTTTGAATCTAAAACATCGACGAAATCATCTGCCTAGCCAGTTATCTGGAGGACAACAGCAAAGAGTTGCCATTGGTCGTGCTCTGATTACACGTCCTTCCATAATTCTTGCAGATGAGCCAACTGGGAATTTAGATACGCAAAATAGTAGTGAAGTGATTGCATTGTTGAAAAACACATCTAAGAGATATGCGCAGACAATTATTATGATCACACATAATCGGAGAATCGCTCAAACAGCAGATAGGGTATTGCAGGTGTCGGACGGTGTGCTGACAGATCTAGGGAGGTGTAGCGAATGAAAAGCTATTTAAGTCTCATCCCACTTTATGCAAAGGTGCATAAACGCCAAAACCGTATGACAGTTCTTTGCATTATTTTTTCTGTGTTCATGGTAACTTCGGTATTTAGTTTGGCAGAAATGTGTGCGAGGATGGAACAGACAAGGTTAGTGGAGAAACATGGAAATATTTCTTATGGAGATTTATTTAATAGTACAACCGGTCAGACACTTTTATTAACATCAGTAATTTTATTCCTTTTAATTTTGACTGCAGGGGTACTTATGATTTCTAGCAGCCTCAACAGTACAGTTGCACAGAGAATAAAATTTTTTGGAATGATGCGTTGTATTGGAATGAGCAAAAAGCAAATTATTCATTTTGTTACATTGGAAGCTTTGAATTGGTGCAAAACGGCAATTCCTGTTGGGGTTATTCTTGGAATCATTGTTACATGGGTGATGTGTATTGTTTTGCGATTTTTGGTCGGAGAAGAATTCTCTAATATACCGCTGTTTGGTATTAGCTTTATTGGAATTGCCAGTGGTATTCTTGTGGGAATCATTACAGTACTGCTTGCGGCGAGAGCACCGGCAAAAAGGGCTGCAAAGGTATCCCCAGTCTCAGCCGTTTCAGGAAATTTTGAATTAAAGAATAGAAAATCCCATAAAGTAACACCTGGAGTCCTTAAGGTAGAAACAGTTTTGGGGATTGATCATGCTATCGCTGTAAAGAAAAATATAATACTGATGACAGGATCTTTTGCACTCAGTATTATATTGTTTTTGAGTTTTACTGTTCTTATTGATTTTGTAAACTGTATAATGCCACAGTCTGCCAGTACTTCGGATATAGATATATTCAGTGGTGATAGTTCGGGTTCCATAGACAGTGGTTTGGCTGAGCTTATCAGTAATATGGAAGGTGTTAAGCAAGTGTATGGTCGTCGGAGTTATTTTGAAATTCCGGTAGGAAGTGATGGAGATGAAGGAGTTTCTAGTACGGTTGATATAGTTTCTTATGATAATTTTGATTTAAAATGTCTGAAAAAGGACCATACATTGAAGAAAGGAAGCGATTTGTCAAAGATTTATGGAAACAGCAAATATGTATTGGCAACTTCTGATCCATACAGTTCTTGGAAAGTAGGAGATAAGATTTCCATTGGTAATGATGAGCTTGTAATCGCCGGATTACTAAAGTATGATCCATTTAGTAGTGATGGACTTACAAATGGAAAAATCACGCTTATAACATCTGGAGAGACTTTTATACGTTTGACGGGGGTAAAAGATTATTCTCTCCTTATGATACAAATGAAAGGTGATGCAACTGACGAAAATGTTGGGGAAATCCAGAGGTTGGTAGAAGGGAAGTATGAATTTCAGGATAAGCGGGAACAACGGACAGGCGGCACATATTTGGCTTTTGTATTTTGCGTCTATGGATTCTTAGGGATTATTATGCTAGTTACGATATTGAATATCGTGAATAGTATTTCTATGAGCGTTTCTACAAGAATCAGGCAATATGGAGCAATGCGGTCAGTCGGGATGTCTGGACATCAGATTGTAAAAATGATTGCAGCAGAGGCAACTACATATGCAGTTTGTGGATGTGTGGTAGGGAGTGCAGTTGGTTTGCTGGCTAATCAATTTTTTTATAAAAAACTGATTACAGATCATTTTCCGTATTCAGTATGGTGCTTACCTATGACTTCGTTATTAGTTATTGTAGTATTTGCGATAGTTGCAGCAGGAATTTCTGTTTATGGACCAGCAAAAAGAATCAAGAATATCTCTGTGACAGAAACGATTAATGAATTATAAAGAAAACATAGAAGGAACTACGGTAAACGTATGGTACAACAACCTAACAGAGATAGAAGAGATGCAATAGCTTAAATGCTAGAGCATCTCTTTTTTAATGAGGGAAAAATTATACGGTTCTTTGATAAAAGTGATTATTACGGTAAGTAACGATTTTTTTACATCAAAACTAAAGAGATATTTTGTAATGATATAATCCATATCATAGAAAAAAAAGAAGCAGGTGAGAATATGAAAGTAGCGAAAGACTATGTGCTGAAGTTAGGATTTGTTTTTAAGGAAATATTAAAAGCTGGTCCAGGCGTTTTCTTCCTTTCCATAGGATCTATGATCATTACTGGTGTTAGCCCGGTTATTACGACATACTTAACGGCTAAATTGATAGAAGAATTGGGGATGAACATAGGAAACGAAACTTCAGGTATTTATTTTGAACTTTTGGCTATTTTGTTGGGAATGCTGGGAGTGGTTGTGATTTCCTTTGCAACTGAAGGAGTAAAAACAGTAATCTGTTCCGTTGTAGGTTTAAAGTTATCTCACAATATAGAAAACCATATCGCAGAAAAATTTCAGTCTATTAAACAAGAAAGGATTGATGATCCAGAGTTTTTAAATCTACATTCTAATACGTTAACTAAATCTGGCTCGGAACCTTTAAATTTAATGGAAGGTTTATTCGGAATGATTGCTAATTTAATTAGTCTTGTTGGATATGCTGGTATAATTATAAAACTGAATTTGTGGGCATTTTTGATTATTATGGTTTTTACATTACCAATTATAGTTTACAAGCGTAAATACCAGGGAATGTTATTTAGATTTTTTAACGAACGAACAATGCAAATGCGACGCATATGGTACTATCTGTCGTTGATAACTGATCCTCAGTATTGTAAAGAAATACGAGAATTTAGATTATATTCTTATTTTAGAAAAAGAAGAAAAGAATCCTTTGATGATTTTATGAAAGGAAATAGCAAGATTGCAGCAAAGGAGATTTTAGTATCAGTTATTACAAGCTTTATTTCTATGATAGGAGCCATTTTGGTTGGTGTATGGTTAATTAAGAATACGTTGACGGGTATTGTTTCTGTATCTGATTTTTATTTGTTTGTTACAGCTATTATAACTATTGTTACTAAATTGATTGCACTATCGAATCAAATAGCGTCAAACAGTAAGAGTATGATGTTTATAAACTATATATTTGAATATATGCAGGAATCCAATACGATAGAAAGTAAGCAGGTAAAGATAACTGAAAAAACTATACATAATATCCGTTTCGAGAATGTCAGCTTTAAGTATATAGGGGGCGACTATTATGCACTAAAAGATATCAACATAAGCTTTAATACAAATGAGACAATTTGCTTGGTAGGAGAAAATGGAAGTGGAAAGTCTACATTTTCAAAATTATTGCTTAGAATTTATGATCCAACAAAAGGACGAATTTTGCTGGATGATATAGATTTACGGGAATACGATATAACTGAATTAAGAAAATTTTTTGGAGTATTATTTCAAGATTATATTAAATTTGCTGATACCGTGCATAACAGTATCGGCTTTGGAAATATTGATCAGATTGATGATAATCAAGGAATAGAATTAGCAGCAAAAATTACAGGAGTAGACAAATTTATTGAGGAATATAAGGCGGGTTATTATACGAATCTTAGTAAAATGTTTTTTAAGGATGCTATAGAACCGTCAGGTGGACAATGGCAGAAAATAGCAATAGCAAGAGCTGTTTTTTCAGATTCATCTGTACTTGTTTTAGATGAGCCAACTGCGGCACTTGATCCAAAGTCGGAAGTTAAAATGTACGATACATTTAAAACAATAAGCAGGCTAAAAGCTACGATTATTATTTCGCATAGAATGTATATTACAAAACTTGCTGACAAAATTATTTTATTAGATAAAGGACAGCTTATAGAAGAAGGAAGCTTTGAAGAATTAATTAAATTGAAAAAGGAGTTTTATAATATGTATAAGCTTCAATCAGATAGTTATTCTATATCTGTCGAATAAAATCAAAGGTTATTGGTTATTTATAGAGCCTACTACATAGAGGAAAGGTGGTACATATGAGCAAAAAAGTTAATCTGAAAAAAATCAATAAAACAAACAATTCAACAGTAAGAATCCTTGCATGCCACTGTGGCTGTGAAGGAAAACCGTGGTCCGCAGTTGGTGACGGTTACTTAGGACAGTTCCTGTAATTTGCTTAATACTAGCAGCATAGTAAAAGCTTTAAAATTAAAATCTGTTAAAAGCAGACATTTAATACAAAATTAAATCTGAGTTGAATTCTATCGTAGTAGGTTCTATAAATAACCAATAACCTTATGATCAAGAAGGGGTGTAAGAGAATGTATTTATCTAAAATAATTAAAACTGATGAGCATACGTATGTTTATGATGCTTTAAATAATAAGTTTGCATTGCTTCAGTCAGAAGATGATATTTATAATGAGTCAAAGTATGCAGACTTTTTGTCCGAGAATGATTTTCGTGATATTAAAGAACCATGTGAATTTGAAATAAAATATCCGTATAGTGAAGAAGAATTAGAAAAAATGTATAACACTAGTATAAAGAGCATGACATTGGCTCTTACAGAACAATGTAATCTTAGATGTAAATATTGCGGATACATGCCTAAGTATATGGATGAAAGTTATACATTAAAAGAAATGTCATCTGATACTGCATTTAAGGCAATTGATATCCTCATGAAAAATTCACACGAAAGTGAAATTTGCCATGTGGGATTTTACGGAGGAGAACCGTTACTGAGGTTGAATTTGATTAAAGAATGTGTAGCATATATCAAAGAGAAGTACCCCTTCCGGAAACCTGCCTATAATATAACAACTAATGCTGTTTTATTAGATGAAGATGTGGCAGAGTTTTTAATAAAAAATGATATAAAAATCATTATTAGTCTTGACGGTCCGACTCAACAGTTGAATAAGTATAGAGTGTTCCAAAATGGTAAAAGCAGTTTTGACATAGTTTGTAAAAATATTCAGATGCTTTACCGAAAAAATCCGAAGTATTTTCGTGAAAGTGTTACATATAATGTAGTTATGTATAATGGAGCAAGCCAAGAGCTGTTTGAGGCAGTGGATAGTTTATGGAAATCAAATGTTAATATGATTGATTTGTTCCCTACAGATTATTTTATGCGTGTAAGGGATAAAAGTGATGAATCTTTGCTAAGTGCAGGGAGAATTAATATTAAATCATATGATTTTGCTTATAAAAATATGTTGAAAAATATGAAAAAATATTATAACTCTTTTAACGGACCGTCAGGAGGAAATAAAATTCTGCCAGGAGGATTTTGTATCGCTGGGGTAAGAAAAAATTTTGTGACAACTGATGGCAAGATTATTGTATGTGAGAAAGTAGATGAAAGCCAAGAGATTTTTGAAATTGGAGATGTTGATAATGGGATTGATATCAGCAAGGTGAGAAGGCTTATTTCTTACACGCTTAAAAGGACAGAAAAATGTAAAAAGTGTTGGGCTGCAAAATTTTGCAAAATATGCTTCAAGGATATTATAAATATAAATGATGAATTTTGTGATAAAGCCAGAAAGGATGTAGAGAGGGAGTTAGGGTACTATTTGGCTCAGATAAGCGGCGATAGAGAATTGATCAATTATATATCTAATATTTCGTTGATATAAGCAAAAGGAGAAAAACAAAATATGAATATAGCAATTATAGATACAGGAATTACTGAAGAGGCAACATATAGTAATTGTAAAGTAAAACATTTTTCAATGTCAGGTAAAGAGCTGGTAAACAAATATCAGAAACCTGTGGATGATCATGGAACAGAATGTTTTAAGGAATTAATGGAAAGTGCTGGGAATGTAGAACTTCAAATCCTAGATTTAAACATTTTGGAGGATAAAGGAAACTTAGAAGTTGAAAGTATTATCAGAGCAATAGAGAAAGCAATAGAAGAACGAGTAGATTTAATTAATATTAGTCTGGGAGTGATGGACTATTCAAAAGAAATGTACGATGTATGTGATAAAGCGGTATGTAATAATATCGTAGTAGTATCAGCGGCTTCGCATACAAATACCATATCATTTCCAGCAGATTTTAATAATGTTATATGTGTAAAAGTGGATCAAAGTCAAACAGAAAAAATTAAAAAAGTGGATGATTCAACTCTTTCGGTATCAATGCGAGATTTTATTATGGAAGGAGATGGAATATTCGACTTTAGTTCTTCTAGTTTGGCCAGTGCCAGATTATGCGGATATTTTAGTAGCGAATTTGCATATAGACCGCTAGATGATAAGTATAAAATTTTGTCTCATAAGTATGGGATTAGTCTTTATAGTGGAGCAGACAGCTATAGCATTTTATTAAAAGAAAGTAGTTTACAAAGGGTTTTGCAGGATAATAGAGTGGCTGTTGTTGTATATCCTTCTTCTATGTTAAATAAATCGGACAATAGTTTTTTCCATAAAAATATTATTGCGTACTTTGATCATAAGGCAGGAAAGTTTTATAGTATACGTGATAATAGAGAAACGAAAGACTTTGATTTGATTCTGATTATTAACACCTCGTATAATGATATGGCGATTCCAGAAGATATCAAAAGAAATTATAAAGGATATGAGGTTTTCTGTGTTGGAAATTTTTTAAATGTAGATGGAAACAAAGATTTGCAGACTATTGATATGTATAAATCAACAGAATTGTCTGTACTTGACAGACCAGTTATTGCTATTGCAGGTTTGTGCAGCGGATTAGGAAAATGGGATGTTCAGCTTTCATTGCTAAAAAAGATGAAAGAGGATGGCTTGGAGATAGGAGCAGTATCCAATAATCCGATAGGTTTACTTTATGATATTAATGTATTTGCTTTTCCAAATAAGCTGAAATTTCCTGATGTTGTATATTCTATTAATAGATTCATGTATTTATATGAGATTAATAGGGATATTGATGCATGGCTTGTAAACATAGGTGGAGCTATAGATCAGATTAATATGCTAAATACTTATAATTTTGGAAAGTTCATGGATGCTTATTTGTCTGCAGCTAATATAGATATTGTATTACTGTGTATCAATCCTTCAGTAGATATCGACTTTTTAAAGTTAGAAGTGGCATATTTATATAAACACGGTGTTGAAAAAGTGATTTTTGTATTATCTCATAATGATATCAATGCTACTACAATGGATTATAAAGATGGATTGCAGACATACTATGTTGATGAAAAAAAATACAATTTAGCATTTGAGTATTTAAAGGAAAATATGGAGGAAATGATTTTTGGTGTAAGAGACATTGAAAATGGCAGATTATATGATTATATTATTGAAATATTAAGTTGAAATTTATATTTAAGTATATCGCTATGAGGAGAGCAAGAGTGAAGAAGATTTTAAAAATGTTCTGTCTGATTTTGATATTCACAATGATTTTTCCAGTTGTAATACAGGCGAGTGAGGATAACCATCAGACAGGTAATCTGTTTGGCGGGGAACAGGAAAAATTTGAAAAATTAGTAGGAGAGAGTCAAGAAATTAAAAGGGCTCATCCTGGGGATGCGGAAAAGGAAATTAAAATAATCATGGATAACCAACCTTTAGGAATAGAACGTGGAATTATGGATATTTGGAATGTACTTACAGATTCAGAAAAAACTCTTTATATCCGTTATCCATTTGATGCTCTAAAAGCGAACAAGGAAAAAAATATTGCGAAAACAAAGACAGAAGCAAAATTTGGATTAAATAGTTTGGGTGATAAAAGCGATGCTTTCCGGCATGGAATCTGGAATGCAGAGCTGACTGTGTTGATTGGTAAGGAAAAGGCAGAATTATTTGCGACTTCCCATGAGGACAAAGATGTTACAGGTAATGAATCCGATGGTTATCCCAAAACGGAACACCGATATATGGATCTACATAATAATGCGGTGGGAAGAACAATAGGTGAAAAAAATAGTGGGGCTTCTGAGGATGAAATGGCATATATTATTTACCATGATATCTGTGCGGCAGGTACACAGTTTATATGGTTACATGAGTAGGAAGTAAGCAGTGCAGCAGCACTGCTTATCTTTATATTGGACATAACAGCGTAATTGATTACTCCTATTATTTGTATCGTCTCCAATGAATTAGGGTAGCATAAAACTACAATATGGTTAAGAGGTAATCAATTATGGAGAGTAGAATCAAGCAGCTTCGAGAGAAACGGGGGCTAATACAAGAAATTCTTGCGGCAGAATTAGGTATAACTCAGCAAATGCTTAGTAAATATGAGAAAGATGTCACACTAATCAAAGTGGACATTCTTAAGAAGATAGCAGCGTATTTTAACGTGACAACAGACTATCTATTGGGAGTTTCAGATGTAAAGAGGGATCTTCAGAGACAGATGAAAATGAACGAAACGTTAGATGAATTCTATGACTTGGTTGAAGTATATAAGGAGTTAGATTCCTATGATAAGGAAATGATATGGTCGATTATACAGACCATCAAGAAGACAAGTGAAAAGCGGGAAAAGGGAAATGGGCAGGCAGTAAGAGAATAGAAGAGAGATGATGGGAATGCTAAATATAGCGATTTGTGATGATGATATTCAAACAACAGGACAGATAGAGAGGCTAATCCAGAAAATAGCGAAGAGGAATTTTGTCGATACAGACATAGAAGTATTCTGGAATGGAGAAAGTTTGGTAAATACGGTTGCAGCAGGGGACAGTTTTGATATCATTTATCTGGATATAGAAATGGACAAAGAAGATGGAATTTCAGCAGCTAAAAGGATCAGGATATATGATAAAAATGTTTTGATTATTTATGTTACCAGCCATGAAAACCACATGAAAGAATCTTTTGTGGTGCGTCCGTTTCAGTTTCTGGTAAAACCGGTGAGTGAAAAACAAATGGAAACGTGTTTTATGGCGGCGTATGAGGACATAAATAGAGGGGACTTTTACTTCCGCTATAGTTACCAACGCATGAACCATAAGGTATTGATCCGGGATATTTTATATTTTGAGAGCAATAAGCGGAAAGTGTTTATTGTAATGGAAGAAAATACTTTCGAGTTATATGGAAAATTAAATGACATAGAGAACAGCCTGAAAGCATGCAAGGTATCTTTTTTACGTGTCCACCAGTCTTTCTTAGTAAATTACAAACATATAAAGGGACAGTCCTATGATTTTGTATTAATGGACAATGGAAAGAAAATTTCTATCAGTGAAGATAGAAGAAAGATGATTAGCGAACAGTATTGTTCGATGGAGGATACATTTTATGTTGATAACTAGGGTGATTTCATATGGAACAGATATACTACTGGTATTTTTGGCGGTATATCTGTTCTCTTTCTATTTTGATATATTTTTCATACGGAAGAAGGGAAAAACGGTTTTAATAACTGGCTACATTACTTTTACAGCCTGGCAGTTGATAATTTCTAATGTTAGTGCATGGCCAGTATACGTAAATATATGTATTACAACTATAGTAACGTTTGTTTCAGTTATGACTGCATATGAGGGCGAATTTTGGAATAAGTGTATTTTTGCTTTTGTTTTTAATGCAATTTGGATGATGATAGAGACATTAAGTGGTTATGTGCTTTTGTCTTATTGCAATAAATTTACACATTTACATGTATTTGGAATTTTGGGATCGTTTATCTCAAAGCTGATATTTCTGGTTCTTATTTTTGCATTAAAAAAGGTACTTATGAATGATGAAATCAAAGAACTTTCCGTTAAATATAGTGTTATGTTAGTTCTGATTCCAACAGGAAGCATCTATGTTATGAATGAAATTTTTTTGTTCAGTTATAAAATAGATAGTAATCGTGCAAATTTTCATTCTGCAATAGCCGCAATTATTTTGCTATGCATGAATGTATTGATTTTTTATATTTACATGAAATTAACTGATGACTTGCGGTTAAAAAGAATGAATGCGGTCTATGAGCAACAGTTAGAATTGTGTGAGCGGCATCAGCAAGAAAGAGAAATATCTACATTGCAGTTAAGAGATGTCAGACATAACATGAAAAATAATCTTGTATCAATTCTTGCTTATGCAGAAAATAAAGAATGTGAGAAAATTATTGGATTTGTCAATGAAATAATGGAAGAGGGTGGTGTAACAATATCTACAATTACAAATAGTGGGAATATTGTGATTGATTCGTTGATTGGATATTGGTATGTGACGGCAAAAAATAAAGGGATAGATTTTACAGTTACCATTAGTATTCCTATGAAGATGCCGTTTAAGGGGGCGGATATATGCCTTATACTTGGGAATTTGTTGGAAAATGCGGTAGAAGCTGCGGAAAAAGTGAATGAGAAAAAATACATAAAAATTCAAATAAAATATGATAAAAATAATTTGTTGATTTTTGTGATGAATAATTATAAAGGGAAACTGGAAATAACGAAGGATAAAAGAGTAAAATCTACGAAACTAGATATAGAGAATCATGGCGTTGGCTTGCCGTCAGTGTATCGGGTGGTATCTAAATACCATGGAACAGTAGTAATTGATGATTCTGTCCCAGAGCGTTTTTTGATTAGAGTGGTATTGTACGGAGAAAAGGAATAATTACATGAACAATCGAAATAATTACATTAAAAATAAAATGAAGAAAAAAGTGATAGACTAAAAAATAAACAATGTCATTTAGATAAGGTTTTTTATGATGAAAACAGTATATCATATGCGGTCATGCATTGAAAATACTGTTCAGTTAAGAAATGCTGTATTTTTCAGGTGGACTAATGCGTAGAAAGCAGGTGTATGATGAGTTCAAATCATTTTTTTGTGTTTGAGATATGCCCTGCATATGTTTACTGCTGTGGCGAAATTAATTTTATAGACGTGTTTGGTATTTTTAGATGTTTTTACCACAGCGTGAGAAGTCACTAATTCACAGAAATTATACAGAATCATACGGGCATTGATTTCCTGAAGGATTCCATCATACTTGCTGCTGTGCCAGTTGATCAGATCGATGGTGTATTTGAGTTCACGGAAGCTTGTTTTCTCGCTCCATATGCCGATATTTTAGAAATGCCGATAAATTTTCTATAAGATTCCATGTCTGACCCGATGTCAGGCATGGTAATAAACTATCGGCATTTATTTCAATCCACAAAGCCGTTTGATTGTATCTTCGTCATTGGCATACTTGAACACCACATCATCCTTAAAGACGGAACTATCACTATCGCTAAACTTATGTGGTGCTTCCTTCTTCATTGCTTCAGTAACTTTTGCATAGAAACGAGTCATTTCTATGTTCGAATGACTAAGCCATTCAGATATAGTAGGAAGTGGCACTCCTGCCTAATACAGGTGCATTGCCCTCGTTCTTCTGAAAAGATGTGAATGCAGATGGACTAGCTACAGTGATAACTGGTTACATCTCTATAGTAAGAAATGCCGATATATTTATAAAGTTCTATAAATCTAATATTTCAGAAAGTCAAAAGTCGGCATTTCTAAAATATCGGCATAATATTTCAGCGCATCCGGTAAAGTTTATTGATTTCTTCCAGCGGAAATTCTTCTCCTGAAAGATTGGTGGCAATACAGATATAGGTTCCATTATCAAGGCGAATACGTACAATCCGGAATTCAATATCGTAATACATACAGCTTTCATCAAAAAAATCAAAATCGGTAGAAGGCTGAAGTATGGTATAGGTGTCAGGATTCCCCAGTGTTTCTTTCGTATGGCGTCTGGTAAGAGTTGTTCTTATATGAGTATCGAATTCGCTGTCAGGCAAATCATAAGCGGAAAAGATACCATTACTGTTGATATCCTTCATGCGTATAACGAAATACATTCTCTTCCGGATCAGGTGTGCAAAGGTATTAAAACTTTCGTAATCACGGTCTGCCATAAGGATGGCACGAACAGGGTCGGGGTAACGATCTATCATTGTGTTAAGTGCAGAGCGTTCCTGAAGTTTCTTTTTCCCCTGCACAAGGAAATCGCAGTAGGTCTTATTGGTGATATCATATAGTGCATTGATATGAATTGCATTGTAACCTTTTTCGTCTTCATGAATGAAGGTTCTTTCATCTGCCAGATTATGTGAAATGTTAACGTCAGAGCCATCACAGGCCAAAAGTCTGTAACCATTATAGAGATTATCCGATAGGGTGCGGCACTGATTGACAAATGAGTGGAACAGGAAATCCCATCCTTCAGGAAGAAGCTTGTATCGTTGCTGGGTAAAAGCGGATTTAGAAGGAGCAAAAAGAGAATGTTCAAAGAAATCAAGGATTTCATTTGAAACGGATTTACTCTGCATCTGGAGCATAAACTGAATATACTTACGGAAAGAAAGTTTGCGGTTCCTGGTAAAATCGCTTTCCGGATTACGGCAGAACATGGAGTGAATTTTATCAAGTTCTGTGATGCAGTTGTCGAGTGTGGATTTTAAATCAGATAAGAAAAAATCAGCCATAACGAGCCTCCTTGAAATATGTTTATAATCAAGGCTCGCGCAACATATATTGGCTTACTTGTCAACTGTTTTTTGTAATATTTTTAAAGTTTTTAGGCATAAAAACAGTGGCTTTCTATGATAGAAAACCACTGAAATGATGCTTAAGTGAATGGCATTGAAAAAATAAATATGTAATTAAAATATTACGGTGGTGTAATGTAGAATGGAAAGAGTATTGTTGTTTAGCGATAATAAAGAAATATTTGGAGTTACAAACAAAATAATAGAAAAAAAATACAAACTGATATGGTGTAATTATGATCAGCTAAAGAAAAATCAGTATCCAATTTCAGATGTTGTAATTATGCATTTTGATGAAAAAATGATAAAAAAGGGAACATTTGAATTTATTGTTAAGGTAAAAGGTAAATTAGGACATGCAATACCAATTCTTACTATAATAGATAGTGGAACAACACAGGATATTTTCTCAATATTAAGAGCAGGAGCGTATGACTATTTAGGAACGATGGAAAATTTGCAGGAATATCGAAAAAAAATAGAAGATACCATGTTGTGGAACTGGTATTTAAAAAAATATGGTTCGATAAAAACGTGACAATGATAGTGAATATTGTCATGTTTTTTATTGGGCTGAAAGATGGTAGAACATGGGATTTCAGAAAAAGTTACATGAATAGTCGATTTTATAACAAGAAAAGGATTTCAAAGTATTTTTGTAGTATTGTAATTGAAGAAAAATGAAAGGAGATTCAAACTATGAAATCAGAAAATGTAAAAGTTCAGCCGGCAAAAATACTGGCAAATGTATCTCTGAAACTTGGAAAAATGTCAGCGGATAATGCTTGTTGTTATATTTTTCATCAGCCGAGAATACCAGAAGCATTGAAAAAAATGAAAAAACTTTAAGGTGAGACAATTGTCAAAAAAACTAACGGAATATGTTGTGAAAACAGGTATAGTTCCGGTGGAATCATATGAGATATATCAATACGGATTTCAAATTGGACTTGAAATGTTATTCAGCTTTGTGGTTTGTTTTGGGGTGGCGACATATTTGCATATGATTCCAGAATTTGTAGTATATACTGGAATTTTTATGTTACTGCGAACATATGCAGGAGGTGTACATTTGAATAGTTTTCGGGCGTGCTTTACATGTTCGATTATTGTACAAACAGTAACACTTCTTATTAGTAACAAGTTTAAGTTCACAGTGATTAATGCGTGGCTTATTATTTTAGCAAGTGCAATATTCATAGTGAAAGTTGCACCTGTAGAAAGTATTAATCGAGAACTTGATAGTGACGAAAAAATACACTGTAAAAAAGTAACTATGAGGATTTTGTTTGGAATTATTCTCTTTACAGGTTGCTGCACAGTTGGTGGTATGTCTAACACGGTATCTTTGATTGCATTGACTGTTTTGGTGATTTTGATTTCCCAATATGTTGGTATAGTAAAGTTTAAAATTGAAAAGAGTAAAAATGAGCGGTGATGATAGAGGGTTATTATTTCCGCTTTTTATTTTCTAAAAAGTAATAAGGAGAGGATTACTTTTTGAATATCAGATTGTATACATAAAAAACGTCCTATGAGTTTCGGCTCGTAAGGACGTTTTTTGTGTTATAGAAATTTTCATAGAGTTTTTCTTTCAAACCCGAACAAAGGGTATTACTCAATCGGGATAGGGGCAAAAGGGAAAAAGACCTTTGTTCATATCTCATGGTCGGGAAGGAGGTGAACTCTATGGAGAAATCTTCTTCCTATGACGAATTGATGGTTATACATTAGTTTGATCGAAAATGTAAATTGGCATTAGACGGTGAAGTTGTGGATTATGAAAGGCATATGGCGTATCGAAGAAAGCATAAAGTTATGTTTTCAGGAGTATCGGAGAAAGAAAAGTGCAGTCTTTTTGTAATTGACAAATATGAAATTGAGAAATATAATTTTCTGGTAGCAGGCGGTTATGATGTAGAAGTAAAAGATACTCTTCTGGTAGAAGTGCTAAAGCCACTGACAGAAAGAAAAAGAGATGTTATTTTGCTGCATAATTTATGAAAATGAGTGCTGCAGATATTGCAAGAAAACTAAACCTTGTCAGAAGCACCGTACATGAACACAGGACACCGTTATTTTGTGTGGTACCTCTTCTTTTTAAAGAGTTGGTTCTTCCCCTGATACAGGCAGTGGCATCTCTGGGGCATCGAGCAGTGTTGTGAAATTTTGCCGGATGATATCCAATGTCTTTTGCCTTTTCTGCAATTTCTGTTTTTCCCGGACGGTAGCAGCCTGTTCAGATTCAAGATTTTCTATCCTCTTTTGGATTTTATTAGAGCTTGGGATTTGGGTAACACCGAGATCCTGAAGCTCTTTTTTTAGTGAATCATGGAGTTGGTATTCTGCTTGATGTTTGGTCCGGTATGCTTTTGGATTTTTAGCAGATTTGCAATCTTCTATCACTTTGCGGCAGATCCGGTAAGAATCGCAGTGTTTCTGGATGACTTTTTGTGTAGTCAGTTCATTGCTGACTTCTGCTATCTTCTGATCGGAAGCTTTAACAGAATCTTCAATGTCAGAAACGTGTTGCTGGAAATCCTCATAATTTAGCAGATTATTTTCGGAAAGATAGTTGAAGGTGCGGGCCGCCTCTTTCAGATTATTGAGCTTTGCCCATCGTTCAAATCCTTCTCGATTGCCGGTTGTAACATACGTGGAGATATTGATATACAGGCGAGCTTCTCTGGTCAGATGTCTTGGAGTTTTTACTTTGTTACGATTTTTAGCCAGACGGATGCGAACATTTTCTTCGGAATAATAGCTTCCGAGAGATTTCATATAAGTGAAGTTCTTCTGCTCCGGTGCACGGAAGGACAGGTGCTTTCCCTGCCGGACTTCATATCCGGCTAACTGCATCTTCTGCAGAAATTCCTCATAGTTGATGGAAGTCCAGATTGATTTATCAACTGCGACACGTAGCTTGGCTTTCCAACTGGTGCCACGATGATATTCCATGTTCTCTTTATAGCTTTTACCTTTTTCTCCGGTTGGCATGCTGGTGGCAAGTCCATTTTCATGGCAGATACGATTACTGATTCCGCAGAGTTTATGGTAGCTCCGCTTATTGGAAACATACTTGTGATGATCAACAAAGCTTGCAGCGTTGAAGATGATATGATTGTGAATATGATTTTTGTCAACGTGTGTGCTGATCACGTACTCATATTTTCCTTTCAGCACTTCGTCAGCAAATTGTTGACCTAAGCGATGGGCATTTTCGGCATCAACTTCTCCAGGTTTAAATGATTGGATCAGATGAAATGCCAGGTTATCGCCTTTATCCATTCCATTCTTTTTTGCCATTTCTCTTGTCATAGAAAATTCAAGATCTGCAGTTTCCGGGGAACAGCCAAAACTGGAAACTAACAGTTTTTCATCTGTCTTATCTGGATTTGTAATATAGTCCAGAGCTTTCTTGTCAGTTACCTTAATGGGGAAGATTTTAAGATACGCCATAATTCTTTCACCATCTCTTTCAATTCTTGCATTTCTTCTGGATATAGATCTCCGGTGGTATTTACCTTTTTTGCAATCTGGTTGATATTTACACCAATCTTGTGCATTTCCTCATACTGTTTCTTCAGTGGGGTGGTATCGGTGTTGACGATGTAACCGTCGATTGCCATCTTACGCAGATAAGCTCCCATGTTTTTGGTTTTTGATTCTATCATCTTCCTGCGTATAAGCTTCCTTTCTTCTTCGGTGACATAAAAATGGATTTCTTTGTTTCTCCTTCTTTCAGCCATTGGTGGGTTCTCCTTTCTGAGAGGACAGTAGTATCGTTGCTTTCAGCGTTTTTTCAATTTAGGGCAGGGTACCCTAAATTGGGATTTTTCGGAAGTGTATCCTCACTTCCTGTCCTTGCTGTTTTATCCCTCTATTAGTTAAAGTCAGGAGAACCGGGAAAATGCAAAAGAATTTGGCAGGTAGTACGGGATACGAAAATGTGGTATGATTATGGGCAGGATATCAGAAGAATCAGGAGTTGAATAGATTGTGAAGAAAGAAGAAATTTTTGAATATGTGCAGAATCAGTATGGCACAATTCCGGAATATTTATGGAGCAAACTACCGGACAGTGCAGTACTTCGACATAAAAATGGGAAATGGTATGCAGTGATCATGACGGTTGAAAAATCGAAACTGAGATTAGAGGGAAATGATCTGGTTGACATCATGGATGTAAAGTGCGATCCAGAAATGACCCGCATGATTATTCAGACTTATGGATTTTTGCCAGGATACCATATGAATAAACAGCACTGGATCACGATTTTACTGGATGGTTCGGTCAGTGAGGCAAAGATACTGGACTTTTTGGATATGAGTTATGACCTGATTGATGGAGCAGGTAGAAAGGAAAACAAATGAGAAAAGCAATTGTATATGCATCTGTGCATCATGGAAATACAGAAAAATTAGTAAAGGGCATAGTAGAAGAGTGTCAGGTCGATTTGATTGATGCTGTAAAACAGCCAGATGCAGATCTGAGCAGGAAATTTGCCCCCATACTTTGAGGGTGTATTGTGTGTATAGAGTAAAAACGTGTGGACCAATTGTAAGAGATACACAGAGAAAGGTTGAAAGTGTGTATGCAGTCAAAGGAAAAAGAAACAGAAGATGTTGTGGTGATTAGATATTATTTCTACTTGTTGAATTTAAACAAGCAGATACTGAATTGAACACATTAAGAAATTTTTTTGAAAGAATGAAAGAGAAATTCAGTGGGGAAGAATTCCATTATGCAGAAAAGGAATTAATGCATTTTTTGGGAAAAGTTGAACGCACTTTAGAAATATTAGAAATTTGGTTTGGAAACTTTAATTCCCCAAATCAAGATGTAATGGAATTAAAGGAATATTACGATAATATGAGAGGGGAATTCAATCAGAATGTATTGGAGAATGTGGATAATTTAACAAACGCATTATATGAGATGGAAAATTATATTTTCAATCACCCAGATGATATAAAACCAGGGGGAGCATTTATAAAATTATTATTTGATATAGAAAATATGGATAAGGATAATCCTGATTACTGGGGGAAAGATAAAAGAAAATTGATTATTGCATTATGCAATACATATGAAAAGAATGAAAAAACCCTGTTTTTATTCGAGCGTTTGGGGATAGATGGATTTTTTGTAAAATTCGTTTATTTCGACTGCGAAGAAATAAGAATATGTGAGTTTCAAACTATAAGAAGCGTATATATATTTAAGAATAGAACAAGCAATTAATTTTTTTAAGTTAATTGCTTGTTCTATTTAGCGTTAGATTGAAATGTATATTATACACAGTTTGCTGTCAATTTTATGTTATACCTAGCAGTATGAGAATTAAAGAAACCTAAGCGAGAAGATCTGGAACTAAGAAAAGAACTCGATTTATAAAAAATACTGGCTTTCTTGAAGAAAAAGAGTACATAAGATTTTGTTATATCTAAAATCATCAAAATTCTTTATGTATCAAGAAGGATTGCAAAACTCTCAATGTTTTCAGCGGTAGTTATTATAAGTAGTTATAAAAGAAAAAACAACGATTACTTTTATTGCTTCAGAGTGTGGAGAGTTTCCTACATTAGGGGAAAGTATTGAATGCATCTCTTTAAAGGAAGCGTTCCGATATTACAAGAAATTTTTAAAACGGTCACCGGAAATGTGTCTCTCTCCGGATTTTTCTCTGCACCATACAGATAATCCGCTTTATGATGAAGGGGAGTATCCGTTGGAAACAGGAGAATTGGGGAGAGAATTGTTATCCGCTGTTCCTTACTATGCTAACCATCCTTTGGTAAAAGAAGCAGTGAAGGAGCTGGAAAAGTTGGAACAACATCACAAAAAGTCTATGAAACAAGGGTTAGAGAGGTAAAAAAGAAAAGGTTTATGGGGATAAGGTAAAGCTAGAGGAGGGTTTTGAAGGTAAATGCGGACAGGAAAGATAACTCTCGGCATTATCAAAACAAGTAAACGTCTTTTCAAGAAAAGTATACCAAGTTTTGGTAACGCAACGAAATACATGGAGGATGTGGAGAAACTGTGAAGGGATAGAAGATTTTTATTATGGATATATGGAAGGGATATCCTTGGTGCCTTCCTGTATTTCGTTGCCTTAAAGTTATAAGGATAAAAAAGGACAAATACCTATGAAGAAATGGGGCATAGATATATTCAGTAGTCAGATAATGAGAAGAAAGTCAAGATGAGTACGAAACGCTAGAATCAGATTGGGAGTAAAGAGATAGCTAAAGACTTGTTATGACACTGATGAAAAAGGATTACTGTTGTAATGTGGAATATGATTAGATAGTACCTGTATTACAAAAAAGGTGTGGAAAATTGTCGGGGCTTTTAGAAATGTCTTTCTGTAGTAGAACAATAATTTGCTTTCTGTACAAAATGTGCAAAACTTACAAAAAATAATTTGGCTGCAAAAAGACTATATATGGGCGATTTTTTGAGAGGGATTTATATAGAATAGAAAAAGGAGGTAGATACCATGGATATGAAAAAGGCAGTTATATATCGGATGAGAGAACTGATAAGACAAATAGATATTACTGTGAATGAAGCTGCAAAACGTTTTGGCATTCCGCCCTCAACCTTAAAAAATATATTGTATGGGCAAAGCAAGAATGTAGGGGTAATTACAATAAAGAAGTTATGTGATGGGTTGGGACTCACAATACCAGAATTTTTTGATGATTCTATTTTGGTAGAAATTGATTCTGAATTATAAGTATGTAGAATTTAAGAAATATAGTAAAAAGTATAAATTTAATGTATTAGAATAATATGAGGATTAATTTACTTTGAAATTAGAAAAATATATATTTGCATATAAAAAATATAGTTGTTAGTACAAATATAGAAAGTGAATTTTGAAAATAATTTTAAAAGTCAAAAAATGAAAAATTTTTAATAAAAAGTGGGATGGAATAAATTGGAAGCCATATTGATAGTTCGAGAAAACGGTGATATAATATAGTTAGGTCAAACTAACTATAAGAATCAAGGTATAAAATGTTAGCAGTTATACTATGAATAAGTGAAGATAGGCGATATAAACGTGAAAATAGTAATTAAAAAATGGAACTTTCAAATATATTTTTTGCATGTGGGTTAGTTTCATCTAATTGAAAAGAAATTTTTAAACACCATTTATTAATTCGGAAAAGTGTTGAATAAGGAGTAACGATGAATATCAAATTTGTAAAAAACTTTAACCAAATATGCCCAGAGAGACCTACATTATTTTGTTTCCCCTTTGCTGGTGGAGGAGCATCCGCATACAATTCTTGGATTCAAAAAATGCAAGGTAAAATAACTGTTTGTCCGATTCAACTTCCAGGTAGAGAAGAAAGGATTATGGAGAAACCATATAGCAATATGGTCGATATGTTAGATGAATTAGAAGAAAGCATATGGGAAAGCATAAAAGGATCGTATGCATTCTGGGGACATAGCATGGGAGGAAAGATTGCCTATGAGTTAGAAAGAAGAATGGAAAAGAGAGGAAAAACAGCTCAATGTTTTCTGGTGTCTGGAAGCCGTATTCCAAGTATCCCAGAACCAAATCCAATCTATCATCTTCCGGACGACGAATTTAAAAAAGCGCTCGGAAGATTTGAGGGAACGCCAAAGGAAATACTGGAGAATCAGGAGCTTATGGATTTCTTTTTGCCTATGTTGCGGGCTGATTTTACGATGGATGAAACCTATTATGATAAGGAGCTTACTGTCTTGCAAAGCCCGATTGAAGCATTTGGAGGACGGAAAGACCGCGAAGCAGATGAAAAAGCGATGAAAGAGTGGAGAAAATATACAGAGAGGGCTTTCCACTGCCATATGTTTGAAGGAGGGCATTTTTACATACGGGAGCAGGAAGAAGCTGTCCTGTCAGAAGTAAGGAAATGCCTTTTAGGTGTTCCGAATGAAAATTGAGTTATACGGCAACCGTGAGCTTGTGCATAGGGGAAAGCTGGAACTGCATACGGGAGAAATTCATATCTGGAAGATTCAGTGGAGAGAATTGGAAACATTTTGGAAGCGATATAATTCCCTTTTGGAAAAGGAAGAATGTCAGAAAACAGAACATTACCGCTTTTATGAAGATCAGATGCGTTATCTGGCCGGAAAGATTGCTGTGAGAATATTATTGAAAGAATATTCAGGTGTGGACAAGATTGTTCTGGGCAAAGGGAAGTACGGAAAACTGTACTGGAAAGCACCGCCTGGGCAAAAGGAGATCACATTTAGTCTTTCGCATTCTGGAGAATGGGTACTGGCAGTATTTGCTTACCAACAGGCTGTAGGAATCGATGTGCAGGAAATGGGAGGAATTCCTGAATATATGGAAATTGCCGAAAAGTTTTTTGCAACAGAAGAGGCGGCGGAAATCCGGGGAGCGGGAAATCCCGAACGGTTTTATCAGTACTGGGCAGCAAAAGAGGCGTATCTCAAAGCGCTGGGAATCGGCTTAAATCGGGGAATGAGCTTCTTTTCTGTCAGGGGAAACAGAATTATAGAAAATGGAAAAGTAAAATCTGGATGGGAATTATATCCGATTCTGATAAAAGATTATGCCGCATATGCGGCAGTACAAGAGAAAGGAAGGTAATACAAAATGGCAGGCTACAAAAAGAATATGGCACAATATGAAAATCTGACAGGCTGGGAGAAGCTAAGCTTGGGAAAGCAGCTTGACAAATGGGCAGTACAATACGGAGACAGGATTGCAGTCGCAGACAGAGAGAAGGAAATTACCTATTTGGAATTGAATCAGAAAGCAATCTGCATAGGTCAGTATTTTATGGAGAAAGGTATCTGCAAAGGGGATAAGGTACTTGTGCAGCTGCCGAACCGAATCTCTTTTGTCGCGATTCTCTTTGCCCTTGCAAAGATTGGGGCTGTACCAATCATGATGCTGCCGGCCCATAGGGAAGCAGAATTAGAGGGAATCATAGAGTTAGCAAAGCCTACAGCGTACATTGTTGTTGAAAGATATTTGGGCTTTGCTTATGTGGAAATGGCTATGGCTATGCAGAAAAAATTTCCGTGTATAAGAAATGTTTTTGTGGATGGAGCACAGAGGGAAGAATGGTATGAGGCAGAAATGGAAGGACAGGGAGAATTTCCGAATGTAGACAGTTACAGCCCAGCAGTATTGCTATTGTCCGGCGGTACAACTGGCATTCCCAAATTGATTCCCCGTACCCATACAGACTATATGTATAATGCAAGAATGTCAGCAAAGCGCTGCCAGTTAGATGAAAACAGTGTTTATCTCGCAGCGTTGCCGGTAGCACATAATTTTCCGCTTTGCTGTCCGGGGCTTTTAGGAACCTTGGACGTAGGGGGAAAAGTGGTGCTGGCGCCAACGACCAGCCCGGATGATATCCTGACAGCGATTACGGAGGAAAAAGTAACCATCACAGCCTTGGTTCCGGCTATGGTTACCGTGTGTATGGAAATGCTGGAATACGATGAGGATTATGATATTTCCAGCCTGAAGATTTTGCAGGTAGGCGGGGCAATGTTGGAGGATTCCCTTGCAGATAAGATCATAGAAGAATGGCCGTGTACCTTGATGCAGGTATTTGGGACTGCTGAGGGGCTGCTATCCTTTACCAGCCCGGATGATGATGTAGCTGTAATAGCAAGGTGCCAAGGAACTCCAGTATCCCCTGCGGATGAAGTAAAGATTGTAGATGAAAGGGATGAGGAAGTACCGACAGGAGTTTTTGGAGAACTGCTGTCGCGAGGACCTTATACGATTGACGGATATTATATGGCGGAAGAAGCCAACAGGACAAGCTTTACGGAAGATGGGTTCTACCGGACAGGAGACAAAGCTATGTGGATGGAAAACGGTCGTCTCCGCATGGGAGGAAGAATCAAAGAACAGATTAATAGGGCAGGAGAAAAAATCATGCCATCAGAAGTTGAAGGCTACTTATGCCAGCATCCAAATATAAAAGAAGCTGCGGTTGTAGGAGTGCCTGATGAGGTGCTTGGAAATCGGATTTGTGCATATGTTATGCTAGAAGTTGAGAAACAAGTTGATTTAAGGGAAATCCATCGGTTCTTGAAATCAATAGGTGTTGCATTTTATAAACTTCCAGATCAGGTGGAAAGCATAGACTTTTGGCCGCTGACAAGTGTAGGAAAAATTGATAAGAAAGTTTTAGTTGAGAGAGCCACAAAAAAAGAGAGGGAAATATGAGAAAATTAAGGGTTATTGTTTGTGGGGTGGGGTTTGGCCGTTATTACATCGAAGCTATTTTGCGTCTCCCAGATTTGTTTGAATTGGTAGGAATTTTATCACGTGGAAGTAAAAACTCAATTAAATTAGCAGAAAAATATGGTGTCCCTTTAATGACAGATATAGAAGAAATTTCTAAAGAGAATGTTGACGCTGTATGTGTAGTTGTAAAGTCTTCTATTGTAGGAGGCAATGGAACCGACATAGTAATGCAATTATTGGAAAAAGGAATACATGTTATCCAAGAACAGCCAATACATTCAGAAGAATATAAAAAGTGCTTAATTATAGCGAAAAAAAATCATTGCAAGTACCAGCTTAACACGTTTTATCCATATTTGGATTCGGTAAGAAAATTTATCAGTATTGCGATTCGACTTCGGAAAGCAATGCCAATAACTTATATAATAGCAGAAAGTAGTGTTCAGGTTTTATTCCCGCTTTTGGATATTCTTAATCAAATTCTGGGTGGAGTACAGCCATATAAGTTAGAAAAACTTCAAGGAGAAAATGTGCAAAGATTTTCTATATTTAATTGGTTAATAAAAAAATGTCCTGTTACTCTAATTGTTGATAACCAAATGGACGTGGCTGCTCCAGAGAGCAATCTGGTAATGTTTCATAGGATTACATTAGGTACACCTAAAGGTACGCTCATGTTAACAGATACACACGGTGGTGTGTTATGGACACCAGTTTTTCATGAGGATTTGAAGAAACAGGACAAATTAGAATATGATGAAATATTCCAAATTGAAACTCAAGAATATGTTAATGATCAGCCAATAGGTAACTTGGGAGATATTGTTACTGAGAGGTGGCCAAATTGCATGGAATATGTATTAAGGAAATTTTACCAGGATATAGTTAATGAAAATTATATATCGTCAGAAAACCAACAACTTCTTGCACTTTGCGAGATTTGGAATAAAATAGGGGAATTATTAGGAATATATGAAAAAGTTGAGATTCAAACAGAACGTCCTTGTAAATTAGATAATTTGCTTAAATAGAGGAGGATAAGCGTAATGGCTATAAATTACTTAGAAATAAAGAAACAGATACGGCAAAAACTATCAAAACCAATAGACTTTGAGGATACAGATAACCTTCTTGAACTGGGGCTTAGTTCTTTAGTTATTATGAAGTTAGTGAATCAATGGAGAAAGCAGGGGATTAAGATTTCTTTCGGCGTATTAATGGAGCATCCTACTTTGAGAGAATGGTGGGAGTTAATTCAAAAGACCCTGGAGAAAGCTGATAGTAAAAAGAGAACCGCAAAGAAAGAGAAAAGAATTATGGCGGATATGTATCAGGAATTCCCTTTAACAGATGTACAGTATGCCTACTGGGTCGGCAGAGATGAAAGGCAAGCATTGGGTGGAATCGGATGCCATGCGTATTTAGAGTTTGATGGAAAAGCGGTAGATCAAAGTCGTCTGAGGCATGCGTGGGCTGTGGTGCAACAACATCATCCAATGTTGAGAGCTTGCTTTTTGAATAATGGAGCGCAGAAGATTCTAGCGAAACCTTACAAAGGAGAACTGAAAATTAATGACTATTCCTCCATGCAGGAAGAAGAAGCGCAAAGGGCTGCATTGTCTATAAGAAATAGACTTTCCCATAGGAAATTACATATAGAAAAAGGGGAAGTGGCAGGATTGGAACTCACATTATTGCCACATGGTAAGACGCGGCTTCATATAGATGTAGATCTTTTGGTTGCAGATGTACAAAGTCTTCATATTTTATTACGGGATATTTTTACCGTATACAACGGAGGAGAGTTGCCACAGGAGTCAAAAGAATGGAATTTTGCTACTTATCTAAAAGAGCAGGAAACAGAAGAAAATGAAGAAAAAGAACGAGCTAAAGAATACTGGAATGGTCGGTTGGAAACATTGCCCAAAGGACCAGATCTTCCATTAGCAAAACGTCCAGAGGAGATTCAAAAGCCAATTTTTAAACGCAGGGTTGTAAGAATTCAAAAAAGAGAATGGGAAAATCTCCAGAATCGGGCAAAAGAATACCAAACAACTCAGGCAATGCTTTTACTTACAGCCTATTCTGCTGTGTTAGAACGATGGAGCCGGAATAAACGTTTTCTTGTCAACATTCCGTATTTTAACAGAAAGACAGAAAAGACAGGATTGGAGGACGTTATTGCAGATTTTACTACTCTTTTACTTTTAGAAGTGAACTGTGATGGGAAACCAACTTTTCTTGAATTATTGCATAGAATTGAAAAACAGCTCCATGAAGATATGAAGAATACATCTTATTCTGGAGTTCAGGTGCAACGAGATATGTCAAAGTTGCATGGGGAAGCTTCAGTGAGTGCCCCGATTGTGTTCGCCTGCAATTTGGGAACTCCTTTGGTGAATTCTGAGTTTCAGAAATGCATTGGAAAGTTTTCTTATATGATTTCTCAGACGCCACAGGTGTGGATTGATTTCCAAAGCTATGAAGATGAGGAGGGGATTCAGCTTACTTGGGACAGTGTAGATGAACTCTTTCCAGAATTCATGATACAAGATATGATAAATAGCTTTGAGAAACTTTTGCATAGGTTAGAGACGGAAAATTGGGAACAAAAATTTGATGTATTGCCTGAAAACAGAAAGAAATTTTTAGAAAAATTATGTGATGTGGGAACACCAGAACAAACAACGTGTATTCATGCAGCGTTTTTACAAAGAGCACGAGAACACCCGGAAAAAGTTGCTCTGGTGGACACCGGAAAAGAGCATTCTGTCACATATGGAGAACTGAAAGAATATGCTACAGAGATTGCAGAAGAACTTTACAGAAGTGGAATTCGGAATGAACCTGTAGCCATAACTCTTCCACGTGGATACGAGCAGATAATGGCAATAATGGGGGTTCTGTTATCTGGAAATATGTATGTACCTGTTAGCGGCAGTCAACCAAAAGAGCGGAGAAAATTAATCCATGAAAAGACAGGTGTAAGATATGTGATTACGAATAACGAATGGAAAAAAGTAATTGAGTGGCCGAACGAGACAAAACTATTTTTAGTGGAGGAGATGAAGAAAAGTGAAAAAGTGGAACTGCCGGTAGTGTCTCCGTCGGATAGTGCTTATATTATCATGACATCGGGGTCTACTGGAGTTCCTAAAGGTGTCGAAATTGCACATGCCAGTGCATGGAATACCATTCAGGATATAAATAAAAAATATCAAGTTTCGGAACAAGATATTGGGTTGGCGGTTTCTGCTATAGATTTTGATTTGTCATTGTATGATATATTTGGCATTCTAGGTGTAGGCGGAACCTTGGTTTTACTACCAGAAAAAGAACGTAGAAATGCAGAATACTGGCTTAATCAGATTAAAAGGTACCATGTGACCATATGGAATTCTGTACCTGTTTTATTAGATATGCTTTGTATATGTGCTGAAACCCAGAAGGAAAAACTACCATTGCGGGTAGTAATGCTTTCTGGTGATTGGATTGGGATGGATTTGCCAGAGCGGGTGGCTACCTTAACAGATTCCTGTAAATTTGTTGCAATGGGTGGAGCTACAGAGGCAAGTATCTGGTCTAACTATCAGAATGTGACATTACCACTTCCGATGGAATGGAAAAGCATTCCATATGGGAGACCTTTAGAACATCAGTCCTATCGCGTTGTAGATGAATATGGAAGAGATTGTCCCTATTGGGCAGAAGGGGAACTTTGGATTGGTGGATATGGTATCGCAAAGGGATACAGGGGAGATTCTGCACTTACAAATCAAAAATTCTTTTCAGATTCCTTTGGTCGGTGGTATAAAACGGGAGACTTGGGAAGATTTTGGCAAGATGGAACAATAGAATTTTTAGGCAGGAAGGATCATCAGGTTAAAATACGAGGGCATAGGATTGAACTTGGAGAAATTGAACATACCATCCAGAGATGCGAAGGCGTAGAGCAGGTTGTTGTAGATACGTTCCAAGATGGTTATGGAAAAAAGTCTCTGGTAGCATATATAGGCGCTCCGCTGAAAAGTGAGGTGGAATGTGTTACACAGATAACATGTAAAGATATTTTCTGTGAAAGATGGAAAAAGGTTAAAAAGTCTATGGCTGATTGGACAGTAGACAAGGAGAAAGAAAAAGCATACCAAAAATTTATGACATACGGGAACACATACTGTATTCAACTTATGTTAGACACATTGGATGAATTAGAGATATTTTCAAAAGCACAATATAGTTCTGACGATGGAAAAATTCAGTTACCCATAGAAATCGACAAGGAACAAAAAGAAACTATTTTACGTTGGATAAATGATTTACTGAAAGAAGGCATCGTTAGGGAAGAACAAGAGAGAATTATAAAAACAGGAAAAAAGATAGAATTATCAGAATGTGTGTATGAAGTATATGATTATTTTCGGCAATTAAAACCTTGTTTACAAAAAATATTAACTGGGGAAGAAAATGCTCTGGATGTTTTTTATGAGAAAAATCAAGAACTTGCTCCAAATAGACTAATAAGCAAAATTCCAGGAAACGATGAGATTATAATGATGTTGCTTCGTATTCTTGAGATCCTAACGGTTTCTAATAAAGGAAACACCGTACAAATTCTTGAGATAGGGACAAGAGATGAGAGCATTACAAGAAAAATATTAGAAAATTTGAAGGAAACAAATATTGTTTACACTTATACAGATACGTCGCAATATTTTTTGCAAGAAATAAAAACTAAACTGGAGGGATTTAAAGGTATTGAATATGAGTTGCTGGATTTAAATAGAAATCTTACTCAGCAGCAAGTTCAAAAACATACATATGACATTGTAATATCTGTTAATGCATTACATAGAAATCATGATATAGCAAAGTCAATGAGAAATATATCAAATTTACTAAAGCCAAACGGAATTTTCCTTATGACAGAGTTGACTGAAGGAACATATTTGCAAGACATCACGGTTGCTTTGCTTGAAAAAGGTTTCTCTTCGATATCTGATGAAAGAAGGAATCGTAATCAGATATTGCCGGATTGGAAACTTTGGAAAGAATACTTGGATAAAGAGAGATTAACGGATCGTCTCGTGGAAATACAGGGATTTGGACGTGTTTTACTTTGCAGTAGGCAGAAAAAAAGTGTTTTAGATTATGATTACAAAAAGCTACAGGCATATTTGGAAGAAAAGCTTCCGGAATATATGATTCCTAAAAATTATCACTTTATGGAACAACTTCCAATGCTTTCTAACGGGAAATTAAACCGGAAAGAACTGCGTGAAAATTTCAAAAATGAAGCAACAATTAGTGCTTTTTCAAAGGCGACTACAGTAACCGAAGATAAGCTGTTAGAAATTTGGAGGAAGCTGTTTGGTTATACCACAATAGGTACGGAAGATAATTATTTTGCTATAGGAGGAGATTCTCTGGTAGCCACTAAATTGATTTCAGAAGTGCAAGAAGTATTTAACTGTAAACTTTCTATTGGCATAATTTTTGAAAATCCAACTATCAAAGCGTTAGCGAAGATTATTGAACAGACAGAACAAGAACAACGCAATATATTAGAAATTCAGCCAGACGTTGAAAATAGGTATGAACCTTTCCCTTTAACGGATGTACAGTATGCATATTGGATTGGAAGAAGTGGTTTGTACAGTCTCGGTAATGTAGCGACACATTGCTATTTTGAGTTAGATGCAGAGCATTTGGATATTCAATATGCAGAAAAAGCATGGAATATGTTAATACGGAGGCATGGGATGATGCGTGTGATCATCCAGCCTGACGGCTTACAAAGAATCTTGGAACATGTACCTGACTATCAGATAAAGATTCAGGATGTGCGAGAGTTGGACGAAGTAGGTAAAGCAAAGGCATTAAGTAGAAAAAGGGAAGATATGTCTCATCAGGTCATTGACACAGAGAAATGGCCACTATTTGATGTAGAGATTACAGAACTTACAAACGAAAAGCAGAGAATTCACATTAGCTTTGATAACATTATATTTGACGGTTGGAGCATGTTTCATATTTTAAATGAATGGGCAGAAATATATAAAAGTCACCATACTGAAGAAGCAATCGGATTGTCTTTTAGGGATTATGTTATAGGATTAGAAAAGATTAAGAAAACATCCGCTTATGAGGAAGATAAGAAATATTGGGAAAAAAGAATGAAACATCTTTCTCCAGCACCAGATTTTCCTTTAGCAAAGACAGAAAAACAGATTATGGAACAACATTTTTATCGCCGTAGCGATAAATTATCTCCGAAAGAGTGGAACGTATTGAAAAAAACTGCAAGGGAGATGGGAGTAACACCGTCTGTATTTTTAATCAGTGCATACGCAGAAACCATCCGGTTATGGAGTAATAATAAAGATTTCACGCTTAACCTTACCCAGTTTGATAGAAAGCAACTGCATCCAGAAGTCAATATGCTTGTAGGGGATTTTACAACGTTGACATTATTAGAAACTCGTGATAAAGAAGGGAAAAACTTTGAAGAACGAACAAAATCTATTCAATGCCAACTTACAGCAGATTTAGAACATTCTACATATAATGCGGTTGAAGTGGAGCGTGAATTGAAAAAGAATCAGGAGAATTCGCAGGAAGCAATTATGCCTGTTGTCTTTACTAGTGGGCTTGGTGTAGAACAGTGGAATGAAGGAAAATGGCTTGGAAAACTCCACTATAATATCTCTCAGACACCGCAAGTGTGGCTGGATCATCAAGTGGTAGAAATGGATGGAAGTCTTTGCCTCTTTTGGGATTCTATTGATGAGTTATTCTATCCAGGGATGTTGGATGAAATGTTCCGGACTTATACTGGATTATTGAGAGGAATAGCAAAAAAACCAATGCTCGTGAAAGAAAGAGTAAATAGCTTAGTATCAGCAGAAATTTCTGAGACACGACATTATGCGAATGAAACAATGAAAACCTTTGATGAGAAAACGTTAGATGAGATGTTTTGGGAGATGGCTAAGAAGTGGCCTGATAGGGAAGCCTTAGTGACAGAAAATAGAAGAATGACATACAGGGAGGTGCGAGAAGAAGCTTTATATATTTCAGAACAACTACGAAATGAAGGTGTTAAGAAAGGAGAAATAGTTGGAGTATTGATGGAAAAAGGATGGGAACAGATTGTAGCGGTATACGGGATTTTGTTTGCTGGAGCTGCTTATTTGCCACTTGACATCCATAATCCACAAGAACGCCTAGAAAAGATTCTTAACGACAGTAATACAAGAGTCGTACTGGTTAAGAATCGGACTATAAATACAAGAAATGGATGGCTGGAGAAGAAAAAGTACATCTCGGTATCTGGAGAGAAATGCAGCTATATAGTGAAAAAAGAAAAAAATAAGCCAGAGAACCTTGCGTATGTCATTTATACTTCAGGATCGACCGGGAAACCTAAAGGGGTTATGATTACTCACCATAGTGCAGCCAATACTATCGTAGATATAAATAGTAGAAATCAAGTGTCGGAGAAAGATGTAGCATTAGGTATATCAAATCTTCACTTTGATCTTTCAGTATATGATGTTTTTGGAATTTTAGGGGCAGGCGGCAAGATTGTTTTGCCTAGTCCAGATAGGGCAAAAGATCCGGCTCATTGGATTGAGCTACTGAATAAAGAAGGCGTTACAATTTGGAATAGTGTGCCAGCTTTTGTAGAAATGTTAGTAGAGTATGAAGAATACAGAAAACTTGGTATAAATCAGAAACTGCGATTGATTTTGATGAGCGGGGACTGGATACCAGTGGCTCTTCCTGATAGAGTACGAGGTATTCTTCGGACAGTTAAAATGGAAGCACTAGGCGGAGCTACAGAAGCAAGTATTTGGTCCAATTGTTATGAAATTCCAGATGTGATTCCGGAAAACTGGAAAAGTATACCATATGGAAAACCCTTAGCAAATCAAAAATATTATATTTTGGATCAAAATATGGAAAATTGTCCGAATTGGGTACCAGGAAATCTCTATATTGCTGGAGAAGGAATTGCTCTTGGTTATTTAAATGATGAAGAAAAAACCAAGGAAAAATTTATTATCTGGGAAAAAACAGGGGAGAAGTTATATTCTACTGGTGATATGGGACGATACTGGTCTGATGGAAATATTGAATTTTTAGGAAGGGTTGATAATCAAATAAAAATTAATGGATATAGAGTTGAGATAGGAGAAATTGAGAATGCTCTTTATGCCACTTCATTAGTTAAAAAATGTATGGTTTCATACGAAAAAGATAAACTATGTGCGTACATTATAAAGGAAACAGAAAGTATTAATGTTATGGATTTACAAGAACAATTATCTAAAATCCTTCCGGAATATATGATACCCAAACTGTTTTACTTAGTAGATGAAATACCTTTAACTAGTAACGGAAAAATTGATTTGGGCAAAATGAAAAATAAAGTGGTTTTATCTGAAAAGGACAAAATTAATATTGCTGAAACAGTTACTGAAAAGGAATTGGTATCAGTATGGGAGACGGTAGTAGGTAAAAAGAACATGGACATAGATGAAAGCTTTTTCGAGTCAGGTGGTGATAGTATAAAAATTATTCGTTTTATTAATAAAATAAATGAGTTATATCATAAAGATATTTCGCTTCATGTTATTGGAGAAAATCAAACTATAAGAAAGTTGGCCAAATATATAGAAGGTTTGAATGAAGAAAATTATCTTACGATTACTATTTAAGGTTTGATTTTTGAGATCGTTAGAAAACTAGCTGAAAGTGCGACAGATCCTTAAAATTAATGCAGGTACAGGGGGACAAATCTATTCATCAGGCTAAAAAGGAAAAAACTCTCCCCTGTACCAATATAAAAAATGCATGAATAAATTTTAGGAGGGAAGAATAAGTGGGGATGCAAGCAGATAAAAAAATAGGTATTTTAGGAGCTAATGGAACAATAGGGTTATTACTGCAGAAGTTATTATTAAAAGAAAATATAAATGCAGAAGTTATTTTGGGAGGACGCAATTTAGAAATAAGAAAAAATCAAAAAAAAGTAGATATTTTTGATTCAAAATCTTTAAAAGAGTTTGTAGAACAGGTGGATTTGCTTATAAATTGTGCGGGTCCGACATTTCTAATGACGGAAAGAATATTGAAGGTAGTAGTTCCTTTGGGAAAAGACTATATCGATGCTTTTGGTTGGATAAAATATCATATAAGGGAAGATATTTCATCTAGAATAGTTTTGAATAATGGATGTATTCCAGGAGCATTGGGAAGCTTAGTGAAATATATGATTTCGGAGGATATAGAAGATATTAGAGTTTGGGCAGGAGGAAGAGAAATTGGTGGAAAGGGTGCATTGGGAGATATACTTTTAAGTTCAATTAACGAATATGGGAAAAGTGGCTATTTTATAAAAAACTTTAAAATAGAAAAGGAAGAAAAATCTATTGATAGTAAGTATAAAATAGAAAATATGCCAGAAGAAGTTTATATCCAAAGATTTCTGAGTGATGAGATACAAAAACTGGCTGAACGTTTTAAGCTTAAAAATATTTCGGAATATAAAGTGTTTCCGGATAAAATAACTCAAAATTATATACTTGAGGGTTGTGCCAGATGTATTAAGGAAAAAGGCGACGACGTAAGAATATATAATACTATTTTTTCGGATATATTAGAAAAAATACAAATCCAAAATAAAAGTAAGATGAATTGGTTTGCTCTAAATATAGAAGCTTTGGGAAGAAATCATAGAAAACAGCTATTTCTGAGGGCGAAGGATAGTTCTTGCATTACAGCAAGAATGTTAGTCTACACATTAAAGCAACTTTTAAACACAAATTTGCCACCAGGTCTATATTGGCCGTATGAATTTGTTGAAGGTGAAAGTCTTATAGCTGAATTAAAAAAAGATGACCTCCAAATTAGTGAATTCGAAGAGTATTATATTTAATATTGGATATCTATAGAGAGGAGAAAAAATGGAGACGAAAGACTTTATCATTGAATTAGAAAAAAAGGACATGAAATTGTGGTTAAACGAAGAAGGGGGATTAGCTTTTAAGGGCCCTAAAAACTTTATGACGGATGATTTATTAAATCAAATAAAGGAACGGAAAGAGGAAATAGTTGAGTGTCTAAAAAGAGAGCGATTCATTAAGCACGATGAAAAGGGAAAATATTTGCAATTCCCATTAAATGATATGCAGAGTGCATATTATTCTGGAATGAAAAGGATTTATGAACTTGGGGGAACAAGCTGCTATACTTATTTAGAGTTGGAAGTGCCTCAGATAGATGTATTAAAACTGGAACAAGCATGGCATCAAGTAATAGCAAAACATGATATGCTGCGTGCTATAGTAAGCAAAGATGGTATGCAACAAATTTTAGAAAAAGTGTTACTACCTAGATTAGATGTATATGATGAAGATAGTCTAGAAGAAGTACGATCTGACATGGAAAAATTAAATTTTGATATAGAAAAAGGACCGAACCATATATTAAAAATTACAAAAATGAAACAAGGTTATATTATTCATTTTGCTATTGATATGTTAATTGCAGATTTTGTAAGTATCAATATTATTTTAAACGATCTCTTTAAAGCTTATAAATTGGGATTTCTGGAAATAAATCCAAAAGAGGTTAATTTCAGAGATATTGTTATGGATAGAATCGAAAAAAAAGAAAAAATAAAGTCCACTACCAAATACTTAAAAGGGAAAGAATATTGGTTAAATAAAATTGATAAAATGCCGGATAGACCGTTACTCCCTATTATACAAAGTAAAGATGAAAATGAAGATGCTTCATTTAAACGATATGAATTCGAAATTGCTAAAAATATATGGGATAACATAAAATTAATATCTGGGAGAAAAGGACTTACAGCTTCAAATGCTGTGCTAGGCGCTTTTTCTGAAATTATTAAAAAATGGTCATCAAATGAAGAATTCGTATTAAGTATTACATTGATGGATAGACAAGATAAAGAAATGAATATTGTAGGTGATTTTACAGCAGTTGATTTGCTGACGGTTAGAAAGCAAAGCGGAACATTTTTGGAAAAAATAAAAGAACTACAAAAGGAACTTTTAATGGATTTAGAACATCTATCATTTTCTGGAATTGAGGTTTTGAGAGAATTAAACCGGAGGAAGAAATCGCAAACTATTTTTCCAGTTGTTTATACTAGTACAATAGGAACTATTGATAATAGAGAAGAATATGGTTATTTATATAATGAGCAGATACAAATTAAACATGGACTGAGTCGCACCCCTCAAGTATGGATAGACTGCCATGTCATAGATGAAGGAAAGTGTCTCAAAATAAATTGGGATGTGCGTGAACATATTTTTAATGAGCATGTTATCAGAAAAATGCTTAGTGCTTTTCAAACCTTATTAAAAGAAATGGGTACATCAGAAAAGGTATGGGAAGAAAAAAATCCTATAAAGTGTGATGGGGAAAGCATAAATATAAGAGAAAGAAAAAACGCTACGGATAAAAAGTATGTTCCGCATATGCTGTATGAGGGTTTTTTAAAGCAAATAACTGAAAGATCCGAGAATATAGCAATTATCCACGATCACCAAAAGTATTCTTATAGAGATCTAGAAGGATATGTTGGCGGGATACAAAAAAGACTATTAGAAATGGGAGTTGGTCATGGTGATTATGTGGCAATTATCATGCCAAGAAGTGCATTGCAAATTGCTTCGGTTCTTGCGGTGTCTTTACTGGGAGGAATTTTTGTACCGTTAGATTATGAACAACCAATAGCTCGACAAAAAAATATTTTGCGGAATCTTAATCCAAAAGTAATACTGCTTAATTCTGAAAATAAGGAATTACAAGGAGACTGTGTAGCAAATACAATCAACTTGCTTCAAGATAATTTAGAAAAACAAAAAATATATGTAAATTCGGATAACAAGGTATCTGATTATGCCTATGTTATATATACATCTGGAACTACAGGACAACCGAAAGGGGTTGTTATGAGCCATAAAGCTGTTGCAAATACTATTGATGGCATTAATGAGAGATTTTGTGTCAACAATGGATCGACATTCTTGGGACTATCTAAGTTGGCTTTTGATTTATCGATTTATGATATTTTTGGCTGTTTTGATGTTGGCGGTACTTTAGTATTGCCTAATGAAACGAAAGCTAAAAATCCGGAACATTGGATAGAACTAGTTGAATTATATAACATACAAATCTGGAATTCCGTTCCGGCACTCTTTAAGATGTATCTAGATACTATGAAAGAAGAGAATAAGATACCTAATAAAAGTATAAATATAGTATTTTTATCTGGCGATGTAATTGAAAGAAACATACCAGTATTAGCAAAATCATTTTTAAAAGATTATAAAATGATAAGTTTAGGTGGAGCAACCGAAGCGGCGATTTGGTCAATTTTTTATGACATTACAAATTATGAAGGTATAGAGGCTATTCCGTATGGACAACCTTTAGCAAATCAAAAGTTTTATGTTTTAGATAAAGAATTAGAGCAGTGTCCCGACTATGTAGTGGGTGAGATTGTAATAGCAGGAGAAGGACTTGCAGAGAAATATTTGAATGATGATAGCCTTACAAAGAAAAAATTTCTTGATGTAATATCTCTTAAGGAACGAGTATATCGAACTGGTGATATGGGATATTATTCAGATGAGGGGATTTTGCATATTAACGGAAGGATAGATAATCAAATCAAAGTTAACGGTCATAGAATTGAAACGGGCGAGGTTGAGTCGATAATAAATCAAATACCAGGAGTTAAAAATAGTGCTGTTATACCTTATAAGAATGATGGAAAGGTTATGGGGTTGGTGGCATACGTAGAAAAAGGAGGAGATAATATAAATTCAACCACAGAAGTGGATGATAGTTTTGGGGATAATTTGTTAAAAAAAGCAAAAAAATGTTATGAACATATCGATTTAGCTGATTTTAATAATTGGAAAAAATATTCCGAATTAACTGCACTGGCCGATATACTGAATTGTTTTAACAAAGCTGGATTATTTTTAGACAAAAACCTAGGACATACTTTATTAGAGATTCATGAAGCGATAGCAGAAACTGATAAATATAAAAGAAGTGTTACGCGTATGATTCATGCTTTGAGTAGAGAGGGATTTTTACATAAGGAGGCGGATATTTACTACTTAACAAGGAATGCTGATATTCTTTTGGAACGTAAAAAATTATGGGAACAATTTGAATATTATGAGAGCATTATTAAATATAGTAGAAAATATTTTGCATACCAAAAGAAGGCAGGAAATAGTATTTTAGAGCAATTAAGAGAAGAAATAAATGCTTTAAACTTGTTTTTCCCGGAAGGGGGAACCGATGTTGCACTTTCAGCTTATAAAGACAATTTAATAAATGAAGCATTAAATAAAGTGATTTCTTTTTTAGTTAACGAGAGTATTCAATTAAAGAAAAAGGTAAAAATCCTTGAGGTGGGTGCTGGAGTGGGAGGTACGACAATTCCGGTTATTACCAATTTAGTACATCATGATATTACTTATTGTTTTACAGATATTTCTAAATTTTTCTTGAATAATGCAAGAAAAAATTTTGAAGATTATGACTTTATGGAATACAAATTATTCGATATAAATATGAATTTTGAGGAACAAGGATTTTATGAAGATTCGTATGATTTGATTATCTGTGCAAATGTTTTACATAATTCAAAGAATATACCAGAGGTACTTGGAAAACTTAAGCATTTATTAAAATCAGAGGGAAAGTTGCTGATTATAGAAGCAACTAAAGAATCATATGCGTTATTGACTTCGTTGGAATTGAAAGGAGGATTAGATCAATTTACAGATGATAGACGAGATAATGATATTATATTTAATAGCAAACATTCTTGGGAAGAAAAGCTGAAAGTTTCTGGCTTTAATGTTAAATTTATTTTGCCCTCGGATGAAGATACTATAGCAGAAAATGGTCAAACAATATTTTTCTGTACAAAAGGAGATAATGCTTTTAATATAACGGAAAATTATATTAAAACTTTTTTGAAGGAACGTTTGCCAGAATATATGATTCCCAGAAATATTAGATTTATGGAAAACATTCCATTAAATGTTAATAATAAAATCGATAGAAGATTACTTCTTACAATGAGCCAAAGTATTCGAGAAACAAAAATGACATTAACAAATCTTGAAGAAAAGGAAAATTTGAATCAGAATGAAAAAATTATATCCTCTATTTGGAAAGAGATTTTAGGTATTGAATATGTGAATAAAAAGGATAACTTTTATTCTGTAGGAGGAGATTCCCTATTAATTGCACAAGTTGTTACAAAAATGAGGAAATCTATCAAACAATTAGAAAACATTTCTTGGGATCAGTTGATGAGAGAGGTATTAGAAAACCCTACATTGGAAGGAATGAGTAATATTATATCTCAAAAAGAGCATTCCATACAAAAAATGCAGAAAACTAGTATGAGCAAATATATACATAAGTATAATGAGACAGAGAATGCGCCAGTTAAAGTAATATCTTTCTTCCACGCAGGAACGGGACGATTAATAGATTATAAACATATGGTTGAAAACTTATTGGACAAAGATATGTCTGATACACAGCTAATAGGCTTTACATATGGCGAGTATCAGCAGTATATGGAGACTCCAGTAGAATCATTGGTGCAAGATAGGGCTAATTTATACGCAGAAACTTTACTGGAATTCAATGTAGATAGGTATACATTAGTTGGTTATTGTGTGGGAGGATTTTTGGCATTAGAAACAGCAAAAATTTTGTTGGAAAACGGTAAAAAAGTAAAACTAATTATGATTGATTCCCGTTTGTGTCAACATACGATATCCAATCAACTTTTAATGGAATATGCTTATGGCTTATCGATGGAATTAGATATGGATAATACACCTTATAGTATTAAGCCAGTAATGCTAAAAGAGGCATTGGAGAAAATTCTAAATGGAGAAAATAGAAATATTAAAAACTCTGAACTTACAAAACTCTCAGATGAATATGCTGAATTGGGTGAAGTATTTACAAATCTTTTAGATATGACACATGAGGAACGGATAAAAGCACTATTTAACAGTAAAAAGCAACATAATTTTAATGGTGAGGAAAGCACGATTTCTATGTTGAATTTATTATACGATATATATGAGCATACTTTTAATGCAATGATGAGATATCGTCCAGAGGGTATTTACTCCGGAGATATCACATACATAAATGCTACAGAAGGAATTGTGAATTTCTATCCGGATACGAATGTCGCTACAACATGGGAAGATATGGTTTTAGGAGAGTTTAAAATTGTAAATATTTATGCAAATCATGCTAGTATTGTAGGAGCCGAGCATTCAAAAGAAATTTTGCCATACATAGAATAATTATGATTTTAAAGAGTAGTCGTGTATAGACTTTTATATGAAGAATTATTATGTAGGTTGCATTGCATAATTTATGAGTTCTTAACCGGTATAAGCTATGTAGTGTTAAATGATCTATATAATAATGTGGGGTTGCTGACAAGTGACCCCACCACTCTTCTTTTACCTAAAAGCATAGCAGTAGTAGAGGAAAATGTAAGCTGAATATTTATTAGAGAAAATTTTAAAAGTTACGGTTATCTTTTAATGGAAGGTGGTTTATAAAAGTGAAAGTTAATCATTTGCTATATAAGGTAGATAATTTAAAAGAAAGTGTTGACTATTATAGAAATTTAGGCTTCACAGTTGAATATGGTCGAAAAGAAAAACCTTATAATGCTCTTATATATTTTCAAGAAGGACCATATATAGAACTTATTAATAATATGAATATGCCTTGGTATATCAGAATATTTTTGAGGTTAATTGGAAAGAAAAGATTTATGCAGGGCATGATTAATCAAGAAAATGAGTCCGAAGGATTTATACGAATTTGTTTTGAATGTGAAAAAAGTGAATTAGAAAAGATATGTTCTTTGTATAGAAAATATCGGAAAAACATAATGAAAATCAAGGTTAAGAGAGTCGATACTAAAGGAAGAAAATTGCAATGCCAGACTATATTTCCGGAAGAAGAAAAAATTCCTTTTGTAAGAACACCTTTTGAAAATAATTATAAAATTGAAAACGCTTCACACCCGAATGGAGCGAAAAGAATTATCAGTGTTGAATATGGGATAAATGATGATGATCAAAATTTATTACATGAAATGAACAGTGATAAAATTCTAAAATTAAAGCAGGGAACGGGAATATCGCATGTGATAATCGAAACTAGTACACAAAAAAATTTTGAATTTAAGTAAAAGTAGGAGGATTTAATATGAATTTGTGGAATCAATTGGAACAACTAAAAAAAATGACGTGGATAGATTTGTCACATGAGTTTGGGGAAAATACACCTAGATGGCCAGGATTTGAACCTTTAAAAAAGGAGATAAAACTAGATTTTGACCACTACCCAGTAAAGGCATATACATATTCATTTCCCGGACAATATGGAACCCACGTTGATGTACCTGCACATGCGGATAAAACAGGTAGAACATTGGAAAAAATTCAATTAAAAGAATGTGTAATGCCACTATGTGTAATTGACTGTTCCCAAAAAGTTGCAGAAAATAATGACTATTCTTTAAAGTTAAATGATATTATAGAATACGAAAAAACATATTGTAAAATACCAACGGGTGCATTTGTGGCTATGCGTTCTGACTGGTATAAACGGTGGCCAAATCAAAAAAGTTTTCAAAACTGTGATGAAAATGGAGAAAGTCATTATCCTGGCTGGTCATTCGAAGCTGTGAAATTCCTTGTGGAGGAACGTGAAATTGGTGGAATAGGGCATGAAACATTTGACACAGATCCGCCAGCAGATATTATGCAAAGAAACTTTAAGGCAGAATGTTATATTCTGAAGCAGGACAAGTTTCAAATAGAAATGTTGGCGAACCTTGATAAAGTTCCAGCTTATGGGGCAGTTATATGCTGCATGTTCGTAAAACAAACATTAGGAACAGGTTTTCCGGCAAGATGCTTTGCAGTGTGTCCTGAATAATAAATTATTTGCTATCAAGAAAGGAAAATGAATTGCTAAATATTATATGTAGTTTTACCGTTGTGATGGTTATTATTATGGTAGGAGCAATGTGGAATTATAGGAAATCAAGAAAAATAAATCCAAGTAGAAAAAGGTATGGTAAAAAGGTAAAAGTTGGCGATAAGTACATGAGAGTTAGTATAATGGGAAAATCCTCTAAAGTCTTGTTGATATTACCAGGATGGAATTCAATATCGCCTATTCTTGAATTTAAACCTCTGGCCGAGAAATTAAGCGAATATTTTACAGTAATTACAATAGAGCCTTTAGGATATGGATTATCAGATAGGACAGAAAGATTGCGAGGAACGTGTAATATAGTTGAAGAATTACATAGATGCGTAGAGAATTTAGGATATTGTAAGTATTATATTCTTGCACATTCTATTTCAGGATTGTATTGCTTAGAGTGGTGCAGGCAATATGAAAAAGAGGTAGAAGGATTTATTGGTATAGATATATCTGTTCCCGGAATGGAGGAGACTAATCTTTGTCCAATTAAAACATCTATAATATGTAAAATATTGCTATATAAAAATTGGATATTTAATATTATTGGGATAAATAGACTGTTGTTTTTTATAAACCCTTATAAAATAATTCACTTAGATAAAAAGTATCAATATTCTATGGAAGAAAGGGATATACTAGAAACATTATGCCTAAATGGTTCCATAAATAAAACCATGTTGGCAGAAATAAACCAATTGAACAATAATTTATTATATGTGGAAATGAAAAAGTTCCCAGAGTCTATACCAGTATACCAGTTTCTTTCATCTGCCAATTGTAAAATTATATCTACTTGGAAAGAATTGCACATTAAAATTCTAGTAACCGATAATCCTATAATCATATTAGAAGGTAGCCATTACTTACACTTGGAGCAGAAAGATTCGATAGTAAACCATATAATTAAATGGATACGGGATTTGGATGAGGGAAAACGCAATTGTAGCAAATGACATTTAGTATAGAGCGATTTATTTGGGGAGAAAAATGAATGTTTTTTATGAGAATTTTGGTCTTCGACCATTTCAGGTTGAAAAGAATAAAATAATTTATGGAGAAAAGATAGAAGGCGGAAAGCATATAATCATGACAGTTTTTCAGGCGTTTTCAGGTATAGATGTAGTATTGTATAATAGTTTTGAAAAATATGCTCGAAAACCAGGTGAAATTCAAACAAGTAGTCAAGATTTTTATTGTATCTCATACTATATTTCTGGAGTCTATGAATCAGAGATTAGAAAAAACAGACAAAGATATGCTATGCCGGGAAGCATAAATATTATAAAAAGTTATAATAGTCATTCTAAAGCGGAAATAAAGTCAGATACTATGCAAGGATTTAGCATTATGCTTTTTCCAGAATATTTTTCCACTGAAGAAGTGCAATTATACATGAGAGCTTTCGGAGTAGATATTTTTGCTGTTATAGATTATATGAATAAAATCGCGGACAGTGCATCTATCATTCCTGATATTAAATTGCTCCATATTGCATATGAACTACTAGAATATCTGATGGATGAAAATATAGGTATGGTACGCATGAAAAGCTTGGAGTTTTTTTGCTCTATCGTAAATGATGGATTTAAATGTATAAGCTCTGATAAAAATTTTTCAAAAGAACAGATTGAAAAGACGAAAATAATTCAAGAAAAAATGTTATATGATCTATCAAAGCACTATACTATTCGAGAGTTATGCCAAGAAAAACGATTATCAGAAACGATTTTTAAAGAGTGCTTTAAAGCGATATATCAGCAAACACCTTATAACTTCTTGAGAATGGCAAAGATGAATAAAGCGGCGGAACTGTTAAGGGGGAAAAAAATTACAGTCGCTGAGGTTGCCAGGGAACTGGGATATGAAAATCCTAGTAATTTTACAAGAACATTTAAAGCGATGTTTGGAGTGTTGCCAAAAGCCTATAAAGAAAATAACTAAAATGAGCATAAAAGACTAAAAAGAATATGCAAGAAAACAAAAGGTTTGATATAATAGCACTGATTAAGAGTTAGAAAAGGCTAATCATTGCTATTACCATTTAAGGGGGACTGATGGATGATTAAAAAACTTTTTTATTATGGAAAGGAGAATAATAAGACTACCATCTTATCCATAATACTTTTATTTTTTGCGGCTTTATTGCTGATTCTTCCATTTCTATTTATTTATCAGACAATATATGCTATTGTTTCTGAGCAAAAAATTACTACAATATTTGTTTTGAAAGAAGCGATGGCAATTTTAATTTGCCTGATTATACAGGCAGTTCTTTATGTCAAAGGTCTTTCTTTGTCGCATAAGGCTGCCTATGGAACTATTATGAATATTAGAGTTTCTTTGCAAAATAAGATGGAAAAACTTCCATTAGGTATTATTGAAAGCAAAGGTGTTGGAGCCTTTAAGAAAATTTTTACAGACGATATTGACAGTTTTGAACAACTGTTAGCTCATGCAATTCCAGAAGGAATATCGAATGCTTTGGGAACATTGCTAGTGTTGCTAGGAATTTTTAGCTGTGATTGGCGGCTGGGCGTTTTGGTGCTTATTATAGTTCCGCTCGGTTTGATACCAGTTATGTTGATGTATAAGATTGGCAATAAGGGGATGGCTAATTATTATACGGCAAGTCAAATTATGAATAACACAATAATTGAATATGTAAACGGAATGGAGGTTGTAAAAGTTTTCAATAAGTCTGGAGAATCATATAAGAAGCTAAAAACAGCAGTTAATAATTATCGAGATTATACGTTAAAATGGTATCGTTCTTGCTGGCCATTTATGGCAATCTATCAATCTTTCTTACCATATACATTACTGTTTGCTTTGCCAGTAGGGAGTATTCTTGTTATGAAAGGAATAGTTGGAGTGGCTCCATTTATTCTGGCTTTATGTTTGGCTCTTGGGTTGGGCGCGCCGTTGCTTAGAACTATATCCTTTATGTCTGTTGTGCCACAGATACGATATAAAATCGAAGAGTTGGAAAAGGTATTAGATAGTCCGCCAGTAAAGGAAGGACAGAACTTTTATCAAGGAAAATCTTATGATATTTGTTTTGAACATGTTTTTTTTAGATATGATGAGAAAGAAGTATTACATGATATCAATTTAAACATTAAGACTAATACAAAAGTAGCATTAGTGGGTGAATCAGGTGCAGGTAAGAGTACATTAGCAAAGCTTTTAATTCATTATTATGATGTGAATAACGGAAAAATTATGATTGGTAATCAGAATATTTGTGATATGCGATTGGAAGCTTTAAACGAATTGATTGCTTATGTTTCTCAAGATAATTTTTTATTTAATATGAGTCTAATGGAGAATATTCGTATTGGAAAACCAACTGCATCAGATGAAGAGGTAGTTGCAGCGGCAAAAAAAGCTCAATGTATGGATTTTATTAACAGGTTATCAGAAGGAATCTATACAAAGGCAGGTGATAGTGGTAATAAATTATCAGGTGGAGAACGACAGAGAATTACATTGGCACGTGCAATTCTAAAAGATGCCCCCATTATTGTTTTGGACGAAGCTACAGCTTTTACAGATTCTGAAAATGAGATAAAAATAGAATCCGTTTTATCAGAACTGGTAAAGCATAAAACACTGATTGTGATTGCACATAGACTAACGACCATTGTTAATGCGCAACAGATTTGTATTCTTGATAAAGGGAATCTTGTTGATTGCGGAACTCATAAAGAATTGTTGGAAAAATGTGAGATATATAGGAATCTTTGGAAAGCAAATCAAGATAGTACACAATGGCAGATTGGGGGAAAGACAGAATGATTTATAGAATGATTTCCAGAATTCTCGGAATATCAGGAAAATATAAAAATAGAATACGTGTCGCATTTGTTTTTTCTATACTGAATGTGCTCTTATCAAAAATGCCAATTTTTTATTCGATGATTGTAATATGGAAAATATCCGAACAGTCAATGCAAAAAGAAACCGTTTGGTATATTAGCTTTGCAATGGTGATTACTTTGATTTTGCAAATAATTACACAACACATTAGTGATCGATTACAAAGCGGAGCAGGATATTTACTGTTTGCGGATAAACGACTGGAGCTGGGAGAACATTTAAAAAAATTACCCATGGGATATTTTACTGAAGGAAATATTGGGAAAATAAGTTCTGTACTGTCCTCTGATATGTTGTTTATTGAAGAAAATGTTATGGCAAAATTAGCTAATATTATGACCTACATATTTTCTACTATTGTTTTGCTTTGTTTTATGTTTATGTTGAATTGGAAGTTAGGAATTATCGCAATATTAACTTCGATAATAGCGATTTTTATGGCGCAAAAAATGAACAAAGTATCATTAAAGGAAGCAAAAATGCGTCAAAATCAGAATGAATACCTTACAAATGCTGTTTTGGAATTTGTGGAGGGAATTTCCGTAATTAAAAGTTATAATATGCTCGGTGAAAAGTCGAAAGAATTAAGCGAAAATTTCCGGTTGTCTAAACAGAAAAGTATTCAATTTGAAGAAAGCATTATGCCGTGGATGTTCTGCCTTAGTGGTATTTATGCTTTAGGTACAGTAGGAATTTTTGTAGTAGGTCTTTATGAATATTTATCAAATTCCTTTTCTCAGATATATTTAATCGGTGTACTTTTATTTGTATTAGAAATCTTTGGCCCCTTAAAAGCATTATTTGCTGATTCTGCAAATTTAACAATTATGGATAGTTGTCTGAATAGAATAGAAACTCTTTTTACACAAGAAGAGCTACCTGAGGGGGAATTGGAATCGCTACCGACAGAAGGCTATGAATTTGAAGTTGAGTACAAAAACGTAAATTTTTCTTATGATAAGAATGAAGTGCTGCATGATATTTCATTTGGGTTAACTAAAAATTCTATGACTGCACTTGTCGGATTAAGTGGTTCAGGTAAATCTACTATCGCTAATTTGTTGGCTAGATTTTGGGATGTGAAAGACGGAGCAATTTATTTGCGAGGTGTTGATATTCGTAAGCTGAGTATTGCTACTGTTATGGAGCAGGTAAGTATGGTTTTCCAGAATGTCTATCTTTTTAACGATACAATATATAATAATATTCTTATGGGAAGATCTGATGCTACAGAGAATGAAGTGATACAAGCAGCAAAACAAGCACATTGCTATGATTTTATTATGCAATTACCTGAAAAATTCCAGACGAAAGTAGGAGAAGGAGGTGCAAGTTTATCGGGTGGCGAGAAGCAAAGAATTTCTATTGCACGTTCAATTTTGAAAAATGCCCCGATTGTTATCCTAGATGAAGCAACAGCTAGTGTTGACAGCGATAATGAGCGTTATATCCAAGAAGCAATTAATGAACTAGTAAGAGGAAAGGTTCTTCTAGTCATTGCCCATCGACTAAAAACGATTGCAAATGCAAATCAGATTCTTGTAATTGATAATGGAAAAATTGTAGAGACTGGAACACACGACAAACTTTTGAAAAAAGGTGGGGTATATGCTAACCTTTTTAATAAATCTAACCGGAAAACAGGTTGGGAATTATAAATATGGAGGAAATAATTATGAAAAATAAGGACAATGCATTGAACGGAAAAGATTTCATTAATATTGGTATTTTTACTGCAATCTATATGGTAATTGTAATTGTAATTGCATGCACTGTAGGCTTGGTTCCTATTGGATTTATATTGTTACCAATTATTATTCCTATTATTGGCGGTATCCCTATGATGATGTATTTTGCTAAAGTCAAAAAGTTTGGTATGATACTAATTTTTGAAGTGCTTTTTGGTATTGTAATGATTTTAACAGGTATGGGTTACGATTTGCTTATATGGGGAATTGTAGTAGGTATTATTGGAGAATTGATTTTAAAAGTTGCCAGATATTCTAGTGGGAAAATGGCTATTTTCTGCTATGGAGTCCTGTCTACTTGTATCTGTGGAAATTATATTCATTGGATTTCTGCTAGTGAGGAATGGTTAACTGAGCAGACAGCAACTTTTGGAAATACTTATGTAGATACTATACACGGAGTTTTGACAAATGGTTGGGCGTTTCCTAGCATGATTATTGGAGGATTTCTTTCTGGTATCATTGGTGGTTTAATTGGAAGAAAAGTAATGAAAAAACACTTTGAAAAAAGTGGATTAGTATAAGTGGGGATATTATGATAAGTAATATTTATGACACAACAGCAAAGGCCAAGCAATTATATTTAGATCCACGAACAAAAATAGTACTATGCCTTACAGTATCATCAATTATGCTAATATCATCAAACTCTGACATTGTTAAAGTAATGCAAATTGCGTTTTCAATTTTACCATTCATATTTTTATTAGTACTAAAGAAATTTAAGATGGCAGCATATTATTTTGTTATGTATAGTTTTTCAGCATTAATACCAAGGCTTTTGATACCATATCTTCCGAATGTTATTAATGTCCTATTCACGGGTGTGATTGCGCTTTTTACGCAATTCTTACCTGGAATGATGATGGCATATTTTTTAATTGTAAGTACGACAGTAAGCGAATTTGTTGCAGCAATGGATCGTATGCATGTAACTAAAAAAATATCTATGCCACTTTCAGTATTATTTCGTTTTTTTCCTACTATTGTCGAAGAATATGGACATGTACGGGATGCAATGATGATGCGCGACGTGGGATCTATACGTAACCCAATGAAAATGTTGGAATATAGAATGGTACCTTTTTTGACTAGCATAGTTTCAATAGGGAATGACTTATCCGCTTCAGCCCTTACTAGAGGGCTGAATGCCCCAGTAAATAGGACAAATGTATGCCCGATAGGTTTTACTTGGCGTGATGGTATTGCCTTTTTTGTAATCATTTGTTGTCTTATAATATTTATTTTTTTTAGATAGGAGTAACCAATCAATGATAAGCTTAAAAAATGTAGATTTTATATATAACAATGCAAAAGCAGATATAGGCGTGCATCAGATTGATTTGGAAATATCTAAAGGAGAAGTAGTTTTGCTTTGCGGAAGTTCTGGTTGTGGTAAAACGACACTGACTAGAATGATAAATGGGTTAATTCCTAATTTTTATGAAGGAAAACTATCAGGAAACATTACAGTTTGCGGATTAGATGTAAAAAAAAGCGAACTCTATGAACTGACCCCTTTTGTGGGGTCAGTTTTCCAAAATCCAAAATCTCAATTCTATACAGTACAGACAGACTCTGAAATTGTATTCGGCTGTGAAAATATTGGTATGGAAAAAGAGTTAATATATCAAAGATTTGAAGAAATTGTAAATAAACTAAATATCTCTCCATTACTTGGAAAAAGTTTGTTTGCATTATCTGGTGGACAAAAACAGAAAATTGCCTGTGCATCTGTAGCAACCCTATTTCCAGAAGTATTGGTGATGGATGAACCTTCCTCAAATTTAGATATAGAAGCTATTTATGAGCTTGCTGAAATTATCCGAGAGTGGAAAAAAGAAGGGAAAACTGTAGTTATTGCAGAACATAGATTGTATTGGTTAATGGATATTGCTGATCGTGTGATTTATATAAAGGAGGGTGAAATTTTACAAGATATTACTATTGATGAATTTAAAAAATTATCGACCAATACATTGGAAAAAATGGGATTAAGATCTAGAAAAATCTCATTTGATAATATTCAGACACCGGTAATTGAGAGTCAAGATTATATACATTTTAAAGATTTTTCATTTGCCTATGAAAAAGAAAAAAATATGGATATTAAATCATTGATGATTCCGTGCGGTAGTGTGGTAGCTATAATAGGGAAAAACGGTGCAGGCAAATCCACATTTGGACGTTGTATGTGTGGATTGGAAAAAAAAGTTAAGGGAACTATGACATTTTATGGAAAAGAATTAAATTGGAAAGAACGGATAAAAAATTGTTATTTAGTAATGCAGGACGTTAATCATCAACTTTTTACAGAAAGTGTTTTAGAGGAAATTCTTTTATCCATGGAAAACTATGCAGATAATGAAAGTGTAAAGAAGGCTAATGCAATAAAAATTCTAAAAGCTTTGAATCTTGAAAAATTTCAAGAGGTACATCCTATGTCCCTTTCGGGCGGGCAAAAGCAAAGGGTTTCTGTTGCATGTGCTCTTGCTTCAGATAAAAAAATATTAGTATATGACGAACCAACTAGCGGTTTAGATTATACAAGAATGTTAGATGTTGCAGAAGCAATTAAAAGTATGCAGAAAAGGGGAAGAACTCAGTTTGTTATTACCCATGATCCAGAATTGATTGAGAAATGTTGTGATTATGTAATGTTTATGGACAAGGGGGGAGTTATTGATGTGGGAACTATAGAAGAGGAAAGACTGCATAGAATAAAAAAATTCTTTAGGGTATGAGATTTAGGACTAATCTTTTTGTAGTTATGATATGATTGGGTTTGCATCAGGAATCTATTTTTCAAAATTTCATCAGTCGATATTGGGATTTGCAGAGAAGAATCTACCGGACGACAAAAAGATATTTCTGATCTGTACTTATGGCGGGAGTGCGAATTATAAAACCATAGAGCAGATTTTGGATAAAAGACATGCCAGTGTGGTTGGAAAATTTGGCTGTAAAGGGTATGACACATTCGGACCATTTAAACTGGTTGGAGGTATTGCTAAAGACCATCCGAATGAAGAAGATATGAAAAACGCAGCGGACTTCGTAAAAGGATTACACTGATTTTTGAGCAAAAGGAAAACCGGGGATTTTACTCCTCGGTTTTCTGGCAGTTGTGTTTCAGTCTTCAACCTGAAAAATATCTTCTACAGGCACTTTCAGGTAATGTGCCAGCCGGATTGCAATCTCAAGAGAGGGATTACGTTCTCCACGTTCGATGCGGCCTATAGTCTGGCTGCAGGAACCTATGGCTTCAGCCAAATCTGCTTGAATGAGATTCCGTTCTTCACGAATATCTTTTAGTGTATTATTGATTGCCATTCAATCACTTCCTTTGCTTATTGTTATCAGCAGAATCATGAACCTGCTGTTGAAATCTAATGAAATCCCGGAATTTCTGCACCTTTGCATTTCCCGATTACTTTTCCAAAAATCTTAAAAGAGTCAGATTCCAAAACCTGGATAGGACGATATTTTTGATTTAAAGAAATCAGATAAACACCATCTGGCTCATCGTGTAATTCCTTGATGTAAGTATTGCCGTTGAGATAGAAGATTCCAATTTCACCATTAGCAAGAGAATCTTTTTTCTGAATCCATGCAACATCGTCTGTATGATAAAGTGGCTCCATACTGTCACCGGAAATCCGTACACCAAAGTCAGTCTGCTCAGGAGCAAGGTGTCCTACATCATAGGTTTCTTTTACAGAATCCTCCAGGTAATTTCCAGTACCAGCAGAAACTGGTTCCCAGGTAATTTCTACAGGATGATGGAATGGGATAATCTTTGCAGACAGTGGAGAAAACTTTTTAGAAGCTTTCAAAATATCAGCAAATTCAATCAATTTATTTCTGCCTTCTTCATTCAATCCACTCATAATGTTATATGGGTTTTCTCCAAAGAAGGATTCATATATATCTTCGATATCAAGTAACTGGCAAAGTGTCAGGAAAACATGTAAAGCTGGTTCTCGTGCATTGGTCTCCCATTTGGAGATTGCTTTTGTAGTGACCTGAATACCTTCCTGAGAAAGCAGGTCTACCAGATCTGATTGAGAGTATCCTTTCTTTTTTCTATTTTCTGCTAATATTTCCCCGAAATCACGCATTTGTTCGCCTCATTTCTATTTGAATTTTCTATATGCATTATACCGTATGTTAGAAATAAAATCAACAATAATCTCCAAAATGGAGAAAATACAACCAAGATGTTACTTGACTATCTCCGGAATGTCGATATATACTAAACATACAAAAATTGATAAGACATCATGTTGAAGGAAACAGCTGGGAGGTGAAAAGTTTGAGTGAGCGTGTGATCCTGCATAGTGATATGAACTGTTTTTATGCAAGTGTAGAAATGCTGCATCATCCGGAATTTGCCGGAATGCCGCTGGCAGTCGGTGGCGATCCGGAAGCCAGACATGGGATTGTGCTGACAGCAAATTATATTGCAAAGCAAAAAGGTGTAAAGACCGGAATGGCATTATGGCAGGCAAAACAGATTTGTCCGGAAATCATATTTGTACCACCACGGATGGATTTGTATTTGAGATTTTCAAAGATGGCAAGAGAAATCTATTCGGAGTATACGGACAAGATCGAGCCATATGGAATTGATGAAGCCTGGCTGGATGTATCAGACAGCAGAAATCTGAAAGGAAGCGGAATGACGATTGCAAGAGAAATCAGCCATCGGATTAAATACGAACTGGGTGTAACGGTAAGTATTGGAATTTCCTGGAATAAGATTTATGCGAAACTTGGTTCAGATTATAAAAAGCCGGATGCAATCACAGAGTTTAATCGAGAAAATTATAAAGACAGGATATGGCAGCTTCCAGCGACAGATTTGCTTTATGTCGGAAGACAGACAAATAAGAAATTGCAAAAACTTGGAATCCGGACAATTGGGCAACTTGCGGAATCAGACGAAAAGTTGTTAGAGAGCCATTTTGGAAAAATAGGAAATGTATTATGGGCTTTCGCAAATGGCTGGGATGAAGATCCGGTTTGCAAGGAAGGATATGAAGCACCAGTAAAGTCGATAGGTAATAGCACTACAACACCGAGAGATCTGGAAAATGATCTGGATGTCTGGATTATTCAAATAGCATTGGCAGAAAGTGTAGCTGCACGATTGCGGAAACATGGATTTAAATGCAAAACAGTAGAAATTACAGTTCGAGATAATGGCTTGTATAGTTTTTCCAGACAGATACATTTACGACAGCCAACGAATATTACAAACGAGATTGTAACTGCAGCATTTCAGCTATTTAAAGATAATTATAAATGGGAACATCCCATTAGAAGCCTGGGAATCCGAGCTGCGGATCTTGTGTTAGATGATATTCCCGTGCAGTTGGATTTATTTGGAAATCAGGAGAAAAAGGAAAAGTTAGAGAAGCTGGATCGTACTGTAGATGAGATCAGACGACGGTTTGGTTATTTCAGTATACAGCGAGCGGCAATGTATCAGGATAAAGTCTTATCCCACTTAGACGCTGGTACGCACACGATCCATCCACACAGTTATTTTCATAGGTAATTGGAGGGATAGATTTGAAAAAAGCATTAACCAGAAAACAGAAAGAAAGTTATCAATGTATTTTGAATTATATGAAGGAGCATGGATACCCGCCGACAGTCCGGGAATTTGGAGAGTTGATCGGGGTGAAATCAACATCATCTGCTTTTTCCAGAATCAAGCAGTTGGAGCAAAATGGATATATCCGCAGAATCCCGGCATCACCAAGAGCAATCGAGATTTTATAGTGAGGTGTCGGCATGAACAAAGTATATGTAGATGTAGTGGCAGAGTTTCGGAAAGACGGGCAGCTGGTTCCCATATTTTTTACATGGGAGGATGGAAGAAAATATAGTATTGACAGAATTTTGAAAATCGAGCGATGCGCCAGCAGAAAGGCAGGCGGTGTAGGAATGATGTACACCTGTATGATACAGGGGCAGGAAAGCCACTTGTTTTACGAAGTGGATAAATGGTTTATGGAGAGAAAAACAGCATAAGGAGAGATTGGTATAGACGATATTATTTGGATTATTAACCGGCAGGGATAGTCACTTTCCCTTTATATTCCTGTAGGTTTTACATAAGAAGATGGATTCCGGTCAGCAAAGGCAGCTCCCACAATGCCTTTTGGATATCCGCTTCTGCAAGTTGTAGTAAGTAATTGCTTCCCATCAAAATCATGGGGAAAGCGAACTGGTCTGAAAGACCGCCAGTTAGTGTGATGATGATAAGGAGATTTTGAAACTGATGACAGACAGAGATTATGCAATTAAATCAATGAAAGAAATTACCTTCCAGATGGCAAGTCATGCACAGGATTATCTGGAAGTTACAATCGAAAGACATTATACTGATATTAAAGAATTGATGACAAGCTATCAGAAATTGATTTTGGAAAATCAGATTGTGTTAGAAGAACTGGATATGGAATGCCAGGAGAAAATCAATGAAGATATGGCATATGTATTGAGTTATCTGAGCATTTATAACAACCAGCTGAATGTGCCAAAGATGCACCGGGAGATGAATAATCTGATGATTATTTATGGATTGTCGGACATGATCTATCGGGGAATGACTTTGGTGAAGTTCTATGCACCGAATGGTGTGATGCTCAGTGAAATCCTTCATTCCTGTTTTTGCAGTCATTATAATAAGACAGATGTGGAAGTACAACAGGAGTTGGGAATAGGCAGGACTTCTTTTTATAAAATGAAGAAGCAGGCACTTGGGTATTTAGGATTTTATTTTTATGAGATCGTGGTACCGCAGGCAAAGGATAAAAGATTTAAACCGTCACTGGGCGTTGAGGAAGAGTAGGTGAATAATATGAGATACGAAGATTCGATGAAAGGTGTAGCTGCTCAGATAATCAAAGAACAGCAGCGAGTCAGTAAAATTAAAAACAATCCAGAAGAGTTCCATTGGCATGACGAATATGCAACGTTGAATTTCTTTCGGTTTATCTGCAAAAATATCGGTAACTTGGGAAATGGAGAAATTGAGAAAATGGTCACACGCTTGAAAAGCATAGATCAGAAAGCAGTGGAAAACCATGTGAATGGTGCTGTTTGGGCATTTGATTATGATAAGATGTTCTGTGTATTGATGGAAAATGAAATTTGCCGAAAGGTGTGTGAAAAGAATAAATATAATAGTTGGATGAAACTGATTGGAAATTATTGTTTTCAAGTGGTGTAGGATAAAATAGTGGCTTGTGAAAAGCTGATTTTGATGTTAAGATGAAATTGGGATAGGAGACATTTAGGAACCTATCCTGACATAGCAAAGAATGGAGGCGAGAATGGACGTGGCGAAAGAAGAAATCGTGAAAACAGAAGAATTGGAAACACGTTACGAAAGATACAAGGGTATCTTAAAAGACCTTACCATCATGAGCGATGTGTTTATGCGGAATGTATTCAAGAAACGGGAATGTACAGAATATGTTCTGCAGGTAATTATGAATAAAAAGGATCTGAAAGTGATTGATCAAGTTCTGCAGAAAGACTATAAGAATTTGCAGGGGCGTTCAGCTATTCTGGACTGTGTTGCCAGAGATTCTGAAGGCAAGCAGATGGATGTAGAAATCCAACAGGACAACGAAGGGGCATCTCCCAAAAGAGCAAGGTATCATAGTGGTCTGATGGATATGAACACATTAAATCCAGGACAGGATTTTGATGACCTTCCGGAAAGCTACGTGATTTTTATCACCAGAGACGATGCACTTGGATACGGACTTCCGATTTATCATATAGACAGGAAAATCGAAGAAGTCAGTGAGAATTTTAAGGATGAAGCTCATATTATCTATGTAAATTCTAAGAAACAAGAGGATACAGAATTAGGCAGACTGATGCATGATCTTCACTGTAAGAATGCAGAAGATATGCACAGTAAGATACTTGCTGACAGAGTATACGAATTGAAGGAAACACAGAAAGGGGTGGAATTCATGTGCCGTGAGATGGAACAGATTTATAGTGAAGGTATTGAAAGTGGTGAGCTGAAAAAAGCAAAAGCCTCAGCATTATCCATGGCTGCGGATGGAATGAAAGTTGATAAAATAGCCCACTATCTTAATGTGAGTGTTCAAATGGTGCAGAAATGGATTGATGAGAGCATGAGTGTTGCACATTAACAAATGATAAATTTTAATGGAGCTACCAGAGGCTACTAATTCTTCTGGTGGCTTTTTTGTGTGTTGCATGTATAAAAAATGAAAATTAGTTCTATAGAACTACAACTTGATTTGCGGATTCTGTATCTTTCAATTATCCATCAGTATACTAATTTTAGACCGAATTATCGTTCTGAAGGAGGTGCTATGATGGATTTAAAAGCGGTTGGTCAGCGAATTAAAGCAGCAAGAGAAGCAAAAAATCTTACACAGGAAGAACTGGCGGCGCTGGTAAATTTAAGTACAACACATGTCAGTGTGATAGAAAGAGGACTGAAAGTAACAAAGTTGGATACCTTTGTAGCAATTGCCAATGCACTTGATGTATCGGCTGATGCGCTACTGATAGATGTTGTGACACATTCTGTCACAGGTGTTACTAATGAATTATCTGATATGATAGAAAAATTGCCAAAGGACGAGCAGAAAAGAATTTTAAATGCGGTCAGAGCTTCGGTAGACTAATGAAATAGGCATTGAAATCGAAGGGCATTAAGCTCTTCTTTTTTTTATTCTTTTTTATGGATTCGTTTGTGAAAAAATCTTTTTTCATAGTGATAATCATGATATAGTAGTTCTAAAGAACTATAAATAATTCTTTGAAACTGGAGGGCGGGTAAATGAGAGAAAAAAATATTTATGAGAAGATTGCAGAAAAGTACAATACGACACCAGAAGAAGTACGCAGAGAAATGCAGATAGCCATAGATACAGGATTTGATAATCCTGATCCGGCCGTGCAGGAAGAATGGAAGAAAATGACACTTAAAGGAGAAAGACCTACACCGGAAGAAGTAATCAATTACGCAGTAAAAAAAACTAAAAGGAAAATAAAAATATGAAGAAAAAGATAATTGCAGTGATCTCAGGAGCAGTGATCTTGATAATTGCTGCAGGAAGTATTTATGGGAAATCTGAATCTGGTCATAAGGAAGGCGAACCGGATGTAGTTGGAACATTTTCCGTAAATCGAGATGAAAATATTACAGTGGTTGCTAACCGGGGACATATCGGGGATAAAGAAGCTTTTGCAAGAGAACTTTTGCAGATGTACAAGGATGATTCATTTTATTCGACAAAATTCTCCACAGACAGGGGATATGCGACGAGTCTTGATATGAACATCTATTTATGGAAAGAGGATATTGAAGATGGGGAATCGGTAATGACAGCCGAATATAGACCTGTAGAATACGGAAAGGACTATGATGTAGTCAATCATCCTGATAAATTTCAACTATATATAGATGGAAAAGAAGTAGAAGAATAACACGGTGAACTTTTTATACTGAAATATGTACGATTCCAATAATGATATGAACTTATGGGAATATATTGCGGATACTTTGTGAACTTTATCCTGATACAATGATTATGCTGATGAAAGAAGGCATAGATAACTGAATACAAGAAAGAGACGAAAGCCTCAGTAGTTAAGAAAAAACTACTGGGGCTTTTTTTCGTGCCTGAATTTCTCAGCCAATAACTGCGGGCGTATCCCGGCAGGATAAAGGCGGAGCAGGCATGATCCTAAACAGAGGTCCGCCTTCTGGACTTGAAACGAGCAACAAGATTTCAAATTCAGGAGGAACGGATATGTATATTGAACACCCATATTTTTACGAAGGAAAGTATTACGCAAATATTGATGGAGAAATGATCGAGATTACAAAAGAAGTTGCGTATGCGATGAATAATTTTTACAGAAGCAGCAAGGCAAAAAAAGTTGAGATTAAGAATGAACTGGGTGAGGTTGTGGATAAGATGCTGAGAGAAGTACCTTACAGCGGTCAGTCCATTGATGGAGAAGGCTTCATGATTGAGGATTTTCCAGATCTGAACTGTGATGTGGAGCACTGTGTACTGACAAAAATGGAACAGCAGGATATTCACACAGTGATCAATCAACTGAACTCAGAGGAACGCATGATTATTTATGGCATTTTCTTTGAAAACAAGACACAGACACAGATGGCGGAGATTATGGGGATTTCCAGACAGATGCTGTCATACAAGCTGAAATCCACTCTTAATAAGATGCGTGAAATGTATATGAATAAATTTTTTTAAAAAATTTTTCAAAATCTTTTGCATCTGCCAAAGTCATTTGACTTTAGTAATTAGAGGAAGTTAAAGGACTTCCTAAAATGAACCATGATAACTGAATATCCAATAATAACTGACGTGACATTTCATGCAAAGAGCACGAGGAAGATGCCGCTATAGGATTATAAGACAAAACAAAGATTTTTAGTTCAGTCCGTAATGCTGCGAAAAAGCACTGACCGAAGCCAGCTGGCAGGCTGGTGATGCGATGATATGTATGAGATGCGATACACTTGCAGATCCTGAGAAGTCTGTAACTGGTAAACCTATGAACTGTTGGAGCCTGGAAACGAGAGTTTCCGGGTTGTGGTCCGGAGTATGCATCCGGGCAGGTTATTATTCCCTTCCTGCATATGCGGGAGTAACGATTCGGGGTATCGAGGATAAATAGAATCGAGCGAGCACTGTTTAATAATCAAATTGGCTATAGAGGTTATGCGGCAGAGCTTTCCGTCTTGGAAAGGAACTCTGCCGTATTCCTGTGGAGCCAATATAGCGCTATGAATGCTTTACAAATAAAAAAAGATTGGAGAGATGACAAGTGACGATTCGAAGAGGAGATATCTTATGGGCGGATCTCGGTATGTTCCCGACAACTTCGGTTCAGGGTGGAGTAAGACCGGTGATCGTAGTAAGTAACAACAAAGCTAATACATACAGTTCAGTCATTACAGTAGTTCCGCTGACGTCAAGAATATATAAGAAGCGGTATTTGCCAACACATGTATTTATCAGCAAATATGATATGACGGGAATCCGAAAAGGAAGCCTGGCACTGGCTGAACAGGTTATGAGCATTTCTACGAAATGTATTATTGAGAAATGCGGAAGAGTAAATAAGTGGAGCCTGGATCGGGTACTGAAAGCAGTACGGATTCAGATGGGAATGGAAGGAGAAGGGCATGACGGCAGAGGAATATAGAAACTATCTGGAAACGGATTTTGATGATGTAGATCTGAAGGAATTGAAGGACATCCGAAAAATAAGGATTGACCGGAATCAGACGAAAGAAAAAAGAATAGCTCAATATCTTAGACAAGTGGGAAATCCCTATCTTGTCTGTATAGGAAATGTAAAAGTGAAAATACGGTTTGCAAACAATGGAGTATCTTTTGAAGATGCATTTGAGGAACTTTTGCTTTCTGTATAAAAAGTGGTGGTAAAATCTGAAGAGTTATGTTAATATGGAGGCGAGGAATTCAGGACTCCTCATTTCTATTAGGACAAAATCGACTCACCCTCTGGGTTTTACCAATGTTGATGGAAAGGTAAAACTAAGGAGGATGAAGATGAATCAAATTAACAATTCAAAGAAAATCTATCATGCAGCCATTTATGTTCGTTTATCGAAAGAAGATGGCGATGTTGCTACTGCTGGAAAGCGTGAAAGCAACAGTATCTCAAATCAGAAAGATCTGATAAAAAATTTCCTAAAAGATAAAAAGGATATAGTTGTTGTATCAGAACGGGTGGATGACGGTTACAGCGGTTCTAATTTTGAACGTCCTGCATTTCAGATGATGCTGGAAGATATCAAAAAAGGAATTGTGGATTGTGTCGTTGTAAAAGACCTTTCCCGTTTTGGACGTGAGTATATTGATGCCGGAAAATATATCGAAAGATTATTTCCGGCACTTGGCGTGCGGTTTATTGCGGTCAATGATCATTATGACAGCCTGGAAGGGAAAAGTCAGGCAGACGAAATCGTGATTCCCTTCAAGAATCTCATTAACGATGCATATTGCCGTGACATTTCTATCAAAATAAGAAGCCACCTGGAAGTAAAGAGAAAAAATGGGGAATATATCGGAGCGTTTACACCGTATGGCTACCAGAAAGATTCAGATAATAAAAACAAACTGGTGATAGATGCATATGCGGCAGGTATCGTCAAAGAAATTTACCGCATGAAATTATCAGGTATGAGCCAGACAGCAATTGCCAATGCATTGAACAAACAGGGTGTTCTTTCACCAATGGAATACAAGCACAGTCTTGGAATAAGGATTCAGGATAATTTTAAAACACACGAACAGGCAGAATGGAGCGCCATGTCGGTAAAAAGAATCCTTGAAAATGAAGTATACACTGGAACTCTGGTGCAGGGAAAAAGAACAACACCAAACCATAAAGTAAAAAAATTGATGAAAAAGCCGGAGACAGATTGGGTTAGAATTGAAAAAAACCATGAGGCTATCGTATCAGAACGAGAATTTGCACTGGTGCAGAGATTATTAGGGATAGATACAAGGACTTCTCCGAACGAGGAAAAGGTATATCCATTATCTGGACTTGTGGTTTGTGGAGACTGTGGGGCAATGATGATCAAACGGGATGTTCCGGCAGGAGGAAAGGTATACGCTTACTATATCTGTTCCAGACATGCGGCTACGAAAGCGTGTGCAGCACACAGAATACCAATGGGCAAACTAGAAGAAACAGTATTGGAACTGGTAAAAATCCATATTGAAAATATCCTTGATATGAAAAAAATCATGGATTTTATCCATGAAGTACCATTTCAAGAATTGGATATAAAAGAACTGGAAATTAGAAAAGAAGCAAAAGAAAAAGAAGCCGTGCGATGCCGGGAGTTAAGAGATTATCTATATGAGGATTTCCGTGAAGGAATCATTTCAAAAGAAGATTATAAAGAGCTTCATGACGGGTACACAGAAAAACGGAAAAAAGCCGAGGAAGCAGTCCGAAGCATTGATCAGCAGATCAGTGAAGTCCTGGAATCAAAAAGTGATAAATATCATTGGCTGGATTATTTTGCCGAGCATCAGAATATACAGGAACTTACAAGAACTGTTGCTGTTGAACTGATTGACCAGATATTAGTATATGACAAAAAACATATTGAAGTCAGATTTAATTTTGATGATTGTTATCAATCTTTGTTACGGCAGATACAGTCGGTGGGATGCGATGTCAGCACAGGTATGGACGGAAGAATAGAAATTCAAAAGAGGGAGGTCGTATAAATGGCTCGAAAATCAAGAAAAGTAGATTATGTGAATGTTGGAAATAAAGAAAATTTGGTTACAGAAGCTGAAAACCAGTGTGAAAAAGTTTCACATGCAGCCCTTTATGCAAGGCTTTCCTATGAGAGTGAAAAGAACAGAGAAAGAAATACGATAGAAACGCAGATGGTTCTGCTTCATAATTTCGTAAAAGAACAGAAAGATATCGTGGTTGCAAAGGAATATTATGATATATCTAAAACCGGAACTAATTTTGAGAGAGATGGTTTTAATGAGATGATGCAGGACATCAAAGAGGGAAATATTGACTGTGTTATTGTTAAAGATCTTTCTAGACTTGGAAGAAATTATGTAGAGGCAGGAAGCTATATTGAAAGAGTGTTCCCATTCTTTAATGTGCGTTTTATTTCGGTGAATGATCATTATGATTCGTTCAGAGATGACATAAGCCTGCTGATCAGCATGTCAAACGTGTATAATGAGTTTTATTCCAGAGATTTGGCAAAGAAAATAAGAAGTTCATACCGGACGAGCTGGGCAAATGGCGAATTTCCTTCCGGTCAGATGGCTTATGGTTATGAAAAAGACAAGGATAATCCTCATCAGCTGATTCCAGATCCGGTAGCGGCACCAGTGGTGAAAAAGATATTTCAGTATTTTATTGATGGAATGACTTATGCAGAGATTGCCCGGAAATTAAATGCGGATGGGTATCTCTGCCCGAAAGCCTACAAGCTGGATAAAGCAGGAAAAGCAAATGAAAAGTCAGCGACATGGACATGGAGTGGAGGAACAGTCCACAAAATCCTTGAGAATCAATATTATGCCGGTGATAGTGTGCATAATCAGTTTACCAATGATTCCTGGGCAGCACAGAGACAGAAAATGAATCAGAAAGAAGAATGGATCATTATCAAAAATACCCATGAGGCACTTGTGAGCAGAAAGGATTTTGATGAGGTACAGGAAAAGATTGGTCATATCGTAAAACGGGTTAATGAAGCTCGTAAATCAAATGGCAATAATGTAAGAGACTTCAACTTTTTCAAGCAGAAAATTGTATGTGCAGACTGTGGAAAAACCATGTATTTATATGGGAAAACAAAAGGCAATCATCGTAGGTTTTACTGTGGAAATAATAAGCTCCACGGGAAGTGTACGCCACATTCTATCACTGATTTGGAAGTGAATGATTATGTACTGCGTGTGATACGTGCACATATCAATGTATATGTTGAAAATGTAGATTTGATTCGGCGGTTGAATCAAAGACAGGAAAGCATTAAAAAATATGATGTGTTTAACAGGGAAATCAAGAAATGCCGGAAAGAACTGGAAAAAGTGGCAGTACACCGGGAAAGATTGTTTGAGGATTATGTGTGCCGTATTATTGATGCAGAGCAGTATGAAACATTTTCAAAGCAGGATGCGGAAACAGAAAAAGAGATCCAGAATAACATGGAAATTTTATTAAAGCATCAGGTTGGATATGAAAAAAATTTTCACACAGAGGAAGAATGGGAAACATTGATCAATAAATACCGCAATACGAGAACGCTGACAAAGGAAATGGTCAATGCTTTTGTAGAAAAAATCGAAATACATGAAAGCGGTTCTATTACGGTACGTTTGGTGTATGATGATATGTTGGAAGAATTAAGAAAATATGCAAAAGAACGGGAGGCTGAGTTATGCCAGTAACAGAATGTATCGCTGTTTATATCAGACTTTCGTCGGAGGATAATGATGTAGATGGCAGTATAAAAGCCGAAAGTAACAGTGTCAGTGCACAGAGAATGCTGATAAACGAATTTATCAAAAAACAGGACGAATTTACTAACTGTCCAGTAGTTGAATATGTAGACGATGGGTACAGTGGTACAAACTTTAATCGTCCTGGCTTTCAGAGGATGGTGGAAGATGCAAAAGCAGGACGTATAAAAAGTATTGTTATAAAGGACTTTTCAAGATTTGGAAGAGATTATCTGGAAGTGGGGAATTATCTGGAAAAAATCCTGCCAGTCCTTGGTATTCGAATTATCTCAATTAACGATGGCTTTGACAGTATCAATTCCTCTGGTTTTACTGGAGGAATGAGTGTAGCGTTAAAAAATATGCTGAATGCAATGTACAGCAGAGATTTGTCCAGAAAAGTTCGTTCTGCTATGAAAACACATGCTAAAAACGGTGAATATATGCCGGCTTTTCCCAAATATGGATATATTAAAGATCCAGAAGATAAGCATCATCTGGTTATAGACCCAGAAGCGGCTGAAATAGTGAAACTGATATTCACAATGGCGGCAGATGGGAGAACAAAAGGACAGATAGCAAAACATCTGAACGAAACCCATGTGCTTACATGCCGGGAGTATATGTGCAGAAAAGGTATAAAAATGCACAGAGAAAACGAAAAAGAAAAGAAACTCTGGTCAGTCACAACAATCTCAGATATGCTTAAAAATGAAGTGTATCTTGGAAAAATTATTTGGAATAAAAAGAGAGTGGCAAGAACAGGAAGCAATAAATTGGTTTCCAATGATAAAGAAGAGTGGATTGTTGTAGAAAATGCACATGAACCAATTATATCCGATGAATTATTCCAGAAAGCAAATGAAAAAGCATTTACTAACCAGAAAAGAGTTCTTACAAAAAGAGGAGTAGCCTGCCCTATTTTCTTTTGTCCGACCTGTGGAAGAAGACTTGGTTTTACCAGCAGAGAGACTGGGTATCGCTGTATGCAGGCACATATCAGCGGTCTTAGTGGGTGTGCGGAAAGTAAAATGGACAGGAAAGAAGCAGAAGAAACAGTACTGGATGCAGCCAGAAATATGGCACAACTCATTTCGGAAAATCTTGAGAAAAAGAAAAGTGAATGGCATAAAACAATTTTGAAAGAAGAAAATATCGCAACACTGGAAAGTGAAAAAAAGCGACTCTCGTCAAGAAAAATGAAACTGTATTCTGATTATCGTTCAGAAGTGTTGGACAAGGAAGGGTATATGGAAGAACTGGAAAAAACGACTTCCCGTATTTCAGAAATCACTTTGCAGATAGCAGAATTGGAGAATGAGATTGCAGTAGCGAAGAAAAAATGTGATGAAGCAACAGAAAAAGAAATGGAAGTAAATGAGATTGCAGCATTGCAGGATTTTGACAAAATACAGCTGTCAAAGATTATTGAGAAAGTCTTTATTTATGAACCAGGTCGTATGGAGATAAGCTGGAAGATGGATGACATTTTCTACAAAGAAGAAAAAGCATAAACGGAATAAGATTGTTCGCAGGAGCATCACTGGATGAAAACAGTGGTGCTTTTTGCGAATTAAAAGCAAATTTTTTTTAGACTTATATTGACAAAAGCAGAAGTGCTTGGACTGAAATGGGAAGATTGTGATTTTGGAAAAAGAGAAATTACAATCAATAAGACAATTCATTACTCAAAGGCTTCCAGTCCCGTTGAGGGTTCAAAGTTTTTCTATACGACTGCAAAAACCATATCAAGTAATCGTGTCATTCCTATGACAGATGAAGTGTATGAGATTTTGCAAAATCAGAAGATAAAGCAGACAGAACAGAAGATGTGGAAACGCTCGATATGGAAACAGCATAAAGAATTTCAAAACTTGGTATTTACCTGTTCGGACGGTTCGCCAGTTTATTATTACAATGTCAATAGTGCAATCAAAGACTATGTAGCGAAAATCAATGTGATAGAGATTGAACTGGCAAAGGAAGAAAAGAGAGAGCCAAAGATACTTGAATTGTTTACCTGTCACACTTTGCGACATACGTACGCTACAAGGTGTTATGAAAATGGAGTAGACCAACAGGTAGTGCAGAAACTCTTAGGTCATTCCACATTGGCAATGACAACCGATTTATACACGCACGTTTCAGAAGAAAAGAAAAAAGAAGAAGTAGCTGAACTGAAAATATTGGCTTAAAATTGGAGTAAAAATGGAGTAAATCAGAAGATAGATAGCGAAAAACAGCGTAAAAGCAACATTTTCGAGTAGATATAAATATTGTAATGAAATAATAATTATGTAAGCTGAAGAAAGGAGGCTGATTCTTGGAAAAAGAGTCAGTCTCCTTTTGCATAAATATTGCTGTTTAGCAAGGAGGGATACAAAATGGATCTTGAAACAATCAGACAGGAAGCGCGTGCCGTTGCAGAGGAGCTGATTACGACGGCGCAGATGAAACCGGGACAGATTCTGGTAGTGGGATGTTCTTCGAGTGAAATTCACAACAGTAAGCTCGGAACGGATTCCAGCCAGGAGATCGGGCAGGCGGTGTTTGAGGCGCTGTATGCGTGTACGAAGGAGCACGGGCTGTATCTGGCGGCGCAGTGCTGTGAGCATCTGAACCGCGCGGTTGTTCTGGAGCGTGCGGCGGCAGAAAAATACGGTTACGAGCCGGTCTGCGCGGTACCGTGGCTGCATGGCGGCGGATCGTTTGCGATGGCGGCATACTATGGATTGGAGGACGCTGTCACCGTAGAGCGTGTGCAGGCGCATGCAGGTATTGATATCGGTGATGTGCTGATCGGCATGCAGCTGAAGGCAGTAGCCGTTCCGGTCCGGGTATTGCAGAAAACGATCGGAGATGCGCACGTTGTCTGCGCGCGGACAAGACCGAAATACATCGGCGGCGAGCGGACGCATTACGCGGAAGATCCGGAGATGAGAAAGTAAGAAACTGTGATTGGTAAATCAAAAAATGCCGTACAGGCGGAGGAAAAATTTCCAACGCTGTACGGCATTTTTGATGTTTGGTTTTACGTTTTATTTCGCTTTTCTCGCTTCCCGTTTTCGCAGGAAGAAAATTTTCTGCTTCCGGTAAAAAGAGGAAATGGAATCCACGAGGATGCTCAAATATCGCAGAACCGGCTCTGTTGCGACAGAGAATACGACCAGCAGCATGATACATTTTCTGGACATATCAGAAATGGCGAACAGCTGGTTCAGATAGGTACTGCAGAAAATGAAGGCAATAATCGAGCCGATCAGGATCGTCCAGCGCATCCAGTTGAGCGGCTTGCTGATCCGGTAGAGAATCATAAAACCGACAATGGCGAGCAGTACGGTGGCAGCGGTCGAAATATCTTCCGAGCCGACCGCAAATTCCTGGCCGAAGACGACGAGTGTTGCGACCATCAAAAAGTCGGTCAGCGCCGCAGGCAGGGCCCGTGTCAGAATGTTCGTGATAAAGTGGCCCGCGATCCGGTTTTTGTTCGGCATCAGCGAGAGCAGGAAGCCTGGAATACCGATCGTAAACATACTGATCAGCGAGATCTGGGACGGCTCCAGCGGATACGTCACCATCGAGATCAGTGAGAAGATGGACAGCAGGAACGAGAAAATGTTCTTTACCAGGAACAGCGTTCCCGAGCGCTGCAGGTTGTTGACAACGCGGCGGCCTTCCAGTACGACAGAAGGCATCTTCGAAAAGTCGTTGTCCAGCAGAACGAGCTGTGCAGCCTGTGCGGCAGCGTCACTTCCGGATGCCATCGCAACGGAGCAGTCGGCATCCTTTAATGCGAGCACATCGTTGACACCATCGCCGGTCATCGCAACGGTCTTGCCGTTTTTCTTTAAAGCCTGGACAAACTGGCGTTTTTGGTCTGGTGTGACACGGCCGAACACGGTGTATTTCAGGATTGCTTCTTCGAGCTCTTCCGGTGTCTTTAGAGTGGAAGCATCAATATAATCCTCTGCGTGCGCAATCCCTGCCTGGCGGGCAACCTCAGATACCGTTACCGGAGTATCACCGGAGATGACCTTGACATGGACACCCTGATCTTCGAAGTAGCGGAACGTTTCCGGTGCTTCTTTTCGGATCGGATTGGAGAGAAGCACGTAGCCAAGCGGCGTGACACGGCCGGAGAGTGCTTTTCCATTCGGTACAGTTTCGGATGTGCCGAAGACGAGGAGACGGAATCCCTTTGAGGTATACGCTTCAATTTCACTCTGATAGCGTGCAAAATCATCGCGGAGAACGAACTCCGGGGCACCGAGCACGTAGGAGACATCCGAAAATGTCACACTGGAATACTTGAATTCCGAGGAGAACGAAGTCATCGAAACGGCAGTTTTGCCGTTGTTGTCTTTAAAATATTCTTTCAGTGCCGCCATAGTAATGTTGTCGTTTGACATGGCAGATGCGAAATCACCGACCGCAAGGGAAAGCTCTTCTTTCTGCGGTGCGGGAGCATTTTCGCCGGATTCTGTATCAGGGACTGAACTGGAGCCGACCAGAATCAGATCATGTACTTTCATATTTGTCTCGGTGATGGTTCCCGTCTTATCGACACAGAGCACGTTGACGCGAGCCAGCGTCTCGATACATTTCATATCATGCACGAGAACCTTCTGCGAAGCCAGCCGCATAACGCTGACGGCAAGGGCAACACTCGCAAGCAGGTAAAGACCTTCTGGGATCATGCCGAGCACGGCGGCCACCATCGAGGTAATGCTCTCACGGAACGTTTCGTGGGAGACGAAAAACTGCTGGCCGAAGAGCAGAAGACCGATCGGAATGATCAGAATGCCGACAACCTTTACCAGCTTGTTGAGGGAGAGGATCATCTCGGACTGTTCGCCCTCTTTCATGGCCTTTGCTTCGAGGGTCAGACGGGAAATGTAGGAATCTTCACCGACCTGGGTCAGACGGCTCTTGCAGCTTCCGGAGACGATAAAACTTCCAGACATCAGCTCGTCGCCCGGGCGCTTGGTAATCTCATCGGATTCACCGGTAAGCAGCGATTCGTTGACCTGTACCTCACCTTCAAGCACGACGGCATCAGCGCAGATCTGTTTTCCTGCGGTAAATACAACAATATCATCGAGTACGAGATCCTCCGCGGCGAGTGTTACCTCAGCCCCGTCACGGATTGCAGTAGCCTTCGGCGCGTTTAAAACAGACAGCTTTTCCAGCGTCTTTTTCGCCTTGATCTCCTGTACAATACCGATCAGCGTGTTCGCGATGATGACCGGCAGAAACGTAAGATCCCGGAACGAACCGGCAAGGATCAGAAAGATGGCAATAATCAGAAAAATCAGGTTGAAATACGTACAGACATTGCTCTTTACGATCTCGGCCGTTGTCTTGGACGGAGGTTCCACCGCGCGGTTGGTCCAGCCGTTCTCGCGGTACTCGGCAACCTGCTCGGCGGAAAGGCCTTCGGAAGGGTCTGCCTCATAACGCGTCGTTGGAACACGGCAGTGAATGATTTCGGGAATTGTTTTGTTCATAACAGTTATATTCCTCTCCGGCTGTCCTGATAAAGAAGAGACAGCCTCACTGTGGTTTGTTTGAAAAAGATCACGTCTGGAATCTTTTTCCATACTAAGAAGTATACCATAGAGCATCGAAAAAGAAATGAAGGAAGTATTAAATTTTACGAAAAAAAGACTTTTCGCAAAGAGGAACAGATAGGAATGTGCGAAAAGTCTTTTGTATTCTGAATTTAGTCCTGTACTTCCTGAAGATTGCGGATGTTCGGCTCCGCCATCATGGAGTAATTGGTGTAATAAACAACGAAGCCCGGTTTGCTTCCGTTTGGTTTGCGCAGGTTTTTCTTTAAGGTGTAGTCGATTTCCACCTTCGGTGCCTGTCTGCCTTTCGAGTAATAGGCGGCGAGAGCAGCGGCCTCTTCGTAGACGGAATCCGGCAGCTCTTTACCGTTCGTCTTTACGATGACATGGCTGCCCGGCTGGCCTTTCGCGTGGAACCACCAGTCGTTGCCGGAGGCGAATTTAAACGAAAGTTCCTCGTTCTGGAAGTTGTTCTTGCCGACATAAATGTCAAAGCCCTCGGAAGAGCGGTAGTGGAACGGATGGGAGGTGATTTTCTGCTTTTTCCCTGTCGGTCCCTTGCGGCGGATGTAGCCGTACTCGATCAGCTCTTCTTTTAACTGCACCAGATCCGCCTCATCGAGCGCAATATCAAGCGCCGTGCTGATGGATTCGAGATGGTCGATTTCCTCTTTCGTCTCGACAAGAAGTTCCTCGAGTGCCTCACGGGTCCGCTTCAGCTTTCCGTATCGGTCGAAGTATTTTTTCGCATTTTCGCCGGCAGAGAGCGTTCCGTCGAGCGGAATCGTGATTTCCTCGCCGTTATAGTAATTGACGGCTTTCAGCGAAGTATCGCCCGGCTGGCAGCTGTAGCCGTACGTATTTAAAAGCTCACCGTAAATCCGGTATTTTTCCCGCTTGTCGGTGTCTTTTAACTGTTTCTGCTGCAGGTCGTATTTTTTGACATTCCGTTCGAGTGCGGTATTGACGACACGGCGCAGATCGGAAGATTTCTGACGGATGCGGGTGATGCGGTTTTTCATGGCATAGTATGTTTCCAGTACACCGGAGATCGAATCGTATGTTTCCTCCCGCAAATCCTGATACTGCGTCAGTTTCAGTGCGGAAAATTCTTTCGGCTCATCGCCCTGGTATACGATGTTCGGCGTAAATGCGCCGTTTTTGATATCCTCAATCAGATAAGAGAAGGTGCGGAACAGATGAAGCTTCGCATTTTCTTCTAGTGCATTGACCGCAAATCCGCCGTCGATGCCGGCGCGGCAGCAGACTTCCTCCGCCATCAGCGGGCTGAAGCCGGTAAGGGAAGTGTAGATTGCCTTTGCGGCAGCCATCGGTTTCGTGCAGACGAAATCGAAAAATTCTTCTTCTGTGATCGTGAGCGGATCTTTCTTATCCTGCGTGTGCGGAATGAACCAGGTGCGGCCCGGAAGAACCTCACGGACAGAACTCATGTTGGCGGAAATATGTTTGATACTGTCAAGGATCGTATTGTCCTCCTGACAGAAGATCAGGTTGCTGTGTTTTCCCATGATCTCCACAATCAGCTTCTTGCGGCAGATATCGCCGAGTTCGTTCAAATGCTCGAGCTCAAAAATAAGAATACGCTCGAGTCCCGGCTGGGTAACGGAGAGAATGCGGGCGCTGCCGATGTGTTTGCGGAGCAGCATACAGAAATTCGGTGCGGTCATCGGGCCGGGCTTATTGTTGTCCGTCAGGTAGATCAGCGGAAGCGAAGCACTTGCCGAGAGGAGAAGACGGTAAACGGTACGGTTGTTTTTTATTGTAATCATCAGCTCGTCGTTTTCCGGCTGTGCGATCTTGTTGATCTTTCCGCCGACGATGGTCTGATTCAGTTCCTGTGCAATATTTGCAATGGTAATTCCATCAAAAGCCATAGAAAATATCTCCTTTGTTTGAAATTCTAGTATTTTCATTATAATACAGAAAAAAAGATTTGACTAGGCTTTCTGAATGAATTATAATAAATCTGTATGGGTAGATGTATTTTCTGAAAAAGACTTCAGAAGGTACAGGAAAGGACGGATTGTGGCAAAACTGATCAACATCGGATTCGGCAATGTCGTAAATTCGGATAAAATAATAGCAGTGGTGAGTCCCGAGGCGGCGCCCGTCAAGCGTATGGTGCAGCGTGCAAAGGAAAGCAACCGCATCATCGATGCGACGCAGGGAAGACGCACGAAAGCAGTGCTCATCACCGGAGAAGAATTTATCATCCTTTCGGCTTTGCAGCCGGAAACGATCAGCCGCAGATTCAACGGCGGCTGGGAAACAGAAAAAGAGCGAGGGGAATCTGAAAATGAGTAGAGGAATACTTACTGTAGTATCCGGTTTTTCCGGAGCAGGAAAAGGAACACTGATGAAACGCCTGATGGAGGAGTACGACAACTATGCGCTGTCCATCTCCGTCACCACAAGAGACCCGCGTCCGGGCGAGGAAGACGGCGTATCGTACTTTTTCCGTACAGAAGAAGAGTTTGACCGCATGGTAGAAGAGGATGCCTTCCTCGAGTATGCGCGTTACGTAAAACATTCCTACGGAACGCCGAAGGCATACGTAGAGGAGCAGCTGGATGCCGGAAAAGATGTTCTGCTTGAGATTGAAATCCAGGGAGCACTTCAGGTCAAGGAAAAACGTCCGGACACCCTTCTTGTGTTCATCACACCGCCGACCGCCGAGGAGCTGGAACGACGCCTACGGGGACGCGGAACGGAAACAGAAGAAGTTATCAAAGGCAGAATGGAGCGTGCAAAAGAGGAAGCACAGGGCATGGACCAGTACGATTATGTCCTGATCAACGACGACCTCGAAACCTGCGTAAAACAGATGCATGAGACCATTCAGAGCCAGCATTTCATGAGCAGCAACCAGAAAGACTTTATCGAACAGATGAAAAAAAGTCTGGAAAAATAGAAAGGAGCATTTATTATGATTCATCCATCTTATCAGGAACTGATTGCAACTATTAACGAGGGCCAGGATCTGGACGAGGCACCGGTTGTCAGCAGCCGTTACTCTCTGGTACTTGCAACAAGCAAACGTGCAAGACAGATCATTGGCGGAGCTGAACCGCTTGTAAAAGTGAAAAAAGGCATGAAACCGCTCTCCATCGCCGTAGAGGAGATGTACAAAGGAGAGGTTACAATCCTTCCGGAATCTGAAGTTGAAGCGGAAGAGGAAACAAAAGAGGAGCCAGTAATTGAATAATATGAAAATTCTGTTTATTTCCCTTGGATGCGATAAAAACCTGGTAGATTCCGAGCATATGCTGGGTCTTCTGGTAGAGCATGGCTTCGAGATCACCGATTCCGAGGAAGATGCAGAGGTTATCGTGATAAACACATGCTGCTTTATCCACGACGCCAAAGAAGAAAGCATTCAAAATATTCTTGAAATGGCGAAGTACCGTACAGCGGGAAGCTGTAAGGTTCTTCTGGTAACGGGCTGTATGGCAGAGCGCTACCGCGATGAAATCATTGAGGAGATTCCGGAGGTTGACGCCGTACTTGGAACGAACAGCTATGACAAAATCCTGGATGCCATTCAGGATGTCCTCGGCGGCGACCGTTTCCAGGAGTATGCCGATCTGAAAGGACTGCCGAAAATTGACGCACAGCGCGTTGTAACGACAGGCGGCCATTACGAATATCTGAAAATTGCAGAGGGCTGTGACAAGCACTGTACCTACTGCATCATTCCGAAGCTGCGCGGACCGTACCGCTCCGTTCCGATGGAGGAACTGATAGCAGAAGCGAAGACGATGGCAGAACAGGGTGTCAAAGAGCTCGTTCTCGTTGCGCAGGAGACAACCATTTATGGTATCGATCTGTACGGAAAGCCGTCTCTCCACCTTCTGTTAAAAGAGCTCTGCAAAATTCAGGAGCTCTACTGGATCCGGATTCTGTACTGCTATCCGGAGGACATCTATCCGGAACTCGTTCAGACGATGAAGGAAGAGCCGAAAGTCTGTCACTACCTGGATCTGCCGATTCAGCATGCCAACGATGAGATCCTGCGCCGCATGGGTCGCAGAACATCCAAACAGGAGCTGATCGACAAAATTGATTTCCTGAGAAGCGAGATGCCGGATATCACACTGCGCACCACGCTGATCACAGGATTCCCGGGAGAGACAAAAGAGCAGCACAAAGAACTCCTCGAGTTTATCAACGACATGGAGTTCGACCGTCTCGGCGTATTCACCTACTCTCCGGAGGAGGGAACACCGGCTGCTGCGATGGAGCATCAGATCGACGAGGAGGTAAAACTGGACCGTCAGGCAGAACTGATGGAGCTGCAGCAGGATATCTCTGCAGAACTCGGCGAGCGCAGGATCGGCCAGGAGCTTCTTGTTATGATCGAGGGCAAAGTGGCGGATGAGGATGCCTATGTGGGCAGAAGCCAGGCGGACGCACCGGGTGTAGACGGCTATGTATTTGTCAATACACCGGAAACACTCGTATCCGGCGATTTCGTAAGAGTGAAAATTACCGGCGCTCTGGAATATGATCTGATAGGAGAGATAAGCCAATGAATTTACCAAACAAATTAACGATTCTGCGGATAATTATGATTCCGTTTTTCGTGTTCTTCCTGCTGTCTGGCGTAGGCGGAAGCGCGTCCAAATGGATTGCACTGGTAATCTTTGCCGCTGCCAGCATCACGGATACTCTGGACGGCTACATTGCAAGACGTGACAATCTGATTACCGATTTCGGAAAGTTTATGGATCCGCTGGCAGATAAGCTGCTGGTATGCTCTGCACTGATCTGCTTTGTAGAGCTGGACAAGCTTCCGGCGTGGATGGTTATTATTATCATCGCAAGAGAATTTATCATCAGCGGTTTCCGCCTGGTTGCTTCGGACAATGGAATTGTCATCGCAGCAAGTTGGTGGGGAAAATCGAAAACAATCAGCCAGATGATTATGATCATTCTTCTGATCGCCGACATTCCGGCACTTTCCGTGCTGAATACCGTGCTGATCTGGGTTGCACTGATTCTGACCGTTGTTTCTCTGATTGATTACCTGGTAAAAAATAAAAACGTGCTTTCCATGCAGAACTAGGCAGGAAAAAGCACAGAATAAAAACGCTGACCGGTTTGGGATTCCAGACCGGCAGCGTTTTTTTGTTTGTAGTTTTTCAGCGTTTTTTCCCGGAAGCAGCGGAGCGGAAGAGGCGTACCATCTGGTCAATTTTTGCCGCTTCCTGTTTGGATTTTCCGGCTTTGATGGCAGAGATGATCAGGTCCGCCTCGGAGGCGGAAAACTGTGCGCCGCCCTGATTTCCCTGCATCAGGGAGAGAAGAAACGGCATCATTTCCGCCTGGGATTTTCCGCGGCTCTGAGAGGCCATCTGCTGCAGTGCCTGAAGCCGGGCAAAGTCAATTCCGGAAAGAGAGGGGTCCTGCGACCAGTCGTTTTGCTTATCATCCGAACTCATAGCAGATCCTCCTCATTTCCGGGATTTATATTCTGAAGCATCTGGACCATCTGCATGGTCTGAAACATCTGGGAGAGAAGATCCCGCTGCGGACCGGCGGCAAAACGGGAAATATCCTGCAGCATCTCAAGCGGAGAGACGTGCGGGGCATCAACAGACATCATGGAAAGGTCGGCCGGACGGGAAAAAAGCTGAATGGTCCGCTGGAGCTCGAGCCATTTGCTCAAAATCGCAAGGGAGGGCTGCAGGCCGAAGGAGGCGTAGGGAATGGCAGCCTTCAGCATCTGAAGCTGATCCTGTGCGATCATCTGGTCCAGCGGTGTCATCTGTTCCACATTTTGTTCCTGTTCCTGATTCAAATTAAGATCCTTCCTGGCAGCATTCCTGCATTTGTCTTTTTATTTCTCTTTATCTTATGTTCCAGGCCGGAAAAAATGACAGAAGGCGGGAAAAAACATATGATAAGAGGAAGAAAGAAAAAGGAGACCGCCGGAAAATGGATGGAAAAGAAACAGCAAAAAGAAAACAGGTACTCGAAGGGAATGCCTTTTATGAAATAGATCTGGAATGTATGAGAAAAAAAGAAAAAAGAGAAGAGATGGAAAAGCGGGAAAGAGAAGCACGGAAACCGAAACGGTTTCGCTGAAAGAGAATTCTGGTGAAAAAAAGCCCCGGGGCGGTTGATCCGCACCCGGGGCTTTTTCTGCCCGAACATCTGGGAGGACTGAAAAAAAGGTCAGCAGCCGCATCCACAGCCGTTGTTGTTCCATCCGCCGCAGCAGAACAGAAGAATCAGAACGAGCCAGCAGTCGGAATTGTAGCCATTGTTGTTGTTTCCGCATCCACATCCGCCGCAGCAGGAGAGGAGAAGCAGAATCCAGATAATACTGCAGCCATTGTTTCCGAACAGGTTGTTGTTGGAAACACCGCATCCATTATCGCAGCCACAGCCGTTGTCACATCCGCATCCACAGTTTGTAGCAGCTAAATCACTCATGTTTGTTCCTCCAAAGGAATCATTTTGCTTACAATTCATGATATGAAAAACTGCCGGGCGGGGTTACTCTTAAAGAGAAAAATTCAAAGACCCTACAGACTGCGTCCCTGAAAATCAAAAAGCTCTTTCACCGGAATGTCAAGTGCCTCAGCGATATCGAACAGAAGATTCAACGAAATAGAGGTTTTTGTATTTGGCGCTTCGATGTTGCTCATATGGGTACGACTGATATGTACCGCCTCGGCAAGTTCGGCCTGCGTCATTCCTTTTGCTCTTCGGTAGTAGGCAATCGTAAGTCCAAGAAGGCGAAGATCGTTCAAGCGTTCGTAATTCATAGTCAGGAATCCCCCTTTTAGTTTTATAAATATAATGATAATACGTAATGATACAACGGAAAACAATCAAAAACAAGGCAGTTGCACATTAAAAGTTTGCATCAACAAACGGATATACCATAGAAGCAAACCTGTGAGCGGGAAAATCAGTTTGTCATAAGGCTTGTGAAACTTTGATATAACTGTAATCGGCCATATCCCCATTCTCTGCTCGGATACGTAATAGTATCAGTTCGGTCTGCACCGCGGATCAGGTAGTTTTTTACCTCCTGTGCCGTGAAATAGCGGGCGGGAGTGCGCTGGATGCCCCATTGCAGAAAAAGAGCAGCGGCGCCGGATGTAATGGCGGCGGACGCACTCGAACCGCTGAAGCTTACATAGGAGCCGGCCGGTCCCGGTCCGGTAACGGAGACGCCGGGAGCGGCAAAGTCGGGCTTGATTTCACCAAGCCGGGTAAAGCCGCGGCCGGATTCCGGGGAAAAACTGTTGTTTGCTGCCTGATACGTGGAGGGAGAAAGAACAGGAACCGTGGCAGAAGGTGTCGTCAGTGTCGTGTACGGATCCGGTTCCAGAAATGTCACATCGGAGGTGGAAAATCCGGTGATCGGGAGCCAGATGTGGAAATCCGGCGGCGATGGAAAAGCGCGGTAAACCTGAAGCGTCCAGATACCGGGGGTCGGATCCAGCATGCGGATCAGAATGAGCTGGCTGCCGGTCGTGGCCTGGACCACTTCGTAGTTGACGTAGATCACGGTGCGCTCCAGAACGAAGGTGATCCGCTGTTCCTGATTCAAAGAGACGGGAATCCGCGGAATCGTCTCGCCGCCGGGAGAGCGGAAACCGACAGAAAAAAGCTGTGGAGCCTGTCCCCAGAGTTCCAGGGTGAAACCGCGGTTTCCTTCAGAAACGAGAAACTCTACATTTTTCGGGGTGTAAGTTTCGGATACAGAGCCATAATAATGGTGTGATGCATTTCCTTCGTTGCCGGTCGCGCAGACGGGGATCACACCAGGCGTGTTGCCGTAGCGCGCCAAGGTCAGAGAAACGGGGAGCGTGCCGGAGTGGCTGCCCTGATTCGTCCCGAGTGCCAGACAGAGGACGAGCGGTTTTCCTTCCGCAGCTGCGGTTTCATTCAGAAAGTGCATGGCGGAGAGCAGGTCATCTTCCTCGAAGACGGGAGCATTGGAGGACACAAGATAAAAATCTTTCAGATTCTGTTTGGCGGGTTTTAATTTAACAACGGCAAAATCTGCCTCCGGTGCGACGCCGAGAAATCCGGCGGAGGCATCCGGAGTACCGCCGGCCACGCCTGCGACATACGTGCCGTGCCCGTCGGGATCGGTGACTGGAACAAGGGAGAGTGGATCGCCGCTTTCAAGTGCCGCGTCGAGATCGGACTTGGTATAGAGACTTCCGTAAGGAAACTGCGCCGGCGGCGTTCCCGTCCGGTCCGTCTGATCCCAGACGGCGAGAATCCGGCTCTGTCCGTTGGCATGCAGAAATGCGGGGTGGCGGTAATCAATGCCGGTGTCCAGAAAACCGAAGATTACATTTTTGCCTGTATATCCGCCGCCGTAGAGATTCTGCGTCTGGACAATCCCGGAGACTTCCAGTGAGAGCGTGGAGAGCGGCGTAAAAAGTTTTGGAAGCCCGGTAAAGGGAACTGCGCCGAAGAGATTTTCCGGCAGCAGACTCCGCTCGAGAAAGAGAACGGAATACTGCGGGTTCAGCGTAAGAAGAGCACTTGATTCCGGAAACAGCATCTGGTACCGCTCGGACTGTGCCACGTAATTCTGGATCAGAATGTTGATGTAATCGTTGGAATAAATGATGTCTGTAAGATCCATAAAGAGATCCTTTGTTTTTGATGCTATTGTATGCAAACATTACGTCAAAGTATGCATGAAACAAAAAAGCCCCCTTACCTGACGCAGTGTCTGCGCGGTAAGGGGGACGAAATAGAATCAGCTTTCGAGAAGAGCGCTGATATCCTGTTTCGGTACTTCCATTGGGTAATGGCTGTCGAAGCATGCACGGCAGATCGGCAGATCGCCGACCATGTTCTGGAGTTCCTCGATCGGCATGTAGCCAAGAGAGTCGGCTCCGATCTGCTGGCGGATCTCCTCCGTGGAGTGAGAGCTTGCGATCAGCTGTTTGTTCGAAGGAACATCGGTGCCGAAATAGCACGGATACAGGAACGGCGGAGAGCTGATACGGACATGGACTTCGGTCGCGCCGGCTTTGCGAAGCATCGTGATCAGGTTGGAAATCGTTGTTCCACGGACAATGGAGTCGTCGACGAGCACGATCCGTTTTCCTTTTACAACAGATTCGAGAACGCTCAGCTTGATTTTGACGCTGGATTCCCGTTCCTTCTGGGTCGGCTTGATGAAGGTACGGCCGACATAGCTGTTTTTGTGGAACGCAAGACCGAACGGGATGCCGGATTCTTCGGAATAGCCCTTTGCGGAGGCAAGTCCGGAGTCCGGGACACCACAGACGAGGTCTGCATCAACCGGGTAGGTCTTTGCGAGAGTTGCACCGCCGCGGATTCTGGCTTCGTAGACACTGATATTGTCTATTTTGCTGTCGAGGCGGGCAAAATAAATATATTCAAAAATACAATGCGCTTTTTTTACGTCAACCGGCATAAATTCGGATTTCAGATTTCCGGTTTTGTCAAACGTTACAATTTCTCCCGGAGCGACATCGCGGACGAATTCGGCGCCGATCGAAGTGAGGGCGCAGCTTTCCGAGGCGAGAACCCAGGCGTTGCCCCGCTTTCCGATGCAGAGCGGTTTTAAGCCATATGGGTCACGCACGCCGATGAGTTTTCTAGGGCTCATGATGACAAGGGCATAGGCGCCGCGGATTTCTTTTACCGTGCGCAGAATCGCTTCTTCTACCGTTTTGGAATGAACGCGTTCCCGCGCAATGCCGTAGGCGATGATTTCAGAGTCAATCGAAGTGTGAAAAATTGCGCCGGTGTTTTCCATCTGCTCGCGCAGTTCCATAGCGTTGACCAGATTTCCGTTGTGCGAAAGGGAAAGGGAGCCTTTCAGATAATTCAGAACGAGCGGCTGTGCATTCTCTACGGTAGTGGAACCGGTGGTAGAGTACCGGACATGGCCGATGCCGATATTGCCGGACAGCTCTTCTAATTTGGATTCTTTGAAAACTTCGTTGACAAGGCCAAGGCCTTTGTAGGATTTCACATGGCCCTTTGGACCGCTGGTGTCAGAGACGGCAATTCCGCAGGACTCTTGTCCTCTGTGCTGCAGGGCGGAAAGGCCATAGTAGATCGAAGGACTGACGTCGGCACCATCCAGATCGTAAATGCCGAAAACACCACATTCCTCCCGGAGACCGGTATCATAACAATTGTTTGACGATGGCTGCATAGGTATTCTCCTTTTTTCAGTTGTAGACCTGCATGTTTTAAAAACATTGATTATCATACTCATTTTTGCGGATGATGTCAAGAAAATCGTGATATGTATAAAATATGGTGCAGAAATTTAGGATTTCGTGGAAAATGTCGAAAATAATAAAAAATAGTAAAAAAAAGTTGCAGGAAATTCGAGATGTGTTATAATCGTTTTTGATTTTGAATGAAAGCCCCGGACAGCAGCTATGAATGAGCCATGCTTGCATGAGCGAATTCATAGATATTGGGCGGGCAAGACGACATGAGTAAGTAGGGCGATAGCCCGGATTACGAATGTTGTCAGCAGTTACGGGAGCGACGCAGGCGCGGAGTAACTGGCTTTCATCATAGAGATGTCGCCGGCAGGCGACATTTCCTTTTAGAGAAACTTGTGACGGAAAAGAAAATATCAGAAGAGAAAAGCAGGAGGAAATCAATATGGCAGTAAAATATGTCTTTGTGACAGGCGGAGTAGTCTCCGGCCTTGGAAAGGGAATCACGGCGGCGTCCCTTGGACGGCTTTTAAAAGCCCGAGGATACAAAGTGACGATGCAGAAATTTGACCCGTACATCAACGTTGATCCGGGTACGATGAACCCGATTCAGCACGGCGAGGTTTTCGTTACCGATGACGGCACAGAGACAGACCTCGATCTCGGCCACTACGAGCGTTTCATCGACGAGAGCCTGGATAAAAATTCCAACGTGACAACCGGAAAAGTATACTGGTCTGTTCTGCAGAAAGAACGCCACGGTGATTTCGGCGGAGGCACCGTACAGGTCATTCCGCACATTACAAACGAAATCAAGAGCCGTTTCTACCGCGGAAAAGAAGTAGACGAGGAGCGTATTGCCATCATTGAGGTCGGCGGAACCGTCGGCGATATCGAGAGCCAGCCGTTTTTGGAGGCAATCCGCCAGTTCCAGCATGACGTCGGACACGAGAACGCCATTCTGATCCACGTTACCCTGATTCCATATCTGAAAGCTTCCGGTGAAATGAAAACAAAACCGACGCAGGCGAGCGTAAAAGAGCTGCAGGGAATCGGTATTCAGCCGGATGTCATCGTATGTCGGTCCGAGCATCCGCTGACCACCGAGATCAAAGATAAAATTGCTCTGTTCTGCAACGTTCCGTCAAGCCATGTTCTGCAGAACCTGGACGTGGAGTATCTGTATGAAGCTCCGCTTGCCATGGAGAAAGAGAACCTGGCGCAGGTTGTCTGCGAGAGCCTTCACCTTCCATGCCCGGAACCGGATCTGTCCGACTGGACCCATATGGTAGAAGCACTCCGCCATCCGAACAAAGAGGTGACGATTGCGCTCGTCGGAAAGTATATCCAGCTGCATGATGCATACCTGAGCGTTGTTGAGGCATTAAAACACGGCGGAATTGCAAGCCATGCAAACGTACACCTGAAATGGGTGGATTCCGAGCTGGTAACCGAGGAGAACGTGGCAGAGTATCTGAGCGATGTGGACGGTGTTCTGGTACCGGGCGGATTCGGAAACCGCGGTATCGAAGGCATGATCACAGCGATTCGATATGCAAGAGAGAACAAGATTCCGTTCCTCGGCCTCTGCCTCGGCATGCAGCTGACGATTGTTGAATATGCAAGAAACGTTCTCGGTTACCACGACGCACATAGCATCGAGATGAACCCGAACACCATGCACCCGGTGATCGCACTGATGCCGGATCAGGATGGAATCGAGGATATCGGCGGTACGTTACGTCTCGGCGCATATCCATGCGTCCTGGCAGACGGATCGAAAGCACAGGAGCTGTACGGTGAGAAAGAGATTTCCGAGCGTCACCGCCACCGCTATGAAGTAAACAACGATTTCCGGAAAGCACTGACCGAAAACGGCATGGTTCTCTCCGGTGTCTCTCCGGACGGAAGAATCGTTGAGATGGTAGAACTTTCAGATCATCCGTTCTACATCGCAACGCAGGCACATCCGGAGTTCAAATCCCGTCCGAACCGTCCGCATCCGCTGTTCCGCGGCCTGATCGCAGCAGCAGCCGAGTACCATGCGGCAAAATAATCGATAAATGGTATGAAAAATTAGGTAAAATGCAGTAAAAACCTAAGAAAGTTAAGAAAAAATATAAAAAATTATATAAAAATTAAATTTGCTCTTTACAGGACGAAAAAAATAGAGTATAGTAAGGGCAATCCAGAAAGAACGGCGGGGAACAAAAGATTCCCCTCCATTCTTTTCAGAAAAGACAAAGGATAACCGAAAATAAGGAAAGTAAAGGAAGGGAAGCCGTATGACACAGAGCAAAGAGCGTGTCATGGGAGAAGAAGGGCTGTACCGTTCTTCCTTTGAACACGACAACTGCGGTATCGGAGCCGTCGTGAATATCAAAGGTGAAAAATCCCATGCGACCGTAGAAAACGCATTAAAAATCGTAGAAAATCTTGAACATAGAGCCGGCAAAGACGCCGAGGGTAAAACAGGAGACGGAGTAGGAATCTTGTTGCAGATATCGCACAAATTCTTTTCCAAAGCCTGTTCGACCCTCGGTTTTTCATTAGGCGGAGAACGGGAATACGGCGTCGGCGTATTCTTCTTCCCACAAAATGAGCTGAAACGGAACCAGGCAAAAAAGATGTTTGAGATCATCGTGGAAAAAGAGGGACTGGAACTCCTTGGATGGAGAACCGTGCCGACCGTTCCGGAAGTTCTCGGCCATAAGGCAAGAGAGTGTATGCCTTACATCATGCAGGCATTCATCAAAAAACCGGAGGATGTGGAAAAGGGAATCGCTTTCGACCGTCGTCTGTACGTCGTACGCCGTGTTTTCGAACAGAGCAACGACAACACCTACGTGCCATCCCTTTCCAGCCGTACCATCGTATACAAAGGTATGTTCCTCGTAGGACAGCTCCGCACCTTCTTCCGCGATCTGCAGGATGTCGATTATGAATCTGCAATCGCCATGGTGCATTCCCGGTTCAGCACGAACACGAACCCAAGCTGGGAGAGAGCCCATCCGAACCGTTTCATCGTACACAACGGCGAGATCAACACCATCCGCGGAAACGCCGACAAGATGCTGGCCCGTGAGGAGACGATGTCCTCCCCGATGCTGCAGGATGAACTGCACAAGGTTCTGCCGGTTGTCAACACCCAGGGTTCTGACTCTGCAATGCTCGACAACACACTCGAGTTCCTGACCATGAGCGGTATGGATCTTCCGCTGGCTGTCATGATCACGATCCCGGAGCCGTGGGCAAACAACGATACGATTTCCCAGGAGAAACGTGATTTCTATCAGTATTATGCAACGATGATGGAGCCGTGGGACGGACCGGCATCGATCCTGTTCTCCGACGGAGATGTGATGGGAGCAGTGCTCGACCGCAACGGTCTTCGTCCTTCCCGTTACTACATCACCAACGATGGATTCCTGATCCTCTCCTCTGAGGTCGGTGTTCTGGAAGTTCCGGAAGAAAAAATCGTCTTAAAAGAGCGTCTCCATCCGGGCAAGATGCTTCTCGTCAACACCGTACAGGGAAAAGTCTTAAACGATGAGGAAGTCAAAGAATATTACGCAAAGAAACAGCCGTACGGCGAATGGCTCGACAGTTATCTGGTACAGTTAAAGGATATCAAAATCCCGAATCTGCCGGTCGAAGAGTACACGAAAGAAGAGCGGATGCGCCTGCAGAAAGCGTTCGGCTACACCTACGAGGAGTACCGTTCCTCCATCGGAAAGATGGCATTAAACGGTGTCGAGGCAACCGCTTCGATGGGTATCGATACCCCGCTTGCCGTTCTCTCCCATGAGCATCAGCCGCTGTTCAACTATTTCAAACAGCTCTTCGCACAGGTAACGAACCCGCCGATCGACTGCATCCGTGAGGAGATCGTAACTTCCACAAGCGTTTACGTCGGACGTGACGGAAACCTGCTTGAGGAGGAGCCGAAGAACTGCCAGGTATTAAAGATCAACAATCCGATCCTGACCAATACCGATATGCTGAAGATCAAGAACATGAAAGTCGAAGGCTTCAAGGCAGTGACCGTTCCGATCACCTACTACAAGAGCGCACCGCTTGACCGTGCGATGGACCGCCTTTTCGTCGAGGTTGACCGTGCACACCGGGCAGGAGCCAACATCCTGATTCTCTCTGACCGTGGCGTCGATGAGAACCATGTGGCGATTCCATCCCTCCTGGCTGTATCTGCGGTTCATCAGCATCTGGTAAAAACGAAAAAGAGAACTTCTCTTGCGATTATTCTGGAGTCCGGCGAGCCGCGCGAGGTGCACCATTTCGCAACACTGCTCGGCTACGGTGCCTGCGCAATCAACCCGTATCTGGCACTCGACACGATCCATGAGCTGATCGAAGAGGGCATGATCAAGAAAGATTACTACGCAGCCGTTGAAGATTACAACCACGCAGTCATCTCTGGTATCGTAAAAATCGCAGCGAAGATGGGTATCTCCACGATCCAGTCGTATCAGGGTTCCCAGATCTTCGAGGCCATCGGTATCTCAGCAGATGTCATCGACAAATACTTCACCGGTACGGTCAGCCGTGTCGGCGGTATTACCCTGGAAGACATTGCAAAAGATGTCGATGAGCGTCATTCCCGGGCATTCGATCCGCTGGAGCTGTCTACCGATCTGACACTGGACAGTATCGGCCGTCATAAATCGAGAAGCCAGGGCGAGGAGCACCGCTACAATCCGCGCACCATTCATACACTGCAGGAGTCCACAAGACGCGGCGACTACAAGATGTTCAAAGAGTACACAGCAATGGTCGACAGCGAGGAGAGCGGCTATCTGCGGAGCCTGATGGACTTCGATTATCCGGAGCAGGGCGTTCCGCTCGAAGAAGTTGAGAGCGTAGATTCTATCGTAAAACGATTCAAAACAGGTGCGATGTCCTACGGTTCTATTTCCCAGGAGGCACATGAGACACTGGCAATTGCCATGAACCGTCTGCATGGAAAATCCAACACTGGTGAGGGCGGTGAGAGTGATGACCGTCTCGAATCCCCGGAGAGATGCTCCGCGATCAAACAGGTAGCATCGGGAAGATTCGGCGTTACCAGCAAATACCTTGTCAGTGCAAAAGAGATCCAGATCAAGATGGCCCAGGGTGCAAAACCGGGCGAGGGCGGCCACTTACCGGCCGGAAAGGTTTACCCGTGGATTGCAAAAACACGTCACTCCACACCGGGTGTATCCCTGATTTCCCCGCCGCCGCACCACGACATCTACTCCATCGAGGACCTTGCACAGCTGATTTATGACCTGAAAAACTCGAATGTGAATGCAAGAATCTCCGTTAAACTGGTATCCGAAGCAGGTGTTGGTACTGTCGCAGCCGGTGTTGCAAAAGCCGGAGCACAGGTTATCCTGATTTCCGGATATGATGGAGGAACGGGAGCAGCACCGAGAAGTTCCATCCACAATGCAGGACTTCCATGGGAGTTAGGCCTTGCCGAGACCCATCAGACGCTGATCAAAAACGGCCTCCGCAACCGTGTCATGATCGAGACCGATGGTAAGCTGATGAGCGGCCGTGACGTTGTGATTGCAGCACTCCTTGGCGCCGAGGAATTCGGTTTTGCGACCGCACCGCTTGTAACGATGGGATGCGTTATGATGCGTGTCTGCAACCTCGATACCTGCCCGATGGGTATTGCAACCCAGAACCCGGAGCTGCGCAAACGTTTCCGCGGCAAACCGGAGTACGTCATCAACTTCATGCGCTTCATCGCAGAAGAGATGCGGGAATACATGGCAAAACTTGGCTTCCGCACCGTTGACGAGATGGTCGGCCGTTCCGACCTCTTAAAGAGAAATGATAAAGTGACGAATGAGCACGCAGACCGCGTAGACTTAAGCCAGATCCTGAACAATCCGTTTGCAAAAGCAGGCGAGAAGGTAACGTTCGATCCGAAAGATGTTTACGACTTCAAACTTGGCGCAACCCTGGATGAGAAGGTACTCTTAAAGAAATTCGGTCCGGCAATGGATAAGAAAGAGAAGAAGACCGTCAAAGTCGAGATCACCAACACCGATCGTACCGTGGGAACGATTCTTGGTGCCGAGATCACCAGAAAATTCGGCACCTCTCTGGAGCCGGATACGTACACCGTACAGTGCAAGGGTGCCGGCGGACAGAGCTTCGGAGCATTTATTCCAAAAGGACTGACCCTGGAACTTGAGGGTGATTCGAACGATTACTTCGGAAAAGGCCTCTCCGGCGGAAAACTGGTTGTCTACCCGCCGAAAGCAAGAAAGTATAAACCGGAAGAAAACATCATCGTCGGAAACGTTGCCCTCTACGGCGCAACGAGCGGTGAGGCGTACATCAACGGTATCGCAGGAGAGCGTTTCTGTGTCAGAAACTCCGGTGCTTACGCCGTTGTCGAGGGTGTCGGTGAGCATGGATGCGAGTATATGACCGGCGGCCGTGTCGTTGTCCTCGGCGCAACCGGAAAGAACTTTGCAGCCGGCATGAGCGGCGGTATCGCTTATGTCCTGGATGAAAAGAGCAACCTGTACCGCAATTTGAACAAGGAAATGATTTCGATTGAACTGGTAGAAAGCAAATACGATATTGCAGAGCTGAAAAACATGATTGAAAAACACGTCGCACACACCGGCTCTGAAAAAGGTAAAGAAATTCTCACACACTTTGACGAATATCTGCCGAAATTCAAGAAGATCATTCCGAATGACTATAAGCGCATGATGATGCTGAGTGCCCAGATGGAAGACAAGGGCCTTAGCAGCGAACAGGCACAGATTGAAGCATTTTACGAAAGCATGCGTAAGTAGGAGGAAGAAGAATTATGGGTAAGCCAACTGGATTTATGGAATATCAGCGCAAGACGGGAAACACCGTTGCCCCGCTTGAGCGTATCAAAAACTTTAAGGAATTTCATCTGCAGCTCCCGAAAAAGGAGCAGCAGATGCAGGCTGCCCGCTGTATGGCATGCGGTGTACCGTTCTGCCAGGCGGGAACCATGATTGCGGGAATGGCCTCCGGCTGTCCGCTGCAGAACCTCGTTCCGGAGTGGAATGACCTTGTGTATCTTGGAAACTATGAGCAGGCATACCGCCGCCTCACCAAGACAAACTGTTTTCCGGAATTTACCTCCCGTGTCTGCCCGGCACTCTGCGAAGCAGCCTGTACATGCAACGTAAACGGAGACCCGGTCTGCACGAAGGAAAATGAACGCGCGATCATCGAAAACGCATGGGCAACCGGCCTGATTACGCCGCAGCCGCCGAAAGTGCGCACCGGAAAACGCGTTGCCGTTGTAGGAAGCGGTCCTTCCGGCCTTGCAGCAGCGATGCAGCTCAACCGCCGCGGCCATTCTGTTACGGTCTTTGAACGCCGCGACCGCGTGGGCGGACTTTTACGCTACGGTATTCCGAACATGAAACTCGATAAGAGCGTCATCGACCGCCGTGTGGATCTGATGAAGGCCGAGGGCATCGAGTTTGTGACGAATGCTGATATCGGAAAAGATGTAAAAGCTGACAAACTCTTAAAAGAATTTGACCGTGTCCTGCTCTGCTGCGGTGCGGCAAATCCAAGAGATATCAAGGCAGAGGGAAGAGATGCAAAGGGCATCTACTTTGCTGTCGATTTCCTGACTTCCGTAACGAAGAGTCTTCTGGATTCCAATTTTGAGGATCATGCCTACATCGATGCAAAGGGCAAACACGTTGTTGTCATCGGAGGCGGCGACACCGGTAATGACTGTGTCGGAACTTCCATCCGTCTCGGTGCCAAATCTGTGACACAGCTTGAGATGATGCCGAAAGCACCGGATCAGCGTGCCGAGAACAATCCGTGGCCGGAGTGGCCGAAGATCTGCAAGACGGATTACGGCCAGGAAGAGGCAATCGCCGTATTCGGCCATGATCCGCGGATTTACCAGACAACCGTAACGGAATTTATCAAAAACAAAAAAGGTGAAGTCTGCCAGATCAAGACCGTAAAACTGACACCGAAAAAAGATGAGAAATCCGGCCGCATGATGATGGTTCCGGTTGAGGGAACCGAAGAGATTCTCCCGGCAGATCTCGTTCTTATTGCAGCAGGCTTTTTAGGATCCCAGAAATATGTGACCGATGCATTTAAAGTGGAAGTTAACCAGCGCACCAACGTGAAGACAGATGACGGAAAATACCAGACAACAAAAGAAAATGTCTTCACCGCAGGCGATATGCACCGCGGCCAGTCCCTGGTCGTATGGGCGATCCGCGAGGGACGCGAGGCAGCAAAGGCAGTCGATGAATCCCTGATGGGATACACGAATCTCTAAGTTTTTCTTGACAAAACACGCGAAAAACTGCTATAATATGCCCAAAACAAGGGTGTTTTTACGCAAGGTGTCTTTCTGCCCTGCCGCGTGAAAGCACCCTTTTCGTTTAGAATCGTCTTTGATAAAGGAGAGAATCGATATGGCAAAGTATACGAAGGAAGCGATCCTTCAGATGGCGGAGGAAGAAGATGTTGAATTTATCCGCCTGCAGTTTACCGATATGTTTGGAATGATGAAAAATATGGCCATCACCGCCGGACAGCTGGAAAAAGCCCTGAATAATCAGTGCGTTTTCGATGGCTCTTCGTTTGAAGGATTTGTCACCATCGAGGAAGCAGACATGTTTCTGCACCCGGATCTCGACACCTTTGCAATACTTCCGTGGCGTCCGCAGCAAGGAAAGGTTGCAAGATTGATCTGTGATGTGTATGATAGAGAGGGGAATCTTTATGCAAAGAGTTCCCGAACCATCCTTCAGAAGGTAATTTTCGAAGCGAAAGCGATGGGCTATGAGTTTGAAATCTCACCGGAGTGTGAATTTTTCCTGTTCCACACCGATGAGGACGGCGGAGCAACGAGTGTAACGCACGACAAAGGCGGTTATCTGGATCTTGGACCGCTGGACCTGGGAGAAAACGCGCGGCGCGATATGGTGCTGACCCTCGAAGAAATGGGAATCGATGTTGAGTCTTCCTTCCACGAGGTAGCGGCAGGCCAGCACGAACTGGATTTCTGTCCGGCTGCAGCACTTCGGACGGCAGATCAGCTGATGACTGCCAAATTTGCTATCCGTACGATTGCAAAACGTCATGGCCTTCACGCAACCTTTATGCCAAAACCAAAAACCGGAGTTCACGGATCGGGTCTTCATCTTTCCTTCTCCCTGTTTCAGGAGGGAAAAGATGTGTTTGCCGACAAATCCGATGAATACGGGCTCAGCAAAGAGGCATATTACTTTATGGGCGGACTGATGAAACACATCAGCGGAATCGCAGCGATTACCAATCCGCTTGTAAACTCCTACAAACGTCTGACACCGGGATACGGTGCACCGATCTACGTGGCATGGTCTGCAAAGAACAGAAGCCCGCTGATCCGCATTCCGCTGACGGGAGACGGTATCATGGCCATTGAGCTTCGATGCCCGGATTCGGCAGCCAATCCGTACCTGGCACTTGCTGTCTGCATGGCAGCAGGACTTGACGGTATCAAACAGAAAATCGTTCCGCCGTCCCCGGTGGACCGCAATATTTCCGATCTGACAGAAGAAGAACGAAACGCGATGCAGATCACCCTTCTCCCGGGAAGCCTTGGAGAAGCGGTCGCAGAGTTAAAGAAAGACGATTTTCTGTGTCAGGTACTCGGCCAGGAATTTGTGGATGGATATATCAATGCCAAAGAAGAAGAGTGGCATGAGTATCTCCGCCAGGTATCCGACTGGGAGACCGAGAAATATCTGTACCGTATTTAGACGACGAAGGGGCCTGAAAATGCATGAGCAGCATAGTGATAGTACTTCCCAAAATAGAAGATGGAAAGCGCATCCGGGATATTCTGGCAAAAAGAGGATATGAAATCGATGCTGTCTGTTCGACAGCGGCAGCGGCGCTCGGAGAGATGAACAACTTAAACGGCGGTATCGTCATCTGCGGCTACAAGCTCCCGGATATGTTTTTTACGGATCTGAATGAGTGTATGCCGTCCGGCTTCCAGATGCTTCTGATTGCATCGAGCCGCGCATTAAGTGCGGTGGAGGGAACCGGAATCATGGCGGTTACGATGCCGCTTTCCGTGTACGAGCTGGTCAATACACTGGAGATGATGCTGCAGAGTGCGGCACGGCGCAGAAAGAAAGAGCGGGCAAAGTCCAAGGTGCGCAGCGCCGAGGAACAGCACATCATCGATCGTGCAAAAAGCCTTCTGATCGAACGAAATCACATGACCGAGTCGGAGGCCCATCGTTACATGCAGAAATGCAGCATGGACAGCGGCACCAATCTGGTTGAAACGGCACAGATGGTGCTGACGCTTTTGACAGAGTAAGAAAAAGTGAAAAGGAGCGACATAATAATGTTCAAAATCAATGACAATTATCTGAAATTGCCGGGAAGCTATCTGTTTTCCACCATTGCAAAAAAAGTTGCAGCTTACACCGAGGCAAATCCGGATGCGAAAATCATCCGTCTTGGAATCGGCGACGTAACCCAGCCGATCGCACCGGCGATCATTGAAAAGCTGCACGGAGCAGTGGATGAGATGGGACACGCAGAGACCTTCCACGGATATGCACCAGATCTTGGATATGCTTTCCTTCGCGATACCATCGCAAAAAATGATTATCAGGACAGAGGATGCGATATCTCATCTGATGAAATTTTTGTATCGGACGGCGCAAAATGCGACTGCAGCAACATTCAGGAGATCTTCAGCCTGGACAACAAGATCGCTGTATGCGACCCGGTTTATCCGGTTTATGTAGACTCCAACGTAATGGCAGGCCGTGCCGGTGACTACGACGCAGCAACCGAGCGTTTCACGAATGTGATTTACATGCCGTGTACCGCAGAAAACAACTTCACCCCGGAGCTCCCGAAAGAAACCCCGGATCTGATTTATCTGTGCTTCCCGAACAACCCGACCGGCGCTATGGTTTCCAAAGCCGAGCTGCAGAAATGGGTTGATTATGCAAATAAAGTAGGAGCCATCATCCTGTATGATGCTGCATACGAGGCATATATCTCAGAAAAAGACATTCCGCATTCCATCTATGAGTGCGAGGGTGCAAGAACATGTGCCATCGAAATGCGCAGCTTCTCCAAGAACGCAGGCTTTACCGGTATGCGTCTTGGATTCACCGTTATCCCGAAAGACATCAAATCCGGCGATGTGACTCTGCACAGCCTGTGGGCACGCCGTCACGGAACGAAATACAACGGAGCTCCGTACATCATCCAGAGAGCCGGCGAGGCTGTTTACTCTCCGGAAGGAAAAGCACAGTTAAAAGAGCAGGTTGCTTACTACATGAAGAACGCAAAAGTCATCTACGACGGATTAAAGGGCGCAGGCTACACCGTATCCGGCGGCGTCAACGCTCCGTATATCTGGCTGAAAACACCGGGAAATATGACTTCCTGGGAGTTCTTTGATCACCTGCTTGCAGATGCAAACGTAGTCGGAACACCAGGATCAGGCTTCGGCCCGAGCGGAGAAGGCTACTTCCGTCTGACTGCATTCGGTACGTATGAGAATACAGTAGAGGCAGTGGAGAGAATCAAAAAACTGTAAATTGTGTGAGAAATACCAATAAAACGGAATTTCTGCGCAATTTTATAAACACGCGAAAAAATAATTTTGTATAGATAAAATTCACGAAAAATGCATTAGAATTTATATAAAATCCGTAAAAATTAGGTGTTTACAAATGCAAAACTGCTGTGCTATAATGCACAGTATGAAAAAGGCAGTGAAGGAAACTCCGTATGCGGAATCTGACAGGAAGCCGATGTCACCGACTGAGAGCATCAGCATGGAGGAAACATACAATGGGGAACATTCCGGAGCCGGTCTGCTGAACATGAGATCCGAACAGGAAATCAAGTAGGCAGATCCGTGATACGCGTTAAGTATAAATGAGTGGGCGTTTTCCCCCGGAAAACCGGAGAGAAAAACGCAATGCGGGTGGTACCGCGGGAACATAAAATATCCCGTCCCGGAACAGTAGTTAAAAAACTGTTCCGGGACTTTTTTATTTGAAAAAGCAATCCGGGACAGGCGAGAAAGAGAGGAGAACAAGACATGGAATTTATGACAGGCGTAAAGAAAAAAGAAGACATCTCCGTAAAAACTCTGCTGGAGACACCGGAAGGCACAGAAGTAAAACTCGAAGGAGCCGTACACATCATCCGTGACATGGGCGAGGTTGCCTTTGTCATCTTAAGAAAGAGCGAGGGACTCGTTCAGTGTGTGTACGAAGAAGGAAGCGTTGACTTCCCGCTGAAAGATCTGAAAGAGGAATCGGCAGTTGCCGTAACCGGAACGGTCAAAAAAGAGGACCGCGCACCGGGCGGCGTCGAAGTCAGGCTGCAGACCATCACCGTTCTTTCCGAGCCGACCGAGCCAATGCCGCTCGCAGTCAACAAATGGAAAATGAACACCTCCCTTGAAGCAATGCTGAACATGCGGCCGATCGCTCTTCGAAACGTCAGAGAGCGTGCAAAATTCCGCATCCAGGAAGGCGTGGTACGGGCGTTCCGTGATTTCCTTCATTCCCAGGGATTCACCGAAATCCATACACCGAAGATCGGCGCGAAAGGCGCTGAGGGCGGCGCAAACATCTTCAAGCTGGAATATTTCCACCGCCCGGCTGTCCTGGCCCAGAGCCCGCAGTTCTACAAACAGATGCTCGTCGGCGTGTTTGACCGTGTCTTTGAAGTCGGACCGGTTTTCCGTGCAGAGAAACACAACACGAAACGTCATCTGAACGAGTATACCAGCCTTGACTTTGAGATGGGCTACATCGAGGATTACACCGACATCATGGCAATGGAAACCGGATTTTTACAGTACATGGTGGAGCTTCTTAAAAAGGATTACGCAAAAGAGCTGGAGATCCTGAAAGTTATGCTTCCAAAGACAGAAGAAATCCCAACTGTACCGTTCACGAAAGCGAAAGAGCTGGTAGCCGAGAAATACAACCGAAAGATCCGCAACCCGTTCGACCTTGAGCCAGAGGAGGAGCTTCTGATCGGCCAGTATTTCAAAGAGGAGTACGACGCAGACTTTGTATTCGTCACCGAATATCCGTCGAAAAAGAGACCGTTCTATGCGATGGACGACCCGGAGGATAAGAGATACACAAAGAGCTTCGACCTGCTGTTCCACGGTCTGGAGATTACAACCGGAGGCCAGCGTATCCACGATTACAAGATGCTCTCTGAAAAGATCGCAGCCCGCGGCATGACAGAAGAGGGCATGGAGCAGTATTTAAGTGCTTTCAAACACGGTATGCCGCCGCACGGAGGTCTTGGCATCGGTCTGGAGCGTCTGACCATGAAGCTGATCGGTGAGGACAACGTCCGCGAGACAACGCTGTTCCCGCGTGATCTTACAAGACTGGAGCCGTAAGCGGATCCTGCTGGAAAATAAAAAAGGAGAATGAGTGAAATGGCAAATGTGATTTCAGATGAAACGATGGAATATGTCGGCATCCTGGCAAAGCTGGAATTAAAGGATGAGGAAAAAGAATCCGCACGGCAGGATATGCAGAAAATGCTGGATTATGTAGATAAATTAAACGAGCTCGACACCAGCAAGGTCGAGCCGATGACCCACATTTTCGAGATGGGAAATGTATTCCGCGAGGATGAAGTAACCAATGGCGACGACCGCGATGCAATGCTTGCCAATGCACCGGAAGTCAAAGAGGGCCATTACAAGGTTCCGAAAACGGTAGAATAGCAGGAGGAGATTGATATGGAAATCAAAGATATGACAGCAGTACAGCTTTCTGCCGCAATCAAAGAAGGAAAGATCACTGTAGCGGACGCTGTAGAAACGTCTCTTGCGGCAGTCAAAGCATCGGAAGAATCAATTCACGCATTCCTTCTTGTGGATGAAGAGGGTGCAAGAGCACGCGCGGCAGAAGTGCAGAAGAAAATTGACGCAGGAGAGCTCACCGGTCCGCTGGCCGGCGTTCCGATTGCGGTCAAGGACAACATCTGTACGAAAGGTCTTGCGACGACGTGTGCGTCAAAGATCCTGCAGAACTTTGTTCCGACGTACGATGCAGAGGTTATCACACGGCTCGAAGAGGCGGGAGCCGTTATCATCGGAAAGACAAACATGGATGAGTTTGCGATGGGAAGTACGACAGAGACTTCCGCGTACGGCGTGACGAAAAATCCATGGAACACCGAACACGTTCCAGGCGGTTCCTCCGGCGGTTCCTGCGCAGCCGTTGCAGCAGGAGAAGTACCGATAGCACTTGGCTCCGATACCGGCGGATCGATCCGTCAGCCGAGTTCCTTCTGCGGCGTAACCGGCATGAAACCGACGTACGGCACCGTTTCCCGTTACGGACTGATCGCTTATGGTTCCTCCCTTGACCAGATCGGACCGGTCGCAAAGGATGTGACAGACTGTGCAGCACTGCTGCAGACGGTTGCTTCGTATGATGCAAAAGATGCGACATCGATGAAACGCGACGATTACGATTTCATGAGCGCTTTAAAAGAAGATGTCTCCGATCTGAAAATCGGTATTCCGAACAGCTACTTCGGCGAAGGCTTGGATCCGCAGGTGAAGGAATCCATTTTAAAAGCTGCCGATGTCCTGAAGGCACGCGGAGCAGAAGTAGAGTATTTCGATCTCGCCCTCATTGATTATGCCATTCCGGCTTACTACGTTATTGCATCCGCTGAGGCAAGCTCCAACCTGGAACGCTTCGACGGCGTGAAATACGGTTTCCGTGCCAAAGAGTACGAAGGACTCCACGATATGTATAAGAAGAGCCGTTCTGAGGGCTTCGGTCCGGAGGTGAAACGACGGATTATGCTGGGAAGCTTCGTCTTAAGCTCCGGTTACTACGATGCGTATTATCTGAAAGCACTGCGCACGAAAGCCCTGATTAAAAAAGAGTTTGACCGAGCATTTGAAAAATATGATATGATTTTAAGCCCGGCAGCACCGTCGACCGCACCGCGTCTCGGGGAATCGCTTTCCGATCCGCTGCAGATGTATCTGGGCGATATTTACACCGTATCCGTCAACCTCGCCGGCCTTCCGGGCATCACCGTTCCGTGCGGTATGGATGACAAGGGGCTTCCGATCGGCCTGCAGCTTATCGGAGAATGTTTCTCAGAGAAAAAACTGTTCCGTGCAGCGTACACCTATGAGCAGGCACGCGGTGCATTCGGGCAGCCAGAAAAATGGTAAGGAGGAAGCAAAACAATGTCAAAACAGTATGAAACCGTCATCGGACTTGAAGTACATGTGGAGCTTGCGACGAGAACAAAAATTTTCTGCGGCTGCTCTACCGCATTCGGCGGTGCGCCGAACACCCACACCTGCCCGGTCTGCACCGGTATGCCGGGATCCCTTCCGGTATTAAATAAGAAGGTTGTCGATTACGCCCTGCGCGTCGGACTGGCTGCAAACTGCAAAATCAACCAGCTCTGCAAATTCGACCGGAAGAACTATTTCTACCCGGACAACCCGCAGAACTATCAGATTTCCCAGCTGTATCTGCCGATCTGCCACGATGGATATGTGGAGATTGACACTGCAGCGGGAAAGAAAAAAATCGGTATTCATGAGATCCATATGGAAGAAGATGCCGGAAAACTGATCCACGATGAGTGGGAGGACTGCTCGCTCGTCGACTACAACCGAAGCGGTGTTCCGCTGATCGAGATCGTCTCCGAGCCAGATATGCGCTCGGCGGAAGAGGTTATCGCTTATCTGGAAAAACTGCGTATGATGATTCAGTATCTCGGCGCATCCGACTGCAAACTGCAGGAGGGCTCGATGCGTGCCGATGTCAACCTTTCGGTCCGTGAGGTCGGAAGTGAGAAATTCGGAACACGTACCGAGATGAAGAACCTGAACTCCTTTAAGGCTATCGGAAGAGCGATCGAGGGAGAGCGTGCAAGACAGATCGAGCTGATCGAGGAAGGAAAAGCCGTTGTCCAGGAGACCCGCCGCTGGGACGACAACAAAGAGTATTCCTACGCGATGCGTTCGAAAGAGGATGCGAAGGATTACCGCTACTTCCCGGACCCGGATCTGCCGCCGGTGCACATTTCCGACGAGTGGATCGACCGCATTGTGAAATCCATGCCGGAATTCCAGCCGGAAAAACAGGCACGCTACGTGGAGCAGTACGGACTGCCGCAGTACGATGCGGGCATTCTGACCGGTTCCAAGAAGCTGTCTGATCTCTTTGAGGAGACGACGGCGCTCTGCGGCAAACCGAAAAAAGTGGCAAACTGGCTGATGGGCGAGACCTTACGTCTCTTAAAGGAGAACGGCCAGGAGCCGGAGGATCTGCAGTTTTCACCGAAGCATCTGGCATCCCTGATCGAACTGGCAGAAGCCGGATCGGTCAACAACCAGGTGGCAAAAGAGGTATTTGAGCAGATCTTTGCAGAGGATGTCGATCCGGAAGCATACGTCGAGGAGCACGGACTGAAAACCGTAAACGACACCGGCCTTCTGGAAGAAACCGCGAGAAAAGTTCTGGAAAACAACCCTGGCCCGGTAGAGCAGTACAAATCCGGAAAGACAAAAGTCCTCGGATTTCTGGTCGGCCAGGTCATGAAAGAAATGAAAGGTAAAGCCAACCCGGCAGCAGCAGGAGAGCTGCTGCAGAAGCTGCTGTCTGAATAAAGAAAACAAAATTGCACGAATGGAGGCCTGGAAATGGTCTCCATTTTTCTGCCCGAAAAATCAAAGAAAATGCATAATCTGCCTCCTTTTGGGAAATTCTTTATAAAGAAACCGGAAGAGATAAAAAGACGATACAAAATCCGGAAAAAGGAGGTTTCTTTACATGAAAGGACTGGATTACACCGCACTCACCGTTGCAATCATCGGAGCCGTCAACTGGGGCTTGATCGGATTCTTCCGCCTCGACCTCGTCGCCCTGATCTTCGGAAACATGACGTGGCTGAGCCGCATCATCTACGCGGTTGTCGGCATCTGCGGCCTCTACCTGATCTCCGTCTACGGAAGAATTTCCGACCACGTACTGGGACAGGCGTAAGAACAGGAACCCTCTCATATACGCAGAGAAAGGCGGTATGAGAGGGTTTTCTTTTGCTGTTTTAGGAAGGACAAAACAAATATTGCGGCCCTCTGTATGGTTTTGAGCAGGGATATGGATCAGAAAAAGAAAAAATACCGGATGCTTCTGATGCAGCTTTCCTGTGCTGTTCTGCTGGCAAGTGATGCTGCAGCGTGGGCATTCCGCGGAAGTCCGGGGAGTCTGGAAAGAGGTATTGTGTATGTGAGTAACTATCTGGTTTGAATGTGATAGATCTTGCTGAATGGATTGCCCTTGCAGCAATTTTTATCCAATGCGTCGTAAAACCCCTTGCTTCAGCTATGGGGATATAAGACGCGTCCATCGAATTTACGCAAGTAATTGAAGATGGACAAAATAACAATTGTGTTAATTGATAAAATATTGTATCATACAAACATGAACACAACATATAAATCAAACAATAATGTCGTCTATTCCTGTAAATACCATGTAGTATGGTGTCCCAAATATAGACGAAAAGTATTAACGAACGGTGTAGATGTCCGGCTGAAGGAGCTGCTCACAGAGTATGCTGCAAATCTTTCTGTAGACATTCTGGAAATGGAGATCATGCCAGACCATGTTCATATGCTGCTGGAAGTAGACCCTCAGTTTGGAATCCACAAAGCTGTAAAATCTTTCAAAGGCTATACGTCCAGAATTTTAAGACAGGAATTTCCCTATCTCAAAACGAAAATGCCGACGCTTTGGACAAACAGCTATTTTGTATCTACCGTTGGCGGTGCCCCTCTGGAAGCAGTAAAACAGTATATCGAAAACCAGAAAACATCGCAGAGACAAAAGGATAAGATGGGATAATGCAAAAAGGGATCAAATTCAGAATCTACCCGAATAAAGGACAGAAAGCCTTCATTCACCAGACGCTGGGATGCTGCAGGTTCATCTATAACCGGGGACTTGCCATGCGTAAGGAAGGCTATGAAAAAGGGGAAAAAATCGGCTATGGCCAGACTTCTGCCATGCTGACGGAACTGAAAAAGCAGGAAGAGTTTGCTTTTCTGAAAGAAGTCGATTCCATCGCATTACAGCAGTCATTGCGGGATCTTGACCGGGGATTTGTAAACTTTTTTCAAAAAAGAGCGTCCCATCCAACTTTCAAAAGCAAACATAACCATTTTCAGTCGTACAGAACGGTAAATCAAAAAGACAACATTCGTATCGTGGGAAGATATATCAAACTTCCGAAGCTTGGATATGTGAAAGTGCGTCAGTCAATGGAAGTGGGAAACATTCATCACGTAACCATTGAGCATACGCCATCCGGAAAATATTTTGCGGTTCTGAATGTTGAATTTGAACCGGAACCGCGACCTAATCAGGGTGGAACGATTGGGATTGATGTTGGAATCAAAACGTTCTATTCTGACAGCAACGGAAATACAGTAGCGAATCCCAAATATCTGGAACGCTCGATGCGAAAACTTGTAAGGGAACAGCGCAGACTTTCCCGAAGAGAGAAAGGATCCCATAACCGGGATAAGCAGCGAATTCGAGTTGCCAAAGTACATGAAAAAGTAACGAATCAAAGAAATGATTTCCTGCAGAAACAGTCAACGATGCTGGTGTGTGAAAACCAAACCATCTGCATCGAAGACCTGCATGTAAAGGGAATGATCCGGAACCATAAACTGGCAAAGTCGATAGCCAGTGTTTCGTGGGCAAAGTTTTTCGAGATGCTGGAATATAAAGCTGTGTGGTATGGAAATGAAATCCGCAAAGTACCAACGATGTATCCGAGCAGCCAGACCTGCAGTTCCTGTGGCTATCGGAATCCGCTGGTGAAAAATCTGCGCATTCGTATCTGGGAGTGCCCCGGGTGTCATGCAGTTCATGACCGGGATACGAATGCAGGCATCAATATTTTGAAAAAAGGACTGCAGCTGCAGTCGGCATAAAGATAAGAAAACTGTACCGCAGGGCATGCGGGAACAGTATAAAGATAGCCTGTGGACACCGTGTAAGACATTGCAGTACCGTAAGGTATTTGCCAATGCAATGGTGGAAGAAACAGGAATCCCCCTGCTTTAGCTGTGGGGAGTGTCAATCGCTGAAAGAAAAAGAGGGAATGCTACGGTTGTATCACCGAAAAGAAAGTATTGCAGAAGCAGCCTATTGCTCCTATCTTGGATTACGGCAGAAAAGCTATCGCTTTGAAGCGGAAACAGGAGTTTTCTTTGTGCCGGAAAACGAGAAGGAAACAGCAGGTCTGGTTCTTTACCAGAATCATGAGAATCATTTGAGGATGGAAATCGCAAAAAAGCAGGAACAGAAAGTTTTTCGTGTTGTAACGTGTATCAAAGGAACAGAAACGAAAGCAGCAGGAATTAGGGATTTTTCTGCAGTTTTTCCGGATGAATATACATATCGCGGAATTCCGTAGGCGTACATTGTTTGACAGAACGGAAGACGCGAAGAAAGGTGGAAAGACTGGAGAAACCAGACTGAAGTGCTGCCTCCGTGACAGGAATATCGGGATCGGATAAGAGCAGCATGGCATGATCAATTTTTTGGCGATTAAGGTATTTGTAATAGGTGGTATTTGTAAACTGCTTAAACAGTCTGGTAAAGTGGTATTTGCTGAAGCCTGCTGTTTTTGCAACGTGATCAAGGGAAAGATCTTCCGTGCAGTGTTCATCAATATAATTGCAGATGGAAAGAAAACGATCCAGATATTCTTTCTGTTTTTGCGGTCCGGCATCAAAACGGCAGGATGCAAAGGCCTGGTATCTGCCGATCAGAGAAAGAATATCAAGCATGCGCGCATAGATAACGGCTTCCGAAAGAAAGGAATCCTTTTCGTATTCCGAAAGAATCTGGCAGATGAGATGATAAATATCGGAATAAATATCAGGAGCAGTCTGTGGTGTAAGGGTGAGAATGGGGGAAATCAGCGAGAGAATGGAATTGAGATCACGGATTTTTGAGACAACAGACCATTCAATCTGCAGAATGATTCGTTTTCCGCTTTCCGGTGCTGCAAGAGAGTGGAGGACTCCTGGACAGATGAAAATAATATCACCTTCCTGAAGAAGAATGTGCTTATCCCCAAGAAAGACTGTGTAAGTTCCTTCCAGAGGCATAATGATTTCCATGGGAGTATGCCAGTGAATGGGATAATCTTCACAGTCTGTATTTACAAAAAGCCGCAGACTGCTGTTTTCTTTATACGTTACGGTTTCATGAATCCCGTCTAAATGTTCAATCATAATATTGCCTCCGCCGGACTGCTGTAAATTTGATATTATCATAATACAGTAAAACGGATATCACAAGAGGAAAAGAAATTTTAAAAAGAAGAGAATCGAAAACAGAATTTCAATCTATAGCACTCCCAAAAAATACTGCACACTCTTGATAACAGGCCTATGATAGAGTCAAGAGGTGATTATTATGTTACATGATGAAACACGAAAACTACTTATTGAAGCTTGGAATAAAACGCACAATGCAAAAGAAATCGCAGAGTGTTTTTCTGTGAATACCAGTACTGTTTACCGCCTAGAAAAACAAATGCGTGAAACAGCTACTGGACAGCTCAAAAGTAACCTATCTGTATTTACCCCCATATAGTCCGGATCTGAATCCGATTGAAAAGATGTGGTCAAAACTCAAAGCATTTTTAAGGAAAGAAAAGATACGGATGGCATCGGAATTACCATCAGCTATTTCAAAAGGATTTTTAACAATTCGTCCAACGGACTGCATAGGGTGGTTTCATTCGTGTAATTATGTGCAATAATTTATTAGATTGCTATAGTATGACCCTGAAATATCATACGAGGAGAGACTATATGAAGATAATAGGAAAAAATCCAATTACAGGACTGGACTATCCGGATCCGGATGTCATCCGGGTAGACGATACGTATTACATGGTAAGCACCACAATGCACTTTGTGCCGGGGTGTGAAATCCTGCGGTCTTATGATCTCGTTCACTGGGAACATCTGAGCTATGTATATGAAAGACTGGACAGCACAGAGGAACAGAGACTTGTCGGGGAGAAAAACTGCTATGGAAAAGGCATGTGGGCTGCATCGCTCCGATACCATAAAGGGATGTATTATATTTGCTTTGTGGCGAATGATACCGGAAAAACATACCTTTATACTGCTGATAATATCGAAGGACCATGGGAAAAACGCATCATAGAAGGCTTTTATCATGACTGCTCACTTTTGTTTGAGGATGATCATGTTTATATTGTTTCCGGCAATAGAAATATTCGTCTGCAGGAATTGAAAAAAGATCTGAGCGGTCCAAAGGAAGGCGGACTGGATCGGATTCTGGTCAGTGACAGTCGGAATCCGGGGCTTGGTTTTGAAGGAAGTCATTTTTATAAAATCGATGGAATGTATTATTTATTCCTGATTCATTCCCTTCCGGACAGGTGGATGCGGACGCAGGCGTGCTATGTATCAGACAGCCTGACGGGAGAATTTAAAGGCGGAGATGTATTGTGTGACACCATGGGATATTGTGGGCAGGGCGTTGCACAGGGAGGAATTGTGGATACGCCGGATCATAAATGGTATGCCGTGCTTTTTCAGGACAGAGGTGCCGTCGGCAGAATCCCGGTTCTTGTGCCAGTAAAATGGGAGAAAAATGTCAGAGTTACCTGTATGCCGGCGCCGGGCGAACAAAAAGAGCAGATCATAAAAGAAAATTATCCGGTATTGGGTGATTCGGGAAGGGCACTCTGTGAAGTGGAAACACAAAGCACAAGACCGGATGCACAATATCATCCGCTTGTGGAGAGTGATGATTTTTCGGAATGGAATCCTGAACAGAAACGGCTGTTTGGAACGTTTGGATGGAAGAGCTGCTGGCAGTTCAACCACGAACCGGAACTTTCCTGGATTGAGAATGATGCAGAAAAAGGATGCCTTAGAATGGTCTGCAGAAAGCAGTGCAAAAATGTCACGCAGGCAGTCAATACGATCACCCAGAGAATGAAGTTTCCGGTGTGCATAACAGAAGTAACCGTTGACGCGGAAGGAATAAAGGACGGAGATTATGCAGGAATGTGTGCATTACAGGGATGTTACGGCATGGCGGCCGTTACAAAGCGTGATGGACGGATGCTTCTGGTTATGAGATCTCTCGAAGCGGAACATGACAGCATAGAAGGAAATCAGGGCAACAGTGAAGAAATCGAATGGGAAGCAGTGGCGGTTGAATCATCGAAAATAAGAATCCGGATGGAAGCGGATTTCCAGAACCAGCACGATAAAGTCCGTTTTTTATATTGGAGCGATGAAAAATGGAAACAGATCGGACCATGGCATCAGCTCTATTTCAAAATGGATCATTTCACAGGATGCAGAGTGGGACTGTTTGCCTATGCAACGAAAGAAACAGGGGGAATCGCAGAATTCGGCAGATTCCGATATTTTTAACAAAAAGTTCCCGCCCCGGCATTTATAAGTGAAATTCCGTTGAATTTCTGGAAACTGCTGGTGATCTTTCTGGAGAGAACCATCATTGCCATTCCGCTGATCGTATTGTTTGCAAATATGATCGGGCTGTAAATACAGGAAAATACAAGATCTCCGATTTGGCACTTTTGTGCTGAATCGGGGATTTTTTGGCGTAAAAACGCAGGTAAAGGATTCGTAGATTGACAAAACAGCCTATTTTCGCCTATTCTGAGACTGTAAAAACGCTCCGCTGGGCAACATGAGGCGGTGCGGGAACAGCAGGAGGAAGGGACACGACGTGGAAGTGAAAGAGTTCGGGCGGTTTATTGCCGGAATGCGAAAAGAGAAAAAGATGACGCAGGCAGAGCTTGCGGAAAAGATTCATGTGACGGATAAAGCCGTCAGCCGGTGGGAGCGGGGACTTGGCTTTCCCGATATCCAGACGATTGAGCCGCTGGCTCAGGCACTTGGGATTTCTGTGCTGGAACTGATGCGCTCCGAACGGCAGGAGAAGGCGAAGGAAGAGGCGGCGCCGGAAATTCAGTATACTCAGAAGGAGGTGGCCGAAATGCTGCAGAACGCAGGTGACATTTCAAGGCAGCAGAAAAAACAGGACCGGAACGCAAACGTGATCGCGGGATTTCTGGTGATCGGTGTGGCAGCGGCAGCGTGGGCGGCAAAGATCGTAAACGTGGGCGGCGGCCTGATTCTAGGCGGTCTGGTGGCAGTAGCGTTTGTATCGCTGTGGTATTTCTTCCAGAACCTCGATGATGAAGAAAGCCGGAAAGTCTATGGGGCAGCATCCATTCTGTCTATCGGCATTCTGGCATCCCTGGTAAATTTCGTCTGGGGCGATCAGCTGGCAGAATTCATTCCCGGCGGTCTGGAACGAAAAGAGCAGATCTTCTGGACCCTGTGGTATCTGTTTGTTCTGGTAATGATGATGATCGGAACCATTCGATGTATCCGCCGGCAGAGACAGAAAAAAGAAAAGAAATACAAAACCGTTCTTTTCACGGCAATTATGGCGACGATCATGTTTGTAACACTGTGGCAGTATCAGAACACCATGCAGAACCGGTACAAAAACACAGGAATCTGGAGGGGCGCACAGCAGTACGCCGAGGTGCTGCTGAAAAGAAACAAAAACCTCGAAAACGACTGGCTGATCGGCGATGAGTCCTGGCGCGAAGGAAACAAAAATACTTTCGAAATTCGCCTTACCTATTACGCTGATGCCGATGACGCAAAAGAGGGACGTGAAAGCGAATATCAGTACAAGATTCATTTTGATGATGTTGACGGCTACGTCATCAAATCAGAAGGCGTACCAGAGAAAGAGATTGTTTTCCCGGAAAATAAATAAGAAGTGAGAAACGGGATTCCATTCTTGCGCCTCCCACAGAAAAAGACTATACTCATAGTATCAGCATGTACGCTCGGAATCTTTCTGCACTTGCTTTTGCGACTGGCGGTTGGAATCAGTTATGATAAAGAAACAAAAGAACATGCCTGTAAAATAGAAGTATTGTGATGATTTGCAAGCTGTGGAAAAGGGATATCGTGTGTGTAAACGGAGGAGAGTAAGTAAAAATAGTAATCTTTACTATTTTTACTTGCTTTTTTCTCCATCATAGGATAATATAAAAATATACGGTTCGGAGCAGGTTCCGGGCAGGAAAAAACAAGATGGAAAGGATATGGATTTTTATGAAGATTACAGAGGATATTATCTACGCGGGAGTCAACGATCATCAGGTAGACCTTTTTGAAGGTCAGTACAGAGTGCCGAACGGCATGGCATACAATTCTTACGTAATTCTCGATGAAAAAACGGCAGTTATGGATACCGTAGATGCAAACTTTGCGGATGAATGGCTGGCAAATGTTGCGAAAGCACTGAATGGCAGAAAACCGGATTACCTGATCGTACAGCATATGGAGCCGGATCACTCTGCGAATATTGAAAACTTCGTAAAAGCATATCCGGAAGCAACCGTTGTTGCAAACACAAAAACCTTTGCCATGATGAAAAACTTTTTCCCAAAGATGGATCTCGCCGGAAGGAAACTGGAAGTAAAGGACGGTGAGTCCCTTACGCTCGGAAAACACGTTCTGACCTTCGTGTTCGCTCCGATGGTACACTGGCCGGAGGTTATGGTTACATACGACAGCACGGACAAGGTTCTGTTCGCAGCAGACGGTTTTGGAAAATTCGGTGCACTCGACCGCGAGGAACCATGGGATGACGAAGCACGCCGTTATTTTATCGGTATTGTCGGAAAATACGGTTTGCAGGTACAGAAGCTCCTGAAAGTAGCAGGTACGCTGGATATCCGGAAAATCTGTTCCCTGCACGGTCCGGTTTTGACGGAAAATCTTGGCCACTACATTGAAAAATACGATATCTGGTCTTCTTATCGTCCGGAAGAAGAGGGCGTTGTGGTTGCCTATACTTCTGTTTACGGCAATACCAAAAAAGCTGCCGAATTGCTTGCGGCTAAGCTGAAAGAAAAAGGCTGTCCGAATGTTGTTATTTACGATCTGGCAAGAGACGATATGTCCGCCGCCGTAGCGGATGCTTTCCGTTACAGTAAGCTGGTTCTCGCAACGCTGACCTACAATGCAGGTATTTACCCGTTCATGCAGGATTTCATCAACCGTCTGACAGAGCGCAGCTTCCAGAACCGCACCATTGGTCTGATCGAAAACGGAAGCTGGGCACCGACCGCAGCGAAAGTGATGAAGGGCATGTTTGAGAAGAGCAAAAATATCACCTGGACAGAGAATAATGTAAAAGTAATGTCCGCTGTGAAGGAAGAGAACGTAAAAGAGATCGAGGCACTGGCCGAAGAACTCTGCAAATAAGAAATTAGGAAGAGAAGAAAGAATATGGGAAAAATGCTCCGCTGGACTTTGCGAAAGGCAAAGACAGCGGAGTCTTTCGTTCTACTCTTTTGGAAAGAAGATTCTGTGGAGTTCCGGAGGGAGCAGGATCGCCCTGCGGTGGGTCAAAAAAGCCGGGGGTTGAATTTTGCGAAAGCCTGCGGCCGCCTCTTTGTAAGTGAGACTGCATCAGGTTTCTGATCTTTCGATCTTGATGTCATAATATTCTGAAAATAATAAAATGTAAAATAAATTAAAAGAAAGTATTGACAAAACGGAGAAGATGAGTTAATATAAGATCAACAAAAGAAAAGAGAACAAAAATAAAAACGAAAAAGAAACATCAAGACGAAATCTAAGAAAGTAAGAGGTACAGTCCAATGGCATAGTTAATCTGAACATCAAAAAAATCTCTGAAGAGTTTACATATAGAACCTAAAGGAGATGATTCCAATGAAAGGCAGAGGCCCATAGGGAAAAAATAAAAACAAAAAAATCCAGGAGGTACGGTCCAAAAGGAACATAACGAAATACCCCGAAATCAATGAAAGCAGCAGGTGTATAAAATGAAATTACTGGAAATTCATTAAAAGCCCGGTCGAGAGAAAAAAGAATCGATCGGGCTTAAACTATGTCTGCTGAAAAATCTGTTTGACTGCCCTGCGGTCTGCGCGAGCCGTGAAAGCAGAAAAGACGCTGTAGCCCCGAAAGAAACGAGAGCATACAGCGTCCTTTTTATTTTATGAAATTGGATGAGATTCTGCCTATATAATACGATTCTACCATTAAGGGGTGTACTTTTTGGGACAAAATAGATACTATAATTCTGAAAGGGGGAAGTATTTATGGACCTTGTGAAAATCGGAAGCTATATTGCAGAAAAAAGAAAAAAACTTGGTATGACTCAAAAACAGCTTGCTGAGAAACTGGGTAAGAGTGATAAGTCAGTTTCCAAATGGGAACGTGGGATTTGTTTACCAGATGTGTCTGTGTATTTAGAATTATGTGAAATATTAGGCATCAGTCTAAATGAATTTTTGGCAGGTGAAGATATTGAGGTAACTAATGTAGAAAAAAAATCGGAAGATACACTGATACAGATATCAAAAGATAGTAGTCATAAACAGCGTTATTTAAAGAAGATTATTGCTATACTTCTTATTGCTGTGGGAGTATTTGCTATTACTCTTGGAATCATGGTATGTAATAAATTGCGGCAACCACAAAATTATATAGAAGCAGTAGACCCGGATAGTGTAGAAATGAAAACGGCTGAATTGTTGTCCGGAATTGATGGAACCATGATGTTTCGATACAATTCAAAAGATACATTTCAAGCATTATACGTTTACTTGTCAGAATATCATTCTGGAAAACGAGTTTCTCATAAACGAGTTTTGGAACTTTCCTATGAGGACGTGAAATCTGCAAAAAATGGATTGATTGTCATCACTCCGGATTTTGATAATTTTACTGCAAAGCTTATTGCAGCAGATGAATATTCAAAATATATGACAGAAACGCCAATCTTGGAAGGTGTTGCAAACAGAGAATATTATGGAAGATCTGCGACCTCTATAGAGAACAAAAGCACGATAGAGTACGGAACAGAGCAAGGATTGGCAGCACTGATCTATGGCGAACAAGGAGTGAGTTCGTTGCCGATACAGGACATTACAGGAGAATACATAGATACAGATAATGAGTATATGTATTATTATTCGGCTGAGTTTGTAAAATAAGAATAGCAAAAGTGAGAAGAGGATATCACAAATCATTGTTTTGATAATTCGGTGGTATCCTCTTTGTGGATTTCAGAATTTGTTTCTCAGCTTTCGGTATTCTCTCGGCGAATATCCTTTCAATTTGTGAAAAAGCCGACTGAAATAAAGCTGGTTATCATATCCGATAATCTTAGAAATCTCATTGATGGAATAAGTTGTTGTTTCAAGTAACATCTGAGCATTGTTGATGCGGATTCCCACAATAAATTGCATTGGTGTAGAACCGGTATATTTTTTGAAATTTCGGATAAACCAGCTGACACTCATGCCTCGTGAGGCAGCATAATCATCAATATTGATATTTTGATTGTAGTTTTCACTGAAAAAGGTAACAGCATTATCCATCTCATGATCAAGATATTCATTTTTTAATATGTGCTCTCTTGTCAGTTCCCGGTGGAAACTGATCAGAAGATGACGTAGCAAAAGGACAAGCATTTCCTCATAATTGTCTTGACAGCGTTGGAGCTCGATAATGATACGTTTGAAAATTTGTTCATATTCATTAGATGTACCCACTTGAAAGACACGTTCTTTATCCGGAAACCCATATTGACGTAAGATATTTTTCACATTGCTTCCTGTGAAGTGAATCCAGTATACTTCTGCCTTATCTTCTCCGTAATATTCATATTTCTGAAGTTCTTTCGGTCTGTACAGTACAATGTTGCCGGCTGGAACAATCGTTTCGTTATTTACATTATCAAAATGAAAATGCCCACAACCAGCAGTGATATATATAATCTGATAATCCAGACGACCCCTTGGACGGTAGGTAGGAAGTTTGGGATGTCTGGAAAGACGGTAAGTACCACAGCTACCTACAATCAGCGGACGACTTTTGTCTTTGAAATCCATATGTGAGTGGTTCAAATAACCGGTGTTCAAATACATAGGACAGCACCTCTTTTCGCACTTTTTATCATTGTATCATTTAGTGCATATTTTGTCTAATCCAATTTATAGACATGTTTTGCGGATTAGGATAAGCTATATATAGCATAACTAAGGAACGTAAACAAAAAAATAAAGTATAAGGTTTGCTTTAGGGAAACAAAGAACAAAAAAGTATATGTATTGGAGGAGAGTTATTTATGATCGTACCACGTTATTATGAAAATCTAAGCGTACTGCACGAAAACACAATGCCAGCCAGAGCCTATTATATTCCGGCATCCAAAAGAATGGATAACTTGGTGGAACACAGAGAAGAATCAGATCGTATGCAGTTATTGAATGGAACTTGGAAATTCCAGTATTTTAACAGCATCTATGACATTCAGGATTCTTTCTTTGAGAAGAATTATGATACAGAAAATTTTGATGAGATTCAGGTTCCAAGTGTATGGCAGATGGCAGGATATGATACACACCAGTATACAAACATCCGGTATCCGTTTCCGTTTGATCCACCATATGTGCCACAGGATATTCCGTGTGGAGCTTATGTACATAATTTTGAGTACAGCAGAGATGAGAAAGCATCAAAAGCTTTTTTGAACTTTGAAGGAGTAGACAGCTGCTTTTATGTATGGATCAATGGCTCTTACATAGGATACAGCCAGGTTTCACATATGACCAGTGAGTTTGATGTTACCGATGTACTTCAGGATGGAACGAATACGGTGGCAGTGTTGGTAATGAAGTGGTGTGATGGTTCCTATTTGGAAGATCAGGACAAATTCCGTATGAGTG